>WNFD01000027.1_pt1 | contig 139416 bp, 102 predicted proteins | sample 5400491 | NCBI WGS metagenome assembly WNFD01 (sample SAMN13153343, study PRJNA577476) | soil metagenome | isolation source: 120 cm saprolite under Douglas fir tree site 2 hole 2 replicate 2 | place: USA:California | collected 2015-04-18 | reverse complement strand
GGGAGCAGTTGAGCGGCTGAATTTTCAGCGCTTGGACTGGCTCCATTCTGTGATCATCAGCAGCTAAAGTTTTTGCTTGACAGCCTCTCCGCCGATCAGTAATAAAACGTTTTAATAGAATCGATACAGGGCCGGCGTCGGGAAGATTTTCAAGCCTGCGAACCGCGCGCGCGAAGTGCGGAGGGCGGTGAAATTCTACCGCTAGATTTTTTGCGAGCCGAGTAGGGGAAATCTAGCCGAGCTTTCTGTCTTCCTGGAAGAGTCGCGGCTCGAAGGGTTGCGACACGGGACAACTTTACCTTCTGGCCAGATCAAGTTAATGACAGGAATCCGAATGGGATCTCGGGAACACTTGGCAAAACAACGAAGACGGGCCTCGGTTCATCAAGGGTTTCCGACGACGGCGATTACTTTTTTCGCTTTGCTCTGCAATACTTTCCTCTGGAGCCAAGTGAGCGTCGAGCAAGAGAGTAGCTTAAACTCCAACCCGAAACAGATCACAACCATCCGCGTGGATGCGACCCACCCCCTCAAGTCGTTCGATCCCGATGTAGCCCTGGGTACATCGATTGACATTCTGCCCCAGGGCGTCGTGGACAAGATTTATACTCCCGCGATCCTCAAGGAATCCCTCTCCGCCGGATGGGGGCCGATCACCTATCGTCAAAATACTGAACTGCAGGGCGCGGCGTGGCATTGGAACCCCCACGGAACCTGGAGCGACACTGCTCACCACAGCGGGTATTTCACTGGTAGCGCGGAACCGGGCGAGTTCATCCGGCATTCTGCCGGTTATCCCCTGCCTCATCGCGGCAACACTGGCGGCGATGGACATTCGCGCAGCAAGTACTCCCGCATGACGGACGGTGACCCGGACACATACTGGAAGACCAACCCGTATCTCACCAGCAAATTCACCGGCGAGGATGATTCTCTGCATCCGCAGTGGGTCATCCTCGATCTGGGCGCGGCGGAGAAGATCGACACGTTGAGAATCGATTGGGGCAATCCGTACGCACGAAACTACTTGGTGCAGTACTGGAGCGGCGAGAAGGAACCGCTGGCGAATCCCGCTGCTGGCGTCTGGATTTCCTTGGGCATCGTCAGCGACGGACGCGGCGGGCTCGAGACGTTGAAGTTTACCGGGCCGCCCGCGGCGTTGCGCTATGTCCGCATCTGGATGACCGAATCTTCGAATACTGCTGGCAGGGGCGATTCGAGTGATCCGCGTAGCTCCGCGGGATACGCCATTCGTGAACTCTACGCCGGGAGCTCTACCGAGAGCGGCGAATTTGTAGACCTGATCAAGCATGTGCCGGATGGAGGTCAGACCGTGGTTCACGCCTCGTCGGTCGATCCCTGGCACTCCGCCGCTGATCTGGACTCGCAGGCGGGCGATCAAACCGGCATGGACCTCTTCTACACCAGCGGCCTCACCAACCATCTGCCCGCCATGATCCCGGTGGCCATGCTGTACAGCACACCGGAAGACGCGGCAGCGCAGATCGCCTACGTGAAGAAGCGTGGGTATCCGATTTCTTATGTCGAGATGGGAGAAGAGCCTGACGGTCAGAAGATGCTGCCGGAAGACTACGGCGCTCTTTACCTGCAGTTTGCCACCGCTCTGCACCAGGTGGACCCAAAGCTGAAACTGGGCGGGCCGATATTCGAGGGGGTGAATGAGGATATTGAAGTATGGCCCGACTCCCGGGGCCGCGTGTCATGGCTGGGCCGCTTCGTGGACTATCTGAAACAGCACGGCCGCCTTGCCGATCTGTCCTTCATGTCGTTCGAGCACTACCCGTTTCCGCCCTGCGATATCACCTGGTCGGACCTGTATCGTGAGCCCGAGTTGACCGAGGGCATTCTCAAAATCTGGAGAGCGGATGGCGTCCCCGCGAACGTGCCGCTGGTCAACAGCGAGAGCAACCTCTCCTGGGGCCTGACTCAGCCCATGACCGATATTTTTGCCGCGCTCTGGCTGGCCGATAGCGTCGGTTCGTTTTTCACCTTCGGCGGCGATATTTATTACCACTCGCCCATCCAGCCGGAGCCGATACGCTCAGGTTGCCGCGGCTGGAGCACCTACGGGAACTTCGTAGCCGACGAAAACCTCAACATACACGCCCACACGTCGCAATATCAAGCCAGCCGGGTCATCAACCTGGAATGGGTCAAACACGGTGCTGGTACTCATCGGCTGTTCTCTGCATCCGCCGATCTAAAGGATGGCGCCGGACATGTGCTGATAACCGCTTATCCAGTTCAGCTTCCGGACGGACAATGGTCGGTCATGGTGATTAACAAAGATCAGTCGAATCCGCACAAAGTACGTCTCGCCTTCAATTCTGGAACGGGAACTCAAAGTTCTTTTTCCGGGCCGGTCACCATGATCACATTCGGTAGCGAGCAGTACGTGTGGCGTTCCGAGGGCCCGGAGAGCCATCCCGATCCGAGTCTTCCGCCGGTGACCACCACGGTACCGGGCGGGGTAGACTCTTTATTCACTTTGCCAAAGTCCTCTCTGAATGTGCTGCGCGGAAGCATCGAAAGTATGGGCCGTTGAAGGTCAGTCGTTGCCCCCATGCGTCATCAGGAGTACGGGACAAGATATCCATGGCAGTTTCTGAAAACAATCGCCGCAGAGAGGACAAGTCCCTGGGCATGGATCAGCCCATCACCCGGCGGGATTTTCTGAATTCCACATTGCTCGCCTCAGGCAGCCTTCTGACGGCCGCTACCCCGCTGCAACTTCTCGGCGAAGAGGACGACTGGACCGGCTACGGCGGCGTGGGCGATTACAGCAAGTCAAATGGAAATACCCTCGAAGTCCTGGCGGCCGGCCATCGCATTCGTGACGGCGAGTTTGACCGTCTGCCCGCCAACTTCATAGACACGGGCGAAATGTTTGATTGCGTTGTGGTGGGTGGTGGCATCAGCGGGCTGGCGGCGGCCCTGTTCCTTTTGCGAAAAGGCGGCAAGAATCGTACCTGCCTGGTTCTGGACAATCATCCTGTTTTCGGAGGGGAAGCCAAGCGCAATGAGTTTGTTGTGGATGGCCATCGCTTGATGGCACACCAGGGCTCCGCGGTTTTCTTTGTTCAATATCCCCACAGTTTTCTCGGTCGTTTTTACGACTCGATCGGCCTGAAAGCTCCTCGACTGCAATATCAGAAATGGGCAGGTCCCGCGAAGGAGATGGCGCTCAGTAAAACTCCTTACGACATGGTCGGAAGCGAACCGGCGACCTACGGATTGTATTTCGGAGCGAAGTTTAGCCAGAAGCCAGGCGTGTGGCTGATTGATCCCTGGGGAAAGAAACTTGAGGGCGCGCCCATTTCGGAGAGTGCGCGTGCTGAATTGTTGAAGTGGCGGGCAGGTCTGCAGCCGGAGGAGAAGAGGCCCCAGTATTTGGGGGACGAGATCTCGAGACATCTCGATTCGATTACGCTTGAAGAGCACATGATGCGGCGCTTCGGCATCAGCTGCGAAACCATCCGGACTTTCCTCTCTCCCGTCGAAGGCGGCGGATCCGGCCTGGGGCCTGACGTTCTATCGGCGTACGCCGACTACGCAGCGGACATGCTGCACCCACTGCAGAGCGACGATACCGACCAGATGTTTCCCGGTGGCAACACGGGAATCGCACGACTCATGGTGAAGACGCTTATTCCCCGGTCCATCGCGGGGGACGACAGCATGGAAGCGGTCTGCCGCAATCACCTCAATTTTGCCGCACTCGACCAGCCGAACTCACCGGCGCGCATTCGGCTGAACTCCACGGCCGTGTGGGTGAAACACGACGGCGATCCGGAGAAGTCCGAGTCGGTTTCGGTCCTTTACCTGCGCGCCGGGAGGATATATCGGGTAAAGGCGCGCTCCGCCGTCATGGCGGGCGGCGGTTGGACTACCAAACATGTGGTTCGCGACCTTCCCCAGGCGCAGCAAGGTGCATACGGCCAGTTTTATCGATCTCCGTGCCTGATGGCAAACGTAGCCGTCCGGAACTGGCGCTTTCTCTACAACATGGGAATCACCGGATTTCGTTGGTTCGAGGGCGTCGGCAACTACACCGAGGTGCGGAAGACGGCGTTGATGGGCGCGGACGCGGCCACGATTGGCCCAGATTCTCCGGTAGTGCTTCCTTTAAAGGTCTTGTATTCCTATCCCGGTTTGCCAATCGCCGATCAGGGACACCGGGGCCGGGGAGAGATGCTTGCAACCTCATTCAGAGAATACGAAAGGCGAATTCGCGAGCAGTTTACCGATATGTTCGCCCGCACCGGTTTCGACGCCCGGCGGGACATTGCGGGCATCATTCTGAACCGCTGGGGACACGCCTATCTCAACCCGCAGCCCGGCTTTTTCTTCGGCAAGGACGAAAAACCTGCCCCGAGCGAGGTTCTACGAGCCACCCCTTTTGCTCGCATTGCCTTCGCCAATACCGATCTCGCCGGCATCATGGATCATCGAAGCTCGATTCTGGAGGCGGGACGCGCGGTGGGACAGTTACTGGACCAGGTCTTGACGGACTAGAGAATTGGGTAGTCTCCTCTGTCGAACCCCGATTCCCCCGCCGTTTCGGTTGACACCGGCGATGGCCTGACTGCTCGCCCCGGTGGTTCCGATGGCTCCCGCCGCTATGCGACAGGGAGGAGCCCGCTGGCGCGAATCGCATCGACGGCTTCGTGGCGATCGTCGGCATCCACCTCTTTCATAATGCGACGAAGATGGTTTTTCACCGTAAACTCAGACAGATTCAAGTTCGCCGCGATCTCCTTATTAGTGAGTCCCCTCTCAACCAGGCGTATGAGTTCAAGCTGCCGCCGGGTCAAACAATACTTAGCGCTTCCCGGCAGCATGGGAAATTTTGCCCTGGTCCGATAGTCACGAGACAGGTGCCGGCCGAGCGCCATGCAGAACCGGGGAGGCCACGCCGCCTCGCCTCGCGCCACACCCAGGACGGCGGCGATGATCTCGGAGGCTGAGGCTTCCTTCAGCACGTAGCCACTGACTCCGAGATACGCCGATCTCACGAACGAGTCCAGATCTTCGTCCATTCCAAACAGGATGACCTCGATCTTGGGAGCTCGCTCGGACAAATCGCTGAGCAAGTTTGTGGCTTGCCTTGTGGCCATGGAGTCCATCAGCAGAATGGCACAGCCAGAAGCGAAAATCTCCTCCAGCGTGGATTCGGTGTAACGGCTTACGCCGGCGATCGACAGGCCGCCACGCTTCTCAAGCAGACGAGCCAGGGTCTCGCGAAGGAGGCGATTCTCGGCTAAAAGATAAATGCTCACCGGTGCCGAGAGAACTTCATTGCCGCTCTGCATCATGGGTGAGCCAACTCCAAATACCACTGAGCGTAGGGGCTTATGATGCGGTTACCTTTCGGGAAGAATGTCGTGATGGATTCAGAAATTTTATGGTGCAGCAAGGTCCACTGTCAATCAAATAGGCTTACGGGGTCGCATCCTGATTTCGCATTTGGGACGCCACCGACTTCATGGAAACGTAGTAGACCAGCTCTATATTTCGGAACATTTCAAAGAATAGATAGTGAGAGCCTTGCGGGGCTCGCGAACCCCTACTCCATTTTTATAAATCTATGAAGTCATTGTTGTGCATACAGATTCCAGTAGAACTGAAAGTAATACAGCAGATAGTTTGGTGTAGCAGGCACTAACCAGGGTACATTTCCTTTGATTCTCCAGGCCAAGCCCACTAGTGCTTGGTTTTTAGTGCTCTGGGCGCGACAGTATGCTCTCCGCCGGGGGCGCATTTGACAGGGCCCATTGCTCACCTAGACGCGGCACTCGTGACCAACTAGTGGCTGGCTCAGAATTAACCCCCCTTGAGCCTTCCCTTTGTTCCGTCAGAAATCAATACTTAATCTTTCGACTAGGCGGGGAGGGGGCGATGAATAAGGTGATTCGCATTCTGGTTGCTAATCGGCCAAAACTGATGCGGGAGACGCTTCTGGCGATGCTTTCCGAGCAGCCATGGATCGAGGTTGTCGGAGAGGTATCGAACGACGCGCAGATTCCCGGCCGAGTCAACGAGAGTTCGCCCGATTTGCTGGTCATCGCGGTCGACGAACCAGGAAAGCGTCCCAGCCTTTGTGACTCGCTCCTGCGACAACATCCCCAGCTGCGCATCATTGCCGTAGCTCCCTACCAGAACTACAGCGTGTGTTACTCGGCGTCGCTAGACATCCGCTCCGATGACATCGAAGCCTCGGAGGAAGGTTTTCTGAGCGCGGTGCGTCGAGTTGCGGAAGGCGTGGGGGTGCAGTGCGAAGTCTAGGCGTTGGCACAGCCACTGAAATGGAGAAGGGCAGGACGATGTTGCACGGTAAAAAATTCCTACTGCTCACATTGCTTGTCTCCTTGCTTTCTTGTATCTACGCATGGACGCAGGAACAAGAGAACGACCGGCGGCACGCTTCAGGGTATGTCGCAGCGACTGCGGGCCGGGAACGACTCTCTGATCTCGCCAAGGAAAATCTGGAGCGCGTGGCGGCGTCTTCGTCGCTACTGCAGACCGTGTTGGTAAAGGATCCGGGAATTCTGGTGGAGTTGAAGCGTTGGGTCGCCAAGGAGGCAACCGACAGCGGGCAGGTCGTCGACGACAACGCGCTGACTGACCAGGCCATCTTTGACCGACTGGATCGCGATGTGGCATTCCGGTCCGTTGCCACGCAATTGGTGCAGCGTTACGGTTACCTGATTCCGACGCTTAATCCGGACTCGGAAGTAGCCAAAGAGCAAGACCTCATTCTTAAGCAGCGCGCCCGTCGCTTGGTGCAATTGGAAGACCAGGAAGACTCGGGAGCCCCGGGCTCCCGCCAAGGTGATAGGTATCAGCAAGCGCAGGAGCCAAAGGCAGAACGCACAACCGTTTGCGACCCGCGAACCAGCACGGATTGCGAACAACTCCGGTCCAACCGCCGACTTCCGCGAAGCTCGCTTACTGACGAAACCCCAGCAAATGAACCGTCGACACCGATATTGCCCGAGCAGAGGTCGCCGTCTGATTCGATGAGAACGCTTCGTTCGGCCAGCGGCCGGGATGTGCCGGGCACAGAGTATGCCAACGCAGATCCGAATCTGAACCTGGCTGCGGACGTTTCGAGGCGGTCGTCAGAGACGTTCGGAAGCATTTCCCCCGGTATATCCGCCACCGGGATAGATGATGTCGATAGCCTGCTCCGGCAACGTGGCCGGGACGATTTTTCTTCGCTCACCACGGGAAGTCGTGGGGAGTCTGGGGAGTCAATGTCCTCGACCAGAACGGAAGCAAACCGGACCTACCGGCTTCCGGGTGAACCTGGGCCGTCGCCAAGTGCGAAACTTGCGCCGGTGACGATGATCCGCAAGAGCAACCCTTACGCTGACATTCCATCGCTGTATGACATGTATGTGCAGGCCGCTCCCCGGGATCGCGACCCGGAACGCTTCGGTATGGAGATCTTCCGCAACGGAACGCGGGAACCCGACGCCATCCCGATGGACCTTCCGGTCGGCCCCGACTACGTAGTTGGACCAGGCGATGGTTTGGCGATCAATCTTTGGGGCGGTGTTTCGCAACGGATGGTTCGAGAGGTAGACCGCGAGGGCAGGATCAGCCTGCCCGAGGCAGGACCGCTGCTGGTGAGTGGACGGACGCTCGGAGAGGTTCAGGAATCGGTGCAGCAGGTTTTACGCACCCAGTTCCGTGATATTTCGGCGGACGTTTCCTTGTCGCGGTTGAGGACCATACGAGTATACGTGGTAGGAGAAGTCGCCGAGCCCGGCGCTTACGACATCAGTTCGCTGTCTTCGCCTCTGAATGCGCTGTTTGCCGCCGGAGGGATTACCCAGCGAGGCTCCCTGCGCCACCTGAAACACTACCGCGGCAAGCAGCTAATCGAGGAGGTCGACGCCTACGACCTACTGCTTCATGGAGTGGGATCTGACGCCAAGAGGCTAGAGAATGGTGACTCCTTGCTGGTTCCCCCGATGGGCGGACAAGTCACCGTGGCGGGAATGGTACGCCGGCCGGCGGTCTATGAACTGCGCGAGGAAAAGTCGCTGGCCGATGTTCTTGATCTGGCCGGCGGAATCTTGCCCGCGGCGGCGCTCCGCCATATCGAAGTGCAGCGGCTCGAGGCGCATGAACGACGGACGATGCTGACCTTCAATCTGTCGCCCGACAGCAATGCCGACGCGGTTGCCGCGCAGCTTGGCGCCTTCCAGGTTCAAGACGGCGATCAGATTCACATCTTTCCGATCGCCCCATACAACGAGAAGGCGATCTATTTGCAAGGCCATGTTCTTCGCCCCGGCCGCTACTCCTATCACGACGGCATGCGACTCACAGATCTGTTGGCGTCGTATCACGACCTTCTACCCGAGCCGGCGGGACATTATGCCGAAATCATTCGACTCAATGCGCCGGATTTCCGGCCCAGCGTGGAAAGCTTTGACCTGACAGCGGCGTTGGCAAATTCGGCGGCATCTCCGAAATTGGAACCGCTGGATACGGTTCGGATTTTCAGCCGATACGATTTTGAACTGGCCCCGACGGTCTGGGTCGGAGGTGAGGTGCACGCACCCGGTCAGTACCGCACTTCCGGCCAGGCGCATCTGCGTGACGCGATCTATCTAGCAGGAGGAATCTCTCCCGACGCCGGTTTGGAATCGGCCCAACTCTTCCGGACTCAATCCGACGGAACGATGAAAATCTTTAGTGTGAACCTGGGACAGGCGCTGGCGGGGAATCCCTTGGATAACCTGCTGCTGGAGCCGCGTGATCGCGTCTTAATTCATCGCAACTCCGCGCGAGTCGATCCGTCCACCGTCTATGTGAAAGGGGAGGTGGCCAAGCCGGGCCGCTATCCGCTCACGACCAACATGCACGTTGAAGACCTGGTCCGCACAGCGGGCGGGCTCAAAAGAAGCGCGGACCCCGCCAAAGCGGACCTGACCCGCTATGCCGTCGGAAGTTCGCCGGGCACGGCGAGCGAGAGTGTGCCAATTGAACTCGCGGCGGCGTTGAGCGGCAACGGAAACGACAACCTGCAACTGCGAGACGGAGACGTGCTGGCGATCCGCCAGGCTCCGGGGTGGAACGACGTGGGAGCGTCGGCCACGGTGCGTGGCGAAGTCCAAAACGCGGGCTCATATGGTATTCGCCCCGGTGAACGGCTGAGTTCGCTCCTGGAACGAGCCGGCGGATTTTCGCCGGAAGCTTACCCCTATGGCGCTGTGCTGATGCGGCGGGATGTGCGGGAGCTGCAGATGCAGTCTCACCTGGCTCTGGTGCAGCGAATGAAAGCTGAGGAAATCAATCTCAAAGCGCTTCCAGAGGCCGACACCGATCAAAAGAATGCAAAACTCACGGCGGTCGCGCAAACTGAAACCGCTCTCAATCAACTCCAAGCCAATGCACCCATTGGCCGGGTAGTGGTTCACATTCAGCCGGATGTCAAGCAATGGCGAAACACTGCGGCGGATGCCCCTTTGCGCGATGGCGACGTGCTTTTGATACCCAAGAAAGCAAACTACGTCATGGTCTCGGGACAGATTTTCAACCCGACCGCAATCAGTTACCGGCCCGGCAGGAGCGCCCAGTGGTATCTCAGTCAGGCGGGAGGGTTGACGCAGATGGCGGACAAGCAATCCGTCTTTGTCATCCGAGCCGATGGATCGGTGATCGCTGCGAAAAACAATTCGGGATGGTGGTCGGGTAATCCGCTAAGCGCGGCTTTGAAGCCTGGGGATTCCATTGTGGTGCCGGAAAAAGCGCCAAGGATCGGAACCCGAAACTGGTCAACGGCCTTACAGGCGGCGCAGATTGCCACTTCGGTGGCGCTTACAATCGCTTATATCAAGCCGTAATGAACCAATCTCTGAGGATGTGGAGCAGGGCGGTGATGGTGACTTGTGGATGGGCAGCAACGAGTGTCATCGTCGCACAACCTGCTTACAGCGCACCACCGCAAATACAGGTTGAGAGGCAAACTGACGCAAAGCCAGACGACGCGGTCGATGTAGGGGACAAAAGCAAGACGAAAGCGGGCAATCGTTCGACCGATTTCACGGAGTGGCAACCGCTGGCATCGCCACTACGGCTCCGCGACTGGGGTGGGAGTTTTTTGCAAGACCAAAAGCAGATCTGGACCGCTCCCACGCGGCTCCGATTCTCAGACACCGAGTGGTTAGTTCCTTTGGCCGGATTCTCGGCCGGCCTGTTGACGACCGACCGGGATGTCAGCCTCCATTTGTCTCGCGATCCGAAGACCATCAGCCACTACAACACTCTTTCCAACGCTGGAATCGGGGCGTTGGTGGGAGGGGCGGCTGGATTGTGGTTGTTGAGCTACCCTTCCCGCAACGACCACTGGCGCGAAACTGGCCTACTGGCTGGTCAAGCCGCGCTCAACGGCCTGGTTGCAGTCGAGGCACTGAAGTACTCTCTAGGCCGGGAGCGGCCACTACAGGGAAACGGCTCGGGGCATTTCTTTCAAGGGGGAACGTCTTTCCCATCCGAGCACGCTGCCGCGGCGTGGGCTGTGGCAGGTGTGATCGGACACGAATACCCCGGCCCGCTGCCGAAGTTGCTGGCGTACGGCATGGCTTCGCTAGTCAGCTACTCGCGCATCCGCGCCGAGCAGCACTTTCCCGCTGACGTTTTCGTCGGTGGCATACTGGGCAGCCTCATCGCCCAACAGGTCTATAGCCGTCATCACGACCCCGAGCTCGGCGGCAGTGCGTGGCGCTACATCGGCGACGTGCTTCGCGGGGACGGACGATCGTCTCCACAAAACCAGGGATCGCCGTATGTTCCGCAGGACAGCTGGGTGTATCCGGCGCTGGAGCGCTTGGCAGGGTATGGCCTGATTGACAGCGGATTTGCCGGGATGCGTCCCTGGACACGAAGGGAATGCGCGCGGCTGGTGAATGAGGCGGAAGATCACCTGGCAGACAGGGCTACGAACGACGAGGCGGCGAGCCTCGTCTCCGAGCTCGGACGCGAGTTCCGTCCGGAAATTGAAGCGACCGAGGGCAGCGATGGAGGGGCGTTTCGTGTGGAGTCTGTGTATAGCCGGACCGGATACATTTCGGGCACGCCGATCAGGGACGGCTTCCACTTTGCGCAGACGCAGATCAACGATTTTGGACGTCCCTATGGCAAGGGCTGGAATAACGTAACCGGCTTCTCGGCGTACGCCACGCGAGGCCGCTGGGTAACTTATTTTCGCGGCGAATGGCAGAACTCCTCCGGCTTGCCGGCGCTGCCCCTGGCGGCGCGAGAAACGATTCAGCAAGTCGACCACCTTCCGCAGACGCCACCGGACACCGGCCAGCCTGCCGTAGGTCAATTTCAAGTGCTTGATGCCTATGTGGGCCTGATGTTTTCCAACTGGCAGGTATCTTTCGGGCGTCAAAGTCTCTGGTGGGGACCGGGTGACGGCGGCCCGATGATGCTCAGTGACAATGCTGCACCGCTCAACATGTTTCGCATTAACCGGGTGACGCCGTTCAAGCTGCCCAGCGTACTGGGATGGTTGGGACCCATGCGGCTGGAGTTCTTTTTGGGCCAATTGAGTGGGCAGCAATTCATGGCCCTCAACCCCGCCGTCGGCAGCTTCGGGCAGACACTCCACCCGCAGCCTATGATTCATGGTGAGCGATTCACCTTCAAGCCAACCCCGAACTTCGAATTTGGTTTTTCCCGCACCGTCATCTTCGCCGGACAAGGCGTTCCCTTTACTCTTCGTTCCTTTGAGAAAAGCCTTTTTAGCCTTAGTAGGTCGGCCACAGCCGACCCGGGCGATCGGCGATCGGGATTGGACTGGTCATACCGCGTGCCTAAATTCCGCGACTGGGTGACGTTCTACGGGGACGCGTTCGCCGACGACCAGATTTCTCCGATTGCTTATTTTGATCGTTCGGCAATTCGTGGTGGCCTTTATTTTTCTCGACTGCCAGGTCTACCCAAGCTCGACTTCCGCGCAGAGGGTGTCTACACGGATCTGCCAATCGGAGGAGCCGTCAGCCATGGTTTTTTCTACTCCAATGACCGCTATCTCAATGGCTACACCAGCCAGGGCCAACTGTTGGGTAGCTGGATTGGTCGACAGGGACAGGGCGCGCAGGCGTGGGCGAACTACTGGTTCAGTGCGCGAAATCGGCTGCAGATTAACTACCGGCACCAGAAGGTGAGTCACGAGTTTATCACTGGCGGCGGCACTCTGACTGACGTAGGGTTACGCAACGACTACTGGTTGCGGCCCAGTTTTGGCATTTCGACGTCATTGCAATACGAGCGCTGGCTATTTCCGGTGATTCAACCCAAGGCCGCGCGGAATGTGAGCGCGACGGTAGAGATTCAGTTTCAGCCCCAAAAACTGTTTCGGCGCGGTGCGGACGGCGACACACCCGGAAATGAGGGGCGTCCGTGAGTGGGCACGAGGCCGACCAATCGCGGAACGGCTTGGTTGCACGATTTAGGCGTATCTGATTACTGCTGAACGGGTTAGCTCACAAATGCCCTGTAAGTGAGAAGGCGAAGCTGTGATTCGCACCAGGCGCTGAGATTCAGCACGAGATGAGTTCGGGAATGACATCGCGTGGAGTTACCACACCGATGGCTTCGACCATTGAATCAGGTATGCCTGTGTCGGCGCGATGGTACGCGGCGTACACCTGCGCACGTCACGAAAAGCGGGTGAGGGAACAACTCGAGGAAAGGCACATTCGCTGCTTTCTGCCGCTGTACAGCAGCGTCCGGCGCTGGAAGGACAGGCAAAAGGAGCTGGAACTAGCTTTGTTTCCCGGGTATGTCTTCGTCCGTATCGCTTCGGGAGACCGCTTGCGCGTGTTGCAGGTTCCGAGTGTCGTCGGCTTGGTATGCTTCAGCGGGCATCCGGCTGCGCTGGAAGACGATGAAATTGAATTACTACTGAGCGGAGTTGCCAACGGCGCACGGGTGGAACCACATCCTTACTTGAAGCTTGGCCGCCGAGTTCGCGTGAGATCCGGTCCGCTAGCCGGGACGGAGGGCATTCTGGTGCGAAAAAAAGAAAAGCTCCGGGTTGTGGTCTCGATCGATCTCATCATGCGCTCGGTAGCGGTCGAAGTAGACGCGGCAGATCTGGAATGAGGATGATCCCCCCGCGAGTTCGGTGGCTTTTTGTTTGTGCGCATAAGCATAGCTAAGAGAAAGATAAGCATAGCCAAAAGAAAGATGATATGCATTCTTCCGTCGGCGTAGGCAAGGCACCAACAGAGCACATCGGAATAGGAGAAGAGGCGGCAGTTGACCTCCGTCTGGTAGAGGCGACTGGGCGGCGGAGCGCGGCGGCCCACTTCCGTCGTGTCATCGTCACCTGTGAGGTACTGGCCGATCTCGGGACTATAGTTTTCTCGGTGCTTTTGAGCTATGCGGTGTATTCCTATCTGTCGCTGGGCAGACGCCTTCACTATCCCACCCATGCAGTGTTGGGCCTGGCGGTAGCGTTCGCACTGGTCATGGTTCTGATGCTGGACCGGGTTGGAGCATACCGCCGTGCCAACAGCCTGCTGCGAGTACGGGAAACCGAGCAAGTGTTACAGGTGTCTGCGCAGGCGTTCCTGATTGCCCTTGCGGTCTCATTTTTCAGCAATGTCCTTTTCTCGCGCTGGGTCCTGGTGCTGTCCCTTACGATTGTGCCGCTGGCGCTTTTCATTGAAAAGAGCCTGATGTACCTGCTGGTACGTGCTCTTCACTCCCGCGGATTGGGAATCGAAAGGGTACTCATCTATGGCTCGGGGGGAACGGGACGTCGCGTATTTTCGGTGCTGGAGCGATCTCCCAAACTGGGCCTGGAGCCGGTTGGTTTTGTCGACGACCAGCCGCTCAAAGTTGGGGGAACCGTTTTTGAAATGGGATACGAGCGAAAACGCTCGGCGCAGATATGGGGAGGGCCTGTGAGCGCCGAGTTGATCCAGCGCCATGCAGCGGACCTGGTAATCGTTGCCATACCTTCGATTGGGCGTGATCCCTTTCTCCACACCGTGGAAGAGGCATTTAAGGCCAACGCTCGTGTTTCTTTTGTGCCCAGTCACTTTGTGCCCGACCGGTGGGTCGACTATCAGGATATCGATGGCGTGTTATTGGCATCGTTTGAGAGATCGACACGAAGAATCGCGTACGAACTGCTAAAGCGACTCTGCGACGTCGCCGGATCACTCGCCCTGCTCGCACTCGGGGCACCGCTGTTTCTACTGGTGGCCATCCTTATCAAGATGGACTCGCCCGGCCCGGTTTGGTTCAAGCAGGAACGAGTGGGACAGAATGGACGGGTGTTCCAGATGTTAAAATTTCGTACGATGGGTCTGGAAACCTTGCCCTACGACTATTCGCCACGAGCCTCCGGCGATCCTAGAATCACTCGCATCGGGAGATTTCTGCGCCGAACCAGCTTGGACGAGCTCCCACAACTGGTGAACGTCGTGCAGGGAAAAATGTCTCTCGTCGGGCCCCGCCCGGAAATGCCTTTTATCGTAGAGCAATACTCAGAACGGCACCGACAGAGATTGCAAGTGAAGCCGGGACTTACCGGCCTTTGGCAGCTGAGCGGAGACCGGGCGTTCCTCATTCACGAGAACGTCGAATACGACCTGTACTACATCCAGCACCGCAATTTTTTTATGGATCTGGCAATCTTGTTGCACACGTCGATATTCGCCATGCGTGGAGTGTAAAACTTCCTGTGATTAACGCGAGAAAAGCCGGAGAGGTTGGGTTGGAGAATTCAAGAAAGGATGTGCCCATCCGTGACGTGGAGGAAATTCCGGAAATCGACTTTTCCTATGCGCGGAAAGAGCGTGAATCGGAGTCGCTTTCGCTGGACCGAGGGTGGACGTCGTACTCCTGGTTGATTTGGGAAAATCGCAGGCTGCTTTACAAGGTGGCGGTTCGCGTGCTCCTTGCAGCTAGTCTCATCGTCTTTCTCGTCCCCTCCCAATATGACTCCACAGCTCGCATTATGCCACCCGACCAGGGTGGTAATGGAGCTCTGTTGTCGCTCCTGGCAGGGAAAGCTGCTGGTTCTGAGGGTGCTTCTCCCGGACTCGCGTCGTTAGCTGGGAATTTTCTGGGCTCGACCAACAAGGGAGCTTTGTTTGTCGACCTTGCCCGTAGCCGCACTGTGGAAGATCACCTCATCGATAGATTCAACCTACAGAAGATTTACCGGGTCCGCTATAGGCAAGATGCCCGCATGACGCTTGAAAAGCGCACCTCCGTAGACGAAGACCGGAAAAGCGGAGTGCTATCGATCACGGTGACCGACGTGAGCCCGCAACGAGCCCGCGATATCGCTCAGGCTTACGTGGAAGAGCTGGATCGTCTGGTGTCTCAAGTCAGCACCTCCGCGGCACGGCGAGAGCGTATTTTTATCGAGCAACGCCTGGCATCGGTCAAGACCGATCTAGAAGATGCGGAGCAGCAGTTTAGCGCCTTTGCCAGCAAGAAGGGCACACCTGACATCAAGGAACAGGCCAAGGCGATGGTCGAAGCCGCGGCGCTGCTGCAGGGGCAAATGATCGCTGCGCAATCTGAACTACAAGGTCTGGAGCAGATATATACGGGCAATAATATTCGCGTGCGTTCTCTCAAAGCTCGCGTTGGTGAGCTCCAGAGTCAGCTTCAAAAGCTGGGGGGCACCGATGCTTCGATAGCCGCGGACGCATCCGACTCAGAGAAGATTTATCCCTCCATCCGTGAGTTACCGCTACTAGGGGTGCAGTGGGCCGATCTGTACCGAAGGATGAAGATCCAGGAAACCGTCTATGAGCTGTTGAACCAGCAATACGAGCTAACCAGAATCCAAGAAGCTAAGGAGATTCCGACGATTCGCGTGATTGACCCCGCGAACGTCCCTGAAAGGAAATCTTGGCCGCCCCGATTGCTGATTATTTTGCTTCTCACCACAAGCTCACTTATTTTCACGACAGGGTGCATCGTGGGATCAGCGTATTGGCAGAAAGTGGATCCGCACAACCCGGGAAAGTTGCTGGTAAAGCGAGTGTGGACGGCAGCTTCTCGGGACAGCCGTCATCTGATCGAACGGCTACCGCTCAATGGCCTGCGCTCGCGCCTGTTTTCCAAGCCAAAAGCAGGAACACCGGAATCCTAGCTTTTGGACCCGACTTGAATCGCTGTGCGGACTTAGTGGCTCGAGGTTTCGGGGCAAGGATGCGCAATCCGCACTCCGTGCTGTTGGTTTCTGACGGCTTTGCAGCGGACCCCATCTGTGGCGGGGTTGCGGTCAATAGCATATCGCCCCAGGCCCATGGGGTAAATTCCTCACCCTTCGCTGCTGCTCTCCGGGACAGGAGCAGGGGCGTGTTCTTGCGGACCCTTCAATGAGTGCGACAGTACGGCTGTTGAGAGGTGTAGCCATCGGAGGCGAGGTGCTTCTGCTGGGTTGGTTGCTGGCGACGGAGGATCTTAGCGGGGTCGGCTTCCTCGCTCTCGGTATGCTGGGAGCCGTTTTTGTTACTGCGACAGCCTCGATCAATTGGCCCTTTGGGGCTATGCTGCTTCTTAGCGCTGGCAGTGCAATGCCTCGGTTTGCGGGGACTGTGGCAGGCCTTCACGTGCGTCCCGAACACGTTGCCATTGGTTTTGTTGCGTTGGCAATCTGCGGCCAAGCCCTAAAGGAGCGCAGGCGTCCCGGTCTGCGCTTGCGAGTGTTCGACTACCTTCTGATTGCTTATGTGGGGCTGAATTTTTTCACTTCTGCCGTGACCTCCCCTCAGCCTCACCTGACCCTGCGGTGGGCCACGCTGAACGCTATCGTCGTCGGCCCCTACTTCTTGATTCGCTTGCTGATCAGAGACGAAAGCGGACTTCATCGAGCGTTCCACCTGTTGCTGTGGGTTGGCGCGGTCGAATCTGCCTACGGCATCCTGTGTTTTCTATCGAACCGCCTTTTTCAGACATCATTCGGTGTCCAGGTAGGACAGTACGGCGAGATTCCCGGGATATACGGCACACAATTTGAAGCGAATGTGTTTGGTAGTTACTCAGCCTGCTGTGCGGTCATGTTTCTGGCGTGTTTCTTGTTGAGCCCCGAATTACGGCGTGCCTGGTATGGCTGGGGTTTTGCCATCACACTGATTGGAGCGCTAATCAGCTTGGCGCGTTCGGTGTTTTTGGCTTTGCCCGTCGCCGCTGTCCTCGTGGTTTGGATTGCCCTGAAGAAGGGTCAATTCCGAATCCGGAGACTTGCCCCCCTCATGCTTGGGGTCGGCTTACTACTGGTGGCCTTCAGCCCGATGGTCATGAACTTGGTTCGCGAGCGGTTCAGTACGATTGACCTCAGCGAAATCTCAGCCGACAACACGACTTTGGAGCGCTTGCTTCAAATGGCAGTCGCGATTGAGGACATTCAGGCACGTCCCATGCTTGGAACCGGGACAGCCAGCTTCCACTTGTTCTTTGATCCGAATGATTACCCTGTGGGCTTCGCGGGCGACGCGGAGGAGCCGGGTTGGATCAGCAATACGCCACTTCGCATTCTTCACGATACCGGGGTGGTCGGTCTGATGGTCTTCCTGCTGTTCGTCGGGTATCTGGCTGTCGCCGTACGTAAAGCGGCCAGAAATGCCAGCGGAAGGAATACGGCAATCTTGACGGCACTTTCCGCAGGTGGCGTGCTCTATGCGATTGCGTTTCAAGCCACCGAGGCGACCATGTTGGCCTTCACCTGGGTTCACCTCGGCCTTTTGGCGGCCGCCGTTACGATTCTTCAACAAGAACCTCTCCGGCTGGAGGACCGCGAAGCCAGATGACTAGCGCCAAAGACTCTGGGTGTGATTTGGCTGTTGCCTACCGGATTTATCCGGCAGTTTCGAAACCTGCCATTGGTCTGCCTTTCAGTGAGGATAAATACTTGCTTTCTGAGGTGTGTTTAAGATCTTTCAAAGAATCACTCGGCCGCTTGCGTGCTAAGATATGGGTCCTGCTGGACGGCTGCCCTCCTGAATACGAAGCGCTGTTTCGCAAGTATTTCGCGCAAGAAGACTTGAATCTGATCGGGTTAAATAACATTGGCAACCGTGCTACTTTCTCCAAGCAAATCGACATTCTTCTGGAACAGCAAGACGCCGATTTTGTCTATTTTGCAGAAGACGATTACTTTTACCTGCCGAACCAGTTTCATCTGATGCTTGACTTCCTGACTGCAAATGCAGATGCGCACTTCGTTTCTCCCTATGACCATTTAGATTGTTACTCGCTGGAGTTGCATCGTGGTCCAAAGTGGCTGAGAGCTCAGGGCTCCCATCACTGGAGGACTGCGGCATCTACCTGCCTGACCTTTCTGACCAGAAGGGAAACCTTGGCGAAGTACGAGACTGTGTTTCGCACCTATGTGTACGGCAACAATGATTGTGCCCTGTGGCTGACTCTTACCAAGCACCGGATTTTCAATCCGCTGGCTGCCGCCCGCTATTTTTTCCGCGGGCTGTTCTATTGGAAAATTCTAGTGAAGGCTTGGCTGTACGGCTGGCGCCAGATTCTGTTTGGAAGAAAGCTAAAATTGTGGGTTCCGATTCCCGGGATCGCCACTCACCTGGACGGCAATTCTCTCTCACCAAGTGTCGACTGGCGCGGTCTAATGCAGCAAGCAGTTGAGGTTAAGGTTTGAGCCGGTTGGTCAAGTTTTATTCGCTGTCGCGACTGTCATGGCAATCAGAGTGCCGCGCCAGCTCTGTCACTGTCATCTCGTTTTTCGGCCCGTTGTGAAGAGTCCGAAACCTTGGCGTGGACTAGCTTATTGATGGGTGCATTGCCTGCAACCAAGCCCCATAACAGTGGGGATGGGGCTACAGCCGCCAAATCAGAGAGCGCGGACAAGAGTGACCATTTGAAAACGCTGATAGTTGTCCTTAACTGGAACACCTACGAAATGACCAAGGAATGCGTCCAGAGTCTACGGGCGATGGAGGGCGACTCGTTCGACATTTTGATGGTCGACAATGGTTCCCAGGATGGCTCACTAGAAAGCCTTCGGCAGGCTTTTCCCCAGATCACGATGATCGCAAATGGCCGCAATCTTGGATTTGCATCCGGTTCCAATGTGGGGATGAAACGAGCGTTGGAACAGGGTACCGACTATGTTCTGCTAGTGAACAATGACACCGTTGTGAAGCCGGATCTTCTGGCTGAACTTCTGGCTGAAGCGAAACGCAGCTTGAAGGCCGGGATGGTATCGCCGAAGATTTACTACGCCGACCATCCTGATCGCATCTGGTGGGCGGGTGGCACATTTAGTCTGTGGCAAGGGGTTCCCCGCCACCTCGGCCGGAATGAGAAAGAGCGTGGCCGGTATGAAACGGCCCGTAGCATCGACTGGGCGACAGGCTGTGTTGTGTTGATAAGCTGCGCTGCTCTGCGCGAGACAGGCTTGTTCGACGAGAAAATTTTCGCCAATGCGGAGGATCTCGACCTTTCCTTACGTATGCGGAGTCTGGGCTGGCAGATCCGTTATGCGCCCGCAGCCAAGCTGTGGCACAAAGAGGGGTTCGCTACGCGTAGAAACGTAGGGGAGCACGTGCGCTATTTCACCTCAACAAGAAATATCCTCTGGGTCATGCACAAGCACGCCCGAGCGCTTCAGTGGCTGACCTTCTGTCCGTATTTTCTGGTACGCTACGTTTGTGTGCTAGTGTTGAAATCGTTGAGCCGAGGGGACGTGAAGTCCGCCCTGGGTGCGCTAGGGGGTATCGTCGCCTTCTGGCGCATGAGATATCGTCCTGATTCTGCCGTACTGCCTGAGGAACTGACACGAACGACGCTGCCAATGGCAGAAGATGCTGCAGTCTGTGCAACCCCGACTGACACGCGTCGGTGATCTAGAAGCAAGCGTTTTTTTAGGAGGAAGTAGACCTTGCGCATTGCGCTTTTTGGTGCCCGCGGAATCCCCCATACTTACAGTGGTACCGAGACATTCTTTGGAGAACTGGCCCCCCGACTAGCAGAACGCGGCCACGAGGTCATCGTGTATTGCCGCCGCAGTCTCTTTCGCGAGCGGCCGAGTACCTACCGCGGTGTCCGCTTGATTTATTTGCCTAGCATTGAAACCAAAACTTTGAGCACACCCACCCACACTCTGGCTTGCATGTTCGACGTTTTGTTCCGCAAGGTCGATGTGATGCTGGTAACCAACGTAGCCAACACCATGCACTGTCTGGTGCCACGTCTGTTCGGAAAAAAGGTAGCGTTAAATGTCGACGGCGTCGAGTGGAAGCGCTCAAAATGGAGCGCCTTGGGACGCTCCTATTTCTACTGGAACGCCCGCCTCGCAGGGAAAATTTGCCCCGATGGCATCATCACCGACGCGGTCGCGATGCAACGCGTTTATCTCGAGGAGTTCGGAACTCGTTCGGTCTGCATGGCCTATGGAGCGAACATTGAGCGTTCTGCGAATCCGGACGCAGTCCGCCGATACAACCTGGAGCCTTTTCAGTTTTACCTGGTGGCTAGCCGGTTGGTGCCGGAAAACAGTGCTGACCTTATCATTAAAGGATTCGAACGTCTCGGGGGGAACAAGATTCTGGCCATTGCGGGGGATGCCAATTACCGGAGTTCATTCGTCGATTCCTTGAAAAAAACACGGGATTCTCGCGTTCGCTTCCTGGGCCACGTCGCCGACAGCGATGATGTGAAAGAACTCCATTGCAACTGTTATGCCTACATTCACGGCCATAGTGTGGGAGGAACGAACCCGGCCCTCCTCAAAGCATTGGGATACGGCAACTGTGTACTCGCACTGAACACACCATTTAATCGCGAAGTAGTGGCGGAGCACGGAATTCTATTCGAGAATGATCCGGCTGACTTAGCCGCCAAACTTCGTTACTTGGAAGAACACCCGGAGGAGGTCGCCCGGTACCGCGAACGGGCGCCGCAGAGAATTATCGAAGAGTACTCCTGGGATCATGTCACCGACCAGTATGAAGACTTCTTCGCGCGTTTAGTGGCGGAGGAATACCCGGCCCTCGACTGTGAACTCGGCATGTACGTACCCAAACAGAAGGTGGCCGCCACGGCCGGAATCTTGGCCGACACTTTAGAGGAACGCTTGCCCATGCGATCATGATCTCCCCATCTTTCTTTGCAGCTGGGATGATCGTGAACAGATTCAGGGACCCAACGAGAGTGATGTTGGTTCGATGTTATGGCGGAATCCTCTAGAACCATGAGTACGAGTATTCATTTCGGCATGCGATACGATTTGCCTCCCAAACTTGCAGACGAGTCAGCTAATAGCAAAAATTGTTTTCTATCCTTTGAGACGTGCTTGCCGGGAGTACCGGAGAAAGGTGTCGGGGTATGAGGCTGCTGATTGCCGGTGGTGCCGGCTATTTGGGTACTACGCTAATTCCCAGACTGTTGGAGCGCGGATACTCCGTGGACGTCGTGGACTTGTTCTGGTTTGGAAATAACCTTCCTCCAGACACCACCATCCTCAATAAGGACATTTTCGCCCTGACAGTCCAGGACCTTGTCGGCTACGACCAAGTAGTATTCCTTGCAGGCTTATCGAATGATCCGATGGCCGAGTATTCGCCCAGCATGAATTTTATCTTTAATGCAGCCGCGCCCGCTTTTCTCGCCTACGTCGCTAAGAAAGCGGGCGTGAGGCGTTATATTTATGCGAGTTCCTGTTCCGTCTATGGATATACCGAAAATGAGCTCTACGATGAGACTCGACAAGTCGGGTCCAGCTATCCTTACGGTATTTCCAAGTTACAGGGTGAGCAAGCAGTGATGAATCTCATGGATGACAACTTCTCTGTCATTTCCCTGCGCAAGGGGACGGTCTCCGGCTACAGTCCCCGGATGCGTCTGGACCTAGTTGTTAACACCATGTTCAAGTGCGCAATTCGTGATGGAGAGATCACGGTCAACAATCCTTCGATTTGGCGGCCTATCATCAGCATAGAGGATGCAGCATCGGCCTACATCCGGGCGATTGAGGCGAACGAGCTGGTCTCTGGCATTTTCAATGTTACTTCGGGGAACTACACAGTCGGAGAAGTCGCCGACCAGGTTAAAACGCAGATAGAAGAACAACTGGGCAGCCGCCTCAGGCTAAGGATAAAAAATGTCCAGGACGTACGGAATTACAAGGTGAGTTTCGAGAAGGCCAGAAATGTTCTGAGTTTTCACCCGCGACAAGACATCGGCAGCATCGTTCACCACCTGATCGAGAACATGGACAGGTTCTCTGATTGGGACAATCCGCTTTATTACAACATTCTGACCTTTCAGGCGCTTGAGGCTAAGGCCGCTGTTCCCGCATTCGCTCAACTCAGGACGGCGTAACCTGGGTGGGTTGTTGAATTGTTACTCTATGAAGATCGGAATAGATGGCCACACGCTGGGTAGTCAGTCCTCTGGTAATGAAAATTATTGCTTGAAGTTGCTGCGTGATCTGGCAGGGGCCAAGGCAAATGGCGAACGTTACGTCGTTTATTTCACTCACTTGAGTGGGCTCGCAAAGATTCCGATAACGGACCAATTTAAGGTAAAGCGAATCTTTCCAGCAAATCCCTTCATACGAATTCCACTCTCTTTTCCCTTCGAGTGTCGACGTGAAAAGTTGGACGTGTTTCACGCTCAGTACATCATTTCACCATTTTGTAATTGTAGGACTGTTACCACGATCCATGACATTCTCTTCGAAAGCCATCCCCAGTTTTACACTCGCTTCGAAAACCTCTACTTCCGCGCTCTGATTCCCGGGTCAGCTCGTCGTGCTGACCACATCATCACCGTTTCGCAGTTTTCCAAGACAGACATCGTTTTCAGATACCAAGTGGATCCTGACAAGGTCACCGTAGTCGAGCAGGATCCTCAAGATGAGTTTCGGTTGATGGACAGCGACGAATGCAAAGAGATGATTCTTAAAAAATATGGGATCGTCGCGCCATTTGTGGTCTACGTGGGGAGGGTTAATGCTCGTAAGAATCTCGTCCGACTGGTGGAGGCGTTTTCGCGTCTTTATCGTAAGGGCATCCGCCATAAGCTCGTGATCGTGGGCAAACAAGACTGGATGGCCGAACAGGTGGTGCAGAAAGTGAAGGAGATGTCTCTTGAAGATGAGGTCGTATTCACAGGGTACGTCGACCGGGATGATGTGCCAGTGTTCTACAATGCCGCAGAGATGTTGGTATTCCCTTCGATCTGTGAAGGTTTCGGGCTACCCGTAATGGAAGCGATGGCTTGCGGTGTCCCGGTTGTAACCTCATACGGGTCGTCGTTGGAAGAGGCGGCGGGCGGAGCAGCGATTCTAGTCGATCCCTTTTCGGTTGAGTCCATTGCCGATGCCGTGGAGAAAGTCATCGCCCATCCTCAGTTGGCAATTTCATTGCGCGAGAAGGGCTTAAAGCGGGTGGCGGATTTTAGAAGTGCTCGGAAGCCGCAGCAGACCGTTTCCATTTATCGCAAAGTATGCGGAAGGAACTGAGACGCTGCACTCACCGACTCTGGGGCGGTGGATGGGGCGCATGCCCCGTCGACAATCGCCGGCGGCAGCAGCGACGCGCTGACCTCCCATGCGGATTCCGTGCCACCGTGGGACATCATACAGATCCGGATCGCTGTCCTGCGAGTCTTGGCAATAGGTCTGCCGTGCCACGGCGGGAGAGACGAGACAAGAAGGTTCAGATCCACGCACCTTGGAGGTTGCATGAGGGTTGTGGTTGTGGGAGCAAACGGACAAGTGGGACGAGCCGTCGTGCAGGCGTTTACCGAGCATGATGACGAGGTTTGTGGGCTTACCCATGCCGAGATCGAAATCGTCAGCATGGAATCGGTAAAGACGTGCCTGGCCACGCTGCAGCCCGATGTCGTGGTCAATACCGCGGCTATGCATCACGTTGAGAACTGCGAGGCGCAGCCCGACAAGGCTTATGCGGCAAATGGTCTGGGTGCTCGAAATCTTGCGCTCGTAACCCGCAATCTAGGGTCTCTGCTCATCCACATCAGCACGGACTACGTTTTCGATGGCACCAAGGACACGCCTTACGTGGAGGAAGATACACCGTTCCCGCTCAATGTTTACGGGAATACGAAGCTGGCCGGCGAATATTTTATTCGCAACCTCAACGAAAAGCACTTCGTGTTGCGTACTTCAGCTCTTTATGGAAAGCATCCCTGCCGCGCGAAGGGCGGGCGGAATTTTCTAGACCTGATGCTTCACCTTGCCCGCGAACGAGGCAGGGTGCGTGTGGTGGATAGCGAAGTCGTGAGCCCAACATCCACGCTCGAACTCGCGCGCCAGATTGTAGCTCTCGCTAGCTGTGATGCATATGGTCTATATCACGCAACCGGCGAAGGCAGTTGCTCCTGGTACGATTTCGCCCGCGAGCTGTTCACCGTCACCAACACCAAAGTCGATCTTCAAGTGGCGGCACCGAACGAATTCCCTGCCAAAGTGCGGAGACCAAGTTATTCGGTACTTGAAAACTCCGGTCTCAAACGCCTTGGCGTGAACTGCTTCGCGACTTGGCAAGAGGCCCTCCGAGAATATCTGGGACAAACTTGCGCTGGGACCATCAGTACCATTCATGCGCACCCAGTGCAAAATCCCTAGCAACTAGGATTGGTTTCTATGCGCTTGCGAAAAATAACGGTAGAGGTCGGGCGCAAGCAGACCCGAGCTGTGTGCTTGAGATTCGCCTGCCAGGGGAGAGCATGAGAGCGACGAAGGGGCCATTGATTCTGTGGCTGTTGTTGTTCTCCAGCATCGCGAGCGCCCAATGTAGCAGTGGTGCGAGCGTATGTCCCGCAGGCGTACCGCACCTGATACGGTTTAAGGGAGTCTTGAAAAATTCAGCGGGTCAAGGGGGCACGGTAGGCATCACATTTGCGATCTACTCCGACTCCAGCGGTGGAGCGGCATTGTGGCAGGAAAGCCAGAATGTGCGAGTCGATCAGCAAGGACGTTACGCCGCTTTGCTGGGGGTAACGAAGCTTGAGGGGGTACCGCCGGAGCTGTTTTCGTCGGGAGAGCCACGTTGGCTGGGAGTACAGGCGCAGCTGCCGGAAGAATCAGAACAGCCCAGGGTCCTGTTGGCAAGCGTGCCCTATGCCTTGGAAGCCGCCGACGCCCAAACCCTTGGTGGTTTGCCCCCGTCGGCTTTTTTGAGAGCCGCCCCCGGCAACTCCAGCCAGGCGTCCCAGTCTGCTGACAACCCTGGGAATTCTGCCGCGCAGGCGGTGGGCGTCGCGGTAGGAGCTGTAGGCCAATCAACCGGTCACCTGGTCAGCGCTCCGGTTGGAGTTGCCAATGCCATCCCCAGATTTTCTTCTCCTACGTCGATTGTCAGCTCTCAGATAAAGGATTCCAATGGCGTGGTAACCATGCGGAATCTTGCAAACATTCTCTTCGCCGACCAGTTTCCAGGAGGGGTAGCGGACGCCGTCGCCGCATGCCCCGCGGAGGGGTGCGTTATCTACGCACTCTCACCGAACGTGAATCTTAACCTGGGAACAATAGATCCGGGCAGCAAAGCTATTACGCTTTACCTGGGGCCCTTTACTTACACGGTAACCCAGATAACTTTGCGACGGGACCTGCAGATCATCGGAATGGGCTCAGGCATTACCTTCTTGCAATCGGTCAACGGTAATAACCCGGTGATCGTAAGCCCGCAAGTGGACTACGGCGTTGCCACCAACGTGTTCCTTTCCGGTTTCCGCCTTATCGGATCGGTGGGTAATACCTCCGAAGATGCGATGCTGTGGGATGCAAGTGGACACTTCGCCTCAGGAGTCTGGTACTCGGAGGTACGTGACATTTTCATTACCGGCTTCGCCGGCAACAGCATTCACCTGGTGGGCACGAACGCGAATTACACTGGTATGAGCCAATTCATCGAATTTAACCGGGTGATTGTGTACCGGCCTAAGGGCGGAGGGAATGGCTTAAGGATCGAAGGCGCGACCTATGAGCTGTATTTCAACGATTGCCAGTTCGACGGCACGGCTGCGGGGGATGGAACCAATATCTTCATTGGCGCCCGCCCGGGCAATCCTTATGGGATCCCGATCGACATCAATTTTCGCGGATTGACCTCGCAAGATGCTGCCACTGCGGTACAAATCGACGGAGGCTGGGCCGTATCCTTCTACAACCCTCATCATGAGTACGTCTGGGGCGTCTATTCGCTAACCGGAGACCTTGGAGCCAGCATCGCTGGTGTTACCATTTCCGATGCCGGTTTTCAGGCCAGTGGGGTGAACAACGGGGCGGGCTTTTTACTGAGCGTTACCAACCCCGGGGCAGTCGGGGTCCGCTTCATTCACAACAACATCATGGGCCCGGCTGACACGGTGGTGCGCTCGTCTAATGGTGTCGGCATTGTGTACAAAGACAATCTATTTGCGGGCGGCACCAATCTACCGGTCACCGCCGGCATCACCACGCAGCTTTCCCCCGCCTCTACGATCAACATCGGCGGCGCGCACACGGTTGGGTTGAACAGTTCGACCATGCCAATTACTACCATCCAGTCTGGTCTCGGGCCCGGGGAGATGGCGACCTTCTTTTCCATCAACGGACCGGTGACGTTTGGCGCTGGGGGGAACCTCAACTTGATGGGCGCAAACACGCTTACTGTGAACGGCTCGATCACCTTCGTTGTGAACGATCTCGGGGCAGCTCCGTCCTGGATTCCCGTCTCGCGCTGGAGTGCTCGGGTTATACCCACTTCGAATCCGCCCTCATCTTCACCCTCACCCTTACCCTCACCATTCCCCCAACCCCCAAAGAGGCTCCCACAGTAGTTCGAATTTCACCTATTTGGGTGTCCCGGTAGAATGGGCCGCCACAGCCTCAGTGAGTTCACTGGCGGCGAATGGCACGCGCCCACAACCGCCGCCGTTTTAGGTCACGCTGGGGTTAGAACCTTCCGAGCACCTCCTCCCGAATCATCCATCCACCTCTGGACCCTGCTCTCTCCGTTCGCCGGCTGCACCGTCTCTTAGGGCCACCGTAGGAGCGGGCTGGGCTGCCAAAGGTTCACGCATCCCATCCCAGCACCCCCTCGCGAGACTGCCTAATTTCTCTATTCGATTCTGCTCAACCAGAACCAGTTTCGTGGTTTGCCGGAACCACTTGAAAATATCGTGCAGAACCCAAAGCGGATCAGAGCTCAGGTATCGGCGGTAGACGATCAGGCGATTGCGGGCGTTGGAGTAACGCCGACTGGGACTGTAGTTGGTTACCATGAACCGCTTCCAGAGGAAGCGATGCGAAGTGGGCGAACCGAGCCGATGAGCCAGCACAGCCTGGCTCGCCTGGACAACCTTGAAACCATGCAACCGCAAACGAAGGCAAAACTCGTGGTCGACGTAATCCATAAACAACGATTCATCAAATTGTCCACAGACGCCAAACACGAAGGTTTTCAGGAAACTGCCCGAGGTCATCAGAGTCTTGACTTCCCGAAAGACGGAGATTGGCGCATTGGCTTGCTCGCGCATCGCCAACTTGTAGTTGGCGCCGATCATAGCAACCTTGTCCTGGAAAGGACAGGCCGCATAGGCTTCAAGGATTGCAGCCACGTAGTCCGGTGGTACGAGACTATCCTGATCGAATGTGGCAATCCAGGAGTATTGGCCGCTGGACAGGGCCCGTTCGATGCCCGTATTCAAGCCAGCGCCCACGCCCAGGTTTTGCTTGTTCCATATTACCTCCACGTCGCAAGCAGAGGCTGTTTTAGCGATCAAGGGACGAGCGGCGGATGTCGATAGGTTATCCACGATAATCAGCTTGCCTACCTGGGGGAGCAAAGCTCGAACATTTTGCTCAAAGCTCGGCTCGGGATTGTAGGTCACCATTACCGCGCATACGTCTGGATGCGTCCGGGCTCGGCGAGGCGACTCCAACTGAGATTCAGTGCGGGCAATATTCACTTGATCCTGATACCTCGCCTCGGACCCGGAAAGTCCGACTTTCATCATTTCCCGTGGGGTTCAGACATCATTTAAGGAATTCCGCTATCGAGGGCAAAGCTAGGTCAAGACATCGGATCACGCTATTTCCTGACCTCCACGAGCAGATAGGGATTCAGCGGGGAAGCACGCAGCGCTTCGGGGAGAGAGTTTACGTACCACTTTGCTAAAGAGGCGAAGGGCCTTAGCAACCCCGTTTGAAACTTCCCGAAGCCGAAATATCCCTTCAAGGGAAGTGCTTTGAAGCTCCCGCAGGAGTGAAAGAGTCGCCTGGCCTCAGCATACGAGACCAGGTGATGGGTGCCACAAATTTTGTGAAAGTTCAAGCCGGTTTTCCGGCAGATAAGGCTGCGAAGTGGAACTTTCGGACTGAGCGCGTCGGTTGGACCATGCTGAACATCCACGGGGAAGGTCTTGTTGGGACAAGCGATGATAATTCTGCCGCCCTCTCTGGTTACACGCAACAGCTCTCGAGCGTAGGCTTTCCGCTTCTCCCAATAGTCAGGTCGCAGGGTGCAGTGTCCGAGCACAGTGCCGATGTGTTCGATCACGCCCAAAGAATAAACGACGTCGAAGGAATTGTCAGAGAAAGGCAGACTGCAAGCATCGGCGCACATGAAACGTCTTGAATCAAGACCAGCTTGTGCCCAGAACGGCGAGTAACAAGGAAGATCAACACCGTAAGCTTCCGAACCGCTCAAATCCAGTTGCCGGATACCTTGACCCATCCCGCAACCAACATCGAGCACAGTTCTGACTGCCTCGTTGGCTAATAATGGCAGAAAGTAATCTTGGAATTGGCGGAGACCCGCGTGTTCTTGGTTCTCAATGTAGTCTTCGTGTGCGACCACGTGGTTCCACGGCTCTTTCAGCATCTCCAAGTAGCCGTATTGATTTCTGCCGTACGCCCGAGAACAGCTATTGCATGTCAGCGTTCCAGGCAGGGCAGCACCACAACCGACACAAACCAGGGGCACAGAAACGGGAGCGTCTATCATGCGAGAGTTCACGTTCATCCTTAGCCGGAACCTCCATTGTGCTCTCCGGCAACTGTCATTCTACATCCCGCTCCTCTTTTGCGGCGTTCGGCATGCCGCTGCTTTTCTCGAGCAAGGGAATGGTGAACTGGCGGACCAACTCAGGGAAAGCCCCTATTTTCTCTCCCCATCTTGATTGCTTTGCTCAGAAACCCTCGACCGGATGACCAGACAGCTAATTTTAGTACACCCAAGAGCATCACGTCTGTTGTCCAACCAAGAAGCAACAACCACCCTGTCATCGCTCTCCGAGGCGTTGCCGCGGTTTTGGCGGTGGATGGAGTGCTCGCGTCGAGGTCGCTCCTGTACACTACATTGCTGTGTCCTTTGCTACCCCAATACAGGCAGCCCCCCCGCAAGAGCGCGAAATTGGAACCAAAATCGTCCGAAACACGGTATCTGGTGCACTAAGGCTTGTCGTCCTCGCCCCCATTCCGTTCCTGCTCACGCCATTTCTCCTACGACGTGTGGGAACCACGGGATTTGGGATTTGGGCCGTTCTCTTGTCTCTTAACGGCTTGACTGCGCTGGCCGACCTTGGGATCGTGGGGACGCTCACCAAACACGTATCCGAGCACTATACCCATCGGGACTATGCAACACTTAACCGAGTGATAAATGCTGGCATCCTGATGTTTTCGGTCATTGCCATGGTTTGCGTTTTGACCGTCAATGCGGCCAGCGGATTTCTCATTTCAGTTTTCTTTCGTCAATCCTCGCTTCCCATAACGCAGCTTCAGCATGTGATTCGGTTTTTGAGTCTCGCCATCGCTTTGAATCTCCTCGCCTTCCCGTTCGCCTCGGTCATCTCCGGACTGCAACGGTTGGATCTGACCAACCTTCTTTGGGCTCTCAGCACCATTATCACCGCCTCGTTGGCTGCCATCTTTGTGGAGTTGGGAAAAGGGATACCAGGCTTGGTAGATGCCATCGTTCTAACTTCCGGCATCCTGTTCCTGCTTAACGTCGTCCTGGCCTGGCGGCTACTTCCGCAGCTTCGCATCAGCCCCAGACTGCTTCGGGTGGCCGACATCAAAGCATTGTCTGCTTTCAGCGTACAAGTCTATGTGGTCCAAGTGATGGCCGCAGTCTACTTCCATACCGAGAAGCTCTTGCTGGCTCACTTCGCGGGCCCGACGCCCGTCGGCTGGTATGAGATTGCCAGCGATCTGGCGCTGAAGATAAAGAACGCACCCGCGTTACTGATGACGCCGCTGATGCCAGCCGCGGCGGAGCTGGAGGCCCGCGGTGACGATGCCAGAACTTCAGAGCTTTACTACCGCGCGCACAAGTATCTGGCGTTTATCGGCATAGCAATATTTACGGTTGTGGGGCTGCTGGCCCACCGTTTCATCGAACTCTGGCTTGGCCCCGGGTTTTCCGCAACAGCTCGCGCCCTCATCGTACTGACGGGCGTACAAATCGCCAACCTTGCCGGTGGGCCTGCGCTTTTGATCTTGGTGGGAAGAGGAACTCTCGGGCCCGCGGTTCGCTTCGCTTTGGTGGGCATGTTCGGCACTCTGATCGTAAGTAGCATTTTGATCTCGCGCTGGGGTTTCACGGGCGCCCTGTATGGCACGACTGTCTCAGTCTTAAGCGCCGCTGCTTATCTGATGTTCATGTTTCACAGGGAAACGCGCTTTCCCATGCGCAGGTTGATGCTCATCTACGGGAAGCCCTTGCTATTGGGGCTATGCCTGGCCGCGGTGGCCAGCCGCATGGTTCTTATTCGCCAGCTTCATTGGCCGGGAATGATCAGCACATCTGGGGCAATCGTTCTCGCACATGGCGGCGGACTCTTGCTGCTGCGGTATTTTGACGCTTTTGACTTGCGCGTGCTGGAGCGCTTTCTACCCGTACCCGAAGTACTGCGCAGGAGTTCACTCTTCCGATGATCCAGACCCAAGGGGCGCAGCTCTCGCCGAAGGGTACTGTGACGACTGCGCCGTCACCCTCCAAGTCGAACACCGTGGCGAGCCCACCATTCGCTTTCGGCGCGTGTGTTACGCTTGCTCACAAAGCTAGCACTTCTTTGCGTGAAGCAATAACGGCCCAACTAGGATTTCCATGAACTCCTTCCTCAGGAAAGCAGCAAGGTCGCTTGCACTAGAAACTCACTTGGGCAGGCGTGTTGTCACCGATGCCTTTCATGCCATGTACTATCAGTCAAGTTCGTGGTCAAGAAACAGGTTTCTCGGCTTTCCGATCTATCAATGCCCGTTCGACCTGCAGCTGTATCAAGAATTGATTTTCGACCTGCGACCGCATTGCATCGTTCAGACGGGTGTAGCCCATGGAGGCTCCATTTTGTACTTCGCCACCCTTCTTGATCTTATTGCCTCCCCTGCAGATGCTGTGGTGGTCGGGGTAGACATAGAGTTGACCGACAATGCCAGAAAACTGAGACATCCTCGTATTCATTTGATTGAAGGCAGCTCCACTGATCCGCAGGTGATAGAGCAGGTGAGGTCAAAGATTCATGATGGGAAGGGATTTGTAGTGCTGGATTCCGACCATAGCAAAACTCATGTCCTTAGCGAATTAAATTTATACAAAGATTTTGTCGCAGTCGGGTCGTACCTGGTTGCTGAAGACACCAACATAAACGGTCATCCGGTGCTCAAGGCTGCTGGACCTGGTCCTCTAGAGGCCGTTCGTGAGTTTCTTCAAACCGACGGTCGCTTCACCAGCGATGAGCAGTTATGGCAGAGGAACAAATTTTCTTTTCACCAGCACGGCTGGCTGAAGCGAATTCGCGAGTAGGCAGGTAGGTCGGCGCACCCGTGTCTCTCCTTCCAAAGCTATGGCCACTTCATGGGCTCTAGGCCCGTAACCACCGTGGGTTGCGAGTGACCCCCGAATGCTCTCAACGTAAGGTTTTGAGCCAGCTTCGTCGGCATCCGACAGCGAGGGGAGTGCACGTAGTGTTCTTGGCTGGCCCCAGAAATAGTTCGAGAAACCAACAAATTCGGCTATCTTTCTCAGCGATCTCTTGAATCGGCACGGCCCCTAAAGCCTGGGCAAGCATGCTGTTCCCTGTGTGTTGCTCAATCCCCGAAGTGCCGCGCCAGCTTGATCCACATTGCCGTGGACGCAATCGGCTCCCTGAAGCGAATATTTGAACGAACTCGAAATCTGGTTGCCCTGGAACATATTGCCGGTGTTTTGGGTACCTTTTTCAAACAAACCGAAAACACTAGCCGGTGCCGGTGATTGGTCGCTGATAATCCGGTTTCCGATCACGCGGGCACCAGTGACGTTTCCCTCAAAGATCACGCCGTAGAGAGTGTTCCAGGGCTCGGTACTCGCCAGAGTGATCATGTTGTCAGAAATGGAGAAGTCTACGAATTGCCCAACCCCGCCGACGACCAGACCATACGACTGCGGATGAATTATGTGGTTATGGCTTATCATCACGCCGCTGTTGTGCAGGCTGTCGATATTGAAACCGTAGACGCTCTGGATGGCGTAGTTGTCGTGGAAATGCACGTCTGACATCTGCCAGCCTCCGTAGGCAATCTGATGACCGGTGACGGTGTTGAAGCGAACCTCTGTGATTGCATTGGCAATGGCAATGGCGGTGCACTTCCCGGAGGCCCAATGATCCATGGTGACGTATTCCACGACGTTGCCACTACTTGCGGTCGGACTCTCGGCTGGTGAGCTGATTTCGACGGGAAAAGCTTCCGTCCATTCTCCTGCGGCGTTCACAACGTGAATGTTGTGGATCCAGTGCTGTCCCAGGTTCGAGCGCAAGGAGACCGCTTCGAGCTGAAGATCTGCTCTGTATTGGGGCTTCAGGGCGGGGTAGTTGTCGTCGAGCGTTAGATCGGAGACTTCCACTCCATGGGAATCCAGGTCGTAGGTGCTAATGACCCGTCCCACCAAATACTTACCAGTCGAAGGGTCCAAATACAAGTCAGTGAGTTTCAGGGTGGTTTGATCCGCCCTCGCACCGTGAATCTTCCATCCCCGGTTCACTGTGAAGCCGCTGGACTGCGTTTTATCGAGGTGGCCAACACCGATCACATAGTCGTGCACGCCCTCGGTTTGGAATGTGCCGGGACCGATGCAAACCACCAAATTGGTCACACCGCTTTCAGAGCGAGTGCGCAACAGGGTATCAAATTTCTGCGCCGTGCTGCCGTCGAAGGAATCTGACGCGGTTCCCGTACCCGATTTTGCATCGGCCCGGAAGGCGATGAAGATCCGGGTGTAACCAGTTGGAACCTTTCCCCTACAGTCCGAGCTCGCAAAGACGGAAGCGAAGCCCGTCTTTTTATGCCCCCCGTGCCGCTTCAAGCCTTTCATCCACACCGGCGTATGTGCAGCCGTGTCCGAGGCGGCGCTTCCCTCGGAAGAATAGCTAACTCTGGCTTGCCAGCGAGGCTCAGGACCGCCTTTCCAGCCCCGGGACAGACTCTCGACGGGTGTCAATTGGCCCGTCACCCTGGGGCCATCTCGATACCGACCAGCATCAGGAACTTGGGCATGCCCCTCGAAAGAGAGGAAGCAAACCAACACAACGAGCAAGATGATCGATCCCGCAATTGGCGCACAAGTGAGTGCGTTCTGCCCGACATAAGCCATGGGTAGGAGCCCTCGAGCAGCCGAAGGTCTGAATGCCGTCACCATAATTTGCGTCTCGAATCGTCCCCCAGACGAGATCATGCTCACCTGCTCTCCGGCAACAGCGAGAAACTCAACTCACGCATAGCAACCTTCTTCGGTCTCCTCGATAGGACTTGAGAAGCCATCGGTGAGCTGAGCAACCATGTGGCACGAGGCGATCGCAGACCAACTAACCAGGTCGCCTTGCAAGGACAATAATATGAATCGGCAACGCGACCTCATAAAGTATCGACGAGAAGCCCGCGAAGTTCAGGAGTTCGAGCGCACTGGAGAGGGTGAACACGTGGTGATGAAGGGCACGAACGGCTGAGTTGTTCAGGGAGCGTGCGCGAAACTGCTCCAGGGTCCCGGCTGGAAGATCTTTTGACAAGTCGTGCAACTTCATAATTTCATCCAAATGGGTCAGATCATCTTCCGCAGTCTGATTCTCGTAGTCGCTAATCATGTGCTCCATGGTGGTGACCGGGCGCCGCCAATCGAAGGTGTGGTCTTTGTTGGGCAGAATCAGCAACAATAGGCCGTCCTTGCTAAGAATTCGTCGCCATTCGTAGAGAGCTTTCAACGGATTGGCGGTGTGCTCCAGGGAATGCGACGACAGAATGCAGTTATACTTTCCATCGGAGATATCTTTCAGCGAGCTGGCCTCGCATATGAAAGTTTGACCATAGCGCGGCCCAAAGCCGTCAGGCTTCCAGAGCGTTTGCGACGCAAAGTTACAGTTGTCAATGCTCCGAAGAACGCCATAGATCGGCAACGGTCCAAGAGCAAATATTTCACTTGGGCCTCCGATTTCGAGCGCAGCGAGCCCCCGCAAATGTTCTCGATACTTCCCAGCGCTGGGAAGGTTTCTGATTTTGAGACTACGAAGGTAAGCGGTGACTCTGGGGCCGAGAATTGTCTTGGCTGTGGAGCGAACAGTAGCGATCACAACACCTCTCCTTCTAATTAGGGAAAAGGCGGGACAGAAGTGTAAACCGAGGTTTCCTTTTCGACTCGAGAACAATATTGTACACTTATCTTGTTCTCCTTGGCGCTGCTTGAACCGGGTCCCTCAAACCTGGTTTTTCTATTGATGTCTTCAACGGTCGATGCAGATCCAGTTTTTCGGTAGTCTCGAGGTTCGAGGTAGGAGTGCGGTGCCAAGAAGAAACAGATTTCCCCTGCTCTCAATATACTGAGGGCAGCTCAATCCAATCCAAACATGTCGGGCGTGACGAGGGGTCGAAAGTCCTGCGATTCTCGGACGGAGCTTGGTTGAAATTGCGGGCGCGATTTGACACAGGTCCAGTTTAGGATCAGGACTTTTTCTGTCTGCGAACAGCCGTATCAAACTATTAGAAATGGATAGAAACTTATGAGCTTTGTGATCGAGTCACGATACCTGGAAGAGGTGGTGGTTGTTGTTCCTCAGGCATATCGCGATGAACGCGGTTTCTTTATGGAGACTTATCGCACGGACCAATTTGAAAAGCTTGGCCTCCCGACCAAGTTTGTTCAAGACAATCAATCCTTTTCCCGGAAAGGTGTGATCCGAGGGCTGCACTTTCAATGGGATCCGCCGATGGGGAAACTTATGCGTGTGACGCGGGGGACAGCATTCCTGGTCGCAGTGGACATCCGCAAAGGCTCTCCCACACTGGGGAAATGGGCGGGGTTGGAAGTGTCGTCAGAGAACATGAAACAAGTGTGGGCGCCCGCCGGTTTCGCTCGAGGTTTCTGTGCCTTGACCGAAGAGGTGGAGGTGCAATACAAATGCACGGCAATCTACAGCAGTAAGGCAGAATCCGCAGTCCGCTGGGACGATCCGGGTATCGGGATTGACTGGCCCCAAAAAGATGTGTTGCTTTCGGCCAAGGACCGGGAAGCAGGCACGCTGACGGATTGGTTAGCGTCGCCGAATTCGAAGCATTTCCTCTACGCCCCACCGGCTAATTTGAAGGCGTAGGTGAATGCCATATTGGGAATACGGCGTCTCCCAACCAGGCCAGAGTCCGGAATCTTGTATTTTGGCTGGTGTTCCTGAAACGCTAATGTTTTCACCCCGAAAGGTGGGGTAAAGTACAGATAGCAATCAGTGTTTCCCATCTAACCATAGGGAGGGATCGGCCAGTGCGAATTGCTCTTTTTGGTGCCCGAGGGATACCCCATACCTACAGCGGCACCGAGACCTTCTTTGGCGAACTGGCGCCACGGCTGGCGGCGCGGGGTCACGAGGTAATCGTGTACTGCCGAAGCGGCCTTTTCCGCGAAAAGCCCGACAGCTACCGGGGTGTACGGCTCATTTACCTCCCGAGCATCGAAACGAAAAACCTGGGCACATTCACACACACGCTGGCGTGTGTGGGCGACGTTCTGTTCCGGGGAGTGGACGTGATGCTGGTCGCCAACGTCGCTAACGCCTTGCTTTGCGCCGTACCCCGGCTGGCGGGAAACAAGGTCGCCCTCAACGTCGATGGGGTGGAGTGGGAGCGATCGAAGTGGGGACCAATCGGCCGCCGTTATTTTCACTGGAACGCGCGGCTGGCGGGCAAGATCTGCTCCGACGGAATTATCACCGACGCGGTCGAGATGCAGCGCATTTACCTAGAACAATTCGGGACTCGTTCCGTCTGTATCGCCTACGGTGCCAACATCGAGACTTCGACCAATCCCGAAGCAGTTCGACAATATGGATTGGAACCATTTGGATATTACTTGATCGCCAGCCGGCTCGTGCCGGAAAACAGCGCCGACCTGATCGTACGAGCCTTCGAGCGCTTTCGCAGCGATCGAATTCTAGCCATTGCGGGAGACGCAAACTATCGCAGCTCCTTTGTGGATGCCCTCCGTCGAACGCAAGATCGCCGGGTTCGCTTCCTCGGCCATGTGAGCGACAGTGAACATGTAAAAGAGCTTCACTGCAACTGCTACGGTTACATCCATGGGCATAGTGTCGGAGGCACGAATCCAGCCCTCCTGAAGGCGTTGGGCTATGGCAATCTGGTCCTGGCGCTGGACACGCCTTTCAACCGCCAAGTCATGGAAAGGCACGGCATCCTTTTCAAGAACGATGCGGACGACCTTGCCAGCAAGCTTCAGTTCGTGGACGACCAGCCACAGGTCGCCGAGAGGTACCGCAGACAGGCCACGCAGAGAATCCTGGAAGAGTACACATGGGATCACATTACGGACCAATACGAGGACTATTTCTATCGTCTGGTCGCAGGGGAGAAACCGGCTCTGGACCGCGAACTTGGCATGTACGTTCCCGCGCAACGTGTCGACGCAGCAGCTGGTGTTCTGACGAGAGCTTCGTAAACCGCCCTACCTTCGGGCGTGGCATTTCACTCCGATCGCACAAACCGGAGACCTGAAGTTGTATTTCGCAACGCAGGCGCCTCGGCGTTGATTCAGTTTCGGGCCGCGGTTGATCCGAAGATGGTCGATACCAGGTCGTGGACCTCTCCCACAGCTTCATCGATTCAATCAGTTTGCCGGCGATTTCCTGGGATTGCTCAGATCGGCACCGTTGTTGGGGTGTTGTACACTACCGCAACCCTAAGCCCGGCTTGAGGGAAACCCGCTTGGCGGAAACACGCCCGGCGAAAAAGGGAGCAGCCCCGCATGGAGCGAGTGGTACAGGAATCTTCCCGGACGGCAAGCTACGGTTTGCGGCGCGGGGTTCTCTCGCCGATGGAGACGCTGGCCCAGTCCGTCTCCACCATGGCGCCCACTACGACCCCGGCGGCTACGGTTCCGCTGGTCTGCGCATTGGCCGGAAACGGTACCTGGCTCGCGTATGTGCTGGCGACGATTGCGGTGCTGCTAGTGGCGTTGTGCATCGCTCGCTTTGCCCGCCACTCGGCCTCTCCTGGCTCGCTATACACCTACGCTTCAATGATCCTGCCACCGTGGATGAGCGCAGCCGTTGCCTGGAGCTTGCTGCTGGCTTATGTGGCCACGGGGTCGAGCGTCATCGGTGGTTTCTATCACTGGGCAAACCTGCTGCTCCGCGATGCGACAGGCCATGGCTTCTCAGCTGTATTGCTGGCTGTCATTGTGACCGCCGTTTCCATATGGATCGCCTGGCGAGATGTGAAAATCTCGGCTCGTCTGATGCTGTGGATTGAAGCCGCCTCAGTTTCAGTGATCGTCGTCGTCGTGGCCCTGCTGCTGGTGCGCCACGGCTGGCACTGGGACTCGGATGAACTGCGTCTGCGCGGTATGACTGGCAGCGGCTTGCGGCTCGGATTGGTGCTCGCACTCTTCAGCTTCGTCGGTTTTGAGAGCGCGACTACGCTTGGTTCCGAAGCCCACAATCCGCTGAAGACGATTCCCCGTGCAGTGATTCTAAGTTCCGTTCTTGCCGGCGCTTTTTTCACCGTATGTGCCTACGCGGAAGTACTCGGCTTTCACGCCGTGGGACAAGATCTGGGGAACAGCCCGCCTCCGATGCGGGTGCTGGCTGCCGTCGGTGGTGTCCCGGCGCTGGGACTGTTGATCGACATTGGTGCGCTGGTGAGCTTGTTTGTCGGAACGCTGGCTTGCATTACTGCAGCCGCGCGCGTGCTGCTGCTGATGTCCCACAACGGCCTGGCCCACAGCTGGCTGCGCACCACACACGCCAGTAACAAAACGCCCGGTCGCGCGATCATGGTCACCGGGCTGGCTGCCCTGTTCCCGGTGGCTGTGCTGGCGGCGCGGGGTGCGAGCGGGCTGGACGTCTACGGCTGGATGGGTTCGCTGGCGACCTATGGTTTCATCGTCACTTATGCCTTGGTGTGCAGCGCGCTGCCACGCTACTTGCGCGACCGCGGCATCTTCCGCCAGGGAGCGCAGATCATTCCGTGGCTGGCGTGCGCTGCGATGGTGCTGGCGCTGGTGGGTAATCTCTACCCAGTGCCCGAGGGACCTTACGGTAAGCTGCCGTATGTCTATCTGGCATACCTGGCGGCGGGATTGCTCTGGTTTAAGCTGCGGGGCAAGAGTGCAGTGCTGGCTGAGACCTAGGGTTGCCCTTCCGATTCCGGCAGCGCGACCAGCAACAGCACAATCCCGATCACAGTGAACATGCGGAACGCAGCCTCCTGACCGTTCCACATCTTTGACTGCCACATCAGGAACCACTCACCGCCAACGCTCAGAAAGGCTACGAGCCACATCAAAAGGCTGAGGGTGAGCGCTGCAATAGCGATGCTCTTGGCGTGATTGAACGCCGCCGCGGGCCCATGCAAAGTCCGCGCAAGCTGTATCCCACCCCACCATGAGAGGAGCATGGTTGTGGCCTCCCAGGTGATAATCGACAAATAGAACACCGTGTGCCAAGCCGGCGAGTTTAGGGCGCGCCACATGCCTCGATTATCGGGAAAGGTCGAATCCATCATTAGGACATGCCGGATGAATTGGTAATTGGAGTTGTAGTCGGTCGTATTGTCGAAGACAACGAAGGAATAAAACAAAGCTACCGCGAGGACCAGCGACAGCTTGGCTGTGCGCAGCATCATGGTTTTTCTGTTCCTTGTGGCGAAAACGTTTGAAAGTAGGCGACCAGAGCCCGAACGGTCGCAACGTCGTATCCAGGATTGTCGGGCATCTGCGCGTGCGGGTTTTTGGCTCGCGGATGATGCACGTAGGCGGCAAAATATTCGGGCGAGGTTGTAGCCCAGGCGGAGAGCACCGGCCAGGGATGACCCGACTTCTGGCCGCCTTCGCGTCCCATGTTATGACAGCGGAAACAGTTCTGCTGAGCGATGCGATAGCCGGACTGGACGGCCGACTCTGCCGCGTGCGGGCCACGCGGCGCAATCGCGCCGAAGACCGCCTTCTCATCTCGCAACTCGATACGCACCACTCCCCAGGGAATTTGCGGCTCGTCCTCATGGGACAAGATCTTGAAGCTCGGCGTGAAGTTGTGATGCGAAATCATGTAGGGGCCCATATTGCTGCCGTGACCTTCCGCGTCCTTCGGCCAACCCGCGGGTGGCTTTCCGTTGACTGTGAGCACCAGCAGGGGATGATGAGCGGCAATATATGCGCGGGGATAGTTGGAGTGGTACTGGTCAGCACATATCGCGACCATCAAATCCGAGTCCGGCGCCGCGCCCAAATGCCGGATTAATTCTTCGAGAAGCACGCCACTGATCTGGGTTGGACCGGCGAAGTTGGGATCGCCGGTTACGGTGTAGCTCGCTTGCGGCAGAGCCAGGAGAGCGTCGCGCCCAATGTAGCGAGTCGCTCCCGCAGGCAGACCTGCAAGCTCGCCGCCCAACTCGAGATCGGAAGGCGAAAAGCGTTCGACATGCAAGGTAGCGGGAAAAACCGCGGAACCTGCGGATCTTAGATTGCCCGCGGAATTTAGTGCTATGCCTGGCGCGAGGAGAAGAGTGGCTGCCAGCAAGCCTCGGCCAAGTGGTCGCATGGTCCATGTTAGCGCGCAGTAGCGTGAACGCAATCAAGAATCTCGTTAGACCCGTGTGCTAGATTCATTTCACAGGCACACACCGGAGGCTGCAGGACTTCATGGCAGGGGGAATCGAAGCGGGGACCATAGAAGCGCGGCTTAAGGAATTGGGCATCGTTCTGCCTCAGTTGCCCCAGGCGGGTGGCAACTATCTCCCAGCGAAGACGGTCGGCCAGATGGTTTACCTTGCCGGCGTCATTTCCTCAAGCTCCGCGGGCGTGACCACAGGCACGGTGGGCCTCGACCGCACGATTGAGGAAGGCTACGCCGCCGCGCGAGCCTGTGCTTTGACGCAGTTGGCTGTGTTGCAACACCATCTCGGTTCACTCAATGTGGTGAAAAGCATTGTGAGCGTCAACGGGTACGTGAATGCCGTGCCCGGATTTCCGGATTCAGCCAAGGTCATCAACGGCGCGTCGGACCTCTTGGTGGAAATGTTCGGCGAAGCCGGACGTCATGCGCGGGCAGCCGTGGGCGTCTCTGCTTTGCCACGTCACGCCCTGGTCGAAGTGCAGATGACGGTCGAGGTGTAGCGGCGCATGGCCGAACACGTTCTCTCCGCCGAGCCCACCCATTCACGATGGAATCGCGCTCTGGCGCCTCGACTCAGCATCGCGCCCGGGGACACCGTGCACTTGCAGTGTGTCGATGCCAGTGGCGCGCAAGTTCGCCCAGGCATGACTCTGGCGGAGTACGTCGCCATCGACCGCGGGCGTATTCATGCGCTTACCGGCCCCATTTATGTAGACGGCGCTCAACCTGGAGACGTGCTGCAGATCGACGTTCTTGCAGTAGCGCACAAGGGCTGGGGCTGGTCAAGCGTGGTCGCCGGACTCGGTTTTCTCAAGCAGCGATTCACCGAGCCCTACCTTTTTCACTGGCAACTCGAGCCCACAGTCAGCCGATCACTGGTGCCTGCGATCGTGCCGCTGCGGCCGTTTTGCGGGGTAATGGGTGTCGCTCCAGCCGAAGACGGTGAGTTCCGCACGCGGCCGCCCGGCCCTTTCGGTGGCAACATGGATGTGCGAGAACTGTGTGGCGGGGCGAAGTTGTATCTGCCTGTGCTGAATCCGGGCGCGCTCTTCTCCGCGGGCGATGCGCACGCCGCGCAAGGCGATGGTGAGGTCTGCATCAACGGCATCGAATGTCCCGCCGACGTGAGCTTGCATTTCCATCTGCACCAGCAGCAGCCGCTGGCGGGACCTCTGGTCGAATCCGCCGCGGCTAGTAAGCAGGATCTAGAATCGCATGCCTGGATTGTGGTCGAATCCGCGACGGATATCACCACCGCGGCCCGTGGCGCTAGTTCGCGCATGATTGATTTGCTGGTCGAGCGGTGGGGCTTCAGCGAGGTCCATGCCTATCTGTTGTGCAGCGTGGCCATGCACCTGCGGCTGAGCCAGGTGGTCAACGAGCCCATGTTTACGGTCACCGCGGCGCTGCCAAAATCGGTGCTGCCGTCGCGAAAAATCTTCTAAGCCGGCGAATTCGCTCCACCCGCGCCCGCCGATGCGTCGCCGTAAGTTAATTTGATCCAGGGAGTTACTGATTATTCGCCGCGATAAAAATAATTAATGTAGGGCAAAGAAATTTTCATTGGCAGTCTTGCTTTCGTTCCCGGCAAAACTAGCGTACATTCGGTCAACTCTTTTGCGCGCTGAAAAGCAGAGTAATGCAGTTCACTCTCCGCCCTGAGGCGAGCATATCGGCTCTGCACGAAGCAGCACACCATGGCTGCCAAGACGCAGTCCAGCAATTCCTGCCACGACGCAGTGCGTCCCATCCGACGCAATCGCTTACGAACCAGCTGCGGCTTAACACCGGAATGGGTATTCGGGAGAGGTGTAACTCCAACACTTTGAGGTTTCGCGATGTCTAAGAGCCAGAGTAAGACAAACACAAGACTGTTCGTACTGTTCCTCACGTTGTCGGTGGGAACGCGGTTAGCCTTGGCACCGTACGCGCAAGCTCAACAGACTCTTGGCGGCGTAGTCGGCACGGTCATGGAGAGCACCGGCAGCGTGCTGCCGGGAACCGCGGTGACGATTGTGGGTGACGAGACCAAGCTCACCCGCACCCAGACGAGCAGCGGGAATGGCAGCTATGATTTCGTAAACCTCCCCATTGGAACCTACACGCTCACTTTCACCCACGACGGTTTTCAGACGCAGAGGGTGCCGTCGATTCTGGTGCAAGCAAACCGTACCGCGACGGTGAACACGACTATGCAGGTGGGCCAGGTGGCCACGACCATCACGGTGCAGGAAAGCCCTCTGATCAATGCCGTGGACACTACCAACGGCTACGTGCTGGACAAAGAACAAATCGAGGCGGTCCCCCTACCGACCGGTAGCTTCACGGGACTGGCCATTCTCTCGCCCGGGGTGAATGCGGAACTCACCGGCGGAACCGGCGTCAACAGCGGCATGGGCAACGCCCCCATCTGGGCCAACGGACAGCGCGACACCAGCAACAGTTTCCTGCTAAACGGCGTCGACGCCAGCAACCTGTTTAACGGCAAGAGCACCAGCCAAGTGGCGTCAGCCCGCATTGTGAACAACACTGGCTCCGGCAACCAGGGCGCCAATGGAGTAATCCAGACCAGTGCGTCGGTTTATTTGGCCGTCGGCCAGGCCTTGCCGACACCCGCCCCGGAGACGATTCAGGAAGTTCGCGTGAACACCTCCATGTACGACGCGCAGCAGGGTTCCACCAGCGGCGCCCACATCGACATGAGCACGGCTTCCGGCACCAACACGCTTCACGGTAGCGGCTACGTGCACCGCGGAACGGATTGGCTGAACGCTGCGCCTTTCTTCTTCAATAAAGATCCCAATATCCCGGCCGATCAAAAAGTGCCGCAACTGCACCGCTACACCGCTGGCGGAACCCTCGGAGGTGCGCTCATCAAGGACAAGCTCTTCGGTTTTCTCAGTTACCAGCACATTCATGTTTCTGATCAGGAGATCGGCGACTCGCGGCTATCGGTTCCATTCGGGCTCACCAATACGAACCGCACGGCTCAAGGACTGGCCGACATCGCCAATGCAAACTTCGGCACCGGCCTTACGGCTGCCGACGTGAGCCCGGTCGCGCTCGCTTTCTTTCAATACAAACTGGCCAACGGTCAGTACCTGATCCCATCCGCGACGGGCACCCCCTCGCTTGGCGTTCCAGACAACTCCTTCATCCCGGGCACGGCATATTTCTGGTCCGACCAGGCGGTCGCGAACCTGGACTGGAACGCCAGTTCCAGGGACAGCCTGCAGTTCAAGTACTACTACCAGCACGATCCAAGCATCGCTCCCTTTGCTTACTCCAACGTCCCGGGATTCAGCCAACACCTGGACGCGGGCAGCCACGTGGCGTCGCTGACCAACACCCAGAGTCTCAGGCCGAACCTGAGCATTACCGAGACTCTCGGGCTGTTACGGGAAAAAGCGTATAGCACCAACAAGCAGCCTTTCGGCCCGTCGCAGTTCGGCATGAGCACGTTCGGTTCGTCTTATTTTCCCGGCATCAGCATCGTGGACATTCTGGGAAACGGTTCGCCAAACAATCCGGGCGTCTTCAATGCAAATCTGAACATCGGTCCTGGTCCAACGAGCCAAGGCTCGCTTACTGGTGTCTTCCAGAACCGCATCATGCCTTCGGCCAACGCCATCTGGACTCTGGGCAAGCACACCCTGACCTTTGGCGGCAGCTATTCCTATACTCAGCTCAACATTCGGGACGACCGAACCGACAAGGGAGTGATTGCTTCATTCGATCTCCCCCAGTTCCTTCAGGGCCAGGTCATCAACTACACACCCGATGGTTTCGTCACTACCGCGTTTCTCCGGGGCAATGCCAATCGCTACTACCGCGCGGGCCAGTCGGGCGCCTATATTCAGGATAAGTACCAGTTCCGATCCAATCTCAGTCTCACCGCCGGGTTGCGCTTTGACTGGAACGGTGGTCTCACGGAGAAGTACGGTCGCATCACCAATTTCGATCCCTCGCAGTACTCCTACGACGACGCCAGCGGCACGGTAACCTCCACCGGCTTCATCATCGCCGGCAACAACAAACTCTTTCCCAGCAAGGGCGTCAGCAATACCACGCTGACCGGCCGCCAGTGGGGATTGGCCCCGCGCCTCGGACTGGCCTGGAGCCCGAGGAAGTTCAATGACAAACTTGTGGTTCGCGCCGGCACCGGCTTCTACTATGATCGCGGCGAACTCTTCACCTATCTTTCCCCGGGTTTTGCCGCGGGCAACATTACTGGCGGTCCGTTCGGTGTGGTTCAGGCGCCGCCGTTCGTGAACAGCCAGGTTTGTCCCACCGCCTCCTTCTACATGGGATTCATCCCCACTTGCGATCCCGCGAGCTACAACCTGGCGCAACCTTTCGGCACCATCCCAGGCCCATCACCCACTGGCAATCCCGCGGACATCATCAACTTCTTGCCGAGCCGCGACCAGATCACCAACAATGCGCAGGTATTCGCCTTTGCGAATTATGACCGCGACAACAAACTTCCTTACACCATCAACGATACCCTCGACCTGCAATGGCAGCCACGCAACGACCTGGCCATCGACGTCGGCTACGTCGGCAACCTAGGACGGCACGAAGTCATTCCCGTTCCCTTTAACCAGGCGGGCATTGCTTCGCCGACGCATCCCATTCATGGTCAGGCATACACCTACGGCTACCAGGTTGGCCAGTTTGAGTTTGGTCCTCCCATCAACCTACCCAATGGCCAGCCGATGCTCAATACGTATGAAGGCGGCAACATCGACCTGCGCGTTCCTTACGTCGGTTATTCGGCGGAGTCTGAAGGCTACAAAGCCGCCGGTGTCTCCGCCTACAACGCATTGCAGGCGCACATCGAGAAACGGATGAGTCACGGGCTGCAGCTGGGTTTCTCCTACACGTATTCCCACGCCCTCGATGAGCAAAGCGCTATGGGCCTGTTTTACAACGGTAACAACCCGCTCAATCTGCGAGATGCTTACGCTTCTTCGGACTATGACCGGACGCATGTCTTCAACTTCAGCTACGTCTACCAGCTTCCTAAGTTCTTTGGCGCGTCTTCGCTGAAAGGCAAGCTGGCCAATGGATGGGCCATCCGGGGCATCACCGTGATTCAAAGCGGTCAGCCCTACAGCATCATCGATTACAGCGGCGCTGTGGGAAGCGTGTACTATGGCGTTTCCGACGGCATCACCAACCCGATCGTGCCCCTGGCCCCAAGTTGCACTCCGCAGAACGCGGTTACCGGCGCGTCGGGTGCGTTCGACACTCCGGCGCTCAAGGCATCCTGCTTCACCCTGCCGCTACTCAGCCCTGGTGATCTGGGCGGAGCGATTCCCGCGGGCGACACCTTCGAGACGACCTTTACCACCGGTCAGCGCAATATCTTCCGGCAGGCTTACCAGAAGCGCGCTGACATTTCCATCGCCAAGGACACGCAACTCACCGAGCGGGTCTCGCTGAAGTACTCGCTCGACGTTTTCAATGTGACCAATACCACCAGTTTCGACGTCCCCGGCGATAACGTTACCCAGAACGAGAACTTCAACGGCTTCCCGGCACAGGGCCAACCGTTGTACAACGCGCCCTCCGGCTTGGGCGTGACCACCAAAACGATTGGCAGTCCGCGGCAGATTCAGATGAATCTGCGGGTCCTTTTCTAGTTCTAGTGCGCACAAAACGAGCGGCGGCCGCCAGGCCGCTGCTCTCGTTTTCCTGCCACACTCCTGACGGCAGGTAGAGCGTGTTCAGCCGCCTGTGCTGACGGTGACCGACAGCATTTCCGCTGGCGCCGCATTGAACCGTTCCTGCAGTTCCGCCGAGGACGAAAAGATATTGCCTTTCACGGAGCGGGAGGGGAAGTGGAAGGTGAGTGAGGGTTCGGCAAAGGGATAGGGATCGAGTACAAAGTGCCGCGGACCGAGAGAGTGTACCAGGACCGTGGTGTGTCCGCCATCGCGCAGTGGCAGCGGGTGAAGCAGGTGGGCCGGTTGGCGAAAGTCCACACAGGTGAGCAAAGAGAGATTGTCGGTGGCCTGCAGCAACCGGAAATGGTCGAGAATCGTGTTTTCGCTGGCTTGCTCCAGAGTGAAGCGGGTGTCAGCGGCAATCTGCCGCAGCAGCGATTGCTGGAGAGTCTTCTGCTCCTGCAAAAACCGATCGAACAGCGGTAACTGTTCCGGCAGGATGGTCGACCGGTCGGCGTGCTCGGTCAGCAGATTGTAGGTGTGCATGGAGATGAGGACCGCGGCGTAGGCATCATCGGCGGCCATCAAACGAACGGCGCGGTCGCGCACGGCCAGGTAGTCGGCGAGGTCGATCTCTTCAAAGGCGGAGTACTTGCCCACAAGTTCAACCGAGAACGCGCTGGGCTTGCCTTGGCGGGTGATTTGCGGTGCGGCGTCGCGCAACGCCCAACCATTGTCGTGGCAAGCGATACCACGCAGCACGTTAGTGCGCGGCTCCGGCGGTAAGAATCGCTCGTTGCCCCAGTGCTTGGCAAAGGCTCCGGCCAGGCGCGCATGGTCGGGATGTGTTACCAGCCACCACCCGGTTTCGGTTTCTGATCGCAGCATCGTTTGTTCTCCTCACGAAGCTTCACCGTCTCACTCGGCCTCGGGGGAGCGGGCCGACTCGTGCCAGCGATGAAGGAAGTACCATTCCAGAAACATGACCAGAAAGAAAAATCCGAAGCCCAATACCGTGGCGGCCAGCACCAGCGCAAATAGGTAGTCGGTCTGCAACTGCGACGAGGCATAGAGAATGGAATAGCCGAGTCCGCCCTGGCCCACGCGGCTCGATCCCGCATAAAGCTCGCCGGTGATTGCGCCAATCACCGAAATACCGCTAGCTATGCGGATGCCCACGAACAGTGACGGCACGGCGTGGGGCAGGCGCAGCTTGAACAGCAGCTGGTCGGGCGAGGCATTGTGCATCAGGAAAAGATGCACCAGGTTCTCTTCCACGCTGATGAGACCTTGTGTCGTGTTGGCGATGACCGGCGCCAGCGAGATGATGAACGCAATAAGCCCTACGGCCGTCATGCCCGCGCCTACCCACATGAGAATTAGCGGCGCGATGGCGACGACGGGCACGGTCTGCAACAGGATGGTGTAGGGATAGAGCATCCGGCGAACCCACCGCGACTGAGCGAACATCAGGGCAATGACCACGCCGAGGGCAACGCTGGCAATCAGACCACCGCCGGCCTCCGCCGTCGTGATTGCCAAAGCGGCGACCAGCGACGGGAAACGTGTGCCCACGGCGCGCGCAACCGCCCACGGCGAAGGCAGCATGTAGGGCGGCACCCGAAAGATCCAAAGGATAAGCTGCCAAATCGCCAGCAGGGCGGCGAAGACGGCCACGGCATTGGCCAGCGTAATCAGCCGGGATTTCACGATGTGAGCGCCTCCCGCAGCGCGTGCGAGACCCGGGCCACAAGCGACTCGAACTCGGGTGACGTGCGCAATGCCGCGGTGCGTGGCCAGGGCAGATCGACCGTAAGCGCGGCATGAACGCGTCCGGGATTGGGCGCGAGAACCATGATCCGTGCGGAAAGAAAGACGGCCTCGGCGACCGAGTGGGTCACGAATACCGCGGTCCATTTCCGTTCCTCACGCAAGCGCAGCAACTCTTCGTTCAACCGGTCGCGGGCCATTTCATCTAATGCCGCAAAGGGCTCGTCCATTAGCAGCAGTCGCGGGCTGGTGGCCAGAGCGCGCGCGATGGAGACGCGCATCTTCATGCCGCCGGAGAGTTCTCGCGGAAAGGCTTTGGCCACATGGCTCAGTCCGACCAGATCGAGCAGTGCCGCTGTCTTCTCATCGCGCTGCTTGGCGGCCCCGCCTTCCAGTTCCAGACCCAGGCCGACGTTCTGCCCAACCGTGCGCCACGGCAGCAGGGTGGCGTCCTGAAAGATGTAAGAGATGGTCTGCCGCGCATTTCTCGGAGTCATGCCATCCACCCGGACCGTCCCACTGTCCGTCGCGGTCAGTCCCGAGATCAATTTCAGCACGGTAGATTTCCCGCAACCCGAGGGGCCGATGAGAGTGACAAAATCCCCCTTAGCGACGCACAGGTCCACCCCATCCAGCACCACGCGACCACCATAACTCTTGCTGACGCCCGCGAATTCCACCTGCGGGACCGCGAAATCGGCAGTCATTCCCCAGGCTCACTCAGCGGCAAATACAGAGCCGAAGGATAGTTATGGTTGTGATAAAGAATCTGTGTCGAGCGCTGCCAGTCCCAGGAAGTAGCGCGGCAGGATGGCACCGCGGTGCCTGGATTGCGGTCGTAGAGGGGAAATGCGCTACTGGCCACCTCCAGCCGAATGCGCTCGCCCTCGGCAAAACGGCACGAGGTGGGCTCCAAGTCGAACTCCCAACGACGCAGAGTGTCCGCGCTGTAGTTTCCGGCAAAGAGCCAGCTTGACCTTGCGATCCCGATGCAGATGAACTCCGCCACCAGATCACGACGTACTCGCACCAACTTGGCGGTGAGGTCAGTGTGGCTGGAAGAGGTGGAGCAATAAAGCGAAACCCGCGGAGTGCCGAAAATTCGCAGTGGTGTTGAAAGGGTAGGGGTAGCGTAGACCAGCAGATTGTTGCCGGCCTCGAGCGTGGCCTGATCAAACTGCCCGCTCGCTGCCGCTGGACCTCCTGGCGCCAATACTGGCACCTCAGGGTCATAGACGAAGACGTCACACGGTTCGTCTGCAACCGGTGTTGTGGTCGAGAGCTCGCCATCGCCCTTGCGGGAATTTGCCTTGCCCTTGCTGTGCAGATAAAGGACGTGATTTATCTCTGGGGGAAAGGTTTCAGCCTGGCGCCAGCGATTCTCCCCAAGCACAAAGTGGCGAATGCGCGGCTCGTCGTTGAACTCGCCCGAATCCTTCAGCCAGTGATTAAGCCAGCGCAGCAGGATTGCATCCGCGTCGAACAAAGCCTCCGCTCCAAAGTCCGTCGTTCCAATCCGGTCTCCCCACGGGATATGTTGCCAGGGCCCTGCGATGAGATATTGGTGCTCGCGCGCGAATGTCGTGCCCGCAGTCTTGCTCAGAGCCAGGAAGCCGTCGATACTGCCCTTAAGATAGGTGTCATACCAGCCGGAGATATGCAACCCGGGCACGGCGATGCGGTCGAGCGTTTGGCTTACGTCGAGTGATGTCCAATACTCGCCGGCTTGGTGGTGGTCGAACCAATCGAGCACATACTGGGGCGCACCTTCCGCATGCAGCGCGGGATGGTCGCGGAAGGGCAGTATGCTGGTCTGGGAGCTAAGACTGGCCCATGCCTGTTCCAGTAGATCGCCGGCTTCCCGCAGTCGCTTGCGTCGCGTGTCGGCCTTCATCATCTGCAGCCCCCAACCGAGGCCGGCAGCCAGACGGAGCGCACCGTGGTGATAGAACCAGCCGTGATAGAGATCGCCAGCCGTCATGCCCGGCGCAATGCAAATGAGTCCCTCGGGCTGCGCGGCGGCGGCCAGCATCTGCGTCATTCCCTGGTAGGAAAATCCGTACATGCCGAGGCGGCCATTTCCCTCGGGGCGAGTGTGCAACCAAGCGATGGTTTCCGCTCCATCGCACCCCTCGTGGCGGAAGGGATAGAATTCGCCGCCGGAGTCGCCGCGACCGCGCACATCCTGGATCACGACGTTGTAGCCATGCCGTGCGAACCAGACCGGGTGAGCGTAAACCACCGTGGATGCAATGTCGCGCCCGTAGGGCTGGCGCATTAACAAGGTGGGGGAGGGACCCGGACCGGCCGGGTAATAGTGGTCGGATACAAGTTCCACTTCATCGGACATGCGACAACGGACGCCACGTTCGAGGCGCACGCCGTTGCCGCAATCGACCCAACGAGCTTCACCGGTACTCATGGTTGGTTGGGATCCGAAAATTGCGCCATCGCCTCCAGGGCCGCAGCCAACCTTGTCGCAGCCTGGTCGAGCCAGCGCGTTCCGTTTTCCGCCGTAGCCGGACGCGGGTCGCCCATTACGCCGCTGGGCGCAAGGTCGCGCGTGAGCCAGGCGAAAGTCGCGGGAGCGTTCTCTGGAAGCAGCAACTCCGGCTTAGAGATGTCTGCGATGTAGTTCGCGGTGTAGGCAGAGCGATTCACCAGTTCCGGCACGGATGCCAATAGCAGGGCGGTCTCCACCTCCCCCGCGTGGAATCCATAGGCCCGCTCCTGGGCGCCGAGTCCATCGAACTGAATGCCGCCGGTGCCGTGCAGCGCAAAGGTCCTGAGGCCGAATTCCGCCCGCAGATCGCGCGCCATGACGTCAATCAGGGCGGTGTTGCCGCCGTGGGTGTTGTAGAGCACGAGTTTCTGGAAGCGCGCGTTCGCCAGACTCGCGCCCAGGTCGTGGAGTACCGCCATGAAGGTGACGGCGCTCACCGAGAGCGTTCCCGCAAAGCCGAGATGCTCGTTACTCTTGCCGTAATGTACCGGCGGCAGCGCATAAACTGATAACTCGGACGGCAATTTTTCCAAAGCGTGACCCAGCAGCAGGTTGTTGATGAGCATATCCGTGGCCAGCGGCAGGTGATGGCCGTGTTGTTCGATCGCGGCTGCCGGCAGCACCAGCAGCGTCGACTCGCGCGGGAGCGCATCCACCTGCTTCCAGTTCAAGTAGGCAAAGTTGCGAGCATCGGGAATCCAGGTCTTCATCGCGTGGGGGCCGTCTCTGCCACCGCCGCGTCGGGCTGGAATGTGGCCATCTTGCCTGGATTCAGCAGGCCTTTCGGATCGTAACGTTGCTTGGCCAGCAATTGCACATTGTCGGCGCGATAGCGTCCGCCTCCCTCGACGTTGTTGACATGGGGATTGGCGACGAAGACGCCGATCTCACGGCAGTAGCCGATCATCTCGTTCAAGCGCTCCTCGCTAGTGTAGTAGACCAACGGGATCGCTCCGGGAATGACACGCCCCTCACCGTTCTTCATAAATTCCATGTGGAATAGGATTTCCTGTCCGAAGTGTTCTCGCACTCGCCGCATTTGTTCACGTACCCTGTCCGGATCGAATCCACACTGCAAATAGGTGTATGCGGGATCGGATTTGAGCGCCCACAGCGTGGTATGGTTCCAGGTGTAATCGGACAGTAAAGGAATGGTGCGCACGCCGAGGTACTTGCCAGAGTAACTCACCTCTCCACCCGTCTCCCGGGCCGCGGACTCGAGCGCGGCGAGTTGTTCTGAGGCGATCAGGAAGAAGATCAGCGCCTTGGCTTGAGGAGTGTATTGCCGAACGGGAGTGAAGAACGATGGAATCGGCCACTCGAACGTGGTGACCAGTCGCTTGATCCAGATTGGGTCAGTTGCGATACGCTCGCTAAAATCGAAAGCGGCATCGAAGCCGCCGAATGCGACGACGCACTGCGACCACTCCACCGCCGGAGTTAACGCCAGCCAGAGGCGAGTGATGATGCCGTTGGTACCCCAGGCATGGAGAATGTCGTGGACGGCTTCGCCCTCGTGCCGCAACAATCGCGGTTCCGCCTCCATGGCGACAACCTCCAGGGCGCGCACCGTGTTGAAGTCGCGCAGGCCGCCATGCGCCACCGAACCAATACCGCCGGAACCGCCTCCCAGAAATCCGCCAACCGTTGCCTTCACGATGGTCGAGGGATAGCAGCGAAGCTCCCATCCCGTTTTGCGCGCTTCCGTTTCCAGCGTACCCAGGCGAACCCCGGGTTGGCAGACCGCGACACCGTCGGGCTGAATCTCTTCGATCCGGTCCATTCCCGAGAGATCGAGCACTACGCCACCCTGCAGAGGAACGGCCTGGCCATAGTTGCCCGTGCCTGCGCCTCGCACCGTCACCGCAAGGTTGTGAGCGTGGCAGTGGCGCAGTACACTTTGGATCTCGTTCACGCTCAGGGGTTGTACCACCAGGTCTCCCACCTTGCCGTCGAGTTGCTTGCGCAGCACCGGCGAATACCAGTAGAAGTCGCGCGAGAGCCGCTCCACCACTTGGGGGTGGGTGAGGACGCGAGAGTCGTCTCCGAGAAGGGAGGCAAACGCGGCGGTGTGGCCCGGTTCTATCATTCACTTCTCCATCGGCGCTTCTCCATAACTCCCGCTCCCTTTGTCGGCTACGACTGGTTCACACTGTCCTTGCGGTTACTCCGGATATGGAACGCTCTCTGCATGTTCGGATGCGTGAAGAGCGTGCAGCAAAGCTCACGCAGCACGGGACCCTCGACCACGCAGGCCATATCCGCGCGGCGCGCTATCTGCTTAGCTGCAACGTGAATCTGAAGACAGTGGCGGTTGGCGTCGGCGATGGTTGCGCCAAAAACCACACGGTCCAGCCTGGCCCACAGTGCGTTGGCCATGCACATCGGACAGGGCTCACAAGTGGAATACATGGTGTATCCGGCCAGCGAGGGACGCTTCAGCCTCTTGCATGCTAGACGGACAGTGCGGACTTCGGCGTGCGCACTGGGATCGTTTTCGCGGGCCACCGCATTGGTGGCGCGCATCAGCCGCTCGCCACTGCGAGTGTTCACTATTAGGGCGCCAAAAGGCACCGGGTGGGCTGTCTCCAGCGTACGCGCAGTAAAACGGTAAAGCGCGAGCATGCGCTCTTCGTCCAGCGAAGTCACGCTGGCACGACCGGCTGCCGCAACCACCATAGCGTAATCTAGCACGCCGGTTGCGGCGGATCACAATCGGAAAATTGGCGATGGCCTATCGATTCCTTTGGACAGCACGGCTGCGATTACATGCTAGGCTGCGGGCTGTGTCTTCCGTCAGCCCAGCTACTCTGCAGCTAGCTTCTTTCCGTAGAACTTCTTTCGCTCGGAGTCGGTCTCGCAAACGCGTCCGGGGCGAGGTTCTCTGTCTTCTCGTTTTCTTCGCTGGCCTACTCGCAGGATGTAGCCGGCCATCCCGGGCAAGCGGTTCAAACAGCGGGACCAGTTTGACCCAGGTCACGCTGCAGGCGGACTGGTATCCCCAGCCCGAGCACGGCGGTTTCTACACCGCACTAGCGAAGGGCTTCTACAAGGAGGAGGGCCTCGACGTGACCATCCAGCCCGGTGGTCCTTATATGGTCGTCGAGCAACAAGTATCCGTGGGCGCGGCGCAGTTTGGCCTGGGATCCTCGGATCGGACCCTGGAGTCTGTTGCGGACGGCCAAGCGCTCGTCGCCGTGGCTGCTACCATGCAACGCGATCCCCAGGGCATCATGGTGCACAAGGACTCGCCCATCCGCTCTTTCGCTGACCTCAACGGCCATACTATCTCCATCAAGCCCGGGTACACTTGGTTTGCCTATCTGGTGAAGCGCTACCACTTGAACGATATCCATGAAATCCCTGCGACCATGAGTGTGGCTAATTTCGTGGCCGATCCGCAATACATTCAGCAGGCATTCGCCACATCGGAACCGTTCTTCGCCCGCCAGGCCGGCATCGAGACCCGCGTGCTGCTGGTCAGCGAAACGGGATACGATCCATACCGCGTAATGTTTACGACCCGCGATTTTCTGCAGCAGCACCCCCAAACTGTTGCCGGATTCGTGCGCGCATCGCTCAAGGGATGGCGAGATTACCTCGACAATCCCACGGCGGCTCATACCGTAATCGCCAAACTGAATCCCGCGCTCAACCCGGAGTGGATGCGGTTCAGTTGGCAAGCCATGCGCGATGGCCGATTCATCACCGGTGACGAGCCGAACGGAGCACAGCTTGGCCAGATGAGCTCCGAGCGCTGGACCACCATGTACAAGCAGCTTTTCGAGCTGAAAGTAATCGATAGGGCCTTCGATCCGGCCACGGCTTACACGCTGCAGTTTGCCGAGAAGAAGTAGCGGTTACTCTGGGCCTGCACTGCTTCCTCCCGCTGTCGGGGATGGGTTGGTGCTGCGCTCCGAGCTGGTTGTAGGCATCGAGGTCCGTCGGTTCTGTATTTCGATTTCGGAATCACGGCGATGAATTCAATGGGCTGGTCGGTGAGATTTTCACCGGCATGCCTCTGGGCAGACACCCACATGGTCTGACCTGCCTTGCCGTGTTCTTCTCTCGTTTCTCGGTTTGGAAACGTTAGCCTCAAGTCTTGGTCAGTCAGGGGAACGACCACGCGAGCGGTCAGGTCGTGCATGGGAAGTTTTGCGTGCGGGCCGATAGTGATGCGAACTACCTGAACCGACTCATTCTCGAATTCAGCTTTGAATACCACCTGGACCAGCGTGAGTCGATCCATGATGCGCAGCCATACTTGCCTCCGTGGGGTGATCGTGAGGAGAACCGTGTGGGCTTTCGTCCTGCCCTGAAGCCATCAAAACTAAGGTTACGAGAAGAACCAGCGTCACCGAGTTTTCTTTCATCACAAAGCCCCTTTCCGACGCGAAATAAATCACAGATTTTTGGTGGGCACCATAGTTCGCCCGATTTCAGGCTAGGACTTCCAGTGGACTCTTCGTCAAGCGCGATCTAGACTGACTTTCATGAGAATTTCCGAAGTGGCGGAGCGGACTGGGGTCCTGGCGACGACCATCCGCTTCTACGAGAACATCGGGCTGCTCCCTCCGCCTCACCGCCTGAACGGACACCGAGTGTATGGAACCGACGTTTTGGATCGCTTGACGCTGATCCGCTTTGGGCAGAACACAGGATTTTCCTTGAAGGAACTGACGTCGTTGTTCCTGGGTTTTAGCTCGCGTACGAAAAGGCGAAACGCAGCCCAAGGTAAGCTCAAAGAGCTGAAGATTCAGCGCGACCGGATCAAACTTATGGAGAAACTGCTCAAAGAGATCGCCCTTTGTCGTTGCGGCACCATCCAGCAAGTCGGAGAACGTTTGATGAGGTCCGGCGCACTGCACAACCCATCCTCTCGAGTCCTAAAGCGCAGTGACCAGATCGCCCGGGCGCGCGAGTCTCGGTCGCCGCGGCAAGGGGCGCACCGATGGTCGGAAGAAGCGCCCAGACGGAGCCATCACTCGCTCAACAGGCAGGCGACTTCCCCCTCCGGGGGAGTGCGGCCTACTCGGAAATGATGTTCTCACCTCTGCTGCCCACACCGTGGGGAGGGTTCGAGCCAGGCCGCAGATGACCGATTTCTTGGGCCATGCAACTCTCACTTACGGGGAGAGCGGCGTGGCAATTCTCTGGTTCTAAAAACCATACTTGGCGACAACGCTCTTCTCCTGTTTTCCGATCACTGCGAGGGCGGCATGTTGGCTGGCGAGTGGAAGGGTCAGGCGCGTACCCGTCAGGGTGTCGCGCAGGTCCACCTTGGCGTCGTCGGAGCTGTCGGAAACAAGCACGTAGAGGACTGAATTCTGGAGTTCGATCGGATACACCAGCACGCCCTGAGTAAGCGGCGATTGCAACTCAAACATAGGTGTGATTCCGACCTTGCCCGCGATGTAGGCGTACAGGTCGGCGGCGGCTTGTGTCCCTTCGGCCAATTCCACCGGATAAGCAGCCCAGAAGATGCGTCCCTTGCCGTAAGCAATCTGCTGGAGCGTGGATCCATCTTTGAATCGCAGCGAGTCCAGCCAACTTTGTTTCTGCTGATCGAAAGCAAGTGGAATGGAACGGTTGTTAAGGGAAATGGCCGCGTTGTGGTAGGTGAGCGGCTCGGTTTGCGCCTCCAGTTTTAATTCCGCGGCCCGGCTTGTGGTCTGCCAGTGTTCGTGGTGGTCCACGGGTCCGGTAATCAGCAGGTTCCCACCATCATTGGTGTACTTCAACAGTGCCCGCCAGGCCTTCTCGGTTAGAGCCTGAGGCGACGGCAAGATGGCAAGCTTGGGCGCTCCCAGTTTCGCGATCTGGTTCTCAGCGACTGCGTAAAGAGTCAATCGATCGTCGTAAGCCAACGCCCGAACCGCCTTACGTTGCGCCTCCAATTGCAAATCCGCAATGACAGAAAACTGGGCCGCCTGAGAGGTGACGACCGCGATAGAAGGCGCCTGGGGCTTGTGAAGATGGGCGCTCAGGGACTTCGAGAAGGTGGCATAACCGCGCAACACGGCGGCTTCCGGCTTTTCGGTGGCGTCGGGAAGGAGGGCTCCGATGGGAGTCTCGTTACTCTCCGTCATGTCCGAGTTTGTGTTCCAAAGCCACTCGATGGCGCCCGAGCCCTGGATAAAAGATGCAGCAATTTTGCGTTCCAGAAGCGCTGCTTCGTTTTCCGGAGTTCGGCGTGCGGTCTCGTCGAAGTTCAGTTCCCGCTGCAGGCCAGTCTCCTGGATCAGCATGGCTTCGCCGGGCTGCTTCGCTAGGAGGGAATCCCACAGCACATAGTCGTTCTGCCACCAGGAGTGGTTGGTGGTAAAGCTGACGAACTGTCCCCAGTACGCGGGCGAAAGACGATCCTGGATGCCACCTTCGTCTTGTCCGACCGTAATCAACTGCTGCGATCCAGCGCCCCGGACTGCATCGCGCATGGTTTGTACCCAGGTGGAGAAAACATCCTGGGCAAAAAGAAAAAAGTCATAGACCTTGAGCGAATTGTGGCCCACGTACATGCCGCGCGGGGTGAATTCGATTTCCTCGGGAAGCGGAATGGTTCCGGTCAGCGAGGCGGTAGGCAGATTCCATGCGGCGGCCAGCGCTGCCCGATCCGGATAGCGTCTATTCAACCAATCATTCCACGCCTGCAGCTCAATCGCATCGCCATTGGGACGCATCGTCCACAAATGCTGGGAGATGCTCGGCTCATTGATGAAGTCCCAGGCCAGCCAGGGAACATCGTGGAAACGAGCCACCACGGCGGAGATCAGGGTGCGCTGTTTACGAACAGCATAGGGATCAAGATAGGGATTCACTCCGCCCAAAACGTCGGGCAGGAAGGCGAACAAATTGAACTGCACCGGCAGGTCATTGCGCCGGGCAGTCATCAGATAGGCTTCGATGGTGCGCAAGGTGCGCTCGTAAGGCTGTCCATTTTCGTCGCAAAACTTGTCCCAACCGGTCCACCAGCCGCTCCGGATCATATTCAGGCCGGCCTGATGAATCTGTGCGAGATCGCGGTCCCACACATAGGTGTTGGGATGTTCGAAATAGAGGCGCTGTACCTCGCTGGACATGTAGGTGGTCCCGACTACGGCCAGAGATTGCCCCTCGAGTTCGAAGTAGTCGGGATTGACGGTCAGCTTCGGACCGGAACGCAAGTAATCCGCATCGCGTATCCAGAAGCCGGAGTGATAGCGGGCGCGAACCTTTTCGCCGTCTTCGTCGTTGCTCAGCAGTTCGGCCTCTATGACCTGCAAACCCTTTGCGCCGGGAGCGGGGAGAACGAGAGCCGGAAGAATGCCAGGCTGGGTGGTAGGAGCAGCTGTGGTCACGACCGACTGGTCCGACGATTGGTCGGCGGGAAAGGTTTTGATTCTCACGGTCAGCGGGGCTGTGGTTGTTTGACTAGCGTGCCAAGCAATGTCGAGTTGCACGGGCTCACCGGGCAAATAGAGAGGCAGCACTGGTCTGACAGAAAATTCCTCACTGCCGCGCAAGGCCGTTTCAGCGAGATCCCGCACGATCTTCGCAGTATCGATCTTCCCAGCATCCGGGCCGCCATAGAAATCTGGCGTCAGCTCAGCATTGAGAAAAATCCAGCGTCCGCCGTCAAAGCCGTTTCTCAGATGATCGATCTGCACAGCCGGCGCAGCAAGCTTGCGGCCGTCCCTTACACCCCAGGCGAGGGTGACAAGACGGGCATCAATCGAGCCCGCCGCTCCACCTCTCTTGTACAGGTCAACCGCGCTCAAGCGAATGATGGGGCTGAAGGCGCGGCGCCAATGGAACGCGGGCAGGCTCAAAGGGATCTCTGGATTCGTCTGGAATTGCAGCCGGTCTGAACCGGGCGTGATTTGATACTGATCGATCATCAAGGGACGGGTGAACCGGACGCTATAGTCGCGAAGCTTCCAGCCATTGGCGTCGCGATACGCGGAGCGGGTAAAGGGCCGGCCGCCCAGCACCAGCAGGTTGCCTCCGCGCTGGAGAAACGCGTAAATATCCGGCCAGGCAGATTCGGGGAAAGCCGAACCGTAGGGAAGCACCAACAGGCGTGTGGTTGAGTCTTTCAATAAGGGGGGCAGTTGTTCCGTCGATGCGAAACGAGCACCGGGAAGGATAGTCTGCAATTGTTGTGATGACGAGGCCGCGGTATCGGCAGGTGAAAATCCAGGCTCGGCTAACACCGCGACGACGGAGAAGCGTTCCGCCGCCAGCGCTGTGCCACAGAAACAGAGCAGGGAAGCGCAAAGTGCGGACACCAACATTGTTCTTACTAAATTCATGATCGGCGAACCGGGGACGGAAAAACTGGGGCAGTCTGAGCCATTGGCGTCTCATTGTCAACAACAAAGTCCCGTTTCACCATGTGAGTAAGCGATAACCCTCAATATTTCCTCCGCCACCGTGCGATGGTATGATGCGGGCCGATACCGGAAACCGACGCCGATAGCCCGCATCGCTTTTCTTCTGCGTTGGCGTCGTCTATTTTGTAGTTCAGCCGCAGTCGAGTGCGGTAGACTGTCGCCGCGCAAATGGGGCTCGTCTTCCCAAAGCAAAAGGAGTTCTGACCATGTCGGAGTCATTCGCCAAGGAAATCACTCGCCGAGGCTTCATCACCAAGGTTGGCCAAGGCCTGGTGGTGGCCAATGTGGCTGGGACACTCTTGAAGGGAGCCGCGGCCCAGCGGGTGCCCGATGCGCCCGGGAAAAAATTGGGATGGGCGATTGTAGGCTTGGGCAGTCTTTCCATTAACCAGATTCTGCCGGCTTTCGCGAAATGCGAAAAATCGAAGGTAGTGGCCCTGGTCAGCGGCCATCCCGACAAGGCGAACAAACTCGCGCTGCGCTACGGTGTGGACGCGAAGAATATCTACAACTACCAGAATTACGATCAGCTCAGGGACAATGCAGCAGTTGACGTCATCTATATCGTGCTGCCGAACGGGATGCACGCTGAATACACAATTCGCGGACATCAGGCAGGCAAGCATGTGCTGTCGGAAAAGCCCATGGCCAATACGCCGGCGGAATGTCAACAAATGATTGACGCCGCGCGCAAAGCCAACCGGAGACTGATGGTGGCGTACCGCTGCCGCTACGAACCCTATAACCAGGAAGCGATCCGCATGGCGCGCCAGCAGGAGCTGGGGCCCACCAAAGTCATCCTGGCCGATCACGGGTTCAACATCGGAGATCCAACTCAGTGGCGGCTTAACAAGACGCTGGCGGGAGGCGGATCGCTAATGGACATCGGCATCTACTCTTTGCAGGCGGCGCGCTATCTCACCGGCGAGGAACCTATCGAGATTAACGCGATGATGTACACGACGCCAGGAGACGTGCGCTTCAAAGAAGTCGAAGAAGGGATAAATTTCCAACTGCGCTTCCCCAGCGGCATCCTGGCCAACTGCACGTCCAGTTACGGCTATTCAGGGCAGAACCGTTACCGGGTGGTGACGACCAAGGGATGGTTCGAACTCGAGCCCGCGACCCCGTATAGCGGTTTAAGGATGTACGTGCACCATGACAACATCACCGAAGAGCGGGCGCTTCCAGTGCGCGATCACTTCGCCCTGGAGATGGACCACCTGTCCGATTGCGTGCTGGAAAACAACGAGCCGCTCACCCCGGGCGAAGAGGGGTTGCGCGACTTGACCATCATGACGGGCATCTATGAAGCGGCGAGAACTGGCAAGACGGTCAAGCTGTAGCAGCAAAGTTGCGGACCAATGTCACGTAGACCGCCATCCGCAATCGTGTGAAGATAGAGTTCGACGGTCCTAACACCATACTCAGCGTTGCGAATCCCGCTTGCTCCGAATCTCTTGCAATCGCTTCTTCAAGTACTCCTGATATTCCTGTTTCAGTTTGGGATCGGTGGGAGACCCGTAAATTTCGCTGGATTTATATTTTCCTTCGTCAAATTTCTTCTTAGTCCACTCATCGTGTACGTGGGTCTCATCGGCGCGATCGAGGACGTCCTTAACCGCTTGGGGCGGGATGAAATAGACTCCTTCCCGGTCGCCGACCACAAGATCGCCGGGCATGACTGTGACCCCGCCGATTCGGATCGGAATGTTGATTCCCGTCAGCATGACGTTTCCGATGGGCGTGGGATCGACCGAGCGAAAATATGCGGGCATATCGATTTCCGAAATTCCGTCGAGGTCGCGGACGCTTCCATCCACCACCAACCCCCCACTGTGGGTGGCTTTCATCACGTAGTAAAACAAATTGTCACCGACCATGGTTCCGTCGACCTTCTTGCCGAAAAGATCGACTACTAGCACATCGCCAGGCTGCAGCATGTCAATCGCCGTCTGGTTGGTCAGCCGTGGAATGCCATGCGCTTTCGCCTTGGCCTTGGCAACGTCGTCCAGGTCGGAGCGTTCCGGCATGAATTGGACTGTGAAGGCCCGTCCAACCATGGTTTTGCCGGGATATAAAACGTGGAACCCATCCGCATACTGATTGCGAAACTTCTTGTCTTCGAGACCGGCCCAGATTTCCTCGGCTGACAACCCGCGCGCCCGCTCAAGCAGGTCGTCCGGTACCTTTGGCCGGCCGTCGGGCAAACGGCCAAATGGATTCTGCGCCGTATAATCCAGCAAATCCTGATTCGAGAAGGTGATCATTTGGGCGCGGGCGATCGCAGGCGTGAACAACAAAATCGCGCACGCGCTGATCGTTAAGATTCCTGCATGGCGGATCGAATTCGTGATTGTGGCTTTGTTCATGAGGTATCTCCGGTCTGGGAAGACTGAGCGTCACATTGGAAAAGCATTCTCCAGTGGCGTCCACGAAAAATCTCAAATCAGAGAAGGTTTGTCAAACTAGCCGCCGGCGTAGAGGCGTAGCTAGCTACGTCTCCACAGGATCTGCTGCAGGGTAAACGCTGATTCAAAGCGGAAAGTTGTTGAACCGATCTTGATCCCGCATTACCCTGCTTGCGGTCTGCCTGAGAAAGGACAAATCATTCATGAATCGCCGTGACGTTCTAAAGACCTCGATGGGGATACTGGGAGGAGCGCTGTTACTTGACCATTCGTTGGATGCATATCCGAAGGGAGTCAACACGAACTCGAGTCCTTCGGCGCTGAAGATTGCCGACTTGCGGGTGGCGACGATCGTGAAACCGGGGCCCAGCCCCTGCCCCATCATTCGTATCGATACTAATCAGGGCGTATATGGGCTGGGGGAAGTGCGGGACGGCGCCAGCGCAACGTATGCCCTTTTTCTGAAGAGCCGCATTCTGGGCGAGAACCCGTTGCAGCTCGACAAGATTTTTCGCAAGATCAAACAATTTGGCGGCCATGCACGCCAGGGTGGCGGAGTCTGTGCTATCGAGATGGCGCTGTGGGATATTACTGGCAAGGTGTACGGCACACCGGTATATGCCATGCTGGGCGGTGGCAAGTTCCGCGACAAGATACGCGTCTACGCCGACACTACTGAGTCCAAGGATCCGAAAATCTACGCTCAGCGCATGAAAGAACGCAAGGAAGGGATGGGAATCACGTGGTTGAAAATGGACCTGGGCGTCGAGATGGTTTCGGATATGCCCGGCACCGTCACGGTGCCCTCCGACTTGAGCCAGTGGGAAATGAATCAGCTCGAGCATCCGTTGCTGGCGATGGAAGTCACCGACAAGGGCATTGCCATGCTGGAACAATACGTTGCCGCGGTGCGCGACGCCGTAGGCATGGAAATCCCGCTCTCCATGGACCATCTCGGCCATCTGGGTGTGAAATCGATCATCCGCCTGGGCAAGGCGTACGAGAAGTACAACCTTTCCTGGATGGAAGACGTGATTCCCTGGACATACACCGATCTGCTGAAACGGATTTCCGATGAGAGCCCGACCCCGATTCTTACCGGGGAGGATATCTACCTGAAGGAACCTTTCCGCGTGCTTTGCGAGAGGCACGCGGTGAGCAAGATTCATCCCGACTTGGCGACCTCGGGGGGAATTCTTGAGACTCACAAAATCGGCAACATGGCGGAGGAATATGGCGTGCCCATGGCGATGCACTTTGCCGGCACGCCGGTCAGTTGCATGGCCAACGTGCACTGCGCCGCCGCCACGCTCAACTTTCTGGCGCTCGAGAACCACTCCCTCGACGTTCCCTGGTGGTCATCGATGGTAGAAGAGGGAGTGAAAACGCCTATCGTGGAACACGGGTGGATCACGGTTCCAGACCGGCCGGGTCTGGGCGTAATCCTCAATGAAGATGTGGTGCAGCAGCACCTCATGCCAGGCACCGGCTATTTCAAACCCACATCGCAGTGGGATCAGGAACGTTCGTGGGACCGGTTGTGGAGTTAGGTGTCCCGCTGATTATTACTGGGCTGCGGCTTCAGCCAGCTTTTGCAGTCGCTCCGTAACATTCAGCAGGGCGCGGCCATCATGATAGGCCGCCTTCCAGATTTGTCCTTTATTGGCGTTGGCCGGGATACCGTCAGGCCCGATCAGGGTGTAGAGCCCATGAAACTGGGCATCGGTCTGGTAATCCTTGATGAACTGCCATTGCCGCTGGAAGGCTTTGAAGTAGAGCTCGGTCTCGCGGCCGTACTTTTCGTGCATTAGCAGCAGCGAGTTCAACCCCTCCATCTGCACCCACCATTCTTTCAGTTTGGATTCGGGTCTGCCGAAGGTGGTGCCATCCTGAAAGAAGCCACCGTAGATTTCGTCCCATCCGTTGGCCAGAGCATGGTCGACGAGTTGTTTGGCCATGTGCTCGGTGCGTGGATCGTGACCGTGGCCCAGAACCTCTTCCGCCTCCAGCATGAGGTAGGCAGTCTCAACGTCGTGACCGTACGAATCGTGTTCGGGAATGGGACGCCAGTCATTGGTAAAGAAGAGGTTCATCACTCCTGGCGGAACGCAGATCTGGTCTCGAACCAGCGCCAGCAACTCTCCCAAACGCTGGCGCAGCGTGTCGTCCTTCCACACTTGGTATAGCTGCGTGAACGATTCCAGCAGGTGGATGTGAGTGTTCATCGACTTGTAGCCGATGGGAAATGCGCCCAGCGGCACCGATTGTAGGATGACCGCATCTGGTTTTTCTTCCACCACTCGGCCATCACGGGTCAGCCATTCGAGGTATCCGCCGTTCTTTGCGTCGTGGGCGTGTTGGTCGATCCAGCGAAAACTGTTCTGCGCAAGTTCCAGTGCCTTGGGATCGTGGGTTGCCTGATAGGCCGCAGCCGCGCCATAGAGGTCGAAACTGATTCCATAGAGTTCTTTGCCATCGCTGTAGAAAGGAGTGACGTGACCATTGTCATCGAGGCCCCAGAAGAAACCGCCGTACCGTTTGTCCCACAGGACATCGCTCAGAAACTTCACTCCGTGCTGCACGATGGGCAAATACTGTTCTTTCAAATCCGGCCGGCGCATCACGACCTGAGCCGCAATCCAGGTCATGCGGCCCTGGAACACAGAGAACTTTCCTTGACTCTTGGTGGGCTGCCAGTCGCGGGCGAAGTTGGAATAAAATCCTCCGTGCTCGTGGTCCACGCTTCGAGGGAACCAAACGTCCAGAACATCTCGGCGTAGCGTGGCCTCGGTCTCGGCGGCGAATTTCAGATAGTTCGCCTTGGTCGGCGCGAGATAGGTGATGGGCTGCGGCGCGACTGGCGATGCCGGGGACTGGGCGTCGGCGGCGTACGGGCAAATCAGCGCCCGAATGCTCAACAGCGGAATGACCGAGATTCGTGCAAGTGAAGCCGTGATCCGAATTGGAATCCTCCTGTGATATGTCTGGAAGGTGAGCGGAACGCATGTGCTCGACCAGACCCGGTCGAAGCGTCCGCTACTTTGCCGTCTCGGTTTTCGTCTCGTTCCTTGTCTCAACCGCAGTCTTCCAATAGGCCTGATGACCGTGATAGTCATCGTCGGCCAGGTTTGCGACGATCAGCCGCTTCAGCTGCAGTGGGTCCACTGTGCCCTGGCGTTTGTACACGACTTCGCCATCCGGGCGGATCAGCAAAGTGTATGGAACCGCGGCGCTCCAGTCCGGATCGAACGCAGCCAGTTGCGGGTAGATATCGGTCGAGCTTAGGATCCGGTTGGTGCTGGTGGCGTGCTCATTGGTGAGCACCTTGAGTACACCTGCCTGCTCGTCAGGATAGTTGATGCTGACCGTTACCAGATCGAAGGCCCGGTGTCCGTACATCCGGTACATGGTTTCGAACTGAGGCAACTCTGCGCGGCACGGACCACACCAGGTCGCCCAAAAATCCACCAGCAGCAATTTGCCGGTGGAATTCTTGCGCAGCGCTTTAAGATCGTCGGCGCTCGCGGGCTTGACGCTTACGGGCTTCTTCGCGATTTCCTCTATCTCCTCACGTCGGCCTGCCTCCTTGTAAAGCCACTTGGTGGAGCAGCCCACGGAGGGAGTCTTCGCAACCGCGACAGGCTTGCCCGCTAAAAGCGCATCAATAGCATCGCGGGCGTCACGTTTGCTGACCAGCGGCTCTCGCATGTTGTTATCCAGGCGGCCTTCGTAGCGGAGTTTGCGATCCGAGTCAAAGATAAACAGATGAGGCGTGGCCGTGGGCCCATATGCGGTCGAGATTTTCTGAGTCTCGCCGTCGTACAGATAGGGAAAATTGAAGTGCCGGTATTCCGCGCGGGTCTTCATGTCTTCGAACGAGTCCCCCACGTCGGTATAGCCCATTTCGTTAAGCAGAACGGCATCGGGATTGTTGGGTTCGATTGCCACTACCGCGACGCCCTTGTCTTTGTAGCCTTCGGCAATCTGCTTGATTCGCGTCTCATAGAGCTGTGACGTCGGGCAGTGATTGCAGATGAAGGCGATCACCAGCACCTTGCTAGCCGCGTAATCCTTAAGACAATGAGCTTGGCCATCTACACCGGGCAGACAGAAGTCCGGGGCTGGCGAGCCGACGGCGAGAGTAGGGTGCTGGACATCCTCTGCAATGACAGGCGCACATAGTAGGATCCCGGAGAAAACGCATAGGAGCAGGCGAAAGACGGGACATGTGAGGGTCGCGGCGGCTGCGCGCACGCGGCTGCCATGGGAAGAACGCACCAACATCGAAGCATCCGATACGTTTGTATTCGTCACCATCAGTGCTCCTCAGAATCTTCTGATTAGCTCTAGCATTTTCCGGTCAAGCATGTGACCTTTAAAGTCTTCATATTGTACGTCCTGGCGTTCGCTGTCGAGCACGCCAAAGGCGCCGCGGAGATTCCACATGGCATTTCCCCATCCCACCTCTTTCCACAGCGAAAGACAGTCTTCCATCCACGCCAGAGTGACGGCATGAGGCGTTTGGTTGAAACAGCCCCACTCGCCGACGTGGATCTGAACCCCCTTGTCGATCAGAGCACGGTAGGTGTCGATGTATTCCCGCCTGAGGCGATCGCGGTCCCAAGTCTGCCCCTGATCGTCTTTTAGCGGCCAAGCGGGGGGATTCATGGTTTCGAATTCACCCTTGGGAACCCAGGACGCGGTGTAGTGGGTGACGGCCTTTGGCTTATAGCCTCGTGTGCTTTGCACCAGACCGAGATCCACAATCCCCAACACCGCCAACTGGCCGATGTCCATGCCATCGGCAAAGATGAGGCGGTTCGGATCTTCTTCGCGGATTGCGGTCACCAGTGTCTTCACAATTTCCACATATCGTTCTTCGAGATAACCCTCGTACGATCGCATTCTTGGAGGCTCGTTGATCAAATCGAAACTGAGACGGCGGTTGGGAATACCCTTGTAGCGCCGGGCGAAAGCCTTCCAATGGAAAACTGCGGCGTCCATCGCTCTGTCGCGTTGGGCTTTGGTTCCGCTGAACAGATCGGCCGGCTCGAGTTCACGGAGGTTGATGCAGTACCCAGGAATGCGGTGAAAATTCACATTGATGTGAATTTCGTACTGGCGGCCCAACTCTATCGCGCGATCGATTTCTTTCAACGGCTCTTCGCGAATGATGGACCAGTCATCGCGGCTGCCCCAAACCCAGTACGACAGCGGCAAACGGGCAAAGTTGAATCCCCATTCCACCATGGTGGCGAAGTCGAATTCTTCGAAGGCTCTTCCGTCATAGGGCTTGTCCGGCATGGCGAACTTGCCCGGCAGGTTGAAACCGCGCCAGCGGGGAATACGAGTGGCGCGGATGTCCTGCTCCGCAGCCCAGAGTGCGCTCGCCCCCGCCTGTCCGGCGGCACAGAGAATTGCCATGTTTTTTACGAACGATCTGCGGCGCATGCCCGTCCTGGTTCTGGAAATACCCGGTTGACACCACGAAGACGATCTGTTTGCGGCGGTGGAGCTACTTGGAATTCATTTCCATCGACCAGATAGCCCCGGGTCTCATATACATGCTGGCGCGGTACATACCTCGCGCGTCATAGGCTTCTGGCGTGCGGAAGAAGTAACCGCGATCTTTCCAGACGACGTTGTAAACGCCGTGCGCGGTGTGGAATGCCTGGTCGCGCATTCCCTCCGACAACATGTGAGAGGCGATGGCAAAAGTGGTGCCGGTCCAGACCTCCTCGACCTGTTCGTTCTCGTGCAGGGCCTGGCCGTCCGCGCCCATGCCATTGATGGCGCCCATCTCTCCGTTCTGGAACTTCATCACGTTGTAGTCGTACACGCGCTGCAGTGCGGACCGACGCATTTGTGAAGGAACCAGATCGCCCAGCCCAGTAAGGTTGGCATACCACTGGCCGGCGAGCTGCTCAGCCATGATGTCGGTGTGATAGGGGCTGCCCTGGTCATAGTTGAAGTATGTGCCGTTCCAAAGATTCTTGATGTACGCCGCCTGGGCCTTCTTGAATAATGCATCGTAGGTGGCAGCCGAGCTGGTATCGCCCAGTTTGCGGGATATCTCGGCTGTGGCCCGAAGCGCGGCCAGGTAGAGCCCGCCACTGTAGGCGCTTTCGCCGCGGGCGACCCAGTTGTCGTAGGTCTGGTCAGGAAAGCCGCCGTTCTCGATCAGGCCGTCGCCGTCCGTGTCGTACTGGCCGAGATGTTCCATTGCCTGCTTGACTGCGCTCCAGGTGTAACGGAGAAAGGTTTCGTCGCGGCTGCTGCTCCAGACATAGTCGCGCCAGATCATTAGCACGTACTTACTGTTCAGATCGCGCCAATTAGAGACATCCTGATAGTTGTACTGATTCACGTTCACAAACGGATCTTCGGCGGGCGAACCCAGGTCGTGAGGAGCCGAGCCTGCCGACTTGCGCTGCATGGTTTGATACGTGTGATCGTGCCCGAGTTTCCATGACCACAGGTAGTGCTGGGGAATGCTTTCAGCAATGGTGTCGGTGTACTGGCGCATTTCCTGCTTCTCGAGTTCGGGCCAGAACTTGATCAGTGGAAAGGAGCCGTAGAAGCGGACGTCCGACGTGCCGTAATACGAGTAATCGAAGCACTCGAGGTAGGCGAAACTGTCAGCGCTCTTCGCGGATAGATGTAACGGATTCGCCGGGCCGGTCTGCTCGTGCGCCCAGAGCGTGCCTCCATCCGCGACGATGTAGAGTTCATTAAAGAGTTCGCCGCGATACCACGCAGGTTTGGATTCGTCCTGAATGTAAGGTTTCTGCCAGGCGTCGATCTGGTCGCTCCAGCGCTGGGCGTTTTCCAGGGCGGTGCGAGCAATTTTCCAGGCGTTGGTGCCAGAAGCATCGAAGAACTGGGTGTAATGCCGAATCCACTTTCGGCCTCCGCCGAACTGCACTACCGGAAGGTCCCAGGATAGAGACATCGGGATCAGTTTCTTTTCTTTAGGAGCCAGGGTAAAGCGAACGGCGATTGCTCCGGCCATTTGTTCTCCGGCACTGGCGACGTCGGGAGACTGGTTCGGCAGCCGGCCCGTGGTCGAGAACGGTTGCCAGACTTCAGCCCCCGAGCTCTGCGGGTCGAAGTTAGTGATGTAGCTGACCTCGATACCAGGTGCGGCCAGAGATGCGATGACGAACTGGCCGTCCCATTCGTCGGATACAGGGCCGCTGCGAATGCGATCGAAGACGACGCCCTGCATCTTCGCGTCTGAAACTGACTCGGAGCGGAATGTATTCTTATCTTGAGCGTTCAGCACCGCATTGAACTTACTGCTTGTGTCGCGAAACCACCCCACCATGTTGGTCCAGGAGAACAGAAGTGAGACCGTCACCGGTTTGTTGGAGGGGTTCTCCGCGTACCAATTGTAGAGAGCAACGGGATAGCTGGTCTCCTTGTAATTGTTGGGCAGGATGGGAGAAAACTGTTCTACCGTCAAGCTGAGGGGAAGCTGAGGCGAGCGGTAGGCGAACCATGACTTCGGGTAAAGCGCGGCGTAATCCCCACCGCCCGCGGGATAGGACCAGTTCCAGGCGGAGAGTGCTCCGCCCTCGGGTTTGCCGGTCGAAAGAACCTGCGCCATTGGCGCTTCGCCTTCCGGCTGTACGAATACCGCGAACTGGTTTCCGGGAACGTTCTGATACTTGTGAACTCCGGCCTTAATATGCCAGCGCTCGAAATTACCCCGATAGGAGCGAGAGAAAGTTCCAGCGCCGAGGCCGCCAACCGGGGCGCCTTGCCAGAAGCCGTCGTCAATGTTGGTCAGTTCGGGCTTTCTGCCCCCGGGATTTGCGGGTGGCTGCCCGATGGGAATGCGCCACGCTGTGGGTGGGATCTGATCGCTGGCAGCCAGGAACAGATGCGCGCACAGCACGAAGAAGGTCAAGGTAAAACATCGAACGGTAAAAGCTCGATGAGTCCGTGTCATGAGGTCAGGGAATGCGGACTACCGCTGAAGAAACCTCGGCAGTCTGAATCACCAGGCTCTGGTTGTCAAGGCCAAAGTAAACGATTATCTACGCGGGTTATTCTGGGTGAACAGACGGTGCCGGCGTTGACAAATGCCGTCCGCCGTCCTACCTTTTCGACCGAACCTTTCCTAGCAAACGTCAGGGAGGCCGGCGTGATATGGAAGAGAATCCATCGTTGATTTTGATCTGTCTATTTGTTCTGATTTGTGCCGCGCCGAGTTCGCTTGGAGCGCAGACCGCGCCGCCGTCAACGACCGGCTTGTTCGAAAACCACGGCGACGTGGGTACTGTGCTTCATCCTGGTTCGCTCGAGTATGACCCGTCGAGGCAGGCCTATGTCGTCACCGGCAGCGGGGAGAACATGTGGTTCACGACCGATGCGTTCCACTTTGTTTGGAAGAAAGTCTCGGACAATGTTTCGCTGACGGCTGACATCTCTTTCGGCAATAGAGAGGGTAATGAGCATAAAAAGGCGGTGCTCATGTTTCGTCAGAGCCTCGATCCGGATTCCGCTTATGCGGACGTGGCCCTGCACGCCAGCGGGTTGACGTCACTGCAATACCGCGAGGAGAAGGGCGCAACGACTCACGAGGTTCAAACCAATATTTCCGCGCCGGCGCGGCTGCGCATGGTAAAGCAAGGCGATTATGTTTACCTTTGGCTGGCTCCTGCCGGGCGCGAATTTAAGGTGGCGGGCGCATCCGTGCGCCTCCCGCTTCAGGGGACGTTTTATGTTGGCATCGGAGTTTGCGCTCACGACAAGAACGCGGTGGAAAAGGCTGTTTTCTCAAAGGTTGATTTAACAACCCCGCCCGCTCCCGCTGGCGAGCCGACGCCTTACAGCACGTTGGAGACCGTCGCGATCGCATCGACCGACCGCCGCGTGGTGTATGTCGCGCCGGAGCACTTTGAGGCACCCAACTGGACCCGCGATGGGGCGGCGTTTTTGTTCAACAGCAACGGCCACATTCTTCGACTGCCGGTGAGCGGCGGCGCGCCGGCAACCATTGATACCGGCTTCGCCGTCGGCTGCAACAATGACCACGGGATTTCGCCCGATTCGAAGTGGCTGGCCATCAGCGATCAGTCGCAGGAGGAACATCGTTCTCTGGTTTACCTGGTGCCAATCGAGGGTGGTGCACCCCGGCGGATCACGAAGAATTCCCCGTCTTACTGGCATGGATGGTCGCCGGACGGGGCCACGCTTGCCTTCGTTGGACAGCGGAACGGGAACTTCGATATCTACACCATCCCCGTGACCGGTGGAGAAGAAACCCGGCTGACTACAGCCAAGGGGCTCGACGACGGACCGGAGTACTCGCCTGATGGAAAATACATTTACTTCAACTCCGACCGCACCGGGACGATGCAGATCTGGCGTATGCGGGCTGACGGAAGCGCTCAGGAACAGATTACGTCGGACGAATTTAACAACTGGTTTCCGCATATTTCTCCGGATGGGCGATGGATGGTTTTCCTGACCTATGAGAAAGAAGTTACCGGCCATCCGGAAAACAAGAACGTAATGCTGCGACTGATGTCGCTCGAAGACAAGAAGCTGAGCCTGTTGGCCAAGTTGTTGGGGGGGCAAGGCACGATCAATGTTCCATCCTGGTCGCCCGACAGCAAGCGAATCGCATTCGTCAGTTACGAGCTGATCCCGTAGGATCGGCGGCAGAAATTCATGCAAGGACCGCACCTGGGAGAGCCGTAGGTGGGAATATGATACTCACCTGACAAGATGAAGGCCCTCATCATAAAAAAACCAGGCGAAGCGGAAGTGGGTGTCATTCCCGAGCCGGTCGTTTCCCCGGAAAATCTCTTGCTAAAGGTCCGCATGGTTGGGCTCTGCGGCAGCGACCTGAATTCCTTCCGCGGTCGGAACCCTCTGGTAACCTTCCCTCGCATTCCCGGCCATGAGGTGGCCGCGACCATCGTGACGGGGAGCAAAGAGAACCCTGCCTTGGCCGCCGGCGTCAACGTAACCATGTCGCCGTACACCAGTTGCGGCCAGTGTGCGTCCTGCCTCCGCAACCGGCCGAATGCCTGCCAGTTCAATGAAACACTGGGTGTACAGCGGGATGGAGCGTTGACCGAATACATCGCGATGCCGGCTGAAAAACTTTACCCTGCCAACCTGAGCATCAAAGAGCTATGCCTGGCGGAACCGCTGACCGTCGGATTCCACGCCGTGGCGCGTGGGCGGGTAACGGCGAGTGATTCAGTCGCCGTGTTTGGCTGCGGCGGCGTAGGCCTGGGAGCTATCGCAGCTTCCCATTTCCAGGGAGCCAATACCATCGGCATTGATGTGCACGATGACAAGCTGGCCCTCGCCAGAAAAGCCGGCGCCACGCACATCATCAATACCAGCCGGGAATCGTTACACCAGCGCCTCCTCGAGTTGACGGATGGTTTGGGTCCGGAGGTCGCCATCGAGGCCATCGGACTGCCCCAGATTTTTCGCGCGGCCGTCGAAGAAGTCGCCTTTACCGGACGCGTAGTCTACATTGGTTACGCCAAAGAGCCCGTTGCCTACGAGACTCGGCTCTTCGTGCAGAAAGAACTCGACATCATGGGCTCGCGGAATGCTCTTCCGCAAGACTTCCGCCAGGTGATTCGCATGCTGGAGGAGCACCGGTTCCCGGTGGACGACGCCGTGAGTTCCATCGTGCCCATCGAGGAAGGGCCAGATCTTCTGCGCGCCTGGAGCGATAATCCGGTGCGCTTTGCCAAGATCATGGTCCGTCTGGATTGATTTGCGTCATCCTTGGCGATGATTTCGGGAATTCAATCTTGTGGTTCGAGGAAGAGGTAACGATGCCTGTCTCAGAATCTGAAAATCGGGGCACATCCAGAAATGACGCGTCCAGGAATGACCAGCATGGGAACCGGCTTTTTCCGGTTGGTCACCTCCTTCCTTTCGTGCTGGTAACCGCGCTGTTCTTCCTGTGGGGCATCCCCAACAATCTGAACGACGTGCTGATTCGCCAGTTCATGAAGTCGTTTGCGATCTCACGTTTTCAAGCCGGCTTGGTGCAGTCCGCGTTCTATATGGGATATTTCCTGTTGGCCATGCCCGCCGCCCTGATGATGAGAAAAGTCGGGTACAAGGCGGGATTTGTCGCCGGGCTGGTCTTGTACGCGTTAGGCACGTTCTTGTTCTGGCCCGCCGCCCTGGTTGGGCGTTATGAGTTCTTTCTGCTGGCCCTGTTTGTGATCGCCAGCGGTCTCTCGTTTCTGGAGACAGCCTCGAACCCGTTCATTGCGCAATTGGGAGATCCGGAGAGTTCGGAGAGGCGGCTGAATTTCTCACAAGCCTTCAATCCTCTGGGATCGATTACTGGGGTCCTGATCGGCACCATCTTCATTTTTTCGGGGGTAGAATTGACGCCGCAGGAAGTGGCGGCCCGCAAGGTCCAGGGCGTCTATGAGGCCTACCTGCGGACGGAAACGCTGCGGGTGGTCAAGCCCTACCTGGTGATTGGCGTGATTGCCTTGATCTGGGCATTCCTGATTCTGCGCACGAAGTTTCCCAGCATTCAGAGCGAGCACGAAAACAGCGAAGGCGATCACGGACGCTTCCAGGATCTCTTCCGATTTCCTCATTTCCTGCTGGCGGTGGTGGCGCAGTTTTTGTACGTTGGCGCCCAGGTTGGAACCTGGAGTTACTTTATTCAGTATGTTCAGGAGTATGCGCATCAACCAGAAAAGGTTGCGGGATACTTCTTGACTGGCACTCTGGCAGCCTTCGGAGTGGGAAGATTTGTCTCGGCCTACCTGATGCGCTTTGTCGCGCCCAACAAACTCATGGCCGCCTACAGCGCCGCCAATATCGCGCTCGTAGCGGTTGGAGTGTTGATGCCGGGTTGGGTAGGCTTGTGGTGTCTTTTCCTTACCAGCTTTTTCATGTCGCTCATGTTCCCAACCATTTTTGCCCTCGGTCTGAAGGGACTCGGTCCAAACACGAAAATTGGCGGATCGCTGCTGGTCATGGCGATCGTCGGGGGAGCCGTTCTAACCCCCCTAATGGGACTGATCTCGGAGAAATCCGGCAGCATCGCGCTCGCCTACGCGGTTCCGCTGTTCACCTACGTTTACATTGCGCTCTATTCCTTGCTGGGGTCGAAGCGGCCGGTGCTGGCGCAGAGCCACTAACCCGTCTGCCTCCTGTAGAGGCGTAGTTGCTAGGTCTCCGCCGCCACCCTAGACGTAGCAAGCCACGTCTCTCCATTCGGAGTGGGCAGTGGAGTTTGAGCGACCATGCGGGGGCCGCAATAGGCACTGGAGGGTGCGAGTGCCGGGGCACGATGGGCCCCTCGCGCATGTGGCAAAGAAGAAAAACTAATGTTCAAGTTGAGTCGGACTCAACGACGCCAAGCGAAAAGACTCAGCCTCCGAAGTCGCGTCTGACTTTATAATTCATGCCACTACCAACGGCGGGGTGCAAGGATTCTTGATGGGCCATCCTCTTCTTGATCTTACCAACAAGACCGCAGTTGTGATCGGCGGGACCAGTGGCATCGGGCTCGCTCTTACCAGGGCGCTGGCGCAAGCCGGAGCAAACGTAGTTCCCTCGGGTCGCCGCGCCGCGCAGGTAGCGGCCGCCGCTTCCGCGGTCAAGGCGCTGGGCCAGCGGTCGCTGGTTCAAAGCTGTGACGTCACTGACAACGCCAGCCTGTCGCATCTGCTGCAATCGGTCTGCGCCGAATTCGGCAGCGTTCAAATCCTGGTGAACTGTGCCGGGCGCACCAAACGGATGCCAACGCTGGACTTTCCTGATTCAGAATGGGATGCCATCCTCGAAACCAACCTGAACGGGACCCTGCGTGCCTGTCGCGTATTCGGGCGGCATATGATCGAGAAGCGTTACGGGCGCATCATTAATATTGCTTCGCTGTCTTCGTTCGTGGCGCTCTATGAGGTTGCCGCCTATAGCGCCAGCAAGGCGGCGGTTGCTTCGCTGACCAAGTCACTCGCGGTCGAGTGGGCCACATCCGGTGTTTGCGTTAATGCAATTGCCCCCGGCGTCTTCCGCACTGACCTGAACGCGGCCTTGCTTGACGGAACCGAGCGCGGGCGAGAATTTCTGCTGCGAACGCCGATGCAGCGCTTCGGGAAGCTGGATGAACTGGGCGGAGCGGCGGTGTTCCTGGCGTCGGATGCTGCCAGCTTTGTCACCGGCCACCTGCTGACTGTCGACGGAGGGTTCCTGGCCAGCGGCGTCAACCAGTAGCGGTTCGTAACCATAGGATGCCGGTGTTAGAGAAACAGGCGAAAGACCATGGTCTTGAGCAAAAGTGTCGCTGACGGCTTGCTGGCTCACGATGAAGTTCGCCAGATGGTTGCTCAGGCAGGCGCGAAACTTCATGTGGACGGCAAGCGCGTGTTGACCATCATCCCCGATGGCACGCGCACGATGCCGATGCCGTTGATGTTCCAGCTTCTGCAGCAGGAGATTGGTACGCGGGCGGCCGCTTGCGACTACCTGGTGGCTCTCGGCACGCACCCGCTGATGAGTGACGCGCAACTCACGCGGCTGATGGGCCAACCCGTGGTCAACGGAGAGTGCGGCAAGGCTCGCGTTTTCAATCATCGATGGGATCTCCCCGGAACGCTTGTGGACTTGGGTACCATCCCGGCAGACGAAGTTGCGGAGAGCTCCGGGGGCCTGCTCTCCGAACCCATCCTGGTAAAAATCAATCGCCTGCTCTTCGACTACGACCAGGTTCTGATTTGTGGACCGGTCTTTCCCCACGAAGTAGTTGGGTTTTCGGGCGGGAACAAATATTTGTTCCCCGGCGTCAGCAGTGGAGAAATGATTAACCAGACGCACTGGCTGGGAGCTCTGCTCGGCAGCTATGACCTCATCGGCACCCGCTGCACACCGGTTCGTGAACTCATCGATCGAGCCGCTGCAAAAATCACGGTGCCGGTTGCGTGTTTTGCCCTGGTTTTGGCTGGGCAGGGGATTGCTGGTCTGCATTTCGGTCCCGCGCGCCAGGCCTGGAGAGCGGCGGTCGAGCTCTCTTCGCAAAAGCACATTCACTGGGTGGATCGCCCGTTCCGCCGCGTGCTTTCTGTGTTGCCGCAAATGTACGACGACATTTGGACCGGCGCCAAAGGAATGTACAAGGTTGAACCTGCCATGCTCGAAGGCGGAGAGGTTGTTCTCTATGCTCCTCACATCACCGAGATCAGCTACACTCACGGCGCTCTTATCGACAAGATTGGCTATCACTGCCGGGATTATTTTCTCCAGCAGGGAAACCGATTTGCGGGCATTCCTCGTAGCGTAATCGCGCACTCCACGCACTTGAAGGGGCAGGGTACATACGATGCGGCCAGGGGCGTCGAGAGTCCGCGGATTGCCGTAACTCTTGCCACCAGCATTCCGGAGGAACGCTGCCGGCGATTGAACCTTGGCTACATGGCTCCTAAAATCATCAAAATGGAAGACTGGCAGAATCGCGAGGCCGAGGACATCAAGCTGATTCCCCGCGCGGGAGAAACGCTGTATCGGTTGAAAGAGCCCGCCAAGGAATAAAAACACACCCATCCATGAGCGAACTCAAACTATTGCAACGGAAGGTACTAAAAATTGGCCCGGCGGACAATGTTGCGGTCGCGCTGATGGGTCTGGAAGCGGGTGATCAGGTTGTTCTCGACGGGCAATCCTACAAGATCCAGTCGAGAGTACCGGCGAAACACAAATTCGCTTTGCAGGATTTCAATGCGGGCGACCGAATCGTCATGTACGGAGTCCTGGTCGGACAAGCCACCACGGCGATCCGCAGGGGTGAGGTACTCAGCGTCTTCAATACGAAGCACCAGAGTGCCGAGTTCCACGCGAAATCAGTCTCTCAAACCTGGAACGCCCCCGATGTTTCGCGTTGGAGCGCGCGGACATTTCTGGGATACCACCGCGCCGATGGCCAGGTGGGTACGCGCAACTATTGGCTGGTGATTCCTCTAGTCTTTTGCGAAAACCGGAACATCCGCGCGCTCCAGGAGGCGTTTGAAAAGGAGCTGGGCATTTCTCCTCCGGAAACCTATCGCCGGCATGTCGCCGACCTGGTGAAGCTTTATCGGGAAGGGAAGGCCGAAGAGATCAAGAGCTATTCATTTCGTGAAGCCACTTCAGTGGCTGAGCCGGCCGCGATTTTTCCCAATCTCGATGGAATCCGGTTCCTTACCCACGACATGGGATGCGGCGGGACCCGGGACGATGCTCGAACCCTTTGCGGCCTGATGGCTGGCTACATCCATCATCCCAACGTGGCCGGCGCCACGATTCTGAGCTTGGGCTGCCAGAATGCCCAGATCTCGATGTTGCGGGAGGAACTGCGCAAACGGGATCCGCCCTTGGACAAGCCGCTGCTGGTGTTCGATCAGCAAGAGAGCAAGCTTGAATCCGCGATGCTTGGCGAGGCGATCCGGCAGACCTTCCTGGGACTGGTGGATGCCAACCGGCTGACCCGCGCTCCGGCGCCTCTTTCCTCGCTTACGGTGGGTCTCAAATGCGGGGGTTCGGATGGCTTTTCCGGAATCACCGCCAATCCCGCGATCGGTTACCTCTCCGACCTGATTGCCACCCTGGGTGGAAAAACCATTCTGTCGGAATTCCCGGAATTATGCGGCGTCGAGCAGAGTTTGATCGACCGTTGCCAGAATGGAGAAGTAGCCGACAAATTCATCAACCTCATGCGAACCTACGCTGCTAGAGCCGAGGCCGTCGGTTCCGGATTTGATATGAATCCCTCGCCGGGCAACATCAAGGATGGCTTGATCACGGACGCAATGAAGTCCGCAGGCGCGGCCCGCAAAGGTGGAACCTCTCCCGTCAGCGACGTTCTGGACTATCCCGAATACGCAACTGCTCCGGGTCTGAGTCTTCTCTGTACTCCAGGGAATGACGTTGAGGCAGTGACGGCGCAGGTCGGAGCTGGAGCCAACGTCGTCCTGTTCACCACCGGCCTCGGAACACCGACAGGCAATCCCATCGCCCCCGTAGTTAAGCTTTCCACCAATTCGGAGCTAGCCAACCGGATGCACGACATCATCGACATCGATACCGGCGGAATCATCTCGGGCGGCAGAACCATCGAGCAAATGGGCGAGTCGATCCTAGAGCAGGTGATCAGCATTGCCAGCGGGCAGACGCGAACCAAAGCCGAATTGAAACCGCAGGAAGATTTCATCCCGTGGAAGCGAGGCGTCTCGCTTTGACGTGGAGGTGTCGATTCTTCAGGCTCGTGCCTGCTTAATGATTGCAATCCCGCGGCTTTCATTGGATAATTTGCCTTATTAAATCGATTCATCCCAATCGTCGCAAGCCGAGCGGTGACATGGCTGGGGGCGGGGCATTTCAGGCTGGGGCAGTCACGAGAGTTGCACCGTTAAGGGACCAAAACGCGCCAACATTTAAGGAGACTGATTCATGACTTCGACATTGTTTGATCGCAGGATGCTGATGAGCCGTCTGGCTGCCGGTCTTTCTGCCCTGGGCATGGGGAGCCTGTTGGTGGCCAGTGCTGCGGCGAAGAACCGGGATTCCGGCGTGCGCAAGTTAAATCGGGACGGTAAGCCAGCGGACGGAACCCAGATGATCACGCCTTTCATCCTCCACAACGGGCTCATCTACATCGCGGGTCAGGGTGCCAACTCCAACGGCCCGGTGGGGAAGGACGACATCGATAGCCACACCACAAAGGTGATGGAGAACGTGAAAGAGTTGGTCATCGCCGGTGGCGGCACCATGGACAGCATCTTGCAGCTTACGGTTTATCTCGCGGATATTGCCTATTACGATGCCATGAACAAGATATTCAAAACCTATTTTCCCCATGGCGGACCGGCGCGAACTACAGTTGCGGTGGCTGCGCTTCCGGGTAATTCCAAGCTGGAAATTAATTGCATTGCGGCAGTCGTTCATAAGTAAAAGCTCATAAGTAAAAGCTCATAAGCAAAGCCCACAAGCAAGGCTTACAAGAGAATCACCTTCGTGCAACCTCGTGTCCTTCGTGGTTCGCGAATTTCGGAGCCACCCTAAAACCGCAAGCTGCAACCGCGCAGGTTATGCGCAAGGGAGCATGGATCATGCGACTCAGCGCGAAATGGAATCGCAGGAATTTTCTGGGCAGTTTGACTGTGGCTGCAGGCTCGCTGCTTGCTCTGCGAAAGCTTGTCGCCGCGAAAGACGGCAGCAAGCCCAAGGTCGGCGGGTTCGGCCAGTCCGGCAACCCGTACGAAGAGCTCGGCGTAAAGACGGTGATCAACTGCCAAGGAACCATGACCGTGCTTGGCGGTTCCATCCTTCGGCCGGAACTTGAAGCCGTCATGGCGCAGGCCGGTCGCCATTTCGTTCCCATCGCAGACCTGGAGCTTGCCGCCGGCAAGCGAATCGCTGAAATGCTGAAGCTCCCTGAGGGATACACGGCGTTGGTCACATCCGGTGCCGCGGCAGCCATGCAGTCCGGACTTGCCGGCATACTTACCGGAAACGATGAACGGTTCATCAAACAGATTCCCGACCTAACGGGGATGAAATCGGAAGTCGTCATCCAGAAATCGCATCGCAATCCGTTCGACCACCAGCTGCGGACCACGGGAGTGAAGCTGATCGTGGTCGAGACTCGTGATGATTTACGCCAAGCGATCAACGAACGAACCGCGATGATGCACTTCACCAACTTTGCCAACGCGGCGGGGCAGATCAAGGTGGACGAGTGGGTCAAGCTGGGGAAGGAATACAGAATCCCGTGCATGAACGACGCTGCTGCCGATACCCCCCCAGTTTCCCATCTCTGGGATTACGCCAATATGGGGTACGACCTGGTGACTTTCAGCGGCGGCAAAGCCATGCGCGGACCGCAGTGCGCGGGCCTGCTCATCGGGAGAAAGGACTTCGTTGCGAACGCGCTGCTCAATAACAGTCCGCACGAGGACACCCTCGGCCGCAGCCAGAAAGTGGGCAAGGAAGAAATCGTGGGCATGGTCAAGGCGCTGGATCTGTATCTCAACGAAGACCGCGAGGCGCTCTGGAAGGAATGGCAGGTGCAATTGGAGTATGTGTCGCGCCAGGTCCAGCGAGTGGCGGGCGTGACAACGTCCTTCTTCGTTCCAGACATCGCCAACCACGTGCCGCATATGGCCATCACATGGGATTCGGGCCGCCTCGCTCTTACGCCCGCCGAAGTGTCACGACGCTTGAGGGATTCGAGCCCGTCCATTGTGATGGCCGCTGGAGAAGAGCGTCCCGGGCTTGTGATGAACTCGTTCATGCTGCAGCCGGGAGAGAACAGGATCGTGGCGGAACGGCTCACGCGCATCTTAGGTGAACACTCCGCGAGCTAAAAGCAGAACCTTGATGGCAAACCGGTTCTGGGGCTACGTCAGCGCACGATCGAGATGCGAATATCCGCCGTCAATGAAGATGTGCTGGCCGGTGATGTGTCCGGCCTGCGCGGAAATGAGAAAGAGCACCATGGCGGCGATCTCCTCCGGAGTGGTCATTCTCTTGCCCAGCGGAATCTTGGCGACGATGTTCTTGAGCTTCGACTCCGGATCCGGAAAGCTATCCAGCCACTGGCGATAAAGGGGAGTCATTACCTCCGCGGGCACCACCGCGTTCACGCGAATACCATATGGCAGTAGCTCGGCCGCCCATTCTCGCGTCAGCGCCAGGATCGCGCCCTTCGACGACGCGTAGCCCGATGTTCCGCCTTGCCCAGTAATGGCCGTCTTCGAGCTCACATTTACAATCGAACCCTGCGACTGCTTCAGCCACGGAAGTGCGTAATGCGCCATGTTGTAGCAGTGCAGCAGATTGCGTTGCAGTGACGCCACATATTGTTCCGGACTTCCATGCTCCAGGCCAATGCGGTCATTCACGCCTGCATTGTTGACCAGGGCGTCGAGCCGGCCCGCAAGCCGAAGTGTTTCGTCCACCGCCTGAGAGCAGTTCCCGGCGACCGCGAGTTCAGTGGTAATCACATGACTTGTAGCGCCGTCGCGCTGGAGTTCGGCCTGAAGTTGCTCTGCCGCGGACACGTCTCGATCGACAATCACCGGAACCGCACTCTCCCGGGCAACACCCCGGGAAATCGCCGCGCCGATGCCCTTGGCACCACCGGTGATGAGTACAACCTTATTTGTGAGCTGTAAGTCCATGGGGAGAGGGCACACCGTAGAACCGGGCTGCGTTCGAACCGAATATATTTTCTTTTTCTGAATTGGACAAATTCTGCACGTAGTGTTCGATGAGGTGCTTCACCTGTCCATATGTGCCCGCCAACAGGCACACCGGCCAGTCCGAACCGAACATGAGCCGGTCAAGTGTAAAGGCTTCGAAGACAATATCCAAATAAGGGCGAAAGTCCCCCTCCTTCCAGTGGCCCCAGTCCGCTTCCGTGATCATGCCCGATAGTTTGCAGAAGACATGGGGTGCGGCCGCGATCTCCCGCATGTGCCCGGCCCATGCGGCCGCTTCCCCGCTCTTGATTGGAGGCTTGGCCATGTGATCGATCACGAAGGGCTGCTCAGGGAATTTCGCCACCAGTTCGATCGCGGCGGGCAGCTGCCGGGGATAAATGAGGATGTCGTAGGTGAAGTCGAATTCCCGCAAGCCTGCAATTCCACGAACGAAGGAGTTTCGCAACAGGAAGCGATCGTCGGGTTCGTCCTGCACGACGTGCCGAAATCCGCACAGCTTGTCATGACGCGAGAAGGATTCTAGGTGCTCACGCAGATCATCGGCACACAGATCAACCCACCCCACGACTCCTGCGATCGTGGGGCATTGCTTGGCCAGATCCAGAAGGAAGAGGGTTTCGCCTTGTGACTGATCGGCTTGCACCGCGATCGAGGCATCGATCTGATTCGCCTGCAGCTCCCGGTTCAGGTCAGCCGGCAGAAAATCCCGCTTGAGCACAGCCATCGCGTCAGAAATCCAGCCGTGCCTCGCGGGTTCGTACCGCCAGAAGTGCTGGTGGGAGTCGATCTTCATGCCGACCCCCAGCAGCCGCGAAGCGACGCAAGAATGCTGCCCACGGCGCAAGACGGGTGTGCAAGCCGCAGCGAGATCGAGCCCCAACGGGGCGAAAGAGTCATCTGCATACAGAGTCTTCAGCGCGGCATCAAAGACACCATTCCGCAGTCTTGAGGCTTTCGTAGAATTTAGGGGTGAATCCTCGCCGCCCAACCACCGCCCGGCGCCAGCGTGATTTTCAATTTCTTGCTGCTGGTGACCTGGGTTTTTGTCTTCGCGTAGTCGCTGGCAAGACGGTCAGCGTTTACGCCGTCCTGGTACGCTTCCATGGTGAAGCTTCCCGAAGGCAGGAAAGAGAGATCCACTTCGAGATCGCGGCCAGTCCAATTCGTCAAGGCGCCAATGTACCAATCGCGGCCGTTTCTTCTCGCCACCAGAACATACTCGCCCAGCTTGGCATCGAGAACTTTGGTCTCGTCCCACACGGTAGGTACCGGGGCCAGAAACTCCATCGCTTCCGGTTCGCGCAAGTAGTTCGAGGGACTGTCGGCGAGCATCTGCAGCGGGCTTTCGAAGACTACATACATTCCCAGTTGATGACAGCGCGTTCCCATCGCCATCGGGCGTTCGTGGATTGGCGCAAAGGTCTTCTTGGTGGCATTCAACATCGCCCCGGGGGTGTAATCCATCGGTCCGAGAAACATGCGGGTAAAAGGCAAGGTAACGTTATGCTGCGGTTCGGACTCGGCGCTCCACTTGCTCCACTCCATTCCGCGAACGCCTTCGCCGCTGATCATGTTGGGCCAGGTGCGGGTCATGGTGATCTGACTCTGTCCCCCGTGAAAATCCACCAGCATGTGACGCTTGGCGGTTTCCCGGCAGGTCTTGTAGTAGAAGTTGATCAGCTTCTGATCGTTCCGCTGCATGAAATCGATCTTGATGCCTTTGATGCCCCACTTCTGAAACCGATCCAGCGCCGTGTCGAATTGGTCGTCCAACGACTTCCAGACCACCCATAGGATGACGCCGACATTCTTTTGTTTGGCATAGGCGGTGAGGTCCTCCATGTTGATTTCCGGAACCACCTCCATCACATTGCCCAGCTTGTACCAACCTTCATCCAGAACGATATACTGCAGGCCGTACTTCGCGGCAAAATCAATGTAGTACTTGTAGGTCTGAGTATTTACGCCAGATTTGAAATCCACGCCGTAGACATTGTTGGCATTCCACCAGTCCCAGGCAACTTTGCCGGGCTTGATCCAGGACGTATCTTGCACCTGCGACGGCTGCGCCAGAAGCCAGACCAACTGATTCGTGATCAGGTCGCCATCCTTCTCGGCGATACCCAGCAACCGCCAGGGATAGCTACGGGTGCCGCGGGTCACGGCGATGTAGTCAGCGGTTTCGGTGACCCTGTAGTCGCGGTCCCGCTCCAGCACTTCTTTCAGGGGGTAAGGAGGGAAGGTGGCCGTCAGTCCATTGTTGCTGGTGCCACGCAGCCAAAGCCCAGGATAGTCTTCAATATCCGATTCAGCGACTGCTACTTTCAAACCGTTGCCCGCGTCCACGACGGCCGGCAAGCTAGCGAACGACGCGGGCGGGATCTCTTTTAACTTGAAGAGAGGAAATTTTCTTTCGTTATGCGAAAAGAGGCTCTCTTCCAAAGGGTAGTACGCGGAATAATCGCCGGCGAAATTCAGGCTGACCTCTTCGTTGTAGACTTTCACTTCATCTTGCGGCAGGGAGGTTTCAAAGCGGTAGGCCGTGCCTTCGTTGTAGGCTCTGAAAACAACGGCGTAGTTGCCTTCCATTTCCAGTCGCAGCTCGTTGTAATTCTCGCGAACTTTGGCGAATTTCTGCCGTACCGCTGGCTCGAGCGTTCCGTCATACGTCCGGGTCTTCGCGTCTTTGACCCGTGGCTGTAAACCCAGAGTATTGTGGTCAATGTCGATGGAGAACGTGGATTTCTGCAGCAGCGGTGTTCCCTTAAACAGCACATCGTATTGAATGCGGTCGCCGGCCCGGATCTTCATTTCGATCTGCTTGTTCGGCGAGACCAGGCTATAGCTGGACTGCGCGGCCGCGGTCCCAACCAGCATCAGCACCATGAGCACAAAAACTGCTTTCTTGCAGAGACTCTCCATCGCGGTTCTCCTTGGGGCGAGAGATTGACGAAAGTAAGGTTGGCGGTTGCCCGCTGCGGAAGCACGAAGGTGATTCGACGGAACTTTAGCTTGCGGCTCAAGTGGGAGCAAGCCCTCTGGCCGAGGGCGGCTTTAATTCCGTTCCTGATTTCTGTTGCCAGGAGAGGAAGGCACCATCTCAAACAACATCTTGAAGTCTTCAATCGAGCTCAGTGTCACGACGATCGCCGACCCTAAAATGCCGGCAATAAACAGGGTCTCAATGACGTAAATCAGGACGAAAACCAAAATGTTCATGATGGCTGCATTCCCGCGGAACTCGCGGCCACAACTTCCAGGCAAAGACAAAAGACAATAAATAATAACCGTAGCCCCGCAGGGTGGCAACCCAAGCCCAGGCAGCAGCACAAGGGGACCGGGGCAAAATCAATAGGCGGCAGGCAGAAACTTAACCTCTTTGCCCGGTTCAGCCGTGGATGGCAAGGGAGATCACGAGGGGCATGTTTTCAAACAGCAGCTTAAGCTCGAGGGTTTCGGAATCCGCGGGGGAGTGCAGATCGTAGTCGCTGCCGGTGATCACGGTGGGCACCGACAGCATGCATCCGTCGCTCAGACCGGAAATTTTGTTCTTGAAATTGCCGGCTACCATGTTGCAGATCTCGCCCATCGCGTCCGCCAGTTCGGCTCTGATCTTGTCTGCTTCCACTCCAAGCATCTTCGAAGCCATTATGGTGGCTGATTTCCGGCTGCAACAGATGCTCATCACACCGCAAAGTTGCCCCGCCAGCCCCACCATGGAAGTGATGTTGAGTGGTTCTCCTGTGGAAGGTGTGTGGGCGGTCAGGTGGCCGCCCAGCATCAATTCAAACACCTCCCGGGCTGCTACTTCGAGCAATGGAACCCATTGTTCGTGGCTGTCGGTGGCGGGCGTTGCGCTGCTAGTCTTCATGCTTTCACTCCCAAAACCGGGATTACGTGCTCCTTGACTTGTTCCGCGGTAAAGGGTTTGCGGATGTAGCCGCGGGCGCCACAGGAGAGGGCTTGCACGACATGAGCTTCGCTGCCTTCGGTGGTAATCATGACTACCGGAACGTTCTTGGCGTTGGTCACGCCGGGGAGCCGTTTGATGAACTCCAGCCCATCCATCACCGGCATATTGATGTCACAAAGGATCAGGTCAACCCGGTGTTCCGCCAGGATGCTCAGAGCCTCAGCCCCGTTTCCCGCTTCTAAGATCTGGCTCAGGTTAATCCCTGCCTGGCGCAATGAACGCTCCACGATCTTTCGCATGACTGAGGAATCATCTACGATGAGGGCAGTGATGGCATCCATGAATGGGTCCCCGTGGAATACGTGAAGTGACGGTTGCTTCCTCTCGTCACCATCACCTATCGGCAGCGAACCATGGGACTTTAGGTAAGGCTTGTCTGGGGGGTGATTTACCGAAGTCCGCCAATGTTTTTGGTCAAGCGGTCGGCTTCCTGTTGTTCGGCCTTGGCTTGTACCGGACGGCGAGTAAGGGTGTAGATCTCGGCCAGGCGGCGGTGGGGCTCGGGTTCCTGAGGACGCAGTTTCGCCGCTTCTTGAAGCCAGCGGAGTGAATCGGAATACAGTCTGGCGCTCTGACTTTTCAGGGCGACGCGGTTCTGCTCGAGGTTTTTCTTGGCAAGATTCAGAGCGGTGATGTAGAGCAAGTCCGTGGTTCCGGAATCCTGCGGATTGAGTTGGTACGCGTGGTCAAGCGCTTGATAAGCGGACAGATCTTCCCCCAGCTTTGCCAGCACGGCTCCATAAAGCGCGTTCAGTTGAAATAAATCCGGCCAGCGCTTGAGTGTATTGGCCAGGGGCGCGCGCGCCGCTTCGAACTGGTTTAGCTGATAATAGGCCAGCGCCAGGTTGTATTGCATCTGGGGCGATTGTGGCGCGAGTTCGGCGGCGCGGCGCAAGGGCTTGAGCGCTGCCTCCAGATCCCCGTGCTGGCCGTAGATGGTGCCGAGCGCTGTCAGTTTTTCCGCGTTGTCGGGATCGTATAGTTGTTCGCAGATGGCATGGGCTTCTTCGCGCGTACCCTGATCCAGCTTTTGCGCGCATTCCATCCGGAGTCGGCTCTCGTGGGAATCGCGCTGGCGCAATTCTTCCGATAGCGCCAAAGCCTTGTTTGCTTCCTCCTCCCGCCCCTGCTTGCGGTACACCAATCCCAGCTGGTACGGAACCCGGCCGTCCCGCGGATTCAATTGCGTGGCTTCTTTGAGCCATTTTTCCGCCGTCGGTAAATCGCCCTGTTTGAAGTAGGCGTACCCGAGGTAATAAGCGGTGTCGGGGAACGGCGGCTTGGCCGCGGCCTGGCCTAAGTTTCGGATTGCGTCTTCATAGTGGTGGTCGTCCAAATCCAGTCTACCCAGGTAATACAGGACGTTCGGATGATCTCCCACTTCGCCGCGCACAATTTCAAGTTCCCGGCGCGCTTGGTCGGATTTACGCAGTTCGAAAAGCGCGACCGCGAGGGGAAATCTCGCCCGCAGAGTCAGCGAGGGGTCAAGTTCAAGGGCGGCCCGAAATTCCCCCGCGGCCACATCGTACTGATCCTGTTTCAGGGCGTCATAGCCCTTGCCCAAGTGGGCTTCCGGAGCATTCCCGGTGGAAGGCTTCGGCGCGGGTGTTTGCTGGGACGAGGCTAGGTTTATGCTTAGCGTGAGCAGTGCGAGCGTGGTCAGCAGCGCCAGAGTTTGTCGTCGAATGTGTCGAGTGCTCATGCTTAATGTGCCACCATGCGGATTGCCGAGCTGGGCTCGACCCGGACGGGCCCGAGACCCGTTTTCACACAAGCGCTGCCACGCCGACAGTGTCTCGCACTGACGGAACGCTCGCGTCTACATCGAACCCGCTTGCGGACTTCGCGCCGCCTTGGCCAGGAGTCCGGCGGCCACCTTCTTGATGTCGGAAATTTCCTGAGCCGTAGCCGTGCTCACATAATCGCGGACCAGCTTTTGGCAGCGTTCTCGGACTTGATCGTAGGCGGCCGGGTCTTCGCCCCGGATGGCGAGCAGTTCTTTTAGCCAGTATTTGCCATAGCCGGCGTGCATGGTCTCGTCGGCCCAATCGAAGTCCATGTCGTGCTCGCTCGCGGCGTCGCCGTAAGCGTGAAAGAGTTGGGCGCGAGCAGGTTTGTGCCGGATGTTTTTGGTTTCAAAAAAATAGAGCATACCCAGCCGGTAGATGGGATCCTCGCCTGACGCGCTCTGGTAGATATAGGTCCCCAGCGGAATCTCCGTCGGATCGAGGCCCCAGGCCATCAAGCGCTCGTATCCCATGCGGCAGTGGCGCGATTCGTCGTAAGTCCAGCGGGCCGCATTCTGAATCCACTCCCAGGGCAGGACGTCCGCAAAAGCGCTCAACATCACACCTCCGGCTTCAATGGCCCAGACTTCATTGACATGGCTGATGGCCGAGCGGAGTTGCAACTGCATCCCTTCGCCGTAGGGATAGGCAGGATCGACCACGTCCGGCCAGTAGAAGCGGCAGGGCCAAAAGCGCGGATCGCGGGCGGGCCGGTCCGGAACGGAGTAAGGCTTTGATCCCGGTAAAAGCCCGGGGGAGGCGCTCGAGGATGACGGGGACGGCCCCACCCCGACTCCGCCGACTTGCGAGAGCCGGTCTGCAACCGTTTGTGTCCAGGTGAGTGCGCTTTCGCGCAACTCGGGATTAAGGGAGAGCGCAGACTCCGCCCATTGCTCGAAGGCGCTGATTTGTTCGTCTTTTTCGGAAAGCGCGAGGGACAGAAAGCGGTGAGTAGGCCCGTCGGCGATCGAATCTGATGCTTCAAGATAATCGTGGTAGGAATGGCGCAGCGCCCGAAGGAGAACACTCCCCACACTTAGAAGGAACGCTGGTACCGAAGGGGAATCCTTCACGGCGGCGAAAAGCTCGAGCAGCACGTGATCTGCGCCTTGTTCTTCCAGCAGGCGGCTGGGGAAACGCAGCTCGAACACGCGATTGCGAAGGGCGTGAGCGGTTTCGGCGCTTTGCCACATGAAACGGGCCAAGCCGATTTTGACGTCGAGGGGAGCGATGGCCGGGATCCAGGCCGCTTCACTTGTCAGCAGCGAGCGCTCGCAGAAGAAAAAGCGCTTCAAAAGCTGGGCGGTATCGAGGCGCATCCAGCGCGCCCTAGGTTGCGGGCTCGATAAGAACCGGGGAGGCTGTGACATGGGTGATCTTTATTTTTGAGCAAGCAACATTGGGCCTTTTGTTTCCCTGACAGAAACCTCAAGCACGGAGGACATAGGTGACACGGAGGTCGCGGATCCGCGTGAGCCTGTACTCTCCCGCCCCTATTCTAAGCCTGTCACAGCCCGTCCTCGGTTAGAAGGAATTGCTGAGCGCTACTGTAATCACCGCCACAATCAGGACCAGCAATCCCTGATTCAACAAACGCCGAGCCGCGGCGGGCGCGCCTTGCCACTCGCCGCGCCACAAGCCCCAGAGGTTACCCACGACGATGGAGAGAGAAATAAACAGCGGCCAGCCCACGACGGCGCCCCAGCGTCCGAGTCTTGCCGCCCCGGCCCCGTAAAGATAGAAGCTTCCAATCCACATCAAGGCCATCAGCGTGCTCAATGCCAGATTTCGCGGTGTCTCCCGGTTCGAATATTGGCCGAGGGTCGTTTTGCTGATCATCAGATACAGGCAATAGGCCAAGTTCGCGACAAACCCCATTGTGAACAGAAGCGCCCACACCGTATTTCCCGACCAAGCCTGCGAGACTCCGAGTGCCTCTGCAGAGCGGATCACGTTTCCGCCAAAAGCCATCCCCACGTTGGGCAGGCACGACAGTATGCCAGCGAGAATCGCGATGGCCAGGCCGACTTTGAAAGCGCTCGGATACGTCGCGCTTGCTTTGCCTCCGATGGCTTTGCCTCCAGAAGGAGCGCGGCGTGACCCGCCGACGGAACACAGCACAATGCCGAAAATAACCAGCGCCGTACCGGCGAGCAGAACCAGACCCTTGAGTGTCAGAAGTGTCTGCGGAAAGAAGACCAGCAGCGGAATCAGCGCGCCTAGGCTGGCGATAAGGCCCATGATGATGGGATATCCCAAGGCCATGCCGAGCCTGTCCATTCCCAAGCCGAACAGGACGGCCCCCACTCCCCAGCCCAATCCGAAAAGTGCCAGGAGCATGAGATCCCGCGCCGGGGATGCGGCATACACAGCGAAAATATTGGGAATGAACAGAACTGTGATGACCCAGTTGAAGACCAACATGCCCAGCAGGGAAAACGTCGCCCAGGTATGCTCCCACGACCATTGCCGCACCAACGTCATGGGAAGAACGAAGCTTCCCTGCAGCAGAGCTGCCAGCAGCACCAGGAGAAAGCCTGTTACTAAAACGGAATGAACCAGGTGGGCCCTCCCTCAATGCAGGACAGTGGTTGCACTAGCGGCGGCGCACTGCCACTTTCCCTGTTTATAGACCCAGGTATCAACAAAGCGCTCGCGTCGAAGGTAGGGCTTGCCTCCTTCGATTCCTTTGGCTCGGAATACTCCGGTCGCTGTCGCTGCATTTCCGTACACATGCACGGTTATCGATTCCGGCGTCACCTGCTGTTCCTGGGAGTCGGACTTGTTTATGCTAGCCAGAAACTCAGCCTTGGTCTGCATACTTCCGTCATCATTGACCAGCACAATATGATCGTCGAGAAGCGCGTCCAGGGCTTTACGGTCCCCCAGTTTGTAGGCCTGATTCCATGCCTTTTCCAAGGCAACGATTCTTGATTGAACGCCGGAAGCGGAATCGTCTTGCCCCACTATAAGCAAGCTTGCGGCGCATACGAAGGCCATCAAGAACCCGGTCAGTCGCATTGGGTCACGTCCTCCCTCAGGATTCAATCCCGACCGAGGAATCGGTCGAAAACCAATCTGGAGGATTCCGACGGTTTTGTCGATAGCATTGCAGGACCTCATCGCGGCGGGGCAGGGAAGCAATGACGCCCTCCTTCGTAACCGCCAGCCCGCCGGCAACCACGGCGAACTGCACAGCCGCCTCCAGACTCGCCCCGCAAGCCAAGGCCATCGCCAGACCAGCATTGAAGGCGTCGCCTGCGCCGGTCGTATCCACGGCCGACATTCGCAAAGCAGGGACCTGCCTTGAAGATGATGCGGTGACGATCAGGGCTCCCTTTTCTCCCAACGTCATGACAACCTGTTTTACGCCGCGGCGAATCAGTTCACGCGCGACCGCCTCGGGATCGATAGCTTTATCCGGAGTTTGCCCGGCGAGCATCCTGGCCTCGGACTGGTTGGGGGTGAGTATATCCACCAATTGCAAAACTGAATCTGGCAATGGCCGGACAGGCGCGGGGTTCAGAATCGTCGCCGCGCCTCGGGCGCGGCCACAAGCCATGGCAGCTTCCGCCGCCGCCACGGGAATTTCAAGCTGGGTCAGCACCACTGCCGCCGAATCGAAAGCGGCCTCGCCCTGGGAAACATCGGCGGCGCTCAGAAGCTCGTTCGCGCCCGGATCAATCGTGATGCAGTTATTACCGCTGGCATCAACAATAATGAAACCGACTCCGGTGGGCGCGCCGGCGGATTGCGTTACATGAGCGACGTCGATGCCCTCGTCGCGATAGAGCCCGAGCGCCATCTCGCCGAAAGCGTCCTGGCCAATCCTGGCGACAAAGCTGACTCGCGCCCCCAACCGTGCGCACGCTACCGCCTGATTGGAACCTTTTCCACCAAAGTCCACTCGATAGCCCATTCCGAGAAGCGTCTCGCCGGGGCTGGGCAGGCGCTCAACTTTCATGGTTAGCCCAGTCGCGTAACTGCCCACGACAGTAATTCGTGGAGAGCTCAAAGGGGTATCTCCGCAGCATGAATCGCGAATGTAGAAAAGCGCCGTAAGCCTACCCTGGGGCGCAATCGACTTACAGATAGTTGATGGTGATCTTCAGCTCGACTCGGCCGCCCGGATATCGAAACGAAGCGGCATCGAATTTGGGTGGCCCGAAATGACCTTTCGCGTTATTCGACGCCCCCACGCCCTCGCGGGGAATTCCGATGACGTTGGTGTCTAGCCGGCCATTGGAGTTCTCGTCGTGGATTACGGATACGGCATAAGTGCCGGGAGCGACGCCGGAAAATTCGCACACCGCGTGCCCGTCGGCAATTGCGGCCATGCTCCGCATAATCGCCTTGTCCGCGTGTTTCGGAAAGTCATTGGCCGATGAGAAAAGCGCGCACATCACCTTTCCCTTGTCATTGCGCAATCCGCCGATTTCGACGTGGACCAAATTCGCTTGCCCCGGTGGCGTCTGCGCCAAGGTGGAAGAAGCGAGCACTAAGAAAACGCCCGCGGTCAGGAAGGCTAGATTCACTCTGCACATTGTCGCCTCACTCGAAGCAATCCGTTCGAGTTCCAGTATGCCTGGCAGAGCTGTGCCGCACAACTCCGGCAGCGGCATCACTAGCGTGCGTCATTCCACTGGGCTCCGCCCTGGCTTGGGCAGACATTCCTGGTCTCGCCCTGTAGAATTTGCAATGCGCTTTCCTGCTGTTCAACAAGAAGTGCAATAAGAAGTTCGAGAGGACGAGGAATCACATGCCAGATAAGCCCCCTGCGGCCGACGCCCGAACCAACATCGAGTCGGTCTTGCAAGAGCAGAGAAAATTTGAGTGTCCGGAGCACTTCCGCCAGCAGGCGCACATCAAGAGTCTGGAAGATTACGAGCGCATCTACCGAGAGTCGGTGGAACAACCGGAAAAATTCTGGGGCGGAATCGCGAGCGAACTTCACTGGTTCAAGAAGTGGGACAAAGTTTTGGAATGGAATCATCCCTGGGCCAAGTGGTTCGCTGGGGGTCAGCTCAATCTCTCTTACAACTGCCTCGACCGCCACGTTCAGACTTTCCGCAAGAACAAAGCCGCGCTGATCTGGGAAAGCGAGCCCGGAGAAGTCCGCACCCTCACTTACCAGCAGCTTCATCGCGAAGTACAGAAATTCGCCAACGTCTTGAAATCGCTCGGGGTCAAAAAAGGCGACCGGGTAGCAATTTACATGGGGATGACTCCGGAGTTGCCCATTGCCATGCTGGCCTGCGCCCGCATCGGCGCCCCGCACACGGTCGTGTTCGGCGGATTTTCTTCCAACGCCTTGATTGACCGTATCCACGACTCGCAGGCCGTTGCCGTTATTACCCAGGACGGTTCTTACCGTCGTGGCGCCGAGGTGAAGTTGTTTCCCGCGGTTGACGACGCGCTGAAATCTTGTCCGTCGGTAAAACATGTGGTGGTCTACAAACGAACCGGCACGCCCGTCAACCTGCAATTCGGCCGCGACCACTGGTGGCATGAAGTGATGGCCGAAGCGTCGGATGAATGTCCAGCGGAGCCGCTTGACGCCGAGCATCCCCTGTACATCCTTTACACGTCAGGAACCACAGGGAAGCCGAAGGGCGTAGTGCACACCACCGGCGGCTATTCGGTGGGCACGTACTTGACCACCAAGTGGGTATTCGATCTTAAGGAAGAGGACACCTACTGGTGTACCGCCGACATCGGTTGGGTCACAGGTCACAGCTATATCGTCTACGGGCCGCTGCAAAACGGCGCCACCAGCCTCATGTACGAGGGCGCGCCCAATTCCCCTGAGCCCGACCGCTTCTGGAGCATCATCGACCGCCACAAAGTGAACATCTTTTACACCGCCCCCACGGCGATTCGGACCTTCTTGAAGTGGGGCGATGCCTGGCCCAAAAAACATAAGCTCGACAGCCTGCGCCTGCTCGGCACGGTCGGCGAGCCGATTAATCCCGAAGCATGGATGTGGTATCGCGAAGTCATCGGACACAATCGCTGCCCAATCGTTGACACCTGGTGGCAGACTGAAACCGGGCACATCATGCTCAGTCCCATCCCCGGAGCGATCGCTACCAAGCCGGGCTCGGCCACGCGCCCCTTCCCAGGCGTGGTGCCCGAGATCGTCACGATGGATGGCAAGCCTGTGCCCGAAGGCTCGGGCGGTTTTCTGGTTCTTAAACAACCGTGGCCAGGAATGCTGCGCACCATCTACGGTGATCCCGACCGCTACGTGACCCAATATTGGTCGCAGATTCCCGGCACATACTTCACCGGCGACGGCGCCCGCAAGGACAAAGACGGTTATTTCTGGGTGATGGGCCGGGTGGACGACGTGATCAATGTTTCCGGCCACCGCTTGAGCACGATGGAGGTTGAATCGGCTCTGGTCGCACACGAAGCGGTCGCCGAGGCCGCGGTCGTGGCACGTCCGGATGACATCAAAGGTCAAGCCATCTCAGCTTTCGTAACCTTGGAACAGGGAAGAAAGCCAACCCCCGAACTGAAAGACGAGTTGCGGAAGTGGGTCGCGAAAGAGATCGGCGCCATGGCCAAACCAGACGACATCCGCTTTACTGATACGCTTCCCAAAACGCGCAGTGGGAAAATCATGCGCCGCCTGTTGCGCGAACTAGCCAGTAGTGGAGAAGTGAAGGGCGACACCACCACGCTCGAAGACTTCGGTGTCATCGCGAAGTTGAAGGAGAGCGAAGAGGCTTGATCGCTGAACCACTTGGTGGAAGAGCGGTGCTTGGCGCCGCGTGAGCCTTGAAAATCAACGGAGACTTTCGCCCCAGCCTGTGACTTCGGCCCGTACCCTACTCCCCCGCTCCCATCATCACAATCGGCATCGTAGGCGTTGCCGATCCCTGCTCTGGTTCGACCGTTATCGCAAATGCCTTGGCCTCGACTCCTGCCGGCAGCGGTGGTTCAAGGACGGTCGCGCTGCCACGGGCATCGGGCTTGAAAACTCCGGCGGGGATAGGCGCTCCATTGGTTGGGATCAGCCAGAGTTCATAAGCTTTCTGTGCAGGCAAAGGGGGCATGTTGCTGGCCAGGAAGACCAGGCTGGACCGGTCGCGCACATAGATCGCCCTCCCCTGCGGTTGCGCAGGAGCTTGGGCGGCGACCAGGGTCACGCGCAGGGCGTCGGTCGAGGTGAGGGTCGCCACCACTTCACGGGCGCGTTCGAGTTGGGCCTGCTGCTGGGCTGCTGCGCTTTGCAACTCTGCTATGCGCTGCGACAGACGGTCGCTCTGCCGGAAAAAGAAAACAGAGGCCAGGGTGAACGCCGCAGCCGCAATCCAGGGTGCCAGCGTCCACGTCCAGCGACGCGCAGACGTCTTCGGTGTCCCCGGCTCCTTGGCAATCGCCTTCAGCAAGCGTTCCCGAGCCCGGCGCGGAGGCGTTGGGCCAGCCGCCGAAAGCGCCAGCAATGCCGTGTCCCCGCGCACTTGCTCCAGATCGCGGCGGCAGGCGGCACACCCTTCCAGATGCTCCTCCAGCGCGGCGCGCTCGTCACCCTGCAATTGCCCGAGGGCAAGAAGTGCGAGATCGTCGGCGAATTGTTCGTGGACGCTCATGCTTCGAAAGCCTTGCGCAGGGTCATCAGTCCGGCCCGAATGCGAGTCTTGATGGTGCCCAGCGGCTCTCCCGTCTTGGCCGCGATTTCCGTGTGGGTGAGCCCCTCGAAGTAGGCCATCTCCAGCGCGCTTCGCTGCGCGGCTGGCATGCCACCGAGCGTGCCGCGCACTTTCTCCATGGCCCGTGACCGTTCCGCCTCGCCGGCCATATCCGGTTCCACTGAAACCACTACATCGGCAATATCTGTTTCGGGGCGGCGTTTGCGCAGAGCGTCAATCGCGCGGTTGCGGGCGATCACCGCCAGCCACGCGCCCAGGCTGCCGCGGCTCGTGTCGAACACTCCGGGATTGCGCCAAAGCTGCATGAACACTTCCTGCAATACGTCCTCGGCCGCGCCGGTATCGCCCAGCACGCGCAACCCGACTGCATAAACGATGGATGAATAGCGGTCGTACAGCGCCGCCATCGCGCTCTCGTCGCCCGACCGGATCGCCCACAGCAGCGAAACGTCGGTCGCGCCTCCCCTTGATTCAGCGCCAGACAAACAGTTATCTCTTCCTCTCAAAAGTACGGTTCCAGTCCCTGAGCGGATTGCTCCCGGGACGGTTACATTTGTTACCATCCGCTTTGCCTGCAATGGGTTACTCAGGATGGCATGGCAACACCCACGCGGAAGCATAGTAGCATTCGCCTGCCTCCGACAAGCCGCCGGAGTCACCTGCTTTTGGGGAAACCGGCCTAGCCGCTAGCGTCCACGGATCAGCTTACGGTACGCGGTTGTTCCTGACGAATGACGGCCTACCCGGAGTTGTCGTCTTAGATCGCAAGGCCGCGAGTCCGGGCGGGAGGGTTCATGAGTTGGGTAGAGGGGGTTCCAATCGTCTCAGGTTTGATAGATCCGTGCGTTCACACGGGCGACTCCGTGAGGGTCGCCTCGGTCTTTACTGGCTCTTCATCACTGGCTCTTCATCGCCAGCTGCCTCTCCTCTGGCGTCATCTGTTTCCACAGCACTTCCAAATCTCGCTGCACTCGTGAGTTACTTGGATCCCCATGCAGCGCCTTAGCAAACCAGCGATAGGCAGTAGGCAGGTCACGGTTTACGCAGTGCCCAGTAGCGTACATGGCGCCCAGCAAGGTCTGCGCCTTAGCATTCGACTGCTGGGCGCCTATGAACAGGTTCCTTCGCGCCAGGTCGCAGTTGGCACGAGCCCCGTGGCCATACAAGTACTTCTCGCCCTCGTCCACAAGCCGGTCTTCAGGGCGGGCCGGAGAGACTGTCGGCGACGGTTTGGTGAGAGTCGATTTCCGAGTCGGCGCGGCCGGTTCGGGAGCTTCCTTGGCGACCGGATTTTCTTTAGCAGCTGGTGAGGACTCCGTCGCATCAGGCTCGCCGGTCTCTGCGGCGGGCGCGGTCGATGGTTTGGCTGTGGATTCCGTAGGCTGGGGGCCGGCGGGCGATTCTGGAGTTTGCTCGGATGGTTTTACGACGGTGATCGGGCTCGGAGAAACTTGGCCTTCCGGGGGCGGCTCCGCAGCGGCAGGTTGGACACCTTCTCCCGTTGCTCCCGTTGGGGATTGGGTCTCCGGAGGGGTTGGGTTCGCAGGCGGCTGGGTCGCCGGAACTGGGGGTTGCGCGGACGCCGGCAAAGAATTGGCGGGGGTGGGGCTTGCCGCTGGCGCCGGAACTAGTCCTGCCCAGGGATAGCCGTCACGCTGCCAGTGCCACGCTAGCAATCCCCCGCTTAACACCAGAAGAAGAAGCGCCAGATATAAACGCCCGTGTCCCCGCGGTGGCTCATCATCGAGCAGATAGTCAAGGTCGGGAGAGCGATCGTCTCCCAGGCCGAGAAAGGAGGGGCCGCCAACCGGCGAAACTCTGGTTCTCTGGGGTTCCCGAGCAGGTTCCCGGGTGGAGACGACCGGTGGCAGCGGAGCTCCGCAGACTCCGCAAAAGCGGTACTCGGGATTATTTTCGTGACCGCATTGATCGCAGCGCGCTGTCATGAGAGTTAGCATGACTATTCTAATCTTATCTTAGATGCTGAACTCAGATAAGGCTTTGGTATGCCGTGATACTGATTAGTCATGCGGGTTTGGAGTTTTGGCCTCGAGCCGCATCACCGCGCATCATGCCATCCGCCTTTACACCTCGGTCGGCAGCGTGTTACCTTAATTCCACGTCACGAACGAATTGAAACCAATAGAAGACAGGAGTGCACTAGGTTAGTGCTAGCCAGAGAGCAAAAGAAATCCCTCATCGACCAGTACGGGACACATGCCACCGATACGGGCAGCCCCGAAGTCCAGATCGCGTTGCTGAGCGAGCGCATTGGTCAATTGACGGAGCACTTCAAAACGCACCAGAAGGATCACGGCTCGCGCCGCGGTCTTCTGATGCTGGTCAGCAAGCGTCGCCGCCTGCTGGACTACCTCAAGTTATACGATTCCGAGCGTTACAAAACGGTTGTGCATAAGCTTGGCTTGCGCAAGTAGGTTTCAGCGGGGCCGTTCCCGGCTCGGGGTGTTCTCGTCGGACCACCATCGGAATCATTGTCAGACGGTCGTCACCACATTAAGGATAAAAGCCGAGAACGGTGTGTTTCCGGCGATCTCCAAAGCGCTACTGGCTCTTGCCCTTCACCTGTGCAGTCTCTTCCAAACGCACGCGCGTGTCCTCCTGCCCAAAAGGAAATGAATCATGAAACAAGAAATATCTGTTGAACTCGCCGGCGGTAAACGAATCTCATTTGAAACAGGAAAATTAGCCAAGCAAGCGCACGGTTCGGTTGTGGTGCGCATTGGCGATAACGTCGTTCTCGCCACCGCTACCGCCAATCCTGATCCTCGCGAGGGAATTGATTTCTTCCCCCTGACCGTCGACTACCGCGAATACACTTACGCCGGCGGACGCATTCCTGGCGGCTTCATCAAGCGCGAAGGTCGTCCCAGCGAGCGGGAAATTCTGACCAGCCGCCAGATTGACCGTCCGGTCCGTCCGCTGTTCCCGGATGGCTTCCGCTGTGAAACCCAGGTCATCGCCTTCGTCCTCTCCGCCGACACCGAGAACGATCCCGACGTCGCCGGCATCAATGGCGCATCGGCCGCGCTCACCATCTCCGACATTCCATTCGAGGGACCCATCGGTGCCGTGCGGGTGGGCCTGGTCAACGGTGGCTTCGTTATCAACCCCACCTATAGCGAAATGCGGGACAGCCTTCTGAACATCATGGTGGTTGGCACTTCCGACGGCATTGTGATGATCGAATCCGGCGCCAAGGAAGTGAAAGAAGAAACCGTGGTGGACGCGATCGAATTCGCCCACGCCGAAATCAAAAAGGTTTGCGCCGCCATCAACGATCTCAAACAAAGGGCGGGCAAGCCCAAGCGGTCGGTCACTCCGCCGGAATTCGACCAGACCTATTACGACGATCTCAAGAATCGTATCGCAGTCGATCTCGCCGATCGCCTCGACACCCAGAAACATCCCAAGGCCGAAAGCTATACTCTGGTCCGTGAACTGAAGAAGCAACTACAGGCGGCGATCCCGGCCGAAGACGAAGCCGCCCAGAAGAAACTGAAAACCTACTACGAGACCTTGCGTGAACGCATTTTCCGCGAGCACGTAATCAACAACAAACGCCGCCCTGACGGACGTGCCTTCGATCAGATTCGCGATATCTGGATTGAAGTGGGCGTCCTGCCGCGCACCCACGGCTCGGCCATCTTTACCCGCGGCGAAACCCAAGCCCTGGTCACCACCACTCTCGGCACCAGCGACGACATGCAACGCCTAGAAGTCTTCGAAGGCGAAGCCAAGAAACGCTTCATGCTGCACTATAACTTTCCGCCGTTTTCGGTTGGGGAGGTGGCGTTTTTGCGGGGCGCGGGCAGGCGTGAGATTGGGCACGGAGCGCTGGCTGAACGGTCTATCTCGAACGTCCTGCCGGACGAAGATAAGTGGCCCTATGCCATGCGCGTGGTCTCGGACATTCTGGAGTCGAACGGGTCGTCCTCGATGGCGACCGTCTGCGGAGCTTCGCTGGCATTGATGGACGCGGGCGTTCCCCTGAAGTCCCCTGTTGCTGGAGTCGCCATGGGATTGGTCAAGGAGGGCGAGCAATACGCCATTCTGACTGACATCGCCGGCGCCGAAGACCACTACGGCGATATGGATTTCAAAGTCGCCGGCACCAAGGACGGCATCACCGCCCTGCAGATGGACATCAAGGTGGGCGGCATCACTGCTCAGATCATGCGCGAGGCTTTGTCCCAGGCCCAACGCGGACGCTTGTTCATTCTGGACAAGATGAATGCGGTTCTGCCGGGTCCTCGCGAAAAGGTTTCGGCTTACGCGCCGCGCATTTACACCCTTCAGATTCCGGTGGACAAGATTCGCGATGTGATTGGGCCCGGCGGCAAAATGATTCGCAGCATCATCGAGCGCACCGGCGTGAAGATCGACGTGGAGGATTCGGGCAAAATCAACGTAGCCTCAAACGACGAGGCTTCAGCGGCCAAAGCCCTGCAGATCATCGGCGATCTGACTGCCACGGCTGAGATCGGGAAAACCTATCTCGGCACGGTGACTCGACTGGCTGATTTCGGCGCATTTGTCGAGATCATTCCCGGCACTGACGGGTTGCTACACATCAGCGAAGTCGCGGAGCACCGCATCAAGGACGTCCGCGACGAACTGAAGGAAGGCGACCAGGTGCTGGTGAAAGTGCTGGCCGTCGAGGGCAACCGCATTCGCCTGTCGCGCAAGGCAATCCTCAAGGAACAGCGCGCGAAGATGGGCGGCGGCGAGCTTCCACCCGATGGCGGTGGCGGAGAGGGCAGCGGCGAGCCTGCACCTGCGCCCGCACTGACCATAGAAGGCGGCGGCGATTTTCCCGACGACGAACCTAATTTCAATCGCGATGCGCCCTTAGCCGGAGCTGGGGCTGCAGATCGCGCCCCGGAACGAAGCGGCGATCGAGGCTCAGACCGGGGCCCAGACCGAGGCGGAGACCGCGGACGCGGTGGCCGTCCCGGCGGTGGTGGCGGCAGAGGTCGTGGCCGTGGTGGCCCCGGACGCGGAGGCCGTGGTGGCTTCGGCGGCGGGGGACACGGCGGCGGGCGTCACTAAGCAAGTCTAATCGAGTGGCGCGGGCACCCTCACCTGTGCACCTCAGTGACCGACCATTTGCAGACGGGCGTCCCGCCCGTCTGATTTTTCAGTTAAGGCCGCGTCCAGGATCGCGGCTTTTTCCTTTCCCCTGATCAGCGTTCCGCTTTTTCCTTCTTAGCCGCTAGCTTCCACTCTGCGACCAGAGCCTGAAATTCCGCCTGTCCCTGAAAAGGTTGGAACTCAGCGGCTTCTAGCGCCGAGTTTTCGTGGAAGCCACCCGCCAACGACAGCTTTAGTTCAGCCAACATGTTTTTCCTGTCCGCCAGCATGGCGTAAGCGCGAGCGCGCTGGTAGTGTGCCCATGCCGGGTTGGCCGATCCGGCTGCGACCAAATCAAAATAGACCGCAGCGGCGCTGTAGTTCTCCTCTTCCAGACTGCGCTGCCCCGATTCCATGGCCTCTACCACCAGTTGTCCCAGAGCCCGGCGCAGCACCAGTGCTTTCAGCTGGTTTGAGTTCCGGGAATCGGCCGCCCGCTTTCTGAGATCGGCAAGACTGCCTCTCAGATCCGCGACATCGATCTTGTAGCGGTCGCTGGTGGCGAGGGCCTGCATTTGGGCAGAGAGACGGGCGGTCATTCGTGCCTGCTGTTCGAGGGCAGATGCCTCCTCTTTTTCGGCAGTCTTCACGGCCTTGTTTTTCGCCAGTTCCGCCAGCGAGGTTTCCGCGGAACTGACGTCAGTCAGGCCGCGGAAATCGCGCACCAGCGATTGGTACTCTCGAAACGCGGCCAACAGATCGTTCTGGGATTGAAATTCATGGGCCTTGGCAAGCGCGCCGACAACCGTCTGTTGGATGCGCGACGGGTCGCGCGGCATGGTTCCTGCCGACATGGCCTGCATGTCCATCCAGTTTAGCGCCTCGATCCACACTTCCGGCGGCGCCCATCCATGCTGGCCGTCGAAGATGCGAATCCGGTAGCGCGAGCCGGCGGCGTCCAGTTTTGGCCGCAGGTCCACGAATTCGCCATAGTTTAAGTCGGCGTTGCCCACAGCCGCGTAGTAAGAGAACTTCATGTTGCGGGTTGGCTCGGCGCCAAAGGGAAAACCTGCGGCATTGGCAATCACGCCGGCTACGCAGCCCCGGCAAGACAGCGCAATGCTGGCGGCCACGCGAGCGCCTCCCGACATCCCAGCCACGTAACGACGCTGGTCCTCGATAGGGAACCTTTGCTGTGTATCTTGCCAGATGGCCTTCATCGCCTGGGAGGAACCTCCCATGGGACCGTTGCGGGAGTTGTTTGAAGCCGCGACGATATAGCCGAACTTTTCCGCCGCCGGCTGAATGGCCTCAACCGCAACTTGACCTCTGGCACTGGGATCAAAAACATAAATGATCGGCCATCGTCGGGCGCTCGAAAAACTGGATGGCAGATAGAGCGCGTAGCTCTGCTTGCGATCTGCGCCGCAAACCACGCTGGGGATTATCGTGGCGACCGGTACAGAGGAGGGCGCGCCTTGCGCAGGTGCCAGCTGGCCGAATGAGGTCAGGCAGACGATCGTCAGGAACGTTCGATGCACTCCAACAAAATAGACGTAGCTGCAATCTGGAAGCAAGGCGCAGACGAGTTCACCCGGACACGCTTCTGGGCGGAGTGGTCAGCTAGGTGCTTCTCAAGCAGGTCGTGCCAGAACCACAATCTAGAATGGTTTGCGCGGCGCGGGAAGCGCCGCTTTGCCACGACTTGCCGCTCTTTCACCAATCTGGAGGTGCTCGGGAATGGCGGGAGGAGGAGGATGGGCGTGAGTGCGGAGCGTTTATGCCCTTGCGGACGGGACGGCTGCACGCTTGGGGAGGATCTCGCCGATGCGGCGAATTTGGGCGCCTACGCCGCGGAGTTTTTCTTCGATGTTTTCGTAGCCGCGGTCGATGTGATAGACGCGATCGATGATGGACTCGCCTTCGCAGACCAGCGCGGCCAGCACGAGCGACGCGGAAGCGCGCAGGTCGGAAGCCTGGACGGCAGCGGCACTCAGCGGCGTTTTGCCGCGGACTACGGCGCGGCGTCCTTCGACCTTGATATTTGCCCCCATGCGCATCAGTTCGGATACATGCATGAAGCGGTTCTCAAAAATATTTTCGGTGATGATCGAAGTTCCTTCGGCTTGGGTGGCCAACGCCATGTACTGGGCCTGCATGTCGGTGGGGAAGCCCGGGTATTCTTCGGTGATGATATCCGTTGCCTTGAACGGCGCATCACCCATGACCCGCACTGATTCCGTGGATTGGGCCGTCTTTACGCCTACTTCGTGCAATTTATTGAGCAGGGCTTGGAGATGACTGGAGTCGCAACCTGCGATGTTTAAGTCGCCGCCGGTCAGCGCGGCCGCAATGACGAATGTGGCGGCCTCGATCCGGTCGGGAATGATGCGGTGCTTGGCGCCATGTAGCTGGCTCACACCTTTGACGCGAATGGTGGAGGTGCCGGCGCCTTCGACCTGCGCTCCCATCTTATTCAGCAAGTTGGCGAGGTCGGCGACTTCCGGCTCACGGGCGCAGTTCTGCAGCACGGTTTCGCCGTCGGCGAGGGTGGCGGCCATGAGCAGATCTTCAGTCCCGGTAACCGTGATCTTTTCGAATACGATTTCGCCCCCCCTGAGGCGGTCGGCGGTGGCTTCCACGTATCCGTGATCCTGGGTGATTTTTGCGCCCAGTTGCTCCAGTCCCTGGATATGGAGATCGATGGGCCTCGCGCCGATGGCGCAGCCGCCGGGGAGAGAGACACGGGCCCGGCCGCAGCGGGCTACCAGGGGGCCGAGGACGAGCGATGACGCACGCATCTGCTTGACCAGTTCGTAGGAGGCTTCGGGGCTGGCCAGATTGCGGGCGCAGATGGTGGTGCGATGCAGTGCTCGGCCGTATCCCAATTCGACTTCAGCGCCCATGGCGGCTAGCAGTTTGCGTGTGGTTTCGATGTCGCGGACCTGCGGGATATTTTCCAGAATGACTGGCTCGTCGGTGAGCAGAGCAGCGGCCATGGCTGGCAGGGCGGCGTTCTTGGCGCCGCTGACGCGGATTGTTCCCAGCAGCGGATTGCCGCCGCGGATCACAAATTTATCCATAGCGAGATCTTTGCAGTCGCGATGAAACCTTAGAATAACCCCCAAGGCACGCATCCTGTCTGTGGCGTCGACTATTCTAATGGGAAGGGCGGGGAGGAGACGGCAGGAAATTGTGAATCGGGAGGACAGGGCCTTGGGGGCTGGTTGATTTGGCCGCCGGCACTACGAAAAGCGATGTTACAAGCTGCGCGCCGTGCTAATCGCCTGGCGCACGTGTCCTTTGCTTGATTTCAGTGCTTGCTCGGCTGCCTGGCGGTCTACTTGGGCTTGCAGCATAACCAGCGCCACGGGGACGCTGTTTCCTGCGGCCTTCAAAGCCTGTTGCGCGATTTCCCGACTCACTTTGGCGGCGCGCCGCAGAATGCTTACCCCCCGCTCCGCCAGCTTCGAATTCTTGGGATTGAGGTTTACCATCAGGTTCCCGTACACCAAGCCCAGCCGGATCATAGCGCCGCTGGAAAGCATATTCATGACCATTTTCTGGGAGGTACCGGCTTTCATGCGGGTTGATCCCGAGATTACCTCCGGCCCTACTTCGGTGACGATGGCCAGGTGAGCGGCCTTTTGCAGCGGGGAGTTGCGGTTGCAGGTAATGGCGATCGTCTTTGCGCCCTTCTTGTGCGCATAGCTGAGGGCGGCTACCGTGAACGGGGTGCGTCCACTGGCGGCGATTCCGACGACGACATCGTTCCGGTTCGGTTTTTTTTTCGCAATTTCACGTTCGCCGAGTTCGCGGGAATCTTCGTTCGCTTCTGCCGCGGCAGCCAGAGCTGTGAGACCGCCCGCGATTACGAACTGAACGGTTTCGGGATCGGCGTTGAAGGTGGGCGGAAGCTCAGCGGCGTCGAGTGCCGCAATCCGGCCGCTGGTGCCGGCGCCCACATAGATAAGCCTTCCACCGCGCCGTAGAGCGTTGGCAATCAGGTCAATGGCGCGCGCGATTTGCGGAAGGGCGCGCTGCACCGCGTTGGCGACTTTGGCGTCCTCGGCATTGATGATGCGAGCGACCTCCAGTGCCGATTTCAAGTCCAGGTCGGCGGAGGCGCGATTGGGCTGCTCGGTGGCAAGGCGGCTCAGGTTCTCGGGCGTGGTTTTTCGCCGCGGTTTCAAACGTTTTTCTCCTGAGCGTCAAGTTTCTCCTGGGCTTCGAGCGCTGCTACCACGGCGTCGTGAAATCTGGGGCGAACTTGCTTGATTCCTTGATTGGTGCAATCCGGCCAAGTGCGATTGGTGAGCAGGGTGACGGAGATCTGGCGCTGGGGATCGATCCACAGGGAAGTTCCGGTGTATCCCAGGTGGCCGAAGGAACTGGCGGATAAATATTTTCCTGACTGGGATGGCCAGGAGGGCGTGTCCCATCCCAGTGCGCGGGAAGTGCCGGCGGGCGAGGATTCCCTGCGAGTGAAGAGAGCCAGAGTTTCCGGACGAACAGACCATCGTCCTTGCAACACGGCGTGAGCGAAGGTTGCGACGTCCTGCGCGGTCGCAAACAAACCCGCGTGTCCGGCCACGCCGCCCAGCACGCTGGCATTTTCATCCTGCACTTCGCCCTGGATGATGCGGTGGCGGAAGCAGCGGTCGTCGGCGCTGGGGGGAATGGAATCGCGCCACCCGGCTGGCGGATTGTAGGCGGTGTGGGCCATCCCCAGCGGACCGAACAGTTCGCGCTGGCAGAAGCGGTCGAGGGCTTCGTCGGCGATGCGCTCCAGTGCGACACCGAGAGTGATGAAGCCGATGTCGCTGTATTCGGCTCTGGTGCCCGGATCAGCGGTGATGGGGGTGGTGAATGCGGCCGCAAGCAGCTCGGCTTTGGCCTTCGCCTTAAGAAATAGTTTTTCGTAAGCCGGTAGGCCGGAGGAGTGTGCCAGCAGCATATGCAGGGTGACCTGGCGGCGGGCTTCAGCACCAGAAACACCAGTCTCGGCAAACTCGGGCACGATGGCGGCGACCGGCGCTTCCAGATCGAGCAGGCCGCGCTCGTAGAGAATCATGGCCATGCTGGTCGTGGCCACCGCCTTGGAAACTGAAGCCAGATCGAAAATGCTGGCGCTTGTGACTTGAGGAGAATCGGGTTCGTAGGTGAAACGGCCAAAGGCCTTCAGCGCCACCAATTTTCCCTGGCAAGTAACCGCAATCGATGCTGCGGGAAAAGCACGTTGGGCAATGGCATCGCGTAGCGATTCAAATGCTTTGCTAAAAACTGCATCCTGCCGCTCATAGGCTGGGGCGGGGAAGCGGGGCACGTCTTGTATGCCGGTTTTCGGTGAGGAAGAGAACTCTGACAAAGGGATCGTATGCTCGATGTTCGGGTTATAACAAAGTTCCGGGGAAGGGTAAAGGTGGGCCGGTTGTCAGGCCTGGCGCCCGGATCTACGTCAGGACTTATCTCACCGACAAGCCCACCGAAGGTAACCGGTTAGGGCCCTCGACCTTCGAGGGCCCTAAAGCCTTTGTAACCTTGTGCCGATTAAGTAATTCCGATCCGTTCGGAAGGCGAGAGAAGGGGGGAACATGGGAAAGCGCCGGGATCCGCGGATACAGGCGAGGCTGGAGGTGCGCATCGCGGGGATCGATGCCAGTGGGCGTCCTCTTTTACAGCTGGCTACGACGCGCAACATCAGTCGACAGGGGGCGTTGTTGGAGGGAATTCAAAGTCTATTCAAAACCGATGAAGTCATCTCGATCAGCTACAAGAACAACAAGGCTCGATTCCGGGTTGCCTGGATGGGCTCCGCGGGCACGGACAAAGCAGGTCAAATCGGTGTGCAGAGCGTCGACCCGTCGAAGTGCATTTGGGATGCTGCAACTTTGCCACCGTCAACCGACGACACATACGCGGCCAAAGCCAAGGAACGAAGGCAGCACGAGCGCGTGCCATGCAAATTGGGAGCAGAGCTGTACATGCAGGGTGCGAACGCGCCGGTGCGGGTGCTTTTAAGGAATATCAGTGTCGGCGGATGTTTCGTCGCTATGCCCACCTTACCCTCGGAGAACGGCGAGTTGAAGATCGTGGTTTGGGTGAACGAGGCCAAACTAACAATTCAGGGCGTCATCGCTAGCCGGCGTGCTGGCTTCGGCATCTCGATCAAGTTCACGGACATGACCAGGGAAGTACGTGAGCAGCTTCAACGCTTTATCCAGCCCCACTCAATGATTTTCGGGTCGTGAGTATTTCCCGACCTTGCCGTTACAACCAAGCACAGTTCTTCCGCACCATGCGCTTTTGGACGACATGCCGAGCCCCTGCCCTCGTGGTCGTGTATCTCCGGCGCTATGAACCGGCGCACCGTGCGGAACGCCGATAGCATAGACGGCACCCCCTACTTCAGTTTCTTGAGCAATCCCCTAGAGGTTGTGTAAATTCAAACCATCCACTCAATTTGGACAACTCGGCGTCTGTATACGTGTGGCCTCGTGGGGGCGCTCTTGGTGAGCCTTGCTTCGGCCAGCACGGGCAGGACGCCCGTGCCCACATCGCACCGTGGGTCGGCCGAGGTCGACCCTCCCAACCTCGGCATGCTTGACGCCATCGTGCGCGATGCCATCCACGACGATCAGATTCCTGGCGCCGTAGTGCTGGTGTGGCATAACGGACAGGTGGTCTACCGCAGAGCTTTCGGCAATCGGGCACTTGAACCGCGGCGCGAACCCATGACCGTGGATACGATTTTCGACGTAGCGTCACTCACCAAAGTCGTCGCCACGACGACGGCGGTGATGCAACTGGTGCAAAAGGGCGAAGTCCGGTTGAACGATCCGGTGGCGAAGTATCTTCCCGAGTTCGCGGTGAACGGCAAGGAAGAGATTACGGTTCGCAACTTGCTGACACACTTCTCGGGGTTGCGTGCGGATATCGATTTAACTCCGCCCTGGGAAGGCCGCGATACCGCCCTCCGTATGGTCTTTGCCGAAACGCCCGCGTACTCACCCGGTTCCCGGTTCCTCTACAGCGATACCAATTTCATCGCACTGGGGGCGCTGGTAGAACGGGTGAGCGGAACCACGCTGGATGCGTACTGCGCCAGAAAAATCTTTACCCCGCTGGAGATGACGCACACTCGTTTTCTGCCCCCAGCGGCCTGGCGGCGCAGGATCGCGCCGACTGAGGACGACGAGCAAGGCAAGATGCTGCGGGGCGTGGTGCACGATCCCAGGGCACGTCGCATGGGGGGCGTGGCCGGTCATGCCGGTGTTTTCTCGACGGCTGACGACCTCTCCAAGTTCGGGCAGGCACTACTCAATGGTAGTCCGATCTTGTCGCCCGAGATCGTCGAGAAGATGACCACGCCGCAGCAGCCGCCTACGGCCCCGGTGTTGCGAGGTTTCGGCTGGGACATCGATTCGCCGTTCTCCAGCAACCGTGGGGAACTTTTACCGGTGGGATCGTTCGGGCACACCGGATTCACGGGTACATCCATCTGGATTGATCCGACTACGCGCACGTTTATCATTCTGCTGACCAACTCCGTCCATCCTCGGGGGAAGGGAAGCGCGGTGACATTGCGCTCGAAGATGGCCACGGCTGTAGCGGCGGCGCTTCCACTCACGATCAGCGAAAGAGATGAATTGCGTTTGAAAAGTATCACCGGGTACAACGAGGCGCAGACTGCAGCCCGCCACGTGGCGACACGCAATGGGTCGGTGCAGACCGGGATTGATGTGCTTGAGGCACACAGCTTCGATCCGATCCGCGCCGCGACGGGTAAAAAGAAGATCGGAGTACTGACCAATCAGACAGGAGTCGATCTGCAGGGACGCCGAACTATTGATGTTCTGGCGCAGGCGCCGGGTATCTCACTGGATGCGATTTTCAGTCCCGAACACGGGGTTACCGGCTCTCTTGATACACTCCACGTCGGCAATTCGACGGACGCAGCGACTGGGGTTCCGGTTTACAGCGTTTACGGAGGGAGCGATGCTGCCCGCAGGCCCTCGCTGGATGTTCTCAAAAGCCTGGAGGCGGTGGTGGTTGACATTCAGGATGTAGGCGCCCGCTATTATACTTACGAAACCACGCTTGGCTATTTTCTGGAAGCCGCCGCCAAGGTGGGCATCGAGCTTATCGTGCTCGACCGCCCGAATCCGGTTACTGGTTCCTTTGTGCAGGGCCCAATCCCCGATGCCGGGCGCGAAAGCTTTGTGAATTATTTTCCGGTTCCCGTCCGTCACGGCATGACCATGGGGGAACTGGCGAAGATGTTCAATGCCGAGCGCAACATCAATGCGCGCCTGACGGTTGTTCCCATGGAAGGATGGATGCGCGGAGACTGGTACGATTCGACTTCACTGCCCTGGATCAACCTCTCGCCCAACATGCGCAGTCTCACGGAAGCGACCCTGTACATGGGCGTGGGTGTGGTGGAAGGCACGAATGTTTCGGTAGGCCGGGGCACGGAAACTCCGTTTGAGTTGTTGGGCGCGCCCTGGATCAAGGCCACCGAACTGGCGCAATACTTGAACGGCAGAAGCATTTCCGGCGTGCGATTCGTACCGGTTAGCTTCACGCCAAATGCCAGCGTGTACGCCGGCCAGAAGTGTGAGGGCGTCAACATTGTCCTGGTGGACCGCAATGGCTTCGACGGGCCTGAGCTGGGCGTCGAACTGGCGTCAGCGCTGCACAAGCTCTATGCGGAGCAATTCCACCTGGATCGTATGATTGAGTTGCTGCCCAACCAAGCGGCATACGACGCGATCGCGGGCGGACAGGATCCGCGCCGCATCGCAGACGACTGGCGGGAGTCGCTGGAGAAGTTTCAAAAGGTTCGGGACAAGTACCTTATCTACAAGTAGTCCGTATTACCGACATCGTGTCTGACTTCCGCTAGAATATCCTGGCTGACTGATTTGTTCTCTCCGGGAGCATTGCATGAAAACTGGCAAGTCGCCTACACCTGTGGCTAATCTGCTCTATCGTTGCGCCGGTCCCAACTGCGGGAGCCTCAAGGGCGCCAGCGACCGCTGGTGGCTGATGTGGACATCGTTTCTCGAGTTCAACCGGCCCGTGCTCTACCTGTGCCCCTGGGATGACGAAATCGCGGTGCGCGAGGGCACGTTGCACGTATGCGGCGAACTTTGTGCGCAACGGCTACAGTCGCAGTTTATGGGGAACGTCAGAGAGAACGAGCGGTCTACCAGCGCGTAGAGCCAAGCCGGCGACTCCGCCCCGAAGCCCCTGTTCTCGCAAGGGAGCGCGCAAAATGGGGTACCCTAGCGAAAAATGAGGCAGCCTAATAAAGATTCCTACAAACTTTCGATCTGCAACTTGCATCGTACCTTGTTGTCGGGCCACGACATCGGACACGGTGGCTGGTATTAGGCCGGCGGTTTGGGGAGACCATCGATGCGCACCATAATCCTGCTGTTACTGGCGGTTGGTTTGGCCACGGCGCAAGCCACTCCGGGCACTCAAACGGACGCCTCCATTGCTTCGCTGACCCAGGGCAGTCAGCTTACGATCCCCTCCGGCACCAAAGTCCCTTTGGCGCTCAAACAATCCATTTCGACAAAGAACGCCCGCGATGGGGATGCCGTGTATGCGGTGACCACGTTTCCGGTGGTGGTCAACGACCGCATCGTGATTCCAGCCGGAACCTATGTGCAGGGCAGGATCAGCAACGTTAAGCGCGGCGGACGGATCAAAGGCCGGGCCGAAGTACTTATGCATTTCAGCACCTTGATCTATCCCAGCGGCTACACGGTGGTTCTGCCCGGCGCGGTGCAGAACGTTCCCGGAGCCGAGAAGACTTCGATGAAGGACGAGGAAGGGACTATCCGGCAGGACAGCCAGACGGGCGAGAAAGCGAAAACCGTAGCCACGGCGGCAGGAACCGGAGCAGTCGTCGGTGGGCTTAGCAACGGGGTCAAGGGAGGCCTGATCGGAGCCGGAATCGGCGGTGGTATAGGCACCGCGATCGGTCTGCTAACCCGCGGCAATGACGTGAGGATGGAGGCCGGTACGACGCTGGAGATGGTGATTCAGCGCGAGGTGCCGCTGGATGGAAACCGGGTTCCGAGGCAATAGTGCAGGCGCGAGCCTCCCGCTCGTGTTCAGCTGTGGTGGTGTCGCGCTGGCATGACACTGCGTGTCACGACAACCTGCCGAGCTTTCGCTCGGCTGGGCGGAACAGGGCGTCCGCCCCTACGTAGGTCCTGCTGTTGCCCGTCTGCGCATCGAACCTCTATTTCAAGGCGAACATGGCGTTTACGTGGGCTGTCACTGAAATGGACTGCGGGGTGAACTCTTCGATGGGTGCTGGGGCGGCGCTGGCCACGTTCATTCTCATCATGCCTCCGGCCATGGGTACCGGACGCACGTTCTCAAAGGTGTCTACCGACGCGTAGGAAAGCTCTCCTAGAGTACGGCCGCTGCTTCTTGCCAGGGCGGCGGCGGATTCACGGGCGCGGCGGTAGGCGTCTTCAATTGCTTTGATTTTGGCCGCGTCCATGTCTTCCAGCGTGTAGTTGAGAGATTGGTTTTCGCTGACATCGGTGTCGGCGAGCTGCTGTACGATGGGGGCGAGCTTGGAGAAGTCTCGCAGCTTCAGGGAAACATTGGCGTTCACGCGGTATCCGACCAGCTTGCGCTTGGCGGTCTTGTAATCGTAGACAGGCTGAAGCGAAAAGTAGCCGATCTCGGCTGACTTCGGCTCAATGCCATTGGAGCGCAAAATCTGCCGCACCTGCTCGGCAGCTTTGGAGGCTCGGTCGTAGGCTTCGCGGGAAGTTGCTTCCTGGGCGGAGATATTAAATTGCATTAGCGCAGTGTCGGGATTCGCCTCAAATTTGCCGTCGGCGCCGACGAAAACTGAATTCGGCTGCGCCGTGATGGCGGGACGATCCTGGGCAGTGGCCACGGAGCCAACCAAGAAAAGAAGGATGAGTGCGGCGGTGGTTCTCATGAATTGCCTCCCTCGACTTTGATTTTTTTCTGTGTCGGGTCCTGGGCGGTTATTGTCTCTCGTTTGGTGAGCGCGCGCCAGTTTGGGGAAGAAGTTGCCGGGGCGCAAACAATGGCGAAGGTGATTTGGAACTCGCAGGGCGGGTGTGCTCTTCCAGGGGGCGCGGGTCCCGCGCCACACCGGCACAAATGGCTTACAAGTTTAGGAAGAGCTCTTGGCGCTGCTGGAGTAGGCGAAGCGTTGGACCTGACCATCAACTTCCTTGCGCAGATCGGGCCAGATTTTTTCGTCCATATCGAGAAAAACCTTAACTACTTCGGGATCGAACTGCCGCGCTGACCAGCGCGCAATTTCAGCGCGCGCTGCCGTCAGAGATTGCGCCGGGCGGTAGGGGCGATCGGAAGTGATGGCATCGAGCGTGTCGGCCACCGAGAACATCCGGGCGCCCAGGGGAATCTGATCGCCCTTCAGGCCTCGCGGATAACCCGTGCCATCGTAGCGCTCCTGGTGGGCGTAGACAATCTCGGCGGCTTCCACCAGGAAGGGGATTTTCTTCAGAATTTCGTAGCCGTGGTAACAGTGTTCCTGCATGACCAAAATCTCATCTGGGGTGAGTTTGCCGGGCTTACGCAGGATGGCATCGGGAACCGCCATCTTGCCAATGTCATGCAGAAAAGCGCCGCGAGCAATCACGGCGATCTGATCTTTTGACAATCCCATGGCGCGCGCGATGGCGATCGTGAATGCGGTAACGCGCTTGGAGTGGCCTTCGGTCTCAGCGTCTTTTTTGTCCAGGGCGTCGCCCAGCGCTTCCAGGGTAATGTCGTAGGAACGCTCCAGGTCGACGACCGCCTTGCGCAATTGCTCGGTGCGAGCTTCCACCAGGGCTTCCAGGTCGGTCTGGTAGGCGCGGTTCTCTAGCTTCAGGCGGCGGTTCTCGAGCGCCCGGCGCACGGTGGCCAGCAACTGCTCGCGCTCGAAAGGCTTCAGCAGATAATCGTAGGCGCCATTGCGGATGGCGGCCAGCGCGACCGAGATGTCGTGAACCGCGGTTACCATCACCACGGGCATGTCAGGAAAGCGTTCTTTGGTTCGTTCCAGAAGACCAATACCATCCAGGTTGGCCATCATCAGGTCGGACAGCATGAGCTCGAACTTTTCACCGGATTCGAGCAGGGCCAGGGCTTCATTGCCGGAAGCGGCCTGATGACACTTGTAACCGGCGGTCGTCAGCATGGAACTGACGATTTCGCGGATGCTCTCCTCGTCGTCGACTACCAGGATGCGATCGGCGGCCATGGGCTGTATTTAGTCTACGGCCAATTCTACAGGAGTTCCGAGATTCCGAAAGTAACCAGAAGGACAGGGAAAGCCCATTGGCCCTTAGGGGAAGCGTGCTATTAAGGGAATGAGCGCTTTAACTCCTGGTCGCAATGAATCTATCGATCTTGTCTGCATGGCTGGCGGTAGGGGACATTATTGTCCCCCGGTTGACGTTACAGGAGTCAGCGGCGCTAATCCTGCTCGCCGCCAGCCTGCTGGTGTTCCGCACCTTTCGCGAGCGCTACCTGCTGATCTGGACGGTGGGTTGGCTGGCCTATCTGGGATCGCGCTGGACCATTCGAGGGCTGGCGACGGATTCTGCGCCTCGTTATCTGACAGCGATTTCGCAAGCTGAATTTGTGCTGGCGGTGGGCCTGTTCGCAGCCGCGATCCTGGTCTATGCCCATGCCCAGGAAGTGCTGCTGCCGGTACTGCTGATTACGTGGGCCGCGATGGGCTATGCCGTGGCTCGCGCCTGGTATTGGCCGGATTCGTTCAGCCTGCGCCTGGTCCTAGAAGTCTCTTACCGCATCCTGGCCGTGACTGCGGCCTTCCGGCTGATTCGCTACCGCTGGGCGCGATGGGAAATCGTTCCCTGGGTGCTGGGCCTCAGCATGCTGCTGCTGCATCTGCCCTGGGAGCCGATCCGCCACTACTTGCCGTTCGGATTCGGTTTGTTCGTGAACCTCCTCGCCGGACTGAGCATGCTGCTGATGGTTTTGGATGATTACAAGTTGCACATGCGCCGGCTGAGAGTGGTGAACGCCCTGACCAGCAGCATCACGCGGGCTCATCAGCAGGGGCCAATGATGGCCACTGCTCTCGAAGAACTCAAGAAACTCATGTCCGCCAAGGCTGCCTGGTTCCGCTTGCTGGAAGGGGACAAAATGGTAATCTCCGACCAGATCGGTCTTTCCAAGACCTTTCTGCGGGAGCGGATGACGGTCGCAAAAGATGACGACTTCGAACGCACCCTCAACTCGACCACGCCGGTTGTGGTTGTGACCTCCAAGGCCGCCGAAGCCGTCCGCCCCTACCTCAGACAGGAACGATTCCATCATGTGGTGATGGTGCCGGTGCTGGGCAAGAAGTCGGTGATCGGGACGCTGGCCCTGGGCAGCCGTCACCATCTTTCTTACTCGCCGGATGAGATGGAGTTTCTGACTACCACGGCCCACCAGTTGGGGCTCGCGGTCGAGAACCTGCGCTTGGTGGAACAGATACTGCGTTCGCACCGGCAGTGGACGAACACGTTCGATTCCATCCACGACCTGGTTCTGCTTCACGACTCGGAATTTCGGGTGATGAAAGCCAATCACGCCCTGCTGGAACGTCTGGGCCGGGCGCCTGCCGACGTGGTCGGTCAGCTGTGTGAAGCGGTGCTTCCGCGCACTCAGACCCAGTGGAAGGGATGTCCCTACTGTGTAGGTTCGGAGGACGGTTTCTACGAAGGGTCAGACCCTGGCTTCGGGGGCTTTTCCATGGTGTCTACGTCTTCGTATGTGGAGCAGGGAAGCAAGCAGAAAGGCACCATCCATGTGGTACGCGATACCACCGACCGGCGCATCGCGGAGGAAAAATACCGCCTGCTCTTCGAGCAAGTCCAGGAAGGGGTTTTCGTGGCCACGCCGGATGGCAAACTGCTCGATTGCAATGACGCCTTCATGCGCATGCTGGGACACGGCAGCCGCGAAGAGTTGATGGGCGTGAATGTGGATACGGAGCTTTACGCCTCGTCCGAGCAACGCGACGTGTTCCGCCGCCAGGTGGAACAGCATAATTACGTGCGCAACTTCGAAGTCAGCCTGCGGCGCAAGGACGGAACCCTGCTCAGCGCGATGGAGAGTAGTTTCGCGAGCCGGAATGCGCAAGGAAAAATTGAGCGCTACCAGGGCTTCCTGCTCGATATGACCGAGAAGAAGCGTGCCGAAGATGAAATACGCCGGCGCAACCGGGAATTGAACGCGCTAAATGCCATGGCGGTCATCGCGACTCAATCCTTCGATCTGGACGAAATTCTCAACCTCACGCTGCGCCAGGTGATCTCGCTGCTGGGAGCGGAGACGGGCTCAATCTATCTCTGCGACGCCGACGAAACCACCTTTCGCCGCCGCGCGGGCTGGGGCCAGCGCAGTGCGGAGCGGGCGCGCTTCTCTGAAGTCAAATTTGCGGAGGGTTTTGGCGAGCTGGTCACGCGATCCCGCACCGAGGTGGTGACGACTGACTACTTACCCCATGTTCCCGCACTGGTGGCCGAGTTCATTCGCGCCGACGGGTTGGCGTCCTGGATCTGGGTCTTGCTTTGGGGAAAAGACAAACCCATCGGAATTATGGGCATCAGCAGCCGGGAAAGCCGCGAGTACACCAGCAATGACGAAAGCCTGCTGGTGGCGATTGGGCGACAGTTATCCACCACCATCGAAAAAGTCCGTCTCTACGAAGAAACCTGCCGCGCCTACGAAGACTTGCGCCATACCCAGGAGCAACTGCTGCAGAGTGAAAAGATGTCCGCGGTGGGACAGTTGATTGCTGGCGTGGCACACGAGCTGAACAATCCTCTGACCGCGATCCTCGGTTACGCCCAGCTGCTGGAAAGTGAAGGGCTGCCGGAACGGGCGGCAGACTTTGTGAGCAAACTTTTCAAGCAGGCCCAGCGCACCCACCGGGTGGTGCAAAACCTGCTGTCTTTTGCCCGCCAGCGCAAGCCTCAAAAGGAACTGGTGGATATCTGCAAAGTTCTGGATGAAACTCTGGCGTTGCGCGACTACGATCTGAAGGTAAACGACATTCAAGTCCAGCGCGAGATCGAGGCTGCACTTCCGGCGGTCACCGCCGACCCGCACCAGTTGGAGCAGGTGTTTCTTAACATTATCAACAACGGCGTGGATGCCATGCTGGAAGCGGGCCGAGGCGGAGCCCTGAAGGTCCGGGTCTTCGCGCACGAAGGCAATGTGATCACCGAATTTCAGGATTCCGGTCCCGGCATCAAGGAACCGAACCGCATTTTCGATCCGTTTTATACGACCAAGAGCGTGGGCAAGGGCACCGGCCTCGGGCTGAGTATCTGTTACGGCATTATCAAAGAGCATGGGGGAGACATTTCTGCGCGCAACCGGGACAGCGGCGGAGCAGTGATCCAGGTACGGTTGCCGGGCAGCGGTCGCGCGGGCGCTCCCGAACCCGTCTTACCTGCCGCTCCGCGAAAATTGGTCATCGAGGGTTGCGTGCTTCTGGTGGAGGACGAAGAGGCAGTCCTGGAGTTCGAGCGGGACGTGCTGGCCGGCGCTGGCGCGCAGGTCGTAACCTTGATGAGCTTCGAAGAGATGAAGACGCGGTTGCTGCAACAGTCGTCTGACGCGGCGAGCTCCGATACGGTGAACTTCGATGCGGTAATCATTGACGGCAAGATGCCGAACGGATGGAACGCGCCCGACGTATTCCGCTGGATTGCCGAGAACCAGGCTGGGCTGGAGAAGCATCTGATGTTTACTTTTTCCGGCGCAGTCGAACCTGAAATACGAGCATTTCTGCACGACCACAATCTTCCCTACCTGGTGAAACCCTTTGAAGTCGGCGATTTGATTTCACATGCCCGCCGCCTGCTGCAGAAAACGCTAGCTGCCACGGCGGGATAGAGAGAGTCAGACTTCGGACCTCGGAACCTCACCGAGTCGTGTGACTGGCGCACAACATCACGAAAACAAATGGCAGCCAACAAATCGCTGTGCTGGCGTCTGAGGTCTGAGCTCTGCCTTACAGGTTCTTCTTCAGTGCGCGGGCAAATTCGCGCACAGCGGTTTCATTCCGCCGATACCATTTCCACAGGCCAATCTTCTTCGCCTCCACTAATCCCGCCTTGGTGAGGATCGCCATGTGATGCGAAATGGTGGGTTGGGAAAGCGGAATGCGCTGCTCGATATCCGAGGCGCACAAGCCGACGTCCTTGTCGATGGAACATCCGCCGTGTTCTTTCAGGGCGTGCAAAATCCGCCGCCGGGTAGGATCGGCGATGGCGTTCAAGATGCGATTCAGGTCGTGCTCGGTCGGGCTCATGAGAGCTAGAAATAGACTTTGAATCGACGGTTGTCAATGTGCACCAGCTACGCTGCTCATCTAGCCTTAGCCTATAGCCTAGTGAGTGAGTGTGATCAAGTTTGGAGACTAGCCCGGGCTCTTCACGGATGGCATATAGTTCGCAGAGCGATGGTATCTTACGGGGCAACCGCTCGATTGTCGAACAGCGGGGAAAACGGAAGCCCTGCCACAACATGTTTTCCGGGCCTTGCGCGCGCAGATGCGTCGAAACCTGGTTCTTGGCATCTACGCCCATCTCATCTGTTTGAAAACGCCGACTAAGCCGTCTGCCTTCGTTTTCTTTCCCTCGGGCAACGCCTCGCCTGCGTGGAATCCGTGAGCGTGGAGACGGAACTGGCGGGGCGGGAATCGGAACCGTGGGAGATTATCTACTTCAAACTGTACAAGAGCCAGATTCCGATCGTCGAACAGGCAATCGAGACAGCAGCTTTGATGCTGGGTACGGATAAGGCGCGAGGATACTGTCTGCAAATGATTTGCGCGTACTTCCTGGCGGGAGCGAATCTGGACAATGGGACCCAACGGCGGACCTGCAGTCCAGGTCACGGTTCTTCAAATTCCTTCCCCGCGAAGAGAGGCAGGCTTTTCTGCACGAGAAGGCCTCGTGAACCGGATACTCAAGCAGCCCAGACTGCAACTGGAACCGCTGGTGAATGCATTGCGTGACGGCGGGACACAAGCTGCATGCCGATGATACCGCCCGTGCAGTTACTGGCGCCGGGGAATGGCAAGACGAAAACCGGCCGCTTGTGGATCTATGTTCGGGACGATCGGCCGGTGGGCAGCAGAGAAGCTCCCGCCTTCTGGTTTGCCTTCTCGTCCGATCGCAAGGGCGAACATCCGCGGCGCAGCAAACGACAGACGGAATTGCGTCGGTCCACTTTTCCTCACTGTGCCACTCGACCTTCAAGAGGCAGGCTTGCGGGATAGCACTACGTACTGAGCTCCGAGGGGAAAGCCCGAAAGCCAAGGCTCAAGAACACGGAAGACCTTCAGCGGCCTGGGAAAGATGAAGAGAAAATCGACGCGGAGAACCTGCAACCCCGCTGCCCGCAGAAGACCACTGGTTTCCGGGGGTGTAAGCGTTACTGCGTCGCGATCGAATAAGCAACGCGACATGACGTAGCGCGTGCCCGGGTTCCACGGATTGTTCTCCCATAATGCGAATAGACCTCCAGGTCGAAGAGAGCGGACAATGTAGTTGATGGCGTCGCCACGTTGTACCACGGGTATGTGGTGGAACACACCGTTGCAATACACTAGATCGATCTCTCCGTGGGGAGAAAACTCTTCGAAGCTCCGGAATCGGATCCAATCCGAACGATACCGCGACCTTGCGATCTCCAGGGAACGGGAGGATACATCGAGGCCCACAACTGACTTGACACCGAGCATTTTGCGCAAGAAAATCCCAGTCCCACCGATCCCGCAGCCGTAATCGACAGCTGAGCGCGGCTCCTCTCCCAGGCTCCGCAGGCACTTCGCAAGCCATGCTACGCGCCCTCGAGCGAAGTAATCCTTGTCCTCGCCGCTTACGGAAAGTGCTTGGTTAAGGTCTGAGTCGTAGGTACCAGCACGCGAATCAAATTCGGCTATGGGCTTCAACGGCGTCGAAGTCCTAGTACGCTCATGAAGAAACTAGCGAATACGGTCTGTACTCCTAATGTCAGAAAAACCGCTGCCGGAATGACAACACGCATTGTGTGAGCGTAATCCATTGAGCCGAAATGCTGGGCCCCCCAGAGGGTTACCGCATAAACAGAAGTCGTCAAACCAAGAACAATCAGTGCTGCACCGACCAACAGCCCAACCTCAAGAGTAATGTAACGGAAAAGCGCGTCCAGAGTTGGATCTGGGGGGAGCAAACCTTCGGATATCGCGAAGAACTTCGTGAAGACGGCGAAAGTAATAGCCTGATACCCGAGGAGGATGAAAACCGCAGTGTACAGCATGGTGTGGACATCGAAGGTGACGTTGCCGACAGTTCTGGGTCCGGCCAGCAACCACAATCCCAGAAGAGCGCCCACCAAAATCAGTGAAACGCCCGGGTACAAGAACAACCAGCGCGGGCTATAAAGAAGGAAGAAGCGCAAAGTCCGCCAACCATCGCGCCAGGTGCGAAGGTGAGGTGGACGGGTGCGACCGTCCGGTGAAAGCGTTGTTGGTACTTCCGTGACCTTCATCCCAAGCAGCGTAGCCTTCACCACCATCTCGGTGGCGAATTCCATTCCTGTGGTACGCAGGCCCATGTTCTCGAAAGCTTGTTTGCTGAAACCTCGAAGGCCGCAGTAGAAGTCTCCACAAGAGCCTCCAAAAAAAAGGCGTCCGACGCGTGTCAACATCGGATTCCCCAAGTACCGGTGCAGCGGCGGCATTGCGCCCGTCTGAATGCCCCCTTTAAAACGGTTCCCCATCACCAAATCGGCGCCCGCGCGAAGCTGTGCCAAGAAGCGTGGTGCATGTCCAAAATCGTAGCTGTCATCGGCGTCGCCCATGATGATGAACTTGCCTGAAGCGGCCGCGATGCCTCCTGCCAGCGCATTTCCGTAGCCCCTCTCCTGCACATGCACGACCTTTGCGCCCAGCCGGTTCGCGATTTCAACAGATCCGTCCGTGCTTCCGTTGTCCGCAATGATAACTTCTCCCACAACGTTTGCCTCGTTGAACGCCTTCTGCGCCTTAAGGATGCAGGTCCTCAGGGTTTCAGCCTCGTTTAAACAAGGCATGACCACTGATAGTTCGATCTTGGAAGACTCCTGTTCGGGTAGAGGCGAAGCACTTGAGAAGGCTTTAGTATAAAGCATCGATGCCGGAGCCGAAATAGCAGCTCCGTACGGCATCTCGCGGTTTAACCACCAAAGGTTCACCGAACAGGTTGAACGATGTATTAACGAGCAGCTGACAATTACGTGTTATCGAAGGCTGCAGCGATTGTTCTGACGTCGGTAAATCTTCCGAGAGTTTCTTCAGCATGACTTGCTTTGACAATTGTGAGCGAACGCGAGGGGTATTTTGACTTAGACTTGCGAAGCACTCGCAAGCTTCTAGTTCGGCGGGCAAATGTTGATCACAACTGGGCCAGAATTTCTCTGCAACCGTCACGCGAACCATCATCAACACAGAACGGGACCGATAGCACACGCTCCACAACAACCCGCAAAGTGTTGCGTTCGTTGTAGATCGGCATGATTACCGACAGTTTCATGATAGATGGAGCAACTTCCCGGATCGACGATACAATGCGCCGTCGATTCTTATCCGACGCGTTGCTCTCAAGCGACCGAAGGTAGCGTTTCTTCCGCTAGGTCGGGCCGGCCAAAAGATTCATACTCGAAGCCGAGTGACTTCAGCACCTCCCTTTGAGTAGGTTGCGTCCATCGAGCACAAGCGGCCGCGCCATGACTGCATGAACTCTTTCCCAATCGGCCGACGAAAAGCAAACATCGTCGGTATTCGGTTTGAACGCGAGGCCCAGCACACCGATTGGTTTGCCCCCAATCACCCAGAGCGCCCGTCGGGCTTTTTCGATCATGCGGTCAATCTGTTGCTTGTTTATGCGCTCGACTTCGCGCATTCCTTCTTGGGAAATTGAGGCGATCCGACGAATGTTTGACGGCAAGAATTCCAATCTTTGAACAGCGAAATTCGGCATCTGCTCGATCCAGGAGACCGGCTCGTTCGCCGAACCGGCTCCGTCCTCCCGGGAGTCGCAGAAGCTCCCACCTCAGCTGGTCAATGGGAAGAACGGAAACTACCGCGGTCCCAAGGTCCGCGACCGCCTCTGCCACCTGATCCGCCAGCACGGGCTCGATGCCAGCCTCGTCAAGTCCTACGCGTCGATTTCTGCGGCCCGAAGACCCTCCGCGAAGCCTCCCGCGAACAGGTCGAAGGCTTTGTCACCCACTTGGCCGACTGGGCCGAGAAAGATCGGAATGCACTGCTCTGCCAACTCAACAGCTATGCAGCATGAGGCGCTATTTCGAGTCTCTGCGCCCGGCGAATGTGTCGGCTATTCACTCGGTTCCGGACGGGATATTCCTCGTTCGGGAAGATCGGGCGCAATATCGCTGGCACAAGCAAAAGCCTTATTACGAGATCCGCTTCGCTGTCCTCAAGCCCAAGCATCTGACCGGGTGCTTCATGACCGGCCGTCTGTACTGCACCTCCAGGCTATGCGAAAGCTGAGTTGGTTCCTGCGTGACTTCGGCTACGATTCCGCGGGAGCAAACCTTGAGAATGAGGACCCCACGGTGCTCCTGCAATCCATGGCACCATTCTTCAAATTTCTGCCTGGAGACCAACGGCAGGCCTTTCTGCATGAAGTGACCGCGAAGGCCTCGTGAATCGGATGTTACCCAAACAGCCACGCCTGCGACTTGATCTCGAGTTGTACGATCGATTGCGAGAGCAAGTGCTACGGCGCGATGGCTGGAGATGCCAATGCTGCGGGTCTCGATCGAACCTTGAAGTTCATCACAAGGAATTCCGCAGTTAGGGCGGCGATGATTCCGAGCAAAATCTAATTACCTTGTGTTCGGGATGTCATTCCATTTTGCATCGTCCCCGCTGAACGATCCGTCCGGCGCAACACCCCGCGCGATGATACGTACCATGTTGATTGCTGTCACGATTCTAGCGTTGGCTTCCGCAGTTCTGGCCCAGCATTACTGCGGACTTTGCGTTCACGAAAGAGCTCCGCCGACTAGATGTCGCGCACCCCACTTTCCAAACAGCGCAACAAATATATCCAACGGGTGCTGGTTGAAGCCCCAAGTTGGCGCCCCGGCAGGACCACGATCTGGCCCTGGTTTATGAAACAGCGAACCAGAAAGGGAATGGCAATCGAGCCACGCTTGCCGGAGCTCGGAAGATGGTCGCGTATCTGTTCGCCGTGGATCGGGGACAACGGGATTTCGTGCCTGCGGAAGCTCACAGGAGCGCAGCTGCATAGAAACCGCCGCTTGCGGAAAAGACAAGATTACACAGCGCTCAGACCGCCAGGTCCTGCCAGTTGCCGACTGAGCGACGAAGATCAAACTCCCGAGGTTCTTTCCGAATTGTTTCAGGACTGGCAGAGAACACACACTCAATCTTCTGTGATGGTTCCTCGGGATCTGAGACAGCGAATGGATGTCCGGTTCTGCGAAGGCAGGAACCACCGCCGAGAGGCACAGGTGCGAGCTGCGGATCCTGGCAGGTTCGCCGCGCGCTCCTCCAAAACGCGCCTCAGGAGAAGTGTATTTTCTCTTGACAAAGACCTTATATGGAGGTCGGCAACTCGGAGCAAGAACGGTGGTAAGATCGCTTGCCCGAGTGCGTGAATGGCGAATATTTCGGCTAAGATCGTCGTGCTCGGACCGGCGATATCCGTGTGCTGTAGCGAGGTTAAGGCCCAGCAGCAAGATCCCAATGTGCCTCCAGTGCTTCCGACGCTAAGCCCACCTTCTCCGCCTTGGATTTTGGTGCACACCCGGATCCCCTTCTCTGCGAGTCTTTAGAGCCGACGCACAGGGGTCTGAAGGGGATATTTTCCCGGGGCGAGTGATCCGGTTCTCACAATCAGGTTGAGTGCTATGTCTCATCCTCTGCAGCTACTCGCAAAAATCCGGGACATTAGGCTATTTCTGATCGAAGCCAGCTTTGTCTTGGCCGCTCTGACCACAGCCTTCTTGGCGCCCGATCTGGGACGCCATTGGTTCGCTGGTGTGGAGCGGACACTTTCACGTTTAGCTCGCAGACAGCGCTTATCGATTCTGATTGCGGGAGTCCTGCCAGTCCTTGTGCGAGTCGCCTTGCTACCGTTCATAGGAGTTCCTCAACCCAGCGCGCATGATGAATTCAGTTACATCCTCATGGCGGACACCTTCAGTCTCGGCCGATGCACCAATCCGCCCCATCCCATGTGGAAGCATTTCGAAAGCGTGCACATCATTCAGCAACCTACGTACACTTCGAAGTATCCGCCCTTTCAAGGGTTGTTGCTGGCGGTGGGGAAACTCCTCGGACATTACTGGATCGGCGTCGTGCTCAGCGTAGGGGCGATGTGCGCGGCGCTATGCTGGATGCTGCAAGGCTGGCTTCCCCCCAAGTGGGCGCTGTTTGGATCTTGTCTGGTGATACTGCGGTTCGGGATTCTCAGTTACTGGATGAACAGCTACTGGGGCGGAGCTGGGGCAGCGATTGGGGGAGCCCTGGTGATGGGTGCGTTGCCGCGGATCGTGTCCCGGCCGCGGGCCAGTCTGGCGCTTGTCTTCGGGATTGGCTTAGCCATTTTGGCCAATAGCCGTCCCTACGAAGGGGCCCTTCTCGGCTTCTCTGCCGGCTGCTTACTCCTGGCATGGGCGGTACGCTTCCGCAGATACTCGCTGACGTCGTTCATTAATCCAGTGGTCGTACCGCTCGCGCTTGTTATAGTCCTGTTGGCTGCCTTCATGGGCTACTACAACTGGCGAGTGACCGGCAACCCTGTCCGGATGCCGTATCAGGTATGGTTGCGAACCTATTCCGTAGCGCCTCTTTTCCCGTGGCAAAAAAGAGGGCCGATCCCTGCGTACAATAACCAGGCCATACGCAACAATGCATTGGACGAATTGAAAGCCTATGATCGCAGCCGTTCGGCATTCGGATTTTTCAAACTGGAATTATCCAAACTCTTGCGTGGCTGGGGTTTCTATCTGGGGCCGGCGCTTACGATTCCGTTCCTTCTGATTCCTTGGACGATACGTGATTTCCGTATGGGTTCGCTTCTCTTCGTGGGCGGAGTGATGGCGCTCGGTTTTATCACAGAACTTTTTTTCTTGCCCCACTACGCCGCTCCGGCAACCGGAGTCATCCTCATTTTGTTGACGATGAGCATCCGGCATCTGCGTGTGTGGCAATGGAGAAATCGGCGTACAGGATTATTCCTTGCACGCGTCACGGTGCCTGTGCTGTTTCTCATGCTGCTCCTGTGTTTTGTGTGGCACCTCAAGGAGCAGCCCTGGAGTCTCTCCTGGTGCGGTGTTAATCGGAGTCAGACGCCGAGAACACAAATCGCCTCTGACCTTCGTCGCTTGGGCGGGCGTCATCTCGTCATTGTCATGTACATGCCCAGTCGCAAACCGCAGGAGGAGTGGGTTTACAACACCGCCGATATCGATTCCGCTCCAATTGTCTGGGCGCGTGACTTTGGTCCGGAAAACAATTGCGGGCTGCTTGAGTATTTCAAGGGCCGCCAAATCTGGCAGGTAACGCCTGATGACCCCGATCCCAAATTGATGCCTTACCCCTCCGGCTGTCAGCATGCGCCCTCCAATAACGCAGCACCCGGCGATAACTAAACGATCATCGCAGGTCAGACCGGTGAAATCGGGACTCCCGAGCCACGGTGGCTTTTAGATACCTCATCGCTCGGCTACATTGGGTCGGGACACTGGAGTCCGCTACTGTATCGTCACCGTGGCCGTAGCTGTGTGCGACAAACCTCCTGACCTTCGACCTTGAGGAGGTACGGCGCAGTCTCAAGAACATGCTAAACAGTTTCAAATTCCTGAATAGCAATCCACACCTCACTAGGTTTCAGGCCTGGCCAGATAATTGTCCGCCGTTCTTGCCGTGGACTCTAGCGTTGCAAACTAATTCGCTCCTCTGGTTTCTTGAGGGCCAGAACACGTTACCTGGACCAAAGAATCAATTTCAAAGGTGGCGGACAAGAGTGTCCGCCCCACATGACGTCCGAGGTCCGAGGTGGGCTTACAGATCTTCTTCAGCGCTCAAGCAAAATCGCGCAGGGAGGTTTCATTCCGCCGATACCATCTCCACAAGCCAATTTTCTTCGCGTCCACCAATCCCGCCTTGCTGAGGATCGCCATGTGATGCGAAACGGTGGGTTGGGAAAGCATGCGCTGCTCGATATCCGAGGCGCACAAGCCGAACGTCCTTGTCGATGGAACATCCGCCGTGTTCTTTCAGGGCGTGCAAAGTCCGCCGCCGGGTAGGATCGGCAATGGCGTTCAAGATGCGATTCACTTTGAATCGACGGTTGTCAATGTGAACCAGCTACGCCGGCCGGTCCAAGATATCAACCCCAGTGGGTCGTCTGACCGCTATGCCATCCTCATCGCGGGCTGCTGTCGCGAAGTGTGGACCAGAAAAAATACCAAACCTTTGGGCGATTTGCACCAAACCGTAAGCGCCGAATACGGCCAGAATGGGCTCTAACCCATAGCGAAACCGCGTGCCACCCCAGGAAATGGCAGCGAGCAGGGTTGCGTACAAACAGGGACTAAGCAGCGGGATGATGGAAGCACTGTGGCGCGCTCTCCACAACCCCACTGCAGCGAGAGGGATAAGTGGAAAATACAGAAGATTGGCGGCGATATTGGCTTTCAGGCTGAGTTCGTCGCTGACTATGCGATTTAACGGGATCCAAAAACGCAGCAGCCGCTTGGCGGCAACCTTAAATAGAGTTGTGGGAGAGATATGTCGTAGCTCACCCAGCGCCGTCTGCATCGCTGTCCTACTAGCAAAGTCACACCGTCATTCGTGCTGCTCAACATCGGTGTGCCCATCACAATCCAATTGCGGAACCCCCACATGGATATTACCAGCAGAAATGCAAGGCCCAGCGCGATGGCATTCCAGCGCCATTTGCGCTTGGGCCAACCCGCTTCCGCCAACGTGAGCAGGACGGGCAGGCCGAAGTAGCCTGTTCTTGTCAGGCTGGCGGCGCCGTAGAGTGCGCCCGCGGCGAAGGCATTGGCTGGGCGGCTGCTGCGGTCTTTCCTTTGCCACATGGCGGTGCCACAGCACAGAAGCACCGCAAACAGAGGTTCGGAATAGGCGCGCGACAAGCCTAAGTAATATAGCCCGGGATTAAAAGCACAAAAGTAGGACGCCACCACCGCAGTCTTGTAGCCGAAAACAGGTTTTGCAAGTGCAAACGCCAATGCCGGAAGCAGCGAAATGAGTAACACATTCCCAAACAGTGCCACTGTCACGCCCGGACCGAGAGCCTTAAACAGGGCGGCTACATAGAGTGGATAGCCCGGAACGCGCACCGCAGTGGGCTTTCCCCCCGGTTCGCGCTGATATCCAACCCCATCAGCGACACGCTTTGCGATTTGCAAGTACTGTATTTCGTCGTCAATCAGCGCTCGGCCAGGTATTTCCGGATCCGCGACCTGACTGTCAGTTTGCAGCACAGTCATATCTAGAGGCTCGATCCACTTCATATAAGAAAGACCAATGAGGAAGGCGATCGCAACCGCAACGCTTGGATTCCACCGTAGCCAGGCGGGGAATCGAATTCGAGATACTGTCTCAGCAGAATGCGATTCCACTTGGAAATCTCCTGTAGACGGGTCCAACCTGAGCCGCAATCTTCCGGTTGGTCTCTGCGCCTTTTGCCACGCGCACAGCTGGTGCTTGAATACCTGAGAGTAACAGACTGCCTTCCGCCAAAGCGCGCTGACGGGGGAAAGTGTATAGTCCGGCCAGCTGCCAAACAGCGTACAGCAATGCGATTGCCCGCCCGTTTGAAGCGACTCGAGCCCGTGGTGTTCGAGGACCGCGCGATCCAACGCAGGGCCAAAAATGCCAGCTCAAGCAAGACGCCAGGTAACTACTGCGCAGAACAGAATGCTACAAGAACACAGCGCCTGCCCGATGTAGTTGTGTATTGACGTCGGGAAAGTCTGCGTCAAGTGAGGCGGACAAAATTTCGCCCGTGGTGAACGGCAAACGACGGGATCGCTGAATTGCGGCCTGGGGCGGTTCGCGGTCATGCCGCCCCAATGTGAGGCGTGAACATTTCCCTCTGCCGGCGGAGTCAGGTGTCGTCTTGAACCTTCAATTTCAAACACATACAAGGTTATTCGTGAAAAGGCATGACCGTGGCCGGGATCGTTAGAATGCGTCCGAGATCCGACCGTAGTGTCCTAATGCCAATTTGGGACGGTACTTACCGTTTGACTTACCGCGTCGGCGGTCGTAACATCGCTGCCCCCAACGCGTCCGCCGGCCTCTTGACGGACGCGGACCTTGTCGAGGTGAGAATCTCATGAATCCAAAAACCATCAACCATGAAGTCCCGATTTTAGTGGCGTTAGCCTTGGCCGCGATTGCGATCTTCCTGGCGTATCGCAAGCGCCGCCATTTGGAAGCGTGGGTTGACTTTGTGGGCAAGTTCTTTTCTCCCGAGCCGAGACCCAACTCGAACCCAAACTGGAGTTTATTCTGGGTCAGTTTTGTGGCTCTCTACGTTGAGATCATGATGATCCGATGGCTCGGTACCGAAGTTCGAGTCTTTGCTTACTTCCAAAACCTAGCCTTGATCGCATGTTTTCTGGGTTTTGGCTTGGGGTGTTACTGGTCACGGCGGCATAAGAGTTTAGTCTTCGGTCTGCTGGCAATCGCTGGCCTGGCAGTTCTGGCGGAAGCCCCGATACGCACCTGGCAGGTATTTTTGACCGTTCTTTCCAGCCGACTCTCGCTCTCCACCGATGCGGCCATGTGGGGGTTCCTCTATGAAGCGAGCTTTGGCTCGGTTACTTGGTTCCTGCTTTTTGCCGCAGCAGTTCTGGCAGTTGCAACTTTCCTTGCGCTATTGATCGTGGTAATGATTCCGCTGGGCCAGTGGGTGGGGTTCTACTTGGATCGTGCGTCCAATCCAATTCAAGCCTACTCGGCCAACCTCCTGGGCAGCGTCGCTGGAATCTGGATCTTCGCTGGCATGGCGTTTCTTCGGGTCCAGCCTGCCTACTGGCTGGTTTTAGCAATTGCGCTCTTGGCATTCATGCCACCTCGCTCACGTCGTCTGGGGTTTGGCGCTCTGATCGCAGCGGTTGGAGTTTTCTTGCTCGTCCAACATTCCCGTTACCCGGAGCGAACGACTTACTGGTCGCCCTATCAGAAGCTAGAGGTCCAGCCGCTCGCGGACGACCAATACGGCATTTTAGTCAACAACACCGGCTACATGAACCTTGCCAACATGAGCCAAGAATTCCTTAGCCGGAATCCTAAGATCGCAGCCAGTTACAGGCGTGAAAGTTCCTACGACGCTCCATTCCGCTTCGCTCAGGGTTCGGACCGGGTCTTGATCGTTGGGGCGGGCGCCGGGAATGACGCATCCGCAGCTTTGCGGAATGGGGCCCAGCAGGTCGACGCAGTGGAGATCGATCCGGTCATTCTTTCTCTGGGGGAACGCCTGCATCCGGACAAACCTTACAGCTCCCCGCGAGTGCATAAGGTCCTGAACGACGCTCGCGCCTTCTTGCGCCAGAGCAAAGAAACATATGACGTGATCGTATTTGGGCTTCTGGACTCGCACACTCAGTTCTCTGACTACAGCAATATGCGGATCGACAATTATGTGTATACGGAGGAGGCATTCCGCCAGGCTCGAACACTGCTGAAGCCGAACGGAATCATGGTGGTGAAGTTCGAAGTGCGCGCTCCATGGACATGGATGGGCCAGCGATTTAATGCCATGCTCAATCAGATCTACGGGAGATCTCCCATTGTTTTTTATGCTGAACCACTCGGCGAGCTTCCCGGTGCCACGGTATTTATTGAGTCGAATGACCCTAGCCTATGGGAGCGGAGCGCTCAAACGTCGCTGGCCGCGATTGTGTCCAAGAACCCTCTACGCTTTCCTTTGGACCTGGCGGCAGCCCCACCACCCACCACTGATGATTGGCCATACGCCTACCATCGAGGTCATTCGATCCCCCGGACCTATTTGACGATTTCTCTGATCCTGATGGCGATGGCAATTTTTCTTGTACGAGGAACGCTGGAACCCGGAAAGGCCTCCACCTGGCATTTCTTTTTCTTGGGGGCGGGCTTCCTGCTGCTGGAAACGCAACTCATAAGCCGGCTGGCGCTCTATTTCGGCACGACCTGGCTGGTCAACTGTGTCGCGCTGACGGCCATTCTCCTGGTGCTTGTTCTGGCTAATCTTTATGTTGCCCACCGAGGAGCGAACCGCCTGGAACCCTACTACGCACTGCTGATCTTGTTCTTGCTGGGGAACTACTTCTTCCCCTGGCATGCGCTCCCCTACGCGGCTCGAACGGTTGGAGTCTTGCTCAGCATCGCTTACGCGGTCCCCGTCTTTTTCGCAGGAATCATCTTCACCGAGTCTTTCCGTTGCCACGCAGAGAAATCTGCGGCGTTTGGAGCCAACATCGTGGGCTCGGTGGCGGGGGGGTTGGCACAAAATGTCTCGTTCATTTTTGGCATGAAGATGTTACTGATATTTGCCTCGGTCTTTTATGCTTCCGCCGCATTGTGTCGGTTGCTTGAGGGCTCGGAAGAAGCTCGAGCTGTTGACAACGCCATGCCGAAGGCAGCCTGACACGTCGGAGAATTTGAACAAGGGGGTGGGGAGAGGGTTCCGAGGCTCGCGGCCGCGCGATGCGCTGCACATTGCCGCAGATTACCCGCAGCAGCTTCAGCGTATGGCAGAGCAAATGCAGGAAGGAAACTGGACCCTACCAGGAAGTCGAGCAGTGGACTGGTGAGTGTGGGCGCCGATACGACCTGTCCGACTCCTGAGGAAGTTCTGGTCAGGACAGTCCTGAGGTGAAAATGTTTGCACAGTCACCTAGCGAGAGCCTCTTTCCAGACGCAAAGCCTCTTTCACTGCAGGTACTTACACACAACTTGAACTGGTACGCAAACTGCCTGTCTATGGGTAGGCCGGGTTAGCCGTGCGAGGTAAAAAACCGCGCAAGCAACCGTCTTAACCGTTAAGGCATTCAAAAAGAGGCTGATCGCCGGGGGCTATTCGGAGAGTCGATTTCGACCACTGCCCCTTGAGTTAATCACGGAAGCGGCATTCCGATTCTGGAACTGGTGTTGGGGGACTTGTGTCCCCATTGAGAGGGAAATGGGTAATTTTTTCCATAGAGACAGGAGGATCTGCTCAGTGCAATCATCCCGTATCCCCTCGCTTGACGGCCTACGTGCCCTATCTATCTCGTTCGTGTTGTTGGGCCACTTCGCTTTCAGCGCAGGTTTTCCTATCGATCGCAGTTGGTGGACGGATGCTTATGCTCACTATGGAGTGCGGATATTCTTCGTCATTTCGGGTTTCCTGATCACCACCCTGCTAATGCGAGAGCGGGAAGAAACCGGCACAATAAATCTTAAGCAGTTTTACATTCGCCGTGTCTATCGCATCTTCCCCGCTGCCTATTTTTACTTGTTTGTGGTGACCATCGTCTTTTACTCGTCCCTTCCATTCAAGTATCTGGTTACTGCATACACCTATCTAACGTCTTACGCGGTTCACTCGCCGTGGATTTTGCGGCATCTGTGGTCCCTTTCGGTGGAAGAGCAATTCTATTTAGTTTGGCCAGTTGTGATGGGGCTTGGTGTCTTGGTGGCGCCTCGCCTCGCTTTCGGTGCCCTCGCCTTGGCACCGTTGCTTCGATTTGTACTCGTAAAAATCGGTCCGCCTTTAGGGGCTCCGTACGTTATAGATTCAATTTTTCCTTGCGTAATAGATTCACTGGCGGCGGGGTGTCTTCTCGCTTTGTATCAAACTCAATTCAGGAAGCATCGCCCCTTCTTTGCCTGGCGCGGCTTCCCGCTAATTTGGGCGCTTACCTTGTCGGTTCCTATTCTGCAGCATTACCACTACCTCCTCAATTTTTGGCACGTATCCGGACTGGTTCAGATGTCCGGTATGACCGTTTTCAATCTTGGGATTGTTCTCTGTATCCAGAATGCAATCACCGTGCGTCCACGTATCCTGAATACTCCGATTCTTGTCTGGATCGGAAATCTGAGCTACAGTTTGTATCTGTGGAACATGCCATTCACAGACCAGAATGTGCGATCGTGGGCCACAACCTTTCCGCAAAACCTTGTCCTCACAGTGCTGGCTGCCACTATCTCCTTCTACGTTGTTGAGCAGCCTATCCGAAGGCTGCGAGAACGCCGAGGGAAAACAGTCATAGCGAATGCCCCTGATGCTCTCCCCGAGCCTGTCGGTGAGTTGATCGAGGTGGGGTGACGGACCGGCGAGAGTCACAGTTTTTTGAGACCAGGAATTTTGAGCCGGGCGAGGATGATTCCGAGCCAGAACCTGACTATCCTATTTTTCGGTGCCAGCGTATTTTCCAGTCAACGCGTTCCAGCGAATTTTCAGCATTTCCAGAAACATCTTGGCTCCGTCGCGGAGCGGATTGATGCGCGTGCCTTCGCGATGAGCCCATGCCACCGGGACTTCCACTGCTTTGAACTTGAACTTTTTCGCCAGATACAGCAGTTCCGGATCGAAGCCCCACCGTTCAATGTTTTGCAGTGGGAAAATCGTCTCGGCGGCAGGGCGGGTGAAGGCTTTAAAACCGCACTGCGTATCCTTGAAACTCAGGCCCAATATCATTCGCAGCAGCAAGTTGAAAACCCGTCCGAAGAGCTGTCGGTGAAGCGGTTGGCGTTGGGTTTGCAGATCACTCTGCAGCCAGCGTGAACCAATCGCGACGTCGGCGCCGTTTTCAAGCGCAGCAAACAGCTTTTCCGCCTCCTCGATGGGCGACGAAAGATCGGCGTCACTGAAGAGCAGTGTTTCACCCTGCGCGTGCAACATCCCGTTTCGCACGCTGTAGCCTTTGCCGCGGTTGCCCGGATTTTCCAGCAGCCGCAGCCGGGGATTTTTCTCCACATAACTGCGGACAATTTCCGTGGTGTTGTCGCGCGAGCCGTCGTTCACCACGATGACCTCCGCATCCCAGCCCTGCTCGGCTGCGTAGGCAAGCACTTTCTCGAGAGTGGCGCCGACCCGCTCCCCCTCGTTGTAAGCAGGAATGATGATGCTGTAGGCCGGTCTTCGGCTGTCAATGGTCAGCTGTTGATGGTCTGCGGTCAGTGGGCGGTTGGAGGACATGCGTTTCGGCAACCAGTCAAAGTGATTTCTCAACTGCTACTGCCGGCTCTAATACTGTCGACTTTTGGACCGGATTTGACGTTGAAACTCGAGAGATATTATAGGGCTATCGGGCGAAATCCAGACTGTCCGCCTTGCCGCGCAGGTTACGAAGGAAACCTGGTTTCGGGACTCTACCTTGCCGAGTCCTGCAAGTGCTGACGCGCGTTGGCAAATTGCGAAGGAGTGCGGACTCACCCGTGTCGGTGTGCCAGCGCCTCGATGCTAAAGCCGCCTTCTCGCCAGTCGGAGAGGCGAAGCCAGGTTGAATGCCATCCGCTTCTGAAGAGTTCGATGATGTACTTGGTCAGATTCGCGGAGAGTCTCCATGGCGTCCGGCGCGGTCCTCTAGAATGAACCTTGCCTGCTATCCACGGCAGTGAAGCTGCTGAGTCCATAGGTCGCATTCGTTCCGGGGCAGCTACTCACGCCGTTGTCGAGATTAAATCCAATCCCAGGACTTCCGCTCGAATAGGTGCTGTCAGTAATCTGGCCCTGCTGCACGCCGTTCTTGTAGGCCGTGATTACGTTCCCCACCACGGTCGCCGACACGGTGTCGCCGTTGGTGATCCCGAATTGTTGTCCATTTAAGCTCTGAAGCACCGTGAAGGTTGCGAAAGCGCCGTCCCATCTGACGATCTGCATGTAAGCGGTCGAATTCGTAGAGAATTTGTAATTGACCTCATACCCCGAAATGTTGTGGGCTGATATCACCGTCCGAAGGCGCAGCTCAACCTCCTGGGAACAGTCATCAAGGGGGGCGCCGGTAGTGTAAACTACCGCTGTAGCTTTCTGGTCTGGCTTCCAGTTTAGAGTCTGCAATACCGCGGTTGCGTCCGAGAAGTTGGCGCCTGTCTCGTTCCCGACGGCTCGGCCCAGAGTGGTAGAGACGTTGGCCCAATCGAGACCCATTACGCCTCCACTGACCCAATTCCCCCCTTCAGAAATTGGATTTTCGGTCAGTGGGAACTTTGTAGAGTAGCTGCCCGGCGGGTCAGGCGTATTTGGTGGGTTTGATGTACTTGGTCCACCGCAGCCGCAGCTGAGCGAGACCAGAAGCAGCACCACTGCTCGTTTCCGCACGATTTTCATTACTATGGATCTCCACTCCCCGGGTGATCTGCCTTGGTACTTCCGTATGGCGATGTTCCACCCGTAAGGCCACCGAGACGGCCGACACAAAAGACGGCAGCCAACTTGAACTTGGCAAGCATTCCTGCCTTCCCACTGTAACCATGAAATCCCTGGTTGCAGGCGCGAAAGCGGAAGAGACGAAGTGAGGGTGTTTAGTAGCTCGTCTTCGCCTGGTGACGCGGAATTCTGTGAGCGTGGAGGCGCCGCTCGCCGCTCCTTCTTTTCCCCAATACTGGCCATTCACGCAAACAGCGGCGCATGGTTTTCCTGCTTCTGGCTTCAGGATAGGATGCTAAAAACTACAGCGGTTCGTTCGCGACCCTCCCCAAGAGTGTGTGCCCGAAGTTGGCGCCCAGTGCAGTCGATCGCGACCCATTTTCCGATAATTCTTTTGGATGTGAACTTGGTCGCGGAAGTGGCCTGGACGCCGGAATTTTACCTTACAGGGAAGCTGCCAGGCGAGCCCGCCCCGCGGTCGAGTAAGGGAATGACTTTCGTAACATTGGAAACTGCTAATTACATTGATGTTGGCGGCTTGCTAGCCCAGTCTGAAGGCTGGACCATGCCCGTCAGCGGTGTCTATTACGGCGATCGCCGGAAGCAACGGACCGCCTAAACTTGCGCCGGCCAGGACACCGGTCATCCATGAGGCCAATTTCGTGAAAGTAAATTTTGCATACGAAAAACTTCTGAAGCTTTTCCCAAGTCTGTCCGGGTTTGCAGTGACGTTCATGTCGCTCCTGCTTCCAGTTCTGGCGGCAGGGCAGGCAAGCTTTGTGCAGGTCAATAGCAATCCCAATTTGTTCGTGTACACAAATTCTGTTGACGTGCCGTTTGCCGCCGCACAAGCAGCGGGCAACCTCAATGTTGTGGTAGTGGGGTGGAATGACACGTCCAGCACCATCGCCACAGTTGCAGACAGCAACGGCAATACCTACGCTTTGGCCGCGGGTACCGTCTCCACGCCACTGCCGAGCTCCTTTCAGGCGGGTGTTTCGCAGGCAATTTATTACGCCAAGAATATTAATGCTGGCGCGAACACGGTCACGGTCACCTTCAATCAGAACACCGCGGTCCAAAGTATTCGGATCGCGGAGTACAGCGGATTGGACCCTGCGAACCCATTGGACACTTCAGTGGGAAGCTCCGGCAGTTCGTCTCCTGCCGACAGTGGTGCGGTCACAACCAACTCTGCCAACGACTTAATACTCGGCGCCGGTACGATTACGACTGCATTTATGGACAGTGGCCCAGGCTTTGTTAAGGAACTGTTGAACGGGTTTGGTGACATTGTCGAGGATCAGTTCGTAACTGCCACGGGAAGCTACAATGCCACGGCCACGTTCACGTCGGGCACTTGGGTCATGCAGATGGTCGCCTTCCGGCAGGCCGGGCAGACTGCGCCGACCTTTTCGGCCCCGTCGATTACGTCTCTTTCGACTTCTGCAAGCCCCGATGCCGGAGGAACCTCGCTTACCGTTACAGGGACCGACTTCGAACCCGGTGCCACCGTGCTCTTCAGCAACACCGGAGGTAGTACTGCCGCGGGGGTGAATTGCTCCGTTACTCTGCTGGTTTCTCCCAATGCGACCATTAGTTGCCTGACTCCCTCTTTCCCAACCGGGACGGCGGGGGTAACTGTGACGAATATTGATGGCCAAACGTCTCCATCCTTCGCCTTCAACTTCACCGCCGGCACGCCGTTTGGTACGGCGGCGTCTACCAGCATCACACCGAGCACAGGACCGACGAACGGGGGCACCGCTGTGAACATCTCGGGCAGCGATTTCGCCGCCGGCGCTAAGGTGACGGTGGGAGGAGTTCCCGCTGACCAGGTTTTGGTTGCCAACGTCAACACCATCCAGGCTCACGTGCCAGCGGGTTCGACCGGGCTTGCCGCGGTGGTGGTCACGAATCCAAGTGGCACAGCCGGCCCGCTGGCCGGTGGCTACACTTACGTGCCTGCCGTCACCGTTAGCTTTGTGCAGGCCAACTCCGCGCAACCTGCATCCCCGGCAACGACAGCAACGATCAACTATGCTACGGCGCAGACGGCCGGGAACCTGAACGTGGTCATCATTGGATGGGCTGACGCCACGACGACGGTTCAGTCGGTCACTGACACCGCCGGAAACACCTACAACCTGGCGTTTAACCCCACGGTTGGCACTGGACTCAGCCAGGCCATTTACTATGCCAAGAACATCATTGCTGCGGTCAGCAACACAGTCACGGTGACGTTCAGCCTAGCCGCCCAGTCCCCGGACGTCCGGATACTTGAATACAGCGGAATTGACCCTGTCACCGCACTGGACTCAGGTGGAGGGAGGGCCGGAACTGGCACGGCGCTGGGAAGCGGATCCGTCACTACCACCAACGTCGTCGAACTGATTGTCGGTGCTGCCACGGTTGGTGGCGCCGTCACCGGCGCGGGTCGGGGCTTTACTACTGTGGCCATCACTCCCAATGGCGCCAACGTCGAGCATCTGATTGGCCAGCAGGGGGGCGTGATTGACGCAACTGCCACGCAGGGCTCGAGTGCAAACTGGGTCATGCAGGCAGTGGCATTCGAACAGGCTGGGACGCTTCCCGATTTCAGCATGACCGTGTCGCCACCGAGCACCGCTTCGGTGACTGCGGGCAATTCGGCGACCTATACCATCTCGGTGAGCGAGGTAAATGGTTTCGGCAACGCAGTTACCCTGACATGCCCTGCCGGTCTTCCGCCAAATGCGAGTTGTTCGTTCGTGCCACCTGTGGTTACTCCGGGTGGGACGCCTGTCACTTCCACTCTCACTATCGCCACCTCCGCGAGCACACCGGCAGCGACTTCCAACGTGACTGTTACCGGAACTGCCGGATCGTTGAGTCACGACACGACCGTCAGCCTGACGGTTACTCGGCCAGCAGATTTCACAATTGCGTCCACGGCCCTCTCGCCTGCGACCGTTGCGGCGGGAGGATCGGCTACCTCTACGATTACCATCGCTCCGACCAATGGTTTCACTGGCACTGTGAGTTTGACCTGCAGCGTGGTTCCGGCGGCGACTCGGGCGCCAACTTGCTCGTTCAATCCGGCCTCGGTGCCGGGCGGTTCAGGCCCTTCGACGCTGACGGTGAGCACCACCGCGGCGACCACCGCCTCCCTCAGGCCGCAATCAGGGGGCGCCCTTTATGCCATGTGGCTGCCGGTTGGCGGTCTGGCCTTGTTGGGTGCAGGTTTCACATGCAAGAAAAAGCTATGGAGTTTGCTGCTGGGCTGCCTGCTGCTTTCGGGCTTGATCTTCCTGGCGGCCTGCGGCGGTTCGTCTTCCAGCGGCGGGGGCGGCGGCGGCCACCCCGGGACGGCTGCCGGAACCTACACCATCACGGTCACGGGAACGTCAGGATCGCTGACGCATAACGCAACGGCGTCGCTCGCGGTTCAATAACGGCGCTCAACTGCGCCACCGGGTCGCGCGAGGGCAGACCCAGCAAGCAGCGTCTCTGCAGTGGAGATGCTGCTTGCAACGTTTCCCGCCAACAGTCGTGACTTTCGCGGCCCCATCGCCCGCGCGGCAACTCGCCGACGCGCGGAAGTACAACTCCCTGTCGGCCCATCCACATACCTTTCGATCAATGCAGTTGTTGGTCTTCGGTGTTACCGCGCGACGGGATTTAAGGCTAGGGTTCCAGCCATTCTGCCGATTGCTTTGGTATGACACGCTTAAATTGTGCGCCTGATCCGTTGGTTTTCCGCTGGACGAGAACACAGCCAAGTAGATTTCCTGCGTGGGTGACACTGGCCGCGATGTTTCACGCCGTCATCGGAAGGCTTTTAATTTCCGATCATGATCAGGACGACCGGCGGGGACAGCGCTGTCCCAGGCGGGACAAACCCCACTCACGCGCCTGGGAGTATTTCCTTCGACTGCCCCATTGGGAACTTCTTAGCGTTCAGCTGCTTCTTACGGGAACCTTTTCGGGGCCAGTACGCCGGCTGTTGTTGACGGAGGCAATCCCTCTCCCGTGGTGCTGGGCGTGAAGATATTCTCCGACGTGCCGGGACTAGTTCTGGGTTGCAGCTTCTACAAAGCGCCGGCCAATATTGGCGTCCACGTGGTCAGCCTATGGGACTCGGCGGGCAGGGTATTGGCCACCCAAGTCGCAACCGCAGAGACGGCTTCGGGAAAGCAATCGGTGTTATTTGCGTCTCCGGTCTCCATCGCCTCCAAGCAAACCGTCACGTGCGGATACTTCGCTCCGCAGGGTCACTATTCCTACAACAGCTCCGTCTTCCAGATCCAGAAAGACGTTTCGCCCTTACACGTTCCAGTCAATGGCGGGATGTACGCATACGGCACTCAATCAACCACGTTGCCGACGAGTTCAACGGCGAGCAGTTTCTGGGTGGACGTATTGTTCGCTCCCTCAACCGGCTCGACGACCTGGATCAGCGGAGTGAACGTCAGCCCAAGCGGCAGCGGGGCCAGTGTTACCTGGAATACCGCGGTGCCGGCGGATTCGCAAGTCGAATACGGGGCCACCAACGCTTACGGCGACACGACTCCCTTGGCGGTAGCCGGAGTTACCGCCCACACGGCGGCACTGAGTGGCCTGCTGGCAGGAACCACCTATCACTTCCGGGTACGGTCCCGCGACTCGGACGCAGTGTTGGCCCTCAGTACAGATCACATTCTTACTGTGGCTGCGGCGGTGAGTGTCTCCATCTCTCCGTCGAACGCTACCGTCGTTTCGAGTGCAACCCAGCAGTTGATGGCGCTGGTGACCAATACTGCAAATGTGGCGGTCACCTGGTCGGCCACGGCCGGAACGGTCAATTCATCAGGTTTGTTTACCGCCCCCACCGTGTCCTCGCCGACTTCGGTCACCGTGACCGCGACCAGCCTGACTGATACGAGCAAGAGCTCCTCCGCTGCTTTCACGGTGAACCCGGCGCCTTCCGTGCTGGCCGTGAGCCCGGGGAGTTTGAGCTTTTCTGGTCAAGTGGGCGCATCCAATCTCGCGCCGGCCAGCGTCAGCATCACGAACACCGGCTCTGGATCGCTTACCTTCACGGGGGTCAGTGACCAACCTTGGTTGGTGCTCTCGGCCGGCTCAGGAACCGCGCCCTCCACCCTCCAGGTAAGCCCTTCAATCAGCGGGATGAAAACGGGGACTTACGCCGGCCATGTAACTCTGATGGGCGGCGGGGTTACGAAATCTGTGACGGTTGCTCTTACCGTGACGGCGCCACCGGTGCAGCACTCGGTTTCACTGTCCTGGAAGATCACCACGGCATCGACTGCCATCAAATACAACATGTACCGCTCAACCATCTCTGGTGGCTACTATGCCCTTTTGTCTAACGCCATCGCTGGGGCGACTTACAGCGATCAAAGCGTGCAACCGACGACGACGTATTACTATGTTGTCACCGCTGTGGACAGTCAGGGACGCGAGAGCGGTCGTTCGAACGAAAGAGGAGCGGTTGTTCCCTAGACGATAGCCACCAGCCTGATTGCGAAGGCGTGGCGGAGCTTTGGTTTGACGATACCGATGCTTTCTTGCGGCTCGAAAGTAGCCGGAATGGAAGGCCTCCGGCGAGGACGAATACAACTTCCTGGCGAACCCAACAAAGTTGCTTATTTCGTCTCCCAGGAGCGCGTTATCTTGGATAGCGCCAAAGGAAAATGAGTCCAAGGCATACGCGATTAGCAAAATTGGCATCGTGATCCCCGGACTCGGACCGAACCTGGTGGACGGAAGTCCGCAAGCGCAGAGTTCTCACTGCCGGCGGCCACGACACGCACATCGCAATACTTCATTACCATTGCAATTTCAGGCGGACATTTGCCGCCATTGCGGTCCTGCCCAAGGTGGATTTTGAAGAAGGTCTGAGGCGAACCGTAGCATGGTACCGCCGCCGGGAACTGGAGCAAGCCTGCCACCGGCAGCGATTCAGCCTAAACAGGAAGGTGAGGCGATGACGCTGCGCCAGACTTCCGGCTTGTCACGGCGTTGTCGGGCGATCTGAATCCGCATTCAGTCCAGCGGGTCGGTCCCGGTTACGGCAGGAGTGGTTCTGAACCTTGCTGGGCCCAGTTCTTCCTGTTGCTTCTCGGTTCTGACTTCCTTCCGCGGCGGAGCCGACGCTGCTGGAAAACGAAGTCGTTGTTCTTCAAGATCAAGTTCTCCGCCCGGCCGTGAGTGGGATCCTCTTGGGGATGCGCGGCGCGTGGCCGGGGCTGAATCCTTAGCTACGTAAGCCGCAGTTCCCGGTGCGGCCGGATCCGTTGCCTGGGGCGCGCTAGCCTGGGTCAGAGTCATGAATAGAAGTTCGAGACGGCTGGAGACACCCAGCTTGTCGTACACCCGAAAGAGATAGTTCTTGATCGTGTGTTGGCTGAGCCCTAGGCGCTGCGCAATTTCACGATTGGTGAGCCCTTCCGCGAGGCTGCGTACCACTTCCATTTCCCGATTGGAAAGCAGACTCAGGCCGTTGGCATCGATGGCGCGTACCACGGGAGAACAGGCGAGTTCTTCCACCGCGAACGACATCTGCTGGCTGTTCGCCCAGATCTGTCCCTCATGGACGCAGCGAATGCACTTGGAGAGACTCTCCAAGGAGTCGTGGCGGCTGAAAATTCCTCGTGCGCCGGCGTGAAACGCCTGCAGCACCGCCTCCTTCCTAGAGGAATCCAACAGCATGATGCCGAGAATGCCCGGACAGGCGGCGCGCAGTTGCCGCAAAATCTCGAATCCGCGCAACGGCTCTTCGTCGAGATTGGCACTCAGCACGACGACATTGACTCGATTCGTCTTTACGGTTTCAACCAGATCGCGGGATCGGGCCGGCGGGCTTACCACCTCCAGTTGACGGTCGCGTCGCAATGCGTCGGCCAGCAACTGTGTGTGAATCCGAGTGTCATCCGCAACCAGTACGCGAATCACCGGTCCCCCAGCGCTTTGAGTCAACTGCATGGTTGCTTCCTCCTCCAGCCGAAATTCGAATCGAATGAGCCTCAGGCGCAATCCAGCCTGCCTGCCGCCAGAGAGAGACAAATACCTTACAACGGAGAGAACTTTCTCTCCGAGACAAAGGGGGAGTTGATCTTGTTCCAGGGGAGGTAAGGAACACGACGGGGCGAACCAACCTACCTTCTGCAGCTGCCAGCAACAATGTTAGCCTAAACGAAGCTAGAGAATCAATGCCAGAGTTGAACGTCTTTGCAACCTGGGTGGGCAAGTGTACCCATTGCAATCTCATTTCGATACTAAAGTGTATTGTCCAGCTTGCTTGGAGCAGGGCCCGCCCGCCAGTTGCCTCCAAAACGTAACGGCTAAAGTATGTATTTATAATGACTTAGATAGTCTTTGGCTAGATCGAAGATTTCCATAGGAATTTTGCGAAGGCGGGGTAGCAAAAGAGTTGATCGGTTCTGGTAATAACTTCTCCGGTGAGGTGTATAATGGACTCTACTGTTAGGAGACTAGCTTCGCCGGGTGGAGGTGCCTCTTGCAGCCCCTTGCATCCGGAAGTAATCTGCAACAGTCGAAACCGACAAAGTTTCGAAGCGTACCTCCCCCCTGTAGCGCTCAAGCATCGAAAAACAATCACGTTTAGTTTTTGGGTCAAGCTGTCTGTGACTCAGAGGGCGAAGCTACAACCACCGGCGATCAAATCTGGCATTCGGTCGATCAGAACTCATGGTCAAGCAGGAACCGGCAAACTGGTTCGCGGTACAAACCCGGGCCCGAAACGAAAAGGTGATCGCTGAACGGCTGCAGGAGCAAGGCCTGACCACTTTTCTTCCTCTGGTTACAGAAATACGCATCTGGAGCGACCGCAAGAAAAAAATCGAACTGCCTTTGTTCAGTTGCTACGTCTTCGTGAAACTTGTGTTCGGCAACAACGAAGCGCGCATGCGGGTGTACCGCACCAATGGCGTTTTTGGAATTGTCAGTATGCGGGGAGAAGCGATCCCGATTCCTGAGGAACAGATCGAAGCTCTGCGCACGGTCGTTACAAAAAAGGTTTCCTGGTCGGCGCATCCCTTTCTGAAAGTCGGACAGCGGGTGCGGATTCGAAGCGGTTCGCTGAACGGTGTGGAAGGCGTGCTGCTTTCACGCGACGGAGACCGCACGCTGATCATCTCTGTCGACGCGATCCAGCGATCCCTGGCGGTACGGGTTGAAGGGTACGATGTCGAAGCTCTGTAAGAAGATTTTATGCCACGCAACTCCCCCTCAATCGTCTCTGCTTTGAGGAACTCCCCTTTGGCCGAAAATTCAATGGAACAGTCCGCACAAATTTTGCTGGTAAGCCAGGAACGATCAACTCGCAGCCTGCCTTGGATCGGCTCTGAAAACGGCTGGCGGCTGGAAACGGTCGGCAG
>WNFD01000057.1_pt1 | contig 142311 bp, 127 predicted proteins | sample 5400491 | NCBI WGS metagenome assembly WNFD01 (sample SAMN13153343, study PRJNA577476) | soil metagenome | isolation source: 120 cm saprolite under Douglas fir tree site 2 hole 2 replicate 2 | place: USA:California | collected 2015-04-18 | reverse complement strand
CTGGGCACGACTATTCGGAAGCCTTCCTGCACGACCTTCGGTTCGACGAGAAAGGGCGCCCGCGCCGTGAGTTTTCCTTGAACATGCCAGCCTATCGTGATGCCAAGATCCTTGTGACCGATAGCGATTTTGGATGCGGCTCCTCACGAGAGGGTGCGGTATATGCGGTGATGGACTATGGGCTTCGGGCGCTGGTCGGCCCCAGCTTCGGCGAAATCTTCCACGTGAACTGTCTGCAAAACGGCATCCTGCTGGTTGTCCTTGCAGAGGCGGTCATCCACGATATCTGGCGGCAATTGAATCAGAGACCGGGTGCCGAGATGACCATCGATCTGCCCAATCAGATTCTGACTGCTCCGGATCGAACCACCCACACTTTTGAAATCAGTCCCTTGCGCAAGGAGAGGCTCGTGCGTGGTATCGATGATATCGATGTGACGCTTGAGTACAGAGATGCGATCGAGCGCTTCGAAGCCCAGCGCCGTGCAACGATTCCGTGGCTTCCTACCGCGCGCCGCGAATAGCTTCGGAGGTAGTGCCTCAGTTTGTCGGGTTTGGCTGATGTTCCGGTCATCGCTGCGTTGGAAGCCGGAGGTACTTGTCCTTCGCGCGAACTCAACGTGCTACGGCGCAATCCCCGAGCCGATGCGACGAGGTTAGTCGCTGTGTGTACCGAAAACCTGATCCGTATTGATTAGGCAGAGCGCGCCCGCGACAGCGCCCCTTCCGGTCCTTTCTGAAAATTGTATTCGGCCTAGATACGCGTCGTTTGCCAGATTTGGGCGATGCTTTTAGACCCCACCGCCTGAGCTCACAAAGGCCGCGATAGCTCGCTCGATTTCACGAAGTGCTCACCGGCAAACGTTCACACAGGCGTGATAAAATCGTTGCCCGAAGCGGTGCATAGTACAGCCGACGGGCGAAAGCGGCCCAGGCTGCGGTGACGGAGCCGCCAACCTGGTTGCAACGAAGGAACAACAACATGACTGGACAAGCTCAACTGCGAAGGCCGCGTTGCTTGATGACAGGCTGTCTAACCATTGCCGCTCTATTGAGCGCTTGCCTGGCGATGGCCGCCGCGACAGCGCAGGATCGCGCGCCCGATTACGCCGCGATCATCGCCGCGCCCGACCGCACCGAAGCGGACCTGCAGACCGACAAGCGGCGCGACCCGGCCAAGCTGCTCGCATTCACCGGCGCGCATCCCGGCATGAAGGTGCTCGATATGGGCGCGGGCGGCGGCTACAGCACAGAATTGATGGCGCGCGCGATTGCCCCGAGCGGCGTTGTCTATGGTCAAAATCCCGTGGACATCGGCGAGCGCGCGAAGACGCGGTTTGAAGCGCGGCTGAAAACCCCGGCCGGCAAGAACATCGTGGGCGTGGCGCGGCCGTTCGGCGATCCGTTGCCCGCCGACGTGCGCGACCTCGATCTCATCACCTTTCTGTTCTTCTATCACGACACCACTTACATGCCGGTCGACCGCGCTGAGATGAACCGTAAGCTCTACGCCGCGCTCAAGCTTGGCGGCATGCTCGTGATCGCCGACCATTCCGCGAAACCCGGCGACGGTACATCGGTCGGCAAGAGCCTCCACCGCATCGAGGAAAGCGCGCTACGCCGCGAGGTCGAGGCGGCCGGATTCAAGCTCGTCGCCGAAGGCGATTTCTGGCGCCACCCCGAGGATGCGCGCGACTTCTCGATCCAACCGCCGAGCGGCAAGGCGGTAGACGAGTTCGTGCTCAAATTTCAGAAGCCGATGTGAGCGGCAAAATAATTCCCTGCTCCGTTGCGCAGGGAATTTGATTATAAGCAGTTGATGCTGCACGCGTTTTAGAGACGCGCATCGCCCTCGTCGGCCATTTTTTTAAAAAATTCCCTGCTAAATTCTCTGCTAGCAGGGAATTTGAGGGTGAAGACAGGTTCGATTCAGGCTGCATCCACCACCATGTTTTCGACACGTCGGGACGTGCGCCGTTCGGTTTCAGGAATCCCATCCCATGAGCAGAACGAGGCTCTTCTCGCGCCAAGCCTGGGACAAAAACGCCTCCATCTACGAGGCCATCCGCACGATGCCCTTCAACGCGCAGCTCGCGTCCGGCACGTTGAGCGACGCGCGCTTCAAGCATTACATCACGCAGGACGCGCACTACCTCATCGGCTTTGGACGTGCTTTGACGCTGGCGGCCGCGAAGGCGCCGAATCCGGATCGGATCGTGCAGTTCGCCAAAGCGGCGGAGGGGGCGCTGGTCGTCGAGCGGGCGCTGCACGGCTCGTTCTTCAAGCAGTATGGGATCACCTCGCGGGCGTTTGCGCGGACGCCGCTCTCGCCGGCGTGTCACCATTACGTTTCGTACTTGCTCGCCACCGCCTATGGGGAGCCTTACGAAGTGCTGCTCGGGGCGCTGCTGCCCTGCTTCTGGATCTACGCGGAGGTGGGGCGCGACATCCACGCCCGCGCCCGAGCGGCCAACCCGTATCAGGCCTGGATCGACACCTATGCGGGCGAGGAATTCCACGCCGCGGTACGCGCCGTGATCGCCGCCACTGACGAAGCCGCCGCGGAGGCGTCGCCATCCCTGCGCGCGCGGATGCATGCTGCCTTCACGCGGGCGACCCAGCTCGAGTGGATGTTTTGGGATTCGGCTTTCCGGCTGGAGACCTGGCCGCTCTAGGCTCGGTCGTCGTCGCGAAGATCGCCGGAGCGACTACGTCGCGCTGCCCCAAACCTGCTGCGCCACCTCGACGATGCGGGCAAGCTTCGCCCGTTCGACCTCCTCCGTGACCGTGACGTGCTCGGCGGCGCTGGTCGCAAACCCGCACTGCGGGCTCAAGCCCAATTGCTCGAGCTTGAGATAGCGGCTTGCCTCCTCGATCCGCCGTTTGAGCATATCGACGCTCTCCAGTTCGGAAGCCTTGGAGGCGACGAGGCCGAGCACCACGAATTTTCCCCCCGGCACGCATCGCAGCGGTGCGAATGTCCCGGCGCGCGCATTGTCATATTCGAGAAAATAGCTGTCGACCTTCATCGCGTTGAACAGCGGCTCCGCGATGGGATCATAGCCGACGTCCGCTTGCCAGCTCGGATCCTGGCTGCGGCACACGTGAATCCCGATGGTCATTCCTTGCGGCGCGCCCGCGACGACGGCATTGACGACATCGACATAGATGCGCAGGAGATCGCGCCAGTCGTCGCCGCGCTGGGTGAGCAGTTGACGCACACGCGGATCGCCGAGCTTCACCAGCGACGTTTCGTCGATCTGCAGGTAGCGGCAACCGGCATCCGCGAGCGAGCGCATTTCTTGGACGTAGGCCTCGACCAGGTCGGCCCAGAAGGCCTCGAGGTCGGGATAGACGTCGCGGCTGATATTGGCGCGCCCCGCACGATAGTGAATGTAGCAAGGGCCCGGGAGCGTGATCTTGGGCGTGCGGGTGGTCAGCGACTTGAGAAAGCGAAAATCGTCGGCGTTCTGTGGTCCTTTCCAGGCGATGCGGCTCACAACCGTCGGAATGCGCCGCGCCATCCGGTGGCCATGGGTTTGCGAGCTGGTCCAGCCGCGGTCCTCGGTCATTTCGATCTTCACGCCGGAAATGCCCGCGCTGGTGAACGCATCGGAATAGGTGCCACGCCGGAACTCGCCGTCGGTGACCACTTGCAGACCGACGTCTTCCTGCAACTTGACCACGCGGGCGATGGCCTCGTTTTCGATTTCGCTCAGCGCCTCGCGATCGAGTTTGCCGGCCGCGTGCCGCTCGCGTGCGCGCAGGAGTTCGCTCGGGCGCATCAGGCTGCCGATATGTTCGGCGCGGAAGGGAGGAGGTCGCATCATTCGTGCACGCCTCGTCGGGGCCGGTCTTGAGGCCCTGGCATGAAGTCGTAGTCTTGCCGGGTTGCGGCGCTCACGGTGAACCTGTGTCCTCTCGTCTCATTCGCATGCTAGAATTGCTCATATACCGTGCCGACAGCCGCCCTCGAAACGAGGCGTGCCGAAAAGTCTCCGACATGGAAGGGGTCGCGCTGCCCGCGGCAGCCATATCCTCAGAGACCTGGCTTTTTCGGTCTCACGTTACATCGGTCTGCAGGATCGCCTCCAGTTCACCGGGCCGTCATCGACGGCCACGTCTCAGGCTCTCAAGGGGAATGAAAATGCATCGGCCCTGGCTCAAACCCGTCTCGCTCTGGCTGCTGGCGCTCGCAGCCAACCTCACTGCAACGGCGCACGCCGAGGACTACCCGGCGCGGCCAGTGAAGATCATCTCGGATTCGGCACCCGGCAGCGCCGTCGACGTCACTTTGCGTATGGTGGCTGATCGGCTCGGCCAGATTTGGGGTCAACAGGTCTTGCCTGTCAATCAACCCGGTGCCGGCGGCACCATATCCGCGCGCGTCGCGGCCGAGGCCGCGCCCGATGGCTACACGCTTTATATGCCGGCGTTGTCGGTGTTCCTGCCGGCGCCGGGCAAGGCGGCCAATACCGCGTTCGAGCTGCCGCGCGATTTCGCCCCGATCGGCTCGGTGACGGAGCAGCCGATGTTCATCGCGGCGGCGCCCTCCCTCGGTGTCACGACCTTGCCGGAGTTGATTGCGCTCGCAAAACAACGCCCCGGCGAGATCTCCTATGCGGTGACCGGCGTCGGGCGGCTCACTCACCTGACCGGCGAATTGTTGCAACTGCGAACCGGCATCAAATTGCTGCTGGTTCCTTATTCCGGTGGTCCCAGCCACTCGCTCAACGACATCATGGGCGGTCGCATACCGTTGATCATCGAGGGCTATCAAGGCCTCGCGGGAGCGATTCAGGGAGGCAATCTCAAGCCGCTGGCGGTGGCATCGGCCGAGCGTCTACCCGACTTTCCCGATGTTCCGACGGTCGCGGAAACCGTGCCCGGCTTCAAGGCAATGGGCTGGCAGGGGCTGGTGGCGCCCGTCGGCACGCCCGAAGCGATCGTGCGCAAGGCGAGCGAGGACCTGCGCAAAGTGGTCAGCGACCCCACGCTCAAGGCGCAGCTCGCCGGGCGCGGCAGCTATCCGCTTCCGATGTCCCCCGCCGAAGTCACCGCCTTCATTCACGATCAGCAACAACAGTGGAGCCCGGTGCTCCGGCAGATCGCCGCCAAGCCATAAAGACCAGCGCTCACGGCCCGCACATCAGGCGCGGCCGTGGGGAGCCTCGCATTGCGCTCGGCAGATTTTTTCCCGAGACTTGATGCGGCGGCCGCTGGGCGATGTGGAACGCCGCCGTGAACGAGGAAACGCATGGTTGCCGGGGAAGCAATCCTTGATCCAGCCATTGTCGCCGATGGTGCCAGCAAGCTCTTTCTCGATGGCGCCGTCGTCGCCTTCCATCAACTGTCGCTTGCGGTCAAGCGCAACGAGATCATGTGCGTCGTGGGCCCCTCGGGCTGCGGCAAGACCACGCTTCTGCGCTGCATCGCGGGCCTGACCGATCTCAGCAGCGGCAGGCTTCTCGTCCACGGCAAAGCGGTCGGTGCACGGCCGCCCGACGGGGTTGCCATGGTCTTTCAGCATTTCGGCCTACTGCCGTGGAAGACCGTCTTCGACAACGCGGCATTCGGGCTGGCGATGGCGGGCGTGCCGCGCACCGAAATCAAAGCGCGGGTCATGAACTATCTCGACCTGGTCGGACTCACCGGCTTCGAGGGCCATTATCCCTACCAGCTCTCGGGCGGAATGCAGCAGCGCGTGGGTCTCGTGCGCGCGCTGGTCATGAACCCGTCGGTTCTCTTGATGGATGAGCCGTTCGCGGCGCTCGACGCGCAGACGCGCGAAATTCTGCAGGAGGAGCTCCTTGCGCTCATGGAGCGGCCGCAGGAGCGCAAGACCATGGTGTTCATCACGCATTCGATCGACGAGGCGATCCTGCTGGGCGATCGCATCGCGGTGATGACCGCGCGGCCGGGCCGCATCAAGGAGGTGCTCGATATGCCGTTCGGCTGGCCGCGCAAGGCCGACGCGGTGCGGTCCGACCCGCACTTCGCCGAAATTCGCCTGCACATCTGGCGCCAGCTTCATACCGCGAAGCCGCGCCATCAGCGAGCCCCGAGAGAGGTTGCGTGACCACCGTCGAAGGAGTCCGCGGCGAGTTGAGCGATGCCGCCCAGCCCGTCGATCTCTCCGGCGATCAAGCGCGCGCCGAACGAGTCGCGGCCGCGCGCAGGCATCGCCGCCGATTGATCGACCTTGCGATCCGCGTGGTGTCGCTCGCGATCGCGCTTGCGCTGTGGGAGGTCGCAGCCTGGAACGTCGATCCGGTGCTCTTTACCTCGCCGACCAAGGTCGCGGTCGCGGCCTATCACATGGTGCTCAGCGGCGAGCTGTGGACGTATCTGTGGCCGAGCCTGGTCGTGCTCGCGATCGGCTTCGCGTTTGCGGTGGTGCTCGGGATCGGCATCGGCCTGCTGCTCGCGCGCTTCTGGGTGCTCGATGTCGCGCTCACCGTTTACATCACGTTCCTGTACTCCATTCCCTCGGTCGCGCTCGTTCCGCTGATCGTGCTGTGGGCCGGATTCGACACCACGGCCAAGGTGATCATCCTGTTCCTGTTCGCCTTCTTCCCGATGGTGATCAACACCTATCAGGGCGTCAAAAGCGTCGATCCGAAGCTGCTCGAGGTCGGTCGCGCCTTCCGCTGCTCGGAACGCCAGTTGTGGTGGAACATCGTCCTGCCGGCGTCGCTGCCGTTCATCGTCACCGGATTGCGGCTGGCGCTCGGACGCGGCCTGATCGGCATGGTGCTCGCCGATCTCTATACGGCGATCTCCGGCATCGGCTATCTGATCGTGCGCACGGCGAGCACGTATCAGGTCGACAAGATGTTCGTGCCGATCGTCACGCTCGGCCTGTTGGGCGTGACGCTCACGGCGCTGCTGCGGCTCGCCGAGAGATACGTGGCACCCTGGACCGCGGCATCGCGAGACGACTAGGCTTGCGGGGGCGCACCAAGGAAGACGGAAACGCGGCATGTGGAAGGGCTATCGATCGATCTGTCTCATCGCGCTGGCGGCGGGCGGCGTCGCGATCGCCGATGCGGCCACGCGCGGCGCGGCGGCGCAAAACTGCAGCGCGATGCGCAAGATCAATATCGCCGTTTCGGTCGCGCCCCCCAACGTGGTGCACACCTCGCCGCACGTGGCCAAGGAGCTCGGGTTCTTCGCCAAGCGCTGCATCGAACCCAATATCATCCAGTTCGAAGGCGGCGCATCGGCGACCGCGAGCGCGGCGGCGGCGCAAGGCTCGGCGATCGTGAGCGTGAGCGATGTCGCCATCGGCCGCGGCATGAAGGTGCAGCAATTCTGGGGCTTGGCGCCGAGAATGCCGCAGGCCTACATGGTGTCACCCGACGTGAAGACCGCGGCCGATCTCAAGGGCAAGAAGCTCAGCGCGACCGGCGGCGGGGTCGGCGGCTTCAACTGGCGCATGGGGCGCGAGATCCTGCGCACCGCCGGGCTGACGGTGGACGACGCACACTTCATCTCCGCCGCCACCGCCGGCCGCTTGCCGGGCCTGCTCGCCGGGCAGATCGACGGCGTTGCGCTCCATCCCGAGGACGTCTACCTCGCCAAGAAGCAAAAGCCTGCTCTGAACGTTCTCGTTCAACTCGCCGATCTCATGCCCAATTACATGTTCAACGCCTACGGCGCCTCGCTCGAGTGGATCGCCCGCGACCGCGCGCTCCTGCGCGATACCGCCGCCGCGATGATCGAAGCCAATCGCGCCATGTTCCGCGACAAGGCGAACGTCGTGCCGATCATCGAGAAAGCGACGGACAAACCGCGGGACGCGGTCGAATATGCCATCGACGTGCTGACCAAAAATTGCATCTGGTCGATCAATACCGGCTTCGATCCCGCACGCACGCAATGGTCGATCGACAATAGCGCCGAGAACGGCGACCTCGAGAAGGACAGGAAACCGACGGTCGAGCAGGTCGCGAATATTCAACTCGCCAAGGAGGCGGTCGAGGCGGCGGGCGGCCCCGTCACCATCGGCAATTGCAAGGATTAGCGCATGTTCCGGAAAAGCGGGAACCGGTTTTCCGAATGGAACATGCGCAAAACCTAAGAGGACTGCCATGAACATCCAGACACCGCGTCCGTCCGCACACCAGCCATGGGAACAGGTGCGCACGCGCCTCGACCAGAACGCGCCGTTCTCCAACATGCACGACACGCCCTATTATCGGGACGCGGTCTACGACCATTTCTCCAAGCAGGAATATCAGCGCCGCTACCGGGCGCTGCGGGAGAAAATGCGCGAGCACAAGCTCGACTGCGTGATCGTGCCCGGCGGTCCCAGCCATTGGAGCTTCGGCGGCGGCATGCAATGGCTCACCGGCCATTGGGAGTGGCACGCGATCGCATCCTACGTGGTGGTGCCGCTCGACGGCGAGCCGACGCTGGTGTTCTCCATGGGCGGTACTCACGCCGAGGCGTGCCGGCGCGAATGCGCCAACGCCTTGTCCGATGTCCGCCACAGCCGCAGCGGAAAATATGCGGAAGTCATGGTCGAGCGCCTCAAGGAGCTCAAGCTCGAGCGCGGCCGCATCGGGCTCGTTGAGATCGACGCACGGCACAGCGATTATCTGCCGGTCAACCAGTACAACGTGCTGCGCCAATCGTTGCCCGACGCGGAGCTCGTTTTTACCAAGGGCTTCATGCACGAGCTGGTCGTGGTCCACAGCGAGGAGGAGCTGCGCTGCGTGCGCAAGGCCGGCGTGCTGTGCGAGCGCGCCATGGCGGCGATGGTCGAGCGCGCCAAGCCTGGCGTGCCGGAATACGAGCTGCGCGCGGCGGCCGGCGCCGCCATTCTCGACGGCGGCGGCGACATCGATTTTCTCATCATCGGAACGACGCCGATGTCCGACCCGGCGATGGTGTTCGGAAATCCGCGCCCCTCGCACCGCAAGCTAAAAAAAGGCGACATCGTCAATATGGAGCTCGCCGCCGGCTACAACGGCCTCTCCGCGCAGATCGGTTCGCCGATCACGCTGGGACCGCCGACCGACATGGTGCGCAAGTTCTGGGACGAGATCACGCTGCCCGGCTACCGCAAGATCATCGCCGAGATCAAACCCGGCAACGCCACCGACAATATGCGGCTCGCCAGTCGTTTCTTCCGCGAGCGCGGGGTGCAGTCGCGCCCGACGCAGGTGCACGGCATCGATATCGTCACCGACAAGCCGCACGTGTTCGCCGAACGCACCGAGGCCGACGAGATCGACAAGGTGCTCAAGCCCGGCATGATCATCATGGCCGAGCCCAATCCGATCACGGCAGACGGAATGTTCGGCATCTTTCTCGGACACACCTTCATCGTGACCGGGGCCGGCCACGAATGCGTCGACAATTTTCCGCTCGAGATTGCGGTGGCGGACTGTTGAGGGCGCACGTGCTGACCAAAACCGAGGCGCAAGCCATCCATCGCGTTCCCGCCGCCACGTTGCGGGCGTTTCTAGTCGACGCTTTTGGCGCCTGCGGACTCAACGACGCCGATGCCGCCACTGTCGCGAGCGCGATGCTGGAGGCGGATCTGACCGGCTCGGATGCGCATGGCGTCTTTCGCCTCGGGGGCTATGTGCGGGCGCTCAAGCGCGGCGCCATGAACCCGCGCGCGAGCATCCGCGTGCTGGAGCGTGGACCGGCGACCGCGCTGATCGACGGCGACCGGGGCATGGGTCATGTGGTGATGACCTATGCTGCCAACCTCGCCGTCGAACTCGCGCGCGCATCCGGCGTCGGCTGGGTGGGCGCGCGCCGCTCCAATCACGCCGGCGCCGGCGCGATCTATGCCGCCATCCCGCTCCAACACGGTATGGTCGGAATCTACGGCGCGGCCTCGAGCGTAAACCACATGGCGCCGTGGGGCGGCAGCGAGCCCTTGCTCGGCACCAATCCGATCGCGGTGGCGATCCCGAGCGGGGAGGAGGCGCCGGTGCTGTTGGATATCGCCACCTCGCTCGCATCGAACGGCGCCATCAGAAGCTACGAGCTCGAACGCAAGCCGATGCCGCAAGGCTGGGTGCAGAATCGCGAGGATGGCTCGCCCATCACGGATCCGCGCCGCATCAACGAGGGCACCTATCTCCCCATGGGCGGCTACAAGGGCAGCGGGCTCTCGATTGTCATCGGACTGTTGGCGGGGCCGCTCAACGGCGCCGCCTTCGGCCGCGACATCCGGGATTTCGCCGCGCCGCCCGACGGCGAGCTCAATGTCGGGCAATTCGTGATCGCGCTCGACGTCGCGCGCTTCGTGCCGCCCGACGTGTTCAAGGCCGAAGTCGACCGCCACATTCGCGAGCTTGCCTCGTCGCGGCGGTCGCCGGGCAGCGATGAAATTCGCGTGCCGGGGACGGGACGGGCGGCACGCCGCAGCGAGCGGGAGAAGAACGGGGTGCCGCTTCCTGCGACGCTCCTGGCGCAGGTCGACGAGGTCGCGAAATCGCTCAACGTCACACCGCTCAGTGCGCGCGCATGAGTGCGTCCGAAACGCCATCGCCATCCTCGGGGTCGCCGTTCTGGCGGTTCTCGCTGCGGTTTTATCGCCAGCCCGAGGTCGCCGACGCCTGCATCGCGCTGCAAGAGCAGGCGGGCGTCGACGTCAATCTGCTGTTGTTTCTGTTGTGGCACGCTACGCAAAAGCGGGCGCTCTCACAGGCAGACGTCGCGGAGCTCGAACGGCGGATCGCTCCCTGGCGCAATATGACGGTGATACCATTGCGCGCCATGCGGCGGGCGCTCAAATCGCCGCCGACGCTCGTCGCCGGCGCGCGCGCGGAGCTCTTCCGCACCAAGATCAAAGCGGTCGAGCTCGAGGCCGAGCGCTTGCAGCAGGAGGCCATGTACGAACTCGCCGGCCCGGCGCGGCTCGGAGTAGCAGCGTCATCGCTCGAAGACGCCGCCCGTGCCAACGTCGCGGCCTATGCGGCGATGTGCGGTGGCGCGTTTCCCCAGCCCGCAATCGAAACCCTGCTCGCGGCGCTTGTCGGCCGCGGGCGCAAACCGGAGGAATGAGCCATGGATAAGGACACCTATGACCGCGGTCTCAGCATGCGCCGCAAGGTCCTCGGCGAAGACTATGTCGATCGCGCGCTCAAGAGCGCCGACGACTTCAACCGCGATTTCCAACGCTTCATCACCCAATATTGTTGGGGCGAAGCCTGGGGCGACGACACGCTGAGCCCGCGCGAGCGCTCGATCCTCAATCTCGGCATGATCGCCTCGCTCGGGAAAATGGAGGAATTCCAGACCCATGTTCGCGGCGCGCTGCGCAACGGGCTCACGCCCAATGAGATCCGCGCGGTGCTGACCCAGATCGCGGTCTACTGCGGGGTCCCGGTCGGCGTGGACTGCTTCCGCATAGCTAAAGCGGTGTTGAATGAGGGCAAGAAGACATGACCGCCGTTCCGGCTTCATTGGAACCGGCTAAGTCATTGAATCGCGACAGGTTCCATCAGGCGTGATTTATCAAGGGGTTGGTCATCTTTTTCCCCCTATGGTCTTGAATGTGCCTTGTTCGTGGTTGATCTCGTGTATCGATCCACGGTTGCGTGAGGGGGAGGGGGAATGGTTTTCCGCACGGCTGGTGCCATCGCGGCGTTACTGATCGGCCTTGGAGCATCGGGCGGGGGGGCGTTGGCGCAGTACTACCCGCCTCCTCAGGCCTATCCGCCTCAAGCGTATCCTCCTCAGGCGTATCCTCCTCCGCAGGGTTATCGGCCGTCGGTCGCCGACGCCGATGATAACCAACTTTACGATCTGCAAGGCCGACCGCTGCCCCCGGGTACCGTGCCGCAGGCCACCGAGCCGGCTGCGCCCGCCCCGCGATATGGAAACGCAAGCCCGGTGTACCCCGACGAGGCGGGACTGCCGCCGCCGCCCGGTACCTACCGCGAGCCGCCGCCGGCACCATACGGGTACGAGCGACCTGCGGCCGGGGCGCGCCCCTCTTATGGATCGCCCAATCCCAATTATGCATCGCCCCCGGCTGGTGCCGACCAGCCGGACGGCACGCGGCCACCCCTGCCGATCAGCCCCGGGCAGATCGGCGCCGGACAAAGCGACCCGAACGCGACGGGAGCGGTGCCCGATTCGCACACCATGGCGGGGTTGCCGCCCGAGGTGCGGCCCGAGACCGGCCCGAAGAAGCAACTGCCGCCGCAGTTCCGTCGCACGCTCGTCGACTACTCCACCAAGGAACCGGCCGGCGCGATCATCATCGACACGCCGAACACCTACCTTTACCTCGTGCTCGGCCAGGGCAAGGCGCTGCGCTACGGCATCGGCGTTGGCCGCGAGGGCTTCACCTGGGCCGGCGCGGAAAAGGTGTCGAGGATGGCGGAATGGCCCGATTGGACTCCGCCGGAGGAGATGATCGTGCGCCAGCCGTATCTGCCGCGCTTCATGGCCGGCGGTGAGACCAACCCGCTCGGCGCGCGCGCTCTCTATCTCGGCAAAACGGTGTACCGCATCCACGGCACCAATCAGCCCTCGACCATCGGGACCTTCGTGTCCTCGGGCTGTATTCGCCTGACCAACGAAGACGTTGCGGATCTCTACACCCGAGTGAAGGTTGGCACGCGCGTGGTGGTGATGCCGGGCAAGCCGCCGGCGACCGCCGCGGCGACGTCGCTTGCTCCACCCGCGCCGCCGGCAGGTGCGTCGGCATCGCCGGCAGGTGCCTCGGCAGCACCGGCAGGTCCGTCGGCGTCGCCAGCAGCTGGGCCGGCGCCGCTCGGCGTGGGCGCGGTGACGTCTGCCCCACTCGGTCCGCCGCCGTCGGCGATGGCGCGCTAACCGACACCGGTTTCCGTCAAGGTCACGCGATCACTCGCACCGGCTTACCGTCGAGGAAGGCGCGGATGTCGTCGACCACGCCACCAAAATAGGCGCGGTAGTTCTGCACCGCCACGTATCCGAGATGCGGCGTGAGCACGACGTTGTCCATCTTGCGCAGCGGATGATCGACGGGCAACGGCTCGATGTCGAACACGTCGAGCCCGGCGCCGGCGATCTTGTTCTCCCGCAGTGCGGCGAGCAGCGCCGCTTCCTCGATAATCGGACCGCGCGAGGTATTGATGATGTAGGCCGACGGCTTCATCAGCCCGAGCTCCTTAGCGCCGACGAGGCCGCGCGTGCGCTGGGACAGGACCACGTGAATGGTGATGAAATCGGCTTGGCGGAAAAGCTCCTCCTTGCTCACGTAGTCGACCCCGACTTCCTTGCACTTCTCCGCCGTCAAATTTTGGCTCCAGGCGATGACCTTCATCCCGAACGCCTGGGCGATCTTGGCGGTGCGCGTGCCGAGCTTGCCGAGGCCGAGGACGCCCAAGGTCAGGCCCTCGAGGTCCATGCCGATCGTCGTCTGCCACGGCACGCCGGCCTTCATCCGCGCGTTCTCGTAGCCGATGCGACGGGTCAGTTCGAGCATCAGCCCGATGGCGATGGCCGCGGTTGGACTGCCCACCGCGGGCGTGCCGCAGACCACGACGCCGCGCTCGTTGGCGGCGGCGACGTCGATCGAGGCGTTGCGCAAGCCGGTGGTGATGAGGAGCTTGAGCGCGGGCAGTTTCTCGATGACCCCGCGCGGGAAGGCGGTGCGCTCGCGCATGGCGCAAACGATGTCGAAGCCTTGCAGCGCCGCGACGACCTTGTCGTCCCCGCCAAGGTGCGCGTTGAAGACCTTGATATCGAGGTCACCGGAAACCTTCGACCAGTCGGCCGCCTTGAGGGCGACATTCTGATAGTCGTCGAGGATCGCGCAGCGGGAGCGGGGCATGATCAATATCCGTGGGTTGGCCGGTGGAGATGCGGGAAGACGCCGATGGGAATGGCCCCCTATAGCACAGGCGAAGCCGTGCTGCGCCGCCACGTGCCATCCTACGCTGCGACGCTGCTTCGCGCGTAACCCAACCATGGTCCAGGGATGCGGCTTATCCCGTCCCGCGCGCCGAGGGCTCACACGGTCGGGTTGCGCCATTCATTGGGGATATGGGAGTTGCCGTACCTAGCGCTATAGCTGGCGGGTTTCGGGCTTTTTCGGCGCCGCGATCCTGTCGAAGGCGCTGCCAAATTCAGGCGCGTGACTGAAAGCGTCGGCCGTCTTGCGCGAGGTCGGTGCAAGTTCTCGCAGCTCGGCACGAAGCGGCGCGCGGTGCGCGGCCGGCAACGCCCCGCTCTATGCGATCATTTCAACGCGATGCAGCGCTGTCAGCGCTTGACGCGCACGCGCACAAGGGCTGGCACCGCCTGATACGCGACGGGCGCCCGCTCGTGCTTGGCGTGCCACTTGGGACCGGGTCCGCGCATGTAATAGAGCTCGGGCCGGTACGGATCGAACAGGCTTCTCGCCAGGCTGTGCGCGAACTCGGCGAGATCGGCGAATATGCCCGACGCCATGCGGTGCGCGGCGCCGCTTCGAGTCGTCTTTTCCATGACCCCCTCCGGTCGACTTTAGGTCTGACCGGCTCCCCGTTTGGCTCCGTCTTGATCCTCTGGAGCGCCCCTTTGCCGCCGATTGTCGCGCCGAATTTGTTAAAAGCCAGTACGAATTCGCTTGTGATTTCAGTTTTGTGGCAGAGCGTTGCAGAAAAGATACGGTTAGGGTTAAGGATCGATGCAATTAGGTCACAGTCGGCGCGCAATGGGTTCCAATCGGGGGCGCCGGGACGGGACTTGGGCTCGGATGGCGGGCCGCGCGGATGGCTGCGCGCGGCGCCTTAGGTGCACCGAATCACGGCACGAACCGCGACCGCGTTAGAGGCGCGCGGATCATGTTTGGCATGCCACTTTGGCCCGGGGCCGCGCATGTAGTGCAGCTCCGGCCGGTAAGGGTCGAATAGGGCCTTGGCCAGGTTGTGCAAGAGGTCGGCGATGTCGGCGCGAAGGGCAGGAGCCTGGCGGCGGGCAGCGAGCATCCGAACCGTGGTCCTAATCGCGATCATGACACCTGTCCGCTCGGCTCGTCGTCTTTTCGACTGCTCCATTCGCTCGTTGGTCAGCGCGCGAAACGTTCGGGTTCAATCAGCGGCCGCCCGGCTGCGTTAAATCTTGGTAAGACTTCGCGTTTACGCAGCTACGCATCCGTCGTCTTTCTTGCGTGAGAGATACGTCGATCGCCGCGCGGCGGATGTGACCTCGGTCACATCGCTCTCGCATTTGTGATCTGGGATAGAAGGGTGCGCGGCGGCCTTGCTCTCGACCGCGCGGCTCGCTACATCAGCGCCGACTTCCCGACATCCGGCGCCGATGGGCGCGCAACAATGCGAGCGGGGCGCGCTGATGGCCCGTCAGTTCATCTATCACATGCAAGGCCTCTCCAAGACCTATCCGGGCAACCGGAAGATCTTGGAGGATATCCACCTCTCCTTCTACCCCGAGGCCAAGATCGGGGTGCTCGGCGTCAACGGCTCCGGCAAGTCCACGCTGCTGCGCATCATGGCCGGCATCGACAAGGAATTCGCCGGCGAGGCCTGGGCGGCCGAGGGCGCGCGCGTGGGCTACCTCGAGCAGGAGCCGCAGCTCGACCCGCAGAAGAACGTGCGCGAGAATGTGATGGAGGGCGTCGCTCCGCAGAAAGCAATCCTCGACCGCTACAACGAGCTCGCCACGAACTATTCGGACGACACTGCCGACGAAATGACCAAGCTGCAGGACGAGATCGAGGCCAAGGGCCTGTGGGATCTCGATTCCAAGATCGACCAGGCGATGGACGCGCTGCGCTGCCCGTCCGACGACGCAGACGTGAGCAATCTGTCCGGCGGCGAGCGGCGGCGGGTGGCGCTCTGCCGGCTGCTGCTGGAGCAGCCCGAGCTCTTGCTGCTCGACGAGCCCACCAACCATCTCGACGCCGAGTCGGTCAGCTGGCTCGAGGGCCATCTGCGCAATTATCCCGGCGCGATCCTGATCGTCACCCACGACCGCTATTTCCTCGACAACGTGACCGGCTGGATCCTCGAACTCGATCGCGGCCGTGGCATCCCCTACGAGGGCAATTACTCGGCCTGGCTCGCGCAGAAGCAGCAGCGGCTCGAGCAGGAGGGCCGCGAGGAAGCGGCGCGCCAGCGCACGCTCGCCCGCGAGCGGGAATGGATCGCGGCCTCCCCGCGCGCGCGGCAGGCGAAGTCCAAGGCGCGCTATCAGCGCTACGAGGACCTGGTGAAGCAGGCGGCGGAGAAGACTGCTCAGAGCGCGCAGATCATCATCCCGGTGGCTGAGCGGCTCGGGCAGAACGTCGTCGACTTCGAGGGCCTCAAGAAAGGCTATGGCGACAACCTCTTGATCGACGATCTCACCTTCAAGCTTCCGCCCGGTGGCATCGTCGGCGTGATCGGCCCGAACGGCGCCGGCAAGACGACGCTGTTCCGCATGATCATCGGTCAGGAAAAACCGGACAAGGGCACGATCAAGATCGCCGAAACGGTCCATCTCGGCTATGTCGATCAATCCCGCGATGCGCTCGACGGCAAGAAGAACGTGTGGGAGGAAATCTCGGGCGGGCAGGACATCATCCTGCTCGGCAAGCGCGAGGTGAATTCGCGCGCCTATTGCTCCAATTTCAACTTCAAGGGCGCCGACCAGCAGAAGAAGGTTGGCTCCCTGTCGGGCGGCGAGAGGAACCGGGTGCATCTCGCCAAGATGCTCAAGTCGGGCGCCAACGTGCTCTTGCTTGACGAGCCAACGAACGACCTCGACGTCGATACGCTGCGCGCGCTCGAGGAGGCGCTCGAGGATTTCGCCGGCTGCGCGGTCATCATCAGCCACGATCGCTGGTTCCTCGACCGCATCGCCACGCATATTCTGGCGTTCGAGGGCGACAGCCACGTCGAGTGGTTCGAGGGCAACTTCCAAGACTACGAGCAGGACAAGATGCGCCGGCTCGGAACCGACTCCACCATCCCCCATCGCATCAAATACAAGAAGTTCGCGCGCAGATGATCGAGGATTGGAACGCGCGCCAATACCTCAAATTCGAGGACGAGCGCACGCGGCCACCGCGCGATCTACTGGCGCAGGTGCCGCTTAAGTCTCCGCGCCGCGTGATCGATCTCGGCTGTGGACCCGGCAATTCCACCGCGCTTCTACTGGAACGTTATCCGCAGGCGCAGGTGATCGGGTTGGACTCTTCGCCCGACATGCTCCGCCAGGCGCGCGAACGGCTTCCCAATTGCGAGTTCGCTCAGGCCGATCTCGCCGATTGGAACCCGCAGGAGCGCACCGACCTGCTGTTCGCCAACGCCGTCTTTCAATGGGTTCGCGACCATCCCGCGGTGTTGCGGCGGCTGCTGGCGGCGCTGCCCGCGGGCGGCGTGTTGGCCGTGCAGATGCCCGACAACACCGAGGAGCCGGCGCTCGCGCTCATGCGCGAGGTGGCGACGAGCCCGCGGTGGGCCGCGCGGCTCGCGCCGGCCGCGGCCGCGCGCGATGATTTGCCGACGCCTTCGGCGTATTACGATTTGCTCGGCTCGCTCTGTGCGCATCTCGACATCTGGCACACGGTCTATAACCACGTGCTGGCGGATGCCGAGGCCATCGTCGAATGGTTCAAGGGCTCGGGCTTGCGGCCGTTTCTCTCCCCGCTCGACGACGACATGCGCCGCGACTTCGTCGCCGACTACACCGCGCGCATCGCGCGCGAGTACCCGCGGCAGCACGACGGTCGCGTGCTGTTACGGTTTCCGCGCCTGTTCATCGTGGCCACGCGATAGCTGTACGAGAGATTACTCCGTGCCCAGGTTTTTGCCCTTCACCCGCACCTTGGTCGCGATCGGGCCGGTGTCGCCGACGTCCTCGTTGTAGTACACCTCCTCGCCGCCCTTGAGACCGTCGAAGTCGCCGGACAGCAGCGAGTTGCGGTGGAAATAGAGCAGGCCTCCCTCTTTGGTGAGCAGGAATCCGAAATCCTGCTCCGGCGTGATCTCGGCAACCTGACCAAGTGACTGGTTTCCGGCGTCGTGGTCGCCGATTTTTGTCCGGCCGTCGCGCTGTTCCTTGAGGTCGAGCAACTGCCGCTCGGCGATGCGGAACGCCTCGTTGATGGCCTTGTGCAAGTCGGGGTGCCGGTACTTGCGCAGCAGATGGTCGGGCTCGTGGCTGACCACGAGTTCGGTGCGACCGGGAATGCCGAGTTCGATGTGCACGACCGGAGGGATGGTGCCGGTGAGGTCCTTGGCGCGCTGATCAATCCGAACCCGGCACGAGACCAGCCGGTCGTAAAGCCGTTCAAGCTCAGCGACCCGAGCGCGGATTTTCCGCTCCGCCCAGGGCGAACTTTCGATATTATGAAAGGCGATTTCCAGCGGCACCTGCAGCATCGGCGGCTCCATATCTTAGGCGCTTTTTGGCGCTCTTGTTAACGCCCAGGGGCCTCGAGTCGTTGCAGCGGATCGCCAGCAGCGGATCGGGGGCGGGATTTTGGCGGCGCACGGAAAGGGCGAGCGGGCAATGGGTCGAATTGGCAATTATGCGGCGATATTTGTGGGTTCCTGGCTTGCGGCAGCCGTTCTCGCGTCTGCGCAAGCCGCCGACCCCGCGTTTCAAAGCTGGCTCGAGGAGGTCTGGCCGCAGGCACAAGCGCTTGGCGTCTCGCGGGCGACATTCGACGCGGCGACGCGCGGGCTCGAGCCCGATTTGACGCTGCCCGATCTCGATCTTCCCGGCCGACAGGCGCCGCCGCGCGGGCAGGCCGAATTCGTGCAGACGCCCGCCGACTACATCAAGGAGGCGAACATCGCGTACCTCGCCGAGCAGGGCAAAAAGCTCGCCGCCGAGCACAGCCGCACGTTGAGCGCGATCGAGCAGCAATACGGCGTGCCGGGAAATGTCCTGCTCGCGATCTGGGGCCGTGAGACCGCGTTCGGCGGCTACAGGCTGCCGAAGAACGCTATCACCGTGCTGGCCACGCAGGGCTATTACGGGCGGCGGAAGGATTTCTTCCGGCAGGAGCTGCTTTACGCGCTCAAGATGCTGGAGGAGGGCCACGTCAAGCTCGCGGACATGCGCAGCTCCTGGGGCGGCGCCATGGGCCTCACCCAGTTCCTTCCCTCCGAATTTTACAAATACGCCGTCGATTTCGACGGCGACGGCAAGAAGGATATCTGGCGATCGGTGCCCGATGCGCTCGCCTCCGCCGCGCAGCAGCTCGCCGGCAAGGGCTGGCAGCGCGGCATGCGCTGGGCCTATGAGGTGCGCGCGCCGCAGGGCGTGGACTGCACCATCGGCGTCCCCGAGGTCACGCGTCCGCTCGGCGATTGGCTCAAACAGGGATTTGTGCTCGCCTATGGCCGCAAACCGGCCGCGGCGGAACTCAACGAGCCGGCGTCGCTGCTCCTGCCGGAAGGCACCTACGGGCCGGCGTTCCTCACGCTCAAGAACTATTACGTCATCAAGGAATACAACTTCTCCGATCTCTACGTGCTGTTCGTCGGCCATTTGAGCGAGCGCATCTCCGATCCGCGTCGGTTCGAGACGCCATGGAGCAAGAATACGCAGCTGCGCACCGCCCAGGTCGAGACGATGCAGCGTACCCTCACCAAGCTCGGCCTCTACAAGGACAAGATCGACGGCAAGGCCGGCATGCTCACGCGTTCGGCGCTCGGCGCCTATCAGAAGGCGAACCGGCTCAAGGTCGATTGCTGGCCGACCGCGGCGGTGCTCGACGACATGCAGAAGCGAGCGGCGAAAAACTGAAAGCTCGAACAGGAGCGCAGCGAACTCGCGTCGCCATCGTAGCGCGCGCGGCAAACAAAAACCCGGCGGGTTGCGCACCCGCCGGGTTTTTGATCTTGCAGCGTCGGATCGTGCGACGCGGTTATTGGCAGACCGCCACCGGGCGACCGCGCCAGCCGATCACGTTGCCGTACATGTCGTAGACGGGCATGCGCGTCCAATAGCATCCCGGTCCGGGCAGCGGCGCCGCATAGGCGGGATAGACCACATAGCCCGGTCCGGGCGGCGCGGCATAGGCCGGCGGCGCCGCATTGGCGATGGCGTTGCCGATGATGGCGCCCGCGACGAAGCCACCGACCGCGCCCGCGCCAACCGCGCATCCCCAGCAGCCGGCGTCCGCTGGCGTCGGCGCAGCGGCGATTGCAGTTGCCACGGTCGCGGCCGCAGCCAAGGCAGAAAGTGTCTTCTTCATCAGCATCTCCTTAAGCGTCGGCGGGTGCCGAGCGTCAAGCGCCGGCGAGTGCCGAGCGCAGTTCCAGTGTTGCGATGTCCGAATAGCCCCGACTGAGCCAAACCCCGATTCAGCCGGGGCAACATCATCCGGTTAATTTGTCGGAATTTGGTCAGTCTTGGGACGGCTCGAGAGCCGTTTGGAGCGCAAAGAAGGCGGCGCTCGCAGAACGAACGCCGCCGTCAGCCTGTTAGTCTTCTATTCAGCACACTCGATAGCGATAGCCGTTCCGCCAGCGCGAGCAGCCATAATAGGGCCGCGGGCTGTAATAGGCCGGCGCCGCATAACTGTAGGAGTAGGCCGGCGCGTAGTAGCCGTAGTAGCCGGCCGGATAGTACGAGTACGCCGGATAATATCCGCCGTAATAGCCGCCGTAATAGTACGGCCTTGCAAGCGCGCCGCCGACGATGGCACCGACGGCGAAGGCGCCGAGGGCCGGGCCCCACCAGCCCCAGCGGGCATCCGCCGTGGTCGGGGCGGCCACCGTCGCGACACCGATCGTTGCCGCCGCGGCAACAGCGGTCAGGGTTTTTCTCATGGCGTCACCTCAGTCATGGAGTCGAAGGGTAGCGGTCAACGTGACCGTTCATCGAATGGTTCCATGCCGATGCTGAACGCGGGCTGAACGGCTGCTTACGCCTGCCTGAATGCCGCCATCACCTGCGAACGCTCTCGCTGCACCGCCGCATTCGTCAACCCCTTGTTTTGTCGCGGGCGCCGCGGATTTTGCTCACGCCGCATCCGCGTTAGTGTTGGTTTGTTGGTAGAGGAGACGAGCGTGCGCACCAGACGGGATGTGCTCGCCACTGCGGGCCTGGCTTTCATCGCCGGCGCACGCCGGGCGCGGGCGCAGGACGGCTATCCGGAGCGGCCGATCCGCATCCTCGTCGGCTATCCCGCGGGCGGCGGGGTGGACATCGTGGCGCGGCTCTTCGCCGAGCCGATGAAGGCGGCGCTCGGGCAATCCATTATCGTCGAGAACCGCGCCGGCGCGAGCGGGATGATCGCCGCCACGGCCGTCGCGAAGTCGCCGCCCGACGGTCTCACGCTGCTGATGGCGGCCTCGGGCGAGGTCGCGATCAACCAACATCTCTACAAGGACAAGATGAGCTACGATCCGCCGCGCGAGCTCGTCGCGGTCGCGCTCATTGGCATCGTGCCGTGCGTGGTGGTGGTCGCAACCGCCACGCCGGTGCGCACCGCCGCCGAGTTGATCGCCTACGCGCGCGCCCATCGCGGCAGGCTCTCCTTCTCCTCCTCCGGCATCGGCAACCCGCAGCACCTCGCCGGCGAGTTGATGAACAGCATGGCCGGCACCGACGTGCTGCACGTGCCCTATCGCGGCGCGGCGCCCGCCGTCACCGACGTCGCGACCGGCGCCGTCACCATGAGCTTTTCCAGTCTCGCCGCCGCGCTGCCGCTGATCCAGGACGGCCGGCTGCGCGCCGTCGCCGTCACCTCGCGCGAGCGCATGCCGCAGTTGCCCGATGTAGCCCCGCTCGCCGAGGCAGCGGTCGAGCTCAAGGGTTATGAGCTGCTCAACTGGTTCGGGCTGTTCGCGCCCGCCGCCACGCCGAGCCCGATCGTCGCGCGTCTCAACGAGATCGTGGTGACGGGCCTGCGCGACCGGGCGATCTCGGAGACGCTGGACGCGCAGGGCATCGTGCCGCGGATCATGACTGCGGCGCGGTTCCGCGAGTTCGTTGCGGCGGAGACGGAGAAATTCGGCAAGATCGTTGCGCAGGCCAACATCAGAGTGGAGAATTGATTCAAAGAACACGACGGGGAGGAAGAATTGCCCAAGATCGAGCGGCGGACGTTTATCAAACGCGCGGCAGCAGGGGGCATCGCGCTGCTCGGCGGTATCGCCCAAGCGCCGCATGGTCCGAACGCGGCACGCGCGCAAGGCACGACCGAGACCACGTGGCCCAATCGGCCGGTGCGCTTCATCGTGCCGCTTGCGCCCGGAGGCGGACTTGATTTCGTCGCGCGTGTCGTCGGCGAATCGGTGTCGCGCGCGATCGGCCAGCAAATCGTGATCGAGAACCGCACGGGTGCGGGCGGGACCATCGGCATCGAGACGGCGATCAAGAGTCTGCCCGACGGTTACTCGGTGCTCGTCACCAACGACAACGTGGCGAGCGCTCCGCATATCTTGAAGTTGGGCATCGACTACCTGAAAGAGTTGGTGCCGGTCATACAACTGGCGCGCCAGCCGCTGGCGCTCGCTGCTCATCCCTCGCTGGCGGTGAGCTCGGTCGCGGAATTGATCGAGACGGCGAAGCGGCGGCCGGGACTGGGCTGCGCGACCTCAGGCGCGGGTTCAAACCAGCACGTGCTGTTGGAATGGTTCGCGCAGATGGCGGACATCAAGCTCGACCACGTTCCCTATCGCGGCGCCGGCCAGGCGATCAACGATTTGATCGCCGGGCACGTTCGCGTCGCCTTTCTCGGCCCGACGGCGCTCATCCCGCATTACAAATCCGGAAACTTGCGCCTGTTGGCGCAATCGTCCGAAACGCGCTCGCCGAACCTGCCCGAAGTGCCGACGCTGCAGGAAGCGGGCTTCAAAGGCCTCGTGCTCGAGACGTGGTACGCCGCCTTCGTGCCCCTGGGAACGCCGCCGTCGGCCATCGCGCGTCTCAACGCCGAGATGGACCGGGCGCTCGCGGATCCTGCGACCGCCAAGAGCCTGCTGCAAACAGCGACCGAGCCGGTCGGCGGCGGCGCAGAACAACTTGCGCGCGTCGCGCGCGCCGATTCCGAAAAATACGAACGCCTCGCGCGCGAGCTCAATATCAAGGCGAACTAGATCAGCCGATGCGCTGGTGTCGAGGCGGCAGGGTGATAAGCTTCGACCGGGCGGCAGACCAGGCGCCGTCATAGCGCGCGAATGGAGGGCAGCGTCATGCGGACAGGCAACGAGCGCAGGGATTTCATCAAGCAGGGTCTCTTCCTCGCCGGGGCAGCAGGTGTCCTCGTCTCCGGCTTGGCGCCGATCGCTGCCCGTGCCCAAGTCGTGAGCAAGCCGGTGCGCCGGCCGGATCGCTACGAGGACTCGTTTATTTTCGAACGAAAGCCGTATACGTGGCCGGGCAACAAGACGCTTGCGATCTGGATCGCCCCCAATGTGGAGGTTTGGAACTATGATTCCCCGGTGGGGGTCGGTGTTTCTCCGAACAGCAGCAACATCGTGCCGGACGTCATCAACTACGGCTGGAGAGAGTACGGCCTGAGAGTCGGCCTTTGGCGTTTCGCCGACGTGTTCGACGCGGCCGGCGTCAAGGCGACGGTGGCCTTGAATTCATTGGTCTGCGAGCATTACCCCAAAGCCGTGGACGAAATGAAAAAGCGTGGCTGGGAGTTCATGGGCCACGGAACCACCAACAGCGAAAGCCTGGCCGGTTTAAATCCGGAGCGAGAGCGCGAGGTCATCCGGAGCGTTCTCAACACGATCGAGCAAGCGACCGGGCGAAAGCCGCGCGGCTGGCTGGGGAGCGGACTCGTCGAGACTTACAACACGCTCGACATCCTCGCAGGAGAGGGCGTGATCTATTGCGGCGATTGGAACACCGACGATCAGCCGTACCCCATGAAGGTCAAGACGGGGAAACTCTTTTCCATTCCGTATTGCATGGAGATCAACGATATCCCGCTCTTCATTCGCAAAGGCTATACCGGCGAGCAATATTACCGTTCCGTGATCGACCAGTTCGAGACGCTGCTGGCCGACAGCAAGAAGCAGCCGAGAGTCATGGGCATTCCGCTTCATCCCATGATCACCGGCCAGCCGTTGCGCATCAAATATCTGCAACGGGCGATCGCCGAGATGCAGAAGAACGATGCCGTTTGGTTTGCCACCGGCGGCGAGATCATCGACGCCTATCAGCGCGCGCACCCCACCGGCTAGCGGGGCGGCGCCGTCGCGCCGTCACGGCTCGAAGATCGCCTTGAACAGCGCCGCGAGGCGAAAGCCCGCCAGGGCGAGCTGGCGGCGCGCCTGCGCTTTGGCCCAGTCTTCGTATGACGGATCGAGCGTGGTCTCCCAGGTGCAGCCGCCGGTGAAGGAGAAGGGCGAGGGCTTTGCGCCCTTGCGGATCGCCAGGCGCTGATGCGCCTCGACTGCGAGCGGCATGATCTCGCTCACCCATTGTGTCGCCCACGTATCCGCCGAGCCGGCGGTTTCCCAGCTGGCCGGCGGCGCGGCGGCGAGCAGCTTGGCGAAGTCCTGCTCCGAGTGGGCGCTACCGGCGGCTTGCATCGCGCGAACGACGGCCGTGCTGTCCCAATAAAGGTGCAGGTTCGGGACCGGCGGGACGGCGGGAGGCGGAGCGACCAGGAAGATCAGGTTGCCGCCCATCGTCATTGCAGAGGTATCGCCGATCCCGAACGTCGGCGGCGTGCCGCCGATGTTTGGATCGACGCTCGTCTGGCAAGTCTTGTCGAAGTATTTCGCCCCCACATGCAGCGGCTGGTGGATGTCGCCCACGAGGTGCGCGATCAGCCAGACCGCTTCGGTGTCGGTGAGGTTGACGTCGTGCTTGGCGGGCGGTGTTTTGCCGCGCAATTGGGCGACCGCATATCCGATCATCTGCACGGCATCGATGTCTTGCGTACCGGCAGTGTTGAGGACGTAGCTCGGTTGCTGCAGCGGCACATCGGCGAAGTGGAATTGATCATGGTGCGGATTGCGCTCGGCGTACGCTTTCTCTTCGTCGGAGGGCGGGCGACCGCAAAACGGCAGGTTGCCCTTTTTCGCGCAATCCGGGAACACCGCGACCTCGCTCAGACTTCGTTTATGCACGCTGCCGCCATCGTTCTTCTGCAGCAGCTCGCTCACGCGCTGCTGCGTCGCCGGGTGGTACTGCTGCAGAACCAGGTCGGCGATGGCGCCGACGATGCGATGCCCCGGAAAGTCCCATGCCGCAGCCGGGGCCGGGACTGCGCTCGCCGCCCAGGCGGCGAGACATGCCGCTCGAATCCTGCCTCGCATGTCCGCGCTCCTTTCTGGTCGTCAGCTCTCCGCGTGTACGGTCGTGGAGCGTATCGGCTCAGAAAAATCGGTTGGCCGGCCGCGGCAGGCCGAGATTTTCGCGCAGTGTCTTGCCCTCATATTCCCGCCGAAACAGACCGCGCCGCTGCAATTCCGGCACCACGCGCTCGACGAAATCATCGAGCCCACCCGGCAGGTAGGGGAACATGATGGTGAAACCGTCCGAGGCTTCGGTGGTGAGCCATTCCTGCATCTCATCGGCGATGGTCGCGGGCGTGCCGACTATGGCGAGACCGGAATAGCCGCCAAGCCGCTGGGCGAGCTGGCGCACGGTGAGCTTCTCGCGCTTTGCGAGCTCGATCGCGCGCTGCCGGCCGCTCTTACTGGCGTTGCTCTCGGGGATTTCCGGCAGCGGCCCGTCGGGATCGAAGCGCGAGGCATCGTGACCGAGCGCGATCGAGAGCGAGGCGATGGCGTTATCGTAGTGAACGAGGCTGTCGAGCCGCGCCCGCTTGGCGCGCGCCTCCTCCACCGTGTCGCCGACCACGACGAAGCAGGCCGGCAGAATCTTCAGATGATCGCGCGAACGTCCGGCCTTCTCGGCGCGGGCTTTGACGTCGGCGTAGAATTCGCGCCCGGCGGCGCGGTTCGCTTGGGCCGTGAACACGGCCTCCGCCGTTTCCGCCGCGAGTTGGCGCCCGGCCTCCGAGGCCCCGGCCTGGACGATGACCGGCCAGCCTTGGATCGGGCGGGCGATGTTGAGCGGGCCGCGCACGGACAGGTATTTGCCCTTGTGGTCGAGCACATGCAGCTTGTCGGGATCGAAATAAAATCCGCGATCGGCGTCGCGGATGAAGGCATCGTCCGCCCAGCTGTCCCAAAGACCGGTCACGACGTCGTAGAACTCGCGCGCGCGGGCGTAGCGCTCGCCATGCTCCATGTGGTCGTCCAGCCCGAAATTCAGCGCCGCATCCGGATTGGAGGTGGTGACGATGTTCCAGCCGGCGCGCCCGCCGCTGATATGATCGAGCGAAGCGAACCGCCGCGCCACATGATAGGGCGCATCGAAGGTGGTCGACCCGGTGGCGACGAGGCCGAGATGCTCGGTCACGCCGGCCAGGGCCGAGAGCAGCGTGAACGGCTCGAATGATGTCACCGTATGGCTGCGCTTGAGCGCGTCGAGCGGCATATTGAGGACGGCCAGATGATCGGCCATGAAGAAGGCGTCGAATTTGCCGCGCTCGAGCGTCTGCGCGAAGCGTTTGAGATGCGCGAAGTTGAAATTGGCATCCGGGAAAGCGCCGGGATAGCGCCAGGCGCCGGTGTGGATGGTGGCCGGCCGCATGAAGGCGCCGAGCCTGAGTTGACGCGAAGCCGCCATCGACAACCCCTTCGCGAACGATGCTCGTATATAGGCGCGAGCTCATTTCAAGGGAACAGGCGGGTCGCGGGGATCGCGGGCGAGAATTTTTTGTGGGCCAGCGGCTGCAGCGGCAAGAGAGGCTTGGCTATGTGCCACAGGCGTTGCGGCCATCACCAGATTCTACGGTGCGGCAGCCGGGCGTAGCGCACGACTAGCGGAATGAAGAGGTCCACCATAGGCGCCGGCTATTGCCGGCAGGCGCGATCGGCTATTGCCTCTCTCGCGCGTCTCCCGCTCGATCGCGGATGACGTGTGGCGACACCAGGTTGTGATCCAACCCAGCTGGCCGCTGCCGCCCAAAGGCGCGATATTCGAGCGTGCGACGTCCTCAAAGGTGGGAGAGCGCCATGCCGCGGGTCCAGCTGACACATCTCTGCGCCGGATTGCTCGTTTCCGCCGTGGGTCTCGCCTTAGTCCTCTCCTCGCCAGCCAACGCCGAGCGGGTGACCAAGAAGCAGGGCTCGTATCATTCTCAGCGCGTGGCAGCGAATGCGAATGCCCGACGGGTAAAGCCGCAGGACTCCAACGCCGTGTATTGGGGATGCTGCACCAAGATGGGTGCCGACCCCGATCCGTTCATCCGCTCGCAGATTCTGCGCGATGCGAGCGGCTTCTTCGGTGGAATCGACTAGGCGCGTCCCCGACCCCCACAGCCCTAGCCTACGGTATCAGCGGCCTCTCCGATCGAGGGGCGATGGCCGATGGGTCGGATTCAAAAGGGCAGGGTGCATCGCACCCTAGGGGTAATGCCCGAGAAAGAACGGCCTGCACCTAGAATGCGAAGGCGTTCAGGACCAGGGTGCAGGTGACGATCGCACCCAGGATCAGTCCGAATAATTGGGTAATTCGACGCTCACTCATAACCAGCCTCCCAACCTAAACGTTAGTCGCGCGAACGATCTTTTCGGTTCAATCGCCGCGAGCCGAGGCCGCGCAATTGCTGCCAGCGGCCGACCTTGCCGGGCGGGCGCAAGAGGGGCAGGCTGAGGGGGCTTGGCGCCCGCTTGACGCCATGCAGCAACAATAAGGGAGGTGTCCCGTGAGAGCTCTCGCCATCGGTTTGGTGGCTGGCGCCGCGTTCTGCGGCGTCGCGTCGGCCCCGGCATCGGCGATGCCTATGGGCAATCTCGCCACCGCAGCGAGCGATCTCGCGCTCGGTCAGGGCGTTCGCTACGTGTGCAATCGGTATCGATGCTGGCGGCGGCCGAATTACGCCTACCGCCCGGGGGGCTATTACGGCTATGGACCGAGCTATTATGGGCCGAGCTACGCGCCAAGCTACTACGGCTATGGGCCAGGTGGGTCCGGCTACGGACTAGGGTCGACCGGCGGACTGTATGGCGGCGGTCTCTACGGCCGATGGTGGTGGTGAGGCGCCCGACAGTTTGGCCGCCGGCGCGCCTGTTCCCCCTAGCGCGCGGCCGCGCGGCGGTCCTTTGCGTCCTCGCGAGCGTTCGCGCGCCAGCTCAGTCGTGGGATTTGGGCGCGCCCGCCATTTGTGGCCCATTGATTTGATAGAGCACGAACCGGTTGCCGGCAAAAACCGGGGTGAGGCGCGTCGCATCCGGATTGGCGTAGTCGCGGTCCGTGAACAAGATGTAGAGGTAATCGTACTCCGTGGTCCACCGCGCCCAGTAGGGTGGGTCGTCCCAATCCGTCAGCTCCGCCGACGAGAGGAGTTGCCGGATCGACGGCGGCGTTCCGTCTTCGGTGTCGACGCGGTCGCGATAATTGCGGCGCACATGCAAGACCTGCTTGCCGAGCACGGTGAAGGCGGTCGTGACCAAGGCGGAGCGCTCGATGATCGCCAGACAGGCGGCGTGCATGAGCCACAACTCACGCACGTTGTCGCCGTTGTCGGGATCCGCATACGCGACCAGCACCTTGGACCCGCGCTCGATTTGGCGGACGGAGTCGCGGAACGAGGTGGTCCCGCGCGAGAGCTCGCGCCACACGCCCTGCACCTCGAATGCGCGCACGGCGAGCAGCAGAACGAGCACGGTCGCGAAGCCGCGCCGCACGAACTCGTCGCGCAGATCGAGATGGGCGCAGGCGATGATCATGAACGCCAGCGCGATCGGCAAGCGCTGGTCCGCCATGTAGGTGTCGAACAGAACCCGCGGCAGCGTCAAATACGTCGCGCCGCCGACCGCCAGCAGCACCCAGCCGAACGGATGAAATCGCAGGGCGCGGTGGCGGATGGCGAAGAGCGCGGCGATTGCGACGATCGTCGCCAGGAAGAACGTCGCGGAGCGGGAATAGACCTCGATGACATAAAGGAGACCGGTGAGCTTGCCGCCAAGCTCCCAGGTGAAATCCCACCGCAACGTCCAGGTCGGGCTCATCAGCAGCAGCGGCAGCACCGGAAGGAACGGGATTCCGCTGGCGACGAAATCAACCCAGGCGGGTAACTGGCGCTGTGGCGCAGGCTCGCACGCCAAGGCGGCCCGCTTGCGTGCGCGTAACGCCAGCAGCCTTTGCAGTTCGAACGCGAACAGCGCGAGCCCGTAGACTCCGACCGCGAACAGATGACAGAAGAACAGCGCCAATACGAACAACGTCGATACGGCGAGACGCAAAATCATGGCCCGCTCGCGCAACGCCACCCAGGTCGCGAGCGCCCAGAGTGAGAGCCCGATGCCGAACAGATAGTTCATCGTGCCGACGAGAAAGACCTTGTTGTAGAGCAGGGGGAAGGCGATCAGCGGCAGCACCGACCAGTGGCCGTAGAGCTGGCGGTTGAGCGCAAGCGTGCCCGACAGGATCAGCACGAAAGTCATGATCGTGTAGGCCTGTCCGGCGAGATAGACGTTCATGACCCGCTGCAGGATCGGAACGATCAAATCCATCATCAGGTTTGGAATAACCTGCCATTCGACCTCGTAGAAAAGCGCCAGATTTGGATCGCTGCGGATGGTGGCGATCACGTGCATGCGCGCGAGGTGATTGATGTAGTCGGACAGCGGCGGCCAGGGATAGAGCAGGATCGGGACCGACGCGATGGCGGCCAAGGTCACAAACAGCGCGGCGATCTGCCTGGCGCTGAAACGGACGGCCTGTTGTGGGATCGGCTCAGCTTCGCCGGCGAAAATGTCGAGCCGGCCTGGCGCTGGTGCCGATGGGCCCGCCCGCTTTGCTGCGCGCAACCCGAGAAATTGACCGACATCAACCATTTCGGGCTACGCGCTCAGGCGCTGCTTCACCAAAGCGATTGGGAGAACGAAAGTCCGTGCTAGTGGACACGTCGCCGGGTGGCGAGTGTTCGATTGACTCGGCGTATCACGTCGACATGCCAAAGTCCACTATTGCCTCGCGCGGCGGGACCGGATTGCGCGCGCAATGGGTCGAGCCGCACGAAGGTTTTCGCCGCGTTCGCGGCTACACACGCAAGTCCATCGGATCGACGCGATCGCGGGCGTGGCGGCCGTCGGCGTCTCACGCGTTGGCGCGGAGCGAGAGCGGGGCATCATCTCCGTGACGTTATCGGCTCGGCCCTTCGCCCAATTGTGCGCGAAGACAAAGCCGGCGTGTGCAGACGCGCGCGAGAAGTGCCAATGGGAGGCTGCTTGTTGACAGTCCGAGCGACTGGGATCACAATCTAGGATTGCGAGCTCAATCGAGACCGTTGCGAATGATGCCGACACTGCGAATGCTGGCGACGGCTCTGTGCCTGCTCGGCCTTGTCGCGACGGGAATTGTCGGCGGCTGCGGCCTCGGTCCCACCGCGGCACAAGCGCGGCCGACACCGCCATGACGCCGTCGAGGCCTGGCATGGGCGCGTGCGCGAGGTCGTGGTCTCACTAGAGCTGTCTTTGAACGTCGGTGGAGCGGCTCGGGAGATGCTCTTTCCTGCCCACATTCCGACGAGGCCGCAAACTTTCCTCGTGCGCAGCGGATCGAAGCGCGTGCCGTGGTGCGCGGCCGCGCTGACGCTGGTGATGATTGCGACCGCCACCGCCGCCGAGGACCGGGAAACCTGTCAGAAAGCAGAAGGTCAAACCGCGGTTGCCGCCTGCACGGCCGTGATCTCATCGGGGCAGTTGCAGGGGCACGATCTTGCCGCCGCATATTTCAGCCGCGCTTTCAACTTGAACAAATTGGGTGAGCCCGACCGCGCGATCGAAGATTACAGCGAGGCAATTCGGTTGGACCCCAAATACGTCCTCGCCTTGAACAACCGGTGCGCCGTTTACAATGCAAAGCATGAGTACGACCGCGCTATCCGCGACTGCGAGCAGGCTCTTCAACTCAATCCCAACTACGCCAACGCCTATCTCGGTCGCGCCAACGCGCTTCGCAACAAAGGCGAATACGATCAGGCGATCAAGGATTACGAACAGGTCATCCGGCTCGACCCGAAGACGGTCAGCGGCCTCTTCGGTCGAGCGCTCGCGTTCGGTGCCAAAGGCGAATATGATCGTGCAATCCAGGATTACAGCATCGTCATCGAGCGAAATCCGCGCGACCAGGTTGCTCTCAACAACCGGGGCGTCCTTTACGAGAAGATCCGCAACTACGATCGGGCAATGCGCGACTTCGACGGCGCGATCGCGCTCAATGCCAAATACGATCTCGCGATCGCCAACCGCTGCTTGACCTTGAACCGAAAGCACCAGTTCGATCGCGCGATCGAGGATTGCAACCGAGCGATCGAGCTGAACCCGCGATACGCGACCGCGTACGTGACGCGAGGGCAAAGCTATCAAGGCAAAGGAGATCACCCGCGCGCCGTCGAGGACTTTAACCGGGCGATCGAGCTCAATCCGGGCTCCGCCAACGCCTTCTACGGACGCGCCTACAGTTACGACTCCCTCGGCGATTCCACCCGCGCGATCGAAGACTACAGCAAAGTCATCGAGCTCGATCCGGCATCGATCGGCGCTTGGAACGGTCGCTGCTGGGCGCGCGCCGTGGTAGGTGACCTCGAAAAGGCGCTTGAAGATTGCAATCGCGCGCTGGCGATGCGGCCGGCCTATTCCAACGCGCTCGACAGCCGCGGCTTGGTCCACCTGAAAATGGGAAAACTGGACAACGCAATCGCGGATTACACTTCGGCGCTCGAGGTCCAGCAGAAGAATGCGAGCGCGCTCTATGGGCGAGGGGTAGCAAACGCGAAGAAGGGGGACGAAAAGGCGGCGCGCGCGGATATCGAGGCGGCAAAGGCCATCGATCTGGATATCGAAGAAGACTTCAAGCGCTATGGCGTGCGCTGAGCGATGGGACGATAATCCGCAAGAGGACCTTGTCGCCCTCTCGCGTCCTCGCGGGGGGCTGGATCCGGCCGGAACAAGGACGCTTTAGAAAGAGGCGGCGAATCGACGGAAACGGGAGGCGGCCATGACGGAAATTCCTATCGGCATCGTGGCGATCTTGGCTCTGGTCGGTGCGCACATCATCTGGGTCCTGCTGCCGCTCGCACCTGCGGTGCTCATTTATTGGCTGTTTCCCAACACCCCCGTGACCGTAAGCGGGCCTCTGTCCGGCCTTACGGTGCGCACCGGCGGAGCCTTCGGCGCGTATCTGGTCGTGTTGCTGCTGACTTATGGGCAGCTTCGGACGATCAACCAATCGATTTCCATGCTCGAGAGCCAGTTCTGGAACGTAAGAGGCACGGTTCAACTGATCGACTCGAAGGCGAGGCCGATCGATTCCCCCGATCTCCTTCAGAAACTGGTGGTGGTGACGAAGCCGGAACCCCACCTGATCGACAAGTACGAAATCAGGCTTCGAATCGTGCAGGAGACGGATGGCACTCTACCCATCACGGTGATCAAGATACCGGAGTTCGGCGAGCACAGGATCATGTGGGCATCCGGCACCAAGGATGAATTCAAACGAACCATCAACTTCACGGCCCCGTTCAAGCTCCAGCAAGAGAGCAGCACGAGCGTCCCGGTGGCGGACGTCCCGACGCGCCTGGGTGCGGCGCCGGTGGACAGTAGCGCTCATCCCGACTCTTCCAGTCCGTGACTTTGCCGGCTCGGCAGGCTTGTAAACCTTCGAACGGGACCGCATGACATTTCGCCGCCGCCAATTGCTGCGCTTGGCCGCCGGAGCTGCCGCGCTCGCGGCCGTCCCGCGCATCGCGACGGGTGAAACCTACCCCGCGCGGCCGGTGCGCGTGATCGTTCCATTCGCGCCCGGCGGTCCGACCGATGTGTTCGCCCGCCTCATGGCGCAAAAGCTGTCCGAGCAAATGGGCGTGCAGTTCTACGTCGAGAACATCGCCGGCGCCGGCGGCAATATCGGAGCGGGCCGAGCGGCGCAGTCGACGCCCGACGGTTATACGATCCTCGTCAACGGCGCCAACCACGTGGTCAATCCCGCGCTCTACCAGCGAATGCCCTACGATCCCGCCAAGGATTTCGACCCCGTCACGCTGGCGGTGACGGCACCTGCGGTGCTCACGGTCAACCCGACGCTGCCAGTGGACACGGTGCGCGACCTCGTTGCCCTCATCAAAACCCATCCCGGGAAATACAGCTACGCCTCGCCGGGGGTAGGTACGCCGCCGCATCTCGTGGGCGAGTTGTTCCGCCTGTCGCTCGGCCTCGACCTCGTACACGTCCCATTCAACGGCGGCGGCCCGGCGGTCGCCTCGGCGGTCGCGGGTCACACGCCGATTTCCTTCGGATCGACGGCTCCGGCCGTGCCGCTGATCAAAGATGGGAAGCTGCGGGCGCTCGCGGTTTCGACCAAGACGCGCTCGCAGGCGCTGCCCGATGTTCCCACCATGACGCAGGCCGGCTATCCCGACGTTGCGGGCGAATCGTGGTTCGCCGTCGTCGTGCCGGCGGGGACGCCCAGGGACATCATCGCGCTGCTGCAGCGGGATATTGCACAAGCCATAATCCGGCCGGACATGCAGGAGCGCCTGGCGACGCTCGGTTACGAGCCGGTCGCCAGCACGCCCGAGGAGTGCGCCGCCCGCTTCCGGACGGAAATTGCGAAGTGGGGGAAAGTCATCGGCGAGGCGGGCATCAAGGCGCAGTGAGAGCTGTGCCCATATGCGTGCGTTGCGCCGGCCGGGTCCCGCCCCCGATGGGCATTCGAGGCGTCTGCTGGGGGTGCAAACCCGAGATAGCGCCGCTGAGGCGGGGGGCGCGGTGACGCCTCGCAGCCTCCCACATGGGCGCTCTTCCGCCCTAATCGGAAGGCGCAAACGAATTCTCAATTCAGCGCTGTAATACTAATTGTGCATTGCCTGCCATTGGCCGATGCTGCAATGCAACATAAGTGTGATGATCCCATCCGGTTCGGCTCAACCGATGCCCTACGGGGATAGCTATGAAGAACCACTGCGCTTACTGCCATGGCAAGTTCGGTCTGGTGCGGTATCGCCGCGCGTTCAAGACCTTCTGTTCGCAGACATGCGTTGATCACTACAGAGCCTGGCTTCGAGCCGAAGTCGGCAAGCGCAAGAGTTGGTCGGACTGTCTTTGGCTGGCCAGCCTGAACGTCGTTCCTTACGCCGGCGAGAAATCTTCGGTTTAGCCAAGAGCACCATCGCGCGCGCGGACGCGCGGTCGCGTCGATGAAGATGGCAAAACGCGCGGCGATCGCCGCGCGTTTTGCTTTCACGCAACGAGTGGTCCCGGAGGGTTTCCGGGACCACTCGCTTTTGCCTGCTAGCTTATTCCCGCTTGGGTCGCGTCAGCGGCAGGAACGGTGCGTCCTGATGATCCTCCGTCCGTCCGCCGTTACGATGCGCTCCTTCACGAGAGGACATTCGGCGCCATAGGCATAATATGCGTCACCGCGATATTCGTCACCGCGCCCGCGATCGTAGCCATAGCGCGGCCCGACGCCGAAGCCGAATGGGCCCACCTGCACGCCCGCCCCTCCCGGGTCCGCGCCCATGTAGACCTGAGCGGAGGCCGGAACCGCCGCAACGAGCAAAGCGCCCGTTGCCACGGCCATCAATAGGTTCCTCATGACTTCCTCCTTTCTTATTTTCCTCCCCGCCCCAACGCATCAGGCGCGCAGGCGTTGCGCCTCGAAAAAAATTCCAAACCGAGGGAACCACGATGTTTTGTGCCCCGCCTGTCGAGGCGGCGTGCGGCAACGCCCGCTGCCGGAGGGAACGATCGCTCTGCGTTCCCCAAGCCGGCAGCGCGAACGGCATGGCGATCGCGCCGTGCGTGCGATCGCCGGCGCACGTGCGGCGTCATCGCCGCGCGGCCGCAATCGAGGAGCCGCAATCGAGGAAAGGTATCGCTGAACCGCGCCGAGCCGCAGTGCTCGCGCTTCCCCGCCCGCCCGCGTTACGATTTCTTAACCGCGCCAACAAGTGGTGCCGGCGCAATGCGTTGGCGCATGTCAATCGCTAGCCCGAGCGCAGCGCATGCACGCTATATCGGGGATGCGAGAACAAAAGCAGGACTCCAAGAGGTGCAGAAAAATTGTTAGCTTAAACCCCGTCGCTGTCCGTAGGAGTATTGCCGTGGCGCCGCGTGCATATTGGAAGGGCTACCTCAAGCTTTCGCTCGTCTCTTGCCCGATCGCGATCAGCCCCGCCGCCTCGGCGTCCGAGCGCATCTCATTTCGGCAGATCAACAAGAAAACCGGCAACCGGCTGCGCCAGCAGTTGGTGGATGAGGAGACGCGCGAGCCGGTCGCGCCCGAGGACAAAGGCAGGGGCTACGAAGTCGACAAGGGGGTCTTCATCGAGGTCGACGACGATGAGCTCGAGGCCATCCAGGTGGAGAGCCGACACACCATCGACATCGACAGCCTCGTCCCCGCCGCGCAGATCGACAAGCGCTTCTACGACAACCCCTATTACATCGCGCCGACCGACAGCGTGGGCCAGGAAGCATTCGCGGTCATCCGCGACGCCATGCGCGGCAAGGGCATGGTCGCGCTCGGCCGCATCGTGCTCGCCAAACGCGAGCGCGTCATTGCCTTGGAGCCGTGCGGCAAAGGCATGCTGGGTACGACGCTGCGCTACGGCTACGAGGTGCGCAAGCCGGAAGAATACTTCAGCGACATCGAAGACATCAAAGTGCCCGGCGAGATGTTGAAGCTCGCCGAGCACATCCTCGACACCAAGGCCGGTGATTTCGACCCGACCGCGTTCGAGGACCACTACGAGACGGCATTGGTGGAGCTGCTGCGCAAGAAGCAGGCCGGCTTCAAGCCGCCGAAGACCAAAGAGCACATCGCCGCGCCGCGCAACGTCATCAATCTCATGGATGCGCTGCGGCGCAGCGTGCAGGCCGAGCGCGCGGCCCCGGCGCCGGCGAAGAAGGGCCGCAAGCGAGTCGAAGGGCAGCGGGAAATGCTGCTGCCGATCGAGGGCAAGCAGACGCCGCAGCGAGCGGCGGCCAAGAAATCGGGCGCGCGCCGCAAGGCGGGCTGACGCCGCGGCAAGCTGGATTACGCCGATGTCATCGCGCTGGCCATCGCCGGCGGCAGAAGGCATGATCTCGCATCCGTAATCACCACCCGCCGATACATGCGTCCGAGACACGCAGTGCTGGCCGCCCTTATCGTCTGCGCCTTGCGCTATGACGCCGCCGGCCCTGCCGTCGCGCAGAGCTGGCCGAGCCGTCCGCTGACCATGGTGGTCCCATTCGCGGCCGGCGGCGGCACCGACGTGCTCGGGCGCATCGTCGGGCGGCGGCTCTCCGAGGTTCTGGGGCAGCAGGTGATCATCGAGAACGTGGGCGGCGCCGGCGGCATGGTGGGCTCCGCGCGCGTGGTGAAGGCCGCCCCGGACGGCTATCAATTCGTGCTCGGCAGCAGGGCCGATGCCATCAATCAGACGCTTTATAAAAATCCGCTCTACAATTTCGCCACCGAACTCGCGCCGGTGGTGTTGATCGCCGATCAGCCGACGCTCTTGGTCGCGCGCAAGGATTTCCCCGCTGACAATCTGCGGGAGTTCATCGCCTATGCGAAGGCGAACCAGGCGAGCATGCAGATGGCGTCGGCCGGGGCGGGGTCTACCGGCCATCTCGACTGCATGCTGCTCAACGCGGCGATCGGCATCAACGTCACTCACGTCCCGTATCGCGGGGGAGGGCCGGCGATGCAGGATCTGATCGCTGGCCGCATCGATTATTTCTGTACGCTGAGCGCGACCGCGAAGCAGCAGATCGAAGGCAAATTGGTCAAGGCGATCGCGATCCTGTCGCGCGATCGCTCGTCGATGCTGCCGGAGCTCGCCAGCGCGCAGGAACAGGGGCTCAACTTCGAGGCCTCGACGTGGTTCGGCTTCTTTTTGCCGCGAGGCACCCCGGAGCCGATCATCCGGAAGCTCCATGACGCCACCGTCGAGGCGATGGAGACCCCCTCGGTGCAGGAGCGGCTCAAGGAGGTGGGCGCCGTCACCGTCGCGCCGGAGCGCCGCTCGCCCGCATATCTGCAGAAGTTCGTTGCGAGCGAGATCGAGAAGAACGCCGCGCCGATCAGGGCCGCGGGCATCGCGATCGATTGAGACCTCGATCGCCTGGTCGAGAACGCTTTGGATCATCTGGCTAGATCGCGAGCGACCTGCGACGGCGCAATCACGACGAAAACCGCTGCGCTCAGCCGGGCGACGTCCGGCCCCTGACCAAAGCACGCGCGCGCCGCGCTCCATGCCGCCTGCGGGCGGCGAGCGCAAGCGATCCTCAAAACTTATCGCGAGGTCCTTAGATCCTGCCGAGGAGGACGAGGATGAGAACGATGACGAGGATCAGCCCGAGGCCGCTCGACGGATAGTAGCCCCAGCCGGCGCTATAGGGCCAGGTCGGCAGCGAGCCGACGAGAATAAGAATCAAGATAATCAGCAGAATGGTTCCGAGCACGGTTATCTCCCTAGTTTCGTCTCACCGGATTTCTCTGTGGCCTGCACTCTGTCTTCAGTAAGCTATGAATGCTCCGGTCGCCGCCTCACGATGGAGTATCGAAACGTTGCTTCCTGCTCCGGTGAGGATTCAACAGCGAGAGAACGTTTTTAGCGCGGGTATGTTCCCGAGGGTTTCTCATTTCCGTCGGGCGTCTCAGCGGCGTTTGCCGCAAGCGTGGCTCGCGCAGACCGAATGGCAAAAACTCAGACGCAGGCCATTGCCGACGCCCGCGAGCCTCTCATCGTTGCCGACGCTTGCGTGAATTCGGCGCGTCGAAGCAACTGTTGACCTCGGATGCGCGTGGGCACTCGGCACTGGCCGAACGATTCGGATTGCGGGATGCAAGGAACTTTAACCTCGGTGTGTACGTTGCTCGTCATCCAGGGATGGCGCAGAGCTCTGTCTACGCCTTCTCGCCGAGCGGCGCTGAAAACATTGCATGTCGGTCACAGCAAGGCGGGTGCGTGCAGCGCCCGCGTCCGATCCCAAACAGCCGCGGCGCATGCGCGTGCTCGGCCCGGGCCTCATCACCGGAGCCTCCGACGACGACCCCAGCGGGATCGCGACCTACAGCCAGGCCGGCGCCCAGTTCGGTTTCGCAATCTCGTGGACCATGCTGTTCAGCTACCCGTTGATGGTGGCGATCCAGCAGATCAGCGCCAGGATCGGCCGCACGACAGGCAAAGGCATCGCCGGCAATCTGCGCCAGCACTACCCCAACTGGCTGCTGCAAGGGGTCGTCGCGCTGCTTCTCGTCGCCAACACGATCAACATCGGTGCCGACCTCGGGGCCATGGCCGACGCGCTGCGGTTGCTGATTGGCGGACCTTCATTGATCTACGTGATCGCGTTCGGTGCGTTGTGTGCGCTCCTGCAGGTGTTCATGGCCTATGCTCGCTACGTCGCCGTGCTGAAATGGTTCACGCTTGCCTTGTTTGCGTATTTTGGCACGGCGATGGTCGTGAACATTCCCTGGGCCGAAGCGGCGCGCGGCTTTTTGATTCCGACCTTCCTGCCGGACGCCGCGTTCTGGACGACCGTCGTCGCGGTGCTGGGGACCACCATCAGCCCGTATCTGTTTTTCTGGCAGGCGGCGCAGGAGGTCGAGGATATTCGGGCCGAGCCCGAACGCAGGCCGCTCGTGAAGGCGCCGCACCAGGGGCCGGACGCGATCCAGCGCATCCGGCTGGACACTTACGTCGGAATGGCGTTCTCCAATCTGGTGGCGCTCGCGATCATCGTCACCACCGCGGCGACGCTCCACGCCGGCGGAATAACCGACATCTCGACCTCGAGTGCGGCAGCCGAGGCGCTCCGGCCGGTGGCCGGGCCGTTTGCGTTCACCCTGTTCGCCCTCGGAATCGTCGGGACCGGCCTGCTCGCGGTCCCGGTGTTGGCGGGATCAGCGGCCTATGCCATCGGCGAGGCGCGCCGGTGGCCCGTCGGTCTCGGCCGCAAGCCGCAAAAGGCCAAGGCCTTCTATGCGACGCTGACGATCGCGATCATGGTCGGGGCCGCGCTCAACTTTTCCCCGATCAACCCGATCAAGGCGCTCTATTGGAGCGCGGTGATCAACGGCGTGGTGGCGGTGCCGGTGATGGTGGCCATGATGCACATGACCGCCAATCCGAAGGTCATGGGGAAATTTCCCGTCCATGACGGCCTGCGCCTCGTTGGCTGGATGGCGACGGCGGTCATGGCGGCAGCCGCGATCGCGATGGGCGTGACGGCCCTCGCCTGACGATGTGGCTTCGTGTCCAGGGAACCTTGTCGCGGCAGCACCGTTCTAAAGGTCACAACGAACGGAGACATGCAATGGACAAGGATCGCATCAAGGGTTCGGCTCAACAGGCCAAGGGCAAGATCAAGGAGGTTGCGGGCAAGGCGACCGGCGACAAGAAACTCGAAGGCGAAGGAAAGGCCGACAAGATCGGCGGGAAAATTCGCAACGCCGTCGGCGGCATGAAGGACGCGCTGCGCGGGCGATGATGCCCAGCAAGATCGGTGAGAAATTCATCGGCTCGTATCGGGCGAGGGAACTTTGTCATCGGCAGCGCGTTCAGCCGATGCAAAGTGTTGAAGAGATGAAAAGCGTTGAAGAGGAGAACACCATGGGCCGCGGTCTTCTGTTGTGGCTAATCGGAATCCCGATTCCGATCATCCTTCTGATTTGGCTGTTTGGCGGACTTCACTAGATGTCCGAGCTCGTCCAGTTCGTCGTGCTGCAACGGAGTGAAAAGTGGGTCGTGAAGTCCCGCGAGTTGGAGCGCGCGTTCGGCGATCGGCGCAAAGCCATTCACTGTGCCGTCGAACTTGCAAATGAAAGCGGAAAGAACGGGAAGCCGGCGCTGGTATTGGCCGGCTCCCGCCGCCATGAATTTGCGCCAGTTTGGACCTTCGGCAAGGATCCCTACCCGCTGGCACGGTCCGTTTCGCGCCGGCTCGCCAAGATCGAGCGGCCCAAACTCGACCGCCAGCTCGACCGCCCCAGCCGCGCCGGTTGACGACAGGCGTGCACCTTCCGCCCCCGATTCGTAGCGGCATCTTCTAGGTAGCCGGTCGCTACCGAGGTGAGCGTCGTGCGACGACGAAGGGTTCGCTGGGGCGAAAAAATCCCCGACGAAAAAAAACCCGGCCAAGGCCGGGGAAAAATTGATCGTATGAGCCAGCCGATGCCTTCACGCTGGCCACCCTGTCCGAAGCAAAGTGCGTCGCTGGAACCGAATCGCGTCACGATCCGTTATGCAAGTGCGGGAGGTTCTGGAGGTGTATCATGCCGATCTTCCTGTGGGTCGTTTTCCCTTTCGCCGTTTGGTCAGCGTGCATGGATCAGGCGCTGTCCGTTGCCAAGCCGAGCCATCCAAAAGAATTCATCAGCTGAATAGATTTGACGCGTCCTCGGCGCATCCCGCAGTCTAGATTTCGGCGCGGTCTTTGGCTGCGGCGCATCCCTCACAATCTGGCTTGCAGCGACGATAATTCTCGTCGGCTCACTGCGCGGGCGCCGATGAATCCCATGTCGATGGCGCGACGAATCGTCGAGTAACACTCGCACACCATCTCCTGCAGCTTTTCGCGGTCCAATACTTTGATGACGGCCCGACGATAGTCGATTGCGCCGGTGTCACGCAGCATGGTGGCGGCAGTCGTCACGCTCGATCTGCGCACTCCGAGCATTTCGGCGAGCGCTTCTTGGCTGAGCTGGATATCATCGGCGCACCTGTCGGCCGACAGCAACAAGACTCGGCTCAAGCGGCTGATGAGATCGTGCAGGGCATTGCAGGCGGTTATCTGCTGCACATGAGCCATCACGCTCATGTGGTAGTGGTTGATGCTTTCCTTGAGCTTTGCGCTGTCGTCGAGCATGCGCCGGAACATCGGTCCGGGCATTCGCAGCGCCGATCCCGGCAGCTGCACCCTCGCCGAGGTGAACGCATGCAGGGAGCCGAATCCTTCGATGGTGCCGATGGCGCCTTCACGACCGATGCTCACCGTTTCGACGCTCGTGCCTTCTTCCAACACGGCCATGAGCGAAACAATCCCGTTTTGCAGAAAATACACTTGCTCGATCTTCTCGCCCGGCTGATGCAGCAAATCGCCGGGCAGCAGCAGCACCTCGCGCAGGTGGGGAGCAAGCAAGGCGAGGTCGTCGGGGGCAAGGGCGGCAAGGAGCCCGTTGCGAATATGGGAATTTTGCACGGTTGTCATTGGCTCACTCCGGCAATTGCGCGCGGGTGTTCGACGACGTGGACGTATAAGAGTACGCTCGCGGACATGCGCGTTCGGCCCGCGGGTGGTGCGGTATCCATCCTCAACTTTGAAATGCGGGGATCCGCGCTCGAGGACACTAGGAGCGTGGGACCCTAAGAGTCGGTTCGGTTGCCGACGCTCAGAAGCACGTTTCAGAAACGCCGCTGGATGTCTTTGGTTCCCGACGACTTCGTTCGCCGGCCATGCGGAGAAGGCGCATCGATCTTGCGAAGCGTGGAAAGCGCCCCATAGAAAAGCCCCGCCAGGGCGGGGCTTAAGTCGAAACGAAACGTGGGATCGTCAGAAACCCACGGGGTCGGAGTCTGCAGCGAACGGTGTCGGAATTAGGACGGCGCCGGCTTGTGTCGGCAAGCGTACCGACGGGCATATGGGAGTTCCATTAACCTCACGGGCGTCGTCGGCCTCGGTTGCGAGGCGACGATGGGGAAGGCTGCCGGCTCCCGCCCTGTAACAGCTGCGAACACATCGGGAGCCATTGCCGTGCCGATCCGTCGCTTATTGGAGAATCATGTATTTGGACCGGAGGAGATCACGGTCCTCACCACCGCGTTCGAAGACACCTTGCGCGCGTTGCGCCTGGCCGATCGAGCCGACCCCGCAACCGAGATCATCGCCAAGAAGATCATCGAGCTCGCCCAGCAAGGCGAGCGCGATCCCGTACGTTTGCGCGAACGCGCGATTCAATTTCTGTCGCAATAGACGTCGCGGGCGGCGGCAGTGCTGGGGTGAGGGATTTCAACGTCCTTCGGTGAATGGAAGAAAAACTTGTGTTCGTTCGAAGCTTTTCCGCTACGTTCGGGTCGCGTCATGACGCGTAGGAACGGCGGCGGATCGCGATGGCCAATTCAGGCTCGAGCGCGGGGCTCGCACTTGCGAGCCAACGTCATCTTTTCGATATCCCGGACGACGTCGCGTTTCTAAACTGCGCCTACATATCGCCGCTGCCGAAAGTCTCGCTGAGCGCCGGTGATCGAGGGCTGCGGCGCAAGGCCCAGCCCTGGACCATTGCAACGGCCGATTTCTTTACGTCGAGCGAGACGGTGCGGAAATTGTTTGCCGACCTCATCAATGCCGCCGCAGACGATGTCGCATTCGCTCCGGCGGTGTCCTACGGCATGGCGCAGGCGGCGCACAACATTCCAATCCGAAGGACGCAGCGCGTCGTGACGCTGTCAGAACAGTTTCCATCCAACGTTTATCCGTGGATGGATCTGGCCGAGCGAACCGGGGCCGCGTTCGTCTCGGTCCCGCGCCCCGGCGACGACGATTGGACGTCGGCGCTGCTCTCCTTCATCGATGGATCGACCGGCATCGTGGCGGTGCCGCAGTGTCATTGGACCGACGGCGGGCTCATCGACCTCGAGGCGATCGCGGCTGCGTGTCGCAGCGCCGGCGCCGCGCTCTGCGTGGATGCCACCCAGTCGGTCGGCGCGCTGCCGCTCGACGTGAAACGGATCGATCCGGATTTTGTCGCCGTCGCCAGCTACAAATGGCTGCTCGGACCGTACAGTCTCGGATTTCTCTACGTTGCGCCGCGCTGGCAACGCGGTCGCCCCATCGAGCACAATTGGATCGCGCGCGAGGGCTCCGAGGATTTCGCCGGCCTGGTCAACTACTGCCACGACTTTCAATCGGGCGCGCGCCGTTTCGACGTCGGCGAGCGCAGCAACTTTGCGCTGATGCCCGTGGCCGAAGCCTCGCTCAAGCTGATCTTGCAATGGACGGTGCCGCGCATCTCCGAGACGCTGCGGCTGCGCACGCGCGCCATCGCCGAGCGGGCGCGCGCCGAATTCGCCATCGCCAGCGTACCGGACCAGCGCCGCGCGGGTCACTATCTCGGATTGCGCTTCAGCGGTGGAGTGCCGCCCGATCTGCCCAAGCGCCTTGCCGCGGCCAACGTCTATGTCTCCGTCCGCGGTCAGGCCATGCGCGTGACCCCGCATGTGTGGAACACGGACGATGACGTCGAGAAACTGTTCGCGGTATTGAAAGCGGAACTGTCGTGACCGCTTGGATCGCAGGGGCTGCTGTTGCGCTCGGAAGTCCCGCACGCCGAGCGCAAGCCAAACCGTGAGATCGGCAAGACGGATGCCCATGTTGCGCCGATCTCGGTTCTGACCTAGACAATCAGCTTTGGTCGTGATCTTGCCTCGCGACCATCGCGCCGACCCGCGAATTTCGGCAAGGCTCAAGTCGCCCTTGCACGTGCAACACGTTCCCGAACATGGAGGAGAGCGATGGCGTTACGCAAGTTCATCATCGAACGGGATATTCCTAAAGTCGGCACATTCGAGCGCGAACAGCTGCGCGCGGCGGCGGCGAAGTCGAACGAGGTCCTGCATCAACTCGGTCCCGACATTCAGTGGGTCGAGAGCTACGTAGCCGACAACAAGACCTTTTGCGTCTATCTCGCCAAGGACGAGGCCATCATCCGCAAACATGCCGAGGTCAGCGGCTTTCCGGCGACAAAGATCACCGAAGTGAAGAAGATGATCGATCCGACAACTGAGGCCGCGTGAAACTCGCGGGCTGCGCGCCTACCCGTAACAGCTAGGTCGCAGGCTCGGCGCGAGCGGCGAGGGCGTCGAGCAATCGCGAACGAGTCGGGAGGTCTCGTTCGGAGCCACAACACCATGCACGTGCCGGTCTCTGAAGATGCCCGCGCCGGTTGCTGCGCTGCACAATCTTATCTGTCGCAACGCACATCATACTTTGTGTGGTCGCCTTCGCGCCATCGCCGCTGGCGCCGGAACCTTATCTGCGGGGACACGTTTTGCTCGGGTGCGGCGGAATAGCGACCGGACCTAGGTGGCCGGGCTGGCAACATTCGTGAGGTAAAGGCGCGATGATCACGGGGACTGAGCTGCTCGAGGCGTTGCCGGTCGCGGTCTACACCACCGACGCCGAGGGCCGCATTACCTTTTACAACCGCGCCGCGGCCGAGTTGTGGGGCCACCATCCCGAGCTCGGAAGCAGTCAATGGTGCGGCTCATGGCGGTTGTCTTGGCCTGACGGCCGGCCGCTGCCCCATGGCGAGTGCCCGATGGCGATCGCCCTCAAGGAGGGCCGGGAGGTGCGCGGCGTAGAGGCCATCGCCGAGCGGCCCGATGGCACACGGGTGCGGTTCATGCCCTATCCGACGCCGCTGCGCGACCCCTCCGGGCGGCTCGTCGGTGCCATCAACCTGCTGATGGACATGACCGAGAGGCATGACGCGGACCTGGAATCGGCGCGACTGGCGGCGATCGTCGTTTCCTCGGACGACGCCATCATCAGCAAGACTATCGAGGGCCGCATCACCTCGTGGAACGCGGGCGCGACGCGGATCTTCGGCTACGAGGCGAGCGAGATGATCGGCGAGCCGATCCTTCGCCTCATTCCGCCCGAATTGCATCACGAGGAGAAGGAGATCCTGGCGCGGCTGCAACGAGGCGAACGCATCGAGCATTACGAGACCGTGCGCGTTGCCAAGGATGGCCGCCGCGTCGACGTATCGCTGACCGTATCCCCCCTGCGCGACCGATCGGGAAAGGTGGTCGGCGCATCGAAGGTCGGCCGCGACATCACGGAACGCAAGCGGACGGAGAAATTGCAGCGCGTCCTGACCGACGAGCTTGCGCATCGGGTCAAGAACACGCTCGCGACGGTGCAGGCGATCGCAAACCAATCGCTGGTTCGCGCCAAGAGCCCGCCCGATTTTGTTTCGAGCTTCACCGGCCGTATTCAGGCGTTGGCAAAGGCTCACACGCTCCTCACCAAGACCAGCATGCAGGGCGCGGAGGTGATGGAGCTGGTGAACGAGCAGGTGCTGATCGGCGCCCCCAACGACAACCGGATCTCGTGCTTGGGGCCGTTGCTCGTGCTCGACGCGCAAGCGGCCGTGCACTTGGCGCTGGTCCTGCATGAGCTCGCCACCAACGCGCGCAAATACGGCGCACTGTCGGTGCCCTACGGGCGCTTATCGGTCACCTGGCAGGTGCGCACGAACGGCGGCTGCAGCTTGCTGTTGTCGTGGAAGGAGAGCAATGGTCCAAAGGTCAGCGCTCCGAGCACACACGGATTCGGTCGCATGCTGATCGAGCAAACCATGCGCGCCCACGGCGGCGAAGCATCCGTCGAGTACCGCACGGACGGCCTGACCTGCGAGATTAAATTGCCGCTTCCGGAAGCGGCGCGATCTGCTGCCGGCGATGCGGCGGCGCCGAAAACGTCGGGCGCACCTTCGCTGCTCGCAGCGCCGAGCGACCACCATACGCTTCATGGCAAGCGGATCCTCCTCATCGAGGACGAGCCGCTGGTGGCGATGGACGTGGAATCGACCCTGACGGCGGCGGGATGCAAGGTCGTCGGGCAGGCTGCGACGCTCGAACGCGCCAAACAGCTGATCGAGGAAGCAGACTGCGACGCGGCTCTCGTCGACGTCAATCTCGCTGGCCAGCCGGTCGACGAGCTTGCGACCTTGCTGACACGGAAAAACCGTCCGTTTGCATTCGTGACCGGATACGGACGCGAGGCTCTGCCAGCGGGATTCCGCGGGGCGGTCGTGCTCAGCAAGCCCTTCGGCGCCGATCAGCTGCTCGCGACGGTCGAAGTCTTGCTCTACCAGCCGGCGAGCGTCATCCAGTTCCGGCAGAAAAAAGTCTAGCTGAAACGAAGCGCGCTGGATCCCCAGGGGCCGGATCGCCGATCAGTTCGTCGGCAGGATGTTGGCGTCCTTGGCAAGCTTCACCGTGGCGGCGACATCATCGCGGACGAACCGTTCGAATTGCTCCACGCTCATCGGCTGCGGCTGGACGCCGAGCTTCGCCAGTCTTTCCTGAATCTCCGGCATGTCCAGAGCCTTTTGGGTCTCGTCGTGCAGCTTGTTGACGATCGAGCGAGGCGTCTTCGGCGGCGCCGACAATCCTCCCCAGAATACGTACTGCGCGTCGGGATAGCCGGCTTCTGCGATCGTCGGCACGTTCGGCAAGGCAGGCGCCCGCCTCGGCGTGCTGACCGCCAGCACCGTCACCTTGCCGTCCGCGATCACCGGAACCGCCGGCGCGATCGGGACGAAATAAAAATCGATGCGTCCCGCCATCACTTCAGCCATGCCCTCCGCCCCGCGGAACGGGATGTGCTGGACGTCGATCCCCGCGGCGAGGCGCAACCGCTCGGCGGCCATGTGCGAGGCCGAGCCGATGCCGGCGGAGGCATAGGTCAACGCGCCGGGTCTCGCCTTCGCCGCTGCCACGAGGTCGGCAACCGTTTTGAAGCCCGTTGACGGCGCAGCCACCAGCACGTTGGGCTGAATTCCGAATATGACCACCGGCGCAAAGTCGCGGATTGGATCGTAGGGCAAAGTCCGATGCAGCACGACTTGCGCGCTCATCGAGGATGAATGCAGCAAGATGGTGTAGCCGTCCGCCGCGGCCTTGGCGACCATGCCCGGACCGATCGTGCCGCCGCCGCCCGGCTTGTTCTCGATGACGAATGGCTGGCCGAGCTGTCGCGAAACCTGGTCGAGCACGACGCGCGCGACGGTGTCGTTGGCGTTACCCGCAGTGAACGGACTGATGACCTGTATCGCCCGGGTGGGCCAAGCCTCGCCTTCAGCCGCCGCGGCTGCGGCCACGAGCGCCACGCCGGCAATGGCGATGGCGCTGCACAAACCACGACGTGAAATCATTCGAACCTCGCTGGGATGTGCGGATCGCCGCAGGGCCGTGATACATTGTTGTATTCATGCGATACGATCTGATGCGAACGGAGGAGCGCGCATCATAACCAAAGCACCAAAGGATGCCACCGCCTTCTTGTCGGTCGCCGAGTTGCTCGCTCGCTATCGACGCAAAGATATCTCGCCGGTCGAGATGGTTGATGCCGTGCTCGATCGGGTCGATCGGCACAACGGCGTGGTGAATGCCTACTGCTGGCTGGATCGCGAGGGCGCGCGCAGGAACGCAAGGGAGGCCGAGGCGCGTTGGATGGCGGGCGCGCCCAGAGGTCTCATCGATGGCATCCCGGTCGGCATCAAAGACAACTTGCTCGTCGCCGGCATGCCCACCCGGTTCGGGTCCAAGCTCACGTCGAGCGAGCCGTCGCCGCATGATGCGCCGGCGGTTGCGCGCCTGCGCGAGCAAGGCGCGATCCTCATCGGCAAGACCACACTGCCGGAGTTCGGCTGGAAAGCCGTCACCGACAGCCCATTGACGGGAGTGACGCGCAATCCGTGGGACACGCGCAAAACGCCGGGCGGGTCCTCCGGCGGCGCCGTGGCCGCCGTCGTTCTCGGCATGGGCAATATTCATCTTGGAACCGACGGCGGCGGATCGATCCGTATCCCGGCGGCGTTCGGCGGCAGCTACGGCATCAAGCCGACGCGCGCACGCGTGCCGGCCTGGCCGGCCTCGCCGCTCGGGACGCTGGCGCATGTCGGCTGCCTCACGCGGTCCGTCGCCGATGCGGCGCTCGCTCTGACCATCATTGCCGCTCCCGACCTACGCGATGTCTACGCCTGGACCTCGCCTGCGCCCGACTTTGGGACCGGCCTCGAGGACGGCATCGCCGGCATGCGGGTCGCGTACTCGCCGCGGCTCGCATACGCCGAGCGCGTCGACGCGGAGATCGAGACGGCGGTGACGGCCGCGGTGCGCGTGTTCGAGGAGCTCGGCGCCCACGTCGATGAAGCCGATCCGGAGCTTGACGGAGACCCGATCGCGGCCTGGGACACCTTGTGGTGGTCGTCGTTCGCGGGCCTCTTGCAATCCCATGGCGAGCGCGTCCGCGATCTGGCCGATCCGGGCCTCATTGCGGCCGCGGCGCGGGGGCGCGAGACATCGGCGATGGATTACATTCGCGCGCAGCTCAAACGCGCCGAGCTGCATGCGGTATTTGCCCGCTTCTTTCAGCGCTACGATCTGCTGCTGACGCCGAGCATGCCGCTCGGCGCCTTCGAGGCGGACCGTCTGGTGCCGCGCTCGGGCGAATGGGGCGACGGGTGGACGAATTGGTGCCCCTTCACTTATCCGTTCAACCTGACGCAGCAGCCGGCCGCGTCCATACCCTGCGGACTAACGCGCGACGGGCTTCCGATCGGCCTCCAAATCGTCGGCGCCATCGGCGCGGACGCCCTTGTGCTGCGAGCAAGCCGGGCCTTCGAAGCGGCCAGACCGTTTTACGCCCTGACGGATCCCCGCACGCCGCCGGCTACCAATTCGGCGAGCGCTTTTCGATGAATGCCCGGACTCCTTCCTGAGCGTCGGCGGTCGCGGCGACGTTGCAGAAATGCTCCACCGCGTCACCGATGCCGCGCCTGTAGTCGCGATCGTTGACGCGCATGAAAGCGGCGCGCCCCAGCCGCATGGTTGTTCGCGACTTTGTCGCAAACACATGGGCCATTGCGCGCGCCTCGTCTCGCACCTTGTCGTCCGGCACGATCCGGCTGACGAGGCCCAGCGAGAAGGCTTCGTCGGCGCCGAACGTGCGGGCGCTGAACAAGAGCTCGAAGGCGCGGTGGCGGCCGACAATGCGCGGCAGGTGCACAAAATGAATTGCCGGAACGAGACCGAGATCGATTTCGGGATAACCAAAACTCGCGCTACGGCCGGCAAGGAGCACGTCGCAAGAGATGGCCAGCGTCATGCCGCCGCCCCGCGCCGAGCCGCCGACCGCGGCGATCGACGGCTTGCCGAGATTGTACTGTGCGTCGGCCGACTCCACGTAGAGCTTGTCCAGCAATCGTCGCATCTCGGTTGCCGACTTGCCGAGCAGCATGCTGAGGTCCAACCCCGCGCAGAAACGTCGCGGCAGCGCGCTCGTCAACACGACGGCGCGGACGTTCTCGTCGGCCGCGGCCCGCCGCAACGCCGCCACGAGTTGCTCGATCAACGAAAAGCTCAACGCATTCACCGGCGGGCGCGCGAGGCTGATCTCCGCGATCTGGTCGGAAACGTCGTACCGTAAATCTTCACCCGTCATCACGGCCGGCCTCCTGATGTATCGAGAAGCGGATCGCGAACGATGACCTTGTCCGCGTAAAGGCTGGCAATCTCTTTGTCGCTCAAGGACAATAACTCGCGCAGAACCTCCTCGTTATGCTCGCCGAGACGGTCGGCAGCGATTTCGCTGCGATCCGCCCAGCGGGAAAATTTCACCGGCAGCCCGGGGATGTCGAATTCGCCGATCGTCGCGTCGCGCACCCGGCGCACGGTTCCGCGCTGGCGCAAATGCGGATGAGCCATGGCCTCGTGCAGGGTGAGAACCGGCGCGCAGGGCACGCGCTCCGCTTCCAGCGCCGCGACGGCCGCGTCGCGGCTGGGAAAACCGCCAAGCCAGTCCTCGATGATGGTCTTGAGCGCCGCGTTGTTGTCGCGTCTCGCGCGCGCCGTGTTGAAGCGCGGATCATCCGCCAATTCCGGCATATTCATCGCCTTGACGATCTGGTTCCACTGATAGGGCAGCACCGTGATCGCGATGAACTCTTCGCCCCGGTATCGAAAGACTCCGGTGGGCCCGCCGTCCGGATGCAGGGAACCCGCGCGCTTCGGAGCAAACGAAGGTCCGCGCAGCGACGATTTCGGAATGTTCACTTCGTGCATGTTGAAGTAGGTATCGACGAGCGAGCACTCGATGTATTGCCCCTCGCCGGTACGCTCGCGATGCAGCAGGGCGAAACCGATGGACATCGCCGCCGTCACCCCCGTTGCGTGGTCTCCGATTGCGGTTGTGAATTGTGCCGGACCACGATCGGCTTCGCCGATCAGCGACGTGATGCCGGCATAGGCCGCACCCATGTAGTCGAAGCCGGGCTGTCGGCTGAGCGGCCCGCTTTGCCCGGCCAAGGAAATCGAGCACATGATGAGGCCGGGATGAATGGCGCTCAATTCGTCATAGCCGAGACCCGCTCGCGTCATGACGCCGGGGGCGAAGTTCTCAACCAGCACGTCGACCTTCGGTACGATCGCCCGGACGAGCTCGCGGCCGCGCGCTTGCTTGATGTCGACGGCCACGCTCTTTTTCGAGTGATTGTGCTGGAAAAAGAAGGTGCTTTGCGAGCCCGCCTTGAATTTGGCATCGCGCGGTTTGTCGCCGGAGGCGCGGCCGCGGTCGCCGTTTGGCGCCAGCTCCACCTTGATGACCTCGGCGCCCAGCTCGGCCAATATCCGCGTGCAGGTCGGGCCGGCGACGAACTGGGTGATGTCGAGCACGCGATAGCCCGTCAGCATCGGCAATTTGGGGCGCATGGTTTTCTCGCTGCGTTGATCCGAAAGAAAAACCGAACAGAAAGACCAACAGAAAAACCTATGTCCGGGACGCACGCCTCCGCGTCGGGGCCGGCGGCGTCCGCACGCCGCTCAAGCCGCCGTCACCTTGTCGCCGACTGCGAGGCCGGCCTCCTCGAGCCGCTGTTCGAGCAGCGCGAGCCGGTCGTAGCCCCAGAACGGTTCGCCCGCGAACAGGAAGAAAGGCACGCCGAACACGTGGTCCGCGGCGGCCTCCCCCTGACAGCGGTCGTAAGCCTCGCGGCCTTGCCCGGCCAGATATTCGAGATAGTGCCGGTCGGACAGGCCAAGGTCCGCAATCAGTCGAGCCACGGCTTCGGGCTGATCGGCTTCGAACTCGCGAAGAAAGAATTTCTTGAAGGCCGTGCGGCCAAAGTCGAGCAATCGTCCCTGCGTCTCGGCGAATAGCCCGCCGATCGCCGCGGGGGTCGTGTCGTAAACTTTCAGCGGGCCGCGGATCCAAAGGCCGCGCGGTTTCGCCCAGCGCCGCGCATCCATGTAGGAGTATTTGACCTTGTACTCGGAATAGACGCTGCGCTCGCCCTTGCCTTTGAGACGCAGCTGGAACGGAATCCATCGTACCCGCACATTGAAACGCTGCCCGAGCGTCATGCCCGGATCGAACGCCAAGTAGGCGTACGGACTCTTGAAGTCCGAGTACATCTTCACTTCCGCTTTCTCGCCCGTCTGCTCCGGCATGATGATCTCCCGCGCAACGGCCCGTCGGCTGCCGATCATATCTGACAACGGCGTCGGCCGGCTGCGGCGGAAACCGAGCCCGAGACGCCCGCGGTTTGACCGTTCACGGCGTCGCCGCGCTCCCCTCGAAGCGAAACAGGCGGAAGAAGTCGGTCGGATCGACGAAGACCTGGCGCGCCTGCGCGAAGCCGGCCTCGCGGCCGAGTTCGCACCAGACCACCGCCGTCTCGGGGAAGTCGCTGCTGGTGACGTGCCGCCAGATCTGGTCCCATTCGGCCGGCGTCAACGTCTTCCACAGGGGTTTGTTCGTGCGCGAGAAGCGCTCGAGAAACGCGCCGCGATCTTCATCATCTCGGCGCGTCGGCTCGTAGAGCAGAAACATGCCGCCGGCGCTGGTCGCGCCGCGGATCGCCTTCATCAGCCGCAGCTTGTCGTCGCTCGAGAGGTGATGGATCGACAGGCCGCACCACGCCGCGTCGGCATGTTCGGGCCTGCGCATCATGGCGTCGACGAAATCGCGATGGTCGAGATCGACCTCGAACGGGGAGCGCGCCAGATTGGCGGCGGCGAGCTCGAGCGCCGGTTGCGAGAGGTCGATACCGTGATAGTGGCGGACCTTGGTTCCGCGCAGCGCGGTCTTCATCATGCTGGCATCGCCGCAGGCGATGTCGAGGAAGGTAAACGGCGACGCGAACGCCTCGTTGAGCGTGTCGTGCAGGATGGCGCCGACCTCGCGATGGGAAAGGTCATTGCTCGTGATGAGCTTGCGGTAGGTGGCCCACTGCTGCTGGAACTGCGCGAGCGCGCCGGCGTCCACCACCGCGCCGCCAGGTTTGAATTGATGGATATGAACGTTGACCACCTTCGCGGCCCCCTCAGCGAGACCGACCGTGGATCAATCGAGGCCGAGGCGCAAGCTACTCGGTGCGAGGTCAGGAGCAGCGGTTCGGCGCCAATTGCACGCAGCGTCTCGAACGTGCGAAAATAGCAGAGCGTGCGGGTAAAATCTTGCGCCGCTGTCGGGAGGTGCTCCTTCAGTGACCGACATCACCACCAAGCCGCGCACCAAGGTCCGCCTGAAGACGGAACGGCCGCGCCTGCACAAGGTCATTCTGCTCAACGACGACTACACCCCGCGGGAGTTCGTGGTGACGGTGCTCAAGGGCGAGTTCCGCATGAGCGAGGATCAAGCCTACCGCGTGATGATGACCGCCCATCGGCGCGGGGTATGCGTCGTCGCCGTCTACACCAGAGACGTCGCCGAGACCAAGGCCACCCGCGGGACCGAGGCCGGCCGGCGCAAGGGCTATCCGCTGCAATTCACCACCGAGCCGGAAGAATAAAGTACCTCCGCGTTTTGCCCTGATCTGCCGACTCGACGTGTACGGTGCTCGTTCAGCGCGTGCCTTTAGGAATAAAAAAAGCGAAAACTCACACGAGCGTGATTCCGCTCGCGGCTTTGTGTCTGGCCGGCGGGCGCGGAAGCGGCGACCCTGCTCCGATCAAGCACGGCTCCGCCGCTCATTCCCGCGAAAGCAACGGGGTCCCCGCGACGCATAGCGCGTCGCAGACGCGCGTAAACGCGCTTTTGCTGTCGCGGGGGTGCCCCTCGCGGGGACGAGCGCAGGAGCATCAGTCAAATTTCTGTCGGCGCGAAGCAGGAGAGCGGATCATGGCGAGCTACGGTCCAGAGCTGATCCAGACCATGCGGGCGGTCCTCGAGGAGGTGATGACCAAAATTCCGGTGGAGCAGGTGACCCCGGGACTCAAAGCGCACATGGCCGAGGTCATCCTGAAGGCCGCGGGCGAGGGCCAGACCAGCTACGACGGGCTGTTGACCTCGGCGTCGGCTCAGATCCAGACGATTCTCTCAATGCTGATCTGATCCCAGCGACTGTTGCCCGGTCATAAGCGCGTTTACGCGCGTCCATAGCCCGTTGAAGACGGGCGTGAACGCCCTTAACGACGCGCTATGCCCGGCATTGACGCGGGGTGAATCATCGCCGACGGCGATGATATTTTTTTCGCGGACTCATAACGAGAATCTTTCAGAAAAAGCTATCGCTAAAAATCCGTGCTACGCTCGCCTGCCGCACGGCAGGAAAGGCACGGCAAGACGATGCTGCCATCGCAACGCGCGCTGTTCGATATTCCGCGCGAGATTTGCTATCTCAACGCCGCCTCCTGGAGTCCCTTGCCCATTGCCACGCAGGACGCGGGGCGCGCCGGTGTTGCGCGCAAGGGGCAGCCTTGGCTGATCGATCCGGCGCTTCCCGCCGCGCAATATGAACGTGCGCGCCGCGCGGCGGCGCGGCTGATCAACGCCGATGCCGACGACGTGGCGTTGATTTCGTCCGTGAGCTACGGCGCGGCGGCCGCGGCCAAGCTCGTGACCGTGCCGGCTCGTTCGCGCGTGCTGGTGCTGGAGAACGACCATTCGTCTGCGGTGCTGGAGTGGACGACCCGCGCGCCTTCCGGGCGATTCACCGTCGAAGTCGTGCCGCGGCCCGACGACGGCGATTGGACCGCGGCGGTCCTTGCCGCGATCGAGCGGCCCGGCGCGCCCGCCCTCGGCCTCGCCTCGATCTCGTCCGTGCATTGGTCCGACGGCGGGGTGGTGGATATGGACCGCGTTGCCGCGGCGCTGCGCAAACAAGGGGCGATGCTGCTGGTCGATGCCACCCACGCCGCCGGCGTGATGACGATCGACGTGCGCAGCCTCGACCCGGACTTCCTCGTTTTTCCCACCTACAAGTGGCTGCTGGGGCCTTACGCGCGCGCCTTTCTCTACGTCGCGAAACGTCGCCAGGACGGCGTGCCGCTGGAGCAAACCAGCTACGGCCGCCGCGCCATCACCTCCGAGCAGGAGAGCTATTATCGCGATACCGAATTCGTCGCCGGCGCGCGCCGCTTCGATATGGGCGAGCGCGATCACTTCATCTCGCTGGAGATGGCGTCGATCGGAATGGAGATGATGGCGGAGTGGGGCTGCGAGGCCGTGCAGGGGCGCTTGCGCGGGCTCACCGCGCGGCTGGCGGATCAACTGCGCAACGGCGGCGTGACGATTCCCAATGCCGCGGTGCGGGCGCCGCATATCCTGAGCGTGCAGTTTCCGGCCGGCATGCCGGCTCGCTTGATCGAGCGGCTGGCGGCGGAGCGCGTCTACGTCGCGCCCCGCGTGGGCCGCGTGCGGATCAGCCCGCACGTCTACAACGACGAGGAAGACATCGACCGCTGTGTCGCAACCTTTCGGCGGCTGGCGTGTCGTGAGATTAAGTAGGATAAAACCGGCCGAGAAGCGACGGCGGGGGTCGAAGGAGGCCGAGCATGACAGAGCAAAATCCGCACTGGCCGGCGCTGCCGCTCGAAGCCTGGGAGCCCACCCGCGCGACGCTGCACATGTGGACCCAGGTCGTCGGCAAAGTCCGATTGGCGTTCAGCCCGTACATGAACCATTGGTGGCAGGTGCCGCTCTACGTGACCGCACGCGGGCTTACGACGTCGCCCATCCCCTACGAGGGAGAAACGTTCGAAATCGTGTTCGATTTCATCGAGCACAACCTGCTCATCGAGAAGAACGATGGGACGGCGAAGACGCTGCGCCTCGCGCCGAGATCGGTGGCCGAATTTTATGCGGAGGTGATGGCTGCGCTGCGTTCGCTGGGCATCGCGGTGAAGATTTGGACGATGCCGGTCGAGATTCCAAATCCGATCCCGTTCGACCAGGACCGCACCCACGCCTCGTACGATCGCGACTACGCCAACCGGTTCTGGCGGATCCTCGTTTCGGCGGACGCGATTTTAAAAGAATTCCGCGGACGCTTCATCGGCAAGGCCAGCCCGGTGCATTTCTTCTGGGGCAGCTTCGACTTGGCGGTGACGCGCTTTTCCGGCCGCCGCGCGCCGGAAATTCCCGGCGCTGATCGGATCACGCGGGAGGGCTATTCGCACGAGGTGAGCAGCGTGGGCTGGTGGCCGGGCGACGAGATGGTGAAGGAGCCGGCATTCTATTCCTATGCTGCGCCGGAACCATCGGGATTTTCCAAAGCGCCCGTTCGCCCCGCGGCGGCGTCCTACAATACGGACCTCTCGCAGTTCCTGCTGAGGTATGACGACGTGCGAAGCGCCGCTTCGCCGCGCCAGGCGTTGCTCGACTTCTGCCAGAGCACCTACGAGGCCGCGGCGACGCTCGCCAAGTGGAATCGCGCGGAGCTGGAACACAACGCTTAGCGGAACAGGATCGCATCGATGGCCAGTTGGATCCCGACGGCACCCAATCGGCCTAAAGCACGCACGCGCACGCCGCCGTTCGACTCGTATGCCGATCGAATTCCAAAATATCATTTGCTGCAGGTTTGCCGCCGCGATAAGCGATGCGGTCGTTCCATGGAGAAGAAGCGAGGCAATGAGCGATGACATGGGCTGAAACCTACCTATCCTGGCAGCCGCGCGTCTTGAGCCTGCTGCGTATCATGACGGGTCTGCTATTCCTGCAGTATGGAATGGCGAAGCTGCTGAAATTTCCTGCCGTGCCGGCGTTCAAGGATGTGACGCTGTTTTCGCTCTATGGCCTTGCCGGAACGCTCGAGCTGGTGGGCGGTGCGCTGATGATATTGGGCCTCTTCACCCGTCCGGTTGCATTCATTCTCGCCGGTGAGATGGCATTTGCCTATTTTCTCGGACATGCCCCGCGCGGTTTCTTGCCCATCCTCAATGGCGGCAATCTCGCGATCCTGTTCTGCTTTGTGTTCTTTTATCTGTCCTTCGCCGGCGCCGGCCCCTGGAGCGTCGATGCCTTGCGGAAAAAATGAGTGCAACTTTTCGTCAACGGCCGAACGTCGCAGGATCGATTTCGACGCCGAGCGTGGCCGAGAATGTCGCGCCGCAAAGGGCCGAGCGTAATCCGAAGGGATTGTCGCCCGGATTGCTTATCCCGCCCGGTGCGGCCGCGACGTCGCCCGTCAGCACGTAGCAGTTCTCTTTCGAGAGGTTCGTGTCGGTGTAATTGAGGCCGAGCTTGAGCACGCGGTAGGTGAACGTCAGGCCGGCGTGCCAGTTGGTAAAGTCCGGCAGGGGAAGCCCGCCGCCTGCGGCGCTCACGCCGCCGCCGCTCGAGGTGGGACCGAACAGCCAGCGCCCGACATCCATGGACAGCGACCAGCTCACCTCGGCGGGAACGAATTCGCTCGGCAGATCGAACGAGAGCGTGCCGCCTGCGTAGGTGCCCCAGGCGCCGGTCTGCCAGACGTCGGGCGCGTAGGCCAGCGTCGATCCCCAGGTGATTTTATCGGTCAGCTTGTGCGAAACCGTCGCGTGCCCTTCCCAGTAGTTCGAGTGCTCCGGACCGATCTCGCCGGGATAATAGTAATACTCCGCGCCGATATCGAACTCGAACGGACCGAGCGTCGGGCGCGCGCCGACGGCCATCGTCAGCTCGCCGGCGGGGTTGGTCGAAAACCGCACGCTGTTGAAGTTCGTATAGACGTAGAGCCAGCCCTGTTGGGCGTCGATATAGGTCCCGACCGCCGGCTGGTGCGCCGAATAGCTGATCCCACGAAAGATGTAGTCGCTCATCAGCACGGAGCCGATCAGGAGCTTGAACTGGTCGGTCGTTGCGCTTGCGGCTTCCGTCGCCTCGCCGGCATGCGCGGCGCACGCCGTGGCGAGAAGCCAAGCGAGGACACGCATCGGGTGCCGGCAACCAGCCATGTTTCCGCTTCGAGGTGATGCTCGGTGTTCGCCGCGAGTCTAGGGGGAGGACTGGGCAGAAACGTGTTCGGACGGCGGGATGGGGTGTGCTGTAGCCCATGAAGACGGGCGTAAGCGCCCTTAAGGCTCAATCCATCCTACGCGACTTGCTCGCCGATCAGTTCGTGTCCTCGACGTCGGTGTCCGGACGATCGGTCCCGGCGGCCGTCTCGGTGCGCCAGCGGCCTTTCTCGTCTTCGTACTCGATGGTCTCCGTGTGCCCGGGCACGCGCTGCTCGGCGGCGGCGGTGCGGGCCGCGGCAAGCGCCGCATCGTGGGTCGGAAACGGCTCCGAGAAGACGCCGTTGACCATGTAAGCCCAGCCCTCGTCGTGGCGGACGATCCGATATGTGACATGCGACATGGGTGCACCTGTTGCCGGCAGCGTAGCATATGGGGCGGCGTGCCGCAGCATTGATCCGCCGCCGCCGTCCGCGGCCGGGCGAACTGGCCGCCGGCGTGGTAGGATACGCCTTGCGTGATTTCGGAGATGAAATGTCACAGGCAAACATGACCGGATATCTGCCGGGCGATCCGCGCTATGGATTGAGCGGGGAGGCGCTGCGGAACTACTACCGCGCGAAGCCGGCCCAGTGGGCGATCTATTGCTGGGACAAGCCGGGGACGCAAGCCACGCGGCGCGCCTTGTTGCAGGACCAGAACAGCTACCCCAAAGATTTCGGCGAGCGCGTCATCGGCTACGGCCATTTCGTCTCCGACGACGGCCACGACACGCTGGGCACGTCGTTCTTCATGCAGCTCGACGACCGCGCGGCGGCGGACGCATTCGTCGCGGGCGAGCCCATGAGCAAGGCCGGTCTCTACCAGCGCGTCGAGATTCACCGCTGGTCGAACAGCTTCCAGAGGCGCCAGGCCGACTATCGCCGCAAGGGCCTGCAGCAGTTCCTGTGCACGGGACCCAAGACCGGCACGCCTGAGTTCTTCCGCGCGCACCTCCACGCACACGAGTCATATTTCGCGTCGTACGGCGACAGCTTCATTTTCCGCGGACCGATCCGCTCGGCCGACGGCGCCGACAACATCGGCACCGCGCTGCTGCTCGAGCTGCCGGACCGGGCGGCGGCGGACAAGTTCTGGAACGAGGAGCCGTTTGCCAAGAACGGCGGATATCAGCGCGATTCGCGCATCACGCGCTGGGTGTTTGGCGACTGACTGGTGCCGGATCGATCGCAGAACGTAGCCCGGATTGAGCGTCAGCGAAATCCGGGGCCCGCGGTTATTTGCAGTGCGTCAGCTAGCGAAGTGCGGCTGAGCGTCAGGATATTGGAACCCCGGATGTCGCTTCGCTCCATCCGGGCTACTTGCTGAACCGAATATGAGCAGCAGAGAGTAGCAGCGAAAGTATGTCTCCGCCGCGCAGGAAAGTCTTTCGCCGTACATTCTTGCGTCTCGCCGTCGGCGCCGCCACGCTCCCGGCCGCGTCGCACATCGCGAGGGCGCAAAGCTATCCGGCGCGACCGATCCGGTTGGTCGTTCCTTTTCCGCCCGGCGGCGCCTACGACCTCGTCGGCCGTCCGTTGGCGGACAAGTTCAAGCCGCTCCTTGGGACGATGGTGATCGAGAATATCGGCGGGGGCGGCGCTTCGCTCGGCGCCGCTGCGGTCGTACGCGCTGCGGCGGACGGCTACACCGTCCTGCTCGGCGGGACGCAGACGCACCTCAACGAGGCCCTGCTCAAGAGCCGGCCGCTCTACGATCCGGTCAAGGATCTCGATCCGATTGCGAGCGTGGCTGCCAATTGCCTCGTCATCGCCGTGCACCCTTCGGTCCCGGTTGGCACCCTCAAAGAGCTCATCGCTTATGCCAAGGCCAATCCCGGCAAGCTGTCCTATGCCCACGCCGGCGTCGGCTCGATCCAGCACCTGACCGGCGAGCTGTTCAAGTCGCTGGCCGAGACACCCGATATCGTCCAGGTGCCCTATCGCGGGACCGGGCCAGCGATCGCCGACCTGGTCAGCGGCCAAGTGCCCATGGGCATCGTGGGAGTGACCGGTCCGTTGCTCGAATTCCATCGCTCCGGCAAGACGCGCATTCTTGCCGTCACCAATCCCACGCGTCTCGGCGTGGCCCCTGAGCTTGCCACGGCAGTCGAGTCGGGCCTCCCCGGGCTCACCGTGACCGGCACCATCGGGCTGCTCGCGCCGGCGGGCACACCGGGCGCGATCATCGACCGCATCGCGCAGGCGACGCGCACGGCGGTCGCAGAGCCGAGCTATCAGCAGCTGTTGATCGAGGCGGGTATCGAGCCCACGCCCGACTCGACCCCCGACAAATTCCGCCGCTCGCTTGCCGCCGACGTCGCGCTCTGGACCCCGATCGTCAAAGCGCTCGGGCTGAAGATCGATTGACGAGATTCGGGTCTGCGACGCCCCACGACCAGAACTCGATCGCCCTCCTGCTGAGGAGCCGCGCCTAACGCGCGTTTACGCGAATGCGACGCGCCATGGTGCGGCGTCGCGGCGCCGCATGCCTCAGGATGAGGGCGGAAGGACATCGCTTCTTCGGATCGACGCGAAAAGAGCAGAGGAGGCGTAGCGGTCTACAACGCCTTATTACTCTCCTTCACTGCCGCCGCATCCACATACACCTCGTTCCCGAGCTGCCGGAATTTCTCCGACATCTGCGCCATGCCTTGCTCCTTATCGTTGAGCGTGGCGGCGTAGTCGCGCACGTCCTGCGTGATCTTCATGGAGCAGAATTTCGGCCCGCACATGGAGCAGAAATGCGCGACCTTGTGCGCCTCCTTGGGCAGCGTCTCGTCGTGGTATTCGCGCGCGGTGTCGGGGTCGAGCGAGAGGTTGAACTGGTCGACCCAGCGGAACTCGAAGCGCGCGCGTGAGAGCGCGTCGTCGCGGATCTGCGCCGCCGGATGGCCCTTGGCGAGGTCGGAGGCGTGCGCCGCGATCTTGTAGGCGATGACGCCTTCCTTGACGTCGTCGCGGTCGGGCAGCCCGAGATGCTCCTTGGGCGTGACGTAGCAGAGCATGGCGGTGCCGAACCAGCCGATCATGGCGGCGCCGATCGCCGAGGTGATGTGGTCGTAGCCCGGCGCGATGTCGGTGGTGAGCGGGCCGAGCGTATAGAACGGCGCCTCGCCGCATTCCTTGAGCTGCTTCTCCACGTTGATCTTGATCTTGTGCATGGGCACGTGGCCGGGGCCCTCGATCATCACCTGACAGCCCTTGTCCCACGCGATCTTGGTGAGCTCGCCCAAGGTCTCGAGTTCGGCGAACTGGGCGCGGTCGTTGGCGTCGGCGATCGAGCCTGGCCGCAGGCCATCGCCGAGCGAGAACGACACGTCGTATTTGCGCATGATGTCGCAAATCTCGTCGAAGCGCTCGTAGAGGAAGCTCTCCTTGTGACGGGAGAGGCACCACTTCGCCATGATCGAGCCGCCGCGTGACACGATTCCGGTGACGCGATTGGCGGTGAGGTGGATGTAGCCGAGCCGCACGCCCGCATGGATGGTGAAATAGTCCACACCCTGTTCGCATTGCTCAATAAGCGTGTCTCTGTAGCATTCCCAATCGAGCTTGACCGGATCGCCGTTGACCTTCTCCAGCGCCTGGTAGATCGGCACGGTGCCGATCGGCACCGGCGCGTTGCGGATGATCCATTCGCGCGTGGTGTGGATGTTGCGGCCGGTGGAGAGGTCCATCACCGTGTCGGCGCCCCAGCGAATCGCCCACACCATCTTCTCCACCTCCTCCTCCACCGAAGATGTGACCGCCGAGTTGCCGATATTGGCGTTGATCTTGGTGAGGAAGTTCCTGCCGATGATCATCGGCTCGAGCTCGGCGTGGTTGATGTTGGAGGGAATGATGGCGCGCCCGCGCGCGACCTCGCTGCGCACGAATTCCGGCGTGACGAAGGCCGGCACCGCGGCGCCGAAGCTCTCGCCCTCGGCGAGCGCGGCCTCGGCGCGCTCGAGTTGCCGCTTGCGGCCGAGATTCTCGCGCTCGGCGATGTAGACCATCTCCTTGGTGACGACGCCGGCGCGCGCAAACTCAAGTTGCGTCACCGGATTGCCATTCGCTGCGCGCAGCGGGCGATGGGTGGTGGGAAAGTTGCGCGCGACGTGCTTGCCCCTGACGTTGCCGTTGTCCACGGGCTGGATCGCACGCCCGTCGTAGTCCTCGACCCCGCCGCGCTCGCGCACCCATGCGACGCGCGTGCGCGCGAGCCCCTGCTCGACGTCGATGGTCACATCGGGATCGGTATAGGGGCCGGTGGTGTCGTAAACCGGAATCGGCGGCTCGGCGGCGGCCTCGGTGAGCACGATATCGCGCACCGGCACGCGCAGCTCGGGCGCCGCGTCGGGCCGCGCATAGACCTTGCGCGAAGCCGGCAGGGGTCCGGTCGTGACCTTGGGCGGGGCGATGTTGGGGTCGTGGATGTTCATCGTGTTGCTCCGGATTCGCGGAAGTAGCCGTAGAAGCACAGCACCGCGCCGATCACCAGCCAGATGATGCCGGCGACGACGAGACTCGTCGGGTTTGCGAGGAACAAGCGGACGGCGGCCTCCGTTGCCTGCGGCCAGATGATGCGCTGGGCGCCGCCGATCGCGGCGAGCCAGCCGAAAATGGTGATGAGGACGCGCCAGTCGGCCGCCCACACATTATGATTGAGCAGGATCGCGACGCCGACGCTCATGCCCAGGATGCCGGTGATGTAGATCAGCGCCGGGCTGCGCACGAACTCCTCGCTGAGGCCGCGATAGACGGCGCCGTTCGCCAAGACGCCGATGGCGACGGCGAGGACGACTGGGCCGATCAGCCTTGCAAGGAAGAGCGAGATTCGGGGAGAAGCTGTCGTCATGTCCTGTCCCTTCGCCGGCATGACCCGGATCAGGTTCAAAGGGTTCCCGCGGTATCGACTGGCGGGTCTCTCAGCTCCTTGACCGGAGCTCCCCTCGGAACACCCGGTAATGTAGGCCCGCCGGGGCGGGTGTCAACGCGTGCGGCGCTCCGCCGTTTGCAGCCGAACGCGGGTTTGAGCGAGTTCGGTCATATATCAATTGGCGGGAGTCGAGGCGGAAAAACACCGTCTGAATGATGTCGGTCACCACCGTATTGAAGTACATAAAGCGTAGCCGCGGGTGCGATGCCGCAGAGGTGGCTGCGCGAGGCGCGATGGGAGAAACGGCATGTATCGGCATATTTTGATCCCAACCGACGGTTCGGAGCTTGCCCGCAGGGCGGTGCAGCATGGGTTATCGCTTGCCAAGGCAGTCGGATCAAAAGTCACCGCATTGACGGTGGAGGGATCGTTCGACGTCTACACGGTCCCTGCTTCGAGGGTCTATGAAATGTCAGGAGCTTTTGCCGAGCACGCCGAGCGCGCCAAAGCGCACGCGGAAAAGATATTGAATGGCGTCGCCGAAGCAGCGCGTTTGGCCGGTGTCGTCTGCGAAACCGTGCAAATCGAAGAGGATCATCCTTACGAGGCGATCATCGAGACCGCCAAGCAGAGAGGCTGCGACCTCATCGTCATGGCCTCGCATGGCAGGAGCGGGATCGCGGCTGTCGTGCTCGGCAGTGTGACGACCAAGGTGCTGACGCACACGAAAATTCCGGTGCTGGTCTGCCACTGATGCGAACGAGCCGCGATCGCACCGGGGTCACGAGCGCTGCTCCGCTTCACCACCGCCAGCTGCGGTGCCTCGGTCCGAATACATCGAGCCGCTGCTGTTGTTGGCGATCCAGCGAGGCGTAAAACGCGTCGAACGCCGGTCGCAGGCTCTTGACGGCCTGAGACATGATCTCGAGCCGGTTATCGATCATCTCCAATCCGGCTTTCGTCGTCGCGGGCGCTTCCGCCTTGCACGCCGTCGCCATCGTCGCGATCGCCTTGTTCGAGGCCGATTGCAGATCGTTCAAGGCCGCGCGTTGGGTTTCATTCGGCCGCACGACCCGCTCGATCCACCGCACTTGCCATTCGTAGAGGCCGACCGAACGCGGCGTGCACAGCCGCCTATATCCTCGCGGACCCATGGTTCCAGGACCGGTCAACACGCCAGGGATGAGGACGACGGCGTTCTTGTCCACTGCCGGGGAAGGTGATTGTTGCGCGGTGACGGCCACACTTCCCACCACGGACGTCATGACGCACACGCCAGTCACCGCCAGTACCCTGCTGATCAAGCTCATCATCTGCACACACCCTCATCCGAAAGGCAGCCCTCAACGATATCAGTTCGCAAGCCCTCCATCGACTGAGATTGAAAGGTGACACATGGAAGCAGCCCAATGTTGACGTGGATCAAGTACCGCCGCCCCTTGCTCTAAGCCTGCGAGCCGGAGGCAGAAATGACGAGCTTCACGATGCAAGTGTCGGGATCGTTCGGATCAGGTGAAAGAGAGAAGCCGAGCTCTCTGCACATCGCCAGCATCGCGGTGTTCTCCCTCAGCACCTGGCCCTCGATCACCTTGAGGTCCTCGGCGCGGGCATATTCGATGATCATCTGCATGAGCAGGTAGCCGAGACCGCGCCCTTTGAGGTCGGAGCGCACGAGGACGGCGTATTCGCCGCGCTCGTAGTTCGCGTCCGCGTGCAGGCGGACGACGCCGAGCATGTTGCCGGACGATTCCTCGATGGCGATGAAGGCCATGGCGCGCGCGTAGTCGATCTGCGTGAAACGCGCGATGAAGGTGTGGCCGAATTCCTTCACCGGCGCGAAGAACCGCAGACGCAAGTCCTGCTGCGTGACCGCGGCGAGGAAGGGAGGATACAACGGCTCGTCTTCGGGACGCACCGGCCGGACCAAAATCTTCGTTCCGTCGCGCAGCTCAGCGTGGCGTTCCCATTCCTTGGGATAGGGGCGGATGGCGAAGCGGGGATGGCCCGGCGGGCCGCGCCGCGCCACCTCGACGGGCGCCACCGCGATGCGGGCATCGACGGCGATGAGGCCGTTCTGGTCGGCCAGAACGGGATTGAGATCGAGCTCGCGCAGCTCGGGCAGATCCGCCGCCAGTTGCGCCAGCTTGACCAGCAGGAGCTCGACCGCATCCACGTCGGCGGCAGGAACGTCGCGGTAAGCCTTGAGCACGTGCGACACGCGGGTGCGCCCGATCAGCTCGCGCGCGAGCTCGAGATCGAGCGGCGGAAGCGCGAGCGCCTTGTCGCCGATGACCTCGACCGCGGTCCCGCCGCGGCCGAACACGATGACCGGCCCGAAGGTCGGGTCGTCCGCGATCCCAGCGATCAATTCGCGCGCTTTCGGCCGCACGACCATCGGATGGATGGTCACGCCGGTGATGCGGGCGTCGGGCTTCACGGCCCGCGCTCGGGCGAGAATATCCGCGACCGCGTCGCGCACCGCGCGCTCGCTGGTGAGATTGAGCTTGACGCCGCCGACTTCGGATTTGTGAACGATGTCCGGCGAGAGGATTTTCACCACCACGCCCGATCCCTCCGCCAGGAACGGCCGCGCCGCGGCGGCGGCTTCATCGCCGTTGCGGGCAAGCAGCGCGGGTGCGATCGGAATCGAATAGGCGGCAAGCAGCTGCGTGATATCGATCGGATCAAGCCAGGTGCGTCCGTGCTCCAGCGCGCTCTCGACCACGCCGCGGGCGGCGGCGACGTCCGGCTTGAAATCCTGCGCCAGGCTCGGCGGCGTCGCCATCAACGCCTCCAGCGCCTCGCGATAGCGCACGAGATGCATGAATCCACGCACCGCGTCGGATTCGGTGGCATAGCTCGGAATGCCGGCCGCTTCGAAGATCGGCGTGGTGGCATCGCTGCTTCCGACCCACACGGCAAAAACGGGCTTTGGTCGGATGAAGCTGTTGCGATGCGTCTGCGCGCAGGCGGCGATCGATCTCGCGGCGGCGTCTGCCGAGGCGAGCGCGGTCGGAACATTCATGACCAGGATGGCGTCGTTCTCCCGATCCTCCAGCAGCGCTTCGAAGGCGGCGAGGTAGCGCGGCGCATCGGCGTCGCCGGCGATATCGACGGGGTTTGCGCGCGACCAGATCGGCGGCAGCTCCGCGTCGAGCCGCTTCATCGTCGCCGGTGAGAGCGCGGCGAGCGTGCCGTCGAGATCGGCGAGCCGATCCACGGCGAGCACGCCGACCCCGCCGCCGTTGGTCAATATCGCCAGCCGTTTGCCGGGGAACGGCCGTACCCGCCCGAGCGTCTCCGCCGCGGCGAATAGCTCGTCGAGATCGAGCACCCGCAACAGACCGGCGCGTCTAAACGCGGCGTCGTAGACCGCGTCAGCACCCGCGAGCGCGCCGGTGTGCGTCTGCGCCGCCTTGGCTCCTTGCGCGTGGCGGCCGGACTTGACCACCACCACGGGCTTGATGCGAGCGGCGGCGCGCGCCGCCGACATGAATTTGCGCGCGTTGTTCACCGACTCGATGTAAAGCAGAATCGCCCGGGTCGCCCCGTCGAGCGCGAAGAAATCGAGCAGGTCGCCGAAATCGACGTCGACCTTGTCTCCGAGCGAGACGGCCGCCGAGAAACCGATGTCGTGCGCCGCCGACCACTCGATGAGGCCGGCGGCGATGGCGCCGGATTGTGAGACGAGGGCAAGCTCACCGGCGGGCGGCATGCGGGCGGCAAAACTGGCGTTGAGCTTGGCACGCGACGACAAGACGCCAAGACAATTCGGGCCGACGAGTCTCAGGCCGGTGGCGCGCGCCGCCTTCTCGCAGGCATCGGCGAGCGAGCCTTCTGCGTGTCCAAGCCCGGCGGTGATGATGACCGCAGTTGCCGCCCCTTTTTCACCGGCGGCGGCGACGATGCCGGGGACCGACTGCGGCGGCGTCGCGATCACGAGCAAATCGGGCGCCTGTGGCAGCTCTTGGATGGTTTTGACGGCTTTGATCCCCTCGATCTCGCCGTAGCGCGGGTTGACGAGACTGACCGACCCTTCGAAGCCGGCGGCGCGAAGGTTTCTCAACACCGCGCGACCGGGCGACGTGTCGCGCGGGCTTGCCCCTACAACCGCGACCGATCGCGGCGAAAACAGCTTGTCGAGACGATAGGTCGACATCGGCCAACTCATTCAACGCGGTGAGGCTAGCGCAAATGAAATGACAGGACCGTGATACGCGTTCCGCATCCACGCAAGAAAAATCAACGCGTTGCTGAACTGCCAGCCATCAACCTCAGTCCGGGACAGAGTACCCAGATAACGCGAGGGCAGGCGCAGATGGCGCGAGCGCCAACGATGGCCGGGGCGGGCATTGACGGGCGGCGCGCGTCCGGCGATGGTGAATTGCCGGGGTCGAAGGACAACCACCAGGGGTCATGGCGTCGCATCGCGGGCACCGGCTGCGCCTTGAGGACATCAGCCATCGCTTCGGCGAGTTCGTCGCCGTGCGCGACATCAATCTCGACGTTGCGGGGGGCGAGCTCGTCGCGTTGCTCGGACCGTCGGGCTGCGGCAAGTCCACGCTGTTGCGCATCGTTTCCGGCTTCATCCGGCAGAGCCACGGCCGCGTGCTGTTCGATAACGAGGCCGTCGACCATTTGCCGCCGAGCCGGCGCGGGGCCGGCATCGTGTTCCAGAATTACGCGCTGTTCCCGCACATGACGGTGGCGCAGAACGTCGCCTACGGCCTCGAGGCGCAGAAATGGCCACGTCAGCGCATCGGCCCGCGCGTCGCCGAGATGCTGGCGCTGGTGCACATGGCCGAGTTCGCCGAGCGCAAGCCGCGCCAGCTCTCCGGCGGCCAGCAGCAACGCATCGCGCTCGCGCGCTGCCTGGCCATCGATCCGAAGGTGTTGCTGCTCGACGAGCCGTTCGGCGCGCTCGACAAGAATCTCCGCCTCGACATGCAGATCGAGGTCAAGCGCCTGCAGCGCGAGTACGGCATCACTACCATCCTCGTCACCCACGACCAGGAAGAGGCGCTGTCGATGGCGGACCGCATCGCGGTGATGGCGCGCGGCTCGATCGAGCAGGTGTCCTCGCCCACGGAAATCTACGACCGGCCGCAGACGCTTTTCGTCAACCAGTTCGTCGGGACCGCCAACGTCGTCGCGGGCGAGTTCGTGAGCGCGGACCACGGCGTCGCCACCGTTCGCGTGACCGGAGGCGCGGTGCTCAAGGCGAGGGAGACGCCGCAACTCGTGAGCGGTGCGCCGGTGTTGGTGTCGGTGCGTCCCGAGCAGTTGCGGCTGGAATCCGCGCCCGGCGACGGGCGCATCGCCGGCGTGGTGAAGGCAGTCATGCCGCTCGGACCGCACGTGGTCTACGAGGTGGAGACCTCAGGCGGCGCCTCGCTCAAGGTCAGCGAGCCACGCGCGGCGGCGGCGGCGGTGCGGCGGCCGGGCGAGAGCGTCCACGTAGCGGCGTCGGAGGCGGCGTGCCGCGTGTTTCCCAAAGCATGAGAATGAACGGGCAGAGGAGTTAAGACCATGGATCGCAGACGCATGCTCGCCGGAGCTGCCGCGCTCGGCGCGGCGTCCTTTGTTCCCGCGCGCGCTTTCGCGCAGGGAAAGACGCTCGTCGCCGCGACCTTTCCCGGCACCTGGAACGAGGCTCACCGCAATATTCTCGCCCCGGCATTCCGCCGCGCCACCGGCGCTGCCGTGACGCAGTCGATCATCCTGGGCACCGATCAGCTCGCGCGCCTGCAGGCCGCCAAGGGCAGCCGCCCGCCGTTCGACGTCGCGATCTTCGATTCGCCCCAGGTGCTCGACGCCGCCCGCGAAGGCTTGATCGTCGAATATCCGGTCGCCAAGTCGCCGCGCTATGGCGAGCTGCTGCCGGCGTTCCAGGACAAATGGGGCCCGAAGATCACCATGCAGGTCATCGGCATCGGCTACAATCCCAAGAAGATCGCGGCGCCGCCGAAGAGCTGGGACGAATTGTGGGAGCCGAAATACAAGGGGCGCGTCGGCTTGACCGCGCTCAACAGCCAGCTCGGCATCGCCTTTCTCGCCGAGCTCAACCGGCTCAAGGGCGGCGACGAGGGAAATTTCGAGCCGGCCTTCAAGGCGCTGCGCGAGCTGTTGCCCAATGTCGGCGCGATCGCCGCCAACCTCGGCGCCTACGCGACGCTCTGGCAGCAAGAGCAGATCGACATCGCGCCTTATAATTTCAACTTCGTGCAGACGCTCAAGGGCAAGGATGTCCCGGTCGAGCTCGCGATCCCGGGTAGCGGACCGGTCGGCTGGGCGACCAGCCTGCATCTCGTCGCCAATGCGGCCGAGCCCGATCTCGCCGTCAAATACATCGACGAGCATCTCGACGCCGGCATTCAGGCGCAGATGCTCCAGCCGCCTTATGATGTGATTCCCACCAACTCGAAGGTGAGGCTCGAAGGCGCGATCACGCTGGCGATTGCCAAAACCCAGGACGATCTCGGCAAGATCCGCACCATCGATTGGGACAAGCTCAATCCGCAACGGGGCGCGCTGATCGAGCGCTTCAACCGCGAGATCAAGCTGTAGGATGTAGCCCGGATGGAGCGCAGCGACATCCGGGATTCGTCCCGCGTGGCGAGGGCGCCCCGGCTTTCGCTTCGCTCAACCCGGGCTACGAACTGCAAACGGCGGGAGGGGCCGACGTGGCGCCGGCGCCATGCCCCCCAAGCGCGCGAGCCGAATGAGTTTGCTCGCGCTGCAAATCTCCTGTTGACTCGCGTTACGAGAATCTTCCAGAAAAGTTTACTCACCAAAATTGTGCCGGTTGATGAGGGCGGAAAGCCGCTCTCGTGCCCGTTATCGTCCGCAAGCGCGCGATGCCGCGACGGTCTCCGCAACGCAACCTCCGGCTGCAGGATGCGGCCGCCGCCGGAGTTTCCTTGTTTCCGGCTTGTTATTAACAAGGGCTGCCGCAACTCACGCGCGTGCCGCCGTCCATCGTGGCTCGGCGCGCAGCGATGACATCCTCGCCAACGCCTCTCATGCTGCCGCTGGCGGCGCTGTTCGTTGCGTTCTTCGCGGCGCCGCTCATCGTGCTCCTCGCCCTGTCGCTTCATGCCGACACCGCGACGGCGACATGGACCGCCGCAAACTACGCCAAGTTCTTCACCGATCGCTTCAACTACTCGATCCTGTGGGACACGCTCTTTCTCGGCGTGAAAGCGACCTTGGTCTGTCTCGTCTTCGGCTATCCGATCGCGTGGATTTGCGCGCGCGTGAGCGCGCGCTGGCAGAGCGTGCTCGTCTTCCTCGTCATCCTGCCCATTCTCACCAGCGTGGTGGTGCGCACGTTCGCGTGGATCGTGATCCTCGGCCGCCAGGGCGTGCTCAACCAGGTCGCGCTCTCGCTCCACCTCACGGACGAGCCGCTGCGCCTGCTCTACACCGAGCCGGGCGTGGTCATGGTGCTGGCGCAGGTGCAGATGCCGCTGATGGTGCTGCCGATCCTCACCGTGCTGTCGAAGATCGACCCGAATCTGGCGGACGCATCGCGGGTGCTCGGGGCCGGCGAATGGCGCACGCTCTGGCGGGTGACGGTGCCGTTGTCGCTGCCGGGCGTGATCGCCGGCTGCATCTTGACCTATTCGGCCTGCGTCACCGCGTTCGTGACCCAAACGCTGATCGGCGGGGCGCGGCTGATCTACATGCCCTTGCACATCTATCAGCAGGCGATCGGCGCCAACAACTGGCCGTTCGCGGCGGCGATCTCGGTCATCTTCATGGTCGCCGTGCTTGCCGCGGTCGCACTTCTGAGTCTGCTCGGACGCAAGAGCGAGAGCTATGGTAGCGCCTAGATACTCGACCGACTGGGAGGCGTTGTCGCTCCGCCTGGTGTTCGGCGCGCTCGCCGCAATCGCGATCGTGTTTCTCGTCGGGCCGACGGTGATCATGTTGCTGACGTCGTTCACCGCGTCGCAGTCGCTGAGATTCCCACCCGACGGCCTGTCGCTGCGCTGGTATGCCGCGTTGCTCGACGCCGATCAGATGCAGGCCGCCGCCTGGAACAGCCTGGTGGTCGCGTTCTGGACCACCGCGCTCTCGGTCGTGCTCGGCACCGCCGCGGCGCTCGGCATCGCGCGCAGCCGTTCGCCGCTCGCGCGCGCCTGCGATGTTCTGTTCATGTCGCCGCTGCTGCTGCCGGCGCTCGCCTTCGGCTTCGCCGCCCTCATCTTCATCCACAGGCTCGGTTTTGCGCCGAGCATTCCATTTCTCGTCCTCGGTCATACCGTCGTTTGCGTGCCGTTCGTGCTGCGCACCACCATCGCCGCGCTGTCGCAGCTCGATCCCGCGCTGCTCGATGCGTCGCAAAGCCTCGGCGCAGGTGGTTGGAGGACGTTCCGCCGCGTGACGCTGCCGCTGATTGCGCCCGGTCTCGGCGCCGGCGCGTTTCTCGCCTTCATGGCCTCGTTCGACAACGTGCCGGTCTCGCTGTTTCTCGCCGACGAGCGCAGCGAAATGCTGCCGATCCATCTGTGGCAGCAAATCGAGACCAACCTCGATGTGCGCACGGCCGCGGTCTCCGGCCTGATCGTGATGTTCACCTTGATCCTGATGCTGCTCGCCGAGCGCCTCGCCGGCCTCACGCGGCAGATGCGATAAGGAGTGTGAGCCATGCCGGGCGTGTCGGTCCATGTCGTCGATGTTGCGCGGGGCGTCGTCGCGACGGGGATGGAGGTCGAGCTGCATGCGATCGATGCCGGCGGAAGGCTCGCGCTTATCGCCAAGGGCCGCGTCGGCGCGAATGGGCTTCTCAATGCGCCGGAATTATCGAAGACGTTCGCGGCCGGCGGCTACGTCGCGGTCTTTCACGTCGCCGGCTTTTATCGCGGGCAGGGTGTTCCCTTGCCGGCGGTGCCGTTCCTCGATGTCGTCCGCTTCCACTTCGGCATTTCCGACCCGGCGCAGCACTATCACCTGCCCTTCAAATGCACGCCGTGGGGCTATTCGTGCTTCCGCGGCGCTTAGCCATTGTGAATGGAAGCGAGATGCGGAAAACGGTTTGCCCTTACCGCCGTCCGATGTAGCTCCCGAACCGCGCGCGCAATTGCGTCAGCCGCGCCTCGTCCGACACCAAGGCCCGATAGCCGCGGTCGATGTTGTAGGAGGACAGCGGCTCGAGGCCCGGGGGCGGCGCAACGTCGCTGCGCGGCGAGAACGTGCCGCTGCGGCTCTGCTGCTCCTTCGCCAGGTACCAGGTGAGATAGAGCTTGGCCGCGTTGGGGTGCGGCGCGTGCTTGAAGATCGCGGCGCCGACCAGGAACACCGGCGTGGGATCGGCGCGCGAGAACACCGGCTCGATCGGCTTGCCCGCCTGCTTGAGCCGCGGCGTGGTCGAGGTGGAATCGAAGGTCGCGAGCTTCTCGCCGGCGGCGATGGCGTTCGATACCGCGGCATGCCCGCTGGTGACGAAGACCGGCTTCTGCGCCATGTACTTGTCCATGTAGTCCCAGCCGTATTTCCCCACGATCATGGTGAAGACCGCGAGGCCGGCGTCTTCCTCGGTGGGATCGGTGGTGATGAGGCCGCCTTGAAATCGGCTTTTGAGAAAGTCGAGCGCCGACGTCGGCGCGTCGGCGGAAGGAACGAGGTCGGTGTTGTAGGCGTAGACGATGGTGTTGACGCTGACCCCAGTGAAGGCGCCGTCCTCGTCCTTGTAGGCCGGGTCGATCGCGTCGGAGCCTTCGGGCTTGAAGGGGAGCAGCGCGCCCTCCTTCTTCCACTTGCCGAAATCCTGGATGGTCTGGAGGATCGCGAGGTCGGTCTCCATCGCTGCGCTCGCGAGCTGCCGCTCGATCCGTTGATTGAGGTCGGTGCTCAAGCCGCCGGTGAAGGCGACCGTGACGCCGGGAAAGCGTTGCTCGAAATCCTTGATCCAGCGGTCGTGGGAGCCGGTCGGCCCGGCGCCGTAGAGGACGACGGTCTTTTCCAGCTTCGCCTTCTCGTAAAGCGCGTCCATGCTCTCGGCGCGCGCCTGCAACGCGCAACACGCGAGCGACGCCGCGAGCAGGGCAGCGATGCGCGAGAGGTTCGAGCGGACGGTCACGTTATTTTCTCCGGATGATCTCCGCCCTCATCCTGAGGAGGGCGCCTCAAGCGCGTTCACGCGCGTCGTCGACGCGCTATTGGCGCCCGTCTCGAAGGATGGGGGCGGCCCCATGCTTCGAGACGGCGGCTTTCGCCGCCTCCTCAGCATGAGGCCGAATGTTGCCCGTGCGGGCGAAGACACGCCAGACAGAAACGCCGGCCCGCGATATCGCGAGACCGGCGCAATCTCCAAGCACGCGATACGCGAAGCGAACGATGCTCAGTTGATGCTGTCCGTTGCGGTCGCGGCGCGGCGCTCGGTCATCGGCCGGACCACCACCTTGGCGCCGATGTGGACGCGGTTATAGAGGTCGATCACGTCCTCGTTGACCATGCGGATGCATCCCGACGACACGTGGCCGCCGATGGTGGACGGATCGTTGGTGCCGTGGATGCGGTAGACCGAGCCGCTGAGATACATGGCGCGGGCGCCGAGCGGGTTGCTGGGACCGCCGGCCACGAAACGCGGCAGGTAGGGCTGGCGGTGGATCATCTCCGGCGGCGGCGTCCAATCCGGCCACTCGGCCTTGCGCTCGATCGTTTTCACGCCGGACCAGGTGAAACCCTCGCGGCCGACGCCGATGCCGTAGCGCATCGCCTTGCCGCCGCCCAGCACCAGGTAGAGGTAGGTGTTCGGCGTGTCGATGATGATCGTGCCGGGCGCCTCGCTGGTGCGGTAGTTGACGATCTGGCGGCGCAGCTCGTCGCGCGGGTCGCTCGCATCCTCCTGCGGATTGGCATAGGCCGGCGCCGTCACCGGCTCGCGCTGCGGGCCGAACAGCGCCTCGAACGGATTGAACGGGTTGGCGGAAGCCGCACTTGTGAAGATGGCGGTCGCGGCAACGAGGGTTGCGACCGCGGTGACGGTCTTCAAGCGGGTCATATTGTACATGGCACGTCCCCCTTCGATGACCATTGGTCGAATGGGGAGGTGGTGGGGTTCAAAATGCCGGCCGAAAATCAATCACACCTTGGTTACCGACCCAGGCCGGAATGAATTACGTAACTGATATTGCTTGATTTTCTTGGTTTCCGCAGTGCAGCGAGCGTGGCAGTCCGGCCACACCCCATGGGGAGGCAAAAAAGGCCGCAAAGGCCTCATGATACCGCTGCTGCCCCGCTTATTCCCGGCCGGCGTGCCAGCCGACCACGGCATCGGCAACCGCGTCGGTCGAGGCGAAATAGGGCTTGATGTCGAGGAGCGGGGTCTCGTCGAGGCAGTCGAGCCCCACGACCGAGAGCCTCGTGCCCTCGACGCGCAGGAGCCGCGCCACGCTCATCGCGATCGGGTTGGGCCGGGCCGGAGAGCGCAGCGCGAACGTGCCCCGTCCCACGCCGTAGTGCCGCGGCACCTGCAGCACGAGATCGCGCCGCGAGCGGCTCATCCAATAAAGCACCACCAGGTGGCTGCAGGTTTCCACCCCCGTGAGCGCCTGCGCCCAGCGCTCATCGACGACGAGGGTGCAAACGGCGTCGGATTCGCGCGCATTTTTCGGGCATTCCTCGCGCCGGGTCCAGGGCGTGCGGATGCGGCCGATGAAATAGAGCGAGGCGTCGAGCTTCGCTGGCAGTTCGATCGCGATTTCGCCGTCGCGGATGCCGAAGGCGTTGTCGTTCATGGGTGGTCCTCGCCGTCGATCGCAGGGGTGTGGCCATCAAGATGGCTGGCCGCCTCGACTCCGGCAATGACGGCGGATGGCTGGGTGCCCACCCGGCCTTGCAATTGCCGCTTAAGCGTATAAAGATATGTTTATATACCAGCCTGACATCGTCGCCAGCGAGCGAAATGGGACCCCGGCCCACACCGATGCCCACGCCTGCCCACCTGCCGTTCGAGGCGCTCTACGGCGCGCTTAAGGCCGCAGCCGAGGCTACTCGGCTGCGCATCCTCGCGCTGCTCGGGGAGGCCGAACTGACCGTCTCGGATCTCACCGCCATCCTACGCCAATCGCAGCCGCGCATTTCGCGTCATCTGCGGCTCCTCGTCGAGGCCGGGCTGGTCGAGCGCTTCCGCGAAGGGTCGTGGGCGTTCTTCCGCCTGGGCGAGCGGGAGGATGCCGCCAAGCTTGCCCGCGAGCTCGTTGCCCGCCTTGACCCCGACGACGCGACGCTCGCGCGCGATCGCGAGCGGCTGACCGCGGTGCGGGCGCAGCGCGCCAGCGCCGCCCAAACCTATTTCCGCCGGCACGCTGCCCAGTGGGACCGCATTCGCAAGCTCCACGTCGCCGACGAGGCGGTCGAGGAGGCAATCGCCGGCGCCCTGGCGGAGTCCCCGATACGCGCGCTGCTCGATCTCGGCACCGGCACCGGCCGCATGCTCGAATTGTTCGGGCCGCAGATCGAGCGCGGCCTCGGCCTCGATCTCTCCCTCGACATGCTGGCGCTCGCGCGCGCGCGGCTCGACCGCGCTGCGCTGCGCCACTGCAGCGTGCGCCAAGGCGACATCTACGACCTCGCGCTGCCCAAGGACAGTTTCGATGCCGTCGTCATCCACCAGGTGCTGCACTTCCTCGACGACGGGGCGCGCGCGATCCACGAGGCGGCGCGCGTGCTGCGGCCCACCGGCCGTCTGCTGGTCGTCGATTTCGCCCCGCACGATCTCGAATTTCTGCGCGACGAGCACGCCCACCGCCGCCTCGGCTTTGCGCCCGAGACCGTGACGCAATGGATGAAGGCCGCCGGGCTCGACGTCGTGCTGCAGCAAAGCCTCGCGCCCGAGCCCGCCTCCGAAGGCAAGATCGCCGTCTCGCTCTGGCTGGGGCGCGATCCGCGCATCACGCTGGCCGCGCCCGCGCGGGAGGTGGCCTGATGCACGCCGAGCCGCGCGCCAGCCGCTTCGTCCAACGCCTCGGCGAAGGCGGTGAGCGCCGCATCCGCGTCTCCTTCGAGTTCTTCCCGCCGAAGACCGAGGAGATGGAAAAGACGCTGTGGGAGTCGATCACCCGCCTTGCGCCGCTCAGGCCGAATTTCGTCTCGGTCACCTACGGCGCGGGCGGCTCCACGCGCGAACGCACCCATTCGACCGTCAAGCGCATCCTGGCGGAGACCGCGCTCACGCCGGCGGCGCATCTCACCTGCGTCGCCGCGACCTGCGAAGAGATCGACGCGGTGATCCGCAACTATTGCGCCGCCGGCGTGCGCCACATCGTGGCGCTGCGCGGGGATCCCGTCGGTGGCGTCGGCGAGCGCTACGCGCCCCATCCTGCCGGCTATCGCAACGCCGCCGATCTGGTCGCCGGCATCAAGCGTCACTCCGACGTCGAGGTCTCGGTCTCCGCCTATCCGGAGAAACATCCGGACAGCCCCACGGTCGAGGCCGATCTCGACATGCTCGCGGCCAAGGTCGATGCGGGCGCCGCGCGCGCGATCACCCAATTCTTCTTCGAGAACGACCTCTACTTCCGCTACCTCGATCGCGTGCGCGCGCGTGGCATCGACGTGCCGGTCGTGCCCGGCATCCTGCCGGTGCAGAATTTCAAGCAGACCAAGGCGTTCGCCGCGCGCTGCGGGGCCTCGGTGCCTGACTGGCTGGCGGAGCGGTTCGAGGGCCTCGAGGAGGACGCCGCTACCCGCAAGCTCATCGCCGCCGCGGTCGCCGCCGAGCAAGTGCTCGACCTCGTCGATCGCGGCGTCACCGATTTTCACTTCTACACCATGAACCGCGCCGACCTGGTCTACGCGGTGTGTCATCTGCTCGGCCTGCGGCCAAGCCACGAAGCGAGCGGCGGGCACGGTGCGCTCCCTCTCCCCGGAGGGGAGAGGGTTGGGGTGAGGGGGGTCGGATGACGCCCGAGTCGGCTGCCATGTCGATACCCATGTCCCGCACCGAGGAGACGCTCCGCCGCGTCGCCGCCGAGCGTATCTTGGTGCTCGACGGTGCCATGGGCACCATGATCCAGGCGCTCGGGCTCGACGAGGAAGGCTATCGGGGCGCGCGCTTCGATGCCTGGAACCGCGAGGTGCGCGGCAACAACGATCTGCTCATCCTCAGCCAGTCGACCAAGATCCGCGACATTCACCTCGCGTATTTCCGCGCGGGCGCCGATATCGTCTCCACCAACACCTTCTCCTCGACGCGCATCGCCCAAGCCGACTACGGCATGGCGGATATTGCCCATGAGCTCAATGTCGAGGGCGCCAAGCTCGCCCGCGCCGCGGCCGATCTCGCGCAAAACGAGGACGGCCGTCCGCGCTTCGTGGCGGGCGCGATCGGGCCGACCAATCGCACCGCCTCGATCTCTCCTGACGTCGCCAATCCCGGCTTCCGCGCGGTCACCTTCGACGAGCTGCGCGCCGCTTACGCCGAGCAGGTCAAAGGGCTGCTCGAGGGCGGCGCCGACCTGCTGCTGATCGAAACGATTTTCGACACGCTCAATGCCAAGGCGGCGATCGCGGCCGTCGCCGACGTCACCGAGATGTGCGGCACGCGCGTGCCGGTGATGATCTCCGGCACCATCACCGATCGCTCGGGGCGGTTGCTTTCCGGCCAGACGCCGGCGGCGTTCTGGAACTCGGTGCGCCACGCCGCGCCGTTCTCGATCGGATTGAACTGCGCGCTGGGGGCGAGAGAAATGCGCGCCCATATCGCCGAGATCGCGCGCATCGCCGATACCTTCGTCTGCGCCTATCCCAATGCCGGTTTGCCCAACGAGTTCGGCCGCTACGACGAGAGCCCGCAGTTCATGGCCGCGCTGCTCGGCGAATTCGCGGATGCCGGCCTGGTCAACGTGGTCGGCGGCTGCTGTGGCACCACGCCCGAGCACATCGACGCCATCGTGCGCGCGGTGAAGGGCAAGCCGCCGCGGCAGATTCCGCAAGTGCCGCGGCTGCTGCGCCTGTCCGGTCTCGAGGCCTTCGCGCTCACGCCGGAAATCCCGTTCGTCAACGTGGGCGAGCGCACCAACGTCACCGGCTCGGCCAAGTTCCGCAAGCTCATCACCGCGGGCGACTACGCAGCGGCGCTGGCCATCGCCCGCGACCAGGTGGAGAACGGCGCGCAAATCATCGACGTCAACATGGACGAGGGCCTGCTCGATTCCGAGCAGGCGATGACGACCTTCCTCAACCTGATCGCGGCCGAGCCCGACATCGCGCGCGTGCCGGTGATGGTCGACTCGTCGAAATTCTCGGTGATTGAGGCGGGGCTCAAGTGCCTGCAGGGCAAGCCGGTGGTGAATTCGATCTCGATGAAGGAGGGTGAGGCGGCGTTCATCGAACATGCCAAGATCGTGCGCCGCTACGGCGCCGCCGTGGTGGTCATGGCCTTCGACGAGCAGGGTCAGGCCGACACGCTCGAGCGCAAGTGCGCGATCGCCAAGCGCGCCTACGACATTCTGGTCGGAAAGGTGGGCTTCCCGCCCGAGGACATCATCTTCGATCCCAACATTTTCGCCATCGCCACCGGGATGGAGGAGCACAACGGTTACGGTGTCGCCTTCATCGAGGCGGCGCGCTGGATCCGGGCGAACCTGCCGCACGTTCACGTCTCCGGCGGCGTATCCAACCTGTCGTTCTCGTTCCGCGGCAACGAGCCGGTGCGCGAGGCCATGCACTCGGTGTTCCTCTATCACGCCATCAAGGCCGGCATGGACATGGGCATCGTCAACGCCGGGCAGATCGCGGTCTACGACGACCTCGATGCCGAGCTGCGCGCGTGTTGCGAGGACGTGGTGCTCAACCGGCGCGCGGACGCCGCCGAGCGGCTGCTCGCGCTCGCCGAGCGTTACCGCGGGCATGGCAAGGAGAAGAAGGAGGCCGATCTCGCCTGGCGCGAGCGGCCGGTCGAGGAGCGGCTGTCCCACGCGCTCGTGCACGGCGTCACCGATTTCATCGAGAGCGACGTCGAGGAGGCGCGGCGCAGAGCCGAGCGTCCGCTGCACGTGATCGAAGGCCCGCTGATGGACGGCATGAACGTGGTCGGCGACCTGTTCGGCTCCGGACGAATGTTCCTGCCGCAAGTGGTGAAATCCGCGCGCGTGATGAAGCAGGCGGTCGCCTATCTCATGCCGTTCATGGAGCAGGAGAAGAAAGAGAAGGGGGTCGAAAAGAAGAATTCCAACGGCAAGATCGTCATGGCCACGGTCAAAGGCGACGTGCACGACATCGGCAAGAACATCGTCGGCGTCGTGCTCCAGTGCAACAATTACGAGGTCGTCGATCTCGGCGTGATGGTGCCGGCGGCGAAAATCCTGGAGACGGCGCAGCAGGAGAACGCGGATATCATCGGGCTCTCCGGCCTTATCACGCCGTCGCTCGACGAGATGTGCCACGTCGCCGCCGAGATGGAGCGGCAAGGCTTCGACGTCCCGCTGCTGATCGGCGGCGCCACGACGAGCCGGGTGCACACCGCGGTGAAGATCCATCCGAACTACCGGCGCGGGCAAACGGTTTACGTCACCGACGCGAGCCGCGCCGTCGGCGTCGCGGCCAACCTGATGTCGAGCGCGGCGCGCCCGTCCTACGTGGCCGACATTCGCCAGGAATATGCCCGCATCGCCGCCGCGCATGCGCGCGGTGAAGCCAGCAAACAGCGGCTTTCGCTCGGGGATGCGCGCGCCAACGCCCTCAAGCTCAACTGGTCGGGAAATTATATTCCGCCGCGGCCGAGCTTCCTGGGAACGCGGGTGCTCGAGGATTATCCGATCGCGGAGCTGCGCGATTACATCGACTGGTCGCCGTTCTTCGCCACCTGGGAGCTTACCGGCAAGTTTCCTGCGATCCTCGATGACGCCAAATATGGTCCGGCGGCGCGCAGCTTGTTCGACGACGCCCAGGCGATGCTCGAGCGCATGGCCTCGGAGCGCTGGCTGCGCGCCAGCGCGGTGCTCGGGTTCTGGCCGGCCAATTCCGAGGGCGACGATATCCTGCTTTACGTCGACGACGCACGCACGCAGCCGATCGCGGTGCTGCACACGCTGCGCCAACAGCTCACCCGCCGCGAAGGGCGCGCCAATATCGCGCTCGCCGATTTCGTGGCCCCGCGCGCGAGCGTGCTTGCCGATCACGTCGGCGCCTTCATGGTCACCGCCGGCATCGGCGAGGACGAGGTGGCGGAGCGTTTCAAGCGGGCGAACGACGATTATTCGGCGATCATGGTCAAGGCGCTCGCGGATCGGCTCGCCGAGGCATTCGCCGAGCGCCTGCACCAGCGGGTGCGCCGGGAATTCTGGGGCTACGCCCCGGAGGAGGCGCTCAGCAACGTGGAGCTGGTCGGGGAAAAATACCGCGGCATCCGCCCGGCGCCCGGCTATCCCGCGCAGCCCGACCACAGCGAGAAGGCGAGCCTGTTTGCGCTGCTCGACGGTGAGCGGCGGATCGGCCTCAAGCTCACCGAGAGCTTCGCCATGTGGCCGGGCGCTTCCGTGTGCGGGCTCTACTTCAGCCATTCCGAGAGCCACTATTTCGGCGTCGGCAAGATCGAGCGCGATCAGGTCGAGGACTACGCCGCGCGCAAGGGCTGGAGCGTGGCCGAGGCGGAGAAGTGGCTCGCGCCGGTGCTCAACTATGACCCGCTGATTGCGGCGCGAACGGCGGCGGAGTAGCTCGCCGTAGCCGGCCGGCGCTTTTCGAGAAATCCGGCATGAAGCCGGGCCGAATCGAGAATGCAACATGCAGGTTGGTTTCTTCTTCTGGCCCTACACGCTCGATCTGTGCGAGCAGCTTGCCGAGCGCGCCGATCGCTACGGCTATGCCATGATCGGCATTGCCGACACGCCGGGAAACGCCATGGATCCATGGGTGTCGGCGGCGATGGTCGCGCGCGTCTCGCGCCGCGCGCGCGTGGCGGTCTGCGTCACCAATCTGCTCACCCGCCATCCCGCCATCACCGCGGCCGCGGTTGCCTCGCTCGACCATGTGTCGAACGGACGCGCCGTGCTCGGCATCGGCGCCGGCCACAGCGGCACCAAGAATGTCGGGCTGCCGAAGTCGCGCGCGAGCGAGCTCGCGGAAGGAGTGACGTTCATCAAGACGCTGTTGAAGGGCGCGCCCGCGACTCTTCGTGGAGCGAGCGCGCATCTGCCGTGGATCAAGCGCGCACCGCCGGTCTTTCTCGCCGCCTCGCATCCGCAGCCGCTGCAGGCCGCCGGCCGGACCGCCGACGGCGTGTTCGCCAATTATGGCCTCGCCGCCGACAACATCCGCGATTCGCGAACGCACGTCGCCGCCGGCGCCAAAGCCGCCGGCCGCGCGGGCGACGGCATCGAGATTTGGCAGATCGCGGCGCTTGACTGCAACGAGGATCGCGATGCCGCGCGCAACAAGGTCGGCGCCATGCTCGCGTTCCTCGCCGGCTACGTGATCGGAGACAAGCATCTGGAGACGCGGGGCGTGCCCGAGCCGCTGCGCGCGCCGCTGCTCGAATTGCGCCGGCGCTACAGCACGCGGCCGGGCGAAGCCGACATCAGGCTGGTCCAAGAGCTCGGCCTTTTCGATTATCTGTCGCGCCGGCTGTCGATTTGCGGCAATCCGCAGGATTGTCTCGCGCAGGCGCTCGCCGCCAAAGCCGCCGGCGCCGAGCGGCTGATGCTCACCGTCAGCCTCGCCTGTGACCCGGTGCGGACCGTCGAACTCTTCGGCCAACACGTGCTTCCGAAGCTGTAACGTCCGGCAAAGTGCGAATAGCGCAGAGATGCGTTAGTCGAGCGGGGGACAGGGCGCTTGCTGCACTCTTCCAAGCGCGCGGGATATTAGCGTAAGCTTTTCAAGCGCGATCTCCGGCGGGATATGCCGGGCAAACTTCGGGAGGAGATCATGAGCGCAGTCGGCACCGTCGGGTCTTCTCCATGGTATCGCTCGCTGGACCGGTCGCAGTGGAAAGCGCTCATCGCCGCCAACCTCGGCTGGACGTTCGACGGTTTCGAAGTGTTCGCGCTTATTCTCACTGTCGGCGTTGCGCTGCATCAGCTCTTGGAGCCTTCCCAATACCCGCTCATCCCCGCCTATGCGGGCGCGGTCATTGCGATCACCGTATTCGGCTGGGCGATCGGAGGTCTGCTCGGCGGCGTGCTTGCCGACTATCTCGGCCGCAAGCGCTCGATGACCCTTACGATCCTTGCCTATTCGCTGCTCACCGGGATGAGCGCGCTGTCCTGGGATTGGGTGTCGTTTGCCGTGTTTCGCTTTCTTGTCGGACTCGCGATCGGTTCGGAATGGGCGACCGGGGCGTCGATCATGGCCGAGCTCTGGCCCGCCAACGCACGCGGCAAGGGTGGTGCCTTTTTGCAAGCGGGATACCCGATCGGAAGCATTCTTGCCTCCGGCGTGTGGCTCGCCATCGGCACCTCCGGCCCCGACGCGTGGCGCTACATGTACCTGATCGGTGTGCTGCCCGCGCTTATCGTGTTTTGGATCCGGCGCAATATTCCCGAATCGCCCCGCTGGGAAGAATCGAACAGGCGCCGCCGCGCCGCGTATGATCTGCGGCGCCAGGGTCGGGCGCTCGAAGGGGAAGACGCGGCGCTCGTGCGCTTTACGTTGGTTGATCTCTTTGCCGAGCCCGCGGTCCGCGCGCGGCTGTTCTTGACGTTCGTGATGTCGCTGTCGGTGACGATCGGCTATTGGGGCGTTTCGACCTTTGTTCCGAGCTATGTGGGATCCGTTGCAGCCGCTAGCGGTCTTCCGGCCCAGCGCTGGGCGGCATTGGCGGGCTTAGTCCAGAATCTGGGCGCCTTGATGGGTTTCTCGAGCTTCGGGTTCCTCGCCGACGCTTATGGGCGCAAGCCGACGACGATCTTGTATTACCTGATGTGCCTGATCCTGACGCCGATCGTCTACCTGTGGGTGAAGGATATCTATGTGCTGCTCTTCGCCTTCGCCGTGTATGGATTTTTCATCCAAGGCGTTTTTTCGTGGACGCCCATTTGGCTGCCGGAACTCTTTCCGACACGAATGCGCGCCACTGCCGCCGGTTTCATCTTCAATGCGCCGCGGTTGATCTCCGCGATCGCTCCGCTGATCGCCGGCACCTTGATCGTCGGCCTCGGCGGCTATGGCAAAGCCGCGACCATTATCGGCTCGTTCTACATTCTTGGGCTGATCGCCGTGCCGTTCTTGCCGGAGACGAAGGGAAAACCGCTGCCGGAAGCCGACACATTATCGCCGGCTCCCGGCGGAGAGCGGCGTTGAAAGCTCCGTTCGACGTTCTATTTCGGCGCCGCGCCCGTGCGCGCGGCGGGGCCTCGCATCCAGGGGGAGACCAATGAATCCCGTTTGCATCCGCATAGCAGGCGCCCTTGCGTTCGCGTTCCTATCGGCGGTGGCTTCGGCCGCGGACTATCCGGTTCCAAAGGAGGGAGACTGGGTCGCGCGGGACTTTCGCTTTCACACCGGCGAAGTCATGCCCGAACTGCGCCTGCATTATAGAACGCTTGGCGATCCATCGGGAGAGCCTGTGTTGCTCCTGCATGGCACCGGCGGCTCGGGCGCAAATTTCTTGACGCCCGGCTTCGCGGGCGAGTTGTTCGGCTCCGGCCAGCCGCTGGATGCGAGCAAATACTTCATCATTCTGCCGGACGCGATCGGAACCGGAAAATCGGCGAAGCCATCGGACGGCCTGCGAACCAAATTTCCGAAATACAATTACGATGACATGGTTGAAGCCCAATACCGGCTCGTGACCGAGGGGCTCGGCATCCGTCACTTGCGCCTCGTGCTCGGCAACTCCATGGGCGGCATGCACACGTGGCTCTGGGGCGAAAAGTATCCCGACGTTATGGACGTGCTGGTGCCCATGGCGTCGCAGCCCACGCCCATGGCGAGCCGCAATTGGATGTTGCGGCGGATGATGCTCGAAACGATCCGCAGCGACCCGGAATGGAATAACGGCAACTACGCGACGCAGCCGCCGTCGCTGCGCTTGGCCAGCGTGTTCTTCGCCATCGCGACTAGCGGAGGAACGCTCGCGTACCAGAAGCTGGCCCCCACGCGCGAGCAGGCCGACAAGCTCGTGGACGAGCGCTTGGCGGCGGCGCCCCCCGGCGATGCCAATGACTTTCTCTACCAATGGGAGTCTTCGCGCGACTACGACCCCTCGGCCGGCCTTGAACGGATCGAGGCCGCGCTCCTGGCGATCAATTCTGCCGACGATGAACGCAACCCGCCTGAAACCGCAATCACGGAGCGCGCACTCAAACGCGCAAAGAACGGCCGGCTTTACCTGATCCCGGCGAGCGAAGACACGCGTGGTCACGCGACCACCGGCATGGCAAAATTCTGGAGCCAACAGCTGCAGCAGCTGTTGCAGACCGCGCCCCGCCGGACAACCGAGGACGCGCGACGACAATAGGGAGATGGCAATGGTTCTGTTGCGGTTCGGATGTGCGCTGATCGTCGCCGCGGTCACCTGCGCGAGTCATTGCGTGCAGGCGGAGGTGACGCGAATCGAGATTGCTTCGCCCACGGACGTTCTCGGCGGCAAGCCCTTCGGCGCCGCCGGCGCCTACGAGAAGATCGTCGGGAAGGTGTTTTTCTCGGTCGATCCCGCGCATCCCCGCAATAAGGCCGTCGTCGATCTCGACAAGGCGCCGCGCGATGCGGACGGGCGCGTGACGTTTTCGGCTGATCTCTACGTGCTTGCTCCGAAAGATGCCGCCCGCGGCAACGGCGTCGCGTTCTTCGATGTCCTCAACCGCGGGCGCAAGAACATCCTTGGCGACTACAACCGCGCACCGGTGGTACCCGACCCAACTGCCGAGGGGGATTTCGGCGACGGCTTCCTGATGCAGCAGGGCTATACCCTGGTGTGGCTGGGGTGGCAGTTCGATATTCCGCACCGTGGCGGATTGATGGGGCTTGATGCGCCGCCCGTGCTCGATCAGGGAAAGCCGATCACGGGACGGGTGTCGACCACATTCACGCCGAACACGGCCGAAGAGACCTACGCGCTCGACGACATGGGGCGCTATGCCGATACGACCCGCTATCCGCCGCTCGATCCTGCCAGCGCGGCGAACACGCTCACCGTGCGCGATGGCTTTCTCGGCGCGCCGCGCACCATTGCGCGCGACCAGTGGCAGTTCGGCCGCATGAAGGACGGGCAGTTGGTGCCCGACATTTCCGCGCTCTATCTCAAGGGCGGCTACGAGCCAGGCCATTTTTATGAGTTGAGTTACGAGGCCAAGGGCGCCGTCGTTGCGGGTCTGGGATTTGCGGCGTTGCGCGACATGGCATCCGCGGTCAAGCACCGCCAAGGCGGTCCGATCGCGGCGCGTTACGCTTACGCCTTCGGCCGCTCACAGGACGGCCGCTTGCTGCGGCAATTTCTCTACGAGGGTTTCAACGCCGACGAACAGGATCGCCGCGCCTTCGATGGCGTGATCTCTCACATCGCAGGCTCCGCGCGCAGCAGCGACTTCAATTCGCGCTTTGCGCGGCCGAATGGTCTCGGCTTTTTCGTGGCGTCGCTGTTTCCGTATCTTGATCTCGATCAACACGATCCGGTGACCGGCAAGACCGATGGTATCTTGGCGAGACTCACACCGGACCAGCGGCCGAAGATTTTCTATACCAATTCGTCGGGCGAATACTGGGGTGGTGGACGCGCCGCGGCGCTGACCCACACGACGCTCGATGGCCGCGACGATGCGAAAGTGCCGGACAACGTGCGCATCTATCTGATCGCCGGCACGCAGCATGTTCCCGGCGGTTATCTGCCGTCGCAAGGGCCGGGCCAGCAGAAGCCGAACGGCAACGAATACGCGTGGGCGGAGCGCGCACTGCTCGTGGCAATGGATCGCTGGGTGCGCGATAGCGCTGCCCCACCGCCGAGCGCGCATCCGCGGCTGGCGGATAAGACGCTCGTGCCGCGCGAGAGTATCGAATTCCCGGCGGTCCCCGGCGTGCGCGCGCCGCTCACCATCCCTTCCGGCTATCGCGCCGATCTCGAAGGGCCGCACACCGCGCACCCGCTGCCGTTGTTGGTCCCGCAGGTCGATCGCGACGGCAACGAGCTCTCCGGGATTCGGCTTCCAAACGTGGCCGTTCCGCTCGCGACCTATACCGGCTGGAATTTCCGCAACCCTTCGATCGGCCAGCCCGGCGAACTGCTCCCGCTCACCGGCTCCTACATCCCCTTTGCCGTGACCAAGTCGGCACGCGAGGAAGCGCGCGACCCGCGCATGTCGATCGAAGAGCGCTACGGCAACCGCGCGCAGTATCAGCGGCTTGTGACGGATGCCGCAACGAGGCTCGTGCAGGCGGGCTACCTCTTGAACGAGGATGTCGACCGCGTCGTGGAGCGCGCGCTCGCGAATTGGGATGAGATCACGCGCGGGACGACGCTCGCAGGCAACTAACGCGGCTGCGCGTTGGCGAAGAGAGCCTCTGGAAAATGCAAAACACCGGAGGGGCCCTCCGGTGTGGAAAAATCGATCGAATGCGGCGTTGCGTGGATGCTCGCGATCAGAACGCGCCCAGCAGGATCGCGCCGACGAACGCAAAGACGGCGAACACCGCCAGCACGTTGAGCCTCAACGCAAGATCCACGTCATGTCCTCCCACGTTTGTTCGCAACGAAAGTCTAACAGAGGGATGACGAAGTCCTAATGACAAATATGCTGCATTGCCGAAGGCAAGCACACGAATTTGATCCCGGCGCGCACGACACGACCAACATCATGATATTTCGACGTAAACTATCGGGGACGTTGTCTTTGATGGCGCATAACGAATGCTTGCGGGTCCAATATTCGATCCGCGCGGACCTCGATAGATCTATGGGTCACGTGGAATAATACGTGGCGGACCATGACGTTAGTCCGCTGACGCGGCGATCGCAGGGCGCCGGTCTTGCGCGCGCCGCCGCGAGCGACGCAACTGCGAGACACCAAAATCGGTCCATCCTTCTTAACCATAGCGCGAGGCGTGGACCGGCGGCCGAGCGCGCGCATCAATCTTTGAAGAAACGTTAACAACATCCATCGCATGCTCGCGCCATGGCGTGGGGAGTGCGTTGGTATCTCGTCGGCTCCATCATCCTTGGCCTTCTCGGCGTGTTAGCGGGTTGCAGCGGCGGCGGCTTTTTTGCCGAGCGCGAGCCGTGGCGCCACGAGGCCGAGGTGCAATGCCTCAACATGGGCGCCGTCAAGGAAGGCGCGGGCATCGTTCGCATCCGGCCGATCCGGGGTCCCGGGATGTGCGGCGCCGATTTTCCGCTCAAGGTATCGACCTTGGGCGAGAACGGACCGCTCGGCTATAGCGACGAGCTGCGTCCGCCCGGCGACATTCCGCGCGGTGCGCCGCCGCCGCGTTGGCCGATCCGCCCGGCGGAGCCGCCTTACCAATCGCGCGTGCTGCCGGACTACCAGTCGCCTCCGCCGCAACCGCCGCGGCGTGACACCGCCCCCGATGAGCCCGTGTCGCTCAACCCGCCGGGCGTGGTCGATCGGCCCACTGTCCCGGCCGAGCCCTACGACTTTCGCCGACCCTACGGGGTGACACCCGCCGCTCCGCCGCCGAAATCGCGCTCGCCGTCCCCGATGGGCTCCCCTCGCGATGACTTCTCGCCCGAGCCCTACGAGCGCCGGCCGCTGGTCGACGCGCCGGGCCCGCCGCGCGATGCCCCGCGCGGGTCCGCGCGCGAGTCGCCGCCGGGTGCGTTGGGTCCCGCCCGCGACATCCCGCCGACGCCAGCGTTCACGCCGGTCGCGGTGAGCCCGCCGGCGACGCTCGCATGCCCGATCGTGTCCGAGCTCGAACGCTGGATCGCCGGCGCCGTGCAGCCGGCGGCGATGCGCTGGTTCCGCTCGCCGGTTGTCGAGATCAAACAAATTTCCGCCTATTCCTGTCGCGGCATGAACGGCAATTCGCGGGCGAGCATTTCCGAGCACGCGTTCGGTAACGCGCTCGACATCGCGGCGTTCACGCTCGCCGACGGACGCAAGATCACGGTGAAGAACGGCTGGCGCGGATTGCCGGAGGAGCAGGGCTTTCTGCGCGACGTGCAGGCCGCGGCCTGCGATCAATTCAGCACGGTGCTGGCGCCCGGCTCGAACGTCTATCACTACGACCACATCCACGTCGATTTGATGCGCCGGCGCGACGGCCATCGCGCGTGCAACCCGCACTCCGTCTCGGGCGAAGAGGTCGCCGCGCGCGCCGCGCGATACGCGATCAAGCGCGATCCGGGCATTACCGGCTCGCTCGCACCGCGCCGGTCGGCGGCGCCGCGGTGGCCGTTTGATCCCGACGAGGAGCGGCGCGAGCGCGCGCTACCCATGGCCCAGCCCGGCGAGGACGGGGAAGACGACTGACGCGACCGGATTTTTAGGTAGTTCGCGCGCAAAGATCGAGGCCGGGGGGTCCACCGCTCGTTCCCGCGTAAGCGGGGATCCAGTCTGCTGTCCGGATCTGGGTTCCGGCCTTCGCGGGGACGAGCGGAATAGAGGCGGCAGGGGGGGTCTGCGACACCATGCGGCACCTCTTACAATGCCGCCATGGGATACCAATATTTGGGTGGACCAAACGGTCTGTCTGGGAGGATTTCCATGCTTTCCTTGCGCGTTCGTCCGCTGCTTGCGCTTTGCGCCGTGGCGGCGGTGCTGGCCTTCGCGATGACCGATGCCGATGCCCGCGCCGGTCGCGGCGGAAGCTTCGGCAGTCGCGGCTCGCAAACCTTCTCCGCGCCGCCGTCGACGACGACGTCGCCGGGCGCGCGGCCGATGGAGCGCAGCATGACGCAGCCGGGGCAGCCGGGTGGCACGTTCGCGCAACGCCCGGCGGTATCGTCGCCCATGGGCGGCTTCTTCAATCGGCCGGGCTTTCTCGGCGGCCTGTTCACCGGTTTCCTGGGCGCCGGCTTGCTCGGCATGCTGTTCGGCCATGGTTTCCTCGGCGGCCTCGGCGGCTTCGCCTCGATGCTCGGCCTGTTGCTACAGGTCGGCCTCATCGCGATCATCGGCTATCTGGTGTGGACGTGGTGGCAGCGCCGCAGCCAGCCCGCGCTCGCCAGCGGCCCGGCATTGCGCGATTACGCCTCCGGCGACGCACGTCCGCAGATGGGGTTCGGTGGCGGCGCTCCTGCATCGCGTGCGCGCGCATCCGGCACCGACGAAGTCGGGCTCACGCCGGATGATTTCAATGCCTTCGAGAAGACCCTGGGCGAGGTGCAGAGCGCCTATAGCGCCGAAGATCTCGCGCGGTTGCGCCGGCACGTCACGCCCGAGATGCTCTCTTATTTCTCGGAGGACCTGTCGGCGAATGCGAGCAAGGACGTCGTCAATCGGATCTCCGACGTCAAGCTGTTGCAGGGCGATCTGGCCGAGGCTTGGCGCGAGGGCGACACCGACTACGCCAGCGTCGCGATGCGTTTTTCGCTCAACGACGAGACCATCGAGCGCGACAGCGGCCGCGTGCTGCAAGGCGGGCCGGACGAAGCCACCGAAGTGTGGACCTTCATGCGCATGCGCGGCGGCCATTGGCTGGTGTCAGCGATCCAGCAGTCGTAACGCGGACACGCTCTCTCAACGTCATGGCCGGGCATGGCGCGTCGCAAGACGCGCGTGAACGCGCTTATGCCTGGCCATTTTCGTTGGCGATGTCAGGGCGCAGGCTGCCGTCTCAGCATGACAGCGATCGCGGGGCTTTGCTCACGCCACCGCGCGTGAGTCGCGATCACCGCTCCGGCTTGCCGTATCCGCCCGCGGTCGGCGGCTGAATGATGATCGCCTCGCCGGCATCGATGACGGTGGCGTCGCTGCCCGCAAGCTTCTCCACGCGGCCGTCGTTGCGCCGCACCGAGTTCTCGCCGATCTCACCGGCTTCGCCTCCCGCCAAGCCGAACGGACGCACGCGGCGGTGGCCCGACAGGATCGTGCAATCCATCTTTTCCAGGAAACGGATCGTCCGACGCACGCCGTCGCCAGCATTCCAGCGGCCGCGTCCGCCCGAACCTTCACGGATGTGGAAATCCTCGAGCAGGACCGGGTAGCGGAACTCCAGCACCTCCGGGTCGGTCAACCGCGTGTTGGTCATGTGGGTGTGCACGGCGTCGGTGCCGGGAAAGCCTGGGCCCGCCGGCGAGCCCGAGCATATCGTCTCGTAGTACTGGTACTTGGCGTTGCCGAAATTGAGGTTGTTCATGGAGCCCTGGGCGGCGGCGAGCGCGCCGAGCGCGCCGAACAGGCAATTCGTCACCACCTGCGACGTCTCCACGTTGCCGGCGACGACCGCGGCGGGATATTCGGGCGACAGCATCGATTTTTTCGGGATGACGATGTTGATCGGCCGCAGGCAGCCGCCGTTCATCGGGATCTCGTCGTCGACCATCACCCGAAACAGGTAGAGCACGGCGGCGCGCGCCACCGGTTCGGGCGCGTTGAAATTGGTGTTCTGCTGCGGCGAGGTGCCGGTGAAATCGACGGTCGCCTCGCGCTTGTCCTTGTCGACGCTGATCTTGACCTTGATCCACGTGCCTTGGTCCATCTCGCATTCGAACGCGGCATCGTGGATGCGATCGATGACGCGGCGAACGCTCTCGGCCGCGTTGTCCTGCACGTGCTGCATATAGGCTTTGACCACCGGCAGCGTGAAGTGCGCGACCATCTTGCGCAGCTCCTGCACGCCCTTCTCGTTGGCCGCGATCTGCGCCTTGATGTCGTTGACGTTCTGCAGCGCATTGCGGGCGGGATATTTCGCGCCGGTGAGCAGGTCGTAGAGCGCCTGTTCGCGGAAGCGGCCGCGGTCCACCAGCTTGAAGTTGTCGATGTAGACCCCTTCTTCCTCGATCGTGGTCGCGTTCGGCGACATCGAGCCGGGAGAAATGCCGCCGACGTCGGCGTGATGGCCGCGCGAGGCGACCCAGAACAGGAGCTCGCGGCCGACATCATCGAAGACCGGCGTGCACACGGTGATGTCGGGCAGATGCGTGCCGCCGTTGTAGGGCGCGTTGATGGCGTAGACGTCGCCCGGCGCGATCTTGCCCTTGTTCTCGCGGATGATGGTTTCGACCGCGCGGTCCATGGAGCCGAGATGCACCGGCATGTGCGGCGCGTTGGCGACGAGCGTGGAGTCGGCGGCGAACACCGCGCAGGAGAAGTCGAGCCGCTCCTTGATGTTGACCGAATAGGCGGTGTTTTGCAGCGACACGCCCATTTGCTCGGCGATCGACATAAACAGATTGTTGAACACTTCGAGCATCACCGGGTCGGCGGCGGTGCCGACGGCGCTTTGCCGCTTGAGCGGCACGACCCGGTCCAGCACGAGGTGGTTCTTGGCAGTGATTTGGGCGCGCCAGCCGTCCTCGACCACGATGGCCTGATGCGGCTCGATGATGATGGCCGGGCCGTGTACGGCGTGGCCGGGGGAAAGCTGCTCGCGCGTGAACACCGCGGCCTCGTGCCACTGGCCGCGCGAATAGAATTTCGTCCGGCGCGCCGGGGAGGGGAGCGCAGCGCTCGTCGTCGACAACACCGGCTCGGTGAACTTGGTGCCGCCGCCGACCGCTTCGACCGACACCGCTTCGACCACCAGCTCCTTGCTCTCGTCGATGAATCCGAACCGCGATTTGTGCGCGGCCTCGAAGGCGGATTTCATCTCCGCGAGGGAAGGGCGGCCACTCTCTTCGTGGGGAGCGTGGAGGGAAAACGCCGGCACGACCAGCGCGGTGTCGGTGCCGGCGTAGCGGATGTGCGCGCGGATGAAGACCTCAACCGCTTGCGCGGCCACGCCCTGGTCAACGACTTCGCGCCTGGCGTCCTCCGCCAATCGCCCGCCGACGCGCGCGATCGATGCCCGCGCCGTATCCCCGAATGGCTCTTCGACCGCCTGCTGGCGCGTGGCGCGGATGTCGGCGAGGCCCATGCCGTAGGCGGATAGGAGCGAGGAGAACGGATGGATCAGCACCTTGGTCATGCCGAGCGCGTCGGCGACCAGGCAGGCATGCTGGCCGCCGGCGCCGCCGAAGCAGTTGAGCGTGTAGCGCGTCACGTCGTAACCGCGCTGCACCGAGATTTTCTTGATCGCGTTCGCCATGTTCTCGACCGCGATCTTGATGAAGCCGTCGGCGACGTCTTCGCCCGAGCGGCCATCGCCGATCTCGCGGGCGAGCTCCGCAAAAGCCGTGCGCACCCCGTCGGTATCGAGGGGAAGGTTCTGCTGCGGACCGAAAATCTTCGGAAAGAACTCCGCCATCAGCTTGCCGACCATGACGTTGGCGTCGGTGAGCGCGAGCGGCCCGCCGCGGCGGTAACACTTCGGGCCGGGATTGGCGCCGGCGCTGTCGGGCCCGACGCGGAAGCGCGCGCCGTCGAAATGCAGGATCGAGCCGCCGCCCGCCGCCACCGTGTGGATCAGCATCATCGGCGCGCGCATGCGCACGCCGGCGACCTCCGTCTCGAAGGCGCGCTCGTACTCGCCGTCGAAATGGGAAACGTCGGTCGAGGTGCCGCCCATGTCGAAGCCGATCAGGTGCGAGAAGCCCGCCTCGCGTCCGGTCTCCGCCATGCCGACCACGCCGGCTGCCGGTCCCGACAGAATCGCGTCCTTGCCTTGGAACAGCTCCGCCGCGGTGAGGCCGCCGGACGACATCATGAACATCAGGCGAGGAGCTTTATGACTCGAGTTCTCCCCACTTGCCGCAGCGGGCTCCCTCCCCCGCTTGCGGGGGAGGGTTGGGGAGGGGGAATGTCCGCGCGAATCCGAGGCTCGGGCGTCGCCATTCGCGGCACCGGAAGTGCCCATGTCGCGCGCCACCTGCGCCACGTATCGCTGCAGGATGGGCGAGAGGTAGGCGTCGACCACCGTGGTGTCGCCGCGGCCCACGAGCTTGATCAGCGGCGAGACCTCGTGGCTGACCGATACCTGCGGGAAGCCCAGCTCGCGCGCGAGCGCGGCCACGCGCTGCTCGTGCTCGCGATAGCGGTAGGCGTGCATGAACACGATCGCGACCGCCTTGATGCCGGCCGCGAGCGCGGCCGAGAGCTCGGCGCGCACGGCGGCAAGGTCCGGCTCCTTCTCCACCGTACCGTCGGCGCGCACGCGCTCGTCCACCTCGACCACGCGCTCGTAGAGCATCTGCAGCTTGATGATGTGGCGGGCGAAAATTTTCGGCCGCGCCTGATAGCCGATCTTGAGCGCGTCGCGAAATCCCTTGGTGATGAGCAGCAGCGTGCGCTCGCCCTTGCGCTCGAGCAGCGCATTGGTCGCGACCGTGGTGCCCATCTTCACCGAGCCAATGATCCCCTGGGGGATCGGCTCGCCCGGCTTGACGCCGATGAGATTGCGGATGCCCTGCACCGCGGCGTCGCCATAGGCCTCGGGGTTGTCGGAAAGAAGCTTGTGGGCGACGAGCGCGCCGTCAGGCCGGCGTCCGATCACGTCGGTGAAGGTGCCGCCGCGATCGATCCAGAAATCCCAGCTGCCGTCGGTTTGCATCGCCGTGCGCCTGCGCGTGTACTGGCCGCTTTATAGGGGCGTCGGCGCCCGAGGCGAAGCATCTCATTGCCCATGGAGCTTGGCCCTGCTCCGCCCCCGCCGTTGGCTCGGGCTTTTTTTGCGCGTTCTGACGTCCCAATGTCGCTGCAATCTCCCATATGATGGCGCCAGGGGCAGTTTGCGAACTCCGCTCTCGGGGCCACGCCAATGGTGCGATTTTCGGCGTCCGCAGCAGCTGTGGCGGTCGCGCTGGCCACCGCGCCTGCCTGCGCGCAGGTCCAATGGCGTCTCCCGTCCGCCTACCCGGCTGATAATTTTCACAGCGAAAATCTCGCCGCCTTCGCCAAGGACGTGGGCGAGGTGACGGGCGGCAAGCTCGCGATCAAGGTCTATCCCAACGCGTCGTTGTTCCCGGCGCCCGCCATCAAGAGCGCGGTGCGAATCGGCCAGGCGCAGGCGGGCGAGATCCTGATCTCGCTGCACGACAACGAAGACCCGATGTTCGGTGTCGACGTGGTCCCGTTCCTGGCCGCGAGCTATGGCGACGCGCGCAAATTGTGGGCGGCGTCGAGGCCCGCGATCGAACGCAAACTCGCCGCGCAAGGCCTGATGGTGCTGTTCGCGGTTCCCTGGCCGCCGCAGGGCATCTACGCGAAGAAGGAGATCAACACCATCGCGGATATGCGCGGGCTCTCCTGGCGCGTGTACAACGCGGGGACCGAGCGCATCGCGCAGATCGTCGGCGCTTATCCCGTGACGATCCAGGCGGCCGACTTGCAGCAGGCGCTCGCCACTGGGCTGATCAACGCCTTCGTGACTTCGGTCGCGACCGGGTACGACAGCAAGGCATGGGAGACCATGACCTATTTCTACGACACGCAGGCGTGGCTGCCGAAGAACGTCACCTTGATAAACAAGGCGGCCTTTGATCGCCTCGACAAGCCGACGCAGGATGCGCTGCTCAAGGTCGCCGCCGCGGCCGAAACGCGCGGCTGGTGGATGTCGCAGGATAAGCACAAGTGGTACGGCGAGCAGCTCGCCGCCCACGGCTTGAAGGTATTGTCGCCGAGCGAGGACTTGAAGACGGGCCTGCAGCAGATCGGCGAGCGCCTCACCGCGGAGTGGCTCACCAAGGCCGGCGCCGACGGCCAAGCCGTGATCGACGCTTACAAGAAGCTCGGCACGTAACGCGCGGCGGCTGATCGCGGACCCACGGTCGCCAAAATTGGTGGGGGCCCGGCGGTTTTCCGCCGAGCCCCCTTGAAGCGCATCAGCCGGCCTGTAAGCCGGGTTCTGTGAGGCGAGGCTTGCGCCTCGCGTGACGGCCATTCCTCTGCGACGCCGGTTGCCCGGCGCCTTCAGCAACCTACCCGGACGGCCGGATCCGGACATGGATCCCGAAGACCGCTTCCGCTCTCGCAGAGGCGAACTCCGCGCCGTCCCTATTCGGTCTTGCTCCCGGTGGGGTTTACCGTGCCGTCTGCGTTGCCGCAGACGCGGTGCGCTCTTACCGCACCGTTTCACCCTTACCGCTCCCTCCCCGCAAGTGGCGAGCGATGGGCGCGGCGGTCTGTTCTCTGTGGCACTGTCCCTGGGCTTACGCCCGCCGGACGTTATCCGGCACCGTATGTCCATGGAGCCCGGACTTTCCTCTCAGGTCCACCTTTCGGCATTGACCCGAGCGGCCGTCCAGCCGACTGACGCGTAAGGGATGGGGTGTGCGCGGGAGAACGTCAAGGCCTGCGCCACGATCGCGTTAGCGCTGGCGAGGCCGGCGCTGATGGCCTCAACCAGGTTTGCCGACGCTGAGCCGGGCGTCGCGCGCCGCGAGGAGGTCCTTCAGCGTCGAGACGGTCGAGACATCGATGACGCCGTCGACCTGTTGCGGGCGGAAATGGCGCTGGAAGGCAGCCACGGCGTCGCGAGTGGCGCTATCGAGATAACCGCTGGCGGTGACGTCATAGCCGTAGCGCGCCAACAGCGTTTGCGCCTCTTCGATGGCGGGATTGGTTTCGCCGAGCGTGAAAATCGCTCCCGTTGGGTCGATAGGAGCGGGCTTCACCCACAGGCCGATGCCGGAATCGGCAAGCGTCTTCCAGGGAAATTTTTCGCCGGGATCGCGCTTGCGCGAGGGCGCAACGTCGGAATGGGCAAGCACGCGCTCGGCAGGAATCCGGTGGCGGGTGAAAATGCTGCGGCAGAGCGCCGTCCCCGCCGCGACCTGCCGTTTCGGAAAGGCGGGATAGCCATGATCATGGCCGGGATTGGCGATCTCGATGCCGATCGAGCGCGAATTGATGTCGCTCTCCCCCGCCCACGACGACGTCCCCGCGTGCCAGGCGCGCCGCGCCTCGGCGACCAATTGGATGATATAGCCGTCCGGCAGCACGACGTAGTGGGCGGAGACTTCGCTGCTCGGGTTGCACAGCAGCCTGATCGCGGCTTGGTCGTCCGGCATGCCGGTATAATGCAACACGATCGTGTCGGGCGCGTCCGTGCCTCTGCGCTCGCCGTGGTTCGGCGAAGGTCTCACCTCGGCGACGACGGAGGATTCGGGACGCAACTCGGACGCAACCATACGCGCACCGCCAGGGATGTTTGCAGGAGCCGTTTCCACTTGCGCAAGACGAAGGCTCGTCGGCAGAAGCGGCGATTGTGCAGAAACAACGCGACGAGACAAGCGCGGGCGCGCGCCCACGCGCTGACTCCGGCGAATCCCGTTCGTTGCAGGCGAGACGCGCCTCAAAAAAGCGACGGTCGGGCCGGCTTATCGCCGACCCGACCGCTCCGGGACGCCTCGTCCCGCCTACGCTACTCACGCAACGCTCGACGCTCGCGACAATACGCTACTCGCTCATCGGCCCGGACAATACGCCACTTGGTTAATGTTCCCCGAACCTCCTTGTTAGCGTTCCGCCGGCGGAGTGGTCGGCCGCGGCGCCATCCCGGTGGTCGGCGACCCGCCCGCGCCGCTCGTCGTGCGTGCCGGCGGCTTGTAATACTGGAAGTCCGGCGCGTTCTTGAGCTGGTCCTTGGTCCAGCTGACTTTGAGCTTGACCATGGGCGGGTCGTCGTTGCGGCTGGCCATGGCGGTGTTGCCACCAGCGCCGGTGCTGCTGCCGGTGTCGGCGGGAACCGGCTGGAACGCGCTCATATCGATGGCGACGCTCTTTTCCCCGATGCCGAGGAAGCCGCCCACGCCCACGATCAGCCCGAGGATCTTGCCGTTCTTGTCGAACAGCATGTCAGTCACATTGCCGATGTGCGCATTGTCCGGGCCGAGGACATCGGTACCTTTGAACTTGGAGAAAACCCACTGGTCCGTTCCCTGCGCCGCGATGAATTTTGCGGTGTCATGCGGGACGGCCGGGGCGGCATCGGTTTTCGCCGCCGGTTGCTTTGACATGTCGGCCTGCGCCAGGGCGCCTGAAACCATCAGCGCGCTCACCGCCGCCGAAATCATGAGTGCTTTGATCATCTTGTGGCCTCCAATCAGGTTTGTTCCGTCAAGGAAAGGAAAGCCTTCCTTGGCCCGGAACAACTCGCGAGCACAGCCCCGCGTTCCCCATGTTTGGAACCTCGGAGGCGCGTGAGAAGGCGCCGCGCCGTTAACCACGGATTGATTTCGTGTCGCGCCCCTGGAAGCCCCGCGGCGCAGGCTCAGGGGGGACACACCGGGAATTGCCCCTCAACCATTCCTTAAGCGGGCATCCCATTAATGGGCCATGGAGATTCCGCTTGAGCCGGGGCGCGGACGCGCCCGGGCGGTTGATTGACGCCCAAGTGATCCCATGATAACCCATAGTGTCCCATGCGGTGATGCGGCGTCCAAGACCGCCTCCGCAGGGGCGGCGCGGGTGGCTTGGGCTCGCGCCCCAGGAGCGCGGAAGCGACCCGCGGGGGTGAACCAGGGACGTCATGGACCGCTTCGTCTCCCATTACACCTTGCGCCTCGATACGAAGGGCCGGGTGTCGATCCCGGCGCCGTTCCGCGCGGTGCTCGCGCGCGACGGCTTCGAGGGCCTCTATTGCTATCCGACGCTCGACCGGCCCGCGCTCGACGCCGGCGGCAATGCGTTGCTCTCAGATCTGGGAGCCCGGACGCTTCCGCGCGGAACTCGCGGAGGCCACCGAGAAGGTTCGCGCGCTCACGAAGCAGCTGGGCTCCCGGGTAGCGGCGGAAGGCCCGCACGGAGCACGGGAATGATGGCGAGCCGCGACAGCGGACGCGCTGTCGCTGGCGGACTGGCTCGTCACATTCCCGTGCTCGGCCGCTCCACGGTCGAATTCCTCGCGGTCCGCGCCGGCGGCGTCTATGTCGACGCGACCTTCGGTGCCGGCGGCCACACCCGCGATATCCTCGCGGCGGCGAACTGCAACGTCATCGGCATCGACCGTGACCAAAGCGCGATCGCGCGCGGCGCCGACCTCGTGCGCGAGGCCGGCGGCCGGCTCGTCCTGGTGGAGGACAAATTCTCCAATCTGGAAGCGGTCGCGCGCAGCTGCGGCTATGACGCGATCGACGGCGTCGTCTTCGACCTCGGTGTCTCCTCGATGCAGCTCGACGAGGCGGCGCGTGGATTTTCCTTCCGCCATGATGGTCCGCTCGACATGCGCATGGGCCGCGACGGGCCGACCGCGGCCGACGTCGTGGCGGCGGCATCCGAGCGCGAGCTTGCGGCCATTTTCGCGACGCTGGGCGAAGAGCGCCGTGCGCGCAGCATTGCTCGCGCTATCGTCGCCGCGCGCGGGCAAGTACCGATCCACACCACGCGCGCTCTCGCCGACATCATCACCGGCATCGTGCATGCGCGCCCGGGCGCGATCCATCCGGCGACCCGGACGTTCCAAGCGCTGCGCATCTTCGTCAACGGGGAGCTGGCCGAACTCGCCGCCGGCTTGGCCGCCGCCGAGCGGGCGCTCAAACCGGGCGGCCGGTTGGTGGTCGTAGCATTCCATTCGCTCGAGGACCGGATCGCAAAATCCTTCCTGATCGAACGCAGCCGGCCGAGCGCTCCCTCGCGCCATCGTCCGGCGCCGGCACAAACAGCCGCGACCTTTCGTATCCTGACCAACCGGCCGGTCGTGCCTGACGAGGCCGAGATCGGCGCCAATCCCCGCGCGCGCTCAGCCAAGCTACGGGCGGCCGAGCGCACCGACGCCGCGATCGCCAACCGCCATGCCACCCGCTTGCTCCCGCCGTTGCCGTCGGTCGGCGAGGTCATCGCTCGCCAAGGATCGGGGCGGCCGCGATGATGCGCATTCTCAACATCTGCGTGATCGGCGCGCTCGTGCTGGCGGCGGCCGACGTCTACAAGATCAAGTTCGAATCCACGCGGCAGGCGCAGCGCGTCGCCAAGCTACGGCTCGAGATTCGCCGCGAGCGCGACGTGGTCGCGGCATTGCGCGCGGAATGGGCCAAGCTCGACAATCCCGCGCGCATTCAGGACCTGGCGCGGCGACACCTCGCCTTGAAGCCGGTCGATAGCCGGCAAATCGATCCGCTCGACAATCTACCGGAGCGGCCGGCTGATCTCGTGCCCGTGAACGAGGCCGATCCGATCGGGACGGTGATCGCCAATCCCGAAGTGCTCGATCGCTCGGCAACCGGCAGCGTGCCGGCGGCGACAAGGTGAAATGGAGATGAAGGCAGCCGGGGCAGATCAGCCGGTAACTGCGCGCGAGCCGCGGCGGCGGTTCGTGGCTTCGCTGCTCTACGGCCGCAACGTCGATCGCACCGCCAAAACGCGGGCGCGGCTCGGGCTCGCCGTGCTCATCTTCGTGCTGGGTTATGCGATCATCGCGGCCCGGCTAGTGATGTTCGCGGCCGCGCCCGAAGGTCACGGATCGCGGCGCGCCATCGCGCAAGATGCGGTGGCGACCGCGCGGCCCGACGTCCTCGACCGCAACGGTGAAATCCTGGCGACCGACGTGCGCACGCCCTCGCTGTTCGCCGAGCCGCACCGGATCATCGACGTCGATGAAGCGTCCGAATTGCTCACCGCGGTGATGCCGGACATCGACGCTGCCGAGTTGCGCGGGCGGCTTGCCTCCAAGCGTCGCTTCGTCTGGCTCAAGCGCGAGATCACGCCGGAGCAGCGGGGGCAGATTTACCGGCTCGGCATTCCGGGCGTCGGTTTCTTGCCGGAGAACAAGCGCGTCTATCCGAACGGCGCCGAGGTTTCCCACGTCATCGGCCACGTCAATATCGACAATCAGGGCACCGCCGGCATCGAAAAATGGCTCGACGCGCGCGGGCTCGCCGACCTGCACCTGGCGGGGCTCGCCACCGACCGGCTGCAAAAGCCGGTCGAGCTGGCGGTCGATCTGCGCGTCCAGCACGCGCTGCGCGACGAGCTGCTCGCCGCCCGCGCCACGTTCAAGGCGGTGGCGGCGGCGGGGCTGCTGACCGACGTGCGCACCGGTGAGATCATCTCGATGGTCTCGGTGCCCGACTACGACCCCAACAATCCGCGCGAGGCGCTCGACCCGAGCCGCATCAATCGCCTCACGACCGGCGTGTTCGAGATGGGTTCGACCTTCAAGGCGCTGACCCTCGCGATGGCGCTCGATTCCGGCAAGATCACGCTCAAATCCGCGTTCGACGCCAGCCATCCGCTGCAATACGGCAAGTTCGCGATCCACGATTTCCACGCCCAGAACCGCGTGCTCACGGTCCCCGAGATCTTCACCTATTCGTCCAACATCGGCACCGCGCGCATGGCGGTGAGCCTCGGGATCGAGCACCACAAATGGTTCCTCAGGAAGATGGGCCAGCTCGATCGGTTGCGTACCGAATTGCCCGAGAGCGCCGAACCGCTGGTACCCAAGCGCTGGGCCGAGTTGAACACTGTCACGATCGCATTCGGTCACGGGCTTTCGGTGGCGCCGCTACAGGCGGTGATGGCGATCGGCGCGCTGATGAACGGCGGACGCCTCATTCCGCCGACCTTCCTCAAGCGCAGCGAGGCCGAGGCGCGCGCGCTCGCAACCCAGGTCGTCAAGCCCGAGACGAGCGACAAGATGCGCTATCTCATGCGTCTCAACGTCGAGAAGGGCACCGCCACTCGGGCCGACGTGAAGGGCTATTACGTCGGCGGCAAGACCGGCACCTCGGATAAGGTGGTCGGCGGCCGCTATTCGAAGACCAAGGTGCTGACCTCTTTCACCGCGGTCCTGCCCGCCGATCAGCCGCGCTACCTTCTTCTCATCATGCTCGACGAGCCGCAGGCGACGCCGGACACGCACGGCTTCACCACCTCGGGATGGAATGCAGTGCCGGTCGGCGGCGCCGTCATCGGCCGCATCGCCCCCTTGCTCGGGCTCGAGCCGCGCTTTGACCTGCCGCCGGCCGACAAGTTGATTCTGGCAAGCGCGGGCGGGCGGTAGGCCGTTGCCGCTCTTCCGTTTTCGGAAGGCAGCGCGTATCTGTCGGCACTATGCGAAAGCCACGAAGCGGCTGAACGGTCGAGACGCGTTGCCATGAAGCTTGCCGACCTCCTCAGCGTGGATGCCGTCGCTGATGCGCGCTTCGCCGCGCTCGACCTCACCGGCGTCAGCGCCGACAGCCGCACCGTGAAGCCGGGCGATCTGTTCGTGGCGGTGGCGGGCAGCAACGATGATGGGCTCAACTTCGTTTCGCAGGCGCTCGCATCCGGGGCCGCGGCCATCATGGCCGAACGGCCGCCGGCGACGCCGCTTCCCGAAGCCGTCGCCTTCGTCAAGGTTGCCGACGCTCGCCGGGCGCTGGCGCTCGCGGCGGCGAAGTTCTTTTCACGCCAACCGGAGGTGATCGCGGCGGTCACCGGCACGAGCGGCAAGACGTCGGTCGCCGCGTTCACGCGCCAGATCTGGACGGCGCTCGGCCATGCGGCCGCCAGCATCGGCACGGTCGGACTTGTCTCGCCCAAGCGCGAAGTCTACGGCTCGCTCACCACGCCGGATCCGGTCGCGCTCCACCGCTCGCTCGATCAGCTTGTGCGCGAAGGCGTGACGCATCTTGCCATCGAAGCCTCCTCGCACGGTCTAGATCAGCGCCGCCTCGACGGCGTGCGCGTGGCGGCCGGCGGCTTCACCAATCTCAGCCGCGACCATCTCGATTATCACCCGACGCTTGAGGCTTATCTCGCCGCCAAGCTGCGCCTGTTCACGGATCTGATCGAGCCCGGTGGCGCAGCCGTGATCGCGGCCGATCACGAGCACGCCGATGCCGTGACGGCGGCAGCGACGCGGCGCCGGCTGCGACTCATCACCGTCGGCGAGCGCGGCGAGGGTATTCGTCTGATCGGAAGCAGGATCGAGGGCTTCACGCAGGTGCTCGAGCTCCGCCGTGCCGGTCGCGATTACCTTGTCCGGCTGCCGCTGCCTGGCGCGTTTCAGATCGAGAACGCGCTGGTCGCGGCCGGACTCGTCATCGCCACCGGAGGCGAACCCGCCGAGACCTTCGCCGCGCTCGCGCATCTTAAAGGCGCCAAGGGCCGGCTCGAGTTCCTCGGCGAGCGCAATGGCGCGCCGATCTTCGTCGACTATGCCCACAAGCCCGACGCGCTCGCCAAGGCGCTCGAGGCGCTGCGGCCCTACGTGAGCGGCCGCCTCGTCGTGGTGTTCGGTTGCGGCGGCGATCGCGACCCCGGCAAGCGTCCGATGATGGGAGCGATCGCCGCGCGGCTGGCCGACCGGGTCATCGTCACCGACGATAATCCTCGCAGCGAAAGTCCCGCGGCGATCCGCGCGGCGATCCTGCAGGCGTCGCCCGGCGCGCTCGAAATCGGCGACCGCCGCGAGGCGATCCGTGCCTCGATCGCCGAGTTGTGGCGCGGCGACGTGCTGCTGATCGCCGGAAAGGGCCATGAAACCGGCCAAATCATCGGCAAACAGGTGCTGCCATTCAGCGACCATGAGGCGGTCGCCGCCGCGCTTGCCGGGAGGGTGGCATGACCGATCGGCCGCTCTGGGCCGTCGAGGCAATGGTTGCTGCGATGCGCGCCGCGCGCAACGGCCCATTGCCGCCTTCGGTGCCGGGCATTTCGATCGACACGCGCACGATTGCGCCCGGCGAAGCGTTCTTCGCCATCAAGGGCGACAACCGCGACGGGCACGACTTCGTTGCGGCCGCGCTCGCGGCGGGGGCCGGGCTTGCGGTTGTCTCCGCCGACAGGCGCGATAGCTTTCCCCAGGATGCGCCGCTGCTCATCGTTGCCGACGTGCTCGAGGGCTTGCGCGACCTGGCGCGCGCGGCGCGCGCGCGCTCGCGGGCGAAAGTCGTCGCCGTCACCGGCTCCGTCGGCAAGACCGGCACCAAGGAAGCGCTGCGTCTGACGCTTGCCTGCAACGGCGAGACCCATGCCTCGCTCGCGTCCTACAACAACCATTGGGGCGTGCCGCTTTCGCTCGCGCGCTGTCCCGAGAGCGCACGCTACGCGGTGTTCGAGTTGGGCATGAACCATGCCGGCGAGATCGAGCCGCTCACGCGGCTGGTGCGGCCGCAGGTCGCGATCATCACGACCGTCGAGCCGGTGCATCTGGAATTCTTCGGCTCGCTCGAGGCGATCGCCGACGCCAAGGCGGAAATCTTCCTGGGCCTCGAACGCGGCGGCGCGGCGGTGATCAACCGCGACAACCCGCAGTTCGCCCGCCTCGAGCGCAGCGCGCAAAACGCCGATGTCGAGCGCACCGTCTCCTTCGGCGAGCACGCGCGCGCGGACGCCCGGCTGATCAAATGCTCGCTGCAATCCGACACCTCCACCGTGCAGGCGCGAATTTTTGGAACCGACGTCACCTACAAGCTGGGCGCGCCGGGCCGGCATCTGGTGCTCAATTCGCTTGCCGTGCTGGCGACGGCCGTGCTGGTCGGCGCCGACCTTGCGCTTGCGGCGCTGGCGCTCGTCGAGTTGCGGCCGGCGAGCGGGCGCGGCTCCCGCCTGACCCTCGAGATGCCGGGCGGCAAGGCGCTGCTGATCGATGAAAGCTACAACGCCAACCCGGCGTCGATGCGCGCGGCGCTCGCCTTGCTCGCCCACGCGAACGCAGGCCCGCTCGGCCGGCGCATCGCGGTGCTCGGCGACATGCTGGAACTCGGCCCGCGCGGCGCCGAGTTGCATCGCGAGCTGGCCATGGCGGTGCTCGCGCACGACATCGATCTCGTGTTCTGCTGTGGTCCGCTGATGCGCGCGTTGTGGGAGGCGCTTCCCTCCCGGCGCAAGGGCGGCTATGCCGAGACCTCGGCCGCGCTCGAATCGCACGTGCTTGCCGCCGTGCAGCCGGGCGATGCCGTCATGGTCAAGGGATCGCTCGGCTCGCGGATGGCCCCTATCGTCAAGGCGCTGCAAGGCCGCTATCGCCGCGAGGCGCCCGATCTCGTGCCCGCCCCAGCTTCGACCAACGGCTGACCCATGCTCTACTGGCTCTCCGCATTCTCGGACACGATCGGCCCCCTGAACGTTTTCCGCTACATCACAGTCCGCACCGGGGGGGCGCTGTCCACCGCCCTCGTGTTCGTCTTTCTGTTCGGTCACTCGATCATCGATCAGCTGCGGCTCAAGCAGGGCAAGGGCCAGCCGATCCGCAGCGACGGGCCGCAGTCCCACCTCGTCACCAAGAAGGGCACGCCCACCATGGGCGGGCTGATGATGCTGTTCGGCCTCGTGGTGTCGACCGTGCTGTGGGCCAACTTGACCAATCGCTACGTCTGGATCGTGCTCGGCGTGACGCTCATCTTCGGCGCGATCGGCTTCTACGACGATTACCTCAAGGTCACCAAGCAGACCCATGCCGGCGTTTCCGGTAAGCTTCGCATGGTCGTCGAGGCGCTGATCGCGCTGGCGGCGTGCTACTTCATCGTGTCGCTCGGCCGCCAGCCGTTCGCGTCCTCGCTCACCTTTCCCTTCTTCAAGGAGCTGGTGCTTCCGCTCGGCTGGTTCTTCATCATATTCGGCGCGTTCATCATCGTCGGCGCCGGCAACGCGGTAAACCTCACCGACGGCCTCGATGGGCTGGCGATCGTTCCGGTGATGATCGCCACCGGCTGCTTCGGCATCTTTGCCTGGGTCGTCGGCAACGGAGTCCTTTCAGAGTACCTGCAACTCCACTTCGTGGCCGGCACCGGCGAGCTGGCGGTGGTGTGCGGCGCGGTGATCGGGGCGGGACTGGGCTTTCTCTGGTTCAACGCGCCGCCGGCCTCGGTCTTCATGGGCGACACCGGCTCGCTCGCGCTCGGCGGCATGCTGGGGGCGATCGCGGTGGCGACCAAGCAGGAGATCGTCCTTGGCATCGTCGGCGGGCTGTTCGTGCTCGAGGCGGTATCGGTGATCGTGCAGGTCATATCGTTCAAGCTCACCGGCAAGCGCGTGTTCCGCATGGCGCCGATCCACCACCATTTCGAGCAGCTCGGCTGGACCGAGCCGCAGATCGTGATCCGCTTTTGGATCGTCTCGGTCGTGCTTGCGCTGGTGGGGCTGTCCACGCTTAAGCTGCGGTGATGATCGCCGTCACCGTCTTTGCCGGAAAGAAGGTCGCCGTCTTCGGCCTGGGCGGGTCGGGACTGACGAGTGCGAGCGCGTTGCTCGCAGGCGGCGCCGACGTCATCGGCTGGGACGATGACGCAGACGCCGTGCTCAAGGCGACGAGCGCCGGCATCCCGACTGCCGACCTGCGGCAGGTGGACTGGTCGAGAATTTCCGCCCTCGTGCTCGCGCCTGGCGTGCCGCTCACGCATCCCACCCCCCATTGGACCGTGGCGCTCGCCCGCGCCGCCGCCGTCGAGGTGATCGGCGACATCGAGCTGTTCTGCCGCGAACGGCGGGCGCGCGCACCGAACGCGCCGTTCGTCGCCATCACTGGCACCAACGGCAAATCGACCACCACGGCGCTGGTTGCGCATCTCTTGCGCTCGGCCGGTCGCGACGCGCAGATCGGCGGCAATATCGGCACCGCGATCCTCTCGCTGGCGCCGCCGGAGGAGGCGCGGGCGCACGTGGTCGAGTGCTCGTCCTACCAGATCGACCTCGCGCCCACGCTCGATCCGTCGGTCGGTGTTCTTCTCAACGTCAGCGAGGACCATCTCGACCGCCATGGAACGCTCGCGCACTACGCCGCGGTGAAGCAGCGGCTGGTCGCCGGCGTGCAGGCGGACGGCATCGCGATTATCGGCGTCGACGATGAGTGGTGCGCGGCGGCGGCCGACCGCGTCGAGCGGGCGGGCAAAAAGCTCGCTCGCGTCTCGGTGCGCCGGCCGCTGCAGGCGGGGCTTTACGTGCAGGCCGAGACGATCATGCAGGCCGCGGACGGTGCCATCCGCGCCATCGCCCGCATCGGCGGCATCGGCTCGCTGCGTGGCGTGCACAACGCGCAAAATGCCGCCTGCGCCGCCGGCGCGGCGCTCGCGCTCGGGCTTTCGGCTGAGGCGATCCAGCAGGGTCTGCGTTCGTTTCCGGGCCTCGCCCACCGCATGGAACAGGTCGGCCGCAAGGCCCGCGTGCTATTCGTCAACGATTCCAAGGCAACCAACGCGGATTCCGCCGCCCAGGCGCTCGCCTGCTTCTCCGACATTTTCTGGATCGCCGGCGGCAAGGCCAAGACCGGGGGCATAGCGTCGCTCGCGCGCTTTTTCCCGCGCATGCGCAAGGCCTACCTGATCGGTGAGGCCGCGACCGACTTCGCCGCCGAGCTCGAGGGACGCGTGCCCCATGTGATTGCCGGCACGCTCGAGCGGGCGGTCGAGCTGGCGGCCGCCGGCGCCGAGGCAGCCGACGTCGCCGAGCCGGTCGTACTGCTGTCGCCGGCCTGCGCCTCTTTCGACCAGTATCGCAATTTCGAGGTGCGCGGCGATAAGTTCCGCGAACTGGTCCGCGCGCTGCCGGGCCTGGTGCCTTCGGCTTAAAACAGACGCGTCGGGTCGCAGCCGTTAATCCTCTGTCAACCAAGGGCAGGCACCACTAATCAGTCTGCGAGGGGGTCTCGATGGTCTCGCGTCTTGAGCGCACGCGCTTTGCCGCTTGGTGGTGGACGGTCGACCGCTTGCTGCTGGCGGCGCTGCTCGCCCTGATGCTCGCGGGAATCATTCTTTCGCTGGCGGCGTCGCCGCCGGTTGCTTCCCGGCTCGGTCTCGACCCGTTCTACTTCGTCAACCGGCACGTGCTCTATTTGATTCCCGCGCTCGCCGTGATGCTCGCAACCTCGTTCCTGCCGCCGCGCCACATTCGCCGGCTCGCGGTTATCGTGTTCATAGTGAGCCTGCTGCTGGTCGCCGCCACGCTGCACTACGGTGCCGAGGTCAAGGGCGCGCGGCGGTGGATCGTCCTGCTCGGGATCAACATCCAGCCCTCGGAATTCCTCAAGCCCGCCTTCGTGATCCTCATCGCCTGGCTGTTCGGAGAATCCGCGCGGCGGCCGGAAATGCCGGCCAACACCTTCGCCCTCGCGCTGCTGCTGGTGGCGGTCGCCGGGCTCGTGCTGCAGCCCGATTTCGGTCAGACCATGCTGGTCGCGCTGGTCTGGAGCGCGCTGTTCTTTATCGCCGGCATGCGCCTCGTCTGGGTGGTGGGGCTCGGCGGCGCCGCCGCGCTCGGGCTTGCCACCGCGTACATGCTCATTCCGCACGTGGCGCGGCGCATCGAGCGATTCCGCGATCCCTCCTCCGGCGACACCTTCAACATCGACCAGGCGCTCGAGTCGTTTCAGCGCGGCGGCTGGTTCGGACGCGGCCCGGGCGAGGGCACCGTCAAGCGCATCCTGCCCGAGAGCCACACTGACTTCGTGTTCGCGGTCGCCGCCGAGGAATTCGGCATCGTGCTGTGTCTGCTGCTGGTCGCTCTATTCATCTTCATCGTGGTGCGCGCTCTGCGCCACGCCAGCCGCAACGAGGACCCCTTCGCGCGCTTCGCCGCAGCCGGCCTTGCCGTCCTGCTCGGGTTGCAATCGGCCATCAACATGGCGGTGAACTTGCACCTGATGCCGGCCAAGGGCATGACGCTCCCGTTCATTTCTTACGGCGGCTCATCGATGATCTCGCTCGCCTACGGCATGGGAATGCTGCTCGCCTTGACGCGTGAGCGTCCACGCGCTGAGTTGCTCGCAAGGGAGGGGGCATTGGCGCCCGCCGAAAGCCCGGCCTGATTATTTTTTCATCTCCCGAAGGGAATACACCGCGTGCCGCTTGTTCTGTTGGCCGCCGGCGGGACCGGCGGACACCTGTTTCCCGCCGAAGCGCTCGCGGAGGCGCTCAGCCGGCGCGGCATCGCCGTCGCGCTCGCGACCGATCATCGCGCCGAGCGCTACGGCAAGACATTTCCGGCGCGGGACATTCACATCATCACCAGTGCGACCGTGCGCGGCCGCAACCCGCTGTCGTTGGCGCGCACGGTGGCGATGCTCGGCATCGGCACCATGCAGGGCTTGCGCCTGCTCGCGCGCTTACGGCCGGCGGCGGTCGTCGGCTTCGGCGGCTATCCGACCATCCCGCCGGTGCTGGCCGCGACGCTGCGCAAAATTCCCACGGTGATCCACGAGCAGAACGCAGTGATGGGCCGCGCCAACCGCTTTCTCGCGTCGCGCGTCAACGCCATCGCGACCAGCTTTGCCGGGGTGCTCGATCGCGAGGGGGAGCTTGACGCCAAGGCGACGCGCACCGGCAACCCGGTGCGGCCGGCGGTGATCGCGGCGGCCGCCGCGCCCTATGCCGTTCCGCAAGCGACGGGGCCGCTACGCCTGCTGATATTCGGCGGCAGCCAGGGCGCGCGGATCATGGCCGACATCGTGCCGCTCGCCGTCGAGAGACTCGGGCGTGATATGCAAGCGCGCCTCGCGGTGGTGCAGCAGGCGCGCGAGGAGGACCTCGCCCGTGTCACCGACATCTATGTCCGGGCCAAGGTCGCAGCCGAAGTCGCGCCGTTCTTCGCCGATCTGCCGGCGCGGATCGCTTCGAGCCACATCGTGGTCGCGCGCTCCGGCGCTTCGACCGTGGCGGAACTCGCCGCCATCGGGCGGCCGGCCATCCTGGTGCCGTTGCCCCACGCGCTCGACCAGGATCAATCCGCCAATGCCGGCGTGCTGGAGCAGGCGGGCGGGGCGATGCGCTTGCGGCAGGATGATTTCACGCCCGATCGGCTGGCGGCCGAACTCAGCACGCTTGCCAGCACGCCGCAAAAGCTCGTAGCAATGGCCGCCGCCGCCCGCTCCCAGGGCGCCATCGACGCCGCCGAGCGGCTGGCGGATCTGGTGTTGCGCGTGGCAGCAACGCCATGAATTCGCAGCCCGGCGCGTCGGAGTGATGCGCGGGAGATAGACGGGAAACGAGAGCATGAAACTGCCGAGCGATATCGGTCCGATCCATTTCGTCGGCATCGGCGGCATCGGCATGAGCGGTATCGCCGAGGTGCTCATCAATCTCGGCTATACCGTGCAAGGTTCGGACGCTTCCGACAGCGCCAACGTCAAACGCCTGCGCGACAAGGGCGCCAAGATTGCCATCGGCCATTCCGCCGGCGCGCTCGGCGATGCCGAGGTCGTGGTGGTATCGACGGCGATCAAGCGCGACAATCCCGAGCTCACCGCCGCGCGCGCGCGCCGCCTGCCGGTGGTGCGCCGCGCCGAGATGCTGGCCGAGCTGATGCGGCTCAAGCGCTGCGTCGCGATCGCGGGCACTCACGGCAAGACTACGACGACCTCGCTCGTCGCCGCGCTGGTCGACGCCGGCGGCTTCGATCCGACCGTGATCAATGGCGGCATCATCAACGCCTACGGCACCAACGCGCGGCTCGGCGCCGGCGACTGGATGGTGGTCGAGGCCGATGAGTCCGACGGCACCTTCCTCAAGCTTCCGGCTGACGTCGCCATCGTCACCAATGTGGACCCCGAGCATCTCGATCATTTCAAGACCTTCGAGGCGGTGCAGGAGGCGTTTCGTGCCTTCGTCGAAAACGTGCCGTTCTACGGCTTCGCCGTGATGTGCACGGATCATCCGGTGGTGCAAGTGCTGGTCGGGCAAATCACCGACCGCCGCGTGATCACCTACGGCGAGAATCCGCAGGCCGACGTGCGGCTCGTAGATCTCGACCATGCCGAGGGCCGCTCGCGCTTCTCGATCGTGTTCCGCGACCGCGCCGGCGAGACGATGCACGAAATCAACGGCCTGACGCTGCCGATGCCCGGCCGCCACAACGCGCTCAATGCCACCGCCGCAATCGCGGTTGTGCGCGAGCTCGGTGTGTCCGACGACGTGATCCGCACGGCGCTTGGGAATTTTGGCGGCGTGCGACGCCGCTTCACCCGCACCGGCGAGTGGAATGGCGTGCCGATCATCGACGACTACGGCCACCATCCAGTGGAGATCGCCGCCGTGCTGCGCGCGGCGCGCGAGTCGAGCAGGGGCCAGGTGATCGCCGTGGTGCAGCCGCACCGCTATACCCGCTTGGCATCGCTGTTCGAGCAGTTCTCGACCTGCTTCAACGACGCCGACACCGTGATCGTCGCGCACGTCTATGCGGCCGGCGAGGCGCCGATCGCGGGTGCCGACCGCGATTCCCTGGTGCAGGGTCTGCGCGCGCACGGGCACCGACAGGTCATTCCTCTCGACGGCGCGCAGGACCTTGCGCGCATGGTCAAACGGTTGGCACAACCCGGCGACATCGTCGTGTGTCTCGGCGCCGGCAACATCACCCAATGGGCCTATGCGCTGCCGGGCGAGCTCGCCGCGCTGGGGGCGGTGGCGTGATGACCCGGGCCACGATCCGCGCCGCGCCAGCATCGCCATGATCTTCCCGGACCTCGTTGCGGATCTCAAAGCGCGCATGCCGACGCTGCGTGGACGGTTGATGGCGAACCAGTCGCTTGCGGAGCTGACCTGGTTTCGCGTCGGCGGGCCGGCACAGGTTCTGTTCATGCCCGAGGACGAGGCGGACCTCGCCGATTTTCTTGCCCATCTGCCGACGGCGATTCCCGTCGTCGTCATTGGGCTCGGCTCGAACCTGATCGTGCGCGACGGCGGCGTGCCGGGCGTCGTCGTTCGTCTCGGTCGCGGCTTCGGCGAGGTCAAAGTCGAAGATGGTTGGCGTATCCGCGCCGGCACGGCTGCGCCGGATGTGAAAGTCAGCCGCGCTGCGCAAGAGGCGGCGATCGCGGGACTCGCTTTCTTCCGCGGCATTCCCGGCGCGGTGGGCGGGGCGCTGCGCATGAACGGCGGCGCCTACGGCCGCGAGACCAAGGACGCGCTGATCGAGGCGCGAGGGGTCGACCGAGGGGGCCGGCTGCGCGTCTTCAACAACGGCGACATGCACTACAGCTATCGTCATTGCGGCGCGCCCGACGACATCGTCTTCACGCAAGCGCTGTTCCAGGGCGCGCCCGGCGATCCGGCCGCGATCGCCGCAGAGATGGAGAAGATCACCGAATCGCGCGAGGCAACCCAGCCGATCAAGAGCCGCACCGGCGGCTCGACCTTCAAGAACCCGCCCGGTCATAAAGCGTGGCAGCTCATCGATGCCGCCGGCTGCCGCGGGCTCAAAGTCGGCGACGCGCAGGTGTCGGAGATGCACTGCAATTTCCTGATCAATCTCGGCAGCGCCACCGCCGCCGACATCGAGACGCTGGGCGAGACGGTGCGCCGACGCGTCAAAGAAAACTCCGGCGTGGAGCTCGAGTGGGAGATCAAGCGGATCGGAGTGGCGTAACGGCTGCTTTGCTCCGGCAACGACGTTGACCGCCGAGTGCGGTCGGCGAGTGCCGGATCGCAACGCTCGACGTAGGCGCCGATCTCAATTCTATTGGGTGGTACAAGCGAATCAGCGTCGCGGCGAGGCCGAAGAATGAGCAAGCATGTCGCCGTTCTGATGGGAGGCTGGTCCGCCGAGCGCGAGATATCGTTGCGCTCCGGCAAGGCCTGCGCCGAGGCGCTCGCGCGGCGTGGCCATCGGGTGACCCGCATCGACGTCGGCCGCGACATCGCCGCGGTGCTCACCACGGTCAAGCCGGATGTTGCCCTCAACATGCTGCACGGGCGACCGGGCGAGGACGGCACGCTGCAGGGCGTGCTCGAAATTCTCGCCATCCCCTACAGCCATTCCGGCGTGATGGCGTCGGCGCTCGCCATGCAGAAGGACGTCGCCAAGGACCTGTTCCGCGCCGCCGACGTTCCGGTGCCCGAGGGGCTGGTAGCGTCGCGGTTCGATGTGGCCAAAGGCCACGTGCTGCCGCCGCCCTACGTCATCAAGCCGATCGCGGAGGGCTCGAGCGTTGGGGTTTTCATCGTGCGCGAGGATCATGCCCACCCGCCGCAGGAACTCACCCGCGAGGACTGGCCCTATGGCGAGCGCCTCATCGTCGAAAAATACATTGCTGGCAAGGAGTTGACGTGCGCGGTCATGGGGGATGCGGCGCTCGGGGTGATTGAAATCGTGCCGACGGTAAGATTTTACGACTATGAGGCCAAATATGTTCCCGGCGGATCCAAACATCTGCTTCCTGCGCCGGTTTCATCGATTGTTTACCAACAAGTCCGAAGACTAGCACTGGCGGCGCATCACGCGCTGGGCTGCCGAGGCGTGAGCCGTGCGGATTTCCGCTACGACGATCGCGTCGAGGGTACGGGGGGACTCGTTTGTCTCGAAGTCAACACGCAGCCCGGCATGACCGAGACGTCGCTCGTGCCCGAACTCGCGGCGCACGCGGGCATCACGTTCGATGAGCTCGTGCAATGGATGATGGAGGACGCCTCGCTCAACCGCTGAAGGGGACGGCGCGATGGCGCTTGCGCCTCGCTGATCATGCAGCTGTGCGTGCGGCGCCTCCCGGCGACGGCAAGGCGACAAGACCGCGGGCCCGCCTCGCACGCATCATCGAGCGCTGGTCGTCGCTCCTCGACAGCAAGTGGCCGCGCGGCGTAGGCGTCGCCGCTACCGCCGTCATCATCGTCGCGAGCCTCGCCTACGGCGTCGTCAGGGGCGATCACGTTCCGAGCATGATCGCCGGGATCAAAGGTGCGCGCGACGGCATCGCCGGTGCAACCGGCTTCCGCGTCGTCTCGATCGCGCTCGCCGGCAATCATCACGTCAGCCGCGAGGAGGTGCTCGCCGCGGCCGGCGTCACAGCCACCACTTCGCTGCTCTTTCTCGACGTCGATCAGACGCGCGAGCGCCTCAAGACCAATCCGTGGATCGCGGACGCCACGGTGCTCAAGCTCTATCCCGGCGAGCTGCAGATCGGCGTCAAGGAACGCGAGGCCTTCGCGCTGTGGCAAAAGGACGGGCACGTGTCGGTCATCGCCGACGACGGCACCGTGCTCGAACCTTATGTCGCGCCGCGTCTCATCCAACTGCCCCTCGTCGTGGGCGAGGGGGCGCAAACGAAAGCAAAGGAGTTCCTCGCTCTGCTCGATCGCTATCCCACCATGCGCGATTTCGTCCGCGCCTCGGTGCTGGTCGGCGAACGGCGCTGGAATCTGCGGCTCAAGAACGGCATCGACGTGCGGCTGCCCGAGACCGACGTGGCGCCCGCGCTCGAGCGGCTGGTCGCGCTCGACAATGAAAAGAACCTGATCACCCGCGACATCGTCGCGATCGATCTCAGGCTCCCGGACCGGGTGACGGTGCGCCTCTCGGAGGCGGCCGCGCAGGCGCGCATCGAGGCGCTCAAGGACAAGCTGAAGAAGAAGGGCGGCAACGCATGAGCGCCCTCCAGTTCGGCCTCACCCCGAAGATGAAGCCGCTGCCGCCCAACCGCTCGGTACTGGTGGCCGCGCTCGACGTCGGCACCAGCAAGATCGCGTGCCTGATTGGACGGCTGAGGCCGAGCCCGCCCGAGGACTCGCCGGGGCTGCGCAGCCACTCCGTCGAGGTCGTGGGGTTCGGTCACACGCTCGCCCGCGGCATGAAGGCCGGCACGGTGATCGATCTCGCCGAGGCGGAAGCCGCGGTGCGGCAATGCGCCGACCTCGCCGAGCGCACGGCGAAAATGCAGCTCGACTCGGTCATCGTCTCGGTCTCCGCCGGTCGTCCGACGAGCGAGCTCATCTCCGCGTCCATCGAGGTCGCGGGTTCGGCCATCGGCGAGCGCGACATTTCCCGCGTGCTCACCGCCGGAAGCCGCCATTCGGCGCGCGCTGGACGCGCCGTGCTGCATTCGCTTCCGATCGGCTACGTGCTCGACCACGCCCGCGGCGTTCGCGACCCGCGCGGCATGCTCGCGCGCGAATTCGGCATCGACATGCACGTCGTGACCGCGGACGGTTCGGCTGCGCGCAATCTCATGCTCGCGGTCGAGCGCTGCCACCTCGCGGTCGAGGCGATGGTGACGAGTCCGTATGTGGCCGGCCTCTCCGCGCTCGCCGATGACGAAGCCGAACTCGGCGCCGCCGTGATCGAGATGGGTGCCGGCACGACGACGATCGCGGTCTTCACCGGCAGCCGCTTCGTGCATGCCGACGGCTTCGCGCTCGGCGGCTGGCACGTGACCATGGATCTCGCCCGCGGCCTCAATGCTCGTGTCGTCGACGCCGAGCGCATTAAAACGCTCTACGGCAGCGTGCTCACGGGCGCTTCGGACGAACGCGACATGATCGCGGTGCCTCCGGTCGACAACGACGAACGCGAGGCGCCGCATTTCGTTTCGCGTGCAAGCCTCGCCCGCATCATCAAGCCACGCATCGAAGAAATATTGGAAATGGTCCGCGATCGCCTGGCGGCTTCGCCGTTCGCAGCCGAGCCGCGCGGGCGCGTGGTGCTTACCGGCGGGGCGAGCCAGCTCACCGGCGTGGCCGAGCTTGCCGCGCAAGTTCTGCGCCGCCCGGTGCGGCTCGGGCGACCGCTCGGCATTGCCGGATTGCCGGAGGAAGCGAAGGGGCCTGCATTCACCGTCGCGACGGGGCTGCTGGTCTACCCGCAGGCGGCGCATCTTGAGCATTTCGAACCGCGGCGAACGCGGCACTCGGCGACAGGGGGCGGCTATATCGCACGGGTCGGACGATGGCTTCGCGAGAGCTTCTGATGACTCGATCGCACATTCCCATCGGCCGGCGGCGGACCGGCCCGACCCGGCGGCGGTGACGTCCGCTATGAAGAGGCAAACATGAGCATCAATCTGAAGATTCCCGACGTCCGTGAGCTCAAGCCGCGGATCACCGTGTTCGGGACCGGCGGTGCCGGTGGCAACGCCGTCAACAACATGATCGCGAGCGGGCTGCAGGGGGTCGACTTCGTGGTCGCCAACACTGACGCCCAGGCGCTCACGATGTCGAAGGCCGAGCGCATCATCCAGATGGGCGTGGCCGTCACCGAGGGGCTCGGCGCCGGCTCCCAGCCGGAAGTCGGACGGGCCGCGGCCGAGGAAGCGATCGACGAAATCCGCGATCATCTCCAGGGCGCGCACATGGTGTTCGTGACCGCCGGCATGGGCGGCGGCACCGGCACCGGCGCGGCGCCGGTGGTGGCTCGTTGCGCGAAAGAAGCCGGCATCCTCACCGTCGGCGTGATCACGAAGCCGTTCCACTTCGAAGGCATACGCAGGATGCGCGTGGCCGAACAAGGCATCGCCGAACTGCACAAGGTCGTCGACACGCTGCTCATCATCCCCAACCAGAACCTGTTCCGGGTGGCGAACGAGAAGACGACCTTTGCCGACGCCTTCGCCATGGCCGACCAGGTGCTCTACTCGGGGGTCGCTTGCATCACCGATCTGATGGTGAAAGAGGGCCTGATCAATCTCGACTTTGCCGACGTCCGCGCCGTCATGCGCGAAATGGGCAAGGCGATGATGGGCACCGGCGAGGCGTCGGGCGAGAAGCGCGCGCTCTCCGCCGCCGAGGCCGCGATCTCCAATCCGCTGATCGACGACGCCTCGATGAAGGGGGCGCGGGGCCTGCTGATCTCGATCACCGGCGGCAAGGACCTCACGCTTTACGAGGTCGACGAGGCGGCGACCCGCATCCGCGAGGAAGTGGATCAAGACGCCAACATCATCGTGGGAGCGACCTTCGACGAGAGTCTGGAAGGCATCATCCGCGTGTCGGTCGTGGCCACCGGCATCGATCATGCCGGTTTGCAGCGGTCCGCGATGGAGCCGGAAGCGCGGATTGCGGAGCTCACCCAGAAGCTGCGTGCCGATCAGTTGCGTGCCGACCCGCCGCAACGCCCCGCCGAGCGCATCGAGACGCGCGCCCACCCACTGGCAACGCCGACGGGGTCGAGCGCGCCCTTGCCGCCGACCCCCGAGGCGATCGAAGCCGCCGCCAAGGCGGCGGTCGCAGCCGCGGTCCTGCCCATGATCGAGGACGTGACTATCCGGCCGATCCCGCCCAAACCGTCGCTGTTTCCGGAACAGATGGCGCCGCCGGTCGAACCGCCACCGACGCCGCGAGCCTTCATCCCGCCGGCGCCGGAGCGGACGGTCAATCGGCCGCGCCGCATGCCCGGCATCGATGAGTTGCCGCGCCCGGCGCAGGCCGAGCTGCGGGCCAAGCTCGGTGAGGGCGAGGTTGATCATCCGGAGAAGCGCAAGGTGAGCCTGCTGCGGCGACTTGCTGCCGTAGGCCTCGGCCGCCGTGATGAGCAAGAAGAGGCACAGAAAATGCCGGCGCCCGTCCGGCCGGCTCGTCCCGCGGTTCCGCGGCCCCTCGATCGGCCGCTCGACCGGCCGATGGATCGCGCTCCCCCGGCGCCGCGGCCGGCCATGCCGGCGCCTCCCATGCCGCGCGCCCCCGAGCCGCCGGTCTCGGAATACGCCAAGCGCCCGCCGCCGCCCGGCCCTGATCCCCTGCTTCGGCAGGCACCCATGCCCCCCATGCCAAAGGCTGTGGAGGAAGATCAGCTCGATATCCCCGCGTTCTTGCGCCGGCAGGCCAACTGATGGTGCGCTCCCCCGGCAGTTCCGGCGCGAATCGCCGGGACTGCCGGGCGCTGATACGCCCGGTCCACATATTTGAATACACGGAATAATTCTCCATTCCTCGGCAAGGCGGCGATAATTGCGGGTGCCGCCGATGGCTTCAGGTTGCCCAAGGAAGCGCCATTACACCGCGCCTGCGCGACCCGCCGGCAGGCGGCAGCTCGATTGCGGCGGCCCGGTGGTAACAGTCGGTAAAAAAGCGTGAGTTGGCCTTCCGCCCGACCATCGCTAAGCTTCCACCGTCAAAGGGGTTTTCGTCGGGGGACAAACGCGGTCGGAATCCTTGCCCGCGGGTCACGTACAGCCTTACCGATGGCAGGAATGCGACCGACGTCGCCCGTCTAATTGAGGCTGCCGCGTCCCATTGACGCGCACGGCGGCGGGAGTGGCTGGGACGGGACTATGAAAGTCGCTAAGCAGACGACGCTTCGCGATCACACGGCGTTGTGCGGTGTCGGCATCCATTCCGGTTTGCCGGTCACGCTGACGTTGCATCCGGCCGATGCCGACACCGGGTTGCGCTTCATCCGCACCCATGTCGACGGCTGGCAGGATCGTGAGATCCCGGCCGACATGAGCGCGGTCACCGCCACCGAATTCGCCACCGTGCTGGGCGACGCCTCCGGGCCGCTGGTATCCACCGCCGAGCACGTATTGGCCGCGCTCTCGGGACTCGGCGTCGACAACGCCGTCATTGAAATCGATGGTCCCGAGGCGCCGATCATGGACGGCAGCGCGGCCCCGTTTGTCGCGGCGATCGACGCGGTCGGTCTTGAGACGCTTGATCAACCGCGGCGCCACATCAGGGTCCTCAAGCCCGTGCGGGTGGTAAGGGGAGACGCGTTCGGAGAGATACGGCCCAACCCGCGCGGCTTCCGCGTCGAGGCGACGATCGAATTCGAGCACCCGCTGATCGGGCGTCAGGCGTTGGCGATCGACGTGAAGCCTGAAACGTTCCGCCGCGACATCGCACGCGCCCGCACCTTCGGCTTCATGCGCGATGTGGCGTCGTTGTGGAACGCAGGATATGCGCTCGGCGCCTCGCTCGAGAACACGCTGGTCGTGAGCGACAACCGAATCCTCAACCCCGAGGGCACGCGTTTTCCCGACGAGTTCGTTCGCCACAAAGTGCTGGACGCGGTCGGCGATCTGGCGCTGGCGGGGGGGCCCTTGCTCGGCACTTACCGTTCGGTGCGTGGCGGCCACAAGCTCAACCATGCGCTGGTCTGTGCGCTGATGTCGGATGCGAGCGCCTGGACCTGGGTCGAGGGGGAGATGCCGCGGCCCGTACCCGGCCACGCCGAGATGGCCTCCCGCCTGGCGCCGGCCTTCGGGCCGGAAATGTCCTAAGCGCAAGCCCTATCAAGCCCTTTGAAGCCGTTCCGTCTGCCACATTCCGGGCGGAATGGCGGCCTATTTCCTCAGGCGGACAGGGATTTATTGGCGGCGCCGGGGAGATGAGGGGAACCGGTTGAACTTCGCGTCGGGGACGGGATTCATCCGATCCATGGCTGGGGCTTCAGTCATCATCAGCGTTGAAAGCTGCGCGCGCGCGGCCGGGCGGTTTGCTGCCCTTGCGCTGGTGGCGGTCGCGCTCGGCGCCTGCAGCCTGTTCGACAAGGACGCCCCGGTCGTTTCGGACGAGCCCGCCGACAAGCTCTACAACGAGGGCCTCTACCTTCTGAACACCAAGAAAGACGCCAAGGCCGCGGCCAAGAAGTTCGAAGAGGTCGACCGCCAACACCCCTATTCGGACTGGGCGCGCAAGTCGCTGATCATGCAGGCCTTCGCCTATTACCAGGCCGGCGCCTATGACGACTGCATCAATACCTCCCGCCGCTACGTCACGCTGCATCCGGGAAGCCCGGATGCGGCCTACGCGCAATTCCTGATCGGGTCGTCCTATTTCGATCAGATGCCCGAAATCTCGCGCGACCAGGAGCGCACCGACAAGGCGGTCCAAGCCCTCGAAGAGGTGGTCCGCAAATATCCCGAGTCTGAATATGCCGTCGCCGCCAAGCGCAAGATTGAGATTGCGCGCGACCAGTTGGCCGGCAAGGAAATGGATATTGGGCGTCAACTGCAAAAGTCGAACAATTATGTAGGCGCCATCAATCGCTTCAAGGTGGTGGTGACGCGCTACCAGAGGACGCGTCACGTCGAGGAAGCCCTCTTGCGGCTCACCGAGGTCTATATGGCGCTCGGTATCGTCGAGGAGGCGCAGACTTCGGCCGCCGTGCTCGGCCACAACTTCCCCGAAAGCCGCTGGTACAAGGACGCTTATGCGCTGATGCAGTCGAGGGGCGTTGAGCCGAACGAGAGCAAAGGCTCCTGGATCAGCCAGGCATTCGCGCAATTGAAATTCTAGGTCATCGCGTCGAAGTCGCCTTCCCCCTATCGCCGTGTCCGGGCTTGACACTGCAAGTCGGCTCCACCCAACTTGCGGCGCCTGTGGCGCACAGTTCGGGGCGAGCCCGAGTTCCGCTGCGGTAACGATACAACGCCCGAACGCACGTTCCGTCCTTGCTTTGCGGGCGGGCGGCGACGGGTAGCCCGTAAGCTTCCGCGTCCGCTGCCCAGCGAAAGGCGAGGACAGTTGTCATGCTGGCCCGGCTCTCGATTCGCGACATTATTCTCATCGATCGGCTCGATATCGAGTTCACCTCCGGCCTGTCCGTGCTCACGGGAGAGACCGGCGCCGGCAAGTCTATTCTGCTCGATGCCTTCGCCCTTGCGCTCGGCGCGCGCGGCGACGTCACCTTGGTGCGCCAGGGTGCGGAGCAGGGCCAGGTGACCGCGGCCTTCGAGCTGCCCTCCGGCCACCCGGTGCGCGCGCTCATGGCCGAAAACGACATCCCGGCCGAAGACGAGCTGATTCTGCGTCGTGTGCAATTTGCCGACGGCCGCACCCGTGCCTTCGTCAATGACCAGCCGCTGAGCGCGCAGGCCCTGAAAGCGCTGGGCATGGCGCTGGTCGAGATCCACGGCCAGCATGACGAGCGCGCGCTGGTGGATACCGCGGCGCACCGCCGCCTGCTCGACGCCTTTGGAGCCCTCGACGGCGAGGCCGCGGAGGTCGAGCGGCTTTGGAACGAGCGGCGTGCGCGGGCGGGCGCGGTGGCGGCCCATCGGGCCGAGGTCGAGCGCGCGCAGCGCGAGGCGGATTTTCTCCGCCACGCGGTCGAGGAGCTCAAGCGGCTTGCTCCCGAGCCGTCGGAAGAAACCATGCTCGCCGACAAGCGCGCCATCATGATGCAGGCGGAGAAGGTTGCCGGCGACCTGCGCGATGCCCGTGAGGCGGTGGCCGGCGCGCAATCCCCCGTGCCGATGCTGTCGGCGGCGGTGCGGCGGCTGGAGCGCCGTGCGGCGCAGGCTCCGGTGCTGATCGAGCCGGCGGTGAAGGCGCTCGATGCCGCGCTCACCGCGCTCGACGACGCGCGCGGGCATCTCGATGCGGCGCTGCGGCAGGCCGATCACGATCCGGGCGAACTCGAGCGCATCGAGGAGCGTTTGTTCGCGCTGCGGGCGGCGGCTCGCAAATACAATGTTCCGGTCGATGGGCTCAATGCGCTTGCCGCCCGCTACGGAGCCGACCTCGGCCTCATCGATGCAGGTGCCGAGCGCCTCGCCGCGCTCGAAGCCGCCGCGCGCGCCGCCGACGCGCATTACCGCGAAGCCGCCGCCACGCTGTCGCGCGATCGCAAGACGGCAGCCGCAAGCCTCGACCGCGCCGTCAATGACGAGCTCAAGCCGCTCAAGCTCGAGCGCGCGAAATTCTTAACCGAGATCGCGACCCAGCCGGAGGAAGGAGGGCCGCACGGCATCGACCGGATCGAGTTCTGGGTGCAGACCAACCCGGGCACCCGGCCGGGTCCGCTGATGAAGGTCGCTTCCGGCGGCGAGCTGGCGCGCTTCCTGTTGGCGCTCAAGGTGGTGCTGGCCGACCGCGGCTCGGCGTCGACGCTCATCTTCGACGAGGTGGACACCGGCGCCGGCGGAGCGGTGGCGGACGCCATCGGGGTGCGGCTGGCGCGGCTCGGCCGCCGCGCGCAAGTGATTGCGGTGACGCACGCGCCGCAGGTGGCCGCGCGCGCGGACCGGCACTATCTCATCAGCAAGGGCGCGCTCGACAAAGGCAAGCGCGTCGCCACTCGCGTCGCCGAAGTCGCCGCCGACAAACGCCGCGAGGAGATCGCGCGCATGCTGGCGGGCGCCGAAATCACCGCGGAGGCCCGCGCGGCCGCCGAGCGCCTGATCAAGGCAGCGGGATAGCAACGCCGCCTGCGGCGCGTCCCGGAATGACGCAGATTATGAGCTTGCAAACTGGCAAAATCCCTGTCGCCGATCTCACCGACGCGCAGGCCAAGGCCGAGCTCAAACGGCTCGCCGCCGAGATCGGCGCCCATGACAAGCGCTACTACCAGGAAGACGCGCCGACGGTTTCGGACGCGACCTACGATGCGCTGCGCCGACGCAACGAGGAGATCGAGGCGCGCTTTCCCGATCTGGTGCGCGAGGATTCGCCCTCGCGCCGCGTCGGCGCCCAGCCTTCGCAAAAATTCGCCAAGGTCCGCCACAGCGTGGCGATGCTGTCGCTGGGTAATGCATTTTCCGACGCCGAGGTGGCCGAATTCGTCGAGCGGGTACGCCGGTTTCTGCGCCTGGCGAAGGACGAGAAAGTGACTTTCACCGCCGAGCCGAAGATCGACGGCCTGTCCTGCACGTTACGCTACGAGGGCGGCCGGCTGGTGCGCGGCGCGACGCGCGGCGACGGTACCGAAGGCGAGGACGTGACCCCAAACGTGAGAACGCTCGCCGACATCCCGGATGAGCTGCGCGGCAAAGGGGTGCCCGACGTCTGCGAAGTGCGGGGCGAGGTCTACATGACCAAATCCGCCTTTCTGACGCTGAACGAGCGGCAGAAGGCGGCCGGCAAGCAGATTTTCGCCAATCCGCGCAACTCGGCGGCGGGCTCGCTGCGCCAGCTCGATCCGGCGATCACCGCTGCCCGGCCGCTCGGCTTCTTCGCCTATAGCTGGGGGGAAATGAGCGCGATGCCGGCGCAAACTCAATCCGGCATGGTCAAATGGTTTGCCGCCCGCGGCTTCAAGACCAACCCGTTGATGCAAATCTGCAACTCGATCGATGCGATGCTCGCGTTCCACCACGAAATCGAGGCACAGCGCGCCACGCTCGACTACGACATCGATGGCGTGGTCTACAAAGTCGACCGCCTCGATTGGCAGCAGCGGCTCGGGTTCGTCTCGCGCAATCCGCGTTGGGCAATTGCGCACAAGTTTCCGGCCGAGAAGGCAACGACTGTGGTCAGGGCGATCGATATCCACGTCGGCCGCACCGGCGCGCTCACGCCCATTGCGCGTCTGGAGCCGGTGACCGTCGGCGGCGTCGTGGTATCCAACGCGACGCTGCACAACGCGGACGAAATCGAACGTCTCGGCGTGCGCATCGGCGACACGGTGACGATTCAGCGCGCCGGCGACGTCATTCCGCAGGTCTTGGGCGTGCTGCTGGAGAAGCGCCCGAAATCGTCGAAGCCTTACAAATTTCCGAGCCGCTGCCCGTGTTCGCTCCACACCCCGGTCATGCGCGATACGACTGCGGCCGGCGAGGAAGGGGCGGTCACGCGCTGCACCGGCGAGTTCGCCTGCCCGTCGCAGAAAGTCGAGCATCTGAAGCATTTCGTCTCCCGCCGGGCCTTCGACATCGAGGGGCTGGGCGAGAAGCAGATCACGCTGTTCTTCGAGCAGGGTTGGGTAACGGAGCCGGCCCACATCTTCACGCTCGACGCGCGCAATTCGAAAATCAAGCTCGAGGAGCAGGAAGGCTTCGGCGCATTGTCGGTCCGCAACCTGTTCAATGCGATCGCGGCGCGGCGCGAGATTCCGCTCGAGCGCTTCATCTACGCACTCGGCATGCGTCACGTGGGCGAGACGACCGCGCGGGCGCTCGCGCGCGGCTATGGGTCATGGCAGGCGTTCCACGACGCCTGCCTGAACATCGCCAGCGGCGATACCGAGACGCGGGCGGAGATGGACAATCTCGACCAGATCGGCGAAACGGTGATCGACAGCATCGCCGCCTATTTCGGCGAGGAGCACAATCGCGGCATCGTCGAGCGGCTCACGAAACAAGTGCAAATCCTCGATGCCGAAAAGCCGGCAGCCGATTCGGCGGTCGCCGGCAAGACCGTGGTCTTTACCGGCTCGCTCGAGAAGATGACGCGCGAAGAAGCAAAAGCCATGGCCGAACGCCTTGGCGCCAAGGTCGCGGGCTCGGTGTCGCAGAAGACCGACTATGTGGTGGCGGGTCTCGGCGCGGGCTCGAAGCTCGGCAAGGCCAAGGACCTCGGGGTGGCGGTGCTGAGCGAAGACGAGTGGTTCGACCTTGTAGGCCACAGCCCCTCGTAGCGCGCGAGACGCGGGTCCTTTTTGGCGGCAAAAGGCGCAATCAAGAAACTCGCCCGCAAGCACCGGCGAGATGCTAAACGGTACCGGGTCACGCCGGAAATAACCTTTCGCGAATGAACGATCCCAACAAAACGTCTTTCGTCGGCCGCTCCATGCCGCGCCGCGAGGATCGCCGCCTGCTGACCGGCCGCGGACAATTCATCGCCGATCTCGACCTGCCGCATATGTTGCACGCGGTCTTCGTCAGAAGCCCGGTCGCGCACGCGCGCATCCGCGGCGTGGACCTGTCGCGCGCCGCCTCGGCGCCGGGCGTCGCCTGCGTGCTCAGCGGCGCGGACCTGCTGCAGCTCTTGCCGCCGGTGCCGGACACGCAGCTCTCGCTCCCCAGAAAATGGACCACGCTCGTCCAGCACAAGTTCATCAATCCCCAACAACCCCTGTTGGCTCACGACAAAGTCCGGCATGTCGGCGAGGCCGTTGCGGTGATCGTGGCGCAGAGCCGCTACGCCGCCGAAGACGCAGCTCAATTGGTCACCCTCGATCTCGATCCCCTGCCGGCCGTGGTCGACCCGGAATTGGCGTTGCGCCCAGGCGCCCCGATCATCCACGACAAATTTGCGACCAACCTCATTGGCGCCTTCACCATCGGCAAGGGCGACATCGCCGCCGCGTTCGCGCGCTCTCCGCACAAGCTGCAACGCCGATTCCATCACCACCGCTATGCCGCCGCGCCGATGGAATGCCGCGGCGTCGTCGGCGTCCACGATCCGCGGACCGACTGCGTGACGATCTGGTCGGCGACCCAAGTCGTTCACTGGGTGCGCCGCGAGGCGGCCGCGGTCTTGCAGCTCCCGGAGGCGCGCATACGCTGTGTTGCGCTCGATGTCGGCGGCGGCTTCGGCCTCAAGGGGCACGTCTACCCGGAAGACTTGTTGATTCCGTTCTTGGCGTGCCGGGTGGAGCGCCCGGTCCAGTGGATCGAGGACCGGCGCGAGCACCTGATGTGCTCCTGTCATTCACGCGACCAGATGCACGACGTCGAGGTGGGCTTCGACGACGAAGGCCGCATCCTGGCGCTGCGCGACCATTTCATCGTCGATTGCGGCGCGTGGAATCCCATCGGCGCCGGCGTGGTCTACAACACCGCGGTGCATTTGCTCGGCCCCTACAAGATCGACGCCGTCGCGATCGATGCCAGGATCGCCGCAACCAACAAGGTTCCGAACGCGCCGTACCGGGGAGCAGGGCGCCCGGAAGCCGCCTTTGCGATGGAGCGGATCGTCGATCTCGTGGCCGGCCAGCTCGGCCTCGAGCCCGCCGAAGTGCGCTTGCGCAACATGATCCGGGCCGACGAAATGCCCTATCGCGTGGGCATGCCCTATCGCGACGGCGAACCCATCGTCTACGACGGCGGCGATTATCCGCGGGCGCTGCGGCAGGCGCTCGATGCGATCGGCGGCGTCGCGGCGTTTCGCCAGCGCCAGCGCGCGGCGCGGCACGAGGGTCGTTATCTCGGTCTCGGCATCGGCTGTTATGTCGAGGGAACCGGCGTGGGTCCGTTCGAGAGCGCGATGGTGCGGATCGATCCTTCGGGCAAGATCTTCGTGTCGTCCGGCGCCTGCCCCCAGGGCCAGGGCATGGAGACGATTTTTGCGCAGGTCGTGGCCGATGCCTGGTGCGTCGATCCCGCCGATGTGGTCATGTCGCTTGCCGACACCGCGGCGATCGCCATCGGGTTCGGGACCATCGCGAGCCGCAGCACCGTGACCTTGTCGGCGGCCATTCACGGTGCGAGCGAACGATTGCGCGCGAAAGTGTTCGCCATCGCTGCCAATCTCCTGGAATGTGCGGTTGGCGACCTCGAGCTCCGCAAGGACGGGGTCGGCATCGTGGGCGTGCCGGGCGCCCACGTCTCGCTCGCGGCGGTGGCGCGAGCGGCCCGTCCCGGCTGGGATCACGGCCGGCCGCCGGGCATCGATGCCGGGCTCGAGGAAACCTACTATTACGAGCCGCCCACGGTCACCTGGTCGTATGCCGCGCATGTGGCGGCGGTGGACGTCGATATCGAGCTCGGACGAGTGAACATCGAGAAATACATCATCGCCCACGATTGTGGCGTGGTGGTCAATCCCATGCTGGTCGAGGGCCAGATCGTCGGCGGCGCCGCTCAAGGCCTCGGCGGCGCGCTGTTGGAGGAATTCAACTATGATCCGGAGGGCCAGCTGCTCGCCGGTTCATTCATGGATTACATGGTTCCGACTGCCTGCGAAATTCCGGACATGCAGCTCATCCACCAACATTCGCCGTCGCCGCTCAATCCCCTCGGCGTCAAGGGCGTTGGCGAAGGCGGGCCCATCGCGCCCCCGGCCGTGATTGCAAACGCCGTGTCCGATGCGCTGCGCCCCTTCGCCCTCGAGTTCAATCGCACCCCGATAAAGCCGCAAATCATCCTGCAGGCGGTTCGATCGGCATCACAGCCTCGCTGACGGCGCTGCGGCCGCCGGAAACTAGCGCCGCACGAGCGTCCAAACCGCGACCGCCGTTGCGACACCGAACATCAGCATGAGCAGCAGCATCGGCATCGCGTCCGGTGCATGGGCGGTGACGTGCCCCCCGAGCTGGGCGGCCGCCGCGCCGATCGCCATCTGAATGAAGCCGGTCGCACCGGATGCGGTACCGGCCACTTGCGGGCGGATGCTTACGGCGCTGGCGATCGATGTCGGCAGCAGCAGGCCATTGCCGACGCCGATGACGATTTGGGGCAGGAAAATCGTGGCCATCTCCCACCCCGGGAGCGCGATATAGGCCAACACGTTGAGCAAACAGCCGATGATGGTGAGCGCGATTCCCCACCAAATCAAAGCATCGATGCCGAAGCGCGCGGTCAGCCGCGACACCGCAAAATTGCCGGCCATGAATCCGATCGAGGGAATGAAGAACCACAGCCCGTATTCGGCCGACGTGTGTCCCAGAAGCGTCACCACCACGTGGGGCGCGCCGCCGAGAAAGCTGAAGAATGGCGCCGATCCGAACCCCGCGCACAGCGCGTAGCCGAAGAAGCGCGGGCTTGACGCGAGCGCTGCGAGATCGGTGCGGAAATGACCCTCCCAACTCGGCATGGGGGACAGGCTGCGCGTCTCCGGCAAGGCCAGCGCCGCCCAAGCGAAGACCGTGAAGCTCACGCCGGCGGAAAACACGAAGATCGCCTCCCAGCCAAATAGCGTGTCGAGAATGCCTCCGATCAGCGGGGCGACCATCGGCATCAGCACAACGACCGAGGTGACCAGCCCGATCATGGAGGCGGCGTGTTCGCGATCATAAAGGTCGCGGATGATCGCGCGGCCGATGGTCTGTCCGGTCGAGGCGCCGAGCGATTGCGCGATGCGCGCGACGACCAGACTTGCGATGTTTGCGGCGAAGATGGCGGCGGTGCTGGCGAGGCTCGCAAGCGCCAAACCGGCCAGCACGACCGGCCGGCGGCCGAAGCGGTCGGACAGCGGTCCGAACACCAGCTGCGCCGCCGCCAAGCCCATGAGGTAGAGCGAGACCGTGAGCTGCACGCTGGCGGGATCGGCGGCGAACTTGGTCGCCAGCCCCGGAAGCGCCGGCACCAGGATATTCAGCGAGAGCGAGCCCACGCCCGCCATCGCGATCAGCAGCGCGAGCAGCCGCCACGGCGTGCGGCGCGCCTTGCTCGCTGCCGAGTCCTTTCGCGCTGGATCGAGCAAAGGATTGCCCTGGGACTTCAGGGTCGTCCGAGCGGGCGGGCGGCGGCCGTGAGCCAAGCGCGGCTGTCGGCGTCGAGAAGCGGCGATAACGCCTCGACGACGCGGGCATGATAGCGGTCGAGCCAGGCGGCTTCCTCCGGCGTGAGCAGCTCGGGCACGATCAGCCGCCGGTCGATCGGTGCGAGCGTAAGCGTCTCGAATGCGTTGAGCGGTTTCTCGGCGCCGGGTACGGGCGCGGCGGCGACCACCAGCACCAAATTCTCGATGCGGATGCCGTAGGCCCCGGCTTTGTAGTAGCCGGGCTCGTTCGACAGGATCATGCCGGGCTTGAGCGCGGCGGTGCCGAGCTTGGAGATGCGCGCGGGGCCCTCGTGCACCGAAAGATAGCTGCCGACACCGTGGCCGGTGCCGTGGTCGAAGTCGAGGCCCTGCGCCCACAAGAATTGCCGCGCGAACGAGTCGAGCTGCGCGCCGGTCGTGCCCTCGGGGAAGATCGCGCGCGCAATCGCGATATGACCCTTGAGCACGCGCGTGAAGCGATCGCGCATTTCGGCGGTCGGCTCGCCGACCGCGATGGTGCGGGTAATGTCGGTGGTGCCGTCCTCGTATTGGGCGCCGGAGTCGATCAGAAACAACTCACCCGGCGCAACGACGCGATTGCTCCGGCTGGTGACGCGGTAATGCACGATCGCGCCGTCGGGACCCGCGCCGGCGATGGTCGGAAAGGAAATGTCCTTGAGCAGCCCGGTGTCGCGGCGAAAGCTTTCGAGCGCCGCCACGGCGTCGATCTCGGTGAGCTTGCCACGCGGGGCCTCGCGATCGAACCAGGCGAGAAAGCGCGTGACGGCGGCGCCGTCGCGGATGTGCGCCGCGCGCGCGCCGGCGATCTCGATCTCGTTCTTTACGGCCTTCATCAGCGCGATCGGGCACGCCCCGCGCGTGACCTTGCCGCCGTGGCTGGTGATGAGGCGCGCGAGCGCGTCCGCGGCGGTGGCTTGATCGAGCCGCACGGTCCGTTTTTGTCGGCCGAGCGCTCCGAGCGCGCCAACGAAATCGGACGGCTCGCGCACATCGGCGAGGGCTTCCAGGCGGTTGCGAACCTTGTTCGAAAGCTTTCGTCCGTCGACATAGAGCGATGGCCGACCCGCCTGCGGAACGACGGCGAAGACGAGCGGAAGCGGCGTATGGGCGACGTCCGCGCCGCGAATGTTGAACGCCCAGGCGACCGCGTGGGGGTCCGATACGACCAGCGCGTCGGCGCGCAGCTTCGCCACCTCGGCGCGGATGCGGGCGAGCTTGTCCTCGGCGGCTTCCCCGGCGAAGCGCACATCGTGCAACGTGACCGCGCCGAGGGGCGGCGCGGGGCGATCGGCCCAAATGGCGTCGATCAAGTCGGGCTCGACCGCAACCAGCGTCGCGCCGGCCGCGGCGCAGGCTTTGCCCAGTCGCTCCGCGCCCTCCACCGTATGCAGCCAGGGGTCGTAACCGATCCGATCGCCGGCCGTGAGATTCTCCTCGATCCACCGGTCCGGGGGTGTCTCCACCAGGTGCTCGATGGTGAACAGCGAGGTATCCACCTGCTCGCGCGCCTGCAGCGTGTAGCGCCCATCGACGAACAACAGCGCACGCTCCATCAGCACGATGGCGATCCCGGCGGAGCCGGAAAAGCCGGTCAGCCAGGCGAGCCGCTGCTCGGACGCCGGCACGTATTCGTTCTGATGGCGATCCGAGCGCGGGACGATGAATCCGGTCAAGCCGCGCCGCGCCAGCTCGGTCCGCAGCGCTGCAAGCCGAGGTCCGCTGGCTGCGCGCTCGGCTCTATCTTCGAACGACTGAAAGCGGGCCTCGAACATGGCGGCAATCTATTGAGCCGGTGACAGGCCGGCAATGCTTCCGCCGCATGGCAGGAACCTGCGCCGCCAATTGTCGCAGACACAATGCTGTCAGACGCCGGCGCGGGCGCGCTTCGCCATGCGTCTGCGCGCCGGACGCACGAGAACGAGCGTCGCCCAACCCTCGAGGGTGATGCGGCGCACGAGCGCGAGGCCGCGGGCGCGATAGCTGGCGAGCGCGGCGCCGGCTTGGGCCGCGAGCAGACCCGAGAGCACGATCTGTCCGTTGGCCGCAACGAGCCGCGCCATCGGCGTGGCGAGCGCCTTGAGCGGATCGAGCAGGATATTGGCGAAGATCAGGCCGTAGGGCGCGCGGGCACGGAACAGGGCGGTGCGGAGGCCCGCGGTGTGCACGACCCGCACGAGGGCGCCGACCCGGTTGATGCGCGTGTTGTCGCGCGCGATTGCGACGGCGCGGGCGTCGATATCGCTGGCAAGTACCGGTCGACGCAAGGCCTTGGCTGCGGCGATGGCGAGCACGCCGGTGCCGGTGCCGATATCGAGCACCGCGGCCCGTCTCTGCCGTTTGCGGGCCAACGTGGAGAGGGCACTTTTATCTCGCTCGCGGCGGCGTCCCTTCACGATCCGGTCGAGCGCGAGCAGACAGCCGTGCGTCGTGCCGTGGTGGCCGGTGCCGAACGCGAGCGCTGCTTCGATCTCGATGCCGATACGGTTTGCCCGCACGCGCGCGCGGCGATGCGCCCCGTGCACGACAAAACGGCCGGCTTCGACCGGCGCGAGGCCTTCGAGGCTTTTGCTCACCCAGTCCGTGGGCGCGAGCGTCTCGAATGTCAGTGCATGGGCGGCTGAAGTGCCGGCGGCAGACGCGATCAGTGCACGCACGGCCGCTTCATCGGGCCGCCGGCGGAAATGGATGGCGAGCGACCAGCGTCCGGGCGCTTCCTCGAAGGCCGACGTGGCGAGTTCGGCTTCGAAGCTCTCGGCGAGCGCGTCAGCGATTTTTTGCGCGGTCGAGGCGTCGCTCGAGAGCCGCGCGACCACGGTGGCGATGGGCGAAGGATCGGGCATTGCTCGGCTCTCCTTCGTCCCATCCCCGGCATTCACCGCCGAATATCCCAAGCCCGCGTCCGCCAATCCACAAAATGGTCAACAACCTTATTCGGTGGTTGTCCACGGCATCGCCCGGGTGCCCGGGCTCGGTTTCGAACCTTTGTTGCGTGTCTCTGCAAACGCTCGTCGGCGTTTTGCACAGGGCTGTCCCCACCTCCGCGGTCTCCCCGCTCGGGCTGGAAAGCGATAGATTCCGCGCCCAATAGGAAGACCCAAGGACCAACGCCGATGATAACGGCGCGGCTTGCTGTCGCTTCGGACGGTAGCGGCAGACTGCTTCAGCGCATCAAAAGCCGGCGGCACGCCGGTCACAACGGCGTCGCCCTCGCGGCGCCGAGGAAGCCACGGCCGAATAATGCATGAACGCATAGGCGTGCCGTCCGTCGAAACCCGGTCATCCTGGATCATCGCGACTGTATTGCTGGTGATCCTGGCGCTGTCGTTCGGCGCGCCGTGGATCACCATTGTGGCGCTCAAGCTGATCGCCGCCGAATCGGACGGCCTGCGCGCGGTTCCGGCTTTGGCGACCTCGCTTGCCTGGCTCGGCTTCGGCAGCGGCGGCATCGCCATGGGCTACGTCGCCGAACGCATCGGGGTGCGCTCGACGGTCATCATCGGCGCAATGATGGTTTGTATCGGGCTTGCGCTGTCGACTGGGGGCGAGACCTGGCAGCTCTATGTCGGGCAGGGGCTGTTCGTTGGCTTTTTCGGGATCGGCGCCATGAACGCGCCGTTCTACGTTTATGTCAGCCGCTGGTTCGATCGCCGCCGCGGATCGGCCCTCGCGCTGATTTCAAGCGGCAGCTACGTCGCGGGCGCGATTTGGCCGCCGATCTTCGAGCGTGCCGTCGCTTACGCCGGCTGGCGTCAGACCATGCTCTATTATGGTCTGTTCGAAGTCGCCGTGGTCGTCCCGTTGGCGGTGGTATTTCTGCGACCACCGCCCAAGCTGCCGCCGTTCGGCGCGCTCGGCCCCATGTCGGCGACCAATACCGTGATGGGGTGGCCACCCAATTTCGTGTTCGCGCTGCTGGGCGCCGCCGGCATCTTCTGCTGCATCCCGATGGCCATGCCGCAGGCGCATCTGCCGGCGTTTTGCAGCGATCTCGGCATCCTGGCGTCGCATGGCGCGGCGATGCTGTCGGTGCTCTTGGGCACGGCCTTCCTCAGCCGTCAATTCTGGGGCTGGGTCGCCGATCGCGCGGGCGGGCTCGAGACGGTGCTGACGGGCTCGGCGTGTCAGATGGTTGCGATGACGGCGTTCATGTTCACGCAGGATGAAGTGGGCCTGTTCACCGTCTCAGCCGCCTTCGGCTTGGGCTTTGCCGGCATCATACCCGCCTATGTGCTGGCGATCCGAGAGCTTTACCCGGCCTCGCAGGCTTATTGGCGCATTCCGACGTTTCTCTTGTTCAGCGGCGGCGGCATGGCGCTCGGGGGATGGTTGGCGGGTGTGCTTTACGATCATTTCGGCACCTATGCGCCGGCTTTCGCCGCCGGCGTGGGCGCCAACGCCATCAATCTCGCGGTCGTCGGCACGCTCGTCTTTCGTCACAGGTGGCGGTCGCCACGGCTTGCTTGACCGCCCGGCGGCGCCGCTTCAATGTGGCTGTCAGACTTTGCGATAAGTCGCCGAGCGCCGAGCGGGAGCAACCGCCATGACCTTTCGCATCGCCGTGGTGCAGCCGATTTGCCATCGGCCGGGCACCGACGTCGCCAATGTCGCCGACGCGGCGCGCGCCATCGCGCGCGCGGCCGACGAAGGCGCCCAGTTCGTCTGCTTCCCCGAGACCTATCCGGGACCCTGGCGCATGCCGGCGACGTTCGATCCGACCGCGGCCATGGTCGAGGCGGCGGCGAAGCACAAGACTCACGTGGTGTTCGGGACCATCGCGCCGATCGATGCGGCGGCCGCCACGGCCTACAATCTCATCTGCATGGCCTATCCCGACGGCCGCGCGCCCGCGCGCTACCGCCGCACGCATCCCAACGGCCCCTGGATCTATACCGGCGGGCCGGCGTGGGAATTCCAGTGGGTGCCGGGGGATGAATTCCCCGTATTCGACACCGCGCACGGCAAGGTCGGGCTCGCGATGTGCAGCGAGGTCTACGTGCCGGAGGTTTCCCGCGCGCTCGCCTTGCGCGGCGCCGAGCTGATCTTCATGCCCGCGGGCAAGGACAAGGGCAAGCTCTGGGCGACCTGGCGCACGCTCATTTGGGCGCGTGCGATCGAGAACCTCGCGATCGTCGTGACGACGCAGAACCTGTTCGACCATTCCGAGCGCGGGCTCGCCATGGTCGCGAGCCCGGAGGAAATTTTGTTCGAGAGCACCATCGCCGGCACCACAGTGGTCGACGTGAGCCTCGAGCGCGTGCGACACCTGCGCGCAACCCGAGACGAAGTGGGCTCGTCGCAGGCATGCGCGGCCAAGCAGGGCCTGCTCGGCCCGCAATGGCAGCGGCCCGAGCTCTACGACCGGATTTATCCGCGTCCGCTGCGCGAAGCGGCGGAATAGGGGCATCGACGCCGCAAGCGTTTTATGTTCGAGGGCTGGGCCGGGGCTCTGGCCCGTGGACTTTCTGCAGGACATCGCGGCAATCAGGACATCGTCGCAGTTCATGGCGCTGACGTTGACTCCGGGGAGCTTGATCGTCGCCTCGGCCTATCCCGACCCGCCCTTCGACCTCATCGACAACGGCTCCGCGAGCGGTTTCGACATCGAACTGATGCGGGCGATTTGTGCGCAGCTCGGCCTCACCCTGCAGCCGATGCGCTACTCGGGCGCCGACTTCAACGGGATCTTCGAGGGTCTCGCGAAGCGTAGCTACGACGCGGTCATTTCGGGAACGACGATTACGCCGGACCGCTCCGCCATCGCGCTGTTTTCGCAGCCTTATCTCGAATTCAACCAGGGTGTCGCGGTCAATCGGCGCTCGACGCCGAACGTCGCGTCGCTCGCCGATCTGCGCGGCCTGACAGCCGGCATCCAATCGGGAAACACCTCCGACATCGTCGCCAAGCGGCTCTTGGCGGAAGGCGTGATTGCAGACATCAAGTACTATCCCTACCACGGCATCGCGACCGCCCTCGACGATCTCGAGGCTCGTCGCATCGGTCTTGTGATCAAGCTTCATCCGGTGATCTCGTGGCTGGTGAAGGATCGTCCGGCATTGTCGGTCGCGATCGAAGTGCCGACCCATGAGAAACTCGGGATCGCATTCGCCAAGCAAAACGAAGCGCTGTGCGAGGCGGTCAACCGCGCGCTCGCGGCGCTGCGCGAGAATGGCGAATTTGCGCGCCTGCAAGCGCGCTGGTTTCCGCGTCCCACCAGCGCGTGAGGACGGAATCGAGCCGGAGGAGACATGAGTATGCATCGTTTTGCTTTGGCCGCGGTGTTCTGCGCGGCAATGCTGGCGCCGTCAGCGCTCGGGGCGCAGACTTATCCCAGCAAGCCGCTCCACTTGATCTTGCCTTACGTTCCCGGCGGCATCATCGACACCGCGGGTCGCAATCTCGCGCTGCGGCTGAGCGAAAGCTTAGGCGTATCGGTGGTGCCGGAGAATCGTCCTGCTGCTGACGGATCCCGCGCTCGTCTCCAATCCGACCCTGCAACCGGATGTTCCTTACGATCTCTTCAAGGGACTGCAGGCGGTTTCGATCGTCGGCTCCTCGCCGGCGGTGATCGTCGCGTCGTTGACGCTGCCGGTAAAGACGTTCGCGGAGTTCATCGCCTATGCCAAGGCCAATCCCGGTAAGCTCAACTTCGCATCCGCCGGCGTCGGCACCGCGCCGCATCTCGCCGGCGAAATGATCAAGCTCGCCGCCGGCATCGAGATGACGCACGTGCCTTATCGTGGCATCGGCGCGGCGTATCCCGACGTCATGAGCGGGAAGGTGCAGCTTGCGTTCTCGAGCATTGCCGGCGCGGTCCCGTTCACCGCCGACAACCGGGTGCGGCCGATCGCAACCACGGGCTCCGCGCGCAGCCCGGTCTATCCTGATGTGCCGACCGTCGCGGAGTCCGGCCTGCCCGGCTTCGACGTCGACCTCTGGATCGGCATTTACGCGCCGGCCGGGCTGCCGCCGGCGGTGCTGGCGAAGCTCAACGGCGAAATCAACAAGGTGCTGCAGCATCCCGAGCTGAAATCGGCCTTTGCCAAGATCGGGATCGCGCCGCGCGGCACGACCCCCGAGCAGGCCGCGGCCTTCACGCGCTCGGCATACGAGAAATGGAAGCAGGTGATCGTCGACGGGAAGATCAAACCGGAATAGCCGCGCGCGTTCACCCCATCCCGGATGCGGATGTCGGCTCGATCTCGCACAGCAGGCGGACTTCGCCGGGCGCGCCATACGGATACTTGTCCTGGCCGAGATATTTCTTTGCGAGCGCATCGATGTGCGCAGCCGCGCCGTCTTCCGTGACGAGCTGGACGCGGCCGCGGATCTGGACGTAACGGTACGGATTGTCCGGATCGGCAATCGCAAGCGCGACGGGCGCGCCTTTCTTCAGGTTGCGCGCTTTGACTCGCCCCTTCGCGGTGTTCACCCGAACGAGACCATCGTTGTAATCGCACCAGACCGGCGTCACCTGCGGCGTTCCATCGGGCATGAGCGTAGCCAGATTCGCAAACGCCTTCTTCCGCTGCAGCAGGTCGAGATACTTTTCGGGAATGATTGCCATGGCACGGACCTCTTTGGGGAGGATAGCGCGAGGCGGACCAAAGCGCATCCCGTAACTTGTAACTTTGCCGCCGTGATAAGCGATTGTTCCATGCTCGAGCCTTGCCGCGGTCGCCCCAAATGAAGAAGGGCTGCCCTTGCGGGCAGCCCTTCCATTGTCGAGCCGTGATCCGGCTAAACTTGCGTGAGCACACCGTTTTTAGACGGTGGGGACCCCCATAGAGGGAAGGATCCAGCTCACGGATGCCGGCAATCGCGGCGATAGACAATGAGACACTGGATCACCTCCTTTCGGTTGTTGACGATGCGCGTAATTTAACGGGCGTTCGCGCATTGTCAAAGCCGGGCCTCGCGACCAACGGCTGGGATGCGCGCGTCGCCAAAGGGATGCGTCTCTGCGCGCCGAATCGCGGGCGGCCCGATGCCCAGCCCGTGGCCTGGCAAAAGCCGATCAGGCCTTGCAGGCGTCGGCGGCCTTGAGCGCAGTTCGCGCCTCCTTCTTGGTCTTGTAGGCGGAACCGTCGCCCACCAAAGTCATCTTGTCCGATGTCGGCTTCTTGCTCGCGATGCTGCACTTCTTGTTACTGGCGCTTTGAATGACGTAGTACTCGGCCGCGAATGTCGGCGTGGCGATGACCAGCGCAAGGGCCGCGACAGCCAGTTTGAGTTTCATGACCTAGTCTCCTTCGGTGTTGCGCCCCACAATGCGAATCGTCCGTGCCGGATCGGCCGGCGGTCGGCGCGTCCTGGGTTTTTTGATCCGACCAGTCGGAGCCGCGACGACGTTGTCCGCCGGTAATCAACTCGGCGATGGTCCATCATCGGCGATGAATGCGCGCTGAACGCGCGATCAAGCGTTCGTGAGGGCGCATCGCTGGGCGCCGACTCAAGCGTGAAGTGTGAGCAAGGCTGCTAATGCTTGAGCGGCCGGTTCTCGGGATCGAGACGGTCGGCTTGCAACACCGAGGCCCGACACGCGGCCTCGCGCTCGGCTTGGGAGGCCGGCTCGCTGGCACCCTTGTCGATCGGCTGCGGGTTGCGCAGACATTCGGCAATGGAATGCTCTATATACGCGTCGTATTCGGGCGAGCCCGGCTTGACCCGCTCGGGCTGGTCAAACCGCGTGATGACGAAGATGAGCGCCAAGGAGCCGACGATCGCGGCCAAGGTCAGCCCGTCGCGCAATTTCATGACGCGTCCCGCGCCGCCCCCGGGTGAGTACGCCGTTTGCTCGGCGACAACCTCATGCCAAAAAGCCCATCGAGAAGAAAGCCGAAAGATTGGCCCGTGCCTGCGATTTGGGCGAACTCACCTGCGCGCCGCGCGGCTGCGTCAGCGCAGTGCGATCTCACCTCATCGCAAGCGTCCCTTTCGAAACCTGGGAGGTTGACATGCAGTTCCACCGCCGCTTGACGACGGCCGTGACCGTGGCGCTCGTTGCGCTGCTTTCGCTGGCGGCTGCGGGCACCCGTGCCGACGACTTTCCCTCCCGCATCATTCGCGTGGTCGTCGCCTTCCCGGCCGGCGGACCGACCGATTTCGTCGCGCGCATCCTCGCCGACAGGCTCAAGCCGCTGCTCGGGCAGAACGTCATCGTCGAGAACAGGCCGGGCGCGAATGGCGCGATCGGCGCCGAATACGTCGCAAAAGGCGAGGCCGACGGGCATCTGCTGTTTCTCACCACGGTCGGAGCGGTCGCGGTCACGCCGCATCTGAGCAAGCCGAACTACGATACGCTGCGCGATTTCGCGCCGATCACGCTGGTGGCGCGCCCCACCACCATCCTGGTGGTCAGGCCGGACACGCCGGTCAATTCCGCCAAGGAGCTGGCCGCGCTAGCCCGGGAGAAGCCGGCGACGATTCCGTTCGCCTCGACCGGCTCGGGCAGCGTGACCCACCTCGCGCTCGAGCTTTATCAATCCGCGGCCAACGTGAAATTCCTGCACGTGCCGTATCGCGGCGCGGCGCCGGCCTTGACCGATCTGCTCGGTGGCCAGGTGCTGGTAATGTTCGCGGATACGCCGGTGCTGCTGCCGCATGTCCGCGGCGGCAAGCTCAAGCCGATCGGCGCCGCATCGGCCCAGCGCAACCCCATGCTGTCCGACGTGAGCACGCTCGCCGAGCAGGGTTTCCCCGACACCGCCGCCGATAACTGGTACGGCCTGCTGGCGCCGGCGAAGACGCCGCTCGCCGTGGTGGCGAAATTGCACGACGCGGCCGTCGCCGTGCTCGATGCACCCGACATACGCGAGAAGCTGCTTCAGTCCGGCGCCACGCCCGCGCCGACGTCGAGCGCGGAATTCGGCAAATTCTTGAGCGATGAGCTCGCGCGTTGGGGCCGCGTCGTGCGCGAAAAGAACATCAAGGAGGAATGAAGGGCGTTAAACGCGCGCGTAGTTCCGTTGCGTCAACAAATTTGTGGGAGAACGAGATGAGTAAGACATTTGTTTTGCTTATCGGCTTGATTGCAATTGCAGCGGCGGATGCCGCCGCCGCCGAAACCCTGAAGGTCGCGGTTGCCCAGCGCGGCTTTTGGAACAGCACCTTCATCGACGTCGGCCTCAAGCAGGGCTACTTCAAGGACGTCGGCCTCGACATCGACATTCTCTACACCGAAGGCGGCGCCTCGACGCTCACGCCGGTGGTCGCCGGCAGTATCGATATCGCGATGACCAATGGCGTCCTCGGCGTCGTCGCCGCCTATGCCAAGGGCATGCCGGTCAAGATCATCAGCGCGGAAGCAACCGGCGCCGCCGACGCGTTCTGGTACGCGCGGCCGGACAGCGGCATCACGCGCCTTGCCGACACCAACGGCAAGACGGTCGCGTTCTCCTCGCCCGGCTCCTCGAGCAACCTCATTCTGCTGCAACTGGTGAGCCAGGCGAAGGTCACGCCCAAGCTCGTCGCCACCGGCGGGGCGCCCGCCACGCTCACGCAAGTCATGTCCGGGCAGATCGACGTCGGCTGGTCGGTGCCGCCGTTCGTGCTGCAGCAACTGGCGGACGGCAAGCTCGTCATCATCGCGCGCGGCAGCGATGTTGCGGCGCTCGCGCAGCAGACCATTCGCGTGAACGTCGCCAACGCCAATGCGCTCAAGGAGCGGCGCGATGCCTTCGTGCGCTTCGTCAAGGCGTTGAGCCGCTCGATCGACTGGGCCTATTCCGATCCCAAGGCCATCGACAATTACGCCGACATCGCCAAAGTGCCGCGCGCGCTCGCACAGCAGACGCGCGACGATTTCTTTCCGAAAGAGGGTTTGCAGCTCTCCGAGGTGAAAGGGCTCGATGTGACGCTGAAGCAGGCGCTCGAGTTCAAATACATCACGTCGTCGATGACCGTGGCGGACGCGCAAGGGATGTTGGACATTCTCTATAAGCCGGAACAGAAATAGCGAGACGGAGGGATCGGGACTGTCCCATGATCCGCATCCCCGCCGTTATCGTGCTTGTTGCGGCATCATTCGCCGGCGCTTTTGCTGCCGAATGGCCGGCCAAGCCGGTGCGGCTGGTGGTGCCGTTCGCGGCCGGCGGCGCGGCCGACACGATGGGCCGGCTCCACGCCGAGGCGCTCACCGCGGCTTTCGGCAAGCAATTCTACGTCGAGAACCGCGTCGGCGGCGGCGGGCTCGTCGGCACCGAGGCGGTCGCGCGGGCGGAGCCCGACGGCCTGACGCTGATGGTGTCGGGCATCCCCACGCACGTGCTCGGGCCGGCCATGAACAAGAATGTCGGCTTCGATCCCATGCACGACTTCACCCACATCGCGTATTTCGGCGGCACGCCCAACGTGCTGGTGGCGCATCCCTCGCTCGGCGTGACGACGTATCGGGATTTTCTCGCGTTCGCACGCGATGGCGACGGCTTCGAATACGTGTCGGCCGGTTTCGGCACCATGGGCAACTGGATTGCCGAATTTCTGGCGGCAAAGGAAAAGATCAAGCTCGTGCACGTCGCCTACAAGGGCGGCGCGCAGGCCGTGCTCGATCTCGTCGCCGGCCACGTGAAAGTCGGAATGCTCACCTGGTCGATCGTGGCCGAGCATGTTCGCGCCGGCCGGCTCGTCGCGCTCGCCACCACCTCCGCGCAGCGGCTGCCCTACCGTGCGGATGTGCCCACGCTGCGCGAGCTCGGCCATGCCGAATTCGTGGCCACGACCTGGTATTCGCTCTCGGGACCGGCGGGGCTTGCTCCCGATGTCGTGGAGAGCGCCAACCGCGAGGTCGTCAAGGCCTTGGAGCGGCCGCAAATGAAGCGCCAGATCGAGCAAGACGCGATCGAAGTCAGAGCCATGACTGCGGCCGAGGTCACCCGCTTCATGCAGAGCGAGATCGACCGCTGGACGCCGATGATCACGCGGTTGGTCGGCCCGAAGTAACGCCGAAATCAGGGGAAGGAGGACAAGCCATGACTGGACCGCGCTGCCACGCCCGCGCTCGTGCATCGGTGTGCATGCTCGCTTGTGTTGCGCTCCTCCTCTTCGCGCCAGGCGCGGCGCTCGCGCAAGCCGCGCCGGACTACGCTGCGGTCGTGGCGTCGCCCGACCGCAGCGACGCGGACCGCGAGATCGACAAGCGCCGCGATCCGGTCAAGCTCCTCGCCTTCACCGGCGCAGGCGCGGGCATGAAGGTGCTCGATATGGGCGCCGGCGGCGGCTACAGCAGCGAGTTGATGGCGCGCGCCGTCGGCGCGAGCGGCGCCGTCTACGCCCAGAACGCCGCCGACCTTGGCGCGCGCGCGAAGGAGCGCTTCGAGGCGCGCATGAAGACGCCGGCGATGGCGAACGTCGTCGCGTTGGTGCGGCCGTTCGACGACCCGCTGCCCGCCGACGTGCGCGATCTCGACCTCGTCACGTTCTTTTTCTTCTACCACGACACCACCTATATGGAGGTCGATCGCGCCCAGATGAATCGCAAGCTCTACGCGGCGCTCAAGCCCGGCGGCATGCTGGTGATCGCGGACCATTCGGCGCGGGCTGGCGACGGCGCCACGGTGGGAAAGACGCTCCATCGCATCGACGAGGCGGTGCTCCGCGGCGAGGTCGAGGCGGCCGGCTTCAGGCTCGTCGCCGAGGGCGACTTCCTGCGCCACCCCGAGGACGCGCGCGACTTCTCGGTCAACCGTCCGACCGGCCCGGTGGACGAGTTCGTGCTCAAGTTTCGCAAGCCGAACTGACGCGCGTTTTCCGTAGGGTGGGCAAAGGCGCAGGCGCGGGCAAGATTGAGGGACGAGGCGATCGCGTGCGTCTGTGCGTGGGCACGGCGCATTCCGCGCCTTCGCCCACCCTACTATTCATTTCACACGACGGCGCACTAGTGTCCCGATTCCGAAGTTCGCATCATTGTGCCGCAGCCTCGTTTGCGAACTTCGGAATCGAAGGACACTAGCAACTCATTGATCTAGTGTGGCTTTGGTTCAGAAGTCCGCATTTCGGACTCGCTGCAAAAATGATGCGGACTTCTGAGCCGCCACACTAGTGCTGCCGGGCCTGCACGAGGTATCCGAAGATCGTGTCCTCGCCCAGTTGCTTGCACGCTTCCAAGCGATGCAGCCCTTCCACCAGCACGAAGCGCTCGCCATCCTGCCGCACCAGGATCGGGGTTTGCAGGCCGACCTGCAGTATGCTCTCGGCGATCTCCTGCGCCTTCTTGGGGTCGAGCGTGGCGCGCCGCTTCACCGGCACATAGATGTTCGCGATCGCGAAGGTCGCGCGCTTCATCATGGACGGCGACCGGCGCGTTGCATTCGCCTGCTCACTGCAGCTGGTCCTTGACCTTGTTGATCCCCGCCATCACGCACGGTTCGTCGACGCCGGGGGAGCCGGAGAGTCCGACCCCGCCGATCACGTCGTCGCCGACCTTGAGCGGCACGCCGCCGTCGATGGCGATCACGTTCGGCAGCGTGGTCTGCTCGCGCCGTACCGGCCGCGTTGCCATGTCCTTGATGAAGTCCGCCGTGGTCATCTTGAAGGTCATCGCGGTGTAGGCCTTGCGGCGCGCGTTTTCCATGGTGTGCGCGCTGGCATTGTCGGCGCGCAGCGCGACCACGGTGTTGCCGCCGCGATCGACCACGACGACGGAGGTGGCGTAGCCACGAGCCTTGCAGTCATCCAGCGCGGCCTGCGCAATGGTCAGCGCGATCGGATAACTTAGCTCCTTGCGCTGGAGGAGTTGTGCGCTCGCGGGCGCCGCGACGGCGCAGGCGAGGGCGACGAGGACGAGGCGGGTGGCGGTCATGGATCGATCCTCCTGGTTGCAACGGTCTTTGCTTTGCCGAACAGCGCAAGCCGCAAGTCTATTCCATTCTCGATGGTTGCTGTGGAGTCCCGTCGTGCAGCGCCTCGGTCTTTACCCTCCCCCTTGTGGGGAGGGCATAGGCGGCCTTCGGCCGCCGTTCTTAGGCGCGAAGAACGCCGACGCTTCGCATCGGCTATGGCGAAGCGCTGGGGTGGGGGTCCATCAGGGGATCGCCGTACGACCCCCACCCCCAGCCCCTCCCCACAAGGGGGAGGGGAGCACACCGAATACGCGGCGCTGACGTGCACACGCCAAGCTCAGTGAAAAAAACCGCCCGGCGCTGACGGGTCAGCGCCGGGCGGCGGACGTGTCTGCCGCTTTCGATGTCGCTTTAGTGCGCCAGCGGATCGGGCCGCAGCTGGATGTGCACGGCCCGCGGCTTGCTGCCTTTGCCGCCTTCCATCAGCCACGGCGTGCGATCGCCGTTGGTGCTCCACAGCCCGCGGCCTTTCCAGCCGGCGTTGGGATCGTCGATGCGCCCGTCGAAGCCCTTGGCATAAAAGCCCATCGGGTACGGGATGCGCAGCATCACCATCTGCCCGTCCTTGAGCGCGACGAAGCCGTCGTTGAGGTTGGCGGTGGACATGGGAATGTTCTCGCCGAGCCCCAACGTGTTGTGCTGGTCGACCCAGGTGTAATAGCTCGACTCGGCGCTGTTATCGCCGAGGCCTTCAAAGCCGGGGCCGGGATACTTGTAGAAGCTCCAGCCTTCCGGACAGTGGTCGCCGGTGGCGTTCGGGCCGTTGAGCGGGCCCTTGCACTTGCGGCGGTCGAAGCTCACGAGATGGCCGCTCGAGCCCGATCCCCACGCGACGCCGTTCTTGTCGATGTCGCCGCCGCGGATGCCGAACGCCGGCAGCGGCACGTTGTAGACCTCCGACAATCCCGTTGCGGGATCGAAGCGAACGAACGCCGGCGGGCCGCCGAAGACGCCGGTGGTGTACCAGATCGAGCCGTCGACCGGGTTAGGCATCACGGCATAGGGTCCCGAACCCGGCACGATGCGCTTGTCCTTGGCCGGATCGATCGGCTGGTTGGGCTCGACGTAATCGTCGCGCTTGCCGTTGCCATTGGTATCGAGGATGAACGGCGACCAGCCCTGCGACTTCGCCGCGTCACCGGTCTCGTCGAACATCTTGGTATTGATCCAGCCCGCCACCGGCCCGGTTCCGCTCAGCCACAGCGTGTCGTTGGCGTCGTAGCCGAACTGCGGGTGATGCGTCCCGAAGCAGGTGTCGACGAAGGTGTACTTCATCGTCTTGGGGTCGAGCATCGCCACCTGACGCGCCGAGCGCTCGAGCGGGAAGACCTTGGCCGAGGGATGGTCGGAGCCTTTCTTGCAGAAGGCCGGATTGTCCATGCCGCGCACCGTCGCCGCGATCCACACCCGGCCCTTCTTGTCGAACATGGCGTTGTGGTTGTTGGCCCGCGTGTCCCAGGTCTTCTCGTCGCCCCAGTAGGCTGAGGCCTGCAGCGGCTTGATGCTGGCGGCATGGCCGGGTCCGAGCGACTCCGGCATGTTCGGATCCTCGACCGGCATCTTGAAGAATGTCACCTTGCTCGACTTGGGATCGAGGATCGGCATGTTGTCGGTGGAGTATTCGGGCGAGCCGTAGAGCGGGCCGTTGGCATTGACGGTCGGATTGCGCCGGTCCGACGAGATCAGGTCGTGCAGATACTGCTTGTCGGTGCCCCATTCCCACGAGGTGACCACGACGTTGCGCTCGGCGCCCTGCGGCCGCGGCGGCTTAGCCTTCGGCAGCTCGCCCTTGGCGATGCGGTCGGTCCAGTCGCCGTAATACTTGAACGGCGCGCCGCCGAAATTACCGGCGAGCTGGTTGGTCATCTGCTCGCCGGATTGCCCGGACTGGATGCGACGCATCCATGCTTCTTCACCCGACTTGAATTCGCCGAACGCGGCGGGGATCGTGCGGGTCGACTGCTGCCCGAGCTGATGGCAGCCGATGCAGCCGATGTTCTTCGTCTGCTTGAGCCAGTCGACCTGCGTGAGCTTCTCGGGAATGTTGCTCTTGCCGCCGAACTCGCTCTTGTCGGGAATCTTGAGCATCGAGTACCAGTAGATCGCGGGATAATACTGCGCCGCCGCCGCCTCGTTCGGCGCCGGCACGGCGCGCAGATTGAGCTGCTGGCCCGGTTCGCCGTCGACCTTGGGCGAATCGACGAGACCGTAGCCGCGCACCCACACCTTGTATTTGGCCTTCGGAAGGTCGGGCAGCACGTAGCGGCCCTGGTCGTCGGTCACCACCATTTTGGCGTAGCGGGTGGGAAGGTCGGTGGTCTCCGCGATCACCCAGACGCCGGCCTCCGGCCCGTTCGCGCCGGTGACCACGCCGCCGATGTCGTCGTTGTCGATGGCGACCGCGGTTTGGGCGCTCAACCGCGCCGGCGCCGCCGCCAGCAAGGAGGCGAGGCCGATTGCCGCCACGGTCAAGTACAGCCTAGCTTTGAGTCTCATGGATGCGCTCCTCGTGCGTGTCGTTTTTGTCTCGCGCGCGTTTGTGTCGTGCCCCTGGGCCACGTGTGCTCGCCCCACGCCCCGCGCGCTCGGCCCGAGATTGTGCACAGTCCTTGTCGTCCCGCAATAAGTCTGGTCGCGGCCGCGCCGGGGAGCGGGCGGCATGGAGATCCCGGTCTCGCCGAGGGAACGCCGAGCCGGTCCGGGGCGTTGGCCGAAGGCGAGGGGAGTCCTGCCGCTGGACGACGAAAGATGACGGCGCAGCCCGCGGTGCCTCTTTTCATATGGCTGGCACGACTGTACGGCATCCCCATATGAACTCTCGCATCCGTGGAGGCTCCAATTGTCCAGGCCGCTGATCGTCTCCATCCCGCACCGCCTCGGCCGCGAAGAGGCGGCGCGCCGCATCAAATCCGGGCTCAGCGCCGCGCGCACGAACTATTCCGCGCTGCTGACCATCCATGAGGAAACCTGGAGCGGCGATCGGCTCGCCTTCAATCTCAGCGCGCTCGGTCAGAGCGCCGTCGGCTTCATCGATGTTGCCGACGACCACGTGCGCCTGGAAGTGCAGCTGCCATGGCTCTTGGCGGTGATGG
>WNFD01000065.1_pt1 | contig 142833 bp, 120 predicted proteins | sample 5400491 | NCBI WGS metagenome assembly WNFD01 (sample SAMN13153343, study PRJNA577476) | soil metagenome | isolation source: 120 cm saprolite under Douglas fir tree site 2 hole 2 replicate 2 | place: USA:California | collected 2015-04-18 | reverse complement strand
CGAAGGAGCAACCCTGGGGCCAATGGAACCCCGCCCACCCGGCGCGACAGCCGGGCAGCCGGTAACCGCCCTGCCCGAAAATCAACCCCAGCCGAACACCTCAAGCCAGCACGTCAGGCATGCGAAAGATTGAGGCTAAGCGGTACCAGGACGACAGTTACAAGAAGACGACGACTGTCGGCACATTAGCTGTAGCTGGGGTCAGTGCCCGCAGTGACGGGCGGCGGTCTGCAGCTCAGGCTTAGCTGTCTGCGTGATTGCTGCCGCATTCCTTGAGCGCGTGGAGCACTCGTTCCTCGTACATGGGCATGCGTAGTTCGCGGAATTCGGGAAGCGACGCTTTCAAATGTTGTGCTGCTTGCTCGTAATCGCCGAGTGCGTGATGGGAAAGTGCGATCTTGAGTAGGCAAAGGGCATGAGCGCGCTGGAGCCCTCGGTCCTGAAAGATTCGCCGCGCACTTGAGTAGGCTTCGATTGCGTCATGGTGGCGACCCAGCCCATGGAATGCGTCGCCCAGGGGCCCGAGCACGTAAGCTTCGCCTACTGCGTACCCGAGATTGCGGGCCATCTCGATTCCTTGCAGGCAAAGGCTGACAGCAGTCGCATACCCGGCGGCGAGGCTATGGGCGTAGGCCAGTGTCTGGAGTGTCTCGAACTCGGCATATGGCTCGTGCAGTTCCCGTGCCAGGGCTAGGGCGCGATTACATAGCCGCACGCCGCTGTCGTGATCACCAAGCCGCGTGGTTGCTAGCTCCAGAACGCGAAGGTTAGACAACTCGGTGTGACGATCCTCGATGCGGTGGGCGATACCAATGCCTCGCCTGGCATCGTGCTGCGCGGCTCCGAGGAGGTTCTGCTGCTCCGCGCAGTAGGCACGCCAATGCAAAGCAAGTGCCAGTGCTTGCTGGTCCCCGAGTTCTTCAAAGACGCGTACGCATCGCTGCAAAGTGGCCATGGCCTCGGCATTCTTGCCGCGTTCGGCCGTAATGGGGACGAGCTGGAGTTCGGCGCGCGCGGCGCCCGCTACGTCACCTGCTGAGTCAGTGGCGGCCATGACCGAGCGCCACATGTGATCGGCCTCATCGAGGCGAGCCTGGAAGAAGTGGAAGGTCGCCTGGTGCGCGGCGAGTTGCGCGGCGAGAGCATGCCTCCCCATTGTGCAGGCATGCCTGGTTGCCAGCGCCAGGTTCAGCCGTTCCGCACTAAACCAGGCGACCGGGTCAGTGGCGAGGCGGTGAACCAGCCCAGCTGGCACCACGACTGGATCGGCAACATGGGCACTGCGGGGAAATGACGGGATGCGGGGTAGGCCGTGGTCTGCGGCTGCGGCGATTTCAAGCCATCCCGTCAGCGCTCGCACGAGGGCGGCGTTGCGCTCTCCCTCTGGTTCTTCGGCAAGTCGTTCGTTGGCATAGTCGCGGAGCAGGTCGTGCAGCCGGTAACGGGGCTCGCCAGTGGCATCAGTTCCTGCCGACTCCAGCAGAGACCTATCCACAAGCAGGTTCACCACATCGGAGGCGTCCGGCTCACCGAGGAGCGCGGCGACCACCCATTCGGCGACATCGGCTGGCCCGAGCAATCCCAGTCGCCGGAACGCCCGCCTGGCCCGTTCATCTAGTACCTGATAGCTGGGCATCACGGTGGCCCGAAACGCAAGATCGTCCAGGGCAAGTTCGTCAAGTCGGTGCCGTTCATCGGCAACCATCTCGGCGACCCTGGCTACCGGCCACGATGGCCTAGTGGCGAGCCTCGCCCCTGCGATCCGAACCGCAAGCGGCAACCGGCCGCATGCTGACACCAGCCTGTCACCCGCGCTGCCCTCGGCTGCTACCCGCTGATAGCCCACGATCCGGCTCAGCATTTCCACTGCATCTGGATGGGGTAGCGGGTCAAGATGCAGCAGTCGCGCTCCCGCCAGCCCGCCCAACCGTGACCGGCTCGTCACCATCACAGCCGAGCCTGCGGTACCCGGCAGCAACAGCCTTACCTGATCAGCAGAAGAGGCATCGTCGGCTACCAGCAAGATCTTTTGCTCGGCTGTATGCGAGCGGAACAGGGCAGCACGCTCCCCTGCCGAGTCCGGAATCCCCGTACCGTGGACCCCTAGTGCCCGCAGCAGCTCGCCGAGCAAGTCAGTCGGGCTCCGGGGATTCGACGAGCTGCCGGCCAGTTGCACATGTAACTGCCCGCCCGGAAATGAGTGCCGTACCGTGTGCGCCACGTGCAAGGCCAGTGCCGACTTGCCCACGCCGGGAGGCCCGCTGATCACGGCCACTGGTACTCCCATGGAGTTCTGGCCCGGGATGAGCGGCCCGATGAGGCTCGCGACCTCCGTCACCCGGCCCGTGAAATCCGGCAACGCGGGGGGGAGCTGACATCCTGGCAGCCCTGCCACTGGCGGTATGGGGTGTACCGCCATCTCATGGCGGTCAGTCTCTGGCGCTACTGGCGCGGCGGTGATGGCCCTGGTGACCGGTGCGCGCGGAAGGTCCTGGCGTAGCACTCTCGCGCGCGTCTGCCGCGGAATCGATGCCGGGACATGATGTACTGCGCCGCCGGAATCAGTGGCCGGGCTCTCTGCAGCCAAAGTGCCTCCTGCCTCCACCGGCTCTGGCGAACTGTCCAGATCCGCCCTGGCCCAGCGGCCGTTCCGGCCCAACGCAACCAGCGCAGCCGTATCTGTGCTGGACAGCCCCAGGGCGGCAGCAAGAGAGCGGATCGAGCGGGGATAGGGCCGACGGGTCCGGCCACATTCCAGCGCACTGACTGCCCGCACGCTCATCCTGGACCGCTCGGCGAGTTCCTCCTGCGTCATCCCTGCCGCGATGCGCGCCAGTCGAACCAGCTCACCCACTTGGTCACGGCCGCCCACCCCAGCGCTCATGACAGCCCCCGTCCGATGGGCGACACCTAATTATGTACATTTGCGGCCATTGTCCCGCTGTGACTATTGGTGGGCAAGGCCCGGTACTCCACTGTCTGATGCTCGGAGGCTTACTCCGCCAGGAGGTGGGAGACTGTCCTCCCGCTGGCCCGCAGCCAGCACATCCTCGCCGACATCAACCGCCAGTCCCGGCAGCACCAGGCGTGCGGGGTGCCGCCGTCGGCTCTACCACCCGCGATGCAGCGTAAGACAGTCACCACGCCATCAACGCGAAGATCCCCTCAGCTCTGCCTTATGGCTTGAAACTTTCAATCCGTCAGAAGATCTGAATTATGTCGAACGTTGGGAAGTATGCTAGTCGGTCTGCTAGAAGACTGCGGGTTAGTCGGCCTGGATTTCACCGTTTCTCAGGCTGATACTGGACTGCACCACCGATTATCGCGCTATGGGTTACTTGGCTCTTTGAGGTATACAGGCATTCCGGTCAGGTACTGCAGGGCTTTCACTTTAGTGGGTTAATATGGAGTTCGCGATTCTCGGTCCGTTCAAGGTAGTGCACAACGGCATGCAGCTAAACCTTGGCGGGCATAAGCAGCGGGCGCTCCTGGCCGTTTTGGCCTGCAATGCTAATCAGGTGCTTTCTGTCGACCGCCTGGTGGAAGAACTCTGGAATGGCCGATCGCCACGCACTGCGGTTCAGAACCTTCGCGTTTATGTGTATCAGCTACGCAGGATTCTCGGGAGTGGCAAACGAATTATTTGGCGCCCTCCTGGCTATGCGCTAATTATCGACACCGGGGAGCTTGACATTGAGACCTTCGCGGATCTGGCAGCACAAGGCGAGCGAGCGCTCTCTGCGGACTCAGCAGATCAGGCTGCAGAATATTTACGCGCAGCGCTGGGAGTTTGGCGAGGTCCCGCTCTTGCCGACCTTCGCCGTGTCGAATCGCTGCATTTGAAGGCTATCTGGCTAGAAGAACGCAGGCTTGCGGTTATCGAGAGCAGAACCGCGGCAGAGCTCATGCTCGGCCTGTATGCCAGCGTTGCCGACGAGCTCCTATCGCTTGTGGCGGAATATCCTTTACGTGAGAATATCCGGGCGCAGTTGATGCTGGCTCTGTATCGCCTGGGCCGGCGGGCCGAGGCGCTTGCGGCCTATCGTGAGGGCAGGACGGTCCTTGTAGAGGAGCTGGGCGTAGAACCAGGACTCAGACTACAGCGACTTCATAAGGCCATTCTCTCTGATGACGAGTTTCCTGCGGGCACGGTCCCGCCGGCCGTCTCGCCTGATGTGCCCGAGGCGCACGTTCACGGCCCGGCGGTCGGCGAGTTTCGGCAGATCAGAACCATGTTAATGCAGATCTCACGCCGCCTGGATCGTCTCGAGGCCAGTATGGGCCGAGATCAGCAGTAGCCAGTTGATCAGCCTGGCCATGAACAGGGCGGTGACACGGTCACCGCGTCCCACCCCCATTCCCGCTGAATATATCCGGTTCAAAGCGAACGCATATCACGGCTGTCTAGCGTTTTGCCGACGGGCGCGAGCAGTTCGCCCGCTGATGGTGGGAGGCGCTTCCGGCGATGAGGAGCGGGTTCTGGTGTGCGGGTTGTGCGGAGCAGTTCTGGTGCCGGCCAGGTGGACATGCGAAGCCTGGAAGCGTCCAGGGCCGATCACCCGGACCATGGCTGCACCTCGATCACCGGTTTCGTGCCCACCGTCTCGTCCTGAACCAGCGGAAGGAGGGAAATGAAGAAGCTCCAGGTCCGAAAGACCGGTCCAGTGCGCCTCACCAGCGTCATGACGGCGCTCTACGGCGGCGGCCCCTGCCTCGCTTGATCCTGACGACCCCGGTGGGCGGCCCCCGATTTCTCATCGGGGAGCCGCCCAGCGGCCTGGCAGGATCGCTCCGATGACACACCCCCGCCCGGCCTACGGCACCGATCATGCCCGTGTCTGCCTGTACCCACTGACCTTTGTCGACGAGGGCGACCAGGTGATCATCGGCCGACCTGACATCGACTCGTTCGCCGTCTTTCCTGCCGATGCCGCCGCTGTGGTGCGGCGGCTGCGCACGGGGGAAGACGCTGATTCCGTGGCCGCGTGGTATCAGGCGGCGTACGGCGAGCCTGCCGATATCAACGACTTTGTCGATACCCTGCGGGATCTTGGCTTCATCCGGCCAGACGCGGAGTATCCGGCAGAGATACCGGCCCAGCCCTCGGTCCGCTGGCGGCGGCTGGGCGTCACCGTGCTCTCCACGCCCGCGCTGACACTGTACGCCCTCGCCGTTGGGGTGGCCGTGTACTTCATGGTGGCTGTCCCTGCCCTGCGCCCCGCGCCCTCGAAGGTTTTCTTCAGCAGCTCTCTGCTTGTCGTCATGGGCGCAACTGCCGCCGCGCAACTGGTCGGTATCGCCTGGCATGAGGGTTTTCACGTCCTAGCGGGTCGCCGCCTTGGCCTGGCTAGCAGGATCAGCATCGGTCGTCGGCTGTATTTCGTCGTCTTCCAGACGACGCTGGTCGGCCTCATGGGGATACCGTCCCGCAAGCGGATTCTCCCGTTCCTGGCCGGGCTTATCGCGGACGCCATCCTGATCAGTGTCCTGACCGTGCTGGCCGAGATCGGCCGTCTTGCCGACTGGCCGTCCTGGACGGGCCGGGTTGCGGTGGCCCTGGTGTACGTGACGATCCTGCGCATGCTCTGGCAGGCCATGATTTTCATGGAGACCGATCTTTACCATGTCCTGGCCAGCGCGGTGAGATGCCCTGACCTGCACCAGATGACCAGGATCTATCTCCGGAACGAGCTCGCGCGGGTGCGCGGACGCACGGCACTGGCGACCACCGAGCCCAGCTGGACCGCCCGCGAGCTAAGAGCCGTCCGTTGGTACGCGCCGTTCGTGGTCTTCGGAGGCATCACGATGATCGTCCTGGTGGCGGTCACTGCTATCCCTGTCCTGGCCGGGCTCGCCATCCGCGCGCTCCACGGAGTCGCCACGGGAAGCTTTGCCAGTCGATCGTTCTGGGACTCGCTGGTGGCTGGGACGGCCATCGTGTCGCAGTTCGCCGTCGTCACGGTGCTCGCCTTCCGTGACCGCAGGCGCAGCCTGATCGCTCCAGCCAGCGACTGAACGCACCCCCGTACCCATGGAGCCTGCCATGCCAGATACCCATTTGTGGATCACCGGCGCTGAACGCGCCGCCTGCGCCGATGCGGCCACCGCCTGCGGACCCGCCGCGACTGTTGACTGCAATCGCCGCCTCCGCGGCCCGTACACAGGGACCGGCTCGCTGATGCGTGCCCTGGTACCGCTCCTACACACGCGCCACCCCGAGCGGGCCGCCCGGCACGCCATCGAAATTCTCGCGGTGGCCCCAGAACTTGACCCGCTTATCGGCCCCGCACCGGAAACACTCACCTCGATGGCCTCGCCGGAAGAACGGACCCGCTGGTACTCCCGCTACCGGACCAGGCGCATCGCTCACGGCATCACGGATTTCCTGAGGGAATGTGCAGCAGAAAACCCGCTGACCCTGGCCTTCTGCTCGGTCAGTCAAGCTGACCCGACCGACCTGGAATTCCTTTCCATTGCTCTGCGCAGGCTTGACCCGGCCCGAGTCCGGCTCATCGTCTGCTCGGGCCAGGAGGTACCCGGGCTCGACGATGCGCTGGCAGCCTATGCCCGGCGCCAAGTCGTGGCTAGCACCAGCGTCTGCGAGCGCACCAGGACATTTTCCTCCGACCAGGCCGCTGCATTCGTCGCCGCCGACGGCATCAGCGACGTCCCGGGTGAGTACGAGGCATACGTAAGTGCCGATCCGCAGCTGCGCATGCGGCTGCACGACGAGCGGGCCGCTGAGCTGGCAGTCCGCGCAGAGTGGTCGCTGGGGCTCGGCGTGATCCCGTATCACCTGGAGCGCGGCAGTTCGCCAGGCACTGCGGGCAGGGAAGCGTACGCGGTGGCCGTCGATTACTGCATTGGCATGGCGTACTACCACGCAGGCCTGGAACTCGCCGGGCGACTTGCTCCGCTCATCGACGCCGAGGCCGAGCCGAAAATGTACTACATGGTGCACGCGCAGATATGCCAGTGCCTCGCCCTGCTCGAACGGCCCGCTGAGACCGAGCCCATCTACTACGACCTGCTGTCGCGTTCACCAAGGCCGTTGCGGCACATGAACGTCTCGTACGCGCTCGCCATGCTCTATACGCGCCTGTATGGTCCCGAGCACAAAGACCATCGCAAGGCACTGGCGCACGTCAACACGGCCATCGCGATCGCCAGCCAGCTCGAGGACCCCGACGACCGGGCTTTCCACACGGTCTTCATGAACAACGGGAAGGCCCTTGTCGAGATGCACCTGGGAAACCTGGCTGAGTCGCTGAGGCTGGTCAGCGAGGGACTCAGCCGGCTGGACCGCGAGCTGCCGCCGGAGAAGCACCGGCTGCACCGCTCGGTGCTCAACCACAACCGTGGCCAGGTACTTGCCGCCCTCGGCCGGCCGGATGAGGCGCTGGCTGATCTCGGTCATGTGATCGAGGTCGACCCCCACTATCCCGAGTTTCGTTTCGACCGGGGCAACTTGCTATCCAGGATGGGCCGCTACGCTGAGGCCCTGATCGATTACGAGGCCGCCATGCGGCTCACGCCGCCGTTCCCCGAGCTGTACTACAACCGCGGGGACGCACGCGCCGCTACCGGTGACATCGAGGGGGCCATGCATGACTTCCGCTACGTACTCGATCTCGAACCTGACTACCTTGAGGCCCGGGTGAGCCTTGCCTCTCTCCTGCTGGACGCGGGGGACCCGCATGCCGCTGCCGCGCAGGTCCGCGCCGGACTGACGGTGACTCCCGGCGAGGCCAGGCTGCACTGCACCCTGGGCTTGGCACTGCTGGACCTGCAGGACTGCCAAGAGGCACGCCGGGCATTCGACCGGGCGCTTGAACTTGATCCCGGCTTGTCCGAGGCATTGGTCAACCGCGCCATTGCCGCCTATGAGCAAGGTGAGCCCGATGTCGCCGTGGCGGACCTCAGCGCCGCGCTTGAGGTCGACGCAGGCAATCCCGACCTGCTATCCAACCGCGGGCTGGCCCACGAGGCCGCAGACCATCCTGAAGACGCGATCGCCGACTACACACTCGCTCTCCGGGACGGGCGGGCAGACCGGGCGACGCTGCTTTACCAACGCGGACGCTGCTATGCGACCCTGGCCCGGCTCGCTGAGGCCCATAACGACTTCAATGCCCATCTCGCCCTCGGGCACTCACTCTATGAACAGGAGATCCGCGACCTGCTGGAAAACCGTCGGCCAGCGTCAGGCCAGCAGGGCAGCCTATCCGCCGACGATCCGCAGCAAATCGATGCTGCGGAAGCGGAGCGTGCCGGTGATGCGGTCGCAGTCAGCGATAGCGCGCGGTGAATCGCCACCGTGACCTGGCGCGGTAGGGCACGCAGCCAGCGGGCAGTCGCGAGTGTGACTCCCGTCAAGCAGTCGGGGAGAGTGAGCCGGGAGGACCTCATGGCGGTGGGCGTCGCGGCGTTCAGGGACGCGCTGGCTCATGTCGTGTCGCCCGTGTCGGTCGTCACGACTTTCGACAGCGGCGGGCTGGCATGCGGCGTTACGGTCGGAACATTGTGCTCGGTGTCACTCAGGCCGCCACTCGTAACCTTCTGCCTGGACCGGTCGGGCAGATCACACCAAGTGCTGACGATTGCCCCCCGGATCTTGATCCACGTCCTCCGTGATGATCAAACAGCGGTCGCGGCCCGGTTCGCCCAGTCGGATCTTGATCGCTTCGAAGGACTAAACGGTAGCTGGCATGGCTTGCCGACCATCCCGGATACCGCTGTACGCCTGGCCTGTGTCCGCTACGGCGTTGTGCCCGGAGGTGACCATTCCATGGTCATCTGCCTCGTGGAGGACGCCGAGATCGGCTCGGGTGATCCGCTGCTGTATTACGCACGCAGGTACTGTGCGCCACTGCCGCTTACGCACAGCCGACGGCTCAATGCGCCGGTAGTGCCCCGGCCTCACCCGATCGGCCAGTGACCGCCGGGCGGCCTAGCGATGCTCGAGTTCCAGTTCGCGGGCAGCCGCCGTCGTGGTGGTACTGGCGGACGGCGCTGGAGCCGCTGCAGACGGGAGAAGCGATGCGGATCACGTACTGCGGGATTCGTCGCAGACCAAGGCGGCCTGCCCGACGCTGTACTCCACCGACCAGGGGACGTTCATCGTGCAGGGCAAGAAGATCGGGGATGCTGCTGCCATCACGCTTCCGTTCGGTATAAATGAGGAAGAAGCCGTGGTGGAGGTTCCGGCTGTGCTGCTGGAGGAGATCGCCTGCGACGTGGTCTTCCCTGAGCCGGATGGCGGGCAGGGAGTGCGGCTGGTGGTAGTGCGGGCGGCTCCGCGTGATGCGTTGTCGTCGTCGGTGTCCGCGACGAGCCGTGGCAGCTTCGTGGTGCGGGGCCTCGCCGGGATCGAGACGGGCCCCGAACGTGGCGGCCGGTCGTCAGTTCGTGGCTGTGCATTCGCGTGGTGATCCTTTCGCAGGTACCGATGGGGGGTCAGGGCTGGCTACCCCGTGCTGCCGCCGGAGCGGAAGGCCGTGGTGATCTGCCCGCGGTCCGCGCCGTCGGCGAGCAGGACGTGCAGCAGGATGCGGGCCTTGAAGGGGTCGAGGAAGCCGGCGCTGATCAGGCCGCGGGTGAGCAGGTCCTGCTCGGAGCCGGGGAAGCCGTAGGTGCTGGCAAGCACGGAGCCGGCGCCGGTGCGGGAGGCGAGGACCACCGGGATCTGCCCGGCGAGTGAGGCGAGGGCGGGCACGGTGGCGGCGGGGACGTGCCCGGCGCCGAAGGCCGCGACCACCAGCCCGTCGAAACGGCCGGCGGCGGCACGGAGGAGCTCGCCGTCGTCGCCGAGGGTCATGGTGACCAGGCCGACTCGCACCGGCCGTGCGGGGCCCGTGATGGGTGCGGTGAACCGCACGGCGGGGCGGGTCAGCAGCCGCACGGTGCCTTCGGCGATGTGGCCGGCCGGCCCGGCGGACGGCGAGGTGAACGCCGTGATGCTGGTGGCGTGGGTCTTGCGGACGTAGCGGGCGGCGTGGATCTCGTCGGCGAAGACGACCGTGCAGCCGAGCCCGCGCATCAGCGGGCTGGCCGCCGCGTGCACTGCGGCGAGGATGTTGGCCGGCCCGTCGGGGCTGGCCATGGCCGGGTTGCGCATGGCGCCTGTGACGACTACCGGTGCGTCGCCGGTCCAGAGCAGGTCGAGCAGGAACGCTGTCTCCTCGATGGTGTCGGTGCCCTGGGTCACGACGGCTCCGGCCGCGCCGGATGCCACCCGCCTGCCGATCGCGGGTAGCAGATCGGTGACATCACCGATAGTCAGCGATGCGCCTGGCACGCGGCGGAAGTCATGCACCTCCACGCTCACCCCGGCGCTGGCCAGGCCGGGTACCGCGGCGAGGAGCTGCTCCCCGGTCAGGGCCGGGACGACTCCGCCGGGCCGTCCTGGCTCGCTGGTCATCGCGATGGTGCCGCCGAGGGCGAATACCGCGACGAGGGCCGGGGCCGGACGTGAGGCGAGCACGGAGGCTCCTGTTCGCGCGCGTGTGATGTGGCCGATGTGGCGTGAAGCTTAACGGCCCTCACTCGTCGCGGCCGGATGCGCCCATGTAGCGCAGCACTGCATCCGAATGAACTTCGCCTTGCGGGTCACGGTCTGCCACGTGTAAGCGTCGAAGCTGCCCTCGGTGACGTACCGGAGGATGCGCACCTCGGCGTTCCGGTTTCCCTCCCGCAGGATCCGGCCCTCCCGCTGGGTCACGTCGGCGGCCGCCACGGGCAGTGTGGCCGCGGCCGATGCGGAAGGCGCAGGCCCTGGAGGCATGCCCGGATACGCGGAAGCTTCGCCTGGCTGGCGGGCGGTACGTGCTGACGAAGCGGTTCTCGGCTAAGGAGGAGCGCAGGCGCGTCGTCGCGGCTGTCTACGATCCCGGGGATGTCACCGCTGGTGAGGTCGGCTTCGAGAACCACCTTAATGTGTTCCATCACAGGGAAAGGGGGCTGGATGAGTACCTCGCGCGGGGCCTGTGCCTGTGGCTGAACGGCACGGCGGTGGACAGGTTCTTCCGTACCTTCAGCGGCCACACTCAGGTCAATGCCACGGACCTGCGGTCTATGCGCTATCCCTCGCGGAAGCAGCTTGCGCGCCTTGGCTCTGCCCTCGGTCACGGTGCCTGGCCTGATCAGGAGAAGATCGATGCCCTGGTAGCCAGGCACGTGTTCACCGAGGAAGGATCAGGGTGACCGGCGAGCCGCTGTTCCAGGCTGGGCAAGATCAGATTGCCCGGCAGGTGAACACGGCACGCCGGGTTCTCAGGCAGCTCAGCTTCGATCCCGAGCGCAGCAATGACCGGTCAGCCCTTGTCCTTCTCGCGCTGCTGCGGCTTACCCCGGACATGTCCTGGGCCGGGGCGTCGAATCCCATGATGCGCACCGTGGAGATCATGGACTGGGTGCGCAGTCACTACGCGAAGGACTACAAGCCGAACACGCGCGAGACGATCCGCCAGACAGCATCCGGTTCCGGGTCCAGTAGCTGGCCAGCCGCGCCGCGTTCGCATGGACAGACTGGCCTCCTACCCGGTGGCCTGACACGATGGCGGTTCTGGGCGCGGGAGGCGCCTGGGCAAAGGCTGGCGAGGCGATACCGCCGACCATAGCCGCAGCCGCGACAACCGCTCCGGCGGCAGCTGCCCGACGGCTACGTAGCCTCGAGAACGCCCGGTCCGTGACTGCCGTCGGGAACTTGATTGATTTGTGCATGCTCACGTCTCCCCCGCTGGAAATGGATCTTGCGAAGCGGCCATCGGCCGCTATCTATAGGGAAGAGAGGCGTGGGCGGCCGAAAGATACACCTGTTCTTGAGTCCGGATAAATCCCTCGGTCTTCTTTTCCCGAGCAACTCGGGCAAACTCGGGCAAAAGGAGGCCAAGACGCCAGTCCACTGCTCGACTCGACAATGGGCGGCAGCTCCGTGGACATAGCCGACCGCTAGTTTCCCGCGAGTCGGCCGATCTCACGCTAGGCCGCGGTGTCGGCGGCCGGTTTCGGTGCGGCTCTGGCGCATCATCGGGCTGGCAGCGCGCGCTACCGTTCCTGCTCGGTGGGGCGGATCAGCATCTCGTTGACTGCGACGTGCCGCGGCCGGGTGATGATGTAGGTGATCGCGTCGGCGACGTCTCCGGCCTCCATCCTCTGGCCGAACTGGGACCGTATGCTGTCGAGCACCTCGGGCCGGTTGTGGCTCGCGAGTTCCGTTGCAGTCGCGCCCGGCTCGACCAGCGAGACGCGCACGTAGCGGCTGGCCAGCTCCTGGCGCAGGGACTCGCTGAACGCGCCGACGCCGTGCTTGGTCAGGTTGTAGACGCCGCTGCCGTTGCGGGCCACCCGGCCCGCCACAGAGCTGATGTTCACCATGTCCGCGACCTGGCGCGGGCTGCCGGAGGCGGCGCGGAGCAGATGCGGCAGTGCCGCGTGCGCGCAGTAGAGCAGGCCGAGCACGTTGAGCTCGACCATCTGCTGCCACTCGGTCAGCGGCGCGCCGGCCGCCGGGCCCAGCAGCATCACGCCGGCGTTGTTGATGAGCGTGTCGAGGCGGCCCAGCCCGGCGACCGTGCGCTCGACGGAGTCGGCAGCCTGCTGCTGGTCGGTGATGTCGCACTCCAGCACCAGCGCGGTACCCCCTTGCTCGCGGATGCCCGCGGCGACCGTGTCCAGCCGGTCCTTGCGCCGCGCCGCCAGCGCCACGGCCGCGCCCTGGGCTGCGAGCGCGGCGGCCGCGGCCGCGCCGATGCCGCCCGAAGCCCCGGTCACCAGCGCGACAGTGCCCTTCAATACTGGCTTCACTAGGAACTCACCTCTCCTGCTCATCGGGCCACCCGCTCCGACCGTCCCTTACGATCGTCCGCGAAGGCAGCGCAGATGCGACACTTCCCGCCCGCCTGGTTCCGGCGGTTCGTGCACCACTCCGAATTGCCATCCTGGCCCGCCGGTAACCAGTTCGCGGCCGAAGCCCGCTCCCAGGCGGCTCCCAGAATCGGGCACCGGAAAGCCGGAGCCCCCGGCCGGGATCATCTCGGGGGCTCCTGACCTGCACTTCCAGTGGGGTGAGCGACGGGATTCGAACCCGCGACACCCAGGACCATGCGCCGCGCGAGCAGGAAGCTGGAGCGCGGGGCGAAGACCCACCGGCCGAACGGGATCCGCCCGATGCGGGTACCAGCTGCGCACCGGCCGCGGCGACAACCCGGCACTGAAGACGCTCACGGCGCTGGCGTCCTTCTTCAAGGTGCCGATCGGCTACTTCGGTGAAGACGAGGAAGCAGAGTCGATCGGAGACCAGGTGGCCCTGCTCGCCCTGCTCCGCGACGCCGGGATCACCCGCGCTGCGCTGCGCTCGCTCGTGGACCTGTCCGGCGAGAGCCGCCAGATGATCACTGAGATGATCGAGAGCGCCGCCCGCATGGAACAGCGTCGCTCCGCCAGGGACGCCCCGTCTGGCCAGTAGGTTCGTTATGTCTGGGGCCGGGAGAACGGAAGACGCCGTGCGGCTTCTGGAAGACGGTGAATACGAGGTCATCGTCGGAGGGCGCCCTCACCGCATTGTGCAGCTCGGTGTTCTGCCATGGTCTCAACTGCTGAGTTGGGCTGCCTATCCCAGTTTGTTGTGCTTGTCAAGGGTTGTTGCGGCCGAAGGGCCTGGCTGCAATAACCTGAGCTGCGGGCCGTGCTCGGGGTTACGCTGCTTGAACGGGGTCCTTCACGAATGAGCAGCGGACCAGCGGCGTGAGACGCGCCATTGATTCCTGGGCCTGTTGACGGGGCGGCATGCCTGCCAGGAACACTCTTGCCGTGATTAGGCCGGAAGATCTGCTGCAGCGTCGCAGGCCCCCGGAAAGGGGAGCTTGCGATGATGCGCCAGAGTCGTTGGCGGGTAATAGCCGCGGGTGTGTGCGCGGTGGCATCCAGCGTTGCCCTATCGGCGCCTGCGGTGGCGATGTCAGCGGTGCCTGGCGGTGAAATCCATGCCGTCGCCGTCCGGGGGTTACCAGGCGGCCCTCCGGGCGCCATCGGCGTGTCTGGTGTCCGCGTCGTCGCCCCCCAACGGGTTGCTCTGGCCGGCCATTCCCCAGCGGTGCGGGGCGGCCCTGCCGGGACAGTGCCCCTTCGTCCTCGCGATCCGATCGGGTTCGCGACGGCTAGCCTGCAGCCGCTGACCTCGGCGGGTGCCGGGCCGGCCAGACCCGCGCAGGGTCGGCCGCAGGTGGCGCAGCAGGTGCCGGGGCAGGTATGGCCAGGCGAGGCCAGCGCCGATGCTAAACCACCGGACGTCCAGTTCGCCGCCAGCGCCAGCCAGTTGCTCGAGATCGATGAGGACCATGTGGCCCTGTACGACAGGACAGCCGCAAACCATGTCCCGTCGATCTCCGCTACTCCGGCGGCCTTCTTCGGCATCCCCCCGGGCTGGAACCTCTCCGATCCCCGGCTGACCTTCGACAACGCCAGCGGTCGCTGGTTTGCCTCGGCGGTCGCATGGTTCCTCAATCCGCCTCCCAGCCCTCCCAGCTACACGAGCACGGTCCTGGTGTCGGTCTCGCAGGGTACGGATGCTGGCCAGGGCTGGAATGTCTACCAGGTCGCCACCTCCTCAAGCCTGCTCTGCGACCAGCCCAGGCTGGGGCTGGCCTCGGACAAGGTGGTAGTGGTCTGCGACAACCGGATGGCCACCTCCGCTCTGCCCACCTCGCAGTTCGTCAACGAGGCGGCCTGGGCGCTCAACAAGGAGGACGCGGTCGCGGGCAGCCCGGCTCGCGAAGTGTACGTGGAGCTGGCTGGCCGGTTCGGGGTCGTCCCGGCGCTGTCGCCCGGCCCGGCTTCAGTGGAATACCTGGCCTATAACGACGCGGACCCCTTCGCTCTGGTGCAGGACCAGGCCGGGCCGACCCTTGGGGTGCTGGCTATGACCGGCGTCCCGGGCGGGCCGCCCGTCCAATTCACCGAGTCGCATCCCGCGGTCACAGCGACCAACGCGCCTCCCGGTGCGGTCCAGCAGGGGACGACCAGGCTGGTGGACACCGGAGACGACCGCCTCCAGAACGCGGTCTGGCAAAACGGGGTGCTGTGGACCAGCGGCAACGACGCCTGCGTGCCGGCGCAGGACACGTCATTCCGGTCCTGCCTGCACCTGGTGCAGGTGAGCACGAGTGGCGCAAGCCCGGTGATAACGCAGTCCTTCGACTTCGGCCAGGCCAAGTCCTACCTCTACTTCCCGGCCCTGGCGGTGGACGCGCAGGGAGACCTGTTCTGTGTATACAACTCGTCGTCAGCCGTCCGGACGATTGGTCTCAACCTGGCCGACCAGGCCGTTGAAGGCCCGGCAGGGGGCCTGAACGGGGCGATCAGCCTGGTCACCAGCTCGGCAGCATACGCGGGTGCATGGGGGCACTATGCAGGCGCGGCCACTGATCCGGACGGAATGCACGTCTGGCTGGCTGGCGCCTATCCCGTCGACTCCAGCCACTGGGTGCCCCAGGCCAGGGAGGTAGCCGAAGCGCCGGTGCTGACCAGCGTGACGCCCGGCTCCGGCCCCGGGACCGGAGGGCAGCAGGTGACGATCACGGGCAGCCATTTCCAGCCCGGTGTGCAGGTCAAGTTTGGCGGACAGCAGGCCGCCGGAGTCACCGTGGTCAGCGATCACCAGATCATCGCGGTCTCACCGGCGGCACATCCGGGAACCGTGGGCGTGCACGTCGTGAACCCCGACGGTATCGCCAGCCAGCCTGCGGGCGGGCTCCCCTACAGCTTCACCTGACGCCAGCCGGGCTCCATTCACGACTCACGTCGGCCCAGCTATGCCAAGCTCATCGGAGGCGACCATGACAGGGAAAGGTGCGGGCAGGCACGGCCAGCGCCACGCGATCCGCCGGGTGGCCACCTCGGTGGCCCTGGCATTGGGGATCTTCATCACGACTATTTCCCCGCCGGGATCGCTGCCGCTCCTCGGCCGCCAGGCTGACGCGGCGCCCAGCGCCAATCACGCCAGCGCACAGCACCCCAACATCTTCGACCCCCGCACGCGCACGAACTCCGTTACCCGCGCCCGGCCCAGGCCTGCAGCATCCGCCAGGCCCGGCCCGGTGACTCCCCGGCCGTTCAAACGTGACCTCAGCACCGGCTTCGCCCCGCTGAGACTACGGCTCGATCCTGTCCACGGCGGCCGGTCGGTGAGCGCCGACGGCGCCGTCGAGGTGGATGTGCCGCCGGGAGCGGTGACGCGGGCCGAGGTGAGTGCGGCTGGCGGCAGCATGACCGTGCTCGTGCGCCAGGTGCTTCCAGCCTCCGGCGGCAGCGCGGGCGGCTCGGGCCGCTATTCGTTCGGCACGTTCGCTGTCCAAGTGCTGGATGCGCACGGCCATCTCGCGCGAGGGCTGCACCGGCCGCTGACCGTCAGGCTCCACTACGCCAAACGGGCTACCGCTTTCGACCTGGCCCGCACCCAGGTGATCCTCAACGGATCGGTGCCACCTTGGGTGAACCTCGACCCTGCGGCCAAACCTGGGGCGATGCACAGCTCGCCGGTCAGGCTGGGTCCGGCCGCGCACCAGCGCGCGGCCTTGGACACCAAGTCCTCGACGCTGTCCGCAAGCGTTCCCATGGCAGATCCCACCGCCGTCGTGAGCTGGGACACCGACGCCGCGGTCGCAACCTTTGGCAAGCCGGACCCGTCCACCGTCGACCTCAATGGTGGCAATCTCAACACGAGCTACCCGATCGACGTCCCGGCCGGGCCGGGCGGCCTCAAGCCCCCGCTGGCGCTGAGCTACAGCAGCGCGGCGGTGGCCGAGGCGCACGGCGTGCAGAGCGCAGCCCCGTGGGCGGGCGAGGGTTGGAACCTGGCCCTGGGCTCGATCAGCTGGGCCCAGTTCAATGTGCAGGACCTGCCAAGCAACAACCGGGCGCCACAATGGGAGCAGCGCTGGCAGCTGAGCGACCCGTTCGGCACAGCTGCCGAGCTGATCCCGCCCAACGTGTTCGCGAGCACGTTCTTCAACGACTCGCCCAACCCCATCACGCCCAGCCCGGTGCAGTGGCACACCGCCCCGGAATCCCACGCCAAGGTCGTCTCCTACACCGGTCCCAACACGCTGCCGGGGCAGAGCGCCACCCCGCCGTGCTTCCGGGTGTTCCTGGTCAACGGGATCATGGAAGAGTTCGGCTGCACCCCGGACTCGCTGCAGTTCTACCCGGGATCCAACGGCAACGCCTTCATCGCCAACTGGCACCTGGATCTGATCACCGACCCCAAGGGCAACCAGATCCACATCACTTACCAGTCGGACACCGCGACCGGCCCGAGCGGGATGAGTTACCCGCGAGACACTCAACTTGCCACGGTGGAGTACGACTCGCCCGGCTGCGTGGACGCCCAGCATGCCTGCACCGGTGCCAGCTGGACGCCGCTGCTGCGGGTGAACTTCGCGGCCTCGCATGCGGTCGCGCACGTCAACGGCAGCTCGTGTCCAGCTAACGGCAATCTGCGCTGCGACGATCCGGCGGACCTGTCGGGCAGCGGAGGGGTGGCGGCGCCGCTGGTCCAGTCCACGTTCGTGCTGAACGACGTCCAGGTCCAGGTCCGCCCAGACCCGAATTCCGCCTGGAACACGCTGCGGGACTACCAGCTCGGCTACGACCAGTCCGGCACCAGCACGTTCACGGATCCGGTCAGCGGTACCCAGGAATCGGCGGCGGGCAAGCTCACGCTCACCAAACTTACGGAGATCGGGAATGACGGCAGTACCTCGCTGCCCCCGCGCGCCTTCGGCTACACCCAGCAGACCGAGTACTACGAGGACACCCAGGCGTCCCCCAAACCCGCAACCAACTGCGGACCCGCATTCAACACCGGCACGGGGGCGGGAACGACCGGCTGTCCGATCTGGAACCAGAGCCGCGACGGCAACAGCTTTTACCTGACCTCGGTCAGCAACGGGCTTGGCCTGGCGCAGAGCTTCACCTACCAGCTCGCTCGCAACAACACCCACGACCCCACTACTGGCTCACCTGGCGGTGGCGCCGACCCATTCTTCTGCACCAACGCTAGCGCCGACGTTCAGGCCAGCTATCCCTGCAACGTCGCCGACGACGAAGCATGGAGCCGCGTCGTACTGACCCAGAAGACCAACAGCCTGCTCCGCCTGTTCAAGAACCCGCTGGGCGCAGGCACGAGCCAGCGCACGGTCAACAGCACGACCAGCTACGCGTACCAGGTTCCGGCACTGACCGCGCAGCCCTGCCCCGACTGTGGGTTCGGCCTCTACTGGGGCAATCAAAACGATTTCGACTTCCTGGATTTCTACAACTACAAGTTCATGGGTTTCGCACAGGCCACGGTGAGCAACCCGGACGGCACGAAGGAGGTCCACAGCTACCACTCCACCGAGGGCATCGGCATCTACAGTTCCGATACCACCCAGATCACCTGTGATACGGCGGTCCGATTCCCCTGCCACCGTGACCCGTGGTGGGATCTGCAGAACGCCGCCCACGGCAGGGAGAAACAGCTCGACACCTTCGACGTTGACGGCACCACGCTACTGAGCCGAACCACGACCACCTACACGGCCACCTGCCCGCCCGCCGGGGTAGTCGGCTCGCCGAACAATGTCGGCTGGGGAAGCTGGGACGGAATGCTGGTCAGCGAGGTCGACCACAGCAACCCGATGGCGGCCTGCGACATCCAGGCCATCCAGGTGGACAAGTACACCATCGACGGGTCGGCCAGCACCCCGGTGCCGCACTCCACGGTCACCTCCACGTTCGACAGCTTCGGTCGGCTGACCAGCGAGACCACGACCAGCAACAACGGTGGGGGGAACGGCAGCCCGACCACGATCGTCAAGAAACACGCTTACGTATGGAACGACGGCGTCACCGCCACCGCGACATCGGCCACGGGCAGCTACCTGATCGACTTCCCGGCCTTCGACGACATCGAAGACACGTTCAGCAACCGCTACCAGTGCACCTACACCAGCTATGACGGCCAGGGCAAAAGGCAGGGCCAGACCCCGAATCTGACTGCCGGTGAGGTGACCCGGACCGACAAGTACACCGGCTGCGGCAGCGCCGCCAACAACTTCACGCCCAGCGGCCAGATCAGCGAGACGAAGAGCTACGACGTCCACGGCAACCAGGTGACCAGCACCGACGCGGACGCCAACGCCGGCAACAGCGCGCACCGCGGCTGCACGGTGAACGGAGCCCAGTTCACCGCCTGCACTACCTATGACACCACCTTCGCCTTCCTGCCCACGGCCCAAGCCAACGCGCTCAACCAGGCCACCAGCACCGGATACCAGCCGCCAGCCTCGGAGACCGCCTCTGGCGGCTTCGGGCTCTGGCCGGTGTCCACCACCGATCTCAACGGCCAGACCACATCCACCGCCTACGACCCTCTGGGCCGCCCGACCAGCCAGACACTGCCCGGCGAAGCACCAGGCCTGACCACCACGGCCACCAGCTACACCACCTGGTGCTCCGGCACCAACTCGCAGGGAGCCTGCGTCGAGATCGACCACAGCCAGCGGATCAACGGCACCACCACCGTGACCTCCCGGGCCTTCTTCGACGGGCTGGCCAACCTGATCGAGACGCGCGTCCCGGCACCCGGCGGCCGGGACGTGGTGCGCTACTCCTTCTACGACGAATCCCAGCGCCTCGCCTTCCAGAGCAACGCCTACTTCGCCGCCGCCTACACTGGCGCGCCTGGCCCGGCCGCCTTCTCACCGCCGGACACCACGGTCGCGGGCACTACCCACATCTATCCGAGCAACCTCAGCACCACCACTGTCGACTCGCTGTCCAACCAGACCGTAACCTCCAAGTCGGTGGTCTGCGGAGCCGACGGCACCGGGGACGCGGCCTGCTACGAGCAGAGCCTGAACATCGACCCGCTCGGCCACCAGCAGAGCACCCTGACCGACGCGATCGGCCGCAAGGACTACCAGCAGCTGTTCACCGGCAACAGCCCGGCCAGCTACGCCGTCTACGCCACCGGCAAGTACACCTACGACTTCCAGGGCAACCCCACCCAGATCCTGCAGCCCAACGGGACCGCCAAGACCCGCTTCCGGTACGACATGGCGGGGCGGAAGACCGGGATGACCGACCCCGACCGCGGCGTCGAGAACTACGCCCTGGATCAGAACGGGAACCAGATCCAGGCCACCGACGCGCGAGCCGGCGCGGGCACGGTCTTCATCGGCTACGACGCGCTCAACCGGCCGCTGTGGAAGAACGCCACCGCCAGCACCCCGGCCGGCGCATTCGCCACCTACAGCTACGACAGCACCGCCGACGGCAACTTCGGCGTGGGCAAACTGACCTCGGAAACCTTCAACAGCGCCCCCAGCAGCATGCTGTCGGGCAGCTACGCCTACCTCTTCGATGACCGCGGGCGGCAACTGGGCAGCACCCTCACCGTAGGCAGCGCCAGCTACACGCCCCGGACCAGCTACGACGACGCCGGCAACGCGCTCACCCAGCACTACCCGGACGGCGAGACGGTAACCAGCACCTACTCACCCGAAGCCTGGCTGACCGCGGTGCAGACCCAGCAGGGCAGCACCACCACCAGCCTGGTCAGCGGCATCGGCTACACCGGCCCGGGCGGCGCCACCGGCGAGATGACCAGCGCCAGCCTGGGCGGCGGCACGTTCGCCTACAGCGCCAGCTTCGACGACATGCTGCGCAACACCGACGTCAGCATCGCGAACTCCTACAACCAGGTCCTCTTCGACGAGGCGCGCAGCTTCGACGGCTCCGGCAACGTGACCACCGAGAACACCACCCTTCGGCCGGGCGGACTGGACACCCAGGTCTTCTGCTACGACGAGCAGAACCGGCTCACCTGGGCCGGGTCTGAAGGTACCCCGCCGTGCACGGGCACCGCGATCCAGCCAGGCAGCAACGCCGACGCCCGTTATAGCCAGAGCTTCACCTACGACAACATGGGTCGGCTGACTCAGGGCCCGCAGGGCAGCTACACCTACAGCAACCCAGCCCACCTGCACGGCGCGACCAGCATCGGCAGCAGCTGGACCGCCAGCTACGACGCGGCCGGCAACATGACCTGCCGGGCAGCGTCCAGCGACACGACGTGCACTGGCTCCTCATCAGAGGGTGCCCAGCTCACCTACGACAGCTCCGGCCAGCTCGTGGGCTGGCAGGACAAGCCCACCCACCCCAGCAGCACCGCCAGCTTCCTCTACGACGGCCAGGGCCAGCGGGTGGCCCAGCAGACCCAAGACGGGAGCAACACGCTCACCGTCTACGTGGGCAACATCGAGGAAGTCACCACCGACGGCCACACCACCACGACCTCCGCCTTCTACTACGCCAACAGCATGCGGCTCGCGATGGCGATCAACGGGCACGTCAGCTACCTCGCCAACGACGCACTCGGCAGCGCCACCGCGGCGCTGCGAAACGGCTCCGTCGAGGCGAGCCAGCTCTACGCGCCCTACGGCACGCTCCGCTTCCAAGACGGCACCATGCCCACCACGTTCGGCTTCACCGGCCAGCGCACGGACGCGGTAAGCGGGCTGGACTACTACGGCGCCCGTTACTACGACCCGCTCGCAGGCCAGTTCGCGAGTGCGGACAACATGCTTGAGGGCAATGGGTTCGACCTGCTGGCCCTTTCTCGCTACGCCTACGTCACCGGCAACCCCGAAGTCCGCACCGACGCTACCGGCCACTGCCCGTGGTGCATCGCCGCCGTCGTGGGCGCCGTGGTCGGAGCCGGCATCTCCTACGGCACCCAGGTGGTCGGCAACCTCCAGCACGGCCAGAGCCTGGGCAGCGCCCTCACCCACGTCAACGGCGGCGAGATCGCCAAGGCAGCACTCGTGGGCGCCGTGATCGGAGCCACCGGAGGCATCGGAGCAGGCGCAGCGACTGCGATCGGCGGGGCCGCTGGCGGGGGAGTCGCAGGCACCATCGTGGGCACCGCCGCTGTCGGGGCCGTGACGAACGCCGGCGCGCAGGTCGGAGACAACCTCCTGCACGGCCGACAATGGGACGACAACCTGGCCCTGGCAACAGTAGAGGGCGCGGCTCTCGGCCCAGCCGCCCACTACGGCGGGCGCTACGCCAGCAGGTTCATCGGACAGCTGTTCACTGGAACGACAGAAAACGTCGTCGCGGCAGACGCAGGCGCTGGCGGTGCGAGATTCATCGTCAACAGCTCGGGCGATGTGCTCGATACGTCGCGGATCACGATCCCCGAGGGGAAGTTTGGATACTTGCTGAAGAATCCAAGCAAGGCAGGTGTATTCAGTGACTCGATGGGCTATGATCAGCAGTCGCTGGACGTGGCGTTGCGGAGTCAGCTTGTGGACAACTTCGGGGATGCGTCACCGTTGGTACCAATGACCGGTGGCGGGATGAAGTTCAGCGTTACCTCGCCGCTCACCGGTCCCAGCGGGGCGACGTGGAACATCACAAGTGCCTGGGGAATAGACCCCAATGGTCTGATCCGACTGATTACGGCGACACCATGACAGCTACAGTTCTGCAGGAGATGACAATCGTCGCGGGTATGTCGACGTTTCATGTCCGCGTGAACACGGGCTTCTCGGACCGGTCGATGAAGGTGACTATCACGCTTGATGGTCGGATGGAGTGGACATCTGACCAGGCAGCCTGGCGCCCGCTGGCTTCTGGCTGCGGTTCAGGCATCCCCTACCTCTGGTCGGCGCGAGCGCTTATTGTCTTGCCGACACAGCTCCGAGCTAACCTGGAAGTGCTCGAAGTCGACGAGGACCTGCTTCTTGTGTTCAGGGTCGGCGCGAGCTGGCTTCTCGTATGTGAGACGTGTGTCCGGCTGCTCGCCGGACAAGACGAGACGTCTCGGGTCGAGTTTGGCGACGTCGTTGAACAGGCGATATGGGATGGGAACAACCTGGTGGTGCAGGACGCCAGGGGTATCACGAAGCGAATAGAGGTGAAAGGAGGGAGCCTGATCTGCCAAGTCTTATGTCACGGCCCCAGAAGAAGCAGTCAGCGGCCCGGTCACGTTCAGGCCTCCGTCCAGCAAATTTGCAAGCTCGCGTACTAAAGTTATCGACGCTGCGGTGCTTGCCTCCATTGGTGGGTTATTGCGCCGCGCTAGCGTGGATGCGTGCAGGCATGTTGAGCCACCAATCTACAGCTACCCGAGCGGGTGCGGGCAGGCGTGTGTCCGCACAGAAAGTCCGTAGCAGATCGTGGTGGCAGCCAATGCCGAGGGCGTGTGTCAGGCCACGTAGCGCGGAGATGCTGGTGGGGTTGCGGGTGTGCTGCCAGGCGCGGACGTGTATCTCGATCGCGGTTAGCCAGAACTGCTCGTCGCTGTGCCCGGGGATGTGGCCGATCGTCCAGGCGGCGGTGTCGGTGATGGGGGCGGCCAGTCCGGCTGCCGTAACGAACCGTTCCACGATGGGGCGGTCGGCGGGATGGCCTACAAACGGTATTGCGGCAAGAAGCGCGGTGGTCAGCGCCACGGTGTGGGCTGCGGGCGCGGTGGCTAGCTCGGCGGCGAGGGCGGCGCCGACGGGTTCGCGGTACGGGGTGGCGGCGATGAACTGGCCCGCGATCAGTCGCTGGTTCTGATTCGGGCTGAACAGCAGGTCGCCGAGCAAGCGGGAGAGCATCGGGTCGGTATGGGCAGGCGGCTGGCGTGGCATCCGGGCGATGGTTGCTGCTAGGACCCGTGCGATGACCTGCGTGGCTGTAGCCGGGATCGAGGGCTGGGCGCGGATGAGGAGGGACTGTGTGGTGGGGCCGATGGCGCGGCGGAGCCGGTCACACGCGGGGCCAAGCTGTCCGGTCGCTGCCCTGCGCAGTAGTTCTGCGGCTAGGTGCCGCGCCTCGTTGTGCGGGTCGGTCATGGTGATCAGGTCGGTGGCTGTGTCGGCTAGGCCGCGCGACTGGGCTGGCCGCAAGCGCCAGCGGGGATCCTTCTCGCCGACGGCCAGGGCGCGGCCCGGCGCCCGGCGGCTGGCCAGGTGCACCAGCTGTGCCAGCATGTGCTGGTTGATGTCTCGCTTCGCGGTCAGGTCGAAGATGGCCAGGGGCTCGATGACGAGCTGACTGGCCGGATCTGCGACCAGCGCCGCGCAGGCTGCGATGATCGGCGGGCGGCCGCGCGGGTGGGCGATCAGCCGGGCGAGTCCTTCGGTGCGGGACAGCCAGGCAGTCCCGTCAGCGATCAGCAGTTCGGCGAGCAGCCGCTCGGCAAGGTCGGCCCAGGAGGCACGCGGATACAGGAATGCCGCCGGGAGTATTGCGAGGTGGCTGGTCAGCTCTGCCCAGTCCGGACCGGTCATCAGGTCTGCCGATAGCGCCTGGTCAAGCAGCTGCCCGGTGCGGTCGTTTACCTGGGGGTTCGCCGGATCCAGTCCGCGGTCGAGCACTGGCGGCCCGGCCAGGTGGGAGGCTTTCCGGTAGGCCCAGTCGGCGACGGCGATCAGATGGCTGGGGGCGACGCCGAGCAGTTGCTCGTAGCGGCGCAGCACACCGTACCCGGCCCGGATCGCGCCAGTCTCCCACCGGCTGATCTGGCTCGCGCTGACCGGATCCGGCCAGCAGCCGCCCCGGAACGCCGCCGCGAACCCGGTCAGGCTAGTCAGCCGCTCCTGGCAGTTGTGGAGCCGGTTGACTCGCAGTAACCAGGCGATCTTGTCCTCGCACCCGTACCATCCGGGTCGGCGCGGGGTATGTCCAACGACGCGGGGCGGCCTTCCCCCAGCAGTGCTTGGCATCGCATGCTCAGATCAAGTCCGCATCGTTCGCATGGGCGGCCCCGCCCAGCCACATGACATCCGACCCAGGCGGCACGGTCTCAGGTCACCCTGCCGGGCCAGGCCACGCCGGGAAAGGGCACCACTCGCTGCGCCCACGATGAAAGCTGGCACCCGGCTGGACTTGCGCCGGGGACAGTCGCCGGACAATCCCGACATTTGCCGCGTGCTGAACTGTCGTGCCCCCGTTAGCATGGCACAGCCCCTATCTGCAGCCGAGGATAAGCGCCCCACCCAGTGTCGCCCCGTGAGATTTCCCGTATCACGATTGTATGCATGACCGCGCAATACGGCTACTGCGCGGGAACCCTGGACGAGAATCAGCAGTTACGCGACGTGGCCAGCGTGTTCGTGACCACTGCGCTGGCGCGCAGCTCGCCCGTACCGGGATCGGGACCTTCACCCAGGCAGGCAGGAAAAGCCGGATACCGAACGGGAGCGCGATGGCGGCCCGGCTCGAAGCAGCGGGCTACACGCGCGAGACCGTCCGCGACGGGCACCTCCGCGCCCTGTTCGGCGAGGAACGATGGGACAAGTACGCGGCCGATCCGGATAGGGTACGCAGACGATCCGAGCTAGCGTAGTCGGCGGGTTTGCTTTCGTCGCAACTCAAACCGGGCCCTCTTCGGGGGCCATGCCTGACACCCTTCACCGTCCTTGGGGAAACATGATCAACGGCGCGCATGTGATCGTTTACAGTCAGAATGCGGAGGCCGACCGGGCGTTCGTCCGCGACGTACTCGGGTTCGCCAATGTCGATGCTGGCGAGGGCTGGCTGATCTTCAAGCTTCCGCCAGCCGAGGTCGCTGTGCATCCCACCGACGGGGACACCAGACACGAGTTCTACTTGATGTGTGACGACATCGAGAACACGCTTGCAACGCTCACCGCGAAGGGAGCCGAGGTCTCCCGGCCAGTCACGAACGCAGGCTGGGGGGCGCGGGCATCGATAAGGCTGCCGGGCGGATCCGACCTGTCGCTCTACCAGCCACGGCATCCAGTGGCATACGACCTCGATCACTGAGTTCCGGTGCATCGCGTGAACAATCCCCAGCTGTACCGGCCTTCACAATCGCTGGCCGACTTCACTCGAGCCGACCGGGCTCACGGCAGGGGCCGGGCAACAGGTTCCAGGCGGTGCTGACAGCCTGGGGGCCGGGCTGGCGGGGCGGTTCCGGGACGGAGCCTGCTGGAGAACGGTGGGGCCCACGGGGCGGGCAGTAACGGTTCCCGGCTGTATTCCCGATAGACCTGAAGTGAACGTTTGCCGTGGTGATGTGACGTGACCACGTCCCGGCTCGACCTCACGCGACTGCAGATCCTGGCGTTCCGGCGGCACGTCGGCGGGCTCGACAAGCGGCTTCCACGTGGACAGGGTTCACTTCGCCGCGCCGCCTGGGCAGGGCTGCAGGACAGCATGCCCCGGGCCGCGCTTCTGTCGATCCACGCGCGCGTCGAGGGGACCGAACCGTCCACGTGGGAGGACCCTTCGCTTGTCCAGCTCTGGGGCCCGCGGTTCAACGTCTTCGTGGTCGCTGCGCGCGACCTCGCCGTCTTCTCGCTCGGGACGCTGCCCGACGATACCAGGGGCCGGCGCCGGGCCGAGGACCTCGCCGCCCGCCTGGACGCTATCCTCGCCGGAGCGCGGATGACCTACGGAGAGGCAGGCCGCGCGCTCGGCGTGCATCCCAATAGTCTCAGGTACGCGGCAGCGACCGGCACGGTGCTGATCCGGTGGGAAGGCGCGAGGCAGCCGACAGTCTGGACCGTGCCGCCACCTGAGGCCGGCCCCCGCGACGCCCGCCTGGAACTCGCGCGCCGGTACCTGCACATCTACGGCCCCGCCACACCCGAGGCCTTCGGCCGGTGGGCGGGGATCGGCCGGCGGCACGGCGTCGCGGCGTTCGAGGCGCTCCGCACGTCGCTGACGCCAGCGCGGACACCGGCAGGCGAGTGCGGCTGATCCCGGGCGGCGACGCCTATCTCCTCCTTCAGGGAGCCGATCGCGACCTCCTTGTCCCGGACGCCGGCCGCCGTCGCGCGCTGTGGACCCCGCGCGTCTGGCCCGGTGGCCTCCTCCTCGCAGGACAGATCGCCGGGACGTGGCGGCGCGCAGGCACGGTGATGACGGTGCAGCCCTGGCGGCGGCTGTCGCGCGCAGAACGCGATGCGGTCGCGGCGGAAGCGGAATCCTTGCCGCTGCCCAGTACGGGGAGGCGGATCGTCGTCCGCTGGGACGACTGAGCGATGCCGTCTCACGCCGGGTAGTCGTGAGTCTCGTACTTTGGGCCGATCAGGAGCGGCGTGGTTTCTCTTACTATCGGTGGGTGCGCGCCTTTCTTCGCTCGGTGTGGGATGAGCCCCGGCCGCCTGCCGGGCCGGTGCGGGTGCGGCGGGACTGGGTGCTGGTGGCTGTGCTGGTGCCGGCCGCGGTGCTGGAGGGGGTGCTGCGGCCGGGTCTTCCGTTGCGGGGCCTGTCGGTGGTCGTGACCGTCGGGCTTGTGGCCACGCTGTTGTGGCGCCGGGTCAGGCCGCTGCTGATGGCGGCGGTCGTTTTCGTCGTGCTTGGCCTGCTGCTGGTGCTGACGGCTGGCGCGGTTCCGCAGATGTACACGGGGGCGTACGTGCTGATCCTGCCGTACGCGTTGTTTCGGTGGGGGTCCGGGCGCGAGGCCGTGACCGGTTCCGCGATCACGTTCGGCAAGGCGGGCTTGTCGGCTTTGCCGGGCGTAAGCCGCCCCTCCGATGCGGTGGTCGGATCCGCCGTCCTGCTCTCGGCGATGGCCCTGGGGGCGGTGTTCCGGTTCCGGGCCAGCGCGAGGATGCGAGCTCGACAAGGTCACGCTGCTGGAGCGTGAGCGGCTGGCGCGTGACCTGCATGACACCGTCGCGCATCATGTCTCGGCGATCGCGATCCGAGCCCAGGCGGGACTGGCGATGTCGGCGTCGCGGCCGGATGCCGCGGTGCAGGCGCTGCGCGTGATCGAGGCCGAGGCATCGCGTACTCTGGCCGAGATGCGGAGCATCGTCGGCGTCCTGCGCCGGAGCGGCCCGGCGGAGCTGGCGCCCAGCCCGGGCATCGCCGCCCTGGAAGGGCTCGCGGGCCCGAACCGGGCTGGTCCTTCCGTCGAGGTGGAGCTATGCGGCGACTTCGCCGGCGTCCCGCCGCCGGTCCAGGCGGCGATCTACCGCCTGGTCCAGGAGTCGGTGACCAACGCACGGCGGCACGCTCGTCACGCCACCCGTATCGAGGTCCGCGTCGCAGCCGATGACGCCTCGGTGCGGCTGCGCGTGAGCGACGACGGCGACGCCGGCGTCCTGCGCCCGGCCGGGTCGCCGGGGTACGGCCTCACCGGCATGATGGAGCGCGCCCGGCTGCTCGGCGGTACCTGCGAGGCTGGCCCGGGCCAGGGCCAGGGCTGGACCGTGACCGCTGTCCTGCCCCGGACCGGGACGACGGCATGACAATCCGGGTGATCGTCGCCGACGACCAGGAAATTGTCCGGACCGGGCTCCGGATGATCCTGGATGCCCAGCCGGGCATCAACGTCGTCGGCGAGGCCGCCGACGGCCGGCAGGCCGTCGAGCTCGCCCAGCGCCTGCGGCCTGACGTGTGCCTGTTCGATATCCGCATGACCGGCATGGACGGCATCGAAGCCACCCGCCTGCTCGCCGGACCCGGCGTCGCGGCGCCCCTCGCTGTCGTGGTTATTACCACCTTCGACCTCGACGACTATGTGTATGCGGCGCTGCGAGCCGGTGCCCGGGGTTTCCTGCTCAAGGACGCCGGCCCTGGCATGCTCGCCCAGGCCGTCCACGCCGCCGCCAGCGGCGAGGCACTGATCGCCCCGGTCATCACCGCGCGGCTGCTGCAGGCATTCGCCGACGCCGGCTCCTCCGCACCCCCGGTACAGCCCGTCGAGCTGCTCACGGACCGGGAAGAGCAGGTCCTCGCCGCCGTGGCCCGGGGGCTGACCAACAGCGAGATCGCCGGCGAGCTGTACATCACGCTCAGCACCGTCAAGACCCATGTCGCCAGCCTGATGGCCAAGCTCGGCGCCCGTAACCGCGTCGAGATCGCCATGTGGGCCTATGAGACCAGCCGCATGCGCACCCGTCCCGGGCGTGGCAACGCCCGGAAACGGTGATCAGCCGGCCCGCTGGCAAGCAGGCGCCGTCCGCGGCTGCCGACCGGAAGTACGGTCTCATTCCCAGTCGGCCGGCCGGCCCTGATCAGGCCTGTATGCCGATGTTCCGGATCGCCCGGGTCGTCATGATCGGTTCATGGCTTCCGACGTGAACTCCGCTGCCAGGTCGCGCTGGCTCGTGCCCGCCAGCCTGATCCTCATCAGCGTCGTCCCGGTGACCGCCGGTGCGCTGCTTGTGGTCACATTGGCTGTCGGCGCGCGCATCACGCCGGCCAACGCACGGTTCTTCGCCTCACCCGTACCCGTGGCCGTGCACATCGTCACCGCCAGCGTGTACTGCGTGCTTGGCCCCTTCCAGTTCATCCCCGGGTTCCGCCGCCGCAGGCCAGGCTGGCATCGCGCAGCCGGGCGGCTGCTGGTCCCGTGCGGACTTACCGCGGCGCTTGCGGGCCTGTGGATGACGCTGTTCTATCCTCTCGCTCCCGGCGATGTTCAGCTGCTCAGGGGCGAGCGGCTCGTGTTCGGCTCAGCCATGGCGGTATCCCTCACCCTGGGTTTCACCGCGATCCGGCGGCGGGACATCGCCCGGCACCGCGCCTGGATGATCCGCGGCTACGCGATCGCCCAGGGCGCCGGCACACAGGTCCTTGTCAGCGTGCCCTGGCTGCTCCTGACCGGGAAGTCCGCCGAAGGACTCAGCAAAGTATCGATGATGGGCGCCGCGTGGATGATCAACATCACCGTGGCCGAGCGGATCATCCGCAAGCGGATCAGGCCGCACCCGCTGACCGGACCGGCCCGCCCTCTTGCGGGAGCGATCGCTCCCAGATTGCTCCGGCGAGTTCAAGGGGCTGTCGCAACGTGGCTGGTAGCGGCTGTAGCTGCCGCAGGTGCAGAGACTACCTGTCCGCGGGGCAGTCAGGCGTTGCGCGGCGGGGGCGTGGCAGGCTTGCCCTGCCCGCGTTTCCTGCCTGGCAGGGGCTGCAGAGGCTCCGGGGTCAAGGCCGGCCGCAGGCCGTCGCGCAGCGATGCGCAGCAGCCTTGATGCCGGAGGGGCGGCCTCCGTATCCTCGCGCGGCGCCCTGGGAGGGTGAGCGGCGGCGCAGCCGCCTCTGTCAGGCCGGGGCCTGCGCAGCGCCCGCCCCGTCCGCAGGCACGCCGCCAGCTCCCGGCGCAGCGCCCCCCGGCCCTGCACGTAGATCGCCTGGCAGATCGCCTCGTGTGACACCCGCATCTCCGGCCTGCCCGGGAACTCCCGCTCCAGCATCACGCTGATCTGCTCCGGCGACCACCGCTGCTCCAGCCAGGCCTGAACCTGCCCGCGCAGCACGAGATTCCCGGCGAGCTTCGCGGTCCTGGGCCGCCGCGCCCGGTCCTGCGCCGCCAGCGCCCGGTACCGGCCGCGGACCCCGTTCCTGCGGACCTCCCGGCTGACCGTCGACGCAGCCCGCCCCAGCCGCGCCGCGATCACCCGCAGCGGCTCGCCCGCCGCCACCCCCACCGCGATCTCCTCCCGCTCACCCACCGGCAGGTACCGCCCCGACACCGGGCCCGGGCCGTTCGCCTTCACCCCGCCAGCCTGCCGGAACCACCTCTTCGCGGCGATGGCGACGAGGAGGGCAGCCAGCGGCCTGCGGCGGCAAGCTGAGGATCAGCAGCAGCGCAAGGATGGTGAAGGCGGCCACCAGGCTGCTCGCGTTGCTCTGCAGACGTCCCAGGTCCGGGTAGATCCGGTCCGCCCGGATCTGAACGGTGGCGGAGAGGAACAGGCAGGCCAGGCACAGCGCCGCGAACAGGGCGCACAGCAGGCCCTGACCCCGCGGGCGGGCGGCGTGGTGGCGGCGACCGCGGCGGTGGTGGAGCTGGAGCCGGCCGGGGTGCAGGATATGATCGCGTTCCTGTCGGCCGGTGGGATACCCGGTGACAGCCGGTGGGTGCCGGTGTTCGCGCACCTGCGCGTCGATCCGGCCGAGGTGCTGGCGCAGGCGCTGTCCCTGCCCCTGATGGCCGCCCTGGCCCGCGCCGCGTACACCGGCCCGGCCAGCCAGCCCGCCGGGCTGCTCGGCACCAGTATGCTCACCGGCCGAGCCGGGGTCGAGGACCACCTACTTGATGCCTTCCTCCCGGCTGTCTACGGTCGCCGCCCGCCGCCGCCCGCAGCGGGCTACCCGGGCAGCGCCATTTCTCGCTATGACCCGGAGCAGGCCCGCAGGTGGCTGACCTTCCTCGCCTGCCACCTTCCTCGCCTGCCACCTCCGTCGGCAGCAGGCCCGTGACCTGGCCTGGTGGCAGCTACACCAGGCCCTCTCTCCGCAGGCCAGGCTCGTCACCGGGGCCATGATCGAGACCGGAAGAGGGATTCTCGCCGGTCTCGCCGGCGGGCTCGCTGCCGGGCACACCGCCGCTCTCGGGTTCGGGCTCGTCGGCGGAGTCGTCGCAGGATTTGTGTTCGGGCTCATGACCAGGCCACCCTCGCGCCCGCAGCAACTCAACAGCCAGGTCAGCGGAAGGCTGCGGCAGTTCGGCCGCAAACTCGTCCTGGGCCTGACCGTGGGACCCGCGACCGGGCTCGCTATTGGGCTCGCAGCCGCGAGTTCCCGGCTCGGGCTCGTGGCCGGGCTCACCGGACTGGCGGCTGGGCTCGCGATCGGGATCACGCAATGGCTGAATACCCCGGCCGATACCGTCCGCTCCACGAGCCCGGCATCCCTCCTCCGGACCGACAGGACGGTCATGGGCATACAGACTGTCATGGGGCCGCTGGGCAGCGGGCTAGCGGCCGGCCTCGCCTACCGGCTCGTGCTCGTTCACGAACTCGGCCGCACAACCGGGCTCGCACTGTGGCCGTGACCGGCGGCCTCATGTTCGGGCTCGTCCTCAGGCTCGCAAACAGGATCGGGAACGGCCATCAGGCAACTGCCTGGATCTGGTTCCTGGCCAGCCGCTCATGGCTGGCCTTCCAGGGCAGGCTCCCCTGGAACCTGATGGCCTTCCTCGACGACGCCCACAAGCGCGGAGTGCTGCGGCAGGTCGGCGCCGTCTACCAGTTCCGCCACGCTCGCCTCCAGGATCGCCTCACCGGACCCCCTGCGGACAAGCCTCGTGACACCTGAACGGCCCATCGTGCTGGTGTAGCACGCCCGGAGTTTCCGGCAGCCAGCGACGATCCGGTAATCGCAGACGTCCAGGCCCGAAGCTGTCACCAGTAGCCGGGCATTGATGTCCCGGCCTCGCCTCGTGTAGCGGTTGACGAAGTGAACACCCTGCGGAAGCAGGCATCGGTTTTGTGAACCAGGGCAATTGGGTGCAGCTCGTGTGAAGGGAGTGGTTGATCAGCGAAGTTGTCGGTTGGGCTACTGCGAGCGGCGTTGGCCTGGCGAGGGCGGCGGGTGGTCTGGTTGAACGGTCAGCGGTCGGCGGGTTCGTGCCATGCCAGGTCGGTGCCGAGTGCTCGGGCGAGCCGGGTGATTGTCTCGCGTGTGGCCTGGTCGCTGACGTGGTCGGGCAGCCAGGCGCAGGCGATGCAGGCGGCTGTCACGTCGGCGGTGGCGCAGATGGCGGCCAAGCATTCCTCGATCTGGGTGAGGGAGGGTCCGGGGCCTGAGGGGAAGCGCAGGCCAGGCAGGTGCGCGCTGTCGATGACATCGATGTCGAGGTGCAGGTAGACCGGCGTGCGGCCGATCTCGTGGAGGGCGGAGGTGATCGCGGCGGGGTTGGCGGGCACGAGCCGGACCTGGCTGGCGATCAGGGCGTCGCGCTCGGCGGGGTCGAGGTCCCTGGCGTCAGCGAGCACGACGCTGGTCTCGGCCACCGGCCGCAGCCCGAGCGCATCGCCGAAGAGCCCGGGTGTCCGGCCGGTCAGCATGGCCAGCGCCATGCCGCCGAGGTAGCCGCTGGCCGTGATGGCGGGGGTGTTGAAGTCGCCGTGGGCGTCCAGCCATACCACTGCCAGGTCGCGATGGCGGCGCTGCAGCCCGGCCACCGCTGCCCGGGCGGTGGGGCAGTCGCCGGTGAGCAGCAGTGGCCTGTTGGCCCGCGCTACCGCGTCGGCGACCGCCTGGTGCAGCAGGTTCATCCGGCCGCCGACGGGTCCGGCCGGGAGGGCCGGGCAGATCGTCTCGGTCACACCGGCTGGGACCGGGAAGGCCGGGATGTGCTCGTCGAGGTGCCAGGGCGCGACGATGGGGTCCCAGGGGCGGTCGCTGCTGTGGTCAGCCATGGGTTGTCTTTCCTTCTTCGCGGTGGGCGAGTTGTTTCCGCTGGGCGAGCAGGTCGAGCAGCCGTTGCAGCTCGGCGGCGCCAGCGTGCAGGTGTGCGGTGAGCTGGACGCGGGCTTGTGCCGGGCTGCCGTGCAGCGCGTCCAGCAGCTGGCGGTGGTCGTCTGCGGTGCGGCCGAGTTCGCGGCGGGAGCGCTCGGACAGTGCCAGGGCAAGGCGCTGCTCTTGCTGGAGCTGCCGGTAGAAGCGGCGCAGCCGGGGGCTGCCGGTGGCCGCGACCAGGGTGGCGTGGAAGAGCCGGTCACCGTCGAGCACGGCGGCGGTGTCGCCGCGGTCGAAGGCGTGTTCTATCTGCTCAACCAGGTCGGCTAGGTTCACGTAGACCGCCGGGTCCCGGTGCCCGGTGAGGGCGTCCACTGCGGCCAGCTCCAGGGCGGCGCGGGCAGCGTAGATGTCGGCGACATCCTCTGCGGCGATCTCGGTGACCACGATGCCGCGGTTCATCTGGTAGCGGACCAGGCCCTCGCTGGCGAGGACCCGTGCGGCTTCGCGGAGGGTGCTGCGGGAGACGCCGAGTTCGGCGGCCAGGGCGGCTTCGCGCAGCGGGGTGCCCGGCAGCAGCCGGCCGGACAAGATGGCCTGCCGGACGGCATCGGCGGCCTGGTCGGTGGTGCTCTGCCGCTGGATGCTCGCACCCAGGCCGGTGATCGGGCTCACCACGGTCACCAGTCTCCCAGCGGTACGTCCCGGCCGGCGCCGTGCTCACCGGCGAGCCGGGCGGCGAGGGCGGCCACCGCAGCGTCCTGAATGCCCAGGCCGGTCAGGTCGGCCACGGTCAGCTCATCGCCGGCGGTGCGGCCGGCCAGCCGCCCCGACGCCACGGCGGTCAGCTCGCCATACACCGAGCCCACCTCCAGCAGCCCGGCCTGCAGCGCGTGGTGCAGCTCGCCTGACGCCGCGGCGGCGTCGATGCTGTCCGGCACGTACTTGCCCGCTGCCACCAGGATCCGCGGGTCAAGTTCCTGCTTGTGCGGCATGTCGGAGCCGACCGCGGTCATGTGCGCGCCGCGGGCCAGCCAGCCGACCTCGATCAGGGGCCCGGTGCTGCTGGTCGCGGTGATCACCACCTCGGCGCCCTGGACCGCCTCGCGGGCGGTGGCAGCGATCGAAACCGCCACCCCGGCCGCGGCCATGTCGCGCCGGTACTGCTCGGCTGCCTGGCGGCGGCGGCCCCAGACCGTCACCTGCTCGATGGGGCGCACCTTCAGCAGTGCCAGCAGCTGGTAACGGGCCTGCCCGCCGGTGCCGATCACCGCCGCCGACCGCGCGCCCGGCCGGGCCAGCAGGTCAGCGGCAACCGCCCCGGCCGCGGCGGTGCGCAGGTCGGTGAGCAGCCCGCCATCGGCGATCAGCATCCGCAGCGTGCCCGTCATCGCGTCATGGACCATGGTCATCCCGCCGCTGACCGCAAGCCCCCGCCCGGCGTTGCGGTAGAACCCGGTCGCGGTCTTGACCGCGAACACCGGCGCGCCGGTCAGGTAGGCCCCCTTCACGTGCACCTCGCCGCCGGCATCGGGCAGGCGCATCCCGAACGGGGCCGGCATCACCGCGCCGCCCCGGTCTGCCGCCGCAAGCGCCTCGCGCACCGCCGCGATCGCGTCCGCCATGCTGACCAGCCGCCGGACATCATCGCGTCCAAGGACCCGGACCACCCAGCCTCCTCCCTTGAACCTTGGCCTGCCGCGCACTAGATTGCCATATTGTTGGGCAATCCGGCAAGAAGACAGGAGTGATGCCATGTCCGTGCCCGGGCTGCGCCGCGAGGACTTCCCCGTCCTGGACCGGCTCACCTACCTCAACACCGCCTCCGCCGGCCTGGTGCCAGCCTCGGTCGTGACCCCCGCGCACGAGTTCGAGCTCGAGCTGGCGCAGGCCGGAACCACTGGCATGGACGAAGACACCGAGATCGGCATCCTCGAAGACGCCCGCCACCGCGCCGCGGCGATGCTGCGCGCCAGCCCGGACACGATCGCGATCGCCACCAGCTTCACCGAGGCCCTCAACCAGGTGGCCTGGTGGCTGCGGCCCGGCCGCGGCCAGAACATCGTGTCCTCGGAGGCGGACTTCCCCAGCGTCACCTACCCCTGGCACCGCATCGCCGAGGACACCGGCTGCCAGGTCCGCCTGGTCGGCGTGCTGGATGACCCGGACAGCTTCGACGTCAACAAGATCGCCGACAGCGTGGACTCCGCCACCGCGGCCATCTGCATCAGCCATATCCAGTACCTCACCGGTCACCTGCTTGACCTGGGTGATCTCGCGGCGCTGGCGCACGACAACGGAGCGGTCCTGATCGTGGACGCGACCCAGTCCGCCGGGCAGGTGCCGATCGACGTGACCGCCTCCGGCGTGGACGTCCTCATCTGCGGGTCCTACAAGTGGCTCTGCAGCACCTTCGGAGCCGCGGTCTGCTACCTCAGCCCCACCATGCTCAGCCGATTCCGGCCGCCTCTGGTGGGCTGGCGCAGCACCGAGCACCCCTACTCCCTCGACGCCCGCTGGCTTCCCCTGGCCGCCACCGCACGGCGGATGGAGTACTCCACCATGTCCTACGCCGCAGCGATCGCGCTCGGCCGCGCCATCAGCTACATCTCCGGCCTGTCCCTGGCCGAGGTCGCCGGTCACAACCGCGAACTCGCCAGCCAGCTCGCCGACGGGCTCGCCGAGCGCGGCGCCCGCCTGCTCACCCCCCGCGACCCGGCCCGCCGGGCCGGCATCGTCACCGCCCGCTTCCCCGGCCACGACGGCGAGGCCATCGCCGCCGCGCTCACCCAGCGCGGCGTGATCGTCTCCCCGCGCGTCAGCTCCACCCGCTTCTCCATGCACTTCTACAACAGCAGCGACGACATCGGCCACACCCTGGCGACCCTGGACGAGGTGCTGCGATGACCCTCGCCGCGCGCCGATCCACACGGCGGCCGCGGCCCTCACCATCGCCCCAGCCACGGAGAGCACCGCCAATGACGCCCGGAAGCATCAACCCAGAAGACCTGCCGACCCCGCCCGCCTACACACACGGGACACTGCTCCTGTGATCGCACGACGCTGGAGAATATGGACTGCCCAAGAACGGGCCGACGAGCTTGAGCCCTATCTTCGGCGCACTGGTGTCGGAGAGGCCCTGCGCACCCCCGGCAACCGGGGAGCCCTGCTCCTTCGCGCCGATGGCTGTGACGGGCACGTGGAGTTCACCTTGCTCACCTTCTGGACCAGCTGGGATGCGATCACCGCTTTCGCGGGCGATGACGTGAGCAAGGCGGTTCTTTACCCAGAGGACCACGCCTACTTCACCAGGTGGGACGAACAGGTCCAGCACCTGGCCGTGGCGTCGTGGGACGGTGTCCAAGCTCCATCCTGACCGGTCAGGATCCGTCTAGGTCATGTCACGGGACGGGTAGCGGAGCCAGATCTTGTTGGACGCGACGTCGATGGTTCCCTGGACCAAGGGCATCTGGCTCAGCAGCTCGTGTGAAGAGAGTGGCTGATCAGCGAAGTTGATGGTTGGCTGCTGCGGTCAGATATTGTCTCCTACCGTTTCGATAAAGGTAAGGAGGCGCTCGATGGGGTCGCTGATTGATGAGCTGCGCGGCGCGTGCCAGCCAGCCGTCGATGATCGCTTCGCGCAGCGCCGTGTCACCGAACCACCTGATATCCGCCTTGCTGGCCGATTCCCCGCAAGCGCCAGCCAGTCAGCCGTTCATTTCCGTCTCGCCTGCACCGTACGTCCCGTGACCTGTCAAGATCGCGGGGGTATGTCAGACCTCCGCGTTACTCTCCGGCCATGACCAATCAGCGCATGGCGCGACAGCCTGAGCCGCGCAAAGGACAACGGCAGGATCAGCCGAGTCTGGACGGCGACATCGTTCCCATCATCCCAGGGTGGGTTGAGAATGGGGGGTTCATCTTCCTGATGCCCATAGCCCTTGTGCTCTTAGGGGCAATAGCCCACTTCGGTCAAGTCTACGGGGCGGGGTTCGGATGGACGCTCTTCTTCCTCGCGGCCGGAGCCGTAATGGTGCTGTGGTGGTCGGACTACAAGCGGCGGCTGGCGGCGGCTCAGGCACGCCGGGAGCGTGCTCTGTGGGTACGTCACTTCCTGGCAGCGGTAGATGGCATAACCTGGCGGAATTTCGAGGCTTACAGCGCAGAGTTGCTGCGTGCCCGCGGTTACCGTGACGTCGTGAGAACCGGCAGCACCCGGGCCGATCGCGGAGCCGACATCATCGCGACTTCCCCCGACGGCATCCGGGTGGCCGTTCAGTGCAAGCATCGGAAGCACGGAAGCATCGGGCCCAGTGTGGTCCGTGAGCTGATCGGGGCGACCAGTTCGGGGCAGCATAAGGGCCGGGTCGGGATCGTCATGACCAACGTCCCGATGACGCCCGGAGCCCGTCGGGATGCTGCTGCCTCGTCCATCATGGTGGTCGACCGGCCCGTGCTCGGGCAGTGGATGGAAGCGGCCAGGAGCGGGATCGAGCAGCGCGGCAATGCGCCGGTTGTCCCACAACGGCCGTCACCTGCGACGCCGTAGGGCCCACCCTCGCTGCCGAAGCACGGTTCAGCGGGGGAGCCTGAGTCGGCCACATCAGCCAGCACGAGTCTCCACTGAGCTGCATGCCACCCAGCCGACTCGACGATCTCTAACCACTTTTCTAACCCGTGGTTAGAAAAATCCTGATGCTCTTGTCAAGCATGCAGGTCACCTGCCCCACGAGTGGGGTGAGCGACGGGATTCGAACCCGCGACACCCAGGACCACAACCTGGTGCTCTAACCAACTGAGCTACGCCCACCATCGCCGCCGCCCCCGGCGGCTGAGCGCCGCGCCGTCCGCAGCGGCCGCGCTTGGCTTCATGAAGCATAGCGGGGCGCGCTTAGTCCTTCGAACCCGAATGGCGGGCCGCGATCTGCCGCGCGGTCGCCGAGTCCGGGCCCGGGAGGGGGACGAACACCGCCTCACGGTAGTAGCGCAGTTCCCTGATGCTCTCGGTGATGTCGGCGAGCGCCCGGTGGCCGCCGTGCTTCTCCGGGCTCGCGAAGTACGCCCGCGGGTACCAGCGCCGCGCGAGCTCCTTGACGCTCGACACGTCGACCATCCGGTAGTGCAGGAACGCGTCGAGTTCCGGCATGTCACGGGCGAGGAAGGAGCGGTCGGTGGCGATCGAGTTGCCGCAGAGCGGGACCTTGCGCGACTCGGCGATGTGCTGCCGCACATAGCTGAGCACCTGCTCCTGCGCCTCGGCGAGCGTGACGCCGGCGGGCAGCGCGGCGAGCAGGCCGGACGAGGTATGCATGTCGCGCACGATGTCCGCCATCTGGTCGAGCGCCTCGGCCGGCGGCTTGATGACGAGGTCCACCCCGGCGTCGCGCACGGTGAGCTGACCGTCGGTGACGAGGCAGGCGATCTCGATCAGGGCGTCGCGCTCCAGGTCGAGGCCGGTCATCTCGCAGTCGATCCAGACGAGCCGGTCAGTCATCCCCCAAGAGTAGGGCCTTTGGCGAGCCGTGTAGCCGGGTGCGACAAGCCATTTACCTAACGGCTAACGGGTGGTGACACCGCCTGCCCAGGGGGACGGCCCCCCTGGAACCCCCCGCTGCCGGGCTTCGCCCGCCCGGATCCAGGCTCCGTGAGCCCGCTCACGTGTTCCGGCAGGGGGATCTCAGGACGCAATGCCGGATCGGGCTCCGGAGCGCCGAACACGAGCCTGGCAGGCACGACCCCGGCCCAGATGTCGAGCGCGTAGTCTTCCGGCTCGTCCCCGGGCGGCCCCGTGCGCACCTTGACTGACGCCTCCCCGAGAGGCAGCGCGAGCTCCGCGGTAGCGGCGAGCTCCTTCCTTGACGGGGCCCGCGCTGCCGCCCACCGGCCGGGGATGAGCTGCTCGGTAACCGCGCGCAGCGCGGCGAGCCGCTCGGCGTCATCGGTCAGCAGCCTGCCGGTGCCGTAGACCATCGCGCTCCGGTAGTTGATCGAGTGGTGAAAGAGGGATCGCGCGCACACCAGGCCGTCCAGATGGGTGACGGTCACGCAGACCGGCTGCCCGGCCGCGGCGAGCAGGGTCGCGTTGGCCGACGAGCCGTGCAGGTAGAGGGTGTCGCCGATCCGGCCGTAGGCGGTCGGCAGTACCCGCGGCGCACCGTCCAGCACGACTCCCAGGTGGCAGATGTGCCCGGCGTCGAGCACGTCGTAGAGATCGGCGCGATCGGTTCTGCCGCGCTCGCGCAGGCGGTGTAGCCGGGTGCGTTCTGTGGGCGAAAGCGGCGTCTGGATGCTCATGACTTCTCAGCGTAGAAGGCGCGTCGCTGCCCCAGGTCGTCCGGGCGCGCGAGCTGCTCAGGGAGGGAGACGCTATGAGCGAGCCAGCGACGCGGTGGCGGGCTCCTCTGGCTCGAAGACCCGGCCGACCGGGATCCTCGCCTGCCTCGCCAGCGCCGGCGCGGTGTCCCTGGACTGACGCAGAAGCCCGACGTTATGCGGAACGGCTACGCCGGTCAGCTTTTCGACGTCGACGGCACCGGGATCCGCGGTTGCGCACTCGGGCACCTGCGATCCGCCGTAGTGACCGCCGCGAGCCCACAGCCGTCGACAGCGCGGCGTCGCGTGCGCGTGCGCGAACGGCTCCGGGGATCCCGCGGTCCACCGGCGCGGGATGTGCCAGGAGTCGAGCCATTCGAGTATTCCGTCAAGGCCCACCATCGGCCCGCGAGTGAAGGGCTCCCACGGGAATGCCACGACGCTGACCTGGACGCAGAGCCTCCCCTCCGTGTTGACCCTGGTGAGATGGTCCGCGGCGGCGCACCGGACGTGGTCGAGGCCGTCCACCCCGCCGAGCGAGCAGCCTGCCCGGAGGATGGGGATCAGCTGGACGATTTCTCCGGTGAGCGGGTTCCATACCAGATGGCATGGCCGGCCCACCTGATCGAGGCGCTGCGCCGCCGAATGCGCGGAAACCAGCCGGGGATCCACGCGGAGCGTCTGCCACACGACGCGCGGGGCTCCCCCCTTCAGCGCGCCGCCGTCGGTTGCGGCCCGAACGCACCTGGCGCCTGGCATCCACGCGTACCCCACAGTGCTCCCCTCCGGAACGGTCTAGACCTCTGGCCTTCTGGGCGTTCCTGCCAGCGTCTTTCAGGTCCTCCCCACCTGCCTACGTCAGCCGGCCGGATTAGTCCATAGGTGCTGCTGTAATTTGCGTCATGATGACCGAAGGCAGCGTTCCCGGAGTAGATGACGTCCCCAGGCTGATCCGCTGGCTGGCAGCGAACGGCGTGCCAGGCGCCGCCGACCTCGAAGCCGTCCGGGTGATCGCCGGAGGCCGGTCCAACCTGACCTACGGACTGGACTTCCCTCCGCCAGGAGGCGCCGCCGGACCCGCGGTGCCGCGCCTCGTGCTGCGGCGCCCCCCGCTCGGCCACGTGCTGCCGACGGCGCACGACATGGGCAGGGAGTACCGCCTCCTCTCTGCTCTGCACGGAACGGACGTGCCGGTGCCGCGGCCGGTCGCGTTCTGCCAGGATCCGGACGTCATCGGCGCGCCGTTCTACCTGATGGAGCACGTGGACGGCCTGGTGCTGCGCACCAGGCAGGACGGTGCGAACGTCACCCCCGGACAGGCCCGCGAGCTGTCGGGGCTGCTGGCCGGGATGCTCGCCGCGATCCACCGGGTGGACGCGGTGTCGGTAGGCCTCGGCGCCTTCGGCCGTCCCGACGGGTATCTACGGCGCCAGTTCGCCCGCTGGCAGCGGCAGTGGGAGCTGTCCTCCACGCGGGAGGTGCCGGGCTACGCGCGGCTGGTCGCCCGGCTCGCGGACGGACTGCCCGCCGAGGGTGAGGGAACCCTCGTGCACGGCGATTTCCGGGTGGACAACGCGCTGGTCACCCTTGGCCCGCGGCCGGGGATCGCCGCCGTCGTCGACTGGGAGATGTCCACGCTCGGCGACCCGCTCGCAGACCTTGGCCTGACGCTCACGTACTGGGCGGACCCAGGGGACGAGGAATGGCTCGCGGTCGGCGTGGGTGCCACGGTGACCGCGAGCCCCGGGTTTCTCAGCAGGGCCGAGTTCGCCGCCCGGTACGCGGAACTGACCGGGCGGGACCTGTCTGGAATCGGGTATTACATGGCGTTCGCCTGCTTCAAGCTCGCTGCCGTACTCGAGGGCATCCACGCCCGGTTCCTGCAGCACAAGACGGTGGGCGAGGGGTTCGAGCACGAGGGCCAGGCGGTGCCGTATCTCATCGAGCGCGCCCATCGCATGCTCGACACCGCCTGCTGAGGCCGGAGGCCCGGAGGGGTGCCCGGCGCCCGCTCTCGCCGGGTTCCCCTGTCGGCATCAGGAATCAGCGCCCGCTCTCGCCTGTTTCCCGGGGCTGACATGAGGCCCGGCGCCCCGCTCTCGCCGGGCCTCGTAAAGATGACGCCTGGCTACCGCAGGGGGTTCACACGAATTCAGCGTAATTTGCGCTAGTTTCTCGGGCACCCGGGCTGGCATAGCCTGCGGGCGATGGCGTTGAAGAACACCGTGCCGATGTCGGCAGCTTGCGAGATGGTGTACGCCTGCCCCTGCGTAAGGGAGGCGATCTGCTGGAGCGAGGCGACGTCAGCGCCCTGGCCGAACGCCACGATGATGATCTCCACAGGGTGCGCCGGGTCATACGCGCTGCGCAGGTCCGTGAGCAGGGCGGCGAGCGAGGGGTCGCCCGGCGCGCTCTCGATGCCTGCGGTCAGCACGAGCAGCGCGTTGGAATGCTCCGGCTGGTAGCTGGCCGTCATCTGCCTGAAGCCAGCCAGGATCGTGCTGTACAGGGCGCTGGTGGTGCCGGGGACGGGCTGTGCGGCCGCGTCGATCTGGAGGAGCTCCTGGCGACGGGTGATCAGGCCGAGCTGCCCTGGCAGCGGGCCGACCGGCACAAGCTTCTTGTAGGGCAGCTCGCCGGCCAGGCCGCTGGCGAACTCCCACAGGCCCATGTCCGTGCTGTCGGGGAAGAGGGACGTCCCCAGGGTGGCCGCCTGATCGAGCACCTGCTGGCGTGTCCCGCTGCCCGGGCCGATGCGCTGGGCCATGGCGCCGGACACGTCGATCAGCGCGAGATCGCGGGAGCCGAGGTTGAGCCTGTTCCACGACTGTATGGCAGTCTCGGCCTCGGCGGCGGTGGCCTGCGGAACCTGCGCAGGTGCCTGCGCGGTGAGACCGTCGCGGCTCAGCGACGGCGCGGCTGCCCCGTCCGCGGACCTGAACCCTTCGTAGCGCGCGTACGAGGTGGCGAAGCTCGACCTCAGGACCTGCCCGAATTCCTCGGCGGCGCGGACCTTGAGCGTGTTCGAGGTGGTCAGGACGTACGGATAGTCCAGGTCATAGCTACCGCCCGATGGGTAAATGGCGGTGATCGGCTGCCCGGAATGCTGCTGGTTGTACTGCGCCACCGCCTGCTCGGTGGTGACCGTCACCATCCGCCCGTTCCATGGCGGCTGGGAGAGGGCGACGAAGGACGCGAGCGCGTTCGCGTCGTCGAGCGCAGGGGTGGGCTGGACGTTAAGCACGAAGCTGGTCAGCTGGTCCTGGCCCTTCCGCTGGTTGCCGAGCAGCCGCCTTGCCTCGATGAGGGCGGCCATCCCCGCCGCGCTCTGCGCCGGGTCCGGCAGCTGGACGCGCAGGCCGAGTGAGGCGGCAGGACCCCCTGCCGCCGCGGGGAAGAGAAAGTTCCAGCCGACGTGGCCGCCTGTTCCGATCACCTTGCTCGCTACCGACCGGGGCATCGCGATCACCAGTGGCGAGTGAGCCACGGAGAGCCCGGTGGGGCGCACGGACGCCTCGCCGCCCGGCGTGCCCCTGGCGACGTCCACCCACAGGGTCGAGTCGGGGATCCAGGCGTCGACAGGGAGCTGGCCGCTCACGGCGGCCTCGCCTGATACCTGCGCGGCCGCCGTGGCTGGCTGGACCTCGCTGACCTCGACCTCGGCGCAATGTCCGCCGATATCGCGGTTGAGGTCGTTGAAGTACTGGCCGACGCGCTGGACCGTCTGGGCGATGTCGACGGAGGCGGCCACGTTCACCACGACCGGATGCTCCTGGCACAATGCCCGTGACACGATCGCCTGCGCGCCGAGCGCGAGCAGGAAGGTGAGGACGATCACGGCACTGAGGATGCCGATCACGACAGCGCTCAGGCGGCGCTGGCGGCCTCGCCAGTAACCGGTCCTCGCCGGGATGCGTCCTCCATTCACCGCAGTAACATTCCTCACTCAAAGTCAGCTACCTGGGCAGGTACTCTATCCGCAAGGCGACCGGCTGACCGGGCAATTCACCTGTTTCGCAGCAAAGGGGCGGAGGGGGCCGGGAAGTGGCGCGCATCGTCTACGTGACGGAGTCGGCCGATCCGCGCCTGGCCGACTACGTGCGGCTGACCGATGGCAGCCTGCGGAAGAGCCTCGAGGCCGAGCATGGCCTGTTCGTCGCGGAGGGCGAGAAGGTTATCAGGCGGGCGCTTCGCGGCGGTTACCCGCTCCGCTCGCTGCTGCTGACGGAGCGCTGGCTCGCCGATCTCGCTGAGCTGCTCGATGACGCCGCGGCCGCTGCCTACGTCGTCCCCGCCCAGGTAGCGGAACGGCTCACCGGATACCACGTTCACCGGGGCGCGCTAGCCTCGATGGGCAGGCTCCCGCTGCCGCCGGCCGTCGGCCTGCTCGCACGCGCGCGCAGGATCCTCGTGCTCGAAGACCTCGTAGATCACGGCAACGTGGGCGCGATCTTCAGGTGCGCGGCGGCGCTCGGAGTCGAGGCCGTGATCCTGTCGCCCCGTTGCGCCGACCCTCTCTACCGGCGGGCGGTCAAGGTCTCCATGGGGGCGGTCTTCGCCATCCCGTACGCGCGCATGGCCAGCTGGTATGAGGGCCTCGCCGGGATCCGCGCGGCGGGCTTCCTGCTGCTTGCCCTTACCCCGGATCAGTCCGCCATCGAGCTGGATCGTGCGCCCCTGGGCGAGCGGGTCGCCCTCATGCTGGGTTCCGAGGGCGACGGGCTCTCCTCCCGCTGGCTGCACGAGGCCGACCACGCGGTCTGCATTCCCATGAGCGCCGGGGCGATGGCACGCGGGATCGACTCGCTCAACGTGGTCGCCGCGGCCGCCATCGCCTGCCACGGCCTGATGAGGCACCGCCCTGATGAGGCACCGCGAGGAAGGGACAACGCGCGGCCCGCCCGCTAGCCTCCGGTGCCGCTGAAGTAGCGGCTCGACTCACCGCGCCAGAGCAGCACGATCGCGCCGAGCCCGGCCAGCCAGACGAGCACCGTGACCAGCTTGCTCACGACCGAGACCGGCTGGGCGACGGAGAGCAGGCCGAGGGTGTCGAGACCGAAGAACACGGTACCCGTGATCCGCGCCCAGTTCTTGCCCGCCTTATTCGCCCAGGCCATCCAGAGCCACAAGCCGACGGCGACCAGCCCGAAGAAGATAGACAGGACAACGAGAGCCTTGGCCGCGTTGTCGACCTGGGTCACCGTCAGAGTCGGCCGCGCTTTCCTGATCTGGCTCTTGAGGTTGCCCGCGGTGGCCAGGGACACGATCAGGCCTGCCACGCTGAGGGCCGCGCCCGCATACATGGACTTGACCGCGTTAAGCACGGAAGCCGGCGTCGGCGGCCGCTGCGGCTCAGGCATCTGCGAGCCGGAGGGGTAAGGCTGATACATCATGCGCTCCCTGGTCAATGGTGCACCGAGCCTAGTGGTGCGTCATCGTCGCGGCTAGCCAATCCGCGCTCCGGTATGTTGTGCGGCGGACACATTCTGGAGGCATGCCATGACGCCAGGCCCGGAGGAGCTGTTCGCCTCGATCTCGTCCGGCGGCGGTCGCGAGGATCTCTACGAGGGCTACCGCCTGCTGCGCGACACCGCGCCCGTGCTGCTCACCAGCTACGGCGTCCTCGTGCTCTCCGGCTATGACGACTGCGACGCCGCGCTGCGCCACCGCGGCCTCGGCAAGGCAAGCGGGATGCAGGAAAGCCGCCTGGAGAGCATGCCTGACGAGCAGACCCGCGAGACCGTGGCGCGCATGCGGCGGATGATCCTATTCACCAATCCGCCCGATCACACCCGGCTGCGCCGCCTGGTGAGCTCGGCCTTCACCTCGCGGCACGTGGATCAGCTCGGCCCGGCGATCAGCAGGCAGGCTGACCAGCTCATCGAGGGTCTGGCCGGAAGGCCGGGGGAGGATTTCATGACCGCCGTTGCCCAGCCGCTGCCGGTCAGCGTGATCGCAGGCCTGCTTGGCGTGCCCGAGCCTGACAGGGCCGGGTTCGCGACTCTCGTGCATGACGTGACGGCGCTGATCGAGCCATTTGTCGACACCGCGAGCCTGGCCCGCGCGGTGTCCGCCAACGCGGAGCTGTCCGCCTATTTCGCTGGCCTGCTCGCCGAGCGGCGTGACCGCCCAGCCGATGACCTGCTCAGCCGGCTAGCCGCGAGCAGGGAGCGGGACGCGCTCGACGACACGGAGATGATCGCCACGGCGATCCTGCTCTTCGGCGCGGGATTCGAGACGACCACCAACCTGCTAGGCAACGGGCTGCACGCACTGCTCGCGCATCCTGATCAGCTCGCACTGCTCAGGGAGCGGCCCCACCTGATCCCCGGCGCGGTGGAAGAGATGCTGCGCTATGACTCGCCGGTCCAGCTTGACAGCCGGTCCGCGCTCGAGCCATCGGTGATCGCGGGCACCGAGCTCGCGCCTGGCAAGATCGTCATCCTGCTGCTCGGGGGCGCGAACCGTGACCCGGCTCGCTTCGCGGATCCCGACCGATTCGACATCTGCCGGGACGCGGGCAAATTCTCGCACCTCGCGTTCGCGGCGGGCATTCACTTCTGCCTGGGCGCTCAGCTCGCCAGGCTGGAGGCCCGTATCGTCTTCGCCCGGCTCCTCGCACGCTATCCCTCCATCGAGCTTGCGGGAAAGCCGGAGCGCAGGGCCGAGCTGAGCCTGCACGGCTTCGCCCGGCTGCCTCTTACATGTAACTTATCCAGATGCAGCAGGGCCCAGACCACTTTCCCGCCCTGGTCGAGGAGATCCCAGCCCCACCGGCGGCTGCATGACGCGACCACCTGCAGGCCGCGGCCATTCTCCGTGTAAGGGTCGGAGTCCTGGCGGACCGGTATCTCGGCACCAGGATCTGTCACCATGCACATCAGCTCGGGAGCCTGCCCGAGCAGCCACAGCCGGATCGGGCACTCCGCGTCAGCCTCGCCACGACGGTCGGCTAGCGGAAGGCCGTGCCGCAGCGCGTTGGTGACAAGCTCGGACACCACGAGTTCAGCCTCGTCGCGCAGGCCAGCCAGCCCCCAGCGCGACAAGGCCGTCCTCGTGAAATCCCTCGCCTGCTTGACTGAGTCGGGCCGGGGTCCCAGCGTGCAGCATGCCGGGAGGGCATTCCCGGCCCAATTGCCAGCCCCCGGGCGCGGCATCGCGGGATGCTCTTCGCGGCGCGCGCCAGGGTATTCGCTGACCGTTAGCAGGCAGTCGCGGCTCACGCTCATGACCTCCGTCTCGGCTGATGCGTCCGCCCGGTGTGCTGCCAACGGGTTCCTCGCTCAGTTCTGCCGGTCTCATGTCGTGCGCCCGGGTACACAAGCGTTATCATCTCCCGTATACCTTGCAAGCGCAAGGCCCAATGCACGTGCAGATGAAACGTGCACCACCTGCGGGTGACGAGGAGGAAGCCGACGAGGGGAGCTGCCAACGGGGTTCTTTCCATAGTCGTGGGGGGTTGAGGTGATCTCTGTTCAGCCGGGGAGCGGCCCTACCGTCCTCCGGATCCTTCTCGGCGCTCAGCTGCGAAGACTCCGGGAGTCCAAGGGGATAACGCGGGAGGACGCCGGCTATACGATCCGGGCATCCGGATCGAAGATCAGCCGGATGGAACTCGGCCGCGTGAGCTTCAAGGAGCGTGACGTCGCCGACCTGCTCGAGCTGTATGGCGTCGCGGACGCCGCCGAGCGGGACGTGCTCGTGGCGCTCGCCCGCGATGCCAACTCGCCGGGCTGGTGGCATAAGTACGGCGACGTCCTGCCCGAGTGGTTCCAGGTCTACGTGGGCCTGGAAGAGGCAGCGGAGCTCATCAGGGTCTATGAGGTGCAGTTCGTTCCCGGCCTGCTGCAAACCGCCGACTACGCGCGGTCTGTCATGGCCCTCGGCCAGCCAGGTGCGCCGGCCGACGAGATCGAGCGCCGGGTCACCCTGCGGATGACCAGGCAGAACCTGCTCACGAGGCCGAACGCGCCGCGCTTCTGGGCCGTGGTGGACGAAGCCGCGCTGCGCCGCCCGATCGGCGGACGGGAGGTTATGCGGTCCCAGCTCGAGCGCTTGATCGCTGCCACGAAGGAACCGAACGTCACGCTCCAGGTGATGCCCTTCCGCTTCGGCGGGCACGCGGCCGAAGGCGGGGCCTTCACGGTCATGCGGTTCCCCGAGGTTGACCTGCCGGACGTGGTCTACGTAGAGCAGCTCACCAGCGCTCTTTACCTGGACAAGCGGGACGACGTGGAAAGGTACACGGAGGTCATGGAGCGCCTCAGTGTCGAAAGCGCGTCTCCAGAGCGGACAAGCGAGATCCTTAGCGGAATGCTCGAGGAAGTCTTATATATGTATATACATCAGACATATAACGGAATGCCTGCCACTCGGCTAGCCGGGGTGCGGTGGCAGAAGAGCCGCAGCAGTAACTCGCAGGGTGCCTGCGTCGAGATGGCCAGGCTCGCCGACGGCGGGATCGCGGTCAGGAATTCCCGGCACCCCGACGGCCCGGCGCTGATCTACACCCGGGCCGAGATCGAGGCGCTCATCGCGGGTGCCAAGGACGGCGACTTCGACGATCTTCTCGTATAGGCCCGCCCGGACGGGCCCTCGGCCGGCCGCCGCCCTCCTGGGAGGGCGGCGGCCGGTTCTTCTGCCCGGACTAGAGATTCGCAGGTAGGTTAGGCTAGCCTTAGCGTTTTGTAGCCGAGCCTTCCTGGAGAACTCATGTCGGCAAGCCAGGTCGCCCTGCTCGGTGCTGTCGCGGGCTTCACCATCTATCTGGGCCTTCCGATCGGGCGGATGCGCGCCGTGATCCCCAGGGTGAAGGCGTTCCTCAACGCCGTGGCGATCGGCATCCTGGTCTTCCTGCTCTGGGACGTGCTCGACCACGCCTGGAGCCCGGCGGACGAGGCGCTCAGCGGCCACCACTACGGGACGGCGGCACTCGACGGCGGCGTGATGCTCGGCTGCGCCGGAGCCGCCCTGATCGGCCTGGTGTACTTCGACCAGTGGATGAAGCGCCGGGCCCGCTCGATCCGGCCAGAGGGCCCGGGCGCGGCCGTGGCGAAGTCCGCGACGATTCCGGTCGGCGCGGACGCGGCCAGGGCGAGGGCGGTCCAGCTATCGCTGCTCATAGCGATCGGCATCGGCCTGCACAATTTCGGCGAGGGCCTGGCCATCGGGAACTCCGCCGCGGCGGGGCAGCTCAGCCTCGCCGTGCTGCTTGTCATCGGGTTCGGCGCGCACAACGCGACGGAGGGGTTCGGCATCGTGGCGCCGCTGACCGCGGCGGGGGAGCGGCCGTCCTGGGGCCGGCTGCTCCTGCTCGGGCTCATCGGCGGCGGCCCGACGTTCCTCGGCACCCTCACCGGCGAGCAGGTGACGAGCGCCGTGCTCGGGATCGCGTTCCTCGCCCTCGCGGCCGGGTCCATCCTCTACGTCGTCATCGAGCTGCTCGCCGTAGCCCGCGCCACCGCCCTCAAGGAAATCACCACGTGGGGCATCCTCCTAGGCCTGACCCTAGGCTTCCTAACCGACGCCATAGTCACCGCCGCCGGCGCCTAAACCCCCGTAGCCCCAAACCCAGACCCGCGTGAATCCCCAGATTCCCCCGCAAGAGACCGGTGATCCTTCCGCGTAGCGAACCGGTGTGATCCCCGGTTTCATCCCGGCCGGACGGTCGGCTGGCCGGGCTGTGGAGCCTGCCCCTCATGGTGGTGGAACCCCGGTTTCATCACCTCCTATGGTGGTGGAACCCCGGTTTCATCCCGGCCGGACGGTCGGCTGGCCGGGCTGTGGAGCCTGCCCCTCATGGTGGTGGAACCCCGGTTTCATCCCGTTGCCCGCCCGCACCGGAACGTCTGGTTCGATCTACCGGCACGCCCAGGCGTTAGAGTCCTGGAGTGGCCCAGAGTCCGCAGGTGATCACGGGGGACGAAACCGGCTCGAGTCCCCCGCCGCGGCGGCTGATCGGCTGGGAGATCTTCGTCGTCTTCGCCGTGTCACTCGGCGCGAGCGGCCTCTACGCGCTGGTCTCGCTGATCGGATCCCTGACCGCGCCCACGTCGCTCGGCAGGCAGCACGCGGTGCTCAACGGGTCGCTGGCCCCGGGCCGCCCGCTGCTCGACCTGTTCCTGCAGCTGGCAAGCACCGTGATATCGCTCGCCCCGGTGGCGCTCGTCTTCTACCTGATGGCCCGGTCGGGGGAGTCACCGTCGGACCTGGGGCTCGACACGCGCCAGCCGGCCAGGGACGCCGCCCGCGGCGCCGCGCTTGCCGCGGTCATCGGCGGATCCGGCCTCGGCCTGTACCTGGCGGCCTACAACCTCGGCATCAGCCTGAACGTCGTCGCCGAGCAGCTCCCTGCCGTCTGGTGGCGCATCCCGGTGCTGATCCTCTCCGCCGCGCAGAACGGCACCCTCGAGGAGATCCTGGTCATCGGCTACCTGCTGCGCCGGCTGGACCAGCTGGGCTGGACGCCCCCCAGGGCGATCGCCGCCAGCGCGGTACTGCGCGGTTCTTATCACCTGTACCAGGGGCTCGGCGGCTTCCTCGGCAACGCCGTGATGGGAGTGATCTTCGGTGTGCTCTACCGGCGCTGGGGACGGGTGACCCCGCTGATCATCGCCCACACGCTCATCGACGCGGTCGCCTTCGTCGGGTACGCGGCGCTGCACGGCCGGGTGTCCTGGCTGCCCTGACCGGCACCCGGATGTCCCGTTATCCTGCCAGCATGCCCGCGCCCGGCCCTGCCGCCATGACCGACCCGGGCGGCGAGTCGATCGCCGGGTTGCAGCAGGCGCTGTCCTCCGGCGCGCTCACCGCCGTCGATCTCACCGGCTTCTACCTGGCCAGGATCGAGCGGCTGAACCCGGTGCTGCACGCGGTCATCACGGTGAACCCCGGCGCCCGCGCCGAAGCCGGGGCAAGCGACCGCGCCCGAGCGTCCGGCGCACCGCGCGGCCCGCTCGACGGCATCCCGGTGCTGGTCAAGGACAACATCGGGACCCGCGGGATGCCCACGACGGCGGGCTCGCCCGCGCTGCTCGGCGCCGAGCAGGCCGACGCCTTCCTCGTCACCAGGCTGCGCCAGGCCGGCGCCGTGATCATCGGCAAGGCGAACATGTCGGAGTGGGCCAACTTCCGGTCCTCGCACTCCACCAGCGGCTGGAGCACGCTCGGCGGCCAGGCGGCCAATCCGTACGCGCTCGACCGCAACCCCTCCGGCTCCAGCTCGGGCTCGGCGGTCGCGGTAGCGGCGGGCCTGGCGCCGGTCGCCGTCGGCACCGAGACCGACGGGTCCATCGTCTGCCCGGCGAGCGCCTGCGGGCTCGTCGGCATCAAGCCCACGCTCGGCCTGGTCAGCCGCACCGGCATCGTGCCGGTCTCGGCCGCGCAGGACACCGCGGGCCCGATGGCGAGAACCGTCGCCGACGCCGCGGCGCTGCTCGGCGTCCTGTCCGGTCAAGATCAAGAAGATCAGGCTACCGAACGGGATGCCCCCAGCGGGGGGTCTTGGGGGGTCGCCCCCCCAGGCCAGCAGAGCGACGCTGACTACACCAGTTACCTCGACCCCGGGGCGCTCGCAGGCGCGCGTCTCGGCATCTGGCGCGACGGCTCGGCGCCTGCCGGCGCCACTACCGCCGCCGTTCTCGACACGGCGGTGGCACGGCTGCGGGAGCTTGGTGCCGAGGTGACCGACCCGGTCCGGCTGCCCGCGGCGGACAAGATCGGGGACCCTGAGCTCGCCGCGTTCTTCCACGAGTTCAAGCACGATCTCAACGCCTATCTTGGGGCGCTTCCCGGCGATCACCCTGGCACCCTCGCGGAGCTGATCACGTTCAACGCGGCGAACGCCGATCGCGTGCTCCGCCACTTCGGCCAGGAGGCGTTCGAGCACGCCGAGGCCACCAGCGGCGACCTGACCGATGCCGAGTACGTGAGCGCCCGCGGCGAGGCCGGACGGCTTGCCAGGACCGCGCTCGACCAGCCGCTCATCGAGCACAGGCTGGACGCCGTCGTCGCGCTCACCGCTAACCCCGCCTGGCTGACCGACTACGTGCTCGGCGATCACGACGTCTTCCACACCTCCAGTCCAGCGGCAGTCGCTGGATATCCCGCCATCACGCTCCCGTTCGGGCAAATTTCAGGACTTCCTGTCGGGATCACGTTCATGGGGCCGCGGTGGAGCGAGCCACGGCTGATCGCCCTCGCCTATGCCCTGGAGCAGGCCCGGCCGCCGCTAGCGCCCGCCGCGTATCGCTATGTCGCAAGATAGCCTGGCGCATATGGATTCCTGGAGCGGCGCGAGCGTTCCTGAACTGCCTGGACGCGGACCCGAGCCGCACATTCGGGACACCGCGACCGGCGAGCTCGCCGTCGCGGCGGCGGGGCACGAAGCCACGATGTACGCCTGCGGCGTCACGCCCTACGACGCCACGCATATCGGCCATGCGGCCACATTCACCGCATGGGACCTGCTCGTGCGGGCCTGGCGTGACGCCGGCCATGAGGTGACCTACGTCCAGAACGTCACGGACGTGGATGACCCGCTGCTCGAGCGCGCGGCCCGGGACAGCGAGAGCTGGCGGGACCTGGCCGACAGGGAGATCGCGCGCTACCGCGCCGATATGGCAGTGCTGCGCGTGCTGCCCCCCGCGCGCCTGATAGGAGCGGTCGAGGCGCTGCCTGTCATCGAGCGGTTCGCCGGCCGGCTGGCCGATCGCGGCTCCCTCTACGAGCTCGAGCGGGACCTCTACTTCGCGCGGTCCGCCGACGCCGCGTTCGGCGCGGTGTCGCGGCTCGGTACCCGGGAGATGATCGCGCTCTCGGCGGAGCGGGGCGGCGATCCTGGCCGGCCGGGGAAGAAGGACCCGCTCGACTGCCTGGTCTGGCTGGCGGCCCGGCCGGGCGAGCCCGCCTGGGAATCCCCGTTCGGCCGCGGCAGGCCCGGCTGGCATGTGGAGTGCGCGGCGATCGCCACGGAGTATCTCGGGGTGGTGTTCGACGTGCAGGCAGGCGGCACCGACCTGATTTACCCGCACCACGAGCTGACCGCGTCGCATGCGCGGGTGGCGCTGGCCGGCCACGGTGCGGTCTTCGCCCGGCGGTACGCGCACGCCGGCATGGTGCGGCTGCGCGGCGAGAAAATGTCCAAGTCGCTCGGCAACCTGGTGTTCGTGTCGTCGCTCATCGCCGCCGGTGCCGACCCGATGGCGATCAGGCTCGCGCTGCTCGCGCACCATTACCGCGCCGACTGGGAATGGACGGACGCGGTGCTCGCGGCGGCGGCGGAGCGCCTTGCCCGCTGGCGCGCCGCGGTTTCGCGCATCGCCGCGTCGTCCGGCCGCGTCGAGGCGGGGGGCCGTGGGGGGTCATCCTCCCAGGCCGGCACTGTGGGGGGCCGTGGGGGGTCATCCTCCCAGGGCAGCACTGTGGGGGGGCTTGGGGGGTCATCCCCCCAGGGCAGCACCGTCCGGTCACCGGCAGCCGCGGACGGGGTGCTCGCGGGCGTGCGGGCACGGCTGGCCGATGATCTCGACGCGCCCGGGGCGGTCGCCGTCGTCGACCGGTGGGCGGCCGCGGTGCTTGGCTCAGCCGGGCCCGCGGCGGGGCCTTCCGGCGGGGAGCTCGTCCGCGCCACCGTGGACGCCCTGCTCGGCATCTCCCTCTGAGGGCCTTCACCTGATACCTTCGAGATATCGTGCGGGATATCGCATGGAGCTTTATTCAAAACCGACGAGCGAGTGCAGGCCCGGAGGGCTTGCACGAGCGGTCGGCCCAGGTCAGGACCTCGGTGACCTTCGCAGATAATTTTGAATAATGCGACTATTTGAAATAAGACACATGGCCTGTCGTGGCCGTGACCGCCGCCGGAGCTGATCATGACTGAAGGTTCAGAGGATCCCGCCGCCCATCAGGAGGATCCCGCAGGGAAGACCGGGCAGCATCCGGACGGCCCGAGAGATCCGCTCGCCCTGCTCGTCAAGGCCGTCGGGCAGCTGGCTGCCGAGGAGCGGGACCTGGTGTTCGCCTGGCTGCTGCGCCTTGGCTTGCGGCAGGGCCGCGTTCCTGGCATCCCCGGCGGGTGGGAGCTCGGCGGCCAGCTGAGCACGGCACAGCTGCGGTTCATCCAGGAGTCGGTGCCAGGGCAGGGACCGCTGATGGTGCGCGGGCAGCCGACGGCGCAGCAGGTGGTGCCCGTCCGGTTTCCCGCGGAGCAGCACGCTCAGCTCCGTGAGTGGTGCGCGGAGCACGGGTTCTCGATGGCGACCGTGATCCGCGGGCTGGTCACCCGGTTCCTCGAGGGCCAGCTGCCCGAGCGCAACTGACCCGAGCGAGGCAGTTCATCCTGCTCGCCGGCCTTCGGCCAGCTTCGCCGGTGCCCGGGGGTCCCGCTCCGTGCGGGGCGGCTTGTCAAGCCCCGCTTTCGGTCTGTGGACGATGGGCGCGCGGCGCGCTTCTTATCCCGGCCCGTGCCCGGTTCGCCCTGGAACGTCCGCCGGTTGTCCACAGACCGCGAGTTTCCTGGTCGCCACGGGTACCCGCGCGAGCGCAGCCTGGCCGCATGGAAAAGAACCTGCAAGCCTCGCAGCCGCCGGCGGTCCGGATCGGATCCCCGGCCGCCATCCTCGCGATCGTGCCGCACCTGCTCGGCTTCACGCCAGCCAGGAGCCTTGTCGTCATCGGGGCGGGCCCGCCGCGCCGCCGCGTGCACGTCGCCTTCAGGTACGACCTGCCAGACCCGCCGGACACCGCGATGTCCGGGGAGATCGCCGAGCATGCGCTCGCGGTCCTCACCCGTCAGCGGCTGACGCTGGCGATCGTGGTCGGCTACGGCCCCGGAGATCTCGTCACCCCGCTCGCCGACGCGGTCGGCGGCGAACTGCGCCGCGCGGGCGTCGAGCTCAAGGAGATGCTCCGCGTCGAGGACGGCCGTTACTGGTCCTATCTCTGCGGCGATCCCGGCTGCTGCCCGGCCGAGGGGGTCCCCTTCGACACGTCGGATCATCCCGCCGCCGCGGTCATGGCCGCCGCGGGGAAGACGGTGCTCGGCGACCGTGCCGCACTCGCCGCCACGCTCGCCCCGCTCGGCGGCCTGGCGGCCGAGTCGATGCGCCAGGCCACCGAGCGCGCTGAGCAGCGCGCGGGGGAGCTGATCGAAGCAGATATCAGCCTGATGATCGGCGAGGGGCTGCGCGCCGTCGGTGAGGCGATCGGGACCTACCGCGGCGGCGGCCGGATCACAAGCGACGATCAGATCGGCTGGCTGAGCGTGGCGGTTGCCGACCTGAGGGTCAGGGACGACGCGTGGGCGCGGATGGACCCGGAGCATCGCGTTGCCCACAGCCGGCTCTGGACCGACGTGGTGCGCCGCGCGCGGATTCCCTACGTGCCGGCCCCCGCGGCCCTGCTGGCCTTCACCGCGTGGCAGTCCGGCGACGGCGCCCTCGCCAACGTCGCGATAGAACGCGCGCTTGACGCCGATCCCGGGTACTCGATGGCGCTGCTGCTGCGCGACGTGATCGAGGCGGGCGTGCCGCCATCGGCCGCACGGCTGCCGATGACCCCCGGCGAGGTCGCGGCCAGCTATGCCCGGCAGGCGAAGAAGCGGCGCTCCGCGTAATGAATGGGAAGGGCAGGAAGCGTGTCATGGCCATACAGAAAGCGCCGACCAGTGTACTCTCAGTATTCATACCCGAACTGGCGTCCCCACCCTCGAGGAGGCACCATGACTACCATGACTGCCGAAGTGACACTGCCGCCGGCAGGCGAGCCGTTCACCGTCGAGGATCTCGGGCGGATGCCCGACGACGGGCACAGGTACGAACTGATCGACGGCACGCTGATGGTTAGCGCGGCGCCTAATCTTCCGCATCAGCGGGTAGCCACGATGCTTGGCTTCCTGCTAGAGCGCGCATGCCCCGCGGACCTCATCGTGTTCGGCGCGGAGGTGAACCTGCGGCTCAACTCCACGAGCGAGGTGCTGCCCGATTTCTGCGTAGCGCGTGCGGAAGACGCGGTCGGAGTCCGGTTCACTACGCCTCCGCTCATGGTGGGCGAGGTGCTCTCCCCGGACTCGGTGCTGCGGGACCTCAACCTGAAGAAGGCGGCCTACGAGCGGTTCAGCGTGCCGTCCTACTGGGTGATCGATCCCGACCTGGACAAGCCCGGCCTGCGAGTCTTCGAGTTCGATGGCGCGTGCTACAAGGAGGTGGCGCACGTGACAGGGGACGAGGCGTTCCGCGCGGAGCGGCCGTTCCCCGTGGAGATCGTGTCGGCCCAGCTGGTGGACAAGCTGCGGCGTGCCAGCCCGCAGTACTCACCCGGGGGGACGACCCCCCGCACCCCCCGCCGAGGCGGCTGAGGCTGCTCGCCGGCCTCCGGCCAGCTTCGCCGCAGCCCGCAGTACTCACCCGGGGGGACGACCCCCCGTACCCCCCGAGGCGGCTGAGGCTGCTCGCCGGCCTCCGGCCAGCTTCGCCGCAGCCCGCAGTACTCACCCGGGGGGACGACCCCCCGTACCCCCCGAGGTAGGGCTTCGCCCTCGCTCAAGTGCGGGCAGGCCGTCGATGCTGACCGCGTTCTTCTCCGCCCGGTACTGGACGAGGCTTTCGGGGGTCCTGCGTTCCGCCCAGCGCTGCAGCACGTCGCGCTCCTCGCGCAGGTCCATCACGGGCACGGCGTAGCCGCACGAGTCGGCGATCCTGTCCAGCTCGGCCACGATGATCGCCCGCTGGCTACCACGGTCCGTGCCCTTCTCACCGGCCGCGGGGAAATGCGCGGCGAGCGCCGTCCACTCCGCGTCGCAGGGCAGCGCGACCCGCCCGGTCCCGTACAGGCGCAGGATGTTGGTCTCGTGGCCGAATGAGCAGAACATGATTGTTATCTGGGCGTTCTGCCGGAGGTGGGCGATGGTCTCCGCGCCGCTGCCGGTCAGGTCCAGGTAGGCGACCGTGTGCGGGCCGAGGACGGCGAACGTGTCGCGGTAACCCTTGGGCGAGACGTTGACGTGGCCGCCTTCCCCCGCCGGTGATATGCAGGGCGCCGTCGCCACGAAGAACAGGGGCTGTCTCGCGATAAACTTCCTGAGCCGTTCGTCCAGTTCGGTGTATAGCTTCCCCACACTGTCCTCCCGGAGGGGCTGCGTGACCGATGTTATAGACCGGGCGGCCGTCGCGGAGCTGCGCCAAGCCTACGCAGCGGTCCCGGCGGGTGCCCGCGTGCGGCTCGCCAAGCGTACGTCGAACCTCTTCAGGTTCCGTAGCGGCGGCGCCAGAACAGAAGGGGCCAGCGTGGAACTAGACGTGTCCGCGTTCGGCCGGGTGCTGCGGGTGGACCCGGAGGCCAGGATCGCCGTCGTGGGCGGCATGACCACGTACGAGGACCTTGTCGACGCGACCCTGCGCCACGGCCTGATGCCGCTCGTCGTCCCGCAGCTCAAGACGATCACTCTCGGCGGCGCGGTCACGGGGCTCGGCATCGAGTCCACCTCGCTGCGCAGCGGCATGCCGCACGAGTCGGTGACCGAGCTCGAGATCCTCACCGGCGATGGCCGCGTGCTCACGGCGACACCGGACAATGAGCACAGCGCGCTCTTCCGCGGCTTCCCGAACTCCTATGGCACGCTCGGCTACGCTCTGACGCTCACCATCGAGCTCGAGCCGGTCGAGCCCTTCGTGCACATCCGCCACTTCCCGTTCGGTAACCCGGACGCGTGCATGGACGCGGTGGGCCAGATCGCCGCCGACGGAAGCTATCTCGGTCAGCGGGCGGATTTCGTGGATGGCATCGCGTTCGGGCCGGACGAGCTCTACCTGACGGTCGGCGCGTTCAGCGAGGTGGCGCCCTGGCGGAGCGACTACACCGGCCAGCAGATCTACTACAAATCGGTGCGCGGCGTGCGGGAGGACTTTCTTTCCATCCGCGACTACCTGTGGCGGTGGGACACCGACTGGTTCTGGTGCTCGCGGCCGTTCGGCGTGCAGCACCCGGTGGTCCGGCGGCTGTGGCCGCGGCGCTACCGGCGGTCCGACGTCTACCGGAAGCTGGTCGCGTTCGACCGCGCGCACGGCCTGACCGATGCTCTCAGCGCGCGGCGCGACCTGCCGCCACGGGAGGCGGTCATCCAGGACGTGGAGATCCCCGCCGGGCACGGCGCGGAGTTCCTCCGGTTCTTCGCCGCGGACGTGGGCATGAGCCCGGTCTGGATGTGCCCGCTGCGGCTGCGCTCGGCGCAGCCCTGGCCGCTGTATCCGATCGAGCCCGGCCAGGTGTACGTGAACTTCGGGTTCTGGGGGACGGTGCCGCTGCCGCCGGGCCGCGGCGACGGGTTCCACAACAGGCTCGTGGAGGACGAGGTCGCCCTGCTCGGGGGCCACAAGAGCCTGTACTCGACCTCGTTCTACGCTGAGGACGAGTTCTGGCAGCGCTACAACGGCGAGGCCTACCGGCAGCTGAAGCGCGAGTATGACGGCGGCGGCCGCCTGCTCGGCTTGTACGAGAAGTGCGTCAGCGGACGCTGACCCGGAGGGGAATATGGCACTTGCCGAGGTTTTCGAGAATGTCGCGGGGCCCGACGCCCCGGTGGAGTTCCGCGCCTACGACGGCAGCAGGGCCGGAGCGGAAGGCTCGCCGGTGCGGGTCACCGTGCGCTCGCCCGTCGCGGTGTCCTACCTGGCCCAGGCCCCTGGCACGCTCGGGCTGGCACGCGCGTACATCTCCGGTCATATCGATGTCGACGGGGACATGTACCTGGCGCTCGCCCGGATGCTCAAGGCGCAGTCGAGCAGCCTTGACCTGGCCGGGCGGCTGCGGCTGCTGCGCGAGCTCGGCGGGATGAGCACCCTGCTGCCGCGGGTGCCGCCGCCGCCGCAGGAGGTACGGGTAAAGCGGCGCCTGCTGACCGGGCTGCGGCACTCCAAGCGGCGTGACGCCACGGCGATCGCGCACCACTATGACGTGTCCAACCAGTTCTACGAGTGGGTGCTCGGGCCCTCGATGTCATACACGTGCGCCTGTTACCCGGCGGAGGACGCCACGCTCGAGCAGGCACAGGAGCACAAGCACGACCTGGTCGCCCGCAAGCTCGGCCTGCGCAGCGGCATGCGGCTGCTCGACGTGGGCTGCGGCTGGGGCGGCATGGTCATGCACGCGGCCAGGAAGTACGGGGTCAAGGCGCTCGGGGTGACGCTGTCGGAGCAGCAGGCGACCTGGGCGCAGGCGGCGATCGACCGCGCCGGGCTGTCCGGGCTGGCCGAGGTACGGCACCTCGACTATCGTGACGTCGCCGAGAGCGAGTTCGACGCGGTCAGCTCGATCGGCCTCACTGAGCACGTCGGCAAGGCCCGGCTACCGGAGTACTTCGCGTTCCTCTACGGCAAGCTGAAGCCAGGCGGACGGCTGCTCAACCACTGCATCACGCGGCCGGACAACCACGAGCCTGCCATCCGCAAGAGCGGTTTCATCAACAGGTACGTGTTTCCCGACGGCGAGCTTGAGGGGCCCGGCCACCTGGTCTCGCTGATGCACGACGCCGGGTTCGAGGTACGGCACGAGGAGAACCTGCGTGAGCACTACGCTAAGACGCTGGCCGCCTGGTGCGCGAACCTCGACGCGCACTGGGACGAGGCTGTCGCCGAGGTCGGCCAGGGCACCGCGAGGGTGTGGCGGCTGTACATGGCAGGCTCGCGCCTCGGCTTCGCTCGCAACGTGGTCCAGCTGCATCAGGTGCTGTGCGTCAGGCTCGGCGCGGACAGCGTGTCAGGCATGCCGCTGCGCCCGGACTGGGACTCGGTGCCCGCCGGAACAGCCGCGGCCGTGCCGGTGAACGCCGGGGCGTCACAAGAGGCATAGGACCGCAGGTAGCTCGTTGGTAACAACTGGTCATTTTAGTTGAAATAGCCGGTCACTCTGTGTTCCGCTGTGTGTAGGAACAGCGTGCCTCCTTCTCGCGCGGTTCCTGGGGGGGTTGGCGCATGGGCAAGGAGAGCAGCGGCATGCCGTCGCTGCCCGCACGGGAGCCGTCGTGGCTGAAGGTCACAGCCACGACAGCGCGCCTGTGGCTGTCACGGCGCCGTTCCCGCGGGCCGGTGCGGGCGCCGGGCAGACGGTGGGTGAACCTCCTGAGTGTGCTCGCCCTCGTCATGGCCGGGCTGGCCGCGTACGCGGTGACGACGGCTGTCCTGTCCCGGCATCCCGCGACGGCTCCGCCCGGGAGCCCTGGCTCCGCCGTCGCCGGCGGGGCGGCCGCGGTCCGCGGCCGGGCGGCGGTCTGGGTCGCCGGTCAGGTCAGCCGCGGCGCCATCGTGGCCTGTGATCCCGCCATGTGCTCCGTGCTTCAGTCGCGGGGCCTCCCGGCGGCGGACATGCTCGTGCTGCGGCCTGGCGCGTCCGATCCCCTCGGTTCCGACGTCGTCGTCGCGACGGCAGCCGTGCGGAGCGAACTCGGCGGCCGCCTCGGCAGCGTATACGCGCCTGTCGTCATAGCGAGCTTCGGCTCAGGCAGCGAGCGGATCGACGTGCGCGCGGTCGCGCCGGATGGGGCTGCCGCCTACCGGGCCGCGTTCGGATCGGACTGGGCCGCCCGCCGCGCTGTCGGCGCGCAGCTGCTGCGCAATCCGCGCGTCGACGCCTCGGCGGCCGCCAGGGATGAGCTCGTGGCGGGCCGGGTCGATCCCCGCCTTCTTGACACGCTCGCGGCCCTGGCCACGCTCCATCCCGTGCGGGTCGTGGCCTTTGGCGACAGCCCGCCCGGCTCGACCGCGGGCGTCCCGCTGCGCGCGGCCGACCTGGCGGGGGCCAGCGGCGGGACCGCGGCCAGCGGCGTCGCGGGGCTGCGGTCGATGCTCGCGTTCCTGCACGCGCAGCGCCCTCCGTACCTCCCCGCGCAGGCGGACATCATCCAGCCTGCGGGGGGCGAGCCCGTCCTGCGCATCGAGTTCGCCGCGCCGAGCCCCCTCGGGCTGCTCGGCGCGCGGTAGGCCCTTGGTCGCCCGGACCGCGACCGAGGTAGTAACACCCATCCATAACGATATAGGGGAGGACCTATGACAGTGCCGGAGCGGGCACGTCATCCGATCATGCTGCTAGCCGCGGCCCTGCTGTGGCTCGGCATGGTTACCGCCATAACCCCCGCCGCTTCCGCGGCATCATCGAGCACTGCTTCCGCGGCATCATCGAGCACTGCTTCCGCGGCATCATCGAGCACTGCTTCCGCGGCATCGGGCACCGGCTGGATCAGGCTCGCGCACCTGTCCCCGAACACGCCCGCGGTCGACGTGTACCTCTACTCGTTCGGCGACCCGAGCGCCCAGGTAGTGCTCAAGCACGTGAGCTACGGCACCGTCTCGCCCTACGAGCCGATCAGCAGCGGCGAGTACACCGTCGCCATGCGCGCGGCGGGCGCGGCCTCGTCGGCCCAGCCCGTACTGTCCACCGATGTCCAGGTGGGTGCCGGGCACTCGTACACGGTGGCGGGCATGGGACCCGAATCAGGCCTGCGTCTGCAGGTTCTCGACGATCAGCTGACCACGCCGCAGGGGCACGCGCTCGTGCGGGTGATCCAGGCATCGCTGCAGGACCACGTGGTCAAGGTGACGTTCGGCGGGAGCGTGCTCGCACCGAGCCTGTCGTTCGCCACCGCGACGTCCTACCTGACCGTTTCCCCGGCCACCCGGACCGTGCACGTCACCGGGGGGAGCGCTGGCTGGGACGGCAGCGTCTCGCTGGCCGCCGACACGATCCACACGCTCGTCGTGCTCGACGGGTCGGACGGGCTCCACGTCACCGACCTGGAGGACGCCGCGGGCAGCCGCGTCATGCCGGCCGGCGCCGCCGCCACCGGGCTGGGCGGCACCGCGCCGCATGCCCCCGGGTCGTCGGACCTGCCCTGGCTGGTGACCGTCGCGGCTGGCGGGCTGGCGGCAGCGGCCGGCGCGTTCCGGCTGCGCCGGATCCGGCTTGCCGCCATGCGCGTGCGGTGAGGAAGCGCCTAGGCGGCCGGCCAGCCGCGGTGATCGCGCTGGCCGGCGGCCTGGCCGCCGCCGGAGCGGGGACGGCCGGCCTGATGCTGGCTGGTCATCCCGGAGTCCAGGCGCAGCGGGTGGCGCAGTCGGTGCCCGCGGCCGCCTCGGCCGCGCCCTTTCCGGCCGCGCCGACTCCGCTGCCGGAACCGTCTGTCACGCGCCGGGTAGCCCGTCCCGTCGCCGTGGCCATTCCGGCGATCGGCGTCAGCTCGCGGCTGATCTACCTCGGGCTCGCCGGTGACGGCACCCTGCAGGTGCCGCCCGATCCCGCCGTGGCCGGCTGGTACACCGGCAGCCCGGCCCCCGGGGCGACCGGCTCGGCCATCATCGTGGGCCACATCGACTCGCTCACCGGTCCCGCGGTCTTCTACCGGCTGTCCCGGCTGCGCGCGCGTGACCTGGTGGATGTCCGGCGGGCTGACGGCACGACCGCCGTGTTCAGGGTCGACGCCGTCCGCATGTACCCGAAGGACGACTTTCCGACAGCCAGCGTGTACGGGCCGACACCGGACGCGGAACTGCGCCTCATCACCTGCGGCGGCGTGTTCGACCCGAACCTCAAGTCCTACCTGAGCAACGTCGTCGTCTACGCGACCGCCATCGCCTAGCCCGCCCGCACCGCCTCAGAAGTCGCAGGGCAGTCGCTTGATGCCGTTGATGAAGCTGGACAGCAGCCGGTCCGGCTCTCCCGCGGCCGTGATGCGGGGCACGCGGCGGAGGAGCTCGCGCAGCATCACGGTGATTTCCCTGCGGGCCAGGTGCGCGCCCAGGCAGAAGTGCGGCCCGGGGCCGCCGAAACCGACGTGCGGATTCGGGTCGCGGGTGATGTCGAACCGGGACGGCTCGCCGAACACCGTCTCGTCGCGGTTGGCCGACCAGTAGAAGAGCACGGTCTTGTCGCCCGCCCGGTAGTCGTGGCCGTTCATCGTGTAATCACGCGCCAGGGTGCGGCGCATGAAGACCACCGGTGTGGCGAAGCGCACGATCTCCTCGACCGCGCCGCCGATCCTGCCTTCGACGTCGGCAAGCAGCAGCGCGCGCTGGCAGGGGAACTCGGTGAACAGCACGAGCGAGTGCGAGATCGCGGTGCGGGTGGTCTCATTCCCCGCCACGACGAGCAGGATGAAAAAAGAGGCGAGCTCGGCGCTGGTCAGCCGCTCACCGTCGATGTTCGCGTTCGCGAGCGCGGACAGCAGGCCGTCGGCCGGGTTGCCCGCGCGGTGGGCCGCCAGGTCGGTGACCAGCGCCGCGAGTTCCCTGCCGCCGCCCAGGATCTGGGATATCGCCTCGTCGGTGTCCTCGCTGATGAATTCAGGGTCCTGCCCGGACAGGATGAGGTTGGTATTCCTGAGCACCATGTCAAAATGCTCGTCCGGTATTCCCATCATGTCGCAGATAATCTTCAGCGGCAGCCTGGCCGCGACGTGCTCCACGAAGTCACAGGGTCCCGTTGCCAGCAGGTCGGACACGATCCGCTCGGCTGCCAGCTGCACGTCGTACTCGAATTTCCTGATCATCCTGGGCGTGAAGGCGCGGGAAACGATCCGCCGCAGCCGGGCGTGCCGCGGGTCGTCCATGTTGATCATCGAGCCGAAGTACTCGTTGAACTCGGCGGGCAGGTCCAGGATGCTCGTCGCGCCCTTGCGGGAGCAGAACACCTCCGGGTTCCTGCTCGCCTCGATCACGTCCGCGTGCCGTACCAGCGCGTAGTAGCCGGGACCCTTCTCGGCGAATGGCGATTCGGGCTCCGCGTAGAAGGCCGGGTGCTCCCTGGAGCGCAGCAGGGCGAAGGCGGCGTCGCGGTCCGCGGGCGGCCAGCCCCAGAATGCGCTGTCCGACAGGTCGACGTCTTCGCTGTCTAGGGCCATGATGCGGATCGCCTTCCCGGACTCGAATCTCGTTCGGTTCCATACTTACAGACGGAGCCTGTCCGGCAACAGCGGGTACCGATCCTGTTCCTGCGCGGTCGGGGCGCACGTTCGGGAGGGGCGAAGCGGCCGCGGCAGCCGTTCGGAATAATCTCCTCCCACGCCGCCCGGGGCTCGCGGGCTGACCGCCTGCGCCCGGTCCCGCCAGATGTCGATCGGCCGGGCGGGTCGCCCGGCGAGCAGTGGTTCCAGGCTGGCGATCGCCCCGGCCGCGAACAGGGCCGCCGCGGCGTTCGCGACCGGCATGTCGTCGCGGCTGCCCGGCCAGAGGCTGACCGCCGGAATGTCACAGCACCCCGCGGCCAGCGTGGTCAGGGAACCGCCGGAGCCTGCCTCGCAGAGCAAGGCCGCGCCATCGGCTGCGGTTTCGAGCGCCCTCGCGAACAGAACGGGCGAGGTCAGCTGTGCCCGCAGCAGCCCCGGCAGGTCGTCGTGCGCCGTCAGCTCATGGCCGGTGACCGTGGATACCAGCCGCCGCCGTGGTGCCGCGAACCGGATCTCCGCCAGGATCGACCGCAGCGGAGCGGTGCAGGCGCGCATCGCAGGGGAGTGCAGGGCACGCGGCACGTCCTGGACCGCCGCGGGCAGCCCGGAGTCCGCGGCGCGCCGCGCCACCGCGCGCACCGCCCGCACGGATCCCGCGAGGACCTGCGAGCGCGGGCCTTCATACGCGGCGACAACCAGGTCCGTGCCCGCGCAAAGCGCTCGGGCGGTATCGGTGTCTGTGCCCACGCGTATCATCGCGGTCCGGGTGGCAGCGGAGGAACCCAGCACCGCGCCGCGGCGTGCGACGAGCCACGCCGTGTCGGGCGCGGACAGGCTTCCCGCCCAGAAGAGCCCGGTGATCTCGCCGAGGCCGTATCCCACCGCAGCGGCCGCGGTCACGCCCAGCCTGTCCAGCCAGCGCAGCGCGGTCAGCGAGGCATGGAAGATCGCCGCCGCGGGTACCGGCGCGGCGGGGCCGGCGTGCCCGCCCTGGCCAGGGAACAGCAGCACCACCCGCCCGCTCGCTCCGTCAGCGGCGAAGATGCCCGTCTCGGTGATCAGCCTGCCTGGTTCGAGCGCGGCGAGCAGCCGCGCCGCGCGGCAAGCGCGGTCCGCCAGCTGCTGGCTTGTGCTGGCGACGATGGCTACCCGCAGCGTCCTGTTGTTGTTGTTGTTGCTGCTGCTGCTGCTGCTGTCGTGGCCGAGCTGGCAGGCGAGGTCGCCGCGCTCGGCGTCGGACAGGGACGGTGCCAGCTCGCCGATCCTGTCCAGTAGGGCGGCGAGCTGTCCGCGGTCAGCTCCGCTCAGCGGGTAGACCAGTGATCCGGCGGCGGCGCCAGGATCCGTAGGGCCTACCGCGATCGCGGAATCCTCCGGTTCCTGGCGCCGCCGCCGGCCGGCCTGGCGCGTGTGTACCTCGCCGGAGCGCGCCGCGACTTGCACGCTGACCCCGCCGGACTCCATCTCGCTCACGGCGGCGAACCGGCGGCCATCCGGCCACGGCTCCGGCGCCGCACGCAGCCGCAGCGGCGTGTCACCATGGCGCAGGATCGGACGGGGCCCGGCCAGCCAGGTGAGATCCAGGACGATGTACACGCCACCGGTTAGCGCGAGGTCCCCCAGCGCGGTGCACGCGGCGGCGAGGGCGAGCACCATGCGGGACGCGCGCCGTCTCGTGAGCACCAGTTCGTGCGATGCCGCCGGATCGTCGGCATCGGGAAAGCGGCAGGCCATGCCAACGATGGCGACGGGCACGGCAGACGTACGTCGCAAGAGTTCAGCTTCCCCCCGAGCGTCCATTTGCTTGCCTGCAGCCCCCCCGAGCTCTCCGGCGGCCGGGACCTTATCGCCGGACCCGCTGGTCAGGAAAGTATGGCAGGAGCAGCAGGCTGCCGCACGCGCATTGACGGGCTGCCGGAAATGTTGTGCCAGGTAACGGGCGCGGAGTATGTAGGTAAATTTACCCCGCAACGGACCTGGGGTACTCGGCCGGTCTGCGGTGCAGGCGACCGGTATGGTTGGGAGATTCTGGGTTCCACTGCGGGTAATGCTCATTGAGCAGCGGCGAGGAGATAAGAAAATCGGCGCTGGCCCTGTTGCAGGCTATGGGGATGTTCCAGACAACGCCGATCCGAAGCAGCGCCTTGACGTCAGTATCATGCGGTTGCGGGCGGAGGGGATCCCAGAAGAAGACGAGCAGGTCGATGCCGCCTTCCGCGATCAGGGCTCCGATCTGCTGGTCTCCGCCCAGCGGGCCGCTCTGGAAGCACGTGATGCCAAGGCCGAGCTCGTCGCGGAGCAGGCGGCCAGTCGTGTCGGTGGCGAACAGTTCGTGGTCGGCGAGCACGTCGCGGTTGTATTCCGCCCACTCACGCAGGTCCCGCTTCTTGTGATCGTGCGCGATCAGCGCGATCCGCCGCCGGGAGGACTGGGTGGAGCGTGCATTCTCGGTGATCATGCTCCTATCCTGCACCATGGATGTTGCGAGACTGGCACGCCAGCGTTATCGGGTCGTGTACAAGGAGTGCATCACGTCGTTACGATGCTTACGATCCGTCCGGGAACGATGACAACGCGCTGGATTTTCACCCCTGCTGTGTAACTGAGGTAATCCGGCTGCGCCGTCAGGATCTCCTGGATTTCATCCTTCCCCGCGCCCGCCGGGACGTGGATCTGGAAGCGCTTCTTCCCGTTGACCTGTACCGGTATCACGACACGGGACTCCGTTGCCAGCTCCTCATCGAACTGCGGGAATGGCTCATACGCCAGCGATTCGGCGTGTCCGGTCCTGGACCACAGTTCCTCCGCGACGTGCGGGGCGAGCGGGGCGACCATCAGTACCAGGGGCTCGGCGAGTGCGCGGGGCATCGAGCCCTCGCGTGAAACCACCCTGCCCGCGAGGGTGTTCAGCTCAATCAGGCGTGCGATCGCCGTGTTGAACCGAAGCTCATCGAAGTCACGGCGCACGATCATGATCGTGCGGTGCAGGTGCCGGTTCATCTCCTCGTCGAGCGGTGTGTCGTCCACAAGCAGCTCGCCCGTTTCCTCGTCGACGATATTGCGCCACAGGCGCTGCAGGAACCGGTAGACGCCCACGATGTCATCGGTCCGCCACGGCCTGTCGCCATCCAGCGGACCCATCGCCATCTCGTACAGCCGCAGCGTGTCGGCACCATAGGCGGCATAGATGTCGTCTGGACTGACGCTGTTCTTCAGGCTCTTGCCCATCTTCCCGGCCCGGCGGTGCACGACCTCGCCATGAAGCATGAACTGGTCGTCGTGCTTCAGCACCACGTCGGCGGCCGGTACGTACATGCCGCGGGAATCGGTAAACGCGTCCGCGAGGATGTAGCCCTGGTTGAACAGGCGCTTGAACGGCTCCTTGGTCGAGACGTATCCGAGGTCGTAGAGGATCTTGTGCCAGAACCGGGCATAGAGCAGGTGCAGGACCGCGTGCTCGACCCCGCCGACATACAGATCCACGCCGCCGTTGCCTGGCGCGATTCCCGGGGTCACCATCCAGTACCGCTCCACCTCCGGATCCACCAGCCGTGAGTCGTTGACGGGATCCAGATAGCGCAGGTAGTACCAGCACGACCCGGCCCACTGAGGCATCGTGTTGAGCTCGCGGCGGTACGGTTTCGGGCCGTCGCCGAGATCCAGTTCGACGGTCACCCAGTCCGCGGCGCGTGCCAGCGGGGGGATGGGCTCGCTGGCTTCATCCTCCAGCGGCCGGGGCCGGAAGTCGGTCATCTCGGGTAGCTGTACCGGCAGCATCTCCTCGCGCAGCGCAAGCGGCAGGCCCTCAGCGTCGTAAACGATCGGGAACGGCTCGCCCCAGTAGCGCTGCCGGGAGAACAGCCAGTCCCGCAGCCGGTAGGAACGCTCCTGCCGCCCGACGCCGCGCTCCGCTAGCCAGCGGATGGCGGCCTCGATCGCCGCCTTCTTGTCCAGGGCCGTGCAGTCGAGCCCGGCAATTCCCAGGTCGAGGTAGCCAACGTCTGCGACGTACGCCTCCGGCCACTTGTCAGCAGGCGTGTCCGCCGGGATTCCGCGGGATTCGAACCACGCCGCCGGCGGCCACAGGACCGCGGGCACGGGCAGCCCGAACCGGCGTGCGAACTCGAGGTCACGCTCATCGTGCGCGGGCACCGCCATGATCGCGCCGGTGCCGTAACCCATGAGCACGTAATCCGCGACGAACACCGGTATAGGCTCGCTGGTCATCGGGTTGATGACGCGGGAACCTGTGAAGACACCCGTCTTCTCGTAGGTATCAGGCGTCCGCTGCCGGTCGCCGAGCCGGGCGGCCATCTCACGGTATGCGCTGATGGCCACCGCGGGTGTCCACTCTGCGGACTGATCCTCCAGGCCCTCCCGGAACCGCCATGCCTCCGGGGTGCCCGCGGGCCAGGCTTCCTTGATCAGACCGTCCACCAGCGGGTGATCAGGGGCGAGAACCATGTAGGTGGCCCCGGGAAGCGTGTCGGGCCGCGTGGTGAACGCCCTGATCTTCGTCTGCGCGGAGCCGGCAACCGCGAAGTCGATGCTGGCGCCGTCGCTCGGCCCGATCCAGTTCCTCTGCATCAGCTTGACCGACTCGGGCCAGTCGAGCAGATCGAGGTCGTCCATCAACCGGTCGGCGTACGCCGTGATCCGCAGCATCCACTGGCGCAGCGGGCGCCGGTAGACAGGGTAGTTGCCGATATCACTCCGGCCATCTGCCGTGACCTCTTCGTTGGCCAGCACCGTGCCAAGTCCAGGACACCAGTTGACGAGTCCCTCCGAGATATAGGCCAGCCGGTAGCTGTCGATAACCTCGCGGCGGTCGCGCCCGGCCAGCTCGCCCCACGGTCTGCCGTCCGGGTTGGCCGGGCTCGCCGGCTCCCGCTGACCTGATTCGAACTCGGCTGCCAGTTCGTCGATTGGCCGGGCACGGCCGGCCTTGTCGTCGAACCAGCTATTGAAGATCTTCAAGAAGATCCACTGCGTCCACCGGTAATAGGAGACATCGGTGGTCGCGAACTCCCGGCGCCTGTCATGACCGAGCCCCAGGCGGCGCAGCTGACGCCGCATATTGGCAATGTTGTTGCGGGTCGTGACCGCCGGGTGCTGGCCGCTGTCGATCGCATACTGCTCGGCTGGCAGGCCGAAGGCGTCATAGCCGAGCGCATGCAGGACGTTGCGGCCGGTCATTCGCAAGTACCGGGCATAGGCGTCTGTGCCTATGTAGCCGAGCGGGTGACCGACATGAAGGCCCGATCCACTTGGGTAGGGGAACATGTCCATCACAAAGAACTTCGGGCGGCCCGCCACCCGTTCAAAGCCCTCGGCCAGTGGGCCGGCTGGGTTCGGCGTGTTGAATGTGCCCTCGGTGTCCCAGCGGTCCTGCCACCGCAGCTCGATCTCATTAGCGGCGCGCGCGTTGTAGCGGAACGGGGGCTGATCGTCGGGACCCGTGCTCGTGACGGCCACGTTGTCGTCCTGCCCGGAACGGTGGGCTCTCTCGCTCATGGGATCCTCACCACGATCGAATCGATCCTATGAAAAAGCCCCTCGCACACGAGGGGCCGCCGCGCAGACTCAGAACGTCAGCGCGGCACGCCAAGAAGCAGCCGAGTGGCTCGCATGCCCTAAGGCTAGCGCAGCGCAGGACCAGTAACGTCCGGCAGCGCCTCCCGGAACGGTCGTTTCCCGCGTGCCGGTCCGCGGGTTGCCCCGGGGGGTCCGGGGGGTTGTCCCCCCGGGCTGGTATTGCGGGCGGCGGTCAAGCTGGCCGTAGGACAGCGAGCAGCGTCCGCTGCCTCGGCCCCGTGACCTGCCGCTCAGACGCGGCGGAGCACGGCGACCACGCGGCCGAGGATCGTGGCGTTGTCACCGGGGATCGGGGCGTAAGCCGGGTTGTGCGGCATGAGCCAGACGTGCCCGTCACTCCGCTTGAACGTCTTCACCGTTGCCTCCCCATCGATCATCGCGGCTACGATGTCGCTGCTTTCCGCGACCGGCTGCTGGCGGACTACCACCCAGTCGCCGTCCGCTATCGCCGCGTTGATCATCGAGTCGCCGACGACCCTGAGCAGGAACAGGGTTCCCTCGCCGACAAGCTGCCTTGGCAGCGGGAAGACATCCTCGATGGCCTCCTCGGCGAGGATCGGGCCGCCCGCGGCGATCCGGCCGACAATGGGCACGTAGGCGGCCTCCTGGGACGGGATATGCACAACGTTCGGCGGGACGTCCTCCGCCCCCTCGCTAGTCGGCGCGGGCTCCGGGCGCACCGCGGGCTGACCGGGCAGCCGGACCTCGACGGTCCGCGGCCGGCCCGCGTCGCGGCGCAGGTAGCCCTTGCTCTGCAATGTGGAGAGCTGGTAAGAGACGCTTGACGTGCTCGTGAGGCCCACGGCCTCGCCGATCTCACGCATGGATGGCGGGTAACCGCGGCGCTGCACGGATTCGCGGATTACCTGAAGCACCTTCCGCTGCCGCCAGGTGAGCACGTGGTTGGGATCAGGTCTGTCCGGCATCTCCGTGACGACAGCGGGGACGCTGCCCTTGGGCTTGCGCCCGGGCCTGCCCCTTTGCCTCGTGGCAGTGCCCGCGCCCTCGGGATCAGCGGACAGGCCTCCCTGCGCGCCGTTGTCTTCTTTACTGCTGTCCATCGGCGGACCTCCAGATCGGGTGGTTGCGTACTGAGCCGACGTTAGCGGTTCCGCTCTCGGATCTCAAACATCTGTTCGACGATTCGGAAAAGTGTCGGACCCATGCGGTAAGACATAGCGTAACGGCGTTCGATCGAACGGGCATGCGATCGAACGGGTGTACGATCGAACTGTCGTTTGATGCAAAGGAGGCCGAGATGAACGCGATGTCGGCAGCGACAGTGCGGCCAGCCGGGGCGGTCCAGCCGCAGCGCACGGTGAATCGGTTGCGGCATACGGCAAAACGGCCGTGTGCCGCCTTGGCCCATAGGCGACCGCAGGCTCAGCTGCTCAAGGGCGGGAGTGCCGGCGCGCTGCGCCTCACCCGGCGAGGGCGCATTGCCCTGGCCGTATTCGCCGCGCTCGTGGCTTCGGCGCTGTGGCTTGCCGCGGCGGGCGGGGCTCAGGCGACGAGCCACGGCGTGTCGCCGCGAACGGCCGAGAAGAACCTTTCCCAGATTGTGGTGCGGCCGGGCGAGACCCTGTGGTCGATAGCGCTGCACGCCGAGCCTGGCGCCGATCCGAGGGTCGTCGTCCAGCGCATTGTCGAGATCAACGCGCTGAGCGGCCAGGTGATCATTCCCGGCCAGCGGATCTGGGTGCCGGACCGCTGACGCGACACGCCGTTACCCATCGTCACGGGTGCGCTCCCGACCGCGGCACCGGCCGATCGTCCTCGACTGGCGACACGCCACGTTCAGTCACCCGTTTGCCCGTCGATCGACTCGCGCATCAGATCGGCGTGCCCGTTGTGTCGCGCGTACTCCTCGATCATGTGCACCAGGACCCACCGTAGTGAAACAGGATCCTGGAGCCCCCAGTCAGCGTGCGTCTCGCTTAGCGCCGCCGCTCGGTCTATATTCCCTCGTCATGGCTGACGTGATTTTCGACCGCATTGCTCCCGTCGTCACCGTGCACGACCTCGACGCTGCCCTGGCGCGATATCGACGACTTGGCTTTGCGACTGAGCTGGACGAGCCCGCGCAGTACGGCTTCGCTGAACGTGGCGGGGTGCAGCTGCATCTGGTCCCAGACGACCCAGACGACCCTGGCGGGACAGGGGGCGTCGTGTACGTCTATGTCTCTGACGCCGATGCCCTGCGCGCCGAGTGGGCATCAACAGGTGTCGAAGGCCGGTTCATGGGGCCGCACGACACACCGTACGGTCTTCGGGAGTTCGTCTACACCGATCCCGACGGCGTCGTGCATCGAGTCGGCTCGCCACTTTGACGCAAGGCCGGTAATGCCCGGGCACCTGACCCGGGACACCCGCACCTCTCTCGAAGCCAACGCGTGGGCGGTCGGGAACTGGATCTGGACCGCCTGGGACTATCTCGGAGAGTCCGGGCTCGGCAAGACACCGGTGGCGCCCGAGGGGACGATCCGCAGCCGGCGAGGTCGTGGTGGAGGCCCAGCGGATCGTCTAGCCGGTCGTCCATTGCTGGTTGGCCTGGCCGTTGCAGGTCCACAGCTCGATCAGGGCACCGTTCGCGGTACTCGCCCCGGACACGTCCAGGCACAGCCCGGACTGCACGCCGGTGATGGTGCCGTTGGAGTTGACGTTCCATTGCTGGTTGGCCTGGCCGCTGCAGGTGAAGATCTGCACCTTGGTGCCGGGAGCGGTCCCGTTGCTCGCGGCATCCAGGCACTCGCTGCCGGAGTACACCGTCAGCGCGTTGGCGGAGGTGTGCGTCCACAGCTGGTTGCCGCCGGCGTTGCAGGTGTAGATCTGCACCTGGGTGCCCGCGGGCGCCTGGGTTGAGGTGGGCTGGGGCACGTCAAGGCACTTGCCGGCACCCACCGCATGCACTTCGCCGCCCACAGAGCCGCCGCCAGAACCGCCACCGCTGGTCCGGATGAGCTGTACCGCGCCGGGGCCGAGGGTGACGGAGTAGGTGCCCGAGATGGTCCCCGTCGACGCGCCGGTCCACAGGTTGGTGGCGGTGACGCTGCCGCTGATCCCCACCGCCGAGAGCGGGACGCTGACGGTCGTCGTGGCGGAGGCGCTGGTGTTGTACAGGGCGATGACATAGTCGCCGTTGCTCTCGCGCTTGCTGAAGACCTGGCCGTTGCCGCTGTCGACGACGCGCCTGGCGGCGGCGCCGTCCTGATCGACGCTTATGACGGCCTGGTTCCTGAGCATCGCCAGGTCAGTCGCGTCGAGACTGGTCATATCGGTGCCGAGGATCAGCGGGGAACCTGCCATGGACCAGAGCGTCATCATGGCCTGCCGCTCGGGCACGGTCAGGCCGTCGTTGCTGCCGTTGCCGACCTCGAGTGAGTCGAAGTCGCCCCAGCCGCCCGGGCCCACGTCCGGCTGCCAGGCGGCGGCGCTGTTGAACCGCAGGGCGACATTGCTCCAGTCGGTCAGCGGATGACGGTTCGGATTCGTGCTCTTTACCGGGACGGACCAGCAGGAGTAGCACTCGATGTCGCCGGTAGTGCGCCAGCCGTTGGCCAGTGAGTGCCAGGTTGAGGCGTCCGCGATCGGCAGGTTGTTGGACAGCTCCAGCCACATCGGCCGGCCGGTCTGCTTGAGTGCGGTGGACCATGCCTGCACGTCGGGGATGTCCGAGGAGCCCACGCCGTCGATCTTGACATAGTCCACGCCCCAGGACGCGAGCTCGTCGGCCCAGGAGTTGATGAAGTCCTGCGCGCCTGGGCTGCTGTAGTTGAGTCCGACCATGTGCCCGCAGTTGTAGTTCGTCTCAGCGGTCGTCGTGGCGATCTCGTCGGCGGTGAAGCTGGTTCCGGCGACGGGGCTGTTGGCTGCCACCGCGTTAGCGGCGATGCCGGGGGTCACGTACATCCCGAACTTCTCGCCCTGAGCGTGGATGTAGTTGCCCAGGACCGCCATGCCAGGAGTCGAGCCGCTGTTGGGGAACTTGCCCGTATCCGTCGCCCACCTGCCGTTGGCGTCGACCTCCGGCCCGTTGGAGTTGCACAGGTAGTAGAAGTCGTCGACATTGAGGTACTGGTAGCCGGCTGCCAGTAGCCCGCTGCTCTTCATCGCGGCGGCCTGTGCCTCGATCTTCGCTGTCGTCGGATCGTCCCCGATGTAGCTCCAGTTGCTCCACCCCATCAGCGGCGTGGCGCCGAGGCTGTTGTTGTTGTCGGCGCTGGCCGGCCCGGCGGTAACCGCCACGCTGGCGGTTGCGAGCCCTGAAGCGGCCGTGCCCAGCGCGAGGGCGAGAATCCGGACGCTGCGCCACCGCGGCGCACTCCTGCCTACGGACATCACTGTCCTCCATTCAGCCAGCACCGTACATGGAAGACTTCGTTGAGTTTTGTGTCAATACCGGTTGAACATGATGTCTGCTGTTTGATCAGGAATCGGCCTGTCAGGCGCATGTGCTCGCCACTATGCCTGTTGTGAAACTTACTCGGGTATCGCATCACTGGCTGTCGGTTATTCGATCAGATTCGCACAGGTATTGACATATTCGGCAACCAGGTTCAGCGTCGAGGACGACTCGTCCGGTCAGCGGGCTCAGCGCGCACGGTTACGGCTACATCAACCTCGATTACCGCTGGGAGGCGTGTAACAGCAACGGCCCGGAGGTCGACGCCAACGGCAGGTGGATCGCCAGCCCCGCCGCGTTCCCGGGCGGGATCGCGGCGGTCGCCGCCCACGTGCACAGCGACGGCCTGAAGTTCGGGATCTATGTCACGCCCGGGATCCCGGCGAACGCCGTGCTGGCGAACACGCCGATCCTGGGACGACTATGACTCACTCGAGGTCGGCAACGGCCTTCCCCGGGACCGCGGAGCAGATCTGGGCCTGCGGCGGCGCGATCAACCAGGAGTTCTCCCCGACCTCCGCCGGGGAGCTGCGCACCATGGGCGCCACCGAATGCCTCGACGCGAACAACAACCAGACGGCGCCGGGCACGAAGGTCCAGCTGTGGCCGTGCAACGGCGGCGCGAACCAGAAGTGGACCGTGGAATCGAACGGGACGATCGTCGGCCAGCAGTCCGGGCTATGCCTGGACGTGGCGGGCGCCAGCACGGCGGCCGGCACCCCGATGGACATCTGGACCTGCAACGGCCAGGCCAACCAGCACTGGTCGTGGGCACTCCGCTGATCTGATCCCGCCCGCACTTCCCGCCGCACCGCGGGATTACTCATCGGGATTACTCACCGGGAATGAGTAGTCGTGCTCAGGCGCGGGCCCGGCCAGCCGCAGATGATGGGGGCACGAGCAGTACACGGGGGTCGCGGCACGCCCCGGGTGGCCACCAGAGCCAGATCAAGCCATCCTTGGCCGGCGTCGCGCACGGAAGTAAGGAGAACGGGGATGGCTCGTTTCATCAAGCGCCTGGTCTGTATCGGCGCGGCGTCGGCGCTCGTGGCCGGCCTGCCCGCCATGGGGGTCGCACAGGCCGCCCGCCGGCTAGTCCAGCCAGCCCGGCTAGTCCAGCCAGCCCGGCTAGTCCAGCCAGCCCGGCTAGTCCAGCCAGCCCGGCTAGCCAGGGCAGGTGAGCTGGCGGTACGCCCGAGCCCGCCCATCGGTGCCGGGAACCACCCCGGCGGTGCGCGGGACCTGTCGGCCGTCTATGCCCGAGCGGCATGGCAGCGGGCAGCGCGGCAGCGGGCGGGGGCGGCGCCGCTCGCGGGGGCGGCGCCGCTCGCGGGCGGGATTCAGGGTGGCCTCACCGGCGTGAAGATCCTCTCGCCTGCCGACGGCTGGGCGGTCGGGTTCTCCTGTGTGCCGGACTGCGGAACCGGGGTCGAGCACACCCTGATCCAGCACTGGAACGGCACCACCTGGTCCAGGGTCGCGAGCGCGGACCGCCACCCTGGCATCGAGGGCCTGTCCTCGGTGAGCGCCGTCTCGGCCAGCGATGCGTGGGCGGTGGGAGGCTACTTCACCAGCGCCGGGAACCTCGACACGCTGATCCTGCACTGGAACGGCACTACCTGGTCCGCGGTCCCCAGCCCGAATCCGGGCGGGGGCTTCACCTACCTCGCCGCGGTGACCGCCGTGTCCGCCACCGATGCCTGGGCGGCGGGGTACGTCTGCGTCCGGCATTGCCAGCTGGACTCCGAGGTCGACCACACGCTGATCCTGCACTGGAACGGCACTACCTGGTCACAGGTCGCCAGCCCGAATCCGGGCGCGAACTACAACGTCCTTAGCGGGGTGACCGCCGTGTCCGCCGCCGATGCCTGGGCGGTGGGAGGCTTCTTCACGAGGGCCGGGATCTTCCGCACGGTGATGCTGCACTGGAACGGCACTGCCTGGTCACGAGTCGCCAGCCCGAATCCGGGCACGGACTACAGTGTCCTTAGCGGGGTGACTGCCGTGTCCGCCACCGATGCCTGGGCGGCGGGGTACTTCTGCGCGCGGCATTGCGCACAGGCCATCGACCACACGCTGATCCTGCACTGGAACGGCACTGCCTGGTCACAAGTCGCCAGCCCGAACCAGGGCAAGGGCGGGAACAACCTGGCCGCCATCGGCGCGAGCTCGGCCACCAATGCCTGGGCGGTAGGGAACTCCTGTGCTAACGCCTGCGACAGCACCCCGCTGATCCTGCGCTGGAACGGCACCACCTGGTCAGTCAGGTAACAGCGGCCACGGCTGGTGCCCAGGCGCCGCCCGGGCACCAGCCGTCCGACACACTGTCAGAAGAGCGCGCCGCCGCTGACGCGCCGCTCGTGGCCGAGCAGGAATCGCTTGCGGTCAAGGCCGCCGCCGTAGCCGGTGAGGCAGCCGGCGGAGCCGATGACGCGATGGCAGGGCACGATGATGCTGACCGGATTCCGGCCGTTGGCCAGGCCGGCCGCCCTCGCGGCACCGGGCTGCCCGATCCGGCAGGCCAGCTCGCCGTAGGAGATCGTCTCGCCGTAGGGGATGTCGCGCAGGGCCGCCCAGACCCTTAGCCGGAACGGCGTGCCCGTCAGGGCGAGCGGCAGGTCGAAGCTGGTGAGCCGTCCGGCGAAGTACGCGCGCAGCTGACTGACCGCCTCGGCGAAGGGGGCGGGGTCGGGCTCGCCAGAGGTCTCGTCAGGAGGCCGGTACCGCTGCTCGTGCATGTAGAGGCTGGCGAGCGTTCCGTTGACCGCCACCAGCGTGAGCGGGCCGACGGGGCTGTCGATGACGGTGTGCGTCCGGTGTTCCGCGATAGCGGGAGCGGTCATCGAAGATCCTTCGCCGGGTTCAGGCGGCGGTAGCCGCGGGCAGCCGGTTGATGGCGTGGTCGCTGGTCGCCCACAGGTACTGGACGGCGTATGCGCGCCAGGGCCGCCAGGCGGTGGCGTGCCGGGTCAGCGCCGCGGGGGTGGCTGGCAGCCCGAGCTGGCGGGCGGCGAGGCGGACCCCGAGGTCGGTAGGCGTGAAGGCGTCAGGGTCACCGAGCGCGCGCATCGCGATGGTCTCGACGGTCCACGGCCCGAGGCCGGGCAGGGCGGCGAGCTGGGCACGGGCCTGCTGCCAGTCGGCGGCGGCGGTGAGGTCGACCGTTCCGTCGGCGACGGCCGTGGCGAGCGCGGTGAGAGCGATGCCGCGGGCGCGGGGGAGGGCGAGCGTGGCCGGGTCAACACCGGCCAGGACAGCCGGGTGGGGGAACAGCCGGGTCAGGCCTCCCGCCGGGTCGGTGACCGGTTCGCCGTGGGTGGCCGCCAGCCGGGCCGCGTGGGTGCGGGCGGCCGCGGTGGAGACCTGCTGGCCGAGTACCGCGCGTACCGCGAACTCCGGCGCGTCGACGGTGCGGGGGACCCTGCGGCCGGGGCTGGCCGCCACGAGCGGAGCGAGCCGCGGGTCACCGTGCAGCGCGGCGTCGACCGCGGCGGGGTCAGCGTCGAGGTCGAGCAGCCGCCTGCACCGGCTGATCGCGGTGGAAAGGTCCCTCAGGTCGGTGAGCGCCAGCTGGCAGCCGATGTGGTCAGGCAGCGGCCGCAGCGCGACAATGCCGTGCCCGTGCGGCAATCGCATGGCGCGGCGGTAGGCGCCGTCACGCCACTCCTCCACGCCGGGAACCGCGGTAGCCGCCAGATGGCCGAACAGGTTGCCGGGGCACAGCGGTGACCGGAACGGCAGCCGCAGCGACAGCACACCGGGGGCCGCCGGGATGGCAGAGCGCGCGGCGCGCCGGCGCAGCTCGGTCGGGGGCAGCGCGAAGACCGCCCGCACGGTGTCGTTGAAGGCCCGGATGCTGGCGAACCCCGCGGCGAGGGCAACGTCGCTCATGGGCAGCGCGGTAGTCTCGATCAGCAGCCTGGCGGCCTGGGCACGCTGAGCCCGGGCGAGCGCGAGCGGGCCGGCCCCGAGCTCGGCGAGCAGCTGCCGCTCCACCTGTCTTGTGCTGTATCCCAGCCGCGCGGCCAGTCCGGGCACGCCTTCGCGGTCGACGACACCGTCGGCGATCAGCCGCATCGCCCTCGCCACCACGTCGGCGCGCTCGTTCCACTGCGGAGATCCCGGGCTGGCATCGGGCCTGCACCGCTTGCACGCACGGAACCCGGCCTGCTGCGCGGCTGCCGCACTGGGGTAGAAGCGCGTGTTCGCGGCCTTGGGCGGCACCACGGGACAGCTCGGCCGGCAGTAGACCCCCGTGGTGAGCACCGCCGTGAAGAACCAGCCGTCGAACCGGGCATCCCTGGACCGCACGGCCCGCAGGCACCGGTCCGCGTCCTCATGCATGGCGATCAGCCTGCCGTCTGGGCATCGCCCTCGTCTAGCGAAAATCCGACATCATGTCAGCAGGGCCGGGGGCCGTTATGCAGCCCTGTGTCCTCTTCGGAAACCCCGCGCCGCCACCCCCACGGCCGCAGGCACGGGCCGGAGGGCCGTAACCGCGAAGCCGTTAGATATGAAGCTCTCGATGTTCAGCTCTCTGACCCGGCGGCCTCTTATCCCTTGACCTGGCCTCTTATCCCTTGACCTGGCGCCCGCCTGTCCACACCCTGGTCACGTGGGCAGGGTCGGCGATCACGGCGATGTCGGCGAGCGGATCGGCGTCCAGGGTGATCACGTCGGCGTCGTATCCGGCCGCGAGCCTGCCGCTGCGCGGGGCCTGCGCGCCCAGGGTGAGCGGTGCCGTCGCGGTGGCCGCCCCGATGGCCTCGACGGGGGTCATGCCGAGCGAGACGAGGTGCCGGAGCTCGCCCCCGTTCTGGCCCCAGGCGTTCGGCAGATCGCTTCCCGTGAGGGCGATATCCGTACCCGCCGCGATCGTGACCCCGCGGGAGTAGGCCCGCTTCACCGCCTCGCTGTGCACGTCCGCGATCTTTACCAGCTTGGCGAGCGCGTAGTCGGGTACGGAGCCCGCGTTCGCCAGCATGTCCTCGATGATCGTCCGCGTCGGGACGAGGATCGCGCCGGTCTCCCGCATCGCGTCGCAGCACTCGTCATCGAGGTAGGTGCCGTGCTCGATGGTGCGGACGCCGGCCCGCAGGGCGGCGATGATCCCTGGCTTGCCGTGACAGTGGGCGGCCACCGCGCGCTCCGCGAGCCCGGCGACCTCGACCACCGCGTGCAGTTCCGCCATGGTGAACTGCTGGTGAACGGGATCATCGATCTCGGAGAGCACGCCGCCTGACGCGCACACCTTGATCACCCTGGCGTTCTGGCGAAGCTGCTCGCGCACCGCGCGCATGCAGTCATCCGCTCCATCCGCGAGCCGCATCGAGCCGCCGAGCCTGGCGTAGTCGCCCATCCAGTGCAGCGGATATGAGTGCAGGTCGGAGTGGCCGCCGGTGGTGCCGATTATCGCGCCCGCCGCGTAGATGGCCGGACCATCAAGCACCCCCTCCGCGACGGCGCGGGCGAGATGGATCCCGAGTCCGCCCACCTCGCGAACCGAGGTGACACCCGCGTCGAGCGCGGCCCGCAGATCGCGTGCGCAGCGGGCCGCCCGCAGCGGCAGCGGCTCGAGCGGCAGCCGCTCCAGGTCGAACGAACGGATGCCGAGGAAGTGCCCATGGCAGTCCCAGAGGCCGGGCATTACGGTAGTGACCTGGTGCAGCGTCGCACCGGGCGTCTCCGGTGCGCCCTCGGCCGGCCCCGCGTAAACGATGCGCGGACCGTCGAGCACCACGACGCCACCGCGGACTGGCTCTCCGGTTCCCGGGATGAGCAGACCCGCTTCGATCCGGTCCATCACGCAATCATTGCGGGTTCGCGGAACCGGATCCAGGATCCAGGGGAGGATACAGTTCAAGGATTCAAGGCAGGATCCGGCCGACGTTCAATGGACCGTCAGCTCCCACACAGGTTGCGGACGGCCAGAACAGGGGATTTCGCCTCTGGCATCTGAGTGTGCGCTGCCGTGAGCGGGCGGTGATGCGCTATACAGGGATCCAGTGCTGCGAGGGAGCGAAATGCGACCTTACGAGAAGTCCAGGCCCGCGAAGCCGGTGCCTCAGGACAGGCTTGCCCGCGTCAGGCATGCGTTCGCGCAGGCACCGCTGCCGGTCAAGCTGATTTCCCTTGCGGCTGTCGTCTTCGTCTGCCTTGTGGCGTCCCCGCTCATCCTGCTCGCGGCGCTCGGCTACGGGATCGTCGCGGTCGTCGAGGCACGACGATCCGCGCTAGCCTCCGCGTCGGTCGCGGCCTGGGGCCTGGCCGCGTTCTCCGTGCTCTCTGGCCAGCACGGAGCCTGGCTCGTCCCGCTGATCGCATTGCCGTTCGCGACCGCCGCCGCCGCCCACAGGGGCGTGCTCGGCCAGTGGTACGTGCCAAGCCGGACCGTGGCCTGGGCGATGCTCTGGGCCGCCCCCGCGGGCGTGCTCGCCCTGCGCCTGTGGCACAGCCAGCCGTTCGTCGGCGTCGCCGCCGCGTGGCTGCTCGCCCTAATCGTGCTCGGCTGGCGGCTGGCCAAGGGGTGGCAGGACGTCCGCATGTACGAACGCCAGCAGGCGCGCGCCACCGCGCATGCCGGGCCTTACACCGGCCGCGGCGCGCCCGCCTCGGCGAACGGACGCGCGGCGCGCGTCCAGGCGGCCGCCGTCGGCTATGCGGGCGACCAGGCCGCCAGGGATCACACGGCCGCCGAGCCGCTGCCGGAGATCACGGTCGAGGAGGCGATGGCCGAGCTCGACAACATGATCGGCCTGACGTCGGTCAAGGACCAGGTCCGCTCGATCGCCGCCTCGATCGAGGCGGCGCGGCGGCGCGCGCTCGCCGGGTACGTGGCGGAGAAGCCGATGCGCCACTTCGTCTTCCTCGGACCGCCCGGCACGGGGAAGACCACGGTGGCACGGGTCGTCGCCAAGATCTTCTACGCCTTCGGGCTGCTCGACAGGCCGGCCGTCGTCGAGGCGCACCGCGCCGACCTTGTCGGCGAATACCTGGGTGCTACCGCGATCAAGACCAACGAGCTCGTGGACTCCGCGCTCGGCGGGGTGCTGTTCATCGACGAGGCGTACTCCCTCGTGAACGAGGGAGACGGGCAGGGCGACAGGTTCGGCAACGAGGCGGTTCAGGCACTGCTGAAGCGGGCCGAGGACGATCGCGAGAACCTCGTCATCATCCTCGCCGGGTACGAGAAGCAGATGGAAACCTTCCTCTCAACGAACCCAGGTCTCGCTTCGAGGTTCGCCACCCGGGTGAAGTTCCCCAGCTACTCGCCGACCGAGCTGCTAGCGCTCGCCGAGTCGGGGATGGAGCGCCGCGGCGAGGTACTCGACCCCGACGCGCGGCCCGTACTGTGGCGGATCTTCGAGAATGTCGGGCGCCGCAGGATCGCCGACGAGCTCGGTAACGGCAGGTTCGTCCGCAGCCTGATCGAGAAATCCGGCCAGGCACGGGATGTGCGGGTGATGTCGGGCACCCCCGAGCCCGCTCCCGCGGACCTGGTGACGATCGAGGGGGGCGACCTGGAGCGCGCGTTCGCCGAGATCACCTTGCGCCTGCGCGGTTACACCGAGACGCCGACGCTGGAGAGCGCGCTTGCCGAGCTGGACGAGCTGATCGGCCTCGAACCGGTCAAGCGGCAGGTGCGGGCGATCGCCGCCCAGCTGCGCGTCGCCCGGCTACGTGACAGGCAGGGCCTGACCAGCCAGCCGCCTGCCAGGCATTTCGTGTTTACCGGGCCGCCCGGCACGGGAAAGACGACGGTCGCGCGGATTCTCGGCCGCATCTTCGCCGCGCTCGGCCTGCTCGTCCGCGCCGAGGTGGTGGAGGCGCAGCGGGCGGACCTCGTCGGCGAGCACCTGGGCTCGACCGCGATCAAGACGAACAAGCTGGTGGACTCCGCGCTCGGCGGGGTGCTCTTCGTCGACGAGGCGTACGCGCTGCACAACGAGGGGTACGCCAGCGGGGACGCGTTTGGCAACGAGGCGGTGCAGACGCTGCTCAAGCGGGCCGAAGACGACCGCGACCGGCTCGTCATCGTGCTGGCCGGCTACCCCGCGGACATGGACCGTTTCCTTCGCAGCAATCCGGGCCTCGCGTCCCGGTTCGCCACCCGGGTGACGTTCCCGAGCTACTCAGCGCAGGACTTGTCGAGGATCACCGTGCTTCTCGCGGAGCAGGCCGGCGACGCGTTCGAGCCGGACGGGGTCCAGATGCTCGACCAGATTTTCGGCCACGCCTGCGAGGAGGGGTGGATCGACGAGCTCGGCAACGGCAGGTTCGCCCGGTCCCTGTTCGAGCGCGCCTGCGCGTGCCGGGACGTGCGGGTGGTGCGACTCGGCGAGATGGCGACGGCTGAGGATCTCACCACCGTGACCGCCAGCGACCTGCAGTCCGCCTATCACGAGCTAACCGCCGGACGCCTCTAATTTTTCAGCCGAACGGGCTCGCGCAGTCGTGGCACCTTGCGGCCCCGGATCCCGAACTACAGCAGTGGTCCATTCACAGAGTCTGGTGTGTGTCGATGGACCATTGCTGTAGTTCGCGAGCATTGGCCGACGCGGGCACTCTAAGGCATGAATGGTGAAATATCCGGATTTAGGGGGTGGGGGGCGGCAGTAAGGGCGTGCGGGGGGGTGGCGGGCGGATGATTATGGGGGTCCGGGTCATCGGCGGGTGAGGCGGAAGCGGTGGCACCTTGCGGCCCCCGGATCCCGAACTACAGCAGTGGTCCATTCACAGAGTCTGGTGTGTGTCGATGGACCATTGCTGTAGTTCGCGAGCATTGGCCGACGCGGGCACTCCAAGGCATGAATGGTGAAATATCCGGATTTAGGCGATAAAATAGGAGCTGAGCGGCACTTTGGTGCTGTTGGGGGTGGTGTGAAAGTGCCGTTCAGGTGGTTGGGTGGGCTTCAAGGTGCCGTTCAGGCGGTCGGGTGGGCTTCAAGGTGCCGTTCAGGTGGTTGGGGGGTGGCGATCATGGAGGCTTGTGCCTCGCATGGCCCGGAAGCGGACGGGGTCGCCGGGGCGTAGCTGGGCGGCGGGGCCGATATCGGCGGATGCGATGACGGCGATGACCGGGTAGCCGCCGGTGACCGGGTGATCGGCCAGGAAAAGGATCGGCCTGCCGTCAGGGGGGACCTGCAGCGCCCCGGTTACCATGCCCTCGCTTGGCAGCTCGCCGTCGCGGCAACGAGGGATGGCAGGGCCGTCCAGCCGTAGGCCTGCCCTGTCGCTCGCCGCGGTCACCTGGTAGGGCGCCCCGCAGAGGATGCCGAGCGCCTCCTTGCCGAACCAGTCCTCCCGCGGTCCAGGCAGCACCCGCAGCTCGGTGCCGCCGGGTGAAGCGGACGGCATGGCCGGCAGCGGCGCAAGGTCGGCCGCGATGTCCCGGCAGCCGGCGGCGCTCGCGAGGGGCAGCAGGTCGCCGGGGCGCAGCGGCGCGGGACCCAGGCCGGAGAGCGCATCGGACGAGCGGCTGCCAAGCACGGGCGGCACGCCGATCCCGCCGCGCACCGCGACGTAGCCGCGCAGCCCCGCGACAGGGACAGCCACGGTCAGCTCCCCGCCATCGGGAACATAGAACGGCGCGTCCAGGCCGACAACTCTTACCCGAGCGGGGCCGGCCTGAGGGTCACCGGCCCGGGGGTCACCGGCACGGGGGGTGTCGGCCGGGGGGGACGACACCCTTACGGTGGACCGCGCGCCCGTCACCGCGATCCAGGCACCCGCCCCGAACCGCAGCACCGCACCGCCGAGTGTCAGCTCGATCCCTGCCGCGCCCTCCGGGTTGCCGACGAGCCGGTTGGCGAGCCGCAGGCTCGCGGCGTCCGCGGCACCAGAACGCGGCACCCCCAGATGCCCGTATCCGGGACGCCCGAGATCCTGAACTGTCGCAAGCACCCCTGCCCTGATCACCTCGATCCCGGCAGCCTCCCGCCCCCCCGCCAGACTCCCTCGACCCTCGGATCCCTGTTGCCAGGACCCCGTTGGGGCGGGGGTTGCGGGGGTGCTGGCCTGGTGTATGGGGGGGTCGGGGGGGCTGGGCTGGGCTGACGGGATGGGCGAGTCCGTTGGGGCGGGGGTCGGTGGGGTTGGCGCGGGTGGCGGGAAGGCGGAGGGCGGCGCTGGCAGGGCGCTCACGGGGCGGAAGCGGACCCGCATGCCGGGGGCGAGCAGCGCGGGCGGCTCACGCGCCGGGTCCCACAATCGCGCGGGGGAACGGCCGAGCAGCCGCCAGCCGCCGGGCGACGCGGACGGGTATACGGCGGCGAACGGGCCGGCGATCGCCACGGATCCCGCCGGCACCCGGATCCTGGGCGCCGCGAGCCGTGGCAGGTGCAGCGCGGGGTCGAGCCCCGTCAGGTAGCCGAAGCCGGGCGAGAAGCCCAGCCAGCCAACGGTGTACTCGGCCGCCGAGTGCCTGGCGATGACATCCGCCACGGTCAGCCCGGCCAGCCGAGCCACCTCCGCGAGATCAGGCCCGTCATACGAGACAGGGATCTCCGTCACTGGCGTGCGGGCAGCCGCGGGATGCTCGTGCGGCATCAGCCCCCGCGGTGCCTGCCTGGGGGTGCGACCCCCCACGACCCCCCGCGGTGCCTGCCTGGGGGTGCGACCCCCCAAGACCCCCCGCGGTATCTGCCTGGGGGTGCGACGCTTCGCGCCCCCCAAGACCCCCCGCAGCCGGGCGGCGAGTGCGCCGAGCTCCCAGCTCCCCGGCTCGGTGACGACGAGCACGGTGCCCGCTCCCGGGATGATGTCGGCGACACCCCGTATCCGTTCGGTAGCGATGGCTGAAGTGAGCCCGTGCACGACCGACAGGTCCTCCGCCTCGATCAGCAGTGCCGCGTCGCCCGCCGCCCTGATGACCGTCATGCGAACGGTGCCACCCGCACCCCGGCCGCCGCCAGCGCCTCGCGCACCGCACGGGCAAGTGCGACCGCCCCCGGAGTGTCGCCATGGAGGCATACCGAACGGGACATGATGGCTGCCTCCCTGCCGTCAGCCGTCGGCACGGGGCGGCCGGTCGCCATCGCCACCGCGCGCGCCGCGACCTGCCCCGCGTCGGTCAGCACGGCGCCGGGCTCGCGGCGCGAGACGAGCGTGCCGTCAGCGTGGTAGGCGCGGTCGGCGAAGCCCTCGGCGACGACGGTCAGCCCGGCGTCGGCGGCCGCCCTGGCGGTCGCGCAGCCAGGCAGGGTGAGCACCGTGAGCGCCGGGTCGTAGGCGGCGACCGCGGCGGCCACCGCCGCTGCCTGCACCGGGTCGCGGGCGGCGCGGTTGTACAGCGCGCCGTGCGGCTTGACGTACCGGACGCGGCCCCCCGCGGCGCGGGCGATCCCGTCGAGCGCCGCGATCTGGTAAAGCAGCTCCGCGGTCAGCTCGTCCGGCGGCACGTCCATCTCCCTGCGGCCGAACCCCGCGAGGTCGCGGTAGGACACCTGCGCGCCGATGGACACCCCGCGCGTGACCGCGGTGCCGCAGGCGCGCCGCATGGTCAGCGGGTCGCCGGCGTGGAAGCCGCAGGCGATGTTCGCGCTCGTCACGATGGACAGCAGCGCGTCGTCGTCACCGAGCCGCCATACCCCGAAACCCTCGCCGAGGTCGGCGTTGAGGTCGATGACGGGCTGGTGATCGCTCACCTGTTCTCTTCCGAGGGCAGATCGCGGAGCATGGCCGCGATGTCGCGGGAGTCCTCGCCTGCGGCCTCGATCACGTCCATCAGCGTGTGCAGCACGGCATGCCTGTCCTGGCCGGCGTCGAGGAGGCGCTGCGCGGCGTCCCAGAGTTCCGGCGGATCACCTAGCCAGAGCCGGTCGGCGAGCGCCAGGTGCCGGTCGATGTGCCGGTCGGCGGCCGGCCTGCCCGCCCCGGCGTCGTGGTCGGCGGCGAGCAGCGTCCGCCGGTCCGCCCGGTCCGCCGGGTCGAGGGAACTCAGGTTGACGCCGCCGTGCCAGCCGAGCAGCAGCGGGAACGCGAACGCGCGCCTGGCGAGCGCCTCGAGGTCGCCGTCCGGCAGCAGCCGGTCCACCAGTTCCGCGTCCAGGCCGAACTCGGTCGGGTCGCGGTAGACCTGGGCGAACGTTCCCATGATGTCGAACACCGCGTCGAGCGTCTCGGCGATGGCCTGCTCGGCGAGCCCGCGGCGCCTGCCCGCCCAGCGCACCCAGGCGGCGAGCACATGCGGTATCGCTTCCTGCTCCGCGCGGGACAGCATGACCTTGCGCGGCAGCCAGTCGAGCAGGAACGTCTCCGCCTTGACCGGGCTCATCCGCAGCGGCCGCCCGAAATCCTTGTCGCAGCCGTAATCGATGATGTGATCGGCGCAGCGGCTGGCCGCCGTCCTGTCGGACAGGTCCTCGGCCTCGTCGGAGGCGAGGAACTCCGCGGCGATCATCGCCCTGCGGTCCCTGCTCCACGGCCGCCGCCTCGCGGGGGCTCCTTCCCTGCCAGGGGGGCCGGGAACCGACGCGCGGCCGGCGCCGTCCCTCGCGGGCGGCAGCGTGCGGATCCGCGCCCTGATGAACGCGTGATACGACGGGAACGACTCGCTGACCGGAGGATCGGTCACCGCGTCGGTAACCTCGAGCGCGGTCTCGAGCAGCCGCCGGGCCTGCGGGGGATCGAGCGAGGCGAACGTGCTCTCGGCGGGATGGCCGCTCGCCTGCCTGCCGCGCTCGAGCAGCTTCCCGACCTGTGAGGTGACCCAGCCGTCGCGTACCATCCCGCCGACGTTGTAGTCCACCACCACCACGAGGGCGTGCGGCTCGTCGCCCGCGTAGCTGAAGACGCAGACGACCTCGTCCCTGTCGCCGTAGGCATCGGAGTTGAGATAGCAGTCGCCCGCCGCTACCGCCCCGACATGCTCTGCCCATCCGGGCCGCGCCACGCCGCGCTCCATCAGCACGAGCGCGGCCTGCTCCGCCCTGGCCGCCTGCCGTGGCGTGCCGAGGCAGGCGATGCCGGAAAGCAGGGCCAGTGCCGCGGGGCTGCCCTGCCGCGCGGCGTACTCGACGAGGCCCTCGCCGATGAGCTGCTCCAGCCCGTCATCGCTGCCCAGGGTGCTCATGGTGCCCGCGGCGCCTGGGGTGCCGTGCCGTGGCCGCTGCTCCATTGCCATCCCCCACCACGTGCCGAGCAGCTCGCTCACCATGAGCTCGGCATCGAGCGGGTTGCGCACGGCCAGCAGTTCCCGCGCGGCGCGCAGCATCTCCGCGAAGAGTACGTTCGGCGGCGGCGCGGGCGAGCCGTGCTGCCGGTGGCCACGGCCCTTCCCCCCGGGGGACTGGCTGCGTCGTCGGCTCTGCGGGCTCACCTGGACAGCTTCTCAGATCCGCACGCGCCCATGCCACGTCACGACGTGATAGCTCGATGTAGTTTGGGCCGATCTGGTCATGCGCCCGGCTTGTGCTGGGTTCAGCGGCCCCATTGCCGGGACGCGTGCCGTTGCCCTCTGTTGCCGCCGTCGGCTCGCTGGCAGAATGAGCCGGAAGTACGAGGGGGCACGGGTGAGCCGCCATCCGGTTTCTGACCCGTGCTCCGCTCATCCGCGCCATGGAGGAGTTCCGGACACGCCCTTACACCGTGGCAGGCGCGCCAGCTGACAATTGCCCTGTCGCGGCCTGGACGGCTGACCTCGGCGGTACCGGGATTGTGGGAGGCTTGGCGAGATGGCTGTTCAGATGAGGGTCGCGTCTTGGGGACGAGAAGATGAGCAGGGAGCGGTCCGGTGATTCCCCGTCGCGTTGCGTTGGCCGCTAGCCTGCTCATGTCCCCTGCCACCAGGAAGGAGCCGTCCATGGCAGGCGCCTGCACGGGACGAGGGTGCGCGCGGTGAGCACCGATACGTCCGTGCCGCAGCCACGGGTGTCCAGCCTGGATGTACCCGATTCCGCGCTGCTTTCCACTCTGCTGCGGGAAGCGCCGATCGGGTTCGCGTTCTTCGGTCCTGACCGGCGCTTCCGCCGGGTCAACGGTACCCTGGCGCGGCTGCAAGGGCTCGGCCATGCGGAGCACCTGGGGCGGCTGCCCTCGGAAGTCTGGCCGTCCGAGCTCGCCGAGCGGGTGGAGTCCGCCGTGCGGCAGGTTCTTGCCGAGGATCAGCCCATCTTCGAGGCAGACCAGCCCATCGTCACGACCGCGCGGTCGTCCGCGGGCGACCAGGGACTGCCGGGGTCACTGCCCGCCGCCCGGATCGGGGAGGCCGGCCCGCAGGTGCGGCACTGGGCTTTCTCCTGGTTCCCTTCCCATGACACGGAAGGGAGCACGACGGGAGTCGTGCTGATCGCCGTCGACATCACCGACAGGCAGAATTCCGAGGAAGCGGTCCGGCGCAGCGAGGAACGCTACCGGTCGCTGGTACGGGCGGGTGCCCAGGTGGTGTGGGTGACGACGCCCTCGGGTGAGATCGCGGAGGATTCCCCTGAATGGCGGTGGATTACCGGGCAGTCGGTCGAGGAGTACCTCGGCAGCGGCTGGCTTGACGCGATCCATCCGGAGGACCGCGACCGGGTGGAGCGCGGCTGGCGGGAGTGCGTGCGCACGGGGAAGGTGTTCGACGACCGCTACAAGGTGCGCACCAAGGCAGGCTCGTACCGGCATTACGACGTCCGCGCCGTGCCCATCGAGCGGGACGGGAAGATCATCGAATGGGTGGGGGCGAGCACCGACGTCACCGGCCAGCGTGAGGCCGAGGAGATGCGCGGCCGGCTGACCGAGCAGCTGTCCGCGGCGGCGCTGCGCACGGCCAGGCTGCAGCAGGCTACGTCGATGCTCGCGGAGGCGCTGACGGTCGAGCAGGTCGTCGAGGTGATCACGGAGGTGGGACGGTCGGCGATCGGCGCCGAGCGGTCGGCTGTCGCGCTGCTCGACCCGGAGCGGCTGCGGCTGCGGACCGTTAACGCGGGCGGGCTGCCGGACAGCCCCGGTGCTCCCGGCGCCGATATCACCCTGGACACGCCGGGCGTGACGACCAAGGCAATCGCCACCCGCCGCCCGTTGCTGATCGAGGACCCGGATAGCCTGCGCAGGCATTTCGAGGGTGACGCGGACATGGAGCTCTTCCTCGAGCACAGCGACGAGCGGGCCTGGGTAGGGCTGCCGCTGCTCGCCGCCGGGGCGCCGCTCGGCGCGCTCAGGTTCTCGTTCACCCGGCCGAGGCGGATAACCGATGAGGAGCGGGTATTCCTCGAGGCGCTCGCCGGGCAGTGCGCCCTCGCGGTGGAGCGGGCCGCCCTGTTCGAGCGCGAGCACACCACGGCAGAGACGCTGCAGCGCAGCCTGCTTCCCGACCGGCTGCCGAGCGTGCCCGGGATGATCATGGCGGCGAGGTACCTGCCTGTCACGAGGAACATGGAGATCGGCGGTGACTGGTACGACGCCTTCCGGCTGCCGGACGGGCGGCTCGCCGTCGCGGCCGGCGACGTCATGGGCAAGGGGCTGACGGCAGCGGCCGGGATGGGCCGGGTGCGCAATGCCCTCCGCGCGCTCGCACTGACCGATCCGAGGCCGGCGGCGGTCCTCGCCGGGCTCGACCGCCTGTTCACCGCCACCGAGCTTGACGAGCAGGTGACGACGGTCGCGTACCTGGTCGTCGACCCGGTCACGGGGGAAGGGCAAGCCGGGAACGCCGGCCACCTGCCGCCGCTGCTGCTTTCCGTCAACTCCCCGCCGCGGCTCGATCCGACCGAGGCAGGGACGCCGCTGGGCTGGGCAAGCCCGCGGCAGCAGCACGCGTTCAGGCTGCCGCCTGGTAACACCGCCGTGCTTTACTCCGATGGGCTTGTGGAGAACCGCAGGCGCGGCCTGGATGCAGGCCTCGATGAGCTCGTGGCTGTCGCGGCCCAGGCTCCAGCGGGCGTTGCCGGGAATCCCGACAGGCTTCTGGAGTACCTGGTTGACCGGATGCTCGCTGGTCACGAGCAGGATGACGATGTGACCGTGCTCGTGCTGCACGTACCTGAGCGTGATGGGGGAGGCGGCGTATGAGGGCCAGGCTCTGCCTGGGATTTGGACAAGTCACCCCCGGATGCCACCTAAGGTGGTGGGGAGAAGACAGGCAGGCCCGATCCGCGCAGAGCCGGGGCACGGAACCTGCCCGCAGGCACGGCCAGAGCAAGCCGGTCCTCCCAGTAGGGTCCGTTTCTCGCTATACGTATGCAGGAGAGGTGTCTGTGTCCCCTGCCAGTGCCAGTACTGCCAGCCGGGCGCCGCGTTCGGCACGGCAGGCCGCCACTCACCAAAGGAAGCGGCAGGCCGCCATCCAGCGAAGGAAGGGGTGACCATGGTGGTAAGCGCTGCCAATTCCGCAGCGCGGAAGCGGTCCAGGCCGTCAGGCCAGGACAGGCGGCCGGCGGCACAGCAGCCCGCGGAGCGTCGCGGATCAGCAGCGACGGGTGATGAGCAGGCTGACACAGCGGTCGCGCTCATGGCTGACGGGGCGGCGGGCGAGCGCGCGGGCAGGACGAGCGCGGTCGGCCAGGGCAGCCGGGCAGCCGGTGGCCGGGCACGCAGAGGGCAGAAGCCCGAGCGGGAGCCCGAGGCTGGTCCCCGGCCGGGCGCAGGGCCTGGGCGCCAGGCCGGCCCGCGGGACAAGTCCGGTGATGGGGCCGGCTCACCTGGCCTGCCAGGGGATGCGGGCGAGTGGCCGGCCGACGCGCCCGCCGGGAAGCTCGCCGCGGACGACCTCGAGGATGCGGACGGCCTGGAAGACGCTGTCGACCTGGAGGACTTCGACGACCTCGCCGTCGAGGATGTGCCCGGTGAGGCGGAGCTTGACGAGGCGCTTGCCGACGTGGAGCTTGACGTCGCCGAGGCCGTGGACGGATCCCCCGGCGACGAGCCGGAAGCCGCCGACGACTTCGCCGCGCCGGCCGCCGCCGCCGCGGCGGTCGTTGTCGCCGACCCGGCAGGGACCGCGAGGCCGCAGGGAACGACCGAAGGGGGAGACGACGAGACTTTCGTCTTCGGCGACGACGACGATGACCTGCCCGCGGCTCAGGTCGCCGCGGCGGGTGCCACCGCGGACCCGGTCAAGGACTACCTGAAGCAGATCGGCAAGGTACCGCTCCTCAACGCCGAGCAAGAGGTCGAGCTGGCCAAGCGGATCGAGGCCGGGCTGTTCGCCGAGGAAAAGCTCGCCGAGGGCGGCCACCAGCTGCGCCCGGATCAGCGATTCGACCTCGAGTGGATCGCCGAGGACGGGCGGCGGGCCAAGAACCACCTGCTCGAGGCCAACCTGCGCCTGGTCGTCTCGCTCGCCAAGCGTTACACAGGGCGCGGCATGCTCTTCCTCGACCTGATCCAGGAAGGCAACCTCGGCCTGATCCGCGCCGTGGAGAAGTTCGACTACACCAAGGGGTACAAGTTCTCCACCTACGCGACGTGGTGGATCAGGCAGGCCATCACGCGGGCGATGGCGGACCAGGCGCGGACGATCCGCATCCCCGTGCACATGGTGGAGGTCATCAACAAGCTCGCCCGGGTGCAGCGCCAGATGCTGCAGGACCTGGGCAGGGAGCCGACGCCTGAGGAGCTCGCGGCCGAACTGGATATGACCCCCGAGAAGGTCATTGAGGTCCAGAAATACGGCAGGGAGCCCATCTCGCTGCACACTCCGCTCGGTGAGGACGGCGACAGCGAGTTCGGTGACCTGATCGAGGACTCCGAGGCGATCCAGCCAGGGGAGGCGGTCAGCTTCACGCTGCTTCAGGAGCAGCTTCACTCGGTGCTCGACACCCTGTCAGAACGAGAGGCGGGGGTGGTGTCCATGCGGTTCGGGCTCACCGACGGGCAGCCCAAGACCCTTGACGAGATTGGCAAGGTGTACGGCGTGACCAGGGAGCGTATCCGGCAGATCGAGTCCAAGACCATGTCGAAACTACGTCACCCGTCACGCTCCCAGGTCCTCCGGGACTACCTCGACTAACGGGGTGGGCTCTGGGCGCCGGTCAGCGTAGCTGCGGTGCCCGGCGGAGAAAACCGAACGCCGGGCACCGCAGCTACGCCTCCCGCGCCGGGTCACTTAGCCACTCGGTGGGGCCACTAAGAACGCATGCATCTGGCGAGACTCCCGCCAGCCAGACCGAGTCTTGCCGGGGAGTGTGGCGGCTGTTTGCGGTACTTCTGGCAGCCCTGGGGGCCCTACGGGCCACAGAAAGCCGGCAGCGGGAAACTGCCACCCGCGGTGTGCATCAGCCTGTCAGGTACCCCTTGTCAGTTAGCTGTCTCCCGCTGTGGCTGTGACAAGCGCTGTGTCTCGTCCTGGATCTCGACTGCGACCTTGGCTAGTGCGTCAGCATGCTGGCGGCCATGGTGGGCGCAGAAGAGAAGCTCCCGTGCATTCGGGAGCATGACGCGGACATACGCTTGGGCGCCGCAGCGGTCACACAGGTCCGTAGCGTTCATCGGCTTGGTGGGGGCTAGAGCTCCGGTCAACGTCGCCTTCCTCGCCTTGGGCCTCCGGCTTTCTCACATCCGTCTGGCGCCAGTCATCCGCGATGATGTTCTCTCAGGAGAGCACAACACCATGCTGCCCGTCTGCGTTCCCGGCGCGGCTTCTCGTACGCCAACAGCGAAAGCGGCTAATCTGCGGCTAGAGTCCGGCTGGGAAGCCGCTGCCACGAAGGAGATCCCCCTGTGACCGCCCTCACCGCTGCCCCCGCGGGCGCATCCGCGTCCCGGGAGTCCCCGGGAGCCGACGGATATACCGCGCGTCACCTCTCCGTCCTCGAGGGGCTCGACGCGGTGCGCAAGCGCCCGGGGATGTACATCGGCTCCACCGACAGCCGGGGCCTGCTGCACTGCCTGTGGGAAATCTTCGACAACTCGGTGGACGAGGCGCTCGCTGGCTACGGCTCGCGCATCGATGTCGTGCTGCACGCCGACTCCTCTGCCGAGGTGCGTGACACCGGCCGCGGGATCCCTGTCGACGTGGAGCCGAAGACCAAGCTGACCGGGGTCGAGCTCGTCATGACCCGGCTGCACGCGGGCGGCAAGTTCGGTGGCGGCTCCTACACGGCGTCCGGCGGACTGCACGGCGTCGGCGCATCCGTGGTGAACGCGCTGGCCGCACGGCTTGACGTCGAGGTCGACAGGGACGCGCGCACCTGGGCGGCGAGTTTCCGCCGCGGCGTGCCGGGGAACTTCGGCGGGCAGGGGCCGCAGGCGCCCTTCACGGCCGGGCGCGGGCTGCGCGAGCTGCGCCGGGTGGCGAAGCGGGTGACGGGGACCAGGACCCGGTTCTGGCCCGATCATCAGGTCTTCCTGCGTGACGCCCAGATCAGCTTCGACGTGGTCGCCGAGCGCGCCAGGCAGACCGCGTACCTGGTGCCAGGGCTCACCATCTCCGTGCGGGACGAGCGTTCCGAGGCTGAGGCGGAGTTTCGCTTCGACGGCGGGATCAGCGAGTTCTGCGCCCACCTGGCCTCGGGCGAGCCGGTGACCGAGGTGCTGCGGCTGACGGGCTCGGGACGCTTCACAGAGACCGTGCCCGTTCTCGACGAGCAGGGCCACATGACGCCAGCCGACGTGGAGCGGGAACTCGCCGTTGACGTGGCCGTCCAGTGGGACGGCGGATACGAGACCGTGACCCGGTCGTTCGTCAACGTGATCGCCACGCCTAAGGGAGGCACGCATGTCTCCGGTTTCGACCGGGCGATCGTGCGGACGCTGAACGATCAGCTGCGGGCCGCCCGGCTGCTCAAGAACGGTGACGAGCCTGTCACCAAGGAAGACGTGCTCGAGGGCCTCACCGCCGTCGTGGCGGTGCGCCTGCCGGAGCCGCAGTTCGAGGGGCAGACCAAGGAGGTGCTCGGCACTCCGGCCGCCTCCCGGATCGTGGCACAGGTGGTGAGCAGCGAGCTGAAAGCCTTCTTCGAGGCCAGAGGGCGCGGCAGCAAGCAGCAGGCACGGGCGCTGCTCGAGAAGATCGCGTCAGCGGCGCGGGCGCGCATCGCCGCCCGCGAGCACAGGGAGAATCAGCGCCGCAAGTCCGCGCTCGCCAGCTCGGCGCTGCCGGCCAAGCTCGTCGACTGCCGGTCCGCGGATGATCGCAGCGAGCTGTTCATCGTCGAGGGCGATTCGGCGCTCGGCACGGCCAAGCTGGCGAGGGATTCCGAGTTCCAGGCGCTGCTGCCCATCCGGGGCAAGATCCTTAACGTGCAGAAGGCGTCCCTCGCCGACATGCTCAAGAACGCCGAGTGCGCGGCGATCATCCAGGTGATAGGGGCTGGCTCGGGCGCGGCGTTCGACCTCGACTCCGCCCGGTACCAGCGGGTGATCCTCATGTCTGACGCGGACGTGGACGGCGCGCACATCAGGACCCTGCTGCTGACGCTCTTCCACCGCTACCTGTGGCCAATGCTCGACGAGGGGCGCGTGTTCGCCGCCGTGCCGCCGCTGCACCGTATCGAGCTGTCCAGCCCGCGCAAGGGCCAGCAGAAGTATCGTTATACGTACTCGGACGCGGAGCTGCGCCGCACCCTGCTGGAATTCGAGCGCAGGAGCCAGCGCTGGAAGGAGCCGGTGCAGCGGTACAAGGGCCTGGGCGAGATGGATGCCGGCCAGCTCGCCGAGACCACGATGGACCCGCGGCACCGCACCCTGCGCCGTATCCGGATCGAGGACGCTGCCGCCGCGGTCAGCATATTCGACCTGCTCATGGGCACCGACGTCGCGCCCCGCCGCGACTTCATCGTAGGCGGCGCTGCCGAGCTCGATCCCTCCCGGATCGACACCTGACCCCGGCGGATCAGAGCCGTCAGAGAAGTGATAGCACCTTGAGAGGCAAGCGCGAGGCGATCACGTCGAAGTCGGCGTCGGAGTGCACCACGGTTGCGTCCCGTCGCATGGCTACCGCCGCTATCAGGCAGTCCACCAGGCTCCGGACCGTCAGGCCGCTGTACCGCAGCAGCTTGTAGATCGCGGCCGCCTCGGGGTAGTCGCACACCGCCTCGACCGCCATCAGCGGCAGCGCGCTTGTCATGGCACTCAGCCCGCGGAAGTCACGCGCGCCGCGTGCGCCAGCCAGCAGCTCCATGATTACCGGCTCAGTGATAGCGACTGATCCGGGGGCGTGCACCAGGCGGGTGACTTCCGAGTCCGCCCTGCTGCCCGTGCGCCGCAGGTACTCGATCCATGCCGAGCTGTCGATGAGATACACCGGTCACCAGGCGTCTACCTTCGACCGGCGCATCTCCGCCAGGTCACCTTCCCAGCCCATCCCGTGGAAACTGAGTAGGAACTCCGTGGTCAGTGGCGCGCCGACCAGCTGGTGCAGTGCGAGATCCACCGCTTCCTTCTTGGTCTTGAGGCCGTAGCGCTGCATCGCCGCGCCGACGAGGTCGTCGTCGATATCGATGTTCGTACGTGTCATACACCAACGATACACCTCACGAGAAGTGATGTCCTGACTTCGATGCGTGCCAGGAGTGGCCTGTCGCCTCGTCGACGGCAGTCGGCTGCACGAGAGCGGGCGTCGCCAGCGCATGGTCGTCTATCGTCGGCTAACGATGAATGTGCTTCAGAGTGTCACGATCCGGCCCATGCGGGCCGCCGACGCCGGTCAGGTCCTGGCGATCTACCAGGCTGGCCTCGACACCGGCGAGGCCAGCTTCGAGACTGCGGCGCCCGGCTGGGACGCGTTCGATGCCGCGAAGCTGCCGCGGCACCGGTACGTCGCGATCGGCGCGGGTGCGGGCACGGTCGGTGAGGGCGGCGGCGAGGTGCTCGGCTGGGTCGCTGTCAGTCTCGTCTCCGGCCGGTGCGTGTACTCGGGCGTTGTCGAGCACTCGGTCTACGTCAGCCCGGGCGCCCGGGGCCGCGGGATCGGCGCGGCGCTGCTCCGCGCTCTGATCGCGTCCACCGAAGCCGCCGGGATCTGGACCATTCAGTCCGGTATCTTCCCCAGCAATACCGTCAGCCTCCGGTTGCACGAAGCTGCCGGGTTCCGCGTCGTCGGCACCCGCGAACGCATCGGACGCCACCACGACGGCTGGCGCGACGTCATCCTCATCGAACGCCGCAGCACCACCGCAGGGTCCGGCTGAAGACGACGCCCAACTGGTCCGGCGCCCACGATTATGCCGAACGCGAGCGCGGTGACCCCTCCAGCACGCGCGAGTCCTGCCCAGGCAATAGTGTGGATGCCGCGCTGGTGTAGCTGGAACTGCTCTGGCGAGGCATCCACACTATTGCTCGCCGCGGCACTCTCCTGCGCTCCCCCCTCACGGAGCCACCACCAGCGTCCGCCCTAGGAACGGCATCTTCCCCGGGACCGTGCTCGTCAACGGCTTCGCCGTCGGCATGTGGAAAATCGCCCGGTCCCGTGGCACCGCGGGGCTGATCATCGAGCTGTTCGGGCCCGTCCGCGCGCACGAGCGCGACGCCGTCACGCGCGAAGGCGAACGCCTGCTCGCCTTCGCGGCACCGGACGCCCCTGATCACGACATCCGGTTCGCGCCCATCGCCTGACCAGGCCGCTGACTTTCGCGGGGGGCTTTGGGGGGTCGCCCCCCCAGGCCAGCACCGCGCCGTGCCCGGGCGGGCGGCTTGCCGCCGCGCCCGGGGCGGTCACGAGAGTCAGGGGATCCGCCACTGCTGGTTGGTACCGCCGTTGCAGGTCCAGATTTCCAGCTGGGTGCCGTTGGTGGTATTGGCTGCCGGGTCGTCAAGGCACTTGCCCGACACCGGGTTCACCAGGGTGCCGCTCGCCGCCTGCCACTGCTGGTTGGCTCCGCCGTTGCAGGTCCACAGCTCGACGAGCGCTCCGTTGGCCGTGCTGGCGCCGGTGATGTCCAGGCAGCCGCCGTTGATGCGGATCGTGCCATCACCCGGGATGGTCCAGTTCTGCGAGGCGCCGCCGTTGCAGTCCCACATCTGAGCCTTCGTGCCGTTGGCGCTCGAGTTGCCGTTGTCGTCAACGCACTTGGCGGTGTTGACGCCCGCGACGATCGGACCCGTGACGCTGCCACCGCCTGAGCCGGGTGTGACGGACAGGTTGTCGAACTGGTCGGTCTGGTAGCCGCTGGTGCCGAGCCCGATCATGCCAGAGAGGTAGGTGCTGTCGGTGGCGGTGCCGACGGTGGTGCCGTCGATCGCCGCGGTGATCGTGGCGCCGTTGAAGGTCAGCGCCAGGTGATGCCAGGTGCCAGTGCCGAGCGCGGCCACGGTGCCGCTTGCGAGCGTGGTGAGCGTGTGGCTGGTGTTGTTGCGCACGATCGACCAGGCGCCGGTGTTGCTGGCCTGCAGGTAATACTCGTTGATGCCGATCGGGCCAAAGGCGTGCTGGGTGCCGACGCGTCCCATGAGCTGCGCCGCGCCCGCCTGCTCGAGCAGCGCGTCGGCGGACACGGTGTAGTTCGTCCAGCCCGGGTCGCCGCCGATGGTGTAGGGATTCGAGTCGGGAGTCCACTCGATCGGCCTGACCGGGGCCCGCTGCATGAGGCACTGCCCGGTGCGACCGCCAGCGCAGGACCCTACCTCGAACGCGCCCTGCTGCTGCTCCAGGTACCGGGGCTGCTGGCCTGCGGTGGCGCTGTCAAAATTGTCAGAATAGGGCAGGGCCAGGCTGGCGCCCGCGGGGCTTGCCGCGGTGCCCTTGCCCTGGCCGGTGGTGGTGGTCACCGAGTAGACGAATCCGGGTTGCAGGGTGAGGGAGAAGGCCCCGCCGCTCGGGGTGATGTCGGCGGCGTGCACGAAGTAGTCAGCGGAGTTGCCGGAATTGACGTTGGTGGACCACACGTGCACGGTGCCGGCGGACAGGCCGCCGGTGACCGCGTAAGTGACGGTCTGCGCGACGGTGGCGTCCACGGTCTCGATGATCGAGCTCCAGTCGGAGCCGTTCGCGGATTTGAGTGTGACGTAGCTGCCGTTGGCCCGGTTGCCCTGCAGGTAGCCGCTGGCGGAGTCGATGTAGGTCCAGCCGGGGGCGGTGAACTGGGTGGTCTGCGCGGTGATCCAGGCCTGCTTGCCGACGAAATAGGCCCCGGACCACGGCTGGCTGGCGAGGATCAGGCCGTCGGTGGCGAACGGCAGGTTCGGGGAGACCGAGGCGACGATGGGCCAGTTGATGGTGGCGGTCATCTTGCCGTCGATGTAGTCGCGGTTGTCGCCGCGGGCCATGGTGGTGGCGCCGGCGTTGTAGTCCTGCGAGCCGTTCTCGCTGGCCCAGAGCTGCTTGCCGGTGGCGATGGCGTTGGCGGTGCTCGGGCAGGTGGTCTCGCTGCTGAGGTACCCGCACGGGTAGTGGACGCCGACGATGTCCACGGCCGCGGCGAAGGCCGGGGTGGAGACCATGGAGTCCGCGACCGCCCAGGTACCGGATTCGTCGGCCCCGACCACCTTGGTGGCGAAGCCGTCCGCGGCCAGCGTGGAATGCAGGGTCTCATACCAGGACTCGGTGAAACCCTTCTCGTTCCAGCCGCCCAGGTAGTCGACGCTGATGCCGTCCGACTTCGCGCAGTTCAGCCAGGACACCAGGTAGTTGATCATGTCCTGGGACCAGAAGTTGCCGCCGCCGATCCAGCCGGGCGCGCCCCAGGACAGCGCGTAGATCTTGATGTTCGGGTTGCGGGCCTTTGCCTGCTCCATCAGCCAGAACTCATAGCCGGCGGCGCAGCTGACGGAGCCGGCCGTGTGCTCGATGCTGGACTCGGATCCGTCCGTGGAGTTGGTGTCGCCGCCGACCTCCACCTTGAGGATCTGCACGTCCGCGCCGTAGCCGGGCCTGAACAGGTAGTCCAGGATCGCGCTCTGCTGCGCGGCCGGGTAGTCGGTCAGCAGCCGGGAGTTGCCGCCGCCCCCGCTGATCGCGCCGATCCCGTCGAAGGTGCGGCCGGTGCCCGTGCCGGACACGGTGATGGCGGTGGTTGCCGCCGCCGCGGGCTGCGGCGGCAGGCCCGCGAGCAAGCACACCGAGCCGAGCAGAGCCGCCGCGGCGAACATGGCGGGCTTCCGTAGACCTGTCCGATGGATCACGATCACGTTCGCTCCCCTTCCTGGTGCCGTCGCCCGCCTTCGCCAGGTGATCAACTCCCCGAACGCACGCTGATCGGATCTGATTGAAAGTGGATGATAATGTTGAAACTGCCCATATTGGGGCACAGCGTCAGGGCTTCGTCAAGGCTCCGGGGCGGCGAATTCGCCCCGGGATCGCGGCCCGTGGTGACCTGCGGGTACGTAGTGGCCGCAACGCGCTGAGCCCGCGACCGCCCGGCGCCCGGCGGTAACTTGCACGGGCCGGTCGGCTTTCCGGTGGGGTGACGTTATACGGCGCTGTGCCTGCGGTGTTTGACTTCGGTGGCGAACTGGGCCCAGGCGTCGGCGCACTGGCGGGCGAGGTCGGCGACGACGTCGGTGCAGTGCGCGGGGACCGCGTCGATCAGGGCGGCCCAGTCCCTGGTGGCTATGACATGGGCGCGCAGCCACCGGAGCAGTTCACGTCCGGGCTCGGAGTGCCGCAGGGAGGGATCTTTCATGAGGTTCTGCAGTATTAAGTGGCCATCGCGGAGCCCGATCCGGCTTGCGGTGATACGGGCGGGGTCGGCCGGGACCAGGCCGACATCCGCCCGGCGTGAGCCGCCGCGACCGGCCGGGGCCCTGGGCCGTTCCGGGTCCGGGCCCTCGCCGCGGCGGATGCGGGCGCGGACGTCGTGGGCGGTCCCGACGGAGACGCCGGCGGCTTTGGCGATGTCGCGGACTGTGGCGCCGGGGCGGGCGGCGATGGCGGCGGCGGCGCGGCGGCGGCCGTCGGTTCCGTCAAGGGGGCGCAGCCGCCCGTCGGCGCCGACGCGGGCGTTCAACCGGGGCAGAGCGGCGATTGAACGGCGCAGGCCGGCGATGGTCTTGGCGGCCAGGCCGGTGCGGGCGGCGATGGAGCGGTCGGACAGGTGGGGGTAGCTGGTCATGATGCGGGCGGCGGCGGCCCGGCGGTCGGGGAGGGGGAGCGGGAGGCCGTGGGTGATGTTTTCCTGCACGGCGCGGATGAAGGCGTCGTCGTCGGTGCCGTCGAAGAATTCGGCGTCGATGGTGTGCTGGCCGCGCAGCGCGGCGGCGCGCAGGCGGTGCATCCCGTCGATGACGCGCATGGTGAGGCGGTGTACCAGGATGGGCGGGAGCGTGGCATCGTTCTCGGCGAGCAGGCGGACATGGTCTTCGCTCAAGCCGCCACGGCGGGGCGAGTCGGCGGGGCGCAGGGCGCTGATCGCGACGGTGTGTACCTCGGTCGGCCGCGGCGCCGCGGCTAGGGTTGCCCGGGCCGGCGGATTGCCAGGCCGGGGATGGGGCTCGCGTTTGATAACCATCTCACCACACCTCACCCCTCACACTGAGCGAGCGAGCCGCACCAGGCGTAGCACCCCTGCGGCGAGTCGGGTCTGAGGCGAGGACTGCCCGGCCTACTTCGCCCCAGGAGATCCAAATCTTCTAGAAAGATACCGGTTGACCGGTTTTTCTGGATAGATCTAGTTTGACGTATTTAACGTTCAGGCTGGTGACCGGCTGGTTCTCTAGATCACGGGATAAAGTGGCGCTAGTCCGCCGGCGTCGAGGCCATCCCGTGCCGTGCCCGGCGTTACGAGCCGTCGCCGAGTCCGGCTGGGACGCCGAATCCGGTTACCGCACCGCTCAGCTCGGCGAGACAGTCGGCATTGACCACACCTGGCAGCACGCAGCGCCACATTGTCGTGACACGCTGCGTGAGATCAGTGTGGCCGCTCCGCCCGTCGGAGACCTGCTGCAGGCCGGCGAACGCCGCCACGATGAACTCGGCCACGTTTGTGATGTCCACGGCAGGCAAGAGGTCGCCCTGAACCCCGGCCTCGGCGAGTAGCCCTTCGACGGTGCGTGTCCAGCCTCCGAAGGGACACGGCACCGATGGTCCGATCAGCTTGCGCTCGAATACAAGCCGGACACCCGCCCGCACCAGGACGTCGTCCCGGAACAAGCGAGCTACCTGCCATGACAATTCGAGCATTAGCCGGATTGCGCGAGGATAGCGGTCGCGGAGTTCGGTGATCACATCAGGCCACAGGTGATGCTGCTCCTGGATGACCGCGACGGCGAGCGCCTCCTTCGACGGGAAGTGGAAGTAGAGCGCGCCCTTGCTCACATCCCGCCGCCCTACGACGTCCTGAAGGTGCGTTCCCAGGTACCCGCGCGCCTCGAAGGTCTCCGCAGCGGCCTGCAGGATCACGCGCCGTGTCCGGTTGGCCCGTTCTTGCATCGTCGGTACCAGTTTCGTCGGGCAGCCCGATACGGTCGGCGGCGATCGCGGCGGCGTCGTGTCCCTGAGCCAAGCCCTGCGGCGTCGCGCTGTGTACATTGACTCCGGCAGGCCGCGAGCGGCGCCCATGGTTGTATGAAGCTACTGGAAAAAAGCTACGGCGAGATGGTTCGTTCAAGCAACCAACGGGGCGCTCGCTCAGCGTCTCCTTCGCTACGTGGCAGCGCTGCGAGGGCTGGCGAACATGATTCTCCCCGCGGCCTCCCGTAGCCCGGGCAGGAACAGGTCATAGGATGAAGCAGGCATGGGCGCAGCCCCGGCTGAGGCTGACGCCCCCGGTACGTGTGCTGCTCGGCTTCGTGTGCGCGCTGGTACTTGTCGACACGATGTTCTTCACCGCGCTGACCCCGCTGCTGCCGCACTACACGCACACGGCCGGGCTGTCGAAGTCGGGAGCGGGCCTCCTTGTCGCGGCTTATCCCCTCGGCACCCTTGTCGGCGCGCTCCCGGGAGGCCTGCTTACCGCCCGCCTCGGAGACCGGCTGGTGGTGCTCCTCGGGCTGGCCCTGATGAGCTCGTCGACGCTCGTCTTCGGCTGGGCCTCCGCCGCGGGCGTGCTGGAGGCCGCGCGCTTCGTCCAGGGCCTGGCCGGAGCGTGCACCTGGGCGGCGGGCCTGGCGTGGCTGGCGAGGGCCGCCCCGCCCGAGCGGCGCGGCGAGCTGCTCGGCACTGCCCTGGGCGCGGCTGTCGGCGGGGCGCTCTTCGGCCCGGTGGTCGGGGCCGTCGCCGGTCAGGTGGGGACCAGGGCCGCGTTCGCCGCTGCCGCCGTGGCCGGAGCCGCGCTCATGATCGCGGCCTTCATCGTGCCGAGCCCGCAGGGCTCGGTTCCGCAGGGACTGCGGGCGGCATGGCCGGCGGTGCGTGACCGCCAGGTCGGCACCGGCATGTGGCTGACGATGCTCGCGGGCCTTGCTTTCGGGGTACTTGACGTCCTCGCTCCGCTGCGCCTCAGCCAGCTCGGCGCCACGACGCTGATCATCGGGGTAGCCTTCCTCGCGTCCTCGGCGATTGAGGCGGGGCTCTCACCGCTCGCTGGCCGGCTGTCGGACCGCCGTGGCGCCCTCGTGCCCATCCAGCTCTCGCTGGCCGCGGCAGTGGCTGTCAGCCTGCTGGCACCGCTGCTCGAGCCGGCCCCGTGGCTGGTGGCCCTCCTGATCGTCGGCATGCCTGCCTATGGCACCCTCTTCGCTCCGGCGACAGCGCTGCTGAGCGCGGGCGCGCACCGCATGCAGCTCAACCAGGGGCTCGCGTTCGGGCTTGGCAATCTCGCCTGGGCGAGCGGGCAGGCCATCGCCGCCGCGGCGAGCGGGGCACTGGCCCAGGCGACGTCGGACCTCGTCCCGTACGCCCTGCTCGCGACCGCCTGCCTGGTGACGCTTGCCGCGCTCCGGCTCAGGGGATCGGCTACGTGGCTGACGGCGCCGGCGAAGGCGCCGGGCTGAGGCCAGCGAGACGGCATTGGGGCTGAGTGAGCAGCGCTAGCTGGTCGTGACGGGTGAACGCGGCCCGGCACAATGCCCGTGCCGCGGGACCGCACTCGTGCTGGATCGCCCCGCCCATCGAGCTCGGCATGTTGATGTTGACGCAGCCGTTTCGCGAGCGGCCATAGGACCCGGGGTCGCTCGCGCCCCAGACGGTCAGGCCCACGATAGCGACGGCGACAAGAACGCCCACCGCTGCCATTACCCGCTTGTTCCGGGTCGTGAGCGGTCCCGCCAGACGCTTGGATCTGCCTTCCATATGCTGATCAAGTTTAGCCGCGGACGGCCGCCATCCCTAACGCTCGCGCTTGGCCGCTCCCGTTCGGTATCTTCGCGCGGCTCATCGGGCAGGGCGTCTTCGCGTAGGGAGGTCTTGACAGCACCACCGCGGCGGCCTACCGTCATTAACTAATAGGAAAGTTTCCTAACTGTAAGGATGGCGGCGCTCCATGTCCCGGTCGCGAACGCTCATCGCACTCGCTGGCGCTTTCGCCATGACGGTGGCTGGCGGGGTCTTCTCCGCCGCGTACGCCAGCCCATCGTCCCGCGCGCCGCTGCCCGCGCACGTCTTCGCGCCGTATTTCGAGGCGTATACCACCGACAGCCCGGCGGCGCTCGCGCGGCAGTCGGGCGCCAGGTACCTGACCCTTGCCTTCATCCAGGCACCGGCGGCCGGGTCATGCTCGGTAGACTGGAACGGGGACCCGGCGACCCCCATCGCGTGGTCCACCTTTGGCAGCGACATCGCGAGCATTCGGGCCGCCGGCGGCGACGTCGTTCCCTCTTTCGGCGGCTACAGCGCTGACCACACCGGCACCGAGATCGCCGACAGCTGCACCAGCGTCGCCTCGATCGCCGCCGCCTACGAGAAGGTCATCACGACCTACAACGTGACCCGCCTCGATCTCGACACCGAGGACAACTCGCTGACGAACGCGGCCGGCATCGACCGGCGGAACAAGGCAATCAAGGCCGTGCAGGATTGGGCGGCCGCCCGGGGCGCCGCGGTGCAGTTCGTCTATACGCTTCCGGCCAACGTGAGCGGGCTCGGCGCGACCGGGGTGCACGTCTTGCAGAACGCGGTGAGCAACCACGCGCGCGTCGACATCGTCAACATCATGACCTTCGATTACTACGACAGCCAGCCGCACGAGATGGCGGCCGATACGCAGACCGCCGCGCGGCATCTCTACGACACGCTGCACCTGCTCTACCCGCATAAGGCAGCGCACGCGATCTGGTCCGGAATGGGGATCACCGAGATGCCCGGGATCGATGATTTCGGGCCACCCGAGATCTTTACCACCGCCGACGCGGCGACGATCGAGCGCTGGGCGGTTTCCAGGCACGTCGCTGAGCTGTCTTTCTGGGCGCTCGAGCGTGACAACGGTGGCTGTCCCGGCACCAAGGGAAGCGGCAGCTGCTCAGGTATTTCTCAGTCAGCCTGGCAGTTCAGCCATACCTTCGAGCCGTTCACAGCTCACGGCCGGGCCGGTAGCTAGCCCCGCGCTGCTGGCGATCACGTCAGCCACCGGGGCCCCCGGTGGCTGACGTGATGGTGACACGTGTGGTGCACCGTGAGATTTTCAGCGGACGGCCTTGCGACCCGTGCGGCGCAGGCACCCGCGTGAACACCGTCCCGACAGCCCTCGCGGATATAGATGGCGCGCTCAGTGACCCCTGATGACCTGGGGAAAGTCGGGTTTCCCTGATAGCCCGCCCGCGCTAGCCCTGCCGTGATCACCGGTGACTGTCGCCATCCGCAGCTAAGTAAGCAAAATCGATCGCCGGGGGATCGAGCCGCTGGCGGGTTCTATCCGTATTCATGGGGTCGGTATCTCTCTCGGAGCGCGCATCCAGTCACGGAGCGCGGAAGGGAAGTCGGAACCGTGCGAAAGATCCGCAGCCGTACTGGTCAGCCAATGGCGGCCTCAACGACCGGGAAGGGGACCTTGATGTCACGATTCTTCCAGCTGGGTACGCTCGCCACGCTCACGGTGGGCGCCTTGACGGCCGCCACCGCGGCGGCCGTCGCGGCTCCGGCGGGGGCCGCATCGCATACACCCCCAGGGAGCGTGTTCCACCAGACCAACCTGGTCTCCGACCTGGCCGGTCAGGGCGCGGTGATAGTGGACCCTAGCCTGAAGAACGCATGGGGCCTGGCCCTCAGCGCGACCAGCCCGCTCTGGGTGTCAGACAACAACGCAGGCCTGGCCACCGTCTACTCCATACCCGCCGGCGGCACGACGGTCACCAAGGCGGGCCTCACGGTCACGGTGCAGGGCGGCCGGGCCTCGACGAGCGACGGGCCGAGCCCGACTGGGCAGGTCTTCAACGGGACTACCGGCTTCGTGGTCACCACGGCGGCGGGCAGCGGCCCCGCCCGCTTCATCTTCGACTCGGAGTCCGGGCAGATCACCGCCTGGAGCCCGGCGGCCGACCCGGTCAATGCCCTGGTGGAGTTCAGCTCCCCGACCGCGGTCTACAAGGGGCTGGCAATCGCCGCCACCGACCAGGGCGAGTTCCTCTACGCGACCAACTTCCATGACGGCACGGTCGACGTGTTCAACAGCACCTTCCAGCAGGTGCATCTCCTCGGGAGCTTCAGCGACCCGCGTATCCCCGCGCATTACGCTCCCTTTGGCATCCAGGAGATCGACGGGCTGCTCTACGTGACCTACGCCCTGCAGAACGCCGCGAAGCACGATGACGTGGCCGGCCGTGGCCACGGGTTCGTCGACATCTTCACGACGGACGGGCTCCTGGTGAAGCGCCTGGCGTCACGTGGCGCGCTCGACTCTCCCTGGGGCCTGGCGAGGGCGCCGCAGGGCTTCGGCCGCTTTGGCGGCGACCTCCTGGTCGGTAACTTCGGTGACGGGCGGACCAGCGCGTTCGGCCAGTTCTCCGGAGAGTTCTACGGCCAGCTGGTCAATGAGAAGAAGAAGCCCATCACCATCGACGGCCTGTGGGGACTGGACTTCGGCACCGCGTCCACCGGCGGTACCGGAACCCTGCTGTTCAGCGCGGGCCCCAATGGCGAGGCCGACGGCCTGCTCGGCTCGCTCAACCCCGCGTCCTAGGGACGCGCGCAGACGCCGCTGGGCTGGGGCCGCGGGCCCCCAGCCCAGCGGCAGCCATCCGGTCCGGGGAACCGGGGGCCGGGCGGGTCACTACGTGACGGCCGCAAGCAGGCGCCTGAGGTATCCGGCCCAGGAGGCATCGCCGGTGACCACGATCTCGCCGTCGGCTGCCCGCCCCCACAGCCAGCGCAGCATCGCGTCCGGCGCGGCATCGATGACCGCCACCGCACCGTCGTCCGCGCCCCCGTCCACGATCACCTGCGGCGGCGACGGACGCACCGTCCAGGCCGCCTGGCCGGCGATGACGGTGATCCTGTCCTTGCCGTCCGCTGTTGCCAGGTGATCCTCGACCTGTGCGAACTCCTCGGGCCAGACCTGCGAACCGTAGGCGAGAAACAGCCTGAGTACCTCGTCGACGCCGTCGACGGCGAGGTCTTCCGGCACGGGTGCCGGTGGCACGCCCGCGGCGAGCTGAGCGTCGATCCGGTGGATCACCGTCTCCTGCGCCATCCGCCGGATCCAGAAGCTCACGGTCTGATCGGGCTCGTGCCACGTCCGTGCCGGTGAGCCCGGCTGCCTTCCGGCGAACTCCGCTGTCAGCCCGGCGTAAGCCCCCCCGAGCACCGCCAGGGGCTCCTCACCGGACAGATCGGGCGGCCAGGGGCTCGGCCAGTCATTCAGGCGCATCGCGGCCGTCTTGTGCAGGTACACCTCGGCGACGTGCCCGACGAGATCGGTCACGATCCAGCCCGGACAGCTCGGCACGGCGGCGCCGGGCCCGGCGGCCGCGGCCGCCTCGCGCAGCAGGTCGTAGTCGGCTGCCAGGCACTTCAGAAACCGGGAATTCTCCATGCTCACGTAGCTACCACGGAGCCCTGACATTTTCTGCCCATTTTCCGCCCGAGCGTCATCCGCCCAGGTGCCCCGGCCGACCGGCCCGGGGGGGCTGGCACCCCCACCCGCGCGGGTGCGCACTGCCCTCTCGAGATACTGGCCTGCCTCCGCGCGCCAGCCCCGCCGGCACGGCGAAAGTGTGGATATCAGCGGCCCGCTACAGGGGCCGCGCCGCCGACGAACGGCGGACATATCCAGAGGAGTCCCGATGATCGAGACGATGAGTGCCACCAGCGCCGCGAGCATGGCGCGGAGTTATCTCGAACCGCTTGCCGGGGCACTCGGCAGCAGAGGCTTCCTCGCCCGCGTCACGCACCTGGGCAACGGGCCGAGCTTCGTCCAGGCAGCCAACCGCCATGCCCCACAGCTCTCCGAGCGCGTGTTCGCCGCTCAGGCTGACGGGGCATGGTGGTTCTGGTGGTCTTGGGCCGAGCGCATCGCGCTCGTGGAAGACATCGAATTCACAGCCGACAAGATCGCCCACGTGCTGACCCCGCAAGCCGCGTGACGAGTCGCGCGACGGCGTGACAGGGGAGGGCACGCCGCGGCCAGTGATCCACTCCTGTGTAGCGGAAGCAGAGATTCGATATCCCGAACGGGAGCGGGGTGACAGCCCCTGGGGCCGCAACATTCACCCAGGCGGGTGGCGACAGATCGTCGCGACGGAGGGCTTGCTTGGCGGGGCAGGACCGTCACGGCAGCAAGGGCCTGGTGCCATCCAAGGGGTGATGCGGCAGCGCCGCGCGCCGCGCATCCCGACACTATGGGGATGAACCCCGTCCGGCCGTCTGCGGCCATCCTGGCGCGATCTGACGCGCTAGCGCAGGTCCATCATGAGTTAGCATGGAGAGCGGAAGGAGTGCTCGCGATGATGAATGATCTATGGCGCCCGGCCGATCAGTTTCCGCTTGGCAAAATGGCTGGTCTCCGGGAAGTAAATGATGAGGGACCGGGCAGTCAGGAGACTAGGCCATTCGGGCTTAAGTATGTTACGGACCCTAACCTCTCGGGACGTAGCAGCCTAAATGTTGCAGCGCTTTATTATGATTGCAATCAGCAGATCGCAGTTATGCGCGACGGCTACTGCTGATAGATGATGTGTGCGGAATCTACTACAGGCGGCCAACGCCTTTTGCCTTCCCCGACAGCATGTCTGAGCCGGAACGGCATTGGGCGCATTCTGAGGCCAGGCTAGGTTTCGGCGGGCTTCTGTCGAGCCTTCCTGACTGGATAAATCATCCTTTCCGCATCGCCCAGGCGGAATTCAAGCCCGCTCAGCTCCGCGCGGCGAAGCATGCGGGTCTTCGCGTGCCGAAAACGATAGTAACGAATGACCCGGATGCCGCCCGGAGCTTTGCTGAATCAGTGGATAAGGTGATCTACAAGCCATTCTCGGCACACGGAATCACTGAATGCGGGAAGCACTGGATGATCTACGCGAGGATAATTTCTCCGGCAGACTACGGAGATCCTTCTATCCGGCTGACGGCGCATCTATTCCAAGAATGGATCGAGCATGACCACGCGGTACGGCTCACCGTGGTTGACGAAACGGGGCTGTCAATCACACGTGCAATCACAGACGCGCTCACGGGAGAGCTTTCGTGAGCACCCATCAGGTCGACCCAGATAACGCGCGACGGCTTCGGCGCGCGCTCGCAAATGATTTGTCGAGCCGAGGGTGCGTGCCCTCGGCGCCGTGGCGAGAAGTATTCGAGAGTGTTCCGCGGCATGTATTCATACCTCGTTTTTTTCTTGACCGAGAGCACACGGGCCGGTACATATCAGTGGAGGGAAGCAGGCCCGAGCATCAAGACGAATGGCTTGCTGCAATCTACAGCGACGAGACGCTAATCACGCAGCTTAGCGGCAAAGATGAGACATGGACGGCTGATGGCACACCAACTAGCTCATCCACGATGCCCAGCCTGATGGCCCTGATGCTTGAGGCGCTCGATATCCGCGATGGAATGAACGTACTGGAAATCGGCACTGGAACCGGCTATAACGCCGCACTGCTGTGCGAGAGGCTAGGCCCAGATCATGTAACGAGCGTGGACATTGATCCAACGCTCGTAAATGCAGCCCGCCGGCGCCTTCTATCGCTCGGTTATGCCCCAACGGTCAAAGCGCTAGATGGCAGTCTCGGCTATGCATCGAACGCACCTTATGACAGAATTATCGCTACTGTCTCGCTGTCCTTCATCCCGCGTACATGGATCGAGCAGAGCCGCTGGGATAGCCGGATTCTGGTTAATCTGTACCGCGACCTAGGAGGGGGAGCGCTTGCGCTGCTCACAGTGCGCGATGATCGGGTCGAAGGTAATTTTCTGCCTGACTACGGAGGGTTCATGCCGACGCGTTCCGAGAACGCGCCCGACGCGCTGAAATTGCTAAATGCTGCGCAGGGTACACACGGTGACAGTCGGTCGGCAATCCTCGACGGTCATGTGCTGAATGATCCAGCATTCGGTTTTTTCGCTGCCCTGCGCATACCAGCCAGGCGCATCGAAACACATGCTGAAGCCGGGCCTAGAAAGTTCTGGTTGATGAGCCGCGACGAATCGTGGGCATATCAGACGACGGATGCCGCAGGCCAGCGAATCGCGGTTCAGCGCGGTAAACGTCAGCTCTGGGATGAACTGGAAGCCGTTCACACTGAATGGACGGCACTTGGTCAGCCACCGCGCAGCGCTTTCGGGCTCACCGTTACCCGAGACGGACGCCATCTTCTTTGGCACGCACGGCCAGACTCCACAAGCTGGGAGCTAATGTCATGATGGTCACCCTCCTGGCAACATCCCGGCAATGGAAAGAGCCTCCAGCCAGAAGCGGCCGGAGGCTCTTGCTGTTATGCTGCGCCTTGCTGTTCCGCATCATCCCTGCCTAGCAATCCGGCGAGGATCTCCGCGTTCTCTGCGCTGATCCTCATTGTGAACTTGCTGGTCACCCTCTCCAGGTGGTACGCGCGGCGTCAATCCGGTCCATGGCCGCATCCAGGTCGGCCCTCACACACGGGCCCCAGCGTGGCGGGCATGATGATGGCGGCATTGCCGGCGAGAGGACCAGGTCCTGTCGTCAGGACGCCGGTGCCCCCGCCGGGCCTGAGGGAGCGGGCCCGGCGGTGAAGTCCCAGCGGGTGTGGCTGAACGGATCGCCCTTCCCGAACCCCAGGGCCTGCGCTGGGGTCACCTCATAGACGAGCGATACCCCGTGGCCGTGGCCGCGGAAGGTCCCGTCGCCGTCGACCTCGAAGGTCCAGGCGCTGCCGTACTTCGCGAGGAACGCATCCGCCACCCTCTGCAGCACCGCCCGGTCCCGCACCACGACGGCCTCGCCGTGCAGGACGATGTCGAAGCCGTCGTCCCATGAGTTGCACCCGGTCGTCACCGCGCAATGCCGGCCGGACGCCAGGTTCCTTGATTTCTGCTCGCCCGGCCCGCTGGAGAAGTAGAAGGCGCCGTCCATCCACACCGCGACGACAGGGGTGACGTGCGGTCGGCCGTCGGGCCTGACCGTGGATACCCAGAACAGCTCCGCCTTCTCCAGGCGGGCGAGCGCGTCGGGCCACGGCACCGCCTGGGCGTTCTGGCCGCTGTAGCGGGCATCGAGGGTTGTCAGCGGGGAATGGCTCGGCACGGCTCCTCCTTATTATTCTCCGCTCAGTATGACTGTCAGCACCGACGAGTCGGGTGACGGCGCGGCGGGAGGGCACTCCGCGGCCGGTGATCCCTCCGGCGCGGCGGACGCAGGGATCCGGTTGACCTAACGGGAGCGGGGTGACAGCCCCGGCGACCATCGACCGGATCCGTCGTCCTCACGAGCATCGCGGTACCCATCCCGCAAGCGTCTTCTCTCGCCGCCCGCCACCCGGCCTATGCGGCAGTCAGCACCAGCTTCGCCGCATCGAAACGCGAGCGGAACTGTGCCGCGTCAGCCTTCTTCGATGTGCCCGCCGCGACCCGGACCGGGCGGAGCTCGTTCAGCACGCGGACGGATGTCACGCCGCCTTCGAGCGCCGACAGCACCGTCATGCCCTCGCTGAGGGCACTGGCGATGTCCCGGCCGCCGGCAAGTGCCGTCGCGAGCTGGGCGCGCTCGCCCGCGCTGTTGCGGGGGGACAGGGCCGTGTCGTCCAGGCTCGTCCGGCAGGCCGCTACCACGGCGTCCAGGTCACCCCAAGTTGCCCTGCTCCGTGCCTCATACACGGTGACCAGGACGTCACCGGCGTACCGGACCCACGCCGGGTCGTCGGCGCCTGGGCCCCGGTCGAACTCGCGTCGCATCCGGGTGACCGCGGAGCGGAACGCGGCCACGTCGCCGAGCTGGGAAGCGGCGTTCGCGTGCGAGTGCGCGACGGCCGCGTGCAGCCGCGGCATGGGGTAACGGCGTGCCACGTCTGCGGCCTGATGTGCCAGCAGCAGGGCATCCCTGGAGTGCTTCTCACCGTGGCCGGCCAGTGCCATGTCATACGACAGGTTCGACATCTCCTTCAGCGCGTGCACGGTGAGCACGGTGTCCCCGGCCTTACCCGCCTCCTTCCGGGCATCGGAGTACAGGTGCCGCGCCACGGCGAAGTTCCCGCTGTCGCGAGCAAGCTGGCCGACGGAAAGCGCCAGGTCCCCGGTCACCCAGCGCAGCTGGGACTCGATCGTGTCCGTGTGCGTTGACTCATCCAGCATCCGCCGGGCACGCTGCCACACGCGAAGCCCCGACCGCAGCACTGCCGCGCCGCCGACCTTCCGGTCCCGGCTGATCAGCGTGTTCACGCAGGCTTCGAGGTAGCGGATATGCGCCGCGGTCACCCGGGCCGGGACAGACACCTCGGGTAGCAGGGCGGCAGCCGCGGCGCCCGCGGCGAGGCCACCGAAGCCCCGCCGGTCCACATCCACGCCCAGCGCCTCCAGCAGCGCCGCAAGGACAGAATCACCCGCCAGCGCCGCACCCGGATCCCGGAACAAGTACGGCAGCATCGCCACGTACGGCAGGTCCACCGCGGCGGCGAACTCCGCGAACACCCGGTCATCATGCAAAGCGCAGCGCTTGCCAAGCTCATACGAGCCTATCGCGTCCTTCGAACGGCCCGCCAGGCCCGCCACGTCATACAGCGACAGCCCCGACGCCGCCCGGAACACCGCGGGCACCGCGCCGACGTTGTGCTCCGCCAGCACCCGCCGCATCAGCGGCGAGTCGAACGCCCAGGTGAACCTGCCGGGCACGGCCTCCCGCGCCTGCGGCATGCACGCCGCGCACAGCGGCTCCTCCCGGTGGCTGGTCAGCCGCCGCTCCGGGCACGCCGGACAGCGCCGCACATAGGCTCGCACACGCGCCCGCGCACTGGGCATCCCTCACCTCCCGCCCCACGGGACACCAGGCCAGCCACACTATGCCAGCCCGCCCGGCCCGGCCAGCCTCCCGTGGCGACAACCTGTCGCCGCCCCCCGTCTTGATGCGACAATATGTGTCGACGCCCTCACCGGGGGGCGAAACATCGTAGGGCGGTACAGGCCGAGCGCATTGCGTGGGGAGACACAGCAGAGATGGCTGACCTCGTTGTCGATCTGGGGTTACTTGAGAGCACGGCCGGGGCGCTGAGCATCCTCATCGAGGAGTTCAGCAACGCCTCAAAGATCGTGACTTCCTACGAGGACGTCGTGGGTGAGCCGACGCTGGCCGGGGCGCTGCGATCGTTCTCCGACGACTGGCAGGTACACCGGCAGCAGTTACTGTCGTCGATGCAGGCCGTCTACAAGATGGCCACGCAGAGCCACAAGGCGTACGTCGCCACCGACGACAGCCTCGCCAAGGACCTCAGGAAGGACACCGTGGCGCCAGTGGCCGGGGGGACGCGGTGAGGCTCCCGCGCCCGCCCGATTTCGAGCCGCTGGCTTCCTCGGACCCGGTGCCGGGTAATCCTGACGAGATTGCCTTACTCGGCCGTCGGTACGCTGACACCGCTGCCAGAACACCGATATCTAACGGGCTGCCGCAGCGACAGAAAGTCCGTCGCCCGCGATCCCGGCCTCCGCTGACCGGGCCTATGCGGCAGTCAGCGCCAGCTTCGCCGCGTCGAAGCGCGAGCAGAACTGTGCCGCGCTGGCCTGCTTCGATGTGCCTGCCACGACCCGGACCAGGCGGAGTTCATTCAGCGTCTGGGCTGACGTCACACCGCCTTCGAGCGCTGACAGAACGGTCATGCCCTCGCTGACCGCACTGGTGATATCCCGGCCGTTCGCAAGCGCCGTCGCGAGCTGAGCGCGGCGCAGCGCGCTGTTGCGGGGCGAGCGGGCCGCGCCGTCCAGGCTCGTCTGGCAGGCCGCGCCCGCGGCGTCCAGGTCACCGTGCGATGCCCTGCTCCTCGCCTCGTACACGGTGACCAAGGCGTTACCGACGTACTGAATCCATGCCGGGTCGCTGGCGCCTGGCCCCCTGTCGAGTTCGCGCCGCATCCGGGTGACTGCGGAGCGGAACGCGACCGCATCGCCGAGCTGGGAAGTGGCGTTCGCGTGCAGATGCGCGACAGCCGCGTGCAGTCGTGGCATGGGGTAGCGGCGTGCCACGTCGGCGGCCTGGTTGGCCAGCAGCAGGGCGTCCCTTGCATGCTTCACACCGTGGCCGGCCACGGCCATGTCGTACGAGAGGTAGGACATCTCCTTCAACGCATGCACTCTGAGCACAGTGTCCCCGGCCCTGCCTGCCAGCGTCTGGGCCTCCGAGTACAACTGCCGTGCCAGCGCGACGTTCCCGCTGTTGCGAGCGAAGTGGCCGACGGACAGCGCTAGGTCTGCGGTCGCCCAGCGCAGCTGGGACTTGATTGTGTCCGTAGAGCTGGACTCGTCCAGCATCCGCCGGGCGCGCTGCCAGACGCGCAGTCCCGACCGGAGCACGACCGCACCGCCGACCTGCCGGTCCTGTCTGATCAGGGTGCTCTCGCACGCTTCGAGGTAGCGGATATGGGACGCGTTGACCCGGGCTGGAATGGGAATCTCGGGGAGCATAGCGGCGACAGCGGCCCCGGCGGCGAGACCGCCGAATCCCCGCCGGTCCACATCCACGCCCAGCGCCTCCAGGACCGCCCCAAGGATACGGTCACCCGCAAGCGCGGCACTCGGATCCCGGAACAGGTACGGCAGCATCGCCGCATACGGAAGGTCCACCGCGGCGGCAAACTCTCCGAACACCCGGTCGTCATGCAGAGCCACGCGCTTGCCCAGTTCATACGAGCCTATCGCATGCCGGGACCGGCCCACCAGACCCGCCAGGTCAGGCAGCGACAGCCCCGACGCCGCCCGGAACACTGCGGGGACCGCGCCGACGTTGTGCCCGGCCAGCACGCGGCGCATCAGCGGCGAGTCGAACGTCCAGGCAAAGGTGCCGCGCACGGCCTCCCGCGCCTGCGGCAGGCACACCGCGCACAGCGGCGCTTCCCGGTGGCTGGTCAGCCGCCGTTCCGGGCACGCCGGACAGCGCCGCACGTAGGGCCGCGTACCGGCCCGCGTTCTGGGCATCCCGCACCTTCCCCACCCCCGGATACCAGGCCAGCCACAGTATGCCAGCCCGCCCGGCCGGGCCAGCCCCCCGTCGCGACAATCTGTCGCCACCTTGCTGCGACCCGCCGTGGCGACAGATTGTCGCCACTGCGGTGTTGAAACCCCTCCCCGGTCTGCGATGCTCCCCGCAACATGGCTACCACCAGGCTGGACTACTTCCTGCCCGTGCCTGGGCGCAAGGGACTGCTCACGCTGTCGTTCGCGACGCCGGTCGAGCCGCTGGCGGACGCGCTCGTGCTGCTCTTCGACGCGATCGCCGAATCGCTGCGGTGGCGACCGTGACCGCGTTCACGCTGCCGCCGCTCGCGGTGGATTACGACGCCCGATGGGTGGCGGTGGACCTGGGCGGCGACCTCGGCGACTGGGCGCGGCGCACCGCGATAGAGGTACTGTCCGGGGCAGGAGGGCAATCAGGTCGTTGGGACCAGCGGCGGGTAACTGGACTGCTGGAAGGCGCGGGGGCGCTGGCGCGGCAGGGGCGGGACGCGTCCATTGCCCTGCTGCTCTACCCGAATCTCGGAGAGGGTGTGAAGGCAGTCGTCCGGTTCTGCCCGGTGGACCTGGCAGGCCAGGAGGCCGAGGATGCGTGGGCGCAGTTGCTTGACACGCTCGCTCCCGCGCTGCCCGGACAGGAGCCGCCGGAGGTCACCGAGATCGCCAGCCGGGCCGGGCCGTGCCGCCGCATCCGACAGCGCCACGCGACGGGTGAGGGAAGCGAGCGGTCGGTCGGCGAGCGGCTGGGCTATCTCTGGGCACTTCCCGAGTATGGTGCGGGCGTCGTCATGACGACCGCGTTCACCGACCTGCTGGAAGCGGGCCGGTGGCGGCCCGCGCTGGACGAGCTGGCCGCTGCCGTCGAGCTGGAGCAACCCGCCGGGGAGGTGGCGCCGGATTGAGCGAAGGAGAGGGCGGGTCGGCATCCGCGGGCGACCGGCTGCGGGCGTTTACGACGGGAGCGGAGGAGCGGTGGCTGGGTGGCACCGGTCCGGCACCGGTCAGCCCGGCGGAACGGCTGCCGGAGCGTGCGCCGCTGATGTTGCCGCGCGCCGGGATCGGGCGGTGGGTGATGGCGGCCCGCCGGGCGCGGGTCTGGGTGGACTCCGCCGGCGCCCTGGTCGCGCGGGACGCGACGGGCGCGGATCGGGTGCTGGTCCCTCCAGGGGAGGCGCGGGCTGGGTGGTGGCTGACAGATCGTGGCCCGGTCGGTGCCACGCTGCCCGCGGTGGACGCGGGCTGGCTTGTGATCACTGGGGTGGCCGGGCCGGCGGCGGCGCTGCGGCTGGCGGAATGGCTGCCTGGCTGGCCCGAAGCCCCCGCTGACGCACAGCGTGTTCGGGCCGCCGGGGTCGGGGCTGTGTGCCACGGACTCGGTGTGCGCCGCCGCCGCGAGCACGCTGGTCTCCTGCGGTTTAGCCGGGACCGGTGCCCCCGCCCGGCCGAGCGCTGCCAGGGCGCCGGCGGCGAAGTCGTCCAGATGCGCGCCGTGTCCGGCACCGGCCAGATGCGCCAGTTCTCGCTCGTCGGCAAAGCGGCAGGCCGCTGCGGTGCCGGCTGTCGGCCCCGCGGCATCGTTTACGGTCGGCGGACAGCTGGATGGCGTGGCCGTCGCCTCTGCCGCCAGCGTCTGGGCGGTCGGGACCAGCAGCCTGGGCAATCCCCTGGCCGTCCGCTGGGATGGCAGGGCATGGACGCGCGTGCCCACCCCCGGCGGAGACCGCCTGACCAGCCCTTCCGGAGGCTCTCTCAATGGCGTGGCCGCCCTGTCCGCCCGTGACGCCTGGGCGGTCGGGGCGGGCATGTACAACAAGGCACTGATCGAGCACTGGGACGGTAGGGCGTGGACCCTGGTGTACAGCCCGGCCCTGGAGAGCATCGGCCTGGATGCCGTGGCCGCCACCTCCCCTGGTAATGCCTGGGCAGTCGGCCGGACCCTGTGCCCGGGCCAAGGGCTCATGACCGTGATTGAGCACTGGGACCGGCACCGCCTGGCGGCCGGCCCCCACTCCGGCAGTCGGCATCCTCACGGGCGTGGCCGCCGCCTCAGCTATCAGCGCCTGGGCGGTCGGATTCTCGTCGGGCAACGGAACCGCCGTAATCGAGCCCTGGGACGGCACCGCCTGGACTTGGCCAGCCGGGTTCTGCAGCAGCCCTTCCGGCCCCGGCTGCCTCGCCGCAGGCAGCGGCAGAGCTGAATTCGCCAGCGAGGCCTGTGCTCCTGCCGCCAGCCGATGCTCTTTCCCGCACTGGACAGTCAGCGGGGTTTGCTGCTGTGGTGCGCGGTTTCGGGGTGCTCATGCAGGACCTGGCTGGTCGAGATCCGCTAGCAGACGCTCGCCGAAGGCGGGCGCGCTCCGGGCCTGGAGGTAGGCGGCGATGTCCCGGGCTGTCATTGCCGGCCCGGATCTGCCGGTTCGCCTGGCGACGGCGTGGACCGCGCTGATGACCTGGCCGGGGTGGAGGCCGAGCGAGTCGAGCAGGAACTCATCCAGGGACTGCCTGGTCAACGGCGCGGGCAGCGCGCCGGGCGGGAAGTCGGCGAGGTTGTCGGTGACGATCACGTCAGCGCGGCCTGCTCGCGCAGCCGCCACCACGTGGCGGTCATCGGGATCCGGCAGCCGGATCGTGCCTGCGAGTGATTCCCAGTCCGTCACGAGCGCGTCGGGAAAGGCCGTTTCCAGCTGCCGGAACAGCCGGGCCAGGTAGGCGTCCGTCTCCTCCGGTGCCGTGCCTCGCTTGGCCTGGAGCAGGCGCAGGGTACGGTCAAGCTCGGCAAGGATCTCTGAGCTCCATAGGGGCCGGTAGACGCCTGCGCTGGCGACCTCGAGCAGGACGTCACGGGCCCGGCTCGGTACCAGCACGCAGGTGTCGAGGAATGCGCTGAACACGCCGGGTCAGGTCCCTGAGGCTGGGCGGGCGGCCTTCAGTGCTGCCTTCACTTCGGCGGGGTCGATGTCGTACAGGCCGAGGCGCTCGGTGTCAGCGACCATGTCCGCCAGGGCGAGCTCTGCCTGGCTCCGCTGCCGCCTGCGGTATTCCAGGAGGTCATCGAGCCGTACCTTGCGGTGACGGCTGGGCTTGTCGAAGGGGATCACCCCCGTCTCCAGCAGCCGGACCAGCGTCGTGCGCGAGATCCGCAGCAGGTCTGCCGCTTCCTGGGTGGACAGCGTCAGGTGGTGCGGGGCCACCGTCACCGCCAGGCCGGCCTTCATGGCCGCGGCGACCTGGAGGAGCACATTGAACATCGATTCTGGGAGCTCGACGCTCTTCCCGTCCGGGCCGGCCAGCCGCGGCCGCGTATCGGCGGTCTGCCTGCCACGGTCCCGCAGGGCGCTGAGGAAATCGATGACCTCTGCGTCGTCCTCGCGCGGAAGATAGGTCTCGTCGCGTACCGGCTCGCTCCTTGCGGCTGCCGCCATGATGACACCTTCCCAGAACGATCAATACGATTATGTTGCTCGTTCTGATCGATTATAGCCCGTGATCGCTGAAGGCCGCAATCGCGGCATCAGGCGCCTGAGCGCGATCCTTCCGATGCGCTGGTGGCGCCTGATCAGACGGCCGAGCTTCCAGCACTTACGGCAGAATGGTCCTCATGAGCACGCCTGACGCGCGCACCGTTCTGGTCACGGGGGCGACAGATGGCCTCGGCCGCGCGGTCGCCGAGCACCTCGCCGCGAGCGGGGCTACCGTGCTGCTGCACGGCCGGGACCCTGGCCGCCTGCGGCGGGCCGCGGACGAGATCCGGTCGGCGACGGGCAACGAGCGGGTCTCCGGCTACCTGGCCGACCTCGCCTCACTCGACCAGGTGCGCTCGCTTGCGGCGGAAATCCGCCGTGACCACGACCGGCTGCACGTTCTGGTCAGCAACGCGGGCATTGGCTCGCTGCCGGCGGGACGTCAGACAAGCGCTGACGGCCATGAGCTCCGGTTCGCCGTCAACTATCTTGCCGGGTTCCTGCTCACCATGGAGCTGCTCCCGCTGCTGACCGTCTCGGCTCCGGCCCGGATCGTCAATGTGGCCTCGCTCGGCCAGCACCCCATCGACTTCGATGACGTCATGATCGAGCGCGGCTACAGCGCCTCACGCGCCTACGGGCAGGGCAAGCTCGCCCAGATCTCCTCCGGCTTCGAGCTGGCCGGACGGCTCCAGCCCGGGCAGGTCACGGTGAACAGCCTGCACCCGGGGACCTACATGCCGACCAAGATGGTCCTCATTTCCCGTGAGCCGGTCGACACGCTCGAGACCGGCGTGGACTCGACGGCCCGGCTCGCCGCCTCGCCCGATCTCGACCAGGTAAGCGGGCGTTTCTACGACCGCCAGCAGGAGGCACGCGCGCACCCGCAAGCGTACGACCTCGAGGCGCGCCAGCGCCTATGGCAACTCAGCCGCAAGCTCACCGGCGCGCCCGATCCGCCGTGACCGTCAGTGCTGCTCGCGGGCGGGGTCGGCGCAGATCGCCGCGCCGCGGTCGTGGGGCGGCCGGGCCGGCCAGATCCACGGCGTGGTCCAGCCTGCGCTGAGGGCGGGCAGGCTGACCGTCAGGTAGGCGATCGGCCCGACCCAGGCCAGGGCGCCGCCCAGCAGGGCGGCGGTCAGCAGCGCGATGCCGGTGAATCCGGCGACGTCGCGCAGCATGCCCACGGCGCCGCCGGCCAGGTGCGCCGACACGGAGCCCGCGGCCAGCGCGCCGACGGCGGCACTGGCCAGTGCCACGCTGGCGGCCAGCCGCAGGAACGGCAGCCAGCGGCCGGTGGCGCGTTCCGGCTCGCCAAACGGGCTGCGGGTGGTGACGCCGATCACTGCGGCGGCCCCGGCCTCAAGGGTCAGCGGGATCTGCCGGGAGAACGTCCCGCCGCGCGGAAGCCAGTGCAGCGCGGTCCGCAGCGCGGCCGCGCAGGCCGCTAGCACGAGCAGGCAGGTCAGGGCACGGCGGCTGGCTAGGTACAGGCGCGCCAGCCGGAGGCCGGCCAGGTGCGGCCCGGCCGGCCGCATCCCCTGGCGCTCGCGCCTGGCCTGCGCCGTTGCGATCCCGGATGCCGGCCGGCCTGCCCCGGCCGCGGTCACGGTATCTCGCTGAGGGTGATCCGGTCGGCCCGCAGGGCGGCCAGGTGGGTGACGAGCCAGGCGTGCCGGGCAGCCGTCGGCAGTGCGGCGAACCGCCGGGTCGCGGCAAGCTGCTGGGCCGAGGCAGACGACGAGCCATTGCCCGCCGGCTTCCCCCCGTTACCGGCTGGTGTCCGGTTGTCGGGCATCAGCCCGGCGGCCCTCACCAGTGCCTCGGCGATCGCTAGCTGTGCCGTCGTCCCCGGGGCCTGCTGTACCGGCACGCCGCCCGCGGACCCTTGCGGGCCCTGCTGGCCTGATAGCCCGACAAGAGTGTCCAGGACCGCCGGCGCGTCCTGCAACGCAAGCGTCTCGGTGAATTCGGCGGTGGAGGTGTTTGCCTCGCCCGGCAGGGCCAGCCCGCTGAGCGGCAGGAGGAGCGCCGGCGGGCTGCCGCTGATAACCGGGTCTCCGAACGCGATGCCGTTGCTCGGCCATTGCCGCACGCTCGTGACCGCGACCTGGGTGACCCGCACGGGAGCGCCGGGCAGGCCGGCCACCTCGCTGAGCACCGGGCCGAGTGCGGCCGTCACAGCCGGCAGGAAGGACCGGTAAGCCGGCTGCAGGCAGACCGGGACCGTGGAGTGGCCGCAGACGGGAGTGTAGGGAACCGGCCGGTCGCTGGCCGCGTCGTGCAGCGCGGGGATGACGATCCCGTGCGCCTCCAGCCGGGCGGTGCCGGCCAGCCCGACAGAGGTCCCGGCCGCCGCCAGCCCGGCCGCGGTGAGCACCGCGGCGGCGGCGCGCAGCCAGCGTGCGCCGGCGGCGGCCGGCAGGCCAAGCGCGCCAAGCGCCGCGGCGGCCAGCCCGGCCAGGAACATCACCTGGGCGATGGGGAGGTCGGGAAGGTAGGGGTAGAAGATCCCGTAAGAGTCGGACGGGAAGGCGCCTTGCACGTTCAGCGGCCAGATCTGCGCGTAGGTGCCGTTGTTCTGGAGCGCGAACGCGCCCCCGCCGAGCGCGAGGAACATGACGATCGCGGCCAGCGGCGCGGTGAACCGGCCGGGAAGAAGCGCCCCGGCGGCGAACCCGAGGGCGCAGGACGCCGCCACGGTCGCGGCAGCGACCGCGATCGGCCACCACAGCGGGCCGCCCCAGGCGGCTTGACGCGCCGTGACCCCGTACACGATGGCCACGCCGCCCAGGCAGACCGCCTCCGCCCAGCAGGTGGCGGCGGCCCAGGCGGCGATCTGGCCCGCCCACCGCGGCGCCGCGGTCACGCCCACCAGCTCGATGGTGTGCTGGCGGCTGTCCCGGGATCCCGCCCAGGCGGCCGCGCCCGCCAGCAGCGGCCCGAAAGCGAGCATGGCATGCGACTGGATCATCGCGGCGCGCACGTTCCAGAACGGCGGATTGGCCATGCCTGAGCGGTAAGTGCTGTACCAGAACAGCGCGGCGAGCAGCGGCAGCATCCACAGCATGACGCTACGGCGCAGTTCCAGGCGGAGCAGCCGGGCCCGCGCCGCCAGCGGAACGTGCCAGGCCCGCGGTGGCCCAGACCTGGCCGGTGCGGTGGCGGCGGTCATGACCGTGCCGCCGCGAGGACCGCGCTGTACCCGCGCTCCAGCGGTGCGTCGCCGGCCGCGTCGGTGCCCTCGGCGCGGGCGGTCAGCTCGCCGGGGGTGCCGTGGAACACGATCCTTCCCTGGTCCATCAGCGCGACCTCGCCGCACGCGGCTCCCACGTCCTCTACCAGATGCGTGCTGACGATCACGGTCGACCGCTGGCCGATGTCGCGCAGCAGGGCACGGAACGTCACCCGCTGCTCCGGATCCAGCCCGGCGGTCGGCTCATCAAGCAGCAGCAGTTCCGGCTCGTTGACGATGGCCTGCGCTATCCCCACCCGGCGCAGCATCCCGCCGGACAGGGTCCGCAGCTTCGAGCGGGCCCTATCGCCTAGGTCGACCCGCTCGACGGCGGCGGCGACCGCGGCCGGAACCCGCTGCGGCGGCATTTCCTTGAGCAGTGCGAAGTACTCCACGAACTCCGCGACAGTGAACCCGGGATAGTAGCCCACGCTCTGCGGCAGGTAGCCGAGGCGGCGGCGGATCTCCCTGCGGGGGCCGTAGCCGCCGGGGTCGCGGCCGAGCAGCCGCAGCGTGCCCGACGTCGGCGGGATCACCGTGGCCATCATCCGCAGCAGTGAGGTCTTGCCCGCGCCGTTGGGACCAAGCAGCCCGAACACTCCTGGCCCGGCCCGCAGATTCACCCCCGCCACCGCCGCCGTCCGGCCGAACCGCCGGGTCAGGCCGGTGATCTCGACATTCATGACGTTCCTCTCGGAATCCGGGTCGCGTACGCCGCGATGGCGCCGCAGATGGCCGCGGCCGCCAGGTAGGGAAGGATCAGGGTGGTATCGCTGACCGCGGCGGTGAACCGCCCGTCCGCGACCTGGCCGGACAGCACCGTGATCGTCCAGCCGGCCAGGCCCGCGGCCACGCCCGCGTTTGCCGACCGGGCGACGGTCGCGGCGGCCAGGGCCAGCGCGCACACCGCGGTCATCGGGACCAGCCAGCCGAACGTGATGCCCAGGGCGGCCCCCGACGCCCCCGAGGCCGCCAGCCCGAGCCCGGCATCGACCGCGAACACCCCAAGCGCCCGCACAAGCAGGACCGTCCGGTCGCTGACCGCCATGCTGCGCGACAGCTCCCAGGCAGGGTCGATGCCCGGCCCGTAGGCATAGGCGATGCCCGCCGCCGCCACCGCCGGCGCCAGCAGCGCCACCAGCGGCTGGCCGGTGCCAAGCGTCACCCCGGCCCCGGCGGCGAGTACCACGGTGCTGGCGATCAGCCACGGCACCAGCAGCGACGGCGTGGTCACCAGCGCCCGGGCCAGGCCCGGCGACCGCAGCAGCCGCCCGGCGATCCGCTCGACCAGGCCCTGCCGCCGCCACACCGCGGGGGCCGCCCCGGGCCGGACCGCGCCGCGAGCCGTGACCACCTTGACCAGCTCGGCCTCGAGCCGGCTCTCGAATCCGCCAGGCGCCCGCCCTGCCCCGCCGACGTTCACGTCATGACCTCCGTCTCGATGAGGAGCTGAAGCGAAGTGGACCGCAGGGCCCGGCGGGCGCGGTGCAGCCGTACCCGCGCGGTCACCGGGCGGATGCCGAGCGCGGCGGCCGCCTCGGCCACGGTGAACCCGTCGACCGACACCAGCTCAAGGACGGCCCGTTCGCCATCCGGGAGAGCCTGCAATTCCCCGTGCAGCTCCCGGACCTGCCGGAATGCGTCGATCTTCTCCGCCAGGCGATCGACGTCATCGGCGTCGAGAAGCCTGCGGCCCGCGATCAGGTCCTCGGCGTGGCGTTCCCGCGCGGACCGGCGGAACTCGGCCGCGATGACATTGCGCGCGATCCCGTACAGCCACGTCCGCGGGCCGCCGAAGGACCCCCGGTACCGTGCCGCTGCCTCGATAACCGCGAGGAACACGTCCGCGGTCAGGTCAGCGGCCAGCTGCGGATCCGCTACCCGGCGCGCCACGAACCGGGTTACCTCGTCCACATGCGCGCGGTAGAACTCAGTGAACGCGGCGGGATCGGTCCCGATCGACCGTACCGGCGGCTCGGCACGCGCACCCATCAGCGGCAACCTCCGATCGCTGTCACACCAGTGAGTTGCCGACGGCGGCAAGGGTGTTACATGGCAGGTCAGAGGCACGGGAACGCTCAAGGAAAGGACCGAGACACGCCGACAGCGGAGCCTGACGGCATCGTACGCGCGCGAGCAGCCGCGGAGGGTCAGTCCACCACGATCATGTAACCGTCAGCCGCAGCCGATGCGGGCCGTGCTCAGCGCGACGTCGTCGAACCGGAGGGTGTCGTTGCCGCCGCCGCCGTAGCTTTCCCAGCCGAGCTTGAGATCGGTGAGGTGAGGCTTCCAGCCGGGCCTGGACGACAGCCACTGGTCGTCGGTGTTCGGGGTGGACACGCCGTTCTCGGTCAGCCCGGGAACGCTGGTCCCGTTGAACCAGGTGAATATCTGGCCGTTCGATCCGTTGACCTCGAACTCGACGCACTCCCACGCGCTGACGGGCAGGACCGCGCTCTGCGCCACCCCTGCCGGGCTCTGGTCGGGCAGGGTGGCGTCATCGGACTGGCGGTTCCACATGAGCGCGCCGTTCTGGCCGCCCAGCCGGAGGTCGGTGTTGCCGTTCGCGGAGTCGTTCATCGCCAGGAAGGTCACGTGGCCGGTGGGCAGCGGGGTGGTGTGCATGATCCAGAAGCGCACGAACCACACGGGGGAGGCTGCCGCCATGTCCGCGGTGTCATCGATGAACACGTGGTTGCAGAAGCCGTCCGTCCCGGCCACCTTGACCGACTTGCCGCCGGTGTGCGCAACGGCGGAGTCGACCGCGACGGTGCCCGTACCCGAGCAGCTGGGGGTGGTCACGCTCCACCGGCCGGACGGCGTGGCGCTGGCCTGGTTCTCGAATCCGTCGCAGAACACGACGCCGGCGGGGCACGCCGAGCCGCCTGTCGAGGTGGGCGTCGGCGTCGGGGACACGGTGGGGGTCGGTGTCGGGGAGGTGCTCGGGGACGGCGTCGGAGACGCGCCGCCGTTGCACGGCACGCCGTTGACGGCGAAATTGGCAGGCGTGTCGTTGGAGCCGGAGAACGTGCCCTGGAAGCCAAAGCTCACCGTCGCGCCGGTGCCGACCGCGCCGTTGTAGGAGAGGCTGGCCGCCTGGACCGCCTGTCCGGTCTGGGTCACCGTGGCGCTCCACGCCGAGGTGATCTGCTGGCTGCCGTCAAACGTCCAGGTCAGCGTCCACGCGGTCAGCGGGGCGCTGTTGTTGGTCAGGCCGACCGCCGCGGTGAAGCCGCCCGACCACTGGTTGACCTGGTAGGAGACGCTGCATGGTCCAGTCGCGGCGCTCGTCTCCGTGGCCCGGACGGCGGGCACTGCGATCGCCAGGACCAGCGCGCACGCCGCCGCGGCCGCGGCGGCGCCGCCCGGCCCGCGGTTTCTCCACTTGACCACTGCCATCACACTCTCCGGTTCTGGCGGCGACGGCGCCGCCGGTCTCATCCCGGGATCGGCATCGGGGGAGGGCTGAGGGAGGATCGCGCTGCCGACGTCACCGCGGCTGGCGTTCCCCCGCCGCTGGCAGTGGTACGCGCTGGCCCGGTGTTGATCAGCATCGTCGTGATCGCGAGCAGGAGGCACACGCCGGCGAGTTCCACGAGCACCGTCCGGCGCAGCCCGGCGACGCCGTCGCCGAGACGGTGCCGCACATACCGGCGGGAGCGGCTGGCCACCGCGATAACACCGATGAGCAGTCCCGCCTTGAGCAGCACAAGCCTTCCGTAGCCTGTCCCGGTGAGCGCGCCAAGGCTGCCGACCTCCCGCCATGCCAGGTAGGCGCCGGTGAGGATGAGCGTGATCACGGACGTCAGGGCGAGCGTGGAGAACCGGGTCACGGCAATGCGCAGACTGGTGAGGCTGTCGGCCTCGGCTTCAACGGCGGACATGGTGGTGACCGCGACCTCGCCCGCACGGCCAGTCGGCGCCGTGGCCTCGCCACTGCCACGCTGGCCTGCGGTCGGCTGCCGCGTGCTTGCCCCGGGGGGCGACCCCCGGTGATCCCCCGCAGTGCTTGCCCCGGGGGGCGACCCCCGGTGATCCCCCGCAAGGGCTGGCCGCCCGGTACCCGGCGGACGGCCGAGCAGGCAGAGGCCGAGGGTGAAGAGACCGCCTGCCCACAGTCCCATCGCGGTCACATGGGCCGTGGCCACCGGCAGCGCCAGGGGGATCAGGCCGCCGGAGGCGGCGTGACTGGTCGTGCTCCAGGTAGCGGCGAGGCCGACCACGCCGACGCTGGCAGCCGCCAGTGCCCACCCGCGCGTTCTCGCGCTCGCCGCGTACCGCATCGTCCGGCTGCCGGCCGCCGCGACGAGCGCCAGCAGCCCGATCCTGATCATGAGGGTGTGTCCCACGTGTGACGACACCGTTGTGCCGAGCAAGGTCCTGTCGAGCAGGTGTGCCGGGCCGAGGCCGGCCGCGTACGGCCCGTAGAGGAAGAGCTGGCCCAGAGTCGCCCACAGCGCCGCGATCCAGCCCGCCGCGGCAGGCCACGCGGCCCGGCCTGGCTGGGCGCCTGGCGGCAGGCATACCAGCCGGATCGCGGCACACCCCGCGAACAGCGCGAAGCCGGCGAAGGCGAACCAGCCCATGATCTCCAGCGGGACGCTCGCCGACTGGCTGGAGCCCGTGCCGCCGGTCCCGGCGAGCGGCCCGGGGGCGATCGGTGTCGGGGCGCCGACCGAGAAGGTCAGGCTGCCGGCCGTGACATGACCGTCGTCGGACGCGACCGTCCGCCAGTCAAGCACGTACGTCCCGTGGGCCTGATCCGGGCGCAGGCTCGCGGTCAGGGTGTTGCCCTTGCCGTCGTCGCGGCGGATCGGCTGCTCCGCAACATGACGGCCGTCGGGAGCGACCACGGTGATGCTGCTGAGGCTGAGTTCGACGTCCTCGGTGTACAGGAGGACGACGCGCTGCGGCTCGGCGGCCAGCCGCGCATCGTTCGCCGGGTTTGACGAGGCGAGTCCGGCATGCGCGGCGGCAGGGACCGCGATCACGATGAGCGCGACCACAGCGCCGCCAACGATCCCGGCCAGCCTCCCTAGCCACGCGTTGCGCCTGCGGGCGGCGCTTCCGCTGCGCCCCGCGACACCTGTCCGGGTGAAGGTGCCCTCGTGCGGTTCTGTCAGCAGCTTCCCTTGTGACATCGTTGTCCCGGGCGCCACGGCTCCGCCGGACGGGCCTGCGTAACTACAGCAATGGTCCATTCACCGACACCTGACTGCGTGAATGGACCACTGCTGTAGTTCCGGCCGCATGAAGGTGCCCTTCATCGGGAAGGGCGCGGGCCTGGTGGAGTGGGCCAGATCGCGAAGCCTGCGGATCACCGAGGCGGCAGCACGCATCAGTGGCATGCCTTCTCCGCTTTCCGCCTGGCGACGAGCTTGGCCACCCCTAGCCGGTAGCCGTCGAGTTCCGCGACGCCCGGGGCGAACTTCCATGCGCCGTTCTGGTAGAGCATGTTGTTCCTGCCGGAAGCGGGGCCGCGCTTCCACAGGACCAGGACTGTCGTGGTGCCGATCCGCTGTATCTGCACGATCACGTAGGCAACGCCCAGCCCCGGCGGGCACTCGGTGTTGAGCTTCACGTAGTCGGCCTCGCTGAGAACCTGCTTGGCCGAGTCGGTCCAGAGGCCCCACGCGCCACCCCAGTCACCGGCGGCCAGCAGGCCGAATTCCTGCTCCGCGACGGCTTCGGCCTGCACTCCCTGCGGCGGCACCGCGCTACCCGCGGGTGCCGTGGCGCCGGCTGCGGGCGCGGAGGCGCCGGCTGCGGGCGCGGAGACGCTGGTTGCGGGCGCCGTATCGCCTGCCGGGGAGCAGCCGGCTGCCAGGATGACGGCCGCCAGCAGTCCCGCCAGTGGCCAGACGGCGTTCCGCATTGCCCGATTTACTCCGTGTTTATATGCAGATCCGCGCTGGAGGGACACCGCCGGGCGTCCCTCCAGCAACGTTGGTGGTGACTGTTAGTTGGTCAGCCGGTTGGTGCCGTACTTCAGGACGAAGGCGTCGTTGAAGTTCTGCGTCAGGTCGGCGCTGACGCTGATCGAGTCGCGGATCTGCGTGTTCGTGATCGCGGCGGCGGGAGCGCCGCCGAACTGGTAGGTGAAGGTCCCGCCGGGGTACACCAGGCGCTGGGCATAGGGTACGTCGTGGAAGCCCAGCCGCACGATGTAGAACGAGGTGCCGTCACCGCGGGGAACCTCCAGGTAGTCCTCCTGCGGGTGCCCGAACGTCGACGAGTTCAGGTAATAGTGCTGGTCGGACTTTGACGGCCCGCGGAAGATGATCGCCGCGCAGTCCATGGAGATCGGCTTGGCGGACGTGTTCGTGAACACGAACTGCCACAGGCCATACCACTGGTTGCCAGTGAAGTTCACGTACTCCGAGAGGGGCACGTTGCTCGTGAAGCTCGTCGTCAGCGGCTGGCTGAGAATCGGATTCGGCCCGGTGATCGGGTGGTTGACGCCGCGCGCGCAGTGCTCGAGCGGCGTGGTGTACTGCGACGGGCCGCCTGTCGGCACCGCCTGTGTGAACGTGGCGGGCCCCGCGCTGACAGAGGTGGTCTTGCCCACGTCTGCGGCGGCCTTGGTGGGCTGGCTGGCGAGCGCCCAGACGCCGGCCAGCAGTAATGCTGCCGCACCCCCGGCGACCAGGCCAAGCCTGCCTCTTCGGGCTGTTTGCACGGATGGCACCTCCGATGACATCGGTGACTTGCGGTATCCCGGCGGCCGCAACCGCCACGCGAGCACCGGAAGAAGCAGTCGGAGATACCGCGATGCTGCCTGGAGAACTCCCAGCCGATAACGAGCCTGATGCCCGGCGCGTTCTCCAGTTCCGGCACAGTGTCAAACTGATTCCCGCGCTAGGCAAGAGGGGTGCTCTGGGTAGCATGAAAGGCATCTGCGGCTTTCAGGGCAGGTGCGCGGGCGGGCGATGCTGTTACGGTCCTGACCTCGGCAGATGGGACGATTCGAAAAGATTTCGGCTCCGTCGGGCGAAGGTGAATCGGCCGGCTTGGCATGGGAAAGTTACATCACGCCGGGCCGCGGGAGATAAACCGCCTCAGACACTGCGGCTAACGGCGCGTTCGCTATCCGAACTCGATCTAAACGGGCGAATTAGGGTAAAAGTCTCGAACTTCGTGTATTCGGCGGTGGGGGAGCCGTGTGCCCCCGTTGCCGGATTGGTCGGGTCCGCTCCCGCCGCGTGATAGTAGGTGACGGTGATGCTCGTCCCGCGCTCCCGTTCGGTACCTGGATGGACGTCGAACACCGCGATGCCGTAGCCGGTCGCCGGATCTCTCATCGCGGACCAGGGCGCGTCCTCGACAGCGTCAGCGGCGGACCGGGCGTAGACATAGGGAGTCGAGGTCGGCGCCGGCCGGTTCGGCCTGGTGAACACCTTCGCCTGGCGCTGCCCGTCGCCGGTGTCCACGGCGTAGCTGTCCAGGGGGGCGCTGGTCCCGCCGCCGCCGAGGACCAGGTGAACGGTGCCCTTGCTCGTGTCGAACACGCCGTTGTCCACCGTTGTCACCGGGTGCGGGCGCCGCGTCTCGACGGGCGCGCCGGTGGCGGCCTCCCGCCCGGCCGCGGCGTCGTAGCCCCTGACGGGGAATGACCGCTCGTAGTCGTGGTCGTGACCGGTGAGCACGAGGTCCACCTCGTACCGGTCGAACAGCGGCAGCCAGGCTTCCCTGATTCCCAGGTCAGAGCCGTTGCCGGTGGCCGAGGACGACGCGGCGATCTGGTGCATCTGCGCGACGATCCAGTCGATGGACGTGTCCGCGCGGGCGGCTGCCAGCGTCCGCTCCAGCCAGGCCGTCTGGGCGCCGCGGGAGTAGCCCCTGATGTAGAGCGACGTGCCGGGCTGGATGGCAGGATTGCCGGTGGCCGGCGCGGGCGTCAGCGGGCTAGGTCCCGCGACGAACGCGCCCGCGTCCTGGTAGACCACGTCGTCGGCGTCGAGCGAGACGAACAGCACGGAGCCCACCCGGAACGAGTACCAGCGCCCGCGGAAGCCGGGAGCGTGGTTGTCAGGCAGCGTGTAGCGGGTCAGGTAGGACGTGAACCCCTGCGGCCCGTTGTTGAACTCGGTCTCGTGGTTGCCGGGGCACGGCATCCACGGCCGGTTCGCCGCCGACGCCTGGTTGTTGTTGCCGAAGTCCCGCCAGACTTCCGGCTGGACCGCGGGATTGAGGTCCGCGTAGCACAGGTCGCCGTTGAGCAGGTGGAACAGCGGCTGGAACGACTCGACGGCCGCGACCGCGTAGGCGCTCTGGCCGTAGGAGAGGACCCATTGCGTGTTGGGCGTCGCAAGGTCGCCGAAGCTGGTGAACCGGAACGCCGCCCGGCCCCGTGGCGCGGTCCGGAAAGTGGCGCTGAACGGCTGGGCGCTGGCGTCATTATCAGCCGTAACGGCATACGAGTAGGTGCTGCCCGGCCGCAGCTCGCTGATCGCCGCGTGGTAGGTCCAGACCGTCTCCCCGTTGATCCCGTCCGTGTAGGCGCGCAGCTCGGCGGGAACCGTCCGGCGCCGCGCACCGCTCTCGCCGGCAGGCCGCACGTGGACCCGGGGATGGACCGCCGGGCCGGGGGATGCCCAGGAAATGACGACGCCCTCCGCCGGGTCGCCGCCCCAGGTGAGATGTATCTGCTCGGGGGTTCCGCCGGTGGCCGCCGGCCGGGCGGCGGCTGGCGTTACGCCCTGCCTGGGAGCGTGCGACGCGAGCGCGCCCGCCGCGGCGAGCGGGGCGCCCGCGGCGAGCAGGCCGCTGCCTCCCGCGCCTGCGAGGACCTGGCGGCGGGAGATCGTCCGGTCGTCCGGGCTGTCTGGCATGGCGAAACGCTCGCGCCGCGGCGTGAACCCCGGGTGACCGCAAGGGGAGCGGGAGGGCGAATGACCGTGAACACCTGCCGGGCGGTGCCGCCTGCCGTCCGCGGACCTCATGATCACGAAGGATTCGAGACCCGGTACGGTGGCGCATCTTTCATGATCATGAGATCCACCGGATCGCGCTGCGCCACCTTGAGTATTCCGAACGGAAGCGCGGTGACGGCCCCGCATGCCGCGACAGGACGCGGGGCCGTCCTGGCTCGGCCGGGTGACCGCATCACGGGGGCGGCTGGCACGCATGTCAATTGGCTGGTGTCGCTGCGTGATCGATCGGGTAGGGATTTGTTAACTGAGGCGCTCGGGGGCCTGGAGTGCTCTCACTGAACTCGTGTGACTGGCTGCACCCCGCAGGTGCATGGCCCTCGTCTCCACCCCAGTGCGGATTGACTTTTCGTCTACAGCAGGAGATTCAGTGATGTCATTCACCCACGCTGCCCGGCGCGCGGTCGCCGCGGCGGTGCTCACCACCATGGCCGCCCTGTGTGCCACGCCGGCTGCCCTGGCCGCCACGCGGGCAGGCACGCAGGCCGCCACGCGGGCCGCGGCCCGGGCCACCGCCTCGGCCGTCCCGCGATGCACGTCCGCGGCGCTGGTCGTGTGGCTGGGAGGCAGTAGCGGCTCCGTCTACTCGATCTTGTTCACCAATCTCGGCAGCCAGGCGTGCACCCTGCGCGGCTTCCCGGGGATCTCGGCCGTCGGTAACCACGGCAACCAGATCGGCAGATCCGCCGGATGGGCTGGCGGCACGGCGCACACCGTGACCCTCCGGCCCACTGAGACCGCCTATGCGCTGGTACAGATCCCCAGCCCGGCACGCACCTGCGGCCCGGTCTGGGCTTACGGGCTGAGGGTCTACCCGCCGAACCTGACCGCGGCGGCCTACGTCCCGTTCCCCTTCCTCGCATGCTCGGGGAACGTGGCATTCCTGACCGTCACGCAGCCGGTGAGGTGGGGGTACGGCCCCTAGACACGAACGCGCAGGCACGCGGCCAAGGGCAGCGGAACCGACGGGCGCACCGAACCACAGCGCGGCACCAGCCGTGTCATGAGTGTAAGCACGGCGGCCGCCGGTTCAGCCCTCGCACACCCAGGGACAGCACCATGTCGTTGAGCCTCATCCGGCCTGCGGCCGGGGCCGCGCTGCTCGCAATGCTCGCCGTCGGCTGCGGCGCCACCAGCGCGGCACACCCTGCCGCGGCACCGCACGGGCCCGCCGCCCCAGTCCGGTCAGCATCCCCGGTCGCGCCGGCCGCCCGCACCGCCGCGCCTGCGAGCACTCACCGGGCGCCCGGCTCTCATCGCCAGCACCAGCACCACCAAGCTCACCAGCAGCATCAGATTCACCAGAATCACCCGGTCCTGCCCCCAGCCCCGCCCCCGCCGCCCCCCATGATGTCGCCGTCCCCCATGGTGTCGGCCCCGCCCATGATGTAGCCCCGACGCGCCTCGCAGGGGCCGCCGCCGCGAACCGGGAAACGCACCTCCACCTCGAGGCCTCCGCCGGCCGGCGGCCTGACCGCGAGCGCGGCGCCGTGCGCCTCGGCGATGACCGCCGCGATGGCGAGGCCGAGCCCGGCGCGCTGGCCGGTGCGGTCGCTCCCGAGCCGCTCGAAGGGACGCAGCAGCCGGTCGACCTCCCCGGGGGCGATGACCGGCCCGCTGTTGGCCACAAGCAGGACGGCGCATCCCGCCTTGACGCCGGTATGCAGCGTGAGCCAGCCGCCGCCCACGTTGTGAACCAGGGCGTTGTCCACCAGGTTGGCGACGAGGCGCTCGGCCAGCCGGGCGTCGCCGGACGTCGGCGCCGGGCCGAGCGATGCCTCTACGCGCAGCCCGAGCCGCCCCGCCTCCGCGCCGCGTACCGCCAGGACGTCGCCCGTAACCGCATCAAGACCGAACGGCTCTCGCCGGTCAAGGCCCCGCTGACCCCGGGCCAGGGTGAGGAGCGCGTCGATGATCCGTTCCTGCTGCGCGCCTGCCGCCAGCACCCGCTGGCAGGTGGCCCGCAGCGACTCGGCCGACGCCTCCGGGTCGGCCAGCGCGACCTCTACCATCGCCCGTTCCAGGGTGAGCGGGGTGCGCAGTTCGTGTGAGGCGTTGGCCACAAACTGGCGCTGGGCGCTGAAGGCCGACTCCAGCCGCGTGAGCAGCCCGTCAAAGGTATCGCCCAGTTCCTTCAGCTCATCGCTTGGACCGGGCAGCGCGAGGCGCTCATCCAGGTTCTGCTCGGAGATCTGCCTGGCCTTGGCCGTCATTACCCGGAGCGGCCGCAGCGCCCGGCCGGACACGAGCCAGCCGAGCCAGGCCGACACGAGAGTCATGATCGCGAGCGCGATCCCGGACGCGAGGAGCAGCTGGTGAACAGTGTCCGCCCGCTGCGCGTCGGCCAGCGCCCTGACCGCCGCGACGGCCTGCTTGTCGCCGAGGATCCGCTGCATCGCCGCACGGACCTGGGCGCGCTGGCGGGATGTGATCAGGTGCGCGAGCTGCACGGCTTGCCGGGGAGCGACCAGCCCGTAGGTGATCGTGAGCAGCCCGGTGCCCGAGATGAGGAACAGCGAACCGTAGAGGGCCGACAGCCGCAGGCGCACGGTGCGCGTCGGCAGGTGCCATGACCGCCGCGCCCCGCGGGGCCCGCTCATCCAGTGTCCGGGCACGCCGCGATGCGGTAGCCGGCCTGGGCGACGGTCTCGATCACTGGAGGCTCGCCGAGCTTGCGCCGGAGCCGGCTGACCGTGACCTTCACGGTGTTCGTGAACGGGTCGGTGGCCTCATCCCACGCTCGCTCGAGCAGCTTCTCCGCGGACACCAGGCCGCCCTCGGCGGCAAGGAGCTGCTCGAGCACGGCGAACTCCTTGGGCGTGAGCCACAGCCGCCGCCCCGCCCGGGTGGCTGCCCGGTTGGCCGGATCCAGCCGCAGATCACCGCGTACGAGCACCGGGGGCAAGACCTTGTGCGACCGCCTCCCCAGGGCGCGGATGCGCGCGACCAGCTCCGCGAAGGCAAAGGGCTTCGGCAGATAGTCATCCGCGCCGATGCCCAGGCCCTCCACCCGGTCCTCGATCGAGGCCGCCGCGGTGAGCATCAGCACGCGCGCCGGTGATCCCCGCGCCACCAGGGACCTGCACACGTCGTCCCCGTGAACCTCCGGCAGGTCCCTGTCAAGCACGACGACGTCGTAGCTGGTTTCCGAGGTGCGCTCGAGTGCCTGCGCGCCATCGGCGGCAATATCAACGACCAGCCCTTCGCGGCGAAGGCCCCTGGCGACTGTCTCGGCCAGTTCCGCGTGGTCTTCCGCAAGCAGCACCCTCAACGGTTTCTCCGTCGTACTCAAGATCGCGCGATTCTCAGGCTTCTGGCGGTCGCGGGCACACGACCGCGCCCTCGGTACCCCCGGCCCGCCCGTTCCTTGCCAGCCCCTGCTCGTCCCCGCCAAGAGTGCACAGGCGGCGGTTACAGCGAGGTTACAGACGTTGTTCCGGCGGTGTAACCGCCGCTGCGGCAGCATCCGTGCTGTGAAGAACTATCGTCCAAGAGGAGAAGGCGCGCGGACCAGGCTGAGCCGCCTGGCGCCGGCCGGCGTTCTCACCGTGGCGCTCGGGCTCGGTGTGGCCGCCTGCGGCGGTACCTTGTCGGCCGGGACGGGCGGTCCCGCGTCGCCCCTGGCAGGCAGCACAGGGCCGGCCGGGACGGGACTGCCGACGACCCTGCCGCCTGCCGTCTCCAGGTACCTGAAGGCAGCGACGCCGCAGGACCGCGCCGCGTTCACCCAGTGCATGCGCGGCAGCGGCGTCCCCGGCTTCCCGAGCAGCTTCACCCTGGCCGCGCTTCAGGCCGCCGGCATCGACGTCCGCTCAGCCTCCTTCCTGGCTGCGGCCAGGGCATGCAAGTCGAAGCTGCTCGGATGAAAACCGCGGGTCAACGGAACAGGAGGGGTCATGTTCTTCACGTACCTGTGGCGTGAACTGCGCCGGCGGATGCGGCAGGCCATCTTCATCTCCCTCGGCCTCGCCCTGGGTGTCGGCCTGGTCATCACGGTGACCGGAGCCTCCAACGGCGTCAGGGACGCACAGAGCACGGTGCTGCATTCGCTGTACGGGATAGGCACCGATGTCACCGTCACCACGACCGCGGCCAAGGGGAGCGGCGGGCCGTCCAGCTTCTCGGTCGGCGGCGGCCGGCCGGCGGCGGGCACGAGTTTCAACAGGGACGTGCTGCTCTCGGCCACTGGCGGCCTCGGCGCACTCAGCTCCTCCTCGGTGGCCAGCATCGCGCACCTGCCGCACGTCTCGGCGGCCGCCGGGGCACTCGCCCTCACCGACCTGGATGTATCAGGGACGATCCCGTCGGTCTCCCGCACCGCGACAAGCCGCGCGACATCGATCAGCACCAGCTCGTTCAGCGTCCTCGGCGCGGACGTGTCCGCGGGCAAGGTCGGCCCGCTCAGCTCGAGCAAGCTCACCTCGGGCCGGACCTTCATCACGGCCGACGCCAGCTCCAACTCCAACGTGGCCCTGGTAGACGGGAACTACGCGACACAGAACAAGCTGACGCCAGGCTCCACGGTCACCGTCGGCGACAGCAGCGGCAGCGGCACCAGTTTCAAGGTCATCGGTATCGTTCAGGCGCCGCCCGGGTCCGCCTCCTACGCCGAGGTGTACATCCCGCTCGCCCGCGCCCAGGCTCTCGGCGCGTCTCCGCAAACCGGCGGCAACCTGAAGAACCAGGTCAACACCATCTACGTCGCGGCCACCAGCGCCGCACAGATCAGCAGCGTGCAGCAGGCGATCAGCAAGCTGCTGCCGTCAGCTACCGTGACCACATCCAGCGACCTGGCCAGCGAGGTCTCCGGATCGCTTGCCAGCACCGCGAGCCTGGCCAACAACCTCGGCAAGTGGCTCGCGGTCGCGGTGCTCATCGCCGCCTTCCTGCTGGCGAGCCTGCTGACCATGGCCGCGGTATCGCGGCGGGTGCGGGAATTCGGCACGCTCAAGGCCCTGGGCTGGCGGAGCCGGCGGGTCGTCGCCCAGGTGATGGGTGAGTCGGTCGTCATCGGGATTCTCGGCGGCGCGGCCGGCGTCGGCGTCGGGTTCGGCGGCGCCGCCCTGGTGGCCAGGATCGCACCGCCTCTCAAGGCGACGGTGGGCCAGTCCACTGCGTCGGCGGCCCCTGGCACGTTCCGCGCAGGCGTACTCAAGAGCCTGAGCCAGAGCACCGTCCACACCGTGTCGGTCCATCTCAGCGCGCCGGTGACGGTCACCGCGATAGCGGTCGCGGTCGCGCTTGCGGTCGCCGGAGGGCTGCTGTCGGGCGCCTTCGGCGGCTGGCGGGCGGCGCGGCTACGGCCGGCGGCGGCGCTGGCCCGGCTGGAGTGAGGGGAAACATGCGCAGGCGGGGCGCCGCCGCAAGGCGCCGGGCCTGCCGGACCGCGGCTCGTTGGCATTTAAATAGGAGACGACCCTCATGTACAAGCTAACCGGCGTCACCAAGAACTACCGCAAGGGCCGCAGCGTGGTGGAGGCCCTTCGCGGTGTGGACGCGGTGATCGAGGACAGCGAGTGGCTTGCCATCCAGGGGCCCACCGGGCATGGCAAATCGACCCTGCTGCAGCTGCTCGGCGGGCTGGACCGGCCCACCTCGGGGAGCATCGAGCTCGATGGCCTCGACCTAGCTGCCGTGCGGGAGACACGGCTCACCAACGTGCGCGCCCACTCGGTCGGGTTTATCTTCCAGACCTTCAACCTGATACCGACCTTGTCCGCGCAAGAGAACGTGGAGACCGCGCTGGTCCCGCTCGGCGTCCCGGCCGCCGGGCGGCGAGCGCGGGCGGCCCGGGCACTGGCCAGCGTCGGACTGGCCGACCGGCTGCGGCACCTGCCCGCTGAACTGTCCGGTGGCCAGCAGCAGCGGGTGGCGATCGCCAGGGCCCTGGTGAAGGAGCCCAAGGTGCTGCTGGCCGACGAGCCCACCGGCAACCTGGACGAAGGCACCCGCGATGAGATCATCGGGCTGCTTGAAGAGATGTGGCGCGAGCGCGGGCTGACCCTCGTGGTGGTCACCCACGACAGCGTCGTGGCCCAGCGCGCGCAGCGCACGGGCGTCATGAAGGATGGCCGGCTGTCGACCGGACAGCGCGTGCGACGGCCTACAGCGGAGCCATCCACGATCTGATTCCGATGCCAGCCAGGTTTATGGTCCCTCGCACCCCCGTGATCAATATCACAGAACAGCCCCGCGAAGACTCCAGGCGAACCCCGGGAGCGCCCGGCAACCGTAACAATAATCGGCGCGGCCGCGCTGTTCTGGGCGGCATTGTTCCCAGGATATGCTGTTTTGCGCGGTATCGTGCCAACGATATCCTGGGCCCGTCAGCGCGTTAAACCTGGCCACCGATGTGATCATCAGATGAACAAAATACATTTCCAGGGGGATGGTTAGACTTAGGGCGTTTTCCTTGCCGCCGTCCAGTTTTCCCGTCGTTACCTATGCCCTTGACGGCCTGGGCTTCCAGACTTACTGTAGGTCCTGCTGTATCGGAAGGCCTGGCCGATCACGGAGGTAGACGTTGCCGCGAATCTCGCTATCCCTAGTTACCTTATTTAGGACTTTCAGGGACGTTCTGTGGTTGCCCGAAGAGTGTTATCGTGTCAGGTTCCGGACGGGCAATCTTACTTTCAGCGCGTTGAATGCAATTGCGTTGACCGTTTTATTGTTACGTTTCTCATGACGCGAGACACAGGAGCCCGAGCACCCACTCACGCTGAACCATCAGGCTGATTTCCGCGTATTCACACCAGCTGGGAATCACACCTAAATGGCGCGCGGAATCGCGACGACGCGGCGGCCCGGGCACCCACTCACGCTGAAACCACCGGGGCTGATGTCCGCGCCACGCTGAAGTGGCGCGCGAATCGAAGTGACCGACTAAGCGATGTCCACCGGCTAAGCAAGGTAGCGAGACCGGCTCGCTGCCCGATACATCGCATCCTGGCGCCGCCGGAGGCGCGGCGATATGTAGGGGAGTCTCCCATGCCCGCAGAATTAACTTTGCGTGACCTCGTCATCGCGATAAGTCCCTGCGGTGCACGTGAACCGAGCCCGCGGATCGCCATGGAGGCCTACCGCGGCGGCGGGCTTGGCGTTCTCGATCTGGCTGACGGCGGCTGGCGACCGCTGCATGCACTGGCGCAGGCTGCTTCCCGGTCCGCGATGCCGATCGGGATCCGCGTTCCGGCCGGCTGTGCGGCCACCGCGGCCGAGGTCCAGCGTTCAGGTGCCGGGCGGGTAGCGCTGACCGTCCTGACCGCGTATGCGCCGTGGGATGTCACTGAAACTGCCTCCTGGTCCCGCGTCCTTGTGGAGGTGACCAGCCGGGACGAGGCCAGGGCGGCTGCCGCCCGCGGGGCCCACGGATTGATTGCCCGGGGCATGGAGTCCGGCGGGCGCGTGAGCGACCTGAGCACTTTCGTGCTGCTGCAGCATCTGCTCGCCGACGACGCGGCGACCCTGCCGGTCTGGGCCGCGGGCGGCATCGGCCCGCGCACGGCGGTCGCGTGTATCGTCGGCGGCGCGGCCGGAGTGGTCCTGGACAGCCAGCTCGGGCTCATGCCCGAGTCGGACCTGCCAGGCGACGTGATGAGGGTGCTCCGCCGGATGGACGGCTCGGAGACCGTCATGGCCTCTGGGCAGCGCGGTATCCGGGTTGCCGGCACGCCCGTCAGGCTCGCAGGACCGCGGGACGCGGACACGACACTGCTGCCGATCGGTCAGGACGGCTGGTCGGCCGCCCCCTTCGCGGCTAGGTGGCGGAACACGGCCGGGGCCGTCCGTGCCATCCGGTCGGCCATCGTGGACACGGTCAGCGACGGCGCACCGCTTCATTCGCTGGCACCGGGCGCTCCGCTGGCCGCTGACCTGGGCGTGCGGGTTCCGGTGGCCCAGGGTCCCATGACCAGGGTCAGCGACCAGGCGGGATTCGCGGCGGAGGTCGCCGCCGACGGCGCGATGCCGTTCATCGCGCTGGCCCTCGCTGACGGTGAGCGGTCCCGGCGCATGCTGCGGGCCGCTGCCGCGGCCCTGGACGGGCGGCCGTGGGGGGTCGGGGTGCTCGGCTTCGTGCCAGATGAGCTGCGTGCCGCTCAGGTCGAGGCGATCCTCGAGGTCAGGCCAGGCTGGGCCATCGTCGCCGGCGGCCGGCCGGCCCAGGCGAAGGGCCTCGAGCAGGCCGGCGTCGCCACCTTCCTGCACGTGCCCTCTCCCGGGCTGCTGCGGCAGTTCCTGCGCTCCGGCGTTCGCAGGTTCGTGTTCGAAGGCGCCGAGTGCGGCGGTCACATCGGCCCCAGGGCAAGCTTCACTCTCTGGGAGGCGCAGCTCGCGGTCATCGATGAGTACCTCGACACCATGCCCCCGGAGGTCGGCGGGCAGCTTCAGGTGCTGTTCGCCGGCGGTGTTCACGACGCCCGGTCCGCGGCCATGGTCGCGGCCATGGCAGCACCGCTGACCCGGCGGGATGCCCGGGTCGGCGTGCTGATGGGGACCTCGTACCTGTTCACCCGCGAGGCCGTCGAGCACGGGGCGATCAAGCCGCTCTTCCAGCGGATGGCGCTGGAAGCGGCCGGTACCGCGCTGCTTGAGACCGCACCGGGCCACGTGACCCGCGCCTTGCGCACCGCGTTCGTCGATGAGTTCGGCAGGCAGCGCGCGGAGCTCGAGGCGGCCGGAACGGAGAGCCGGGAACTCTGGATGCGGCTTGAGATGCTGAACACCGGACGGCTGCGGCTGGCCAGCAAGGGACTAGAGCACGACGGAATCGAGATAGACGAGGCGACCCAGGCTGCCGAGGGCCTGTACATGGCCGGCCAGGTCGCCGTCCTGCGGGACGCTGTGACGACCGTACCCGCGCTGCACGCCGAGGTGACCACCGCCGCCAGCGACTTTCACGACAAGCGGATGGGGGAGCTGCGGCAACTGCTCGCGGCCGCCCCAGGCGAGACTGCCGAGACGGATAAGCCGCTGGACATCGCGGTCGTGGGCATGGCTGGCATGTTCGCCGGATCACCCGACATGGATGGCTTCTGGCGCATGATTCTCAGCGGCAAGGACGCGTTCACCGAGGTGCCCGCCGAGAGGTGGGATCCTGCGATCTACTACACGCCCGAGTTCGCTGAAGCCACGTCCGGCCGGCGCACGGTTTCCAAGTGGGGCGGCTTTCTCGAGCCGGTAGCCATCGACCCGATCCGGTACGGCATCCCTCCCGCCGCCCTCGGCAGCATTGACCCCAGCCAGCTGCTCGCGCTTGAGGTCGCGGATCAGGCCATGAACGACGCGGGATACGCCTATGACGCGCCCGGTGCCGACCACTCCCGCACTGGTGTGATATTCGCCGCGGAACCCGGCTCCGACAGCGGCGGTGCGCTGGCCATGCGCGCCTTGCTGCCGTCGTACCTGGGCGAGGTGCCCCCGGAGTTCGACGAGCAGCTCCCCACGTTCACGGAGGATACGTTCCCCGGCAACTTGCCGAACGTCATCGCCGGACGGATCGCCAACCGGCTCGACCTTGGCGCGACGAACTACACCGTGGACGCCGCGTGCGCGGCATCGCTCGCCGCCGTGGACGGGGCATGCAAGCAGCTGACCACCGGCGCGGCCGACCTGATGCTGTGCGGTGCGGTCGACCTGCACAACTCCATTGGCGACTTCCTGATGTTCGGGTCGGTGTACGCCCTGTCTCCCACCGGGCGGGTCGCCACCTTCGACAGCGCGGCAGACGGCACGGCACTCGGTGAGGGCGTCGGGTGCGTCGTGCTCAAGCGGCTGGCCGACGCACGGCGGGATGGTGACCGGGTCTACGCGGTGATCAGGGGCGTGGGTGCCGCCAGCGACGGCCGGGCGCTGAGCCTGACCGCGCCGCGGGTGGACGGTCAGGTCCGGGCGATGCGCCGGGCGTACCGGCAGGCGGGCGTGTCGCCGAGCGAGGTCGGGCTGGTCGAGGCACACGGCACCGGCACCGTCCTCGGTGACCAGGTCGAGCTGGAGAGCCTGACGGAGGTTTTCACGGCGGCCGGAGCCGAGCCGGGCGGCTGCGTCCTTGGCTCGGTGAAGTCTCAGATCGGTCATGCCAAGTGTGCCGCCGGGCTGGCTGGGCTGATCAAGGCGGTGCTTGGCATCTACTACGGGGTACAGCCGCCGACCAGCAACCTGACCCGCCCGAATCAGGCATGGGATCCGGACCGCAGCCCATTCGCTTTCCTTACCGCGCCAAGGCCGTGGCTAGCGCCTTCGGCTCGGCGGGTCGCCGGCCTCAGCGCGTTCGGGTTCGGCGGGACCAACTTCCACATCGTCCTGAGCGGACACCCCGAAACCCCGGAGCCCCGGCATGCGCTGAACGAGTGGCCGGCTGAGCTGTTCTGCTTCCGCGGTACCGACCGCGGGGCCGCTCACAGGTGCGTGCAGAGCCTCGCCAGCACACTGGCAGCGGAGCGGGCGCGCCCCGGCGGGGTGCGGCTGCGGGACCTGGCCGCGCGCGCGGCCAAGGACGCTGAGGCCGCCGCCGGGCCGCCCTGGGTCGCCGTGGTCGCCCGTGACGCCGACGACCTCGCGGTGCTGCTTCGGCGCGCACTGGCGGGCGAGCACGATCCCGCGGCGGGACTGATCCAGCCGCCGTCGGCCGACCCGCCAGCCGGCCCACCCGAGCGGCCGGCCGTGGCGTTCCTCTTTCCCGGTCAGGGCAGTCAGCGCACAGGGGCACTGGCCGAGCTGTTCGTGGCCTTTCCTGAGCTGCGGCAGTATCTCGCGATGGGTCAGCGCTGGGCCGGCAGGCTGTTCCCGCCCGCGGCCTTCGACCCGGACCGCGAGCGCGAGCATGCTGATCTTCTCCGGCACACCGGTACCGCACAGCCCGTGCTTGGCATCTGCGGGCTGGCTGTCAGCCATCTGCTCGGCCGCCTCGGGGTACGCCCGGACATGTCGGGCGGGCACAGCTACGGCGAGCTGGTCGCCCTGTCCGCGGCCGGCGCCTTCGACCCGGTGACGCTGCTCGATCTCAGCGACGCGCGCGCCACCGCGATCCTGTCCGCGGCCGGCGAGGACCCGGGCACGATGGTGGCAGTGAGCGGCACCGCCGACCAGACCGCCGCTGTGCTTGAAAGCCGCGGGCTCGCCGCCAGCGTGACGCTGGCGAACCTCAACGCGCCGGGCCAGGTGGTGATCTCGGGTCCCACTCCTGCCATGGACAGCGCCTTCACCGCGCTGCGGGAGGCGGGCCTGCCGGCCCGCCGGCTGCCGGTCGCGTGCGCCTTCCACAGCCCGGTCGTCGCCGCGGCCAGCGCACAGTTCGCCGGGGTGCTTGCCGCGCGGCAGATATCGGCGCCGCGGCTGCCGGTCTGGTCCAACCGGACCGCGCAGCCGCACCCGGGCGACCCCGAGTTGATCCGCGCGGAGATGGCAGCCCAGATCAGCGCTCCGGTGCGGTTCAGCGACCAGGTGGAGGCGATGTATGCCGCAGGCGCCAGGGTGTTCGTCGAGGCCGGCCCTGGCCAGGTCCTGACCGGCCTGGTCCGCGCGGTGCTCGGTGACCGGCCGCACCTGGCCGTGGCCTGCGACGGGGCGAGGGGCCAGGGGCTGCGCGGGTTCCTCACCGCCCTCGCCGAGATCGCCTGTGCCGGAGTACCGCTGGACCTGAACTGGCTCTTCCAGGGCAGGAACGCGGCCGATCCTGCCGCCTCGGGCACGGACGGGCGGCCGCGCTGGACCGTGAACGGACAGCTCATCCGAGACGGCAACGGCGCCTACCTGCCCGGTGCCCTGACCCCCGCTCGTTTGATCAAGGAGTTCCCCGTGTATCCTCCCTCACCCGATGTCACCGGCAGCCGGCCGGCCGACCCCGACTCAATGCTGGCCGAGTACCTGCGCGCCAGCCGGGAGATGGTTTCCGCACAGCGCGATGTCATGCTGGCCTTCCTGGGCGGCCTGCCCGGCGGCCGGCTCGTCTGGCAGGCGGACACGGCAGAACTGCCCGCGAACGGCACCGCCCCGCGCCCAGCCGCGATCGCCGTGGTGGAAACGAGTACCACCGCGGAAGCCCCGCCTGTCGCCGGGCCCGTCGCCCCCATGCCCACATCCGGCCCGATCTTGCAGGAAACCCTGATTTCGCTGATCAGCGAGCGCACCGGGTACCCGGTCGACCTCATCGAACCCGATCTTGATCTTGAAGCTGATCTCAGCATCGATTCGATCAAGCGCGCCGAGATAGCCGCGGAGGTGGCATCCAGGCTGGGGATGCCGGTTGACGCGGACGAGTCCGTGCTCGAGGAGCTGGTGAAGGCACGCAGCGTGCGGGCCATCATGGACTGGTTCAGGCAGACGATGGAGGGCGCTTCCGCGGCGGCGGAGGCTGACGGCGAAGCCGCGGCACCGGACCCGGATGCGAGCCAGGATGTGATGATGGCAGGCGCCGCCCCGCCGAGCCCGTTAAGGCTGCTGCCCAGGCTGTCCAGCCTGGTCAGGCTGAACGGCGCAGGGCAGCCGCCGGGCTCGGTCAGTGGCGCCCGGTTCGTGATAACAGGCGAGACCCCGGTTGCCGGGAAACTCGCCGGGCGGCTCCGTGAACTCGGCGCGCAGGTCCACGCCGGCGCGATGGATGCGGTCACGGCGGACGATGCCCGGCGCGCAGACGGCCTGATTTTCCTCGACGGTCTCGCCGAGGACTCCACGGCATTGCCGCCGGTCATGTTCCCGCTCATCAAGAATTCTCTGACCAGCGAGAATGCGACGGCTGCGGGGCAGCGCTGGCTTCTTGCCGCCGCAGGCACGGGCAGATCCGAGGCGGCCGGCCTGGCCGGCCTGTTCCGGACCATAGGCACGGAGTATCCGGATCGCTTCGCCCGCTACGTGGAGCTCGACCGGCTTGCACCCGCGGACGAGATCGCCGCACGGCTGCTTGGCGAACTGCTCACCGGTGCGCGGGAGCCCGTGGTGACGTACGCCGATGATGTCCGGTACCGGCTCGAGCTGGCTCCGGCCGGGCTCGGCGCCGGTGCCGGTAAGGGCGCCGCACCGGGAGGAGCAGGCTCGGCCGAGGCCCAGGCGATGGGCCTGACCAGCGACTCGGTGGTCGTGCTTATCGGCGGTGCGCGGGGCATCACAGCCTGGTTCGCCAGGGAACTAGCCGCCGTGAGCCGTTGCCGGATCGAGCTGGCCGGCCGGACGCAGCTGCGGGGTGAGCTGCTTACCGAGGATCTCGAGGCGGCACCGGACGCGGTGGCGCTGCGCGCTGTCCTGGCCCGCCGCGGCATGCGGGCGCCGGCCGAGATCGAGCGCGCCACCCGGGACATCCTCGCCCGCCGCGAGATCAGCGCCACCGTGGCGGAACTGCGGGAACTCGGCTCCCAGGTGCGCTACCACCCGGCCGACGCGCGGGATGAGGAGGCCATCAGCCAGCTACTCAAGCTGGTGCGCGAGGAGCATGGCCGGATCGACGGGCTGGTGTACGGGGCGGGGGTCATCGAAGACCGGCTGATCGCCGACA